>Ga0068859_100000051_pt1 | contig 131188 bp, 96 predicted proteins | sample KBSSwiS22_FD_66585 | JGI IMG/M metagenome (GOLD analysis project Ga0068859, IMG submission 66585) | Switchgrass rhizosphere microbial communities from Kellogg Biological Station, Michigan, USA - KBS Switchgrass S2-2 | ecosystem: Host-associated > Plants > Roots > Rhizosphere > Soil ...
AATGTGTCCGTCGGCGGTAGCCCATGTATACGTTGAAGTAGAAACCGGGTTGGTTACCTGCATATTACTTATACCGAAACTGGATCCGCAGAAAAATGTTATATCGGCTGCGGTCAATACTCTTGGGGCAAGAAAGAAATCAAAAGGTCCCACAAAGTCTTTTAGCTCGGCCGAAAACGAAGTTGAGGCCCGGCTTTTAACCAATATACGGCGAAACGGCATTCCGCAACTATTGCCGCCCAGCAGGTTTACGGGGTCCAATCCTATTTTAGAAAGGTTAACGGAGAACTCCATAAACTGGTTGGTGATATAATTGGTTACAACGCTGTTGTCCGAACGTATCAGCGAAAAAGGGCCTGCCCATGTATTGTTTAAACTGGTAAGGCCTGTATAAAACGGGCCGGCCGTTTTGGGCATGATGCCTGCATAGCCATATTGCGAACTATTGGTGGCGCCGTCAAATGTACCGGTCCAGTTAAAATCCTGGGGTGTCATGCTCAATGCAGCCTGGTCAACCCAAATACGCGCTTCCACAGAAGTTAAGGACGAGGTGGAGTATTCAGCGGTAAAAATAATGTCGCCGGGTGCTATTATATCACCAGCTGCATTAAACTGCCAGGCCGTATGACCTGCCTGGGGGCCGTATCCATAGAATTTCCTGGAAGGCCGGTCATAATAAATATCTGTCTGGTACATTTCGAAATCGAAATACCTGTCGCCGGTGGTATTTTCAATAGACAGTCCCCCAAACATCCAGAGCGAATCGGTAAGGCCCGGACCTTCCCTTCTTACATGCACAAACATGTCGAGTATTTCATTTTTATCGGGCACTGATTGCGATACGGGCGTGTTCCAGTTTGCGGGGCTCATACCGTTTTTATTGCCCGATGCAAAAACCGTACTGTCGTCCCCGTGATAATCACGAATGAAAACGGCGTCAATAATACGCTTGTTGTTCATTAGCGAATAAGGCGGATACCGCATGGTGCGGAAAAAAGGAAGCTGTCGGAAAGTTGGATCAATAGCATAACGCGCAACAATAGCCGCAGCGCCGGTGGTGTCAATTACAAAGTCGCCGCTGCCCGGTGTTGCCGGGTACCTGAACCAGTCGTCATTGCCCGACTGCGTGAAGTTGTAAAAGTAATTGCAACGCAACTCGCCATCTACCCCAAAATTTGCTTTTATAACGGGTGTGGTAATCTGGGACTGCGCCCAATGAAAACTAAACACAAGTAAAAGGATACGTAAAGTTGTTTTCATAAGGGTTAGTGGATTTAAGATGAAACAGTTTTAGCAATAGCTGCAGTATTGTGATAATCAAACTTGTTCACAAGTTCTGTCTGCGGCTTTTTAATAAAAGAAACACTGGTTATGCCAGGAGTAATTGTCCGCGCTGTTGTTTTGCAACAGCCTTGCGGCGGCACCAGTTTACATTCAGGTAAGCACGGAATCATAATCGGTTTTTTCTTTGTTTAAAAAGCACAAGGATATTTAGACCGAATAAAAGTAATAGCAATTAAAATATAATGCAAGTGGCTTTGGAGGTGGGGGGCGGCGTAGTCTTTGGCGGGTGGGTAGTGTGTAAAAAAAATTATATTCCAAACTGTTTGATTAGCTGCTATTTAAAGACAATAAAAGAAGCCTGTTCCCGAATTGGTACGGAGATAACGCTGCCGTATTAGAAATATTTTTTTATGTACTAAGTAAAAATACGCAAACGCGGAAGCTTTTTCTGCGGAAAACCACAGGCGTAAAAAATACCCAATCACATTTTTTTCTGTGATTATTGGTTGCCGGTAGTTTTTCTATACGATTGTAAATCATGGAAACCGGGCAGTACCCTCTATACAATAGCGTTTGCCGGGCAACAGCTATTTCAGTATTTCATGCCCCATCTTGTCTTTTTTTGTTTGCAGGTATTTTTCATTGTGCGGGTTGGGTACGGCTTCAATGGGGATGGTATCAATAATTTCAATGCCATAACCCAGCAGGCCCGCCCTTTTACGCGGGTTATTGCTCATTAAACGTAGTTTGGTAACACCCAGGTACCTGAGTATTTGCGCGCCAATACCATAATCTCTTTTATCCATCGGGAAGCCCAGGTGCAGGTTGGCTTCTACGGTGTCCATGCCCTGTTCCTGCAATTTGTAGGCTTTTAATTTATTTACCAGGCCAATACCCCGGCCTTCCTGGTTCATATACAATATAATACCCTGGCCTTCCTTCTCTACCATCTGCATGGCTTTATGAAGTTGCTCGCCGCAATCGCACCGCATGGAGCCCAGAATATCGCCGGTAAAACAGGAAGAATGTACCCTGGTTAGTACAGGCTCGTCTTTTTTCCATTCGCCTTTTATCAGTGCCAGGTGTTCATTGGAGGATCCTTTTTCTTTAAATGCTACCAGTTTAAAATGGCCAAACTGGGTGGGCATATCCACGCGTACAATTTCTTCAATTAATGAATCCGTTTTCAGCCTGTATTCTATCAGGTCTTTTATGGAGATCAGTTTCAGGTCATATTTTTTGGCAATCTCTTTCAGTTCGGGAAGCCTGGCCATACTGCCATCTTCGTTCATGATTTCTACCAGTACGCCCGCCGGCTCCAACCCGGCCAGTCTTGCCAGGTCAATGGTGGCTTCGGTATGACCGGCCCTGCGCAAAACACCGCCCTTCCTGGCCCTCAGCGGAAATATATGTCCCGGTTTGCCCAGATCGGCAGGTAGGGTGGCGGGATCTATCAGCGCCTGTATGGTTTTAGCCCGGTCGTGGGCAGAGATACCCGTGGTACAGCCATGCCCCAACAGGTCAATAGACACCGTAAACGCAGTTTCATGGAGCGCCGTATTATTATTTACCATCAGCTCCAGCCCCAGTTCATCGCAGCGTTCCTCTACCAGCGGCGCGCAGATAAGCCCGCGGCCGTATTTACTCATAAAATTTATCGTTTCAGGCGTGGCATTGCGGGCGGCGGTAATAAAATCACCTTCATTTTCCCTGTCTTCATCATCTACCACAATAATCAGTTTACCCTTTCTTATGTCTTCAATAGCACTCTCTATAGTATCCAGCATATGGGAGAAAATTTCTACAAAAATAACGATTGCCGGAGGCTTTATGTTTAAAATATGCCGGCTGGCCGCTTTTTTGTTCCGGCAGCCAATAGTTGTCAAAACCGGCGGTCCGGGGGCAGTAGGGATATTTGAGTAATTTTTGCCCATTAAAGCGTATTAAATTTCAGTCAACTATAAACAATTTATGCAGCTTTACCCGTCCCGTTTTTGCCTATTGTCCGGAAACAATTATGTTTGCTTTAACAATTGCTTAATAATTCCTTTTTGCACAACGATAAACTAAACTATATGCTTAAGAAAATCTCAGGCTTCTTAACATTGGTGCTTGCACTTACTATTACTGCTACTACTGCCTTGCAAGCCCAGGTTACTACCAGTTCCATTAACGGTACTGTTACTGGCGAAAAAGGTGAAGCATTGCAAGGTGCTACGGTTACCGCAGAGCACCTGCCTTCCGGTACCAAATACACCACTATCTCTAAAAAAGGAGGCGTTTTTAATATGCCGGGTCTAAGGGCTGGCGGGCCTTATACTGTAACTGTCAATTATGTGGGCTATAAACCACAGACCACGGAAAATATAAACCTTGCATTGGGCGATGCGTACAATATTAATGCAGAGATGACGCCCATGGCAACGGATCTTACTGCAGTAACCATCACCGGCACAAGACGCAGGTCTTCGGCCGATAAAAATGGCGCCACCACCAATATTGGCCCCAGGCTGCTGGCAACATTGCCTACCATTACAAGAAGTATTACCGACTTTACACGTATTACACCGCAGGCAAACGGTACCAGTTTTGCCGGACGCGATAACAGGCTGAACAATGTTACCGTAGATGGCGCCAACCTCAACAATAACTTTGGCCTGTCGAGCGATCTGCTGCCCGGCGGTGGTAACCCCATAGCACTGGATGCATTCTCAGAAATTTCTGTAAACATTTCACCGTTCGATGTAAAGCAATCCGGTTTTACAGGGGCGGGAGTAAGCGCAATTACAAAAAGTGGTACCAATACTTTTCATGGAAGCGCTTATTATTCTTACCGCAACCAGAGTTATAACGGCACCAATATTGCCGGCACAAAACTGCCTTCGCCCGCGGCCACCGATAACAAAATTTATGGTGGTACCCTTGGCGGACCAATTATAAAAAACAAATTGTTTTTCTTTCTCAGCGGTGAAATTGAAAAAGGCAATGCACCCGGTGTAACGTATTCACCCAAAGGGGGCTCCGGCAGCGGAACGGTTTCAAATGTTCCTGTTGATTCATTAAAGGCGCTGTCAAGCTACCTGAACAGCAAATATGGTTTTGACCCGGGCGTATATGATAACTTCCCGGCCTTCTCTTCAGACAACTATAAAGTGCTGGGTAAATTAGACTGGAATATCAGCAACCAGCACAAGCTTACTTTAAAATACAGCGATTTCAGAAATACCGGTTATGCCCAGCCGAGCGCCAGTGGTGGTATCAATGGCGCCAGCGGACAAAGCGGCATTGTTAGTTATACGCCTCTACCCGGCAGGTTTGGACCCACTTCAATGGCGTTCAACAATGTTAACTATAAAATAGTAGACAAAGTAAGATCAGGATCATTTGAACTGAACAGCAATTTCCATGGCAAATTTGCCAACCAGTTACTGGCTACCATCACCAAGATCAGTTCTATTAAAGGACATGACGGGGCCACTTTTCCATTTGTTGATATTCTTGGTCTTACACCCGGCAGTAAAAACAATTACCTGAGTTTTGGAAACGAACCTTTTAACGGCAACAATAACCAGGTAATTAATGACATCTATACCATTACCGACAACTTTAGTTATTTTACCGGCAAGCATACTATTACTGCGGGTGTCAATTATGAATACCAGAAAGTAGGCAATATGTTTATGCCAGGTTCGCAGGGTTATTATGTATTTGGTTCGCTGGATGATTTTCTTAATAACCGCGCACCAAAATTATTTTCCCAAACCTATTCGCTTGTTCAGGGACAGGATGCCGTATTTTCTGCCAACTTGAAAGTAGGCCAGCTGGGTTTATACCTGCAGGACGAAGTCAATATCAATCCCCGTTTCAAACTCACGTATGGATTGCGTATTGACAGACCTATCTATCCTGAAGCACCGCTGGAAAACCCTGCCATTTCAGCCATGTCATTTTATGCAAAAGATGGCAGCCTTACTCATTATAATGGTGGAAAATGGCCCACACCAAAATGGTTGTTTTCTCCGCGTGCGGGTTTCCGCTGGGATGTGGATGGCGATAAAAACACTATCATTCGCGGTGGTACGGGCGTGTTTACCGGCCGTGTTCCTTTTGTATACCTTACCAATTTACCCAGCACCAGTGGTATGTATACTTTTGGTACACTGGTTACCAGCAACCTGCAAAACTATCTTTTCAACCCCGATCCGCATGCATATAATCCTTTTTATACAAGCGGTCTCGACCCCACCTTATTCCCTAAAACAGCCGGCACGGTGGCACCCACGGGCGGTTTTGCTTTGATTGATCCCAATTTTAAATTCCCCCAGGTTTGGCGTACCAATTTTGCCGTAGACAAACAACTGGGCAAAGGCTGGAGCCTTACGCTGGAAGCACTGTATACAAAAGATTTGAACGATGCTGTTATCCGCAACGCCAACCAGAAAGCAACAGATACCGTGGTAAATGTCGGTCCCGGCGATGTGCGTGGCCGTTTCAGCAGCAGCAGCAATGCCCTGCGCAGGCTGAACACCGGTATTTCAAATGCCGTTGTGCTTGAAAATACAGGCAAGGGCGGTTCCATTGCATTAACTGCGCTGATTGCTAAAAACTTCGCTCATGGCTTTTACGGATCACTGGGCTATACCTATACATATGCCAGCGAGGTAACTGCCAACCCCGGCAGCCAGGCAGCCTCTGTATGGAGCGTTAACCCAACGTCAGGAACACAAAATGATCAGCAGGTTTCCTATTCTCAGTATGCTGTCCCGCACCGCATTGTGGCTACGCTTTCTTACCGGATAGAATACATTAAGCATCTTGCCTCTACCTTTACCTTCTTCTACGAGGGGGCATCGCAGGGCACTTATAGTTATATATACAATGGTGATATCAACCAGGATGGCAACTCAGCCGACCTGATGTATATTCCCAAAGATCCATCCGAAATAAAATTTGTGAACCTGAACGCAAGCGGTTCAACGCCGGCATTTTCTGCACAACAGCAATCAGATGCCTTTTTCCAGTTCATATCAAAAGATCATTACCTGGCCAATCATATGGGACAGACATCGGAAAGAAATGCGGCCCGCTATCCGTTTTACCACCGTGTAGACTTCAATTTCCAGCAGGATCTATTTACCAATATTGGCAGAAACAGGAATACCGTTCAATTCAATGTGTCTGTGGTAAACTTCCTGAACTTGCTCAACCACGACTGGGGAATCAAAAAACAAACCATTGTAACCAACCCGCTTAAACTGGTGGCAGTAACCAATGGAGTACCCACTTACCAGCTGGCTACATTTAATGGCGATTTGGTAAGACAGCCATATATTAATGTAAGTTCCACCACTACCACCTGGGGCATACAATTGGGCGTTAAATATCTTTTTTGATTTACACTTTGCCAAAGCTTACGAAGTTAATGGACAGCTTTGGCAAAGTTTCCCCCGGCGAATCAAACTTTGCCAAAGCTTACGGAGTTTATGGGTCAGCTTTGGCAAAGTTCATCCTGATAGCATATAAAAAATAGTTTTTAGAGAGCTTCCAGGGGCGGCATCCTAATCAATTATTTTTAAAATAATACCATCAACAGGCAGCCATCGTATAAAAAACGGTGTCTGCTTTTTTTGATTCAAACTTTGCCAATGATTCAAACTTTGCCAAAGCTTACGGAGTTTATGGTCAGCTTTGGCAAAGTTCTTCCCGGCGAATCAAACTTTGCCAAAGCTTGCGAAGTTTATGGGTCAGCTTTGGCAAAGTTCATCGTGTCGAATCAAACTTTGCCAAAGCTTGCGGAGTTTATGGACAGCTTTGGCAAAGTTCCCCCGGCGAATCAAACTTTGCCAAAGCTTGCGAAGTTTATGGGGCAGCTTTGGCAAAGTTTCCCCCGGCGAATCAAACTTTGCCAAAGCTTACGGAGTTTATGGTCAGCTTTGGCAAAGTTCTTCCTGTCGATACTGAATTTGCCAAAGTTGGTGGAATTGATGACTCAGCTTGGCAAACCAGGCTGCCTTCCGGGCCTGCAATAAGGTAATAATTTCATAACCGGTTCCACAACCGGTTGTACATTTCCCTTGGCATATTTGCAATGGCATACTGAAGGCAAAAGTGAATAATGTGTGAAATTATTTTTCAAAACATTTGACGGACAGGAAAGAATATCCTTATTTTCGCAGGTCTTAATAAATGCAGCAAACTTGCCGCTGCAGTTTGAAAAACCACCCGGTTGCTTTCCCTACGTTAAACACTGAATCCTTCAGAAAATTATGCTACAGTATGGTTCTCTTCAGCAATGAAGACCATGTAGTTTTTTGTTTAATACGCACACCAAAACTAAGATGTATATGAGAAGAGTAGTATTGTTTATTGCTGCCTTTTTAATGATTGTATGCAAATCATTAACAGGATATGCGCAGGAAACCACTGCAGATATCCAGGGCTTTGTTTCTGATGGAGCCGCCGGTCTTGCAGGCGCTACCATTGTTGCCACGCATACCCCCACAGGAACCGTCTACACCACTACCAGCCGTAAAGATGGCCGGTACAATTTTGCAAACGTGCGTGTGGGAGGCCCTTACGAAATCAAAGTTACTTTTGCGGGTTTTAAAGAAGACAAACAAAGTAACATTAACCTTACGCTGGGCCAGTCTTATACGGCCGATTTTACACTCAAAGCTTCCGGCGATCTTACAGAAGTGGTGGTAACTGCCGGCCGCCAGAACAAAGTGATCAACAACAACCGTACAGGCAGCCAGGAAATCATTACCCGCACCCAAATGGAAAGACTGCCCACCATTAACCGTTCATTGCAGGATTTTACCAAACTGGAGCCTACCTCGCAATCCAATTCCTTTGGACAAAGCTTTGGCGGCCGCAGCAGCCAGTATAACAACCTGACTGTTGATGGAGCCAACTTTAATAACTCTTTTGGTCTTTCCGGTACACTGGGCGGCCAAACCGGTTCCCAGCCCATTAGCCTGGATGCTATTGAACAAATACAGGTAAACGTTTCACCCTACGATGTACGCCAGGGTGGATTTACCGGCGCCGGTTTGAACACCGTTACCCGGAGCGGTACCAACCAATTTAAAGGAACCGTTTACGAGTATGTAAAGAACGAAAATACACAGGGCTATAAAGTGGCCAATACCACCGTGGTAAAATCACCCATTAAATTCAAACTGAAAGGTGCTGCACTCGGCGGACCCATCATCAAAAACAAATTATTTTTCTTTGGAAGCTACGAACAAGTAAGACAGGAATTGCCCGCTACCAGTTATATTGCTTCCGATGCCAACCACCCGATAACTACCGGAAGTGTATCCATTGCCAATGCAGATACGCTTGCCCAGTTGTCTAAATTCTTAAGCGATAAATTCCAGTACAACACAGGCCCCTTCCAGGGATACAACCAAAAAACACAAAGCGATAAAATAACCGCCAAGATAGACTGGAACATCAGCAAAAAACATACGCTGTCGCTGAAATACAATTACCTCAAATCTTCCGCTGATCAGTTTGCGAGCACGAGCCGCAACGGTTTTGCCGGGTTTGTAGGTGGTCAGTCGCCCGGCAATTTTGCCATGCCTTATCAGAATGCCGGCTATGTAATCAATAATAACTTCAATATTTTTATTGCCGAGCTGAACAGCCGTTTCAGCAATAAACTGGTGAATAAATTCCAGATTGGGTATACGGCCCTGCGCGATTTCCGTTCGCCACAGGGAAATTCCAGCATGCCCCTGGTGGATATATTGCTGAATGGCAATGTGTACACCACATTCGGCTACGAACCGTTTACTTATAACAATAAACTCAACACCAATACCTTCCAGTTCTCAGATATTGTAACGGTCTATAAAGGCGCCCATGAAATCAACATCGGTACACAGAACTATTTCAAAAAATATTTGAATGGTTTTGCACCCGCTTACCAGGGTCTTTACCAGTTTTCCAGCCTGCAGGATTTTTACAACAGTGTAAACAACGGTACTTCTGCCGCCAGGTACGCGCTGCAGTATTCTGCTTTAAAGGATGGATCATTCCCCTATGCAAAAGCAGGTTCTACAGACTGGAGTATATTTATCCAGGACAAATGGAGGGTAAGCAAAACGTTTACGCTTACCTATGGTATCAGGGCCGATGGCTCTGTGTACACCGGTGCATTCGATCAAAACCCGAATTTTGCGGCGCTTACATTTGCTAACGGTGCACAATACGATGTGGGTAAAAAACCAAAAGCTGCGCTGCTGGTTTCTCCACGCGTAGGTTTTAACTGGGATGCATTGGGCGATAAATCATTGCAGGTAAGAGGTGGTGCAGGTTGGTTCTCTGGTCCGCCGCCATTTGTATGGATTAGCAACCAGGCCAGCAACAATGGTGTACAATTTGGTGCATCCATTCTCACCAGCAATGTGCCGTTCAGCACCGACCCCAATAAATACAGACCCGGCGCCGGCGCTGCCAATACTTCTTATGGCATAGCCGTGGTAGATAATAATTTTAAATATCCTTCTGTTATTAAGACCAGCCTGGCGGTTGATAAAAAACTGGCCGATGACTGGATTGTAACACTGGAAGGTTCTTATACAAAAGATGTAAACGCTGTGTACTATTCAAACATTAACCTGAATGAAAGCACCGCCAATTCAATTGTATTAAACCAGAAAGACAACCGGGTAAGGTATGCAGTAACAGGCCCCAGGGCAATATATCCCGGTACAAACCCTGTTTCGGCAACCAACCCCAATATTTCTACTGCTATCCTGATGAAGAATTCCAACAAAGGATATTCTTATACAGGAACTTTCAGGATCCAGAAGACCTTTAAAGACCTGTTTGTAAGTGCCGCTTACACGTATTCAAAATCAAAAAATACCTCTGAGCCCGGTAGTACCGCGGGTGGTTTGTGGAGCGGCAGGGCCGTATCTGCCGACCCCAATAACGACAACCTGGCTTATGCTTCCTGGTACCAGCCACACCGCGTGGTGGCATTTGCATCGTACAAAATTTCGTATGCAAAATATTTTTCTACCAGCGTAGGTATTTATTTTGAAGCAGCGCCTAATGGTGTTACTTCTTATGTATACAATGGTGATTTGAACAATGATGGCAACACTGCTAATGATCTTATTTATATCCCTGCTAACGCAAGCGAAATCACCCTGGTGAAATCAGGTTCAGGTGGTTTGGGCACAGGCGCATCAACAGACCCACGGTCTGGAACAATTGGTACAGGCGCGGCTGCTAAACCTGAAAACAGCCAGATGTGGATACAATTAAACAATTTCATCAACCAGGACAATTACTTGTCTTCTCACCGCGGTAAAACAGCAGAAGCCAATGCTGTGATAAATCCATATTTCAAAAAAATGGATCTGAACATTACAGAAGACATATCAGTTAAAACCGGAGAGCAGCGTCATACACTGCGTTTATCGCTTGATATACTGAACGTGGGCAACCTGCTGAACAAATACTGGGGCTTGGCCAAATCTCCTTCAGTATCCAATTTCCTTCGTTATGAAGGATTGGGAGCAGATGGTAAAACACCCAGCTATTCCTTTACACAGCAGGATGCAAACAATTTGATACCTTATGTAAACAGCACTTCTTACAACACCAGCATTTTTTCGCGCTGGCAGATGCAGTTTGGTATACGCTACTTGTTTAACTAATAGCAACCAGCATATAATTACGTTTAGCAGAAGCGCCCTGAATTTTTCAGGGCGCTTCTATTTTGATTCCTTTAAGAATAGTTTAATCGACCGCTTTTGATAAATTTTGGTAAATTGACAGGGCAATTTTCAATACAGTAAATTATGCCCAGGAAAAAAACAGCCACACCCGCTGGTGCGGAAAACAAGTTTACAGAAACGCGGCGGGATTTTCTTAAGCAATCATCGCTTTTAACCGCCATTGCACTAACGCCCGCTTCGGTAATTAAAGCAGCAGATGAAAAATGGGATCAGAAATTTGCCGGGATTTTTGAAAAAGTAACGCTGCACCTGCAAGTGAATGGTGTTCAGCATGAGTTTTTATTAGATCCGCGTGTTACCCTGTTGGATTTATTGCGCGAAGAACTGCATTTAACGGGCAGTAAAAAAGGTTGCGACAGGGGGCAATGCGGCGCTTGTACTGTACATGTAAATGGGACGCGCGTCAATTCCTGTCTTAGTCTGGCGGTAACCAACGAGGGAAAGAAAATAACCACTATTGAAGGCCTTGCCAACGGCAAAACACTGCATCCCATGCAGGAGGCTTTTATAAAACACGATGGCTTCCAGTGTGGCTATTGCACTTCCGGGCAAATCATGTCTGCCGTTGCGTGCATCAGGGAAGGGCATGCAGGTTCCGAAGATGAAATCAGGGAATCTATGAGTGGCAATATCTGCCGCTGCGGTGCTTATCCTAATATTGTAAACGCCATTAAAGAAGTAAAAGAAGGAGGTTTGTCATGAACCAGTTTCAATACACAAGACCGGTTGATGCAGCCACTGCAATCAAATCAACCGCAAAGGATCCCGCCGCCAGTTTTCTTGCCGGGGGAACCAACCTGGTAGATCTTATGAAAATGGGTGTGGTGACGCCGGAAAAACTGGTAGATATCAACCTGCTGCCGTTGCAAAAAATTGAACCGGTGGGAGACGGTTTGCGTATTGGCGCACTTGCTACCAATACAGCAGTAGCCATGGACCCACTGGTACAGAAAAAATTTCCCCTGTTGCCGCTTGCCATTAATGCAGGCGCTTCGGCACAGCTAAGAAACGTTGCCACCGTAGGCGGTAATATGATGCAGCGCACCAGGTGCCCTTATTTTTTTGACACACTAATGCCCTGCAACAAACGTAAACCCGGAAGCGGCTGTGGTGCGCTGCAGGGCTATAACCGCATGCATGCCATTTTTGGCGCCAGTGAAAACTGTATTGCTGTTAACCCAAGCGATATGAATGTGGCACTGGCCGCACTGGATGCGCTGGTGCATATCAGCGGTACGAAGGGCGCACGTACTATAAAATTTGCCGACTTCCATCGTTTACCCGGCGATCATCCGGAACTGGACAATAATTTGCAAAGGGGTGAACTCATTACCGCTATAGAATTAAAGGCATCGCCCTTTACAAAAAATATCGCCTACCTGAAAGTGCGCGACCGCAGCTCTTATGCATTTGCACTGGTGTCGGCTGCGGTGGCCCTGCATATGGAAGGCAAAACCATTACCAGTGCGGCAATAGCTATGGGTGGCGTGGCGCACAAGCCCTGGCGCTTACAATCAGTAGAAATGTTTTTGAAGGGTAAAACTGCCGGGGAAGATGTTTTTAAACGCGCCGCCTCCATTGCTATGGAAGGTGCAAAGGCTTTTGAATACAATAAATTTAAATTGAAACTTGCACCCAATACACTTATACAGGCATTGAAAACCGCAGCCGGTATGGCTTCCTGATAAACAGCTTACCACTGCTATAAAATACTTTGGCGATGAAAAAAAATGCGATAGGCGAGCCGCTAAGCCGCGTAGATGGAAGACTAAAAGTAACCGGGGCCGCAAAATATTCGGGCGAATATGATTTGCCGGGATTAACCTATGCTGTACTGGTGCCGGCAAATGTTACCAGCGGAACAATCCTTGAAATTGATTCCAAATCAGCCGCAGATGCCCCTGGCGTACTGGCAGTAATCACCCCTTTTAATGCGCCCAAAGTACCGGGTTACCAGCCGGGTGCGGAAAAGCCCGTAAGAGGATTAAAACTATTTAACGACGACCAGGTCTATTTCAACGGTCAGCCAATTGCGCTGGTGGTGGCAGATACCTTTGAAAGAGCTACCTATGCGGCGGGTTTGATAAAAGCCAGGTATGATAAGAAACCTTTCGAAACAGATTTTCATAAAAACATAGATAAAGGAGTAGTGCCACAGGGGGGTAACTACAAGGATTATGTACGTGGCGAGGCCGATGCCTATAAAAATGCGCCGGTAAAAATTGAGCAGGAGTACATGCTGCCATCTGAAATGCACAATCCAATGGAACTGCATGTTACCACGGCATTCTGGGATGGCGACGATAAAGTAACACTGTATACAAAATCGCAGGGCGTTATTGGTTCTCAGCGGGCCATTGCCAATGCGTTTAAACTGCCGGAAAAAAATGTGCAAATCAATGCACGTTTTGTTGGCGGCGCATTTGGCTCTTCATTGCGTACCTGGCCGCATGAAGTAGCGGCCGTACAGGCGGCCAAAATGCTTCAACGCCCGGTAAGGCTCACCCTTACGCGTGCACAAATGTTTACCCTGGTTGGTTACCGGCCATTAACCATACAAAAAATAGGGATCGGTGCTGCTGCAGACGGCAAACTGGTGGGTATTACACACGAGTCGCATTCGCAGACGGCGGTGTACGAAGAATTTACAGAGCGGTCGGTCAATGTTTCCAGGTTTTTATACAGCAGTCCCAATGTAAACACCCGTTATAAAGTGGTGCCCTTGCATGTGGGGGTGCCCGCACCCATGCGTGGTCCCGGCGAAGCCACCGGCGCGTTTGCACTGGAATCTGCACTGGACGAATTGTCTTATGCGCTGAACATCGATCCCATTGAATTGCGGTTGAAGAATTATGCGGAAACCGACCCGGAAAGAAACCTGCCCTGGTCGAGCAAATACCTAAAAGAGTGTTACAAGTTGGGGGCTGAACGAATCGGCTGGGAAAAACGTGCAGCCAAACCGGGCACCCTGCGCGATGGCGACTGGCAGGTAGGCTATGGTATTGGTTGCGGCGCATTCGGCGCCTACCGGTCACGCACACTTGCTAAAATAAAACTGCTGCCGGACGGCAGTATAAATATACAAAGCGCAACCAGCGATATTGGTCCCGGCACCGGTACTTCTATGGTTATTATTGCGGCAGATACACTGGGCTGGCCTGCCGAAAAAATTGTTTTTGAACTGGGCGATTCCTCCCTTCCGCAGGCACCCACCCAGGGAGGATCGTCTACGGTTTCTTCTGTGGGTTCGGCCGTGCATGATGCATGTGTGGCGCTGAAGCAAAAGATTTATACTTTACTGGGCAAACCGCAGGATAGTACGGACAGTATAGACTATGCCGGTATTCTGCAGCAACTAAACCTGCAGGTGCTGGAAATAACACAGGAATCGCAAAGCAACGAAGAAGCGAAAAAATATTCCATGTATTCATTTTCCGCGCATTTTGCACAGGTATATGTGCACCCCCTGACCGGCGTGGTAAAAATAAAAAAACTGGTGGCAACGGTGGATGCCGGTAAAATCGTAAACCATAAGACAGCCGCCAGCCAGATGATTGGCGGGGCCGTGGGCGGTATTGGAATGGCTATGACGGAAGAAGCGGTTATAGATGACCGGTATGGACGCTATATTAATGGAAATTTTGCAGACTATCATGTGCCTGTACAGGCGGATATTCCTCAAATAGAAGCGATATTTATTGATAAACCCGATCCCATCATTAACCCGGTGGGTACAAAGGGCATCGGTGAAATCTCGCTGATTGGTGTGGCAGCGGCCGTTACCAACGCGGTGTTTAATGCAACGGGCATCAGGATAAGAGAACTCCCCGTTACGCCGGATAAACTGCTGGTCTGAAAATCATTGCAAACACTACCTGGTAAGCCGGTAAATAAAGAGTGCGGTGCGCCTGATCAGTTTGGGATATTCGGTAAGGTTAATGATTTCTCCGGGTGCATGCGATCCTTTTCCGGAAGCACCCAATCCATCCAGGCAGTCCAGGTTAGCTGCTATATAAGAAATATCACCGGCGCCCCTTTGCCCGGGATCACCGGCGGCTACTTCGCCATAACCCAGTGCGGTACTAACAGCATTCAGGGTTTTTACCAGCGAATCATTGCCAGGTGTGGGTGGCATAGAGGGTATGCCATCGCGAAAACTGATGCTGGCATCGGTGCCTGCAAGGTGTTCCGATACAATCATCCGCATGGTATCGCGGGCATTTTCTTTTTGCGATTCTGTAAGAAACCGCAGGTCGCCCATCACCACAGTTTTGGGTGAAATGATATTTGTTTTGGATGCCACCGATCCTTTTTGTGCCAGCGAATCATATTGCACATCGCTGCCACCAATAAATAATGCGGGATTAAAAGTAAGAAAGGGTTGTGTGCTCAATTTTTCCCGGAAGGTATTGACAATCCTGGCAGCTTCATAAATACTGCCATACCCGGCCTTGCCAAATATGCCCGAAGAATGTGCCTGTTTTGCTTCCACTTCCAACTTCCATTCGCTGGCGCCACGGCGGGCAGTAGCCACTATATTTAAACCGGTGGCGCCTTCAAAGGCCAGCGCAATATCATGCTGTTTTGATCGCTCAATAAAATCACCGCGGCTTATAGCACGCGGTTCACCGGCATTTTCTTCATCGCCCGTAAAATAAACGGTAATGGTTGTATTGTCTAATAATTTCTGCTGTTGCAATGCTTTCAGCGCAGCAATCACCAGCACATCGCCTCCCTTCATATCATTTACCCCCTGGCCGGTGGCCGTGCTGTCGTTAAGCATAGTGAAAGGATTGGCGGGCATATCCGGCTCAAACACGGTATCAAGATGGCCTATCAGTAATAATTTTTTTCCTTTTTTTCCCTTTCGGTAAGCAACCAGGTGGCCAGCCCGTTTAACGGAATCCGGCATCGGCATCCATACAACCGTAAAGCCCAGTGCTTCCAGTTCCCTGGCATACAATTGTCCTGTTTTCTTTACGCCTTCAATATTAAATGTACCGCTGTTAATGTTTACGGATTCTTTTAATAACTGCATGGTTGCAGGCATGGCCGCATCAATACCAGCCACGATTTTCTGCTCCGTTTTGGAAAGCAATTGGGCATTACTGGTAGACGCCATCAGCGCAATTACGGCGGTACATACATATTTTCTCATGTTACTGATTTTGCAAACGGAAGATAATTATTGTTGATTAAACAAAGATGGAAAATAATGGGAAGTATGCTGATCAACGGCATGAAGACGACGAAAGTAATTAACATGCTGTGCTGGCAGAAAAAGTCCACCTTATTTAACCGGCTCAATAAATATCTGCTTTATGAGCGGGAATTTTTTCTGAATGGATTGGGTAATACTGCTGATGGCGCCGGTTATCTGTTCGGTGCCAAGGCCGTTCTTAAAAACGACCGTTAACTGTAATACGATTTCTTCCGGCGACAGGTAGATAGACAGTTTCTTTTTTACTTTTACCACTGTTGTATTTGCTTCAACCAGCAACACCACTTCTTTTAACGTTGCCTGTTGAATGGTTTCGCCCATCAGCAGGCTCCTGCTTTCTCTTACCAGTAACAAAGAAATAAATATCAAAATAATGCCGATAATGATGGAAGCGGCAGCGTCATACAGGATGTTGCCGGTAAGGTGAACCAGGTATACACCGGCAAAAGCAATGGCAAGACAAATCAGATCGCCCATGTCTCCCAGCAGCACAATAAAAACCGAAGGGTCTTTACTGTTTTTTACTGCTTTCCAGAAAGAAGTCTGGCCCCTTTGTTTATTGAAAACTTTTAAAGATGCATAACCCGAAATAGCAGTAAATATAAATGACACCGTCAGTACCATATAACTCCAGGCTTCCCTGCCACGGTTTTCAGGCGATGCCAATCTTAGTATACCCTGGTACAATGAAATACAGCCGCCGAGGCTAAAGATGATAAGCGATACAATAAAGGACCAGAAATATAACTCCCTGCCATAACCAAAAGGACGTTTTTCATCCGGCTTTTTTTTGCTTACTGCAATACCCCACAATAGCAGTACCTGGCTAATGGCATCAATAACTGAATGAATACCTTCCGACAGCATGGCCGAACTGCGCGTAACACCCGCCACAACAAATTTGGTAACAGCTATAATAATGTCTGTAATAAGGGCTATATAGATAAATGACTTTGATTTCATAACAGCGCGCATTAATACACCGCCAGCCTGGTTGCTGCAATAACCGGGCATAAGTTAAACAACAAAGCTGCATCGGTTAAGACCAGCATTTTTAATGCTTCTTTCATTTCTAATGATATCTATATAAAAGCTAAAAATGATGCCACACACTATTGATTTTCAATAAGTGCCCGGAATCATTTCCACCGAATAAAAAATAGTGGCATTTTCTTCATAATAAAGTATTGGAGTGATTCCCGAACCGGTCCGGTTTGTGCTGGATGGACAAGCAGGAGCCGGTTATTTGTGAGCATACATGAAGCTTTGGGATATACCGTAGAAATACGGTAGCGGGATTGATATAATTGTTGCACATTTGGCAAAAGCGGATTGGCATTTCAGTTACTATATATCATTAAACCTTTTTCATTGATCCCTTAACCCCAACCGGCCGCTTTCTTGTATGTATTTACAAGAAAGCCGCTTCTTTCGAAGCGGCGCACTAATCAGTTACCATAACCATTAAACCTTATCCTTATACTAAGTTAGCAAACAAAAAGCTTGTTTGGATATTTTGTGTTGCTTCATGGCTGATTTTTGTAACAGGGTTTAGCACCGTATAAACAAAACGGCCTGTGTATCAGGTTATAAGAGCCATAGATACCGAATGCACCCGTATTGCCATCTTCCTGTTTCCATTTTCCCTGTACTTTTTATGGTAGCTTTCAAACTGCGTACATGCAACCAGGTTGAATGAGCTGCTTCTCAGCGATAATCAATTGATAAATACCAATGTATTCTGCAGAAAGCATTCTGAATTATACCGCAAAGGCGCCGGTTTAGCCCGGTTCAATGCGCCATTAAAGTGTTTTAATTATCCAACCAAATCATGATTACCCGGGATTAGCTATTTTTGCGGCCTGCCGTATGTACGGTTCATTATAAACCAATTCGCGTAGATGCAAGAAGACAAGGATTTACGAAACAGGCTTCATCTCTTTCAAAAATATTCATGGCCGGTAGTTTTCGGGGGACTGATGGGTATTTTTTTGTTTCTTTTTTTCAATCAGCCAAAAACACCCAACCCCGATATGAATACTGTTCCAAAGACGGAAGAACCGGTTGCACCGAAAAATGGCATCCGTGCAGACTCAATAACAGCAGTAAAAAAAACGACAGATTCTGTATAGCAAATTATTTGCAGTCAGCAGAAAAGCAGTTCGCGGCGAACTGCTTTTCTATGCAATACCTTTTTATCAGGCTCCTGGTTTCGCTAATTGCCAGTGCCTGCTTTTGGAACATCTTCCAGCCGGTAATAAACCGGCAGCCCGCGTTCTTTTGCAATGCGTACATCTTCATCAGCGCCTTTTGAAGCGCCTTCCAGCCGCAGCACCGCATCGCACTTAGAAAGCAGGCGGTGCGCAACCGGGTATTGAATTTCTTCCCATGCTGCATCGCCGGGCGCAGCGGAGCCTGCCAGCTGCAGCAATGGTAAGGCCACCCATTCACCAATCACCGGAACATATCCAAGCCGAAAAAGCGGCAGTGCAACCGTTTCAAGCCTGTCAAGATTGGCTTTCATTAAATCAGCATTATCACCTGTGCCACTGCGGTAGGGGCCTGCAATTAATATCATCATAGCTGTATTTCTTTTTTGTAAAAGAAGAAAATAAAAGGCAGGAAAAAGTTAAGGTACCTTAAGAAATTATTTTTTTAATTTTTTTGCACGGATAGCGCTCAGGAATTCTGGTGTGATGCCAAGGTAGGAAGCAATTTGTTTTTGTGTTACCTGTTTGGCTATCTGCGGATACTTGCCAAGGAAATTATTGTATCGTTCTTCTGCCGCAATGGAAAGATTTTGAATAACCCGTAATTGTTCCCTGGTATATGCATTCTGCATCAATACCCGGAAATATTTTTCAAATTTTGGGACGGCAGCAAGCAATGTTTCCCAGTCATTTCTTTGCAACCGGAATATGGTACTATCTACCAGCGCTTCAATAGTAAGCATGGCTGGTTGCTGGTTGATAAAGCAAAACATATCCGTAATCCACCAATCGGCTATGGCAAACATAATAGTCGATTCTTTACCCCATTGGTCGGCAAAAAAAGCCCTGAGCACGCCGGTACCTACATAAAATATATTCCTGCATGGATGGCCTTCCGTTAGCAGGATTTGCTTCCGGGAAATATTTTCAGGTGTGATAAGCGATAAAAAATAATCCTGCTCTACTTTATCAAGTGTAATGTGTCTGGCAATATTTTGCAGAATCTGTGCTGTTGGCATATATGCTCTTTACAGCATGAAATTACAGGAATTCTGTATGCCGGCTAAACGGAGTTAACTTTTACAAAAGCAGCAGGCTGCTGCGATTAGAAGATTTGTTTTAGGAAAACTTAAGCGAATTCAGCAATCTTAACTGCATAAAGGTAACCAGTACGCCATTTAACTGGTAACGAATCATTTTTCGCAGACCCTCATACAGTAACGATTCATTTAAAATGTCGCGGTACGCAAACACCATTTTCTTTTCATTCATTTTACAGAATGCCAGCACTTCATTTTCATTGCTGAAACAGGTGTCGTCAACAGCGGTATTTTGCTGAACTGCATATGGTGAAATGGGAATGCCGCCGGGCGCTTCGATGCCCCTCATGGTTTGTACCTGCGAAGACAATTCGCACGCATACTGATGTGTATTTTGAGCAAGGGTAAGGACGGTACAGCGCAATGCCGAATCCGTTATATGTGCGGCTGCCTGCTCAAATGCAGATTGTTCCTGGAATAAAAGGCGGCAAAGACGATTGATTTTTTCTACGATAGCTGGCGGGGTTTTAAATAGAATGGATTCGGTCATAAAATATAGTTTTAAGGATATACTAATCTGGAAAGGCTACCTTAAATTTAATCAATTCTTATCGCTAACCGAAAAATATTTTTTTTTCATAATTATTTAATGCGGACGTCATCGACAACTTTGTTTGCGGTTTTTACTGTGGCAGACGTATTTTTACCATTTTCTTTATATAACCAGACTTAGCCGGCAGTCTCCATATAGTTTTTAAAATTCTCCAGTATGTTTTGGCAAAAAGTTTTTTGCAAATCAAGCGGCGTGATGGTGTCTGGCTCAAAAGTTTCGGTTATAAGCGTGCCCCCGGCAGCCGGTATGAATTGTGTAATCGTTTTCCGGCCGTCTGTCCCGGTATATTCAATAAGCTGGTTGGCTATAATCTTATCATACCTGCCATCGAAATCAAAACCAGTATGGCCATCCCTTGCTTCCATGCGATAATAAAAATTTCCTCCTTCTCTCAAATCAATGTGTACCCTTGCCGTATGCCAATCATCAAAAGGATTGTTGAACCGCAGAATGGCTGCCGGGTCGGTCCAGGTTTTCCAGCAGGCTGCCGGGCTGTCTTTTATCGTGGTTTGTACCGTGATGGGCGTGTAGGGGGCAATCGTTCCCTGCAAATGGGTAAACCCGCCGGTGGCCGTCATCCAGTTTGAATATAGAAGGCCCTTTTCATAATCGTGCACCTGCGTTACCCGGGTGCCGCTTTTTTCCTGCCAATACACAAGAAATAGCCCAGGTCTTATTTCCTTTGCTGTAGCCTGTACCGTTTCTGTTATATTGGCTGGCGCTGCATCTTTTTCAGTAATGGTAAATGTTAGCTGGCTGTTATTTTCAAAATGCAGGATGGCTTTGGCCGTTCCAAAATAGGCTATAAATTTCTTACCCGCAATTGTCATCATTTTTTTTGTAAACATACTAAGCCCTGCAGTAATTCCGGTTGCCGGCAGCGACAAAAGCAGGGGGTGTTTGCGACCAATGAAGCCGGCGCCCATACATAATGGTAATATATTTGCTCATTGCAGGATAGTTGCCCAATGATATATCCACCAATGATTTTTTCGCATAGCATCAACAGAAAAAGGAGATAGCTGCTGAAAGGCAAGTCAGAAAATTTCTCCATCACGCCATCGGAACAGCGGGCTGGTCCGATGCAACAAAGATTTAACTTTTTGTATGCAGCATCGGTGGTGGTGGTAAAATGTATGCATACACAGTGTACAGGCTTGCCTGTGCAAAAAAAATATTCTTCTGCAATGCAGTACTGAAAGGCGTTTTGAATGGTGGCGTTTTCATATTGCATTTCCGGTACAATAAAATAATAGCCGCGACGTTTGCGCCTCCCATTTCATTTTCGTTGTATCATTTTATGTTTTCCTTATCAATCGCCTGTTTTAAAATCTTCTACATTTAATAGCGATAACCTTTTTTAACATGAAAAAAAGATCGGGTGATTTCCTGGGAAGTTTTAAAAACTGGCTAATCCCTGAAGATAACAGGGTGCTGCCTGCACCGGTAACCAATAATTATATACTGGACGAATTGCTGGCTTGTTTTGACGGCTCCTGTAAAACGGAATCTGTTGGTACCAGCCTGGTATTTAACATGCACTTCCTGGTTATACTGCACCCGGTGGTGTATGAACAGCGCCTTCCTTCATTGCCGGTAGTTGTAAAGGAAGCAGTGAAGATGTTTTACAAAAAGCTGCAGGTGTACCGTAAGAACTATGAAGAACTTTCCCCGGTATCTTCTCACTGGCAATTCAGGTTTGGCCCCGCCACCGATTTTAATGGCGAAAAAATTAATCCCTTCGATATAAAAGTGATTGGTATGCTAACGGGCATCAGGGCCGACGGATTGGGCAGTGAAAGACGACAGACGGCTAAAGTAACCATGAAATCAAAAGCCACCAATGTGTTCGACAAAATGGATATTAACCTGGAAGTATTGCGGCATATCCATTTTGCTGAAAACGGAAATTTCACCATCCGGTTCAGCAATGAGTTATCGCTTGGCAGCAACGGCTCATTGTTAAAACCAACACGTAATATGGAAAACGGCATTGCCAGGATTGATTATTTTATGGGAGATAAAAATAAAGGCGATGTGTACCTGATGAAGGATACAGAAATTGTAATAGCCCGCAAGGAACCAGAGAACCAGGGCTACAGCAACTACCTGTTGATCGATTCGGCCTATGTATCTAACCCGCATGCGCGTATCAGGCTCAATGAAACCACCGGGCAATTTCAGATTGCTTCTTTTAGTGCCAATGAAACCCGCGTCAATGAAATGGTGATTGCAAGAAGCGATGCAGCCAGCCCCAGGTGGGTGGATCTGCAACCGAAAAGCCAGGTATTGCTGAACGGAATTATTACCCTTGAATTTAAACAGCATTGATAAACCATGACAGATGCAATTGCAGACTGGGCCATTTTCTTATTTGTCATTTTTTTGCTGGTAAGGCATTTCAAAAAACTCCCACAATAAAATGAAACCTCTGCTTATTGGTGGAAATACACACCCCGGGCGGCGCCGCAAAGAAAACCAGGATGCCTGGATTGCCCGCTCATTATGGTCGGACGATAAAGCGTTGCTGGTAGTAATTGATGGAGTAGGTGGTTATGCAGGTGGCGAAAAGGCAGCGGCTATTGCCAAAGATTGTATTGAACAATATATGCAGCTGCCCAGCGGCGATATACTAACCATGCTGCGCGAAGCGGTCGTCTTTGCCAATAACCGTATTGCCGAAGAAAGATCAAACGATCCGCATACCAGCGAAATGTGCTGCGTACTTACCGCCGTGGTGGCGGATGCCGCTGCCAACTGTATTTATTTTGTACATGTAGGCGATACCAGGTTATACCGCTATCGCGATGGTAAGCTGCAAAAACTAACCCGCGATCATTCCTTTGTGGGTATTAAAGAAGATGCCGGCGAAATTTCTGAACAGGAGGCAATGGCGCATCCGCACCGCAACCAGATCCTGCGCGAAGTAGGCGCCGTATTGCGCCGGCTGGATGACCCGGATTTTATTGATTACGGATCTGAAGCGTTGGTACCCGGCGATTGGCTGCTCCTTTGCAGCGATGGCCTTACAGACATGGTTACTTCAAGGCAGATAATGGAGTTGTTACCGGCCGGCAAGCCGCTGCCCGATAAATTACACAGCCTTATTGCACTTGCCAATAAAAATGGCGGATACGATAATATTACGGTGGTATTGATGGAATACGCCCAGGTGGATATAGCTTCACCCACCAGCACAATCGTTCCCGCAGCTATAAAGGAATCTGAACCTGCCAGTCCAAGGGACGCTGTGAGTCCCGCTGACGCTGGGGGTCTTCTGCCCGTTACAAAAAAAAGCAGACCTCTAAAGCCCGGTATTTTGCTAATGCTATTGCCTTTGTTACTGTTGGTTGCCGGCGCCAGTTGGTATCTTGAAGCACCAAAACAGCAGCTGGTTCCGGCAATTGCGCCGGTTACAGTGCCGGACAGTAATGCAGCCAAGCCGGCAGACCGGGAAACGCATACGGCCGTAGCCGGTCCATCTGCAGCGCAAGTGCCCGATACGTTAAAGCTGTTGTCTACGCAGGACTTTGCAGATCTTAAACACTATATGGACAGTACCGGTAAAGAACTGGTGTTGTTGCCCGCAAAAACCGGCGGCAAGTCTTTTGCTGCGGTTGCTGTTACGGCGCGGTCGGGCCGGCCTGGTGATACGGTGTTAATCAGGAACCTGCGTTTGACGGGTTTTGAAACCGGTATTGATGTACAATTGCCTGTTGTATTGCAAACCGAAAATCTTGTATTTGAAAACACCATTCATCCTTTCCGTTACCTTTTTAAACCAGGAGAAAAGCATGCCTTTCTTTTATTCATGAATACCGCGAAACAGTAACCCATGGCCACCTCCATATTCAGGGAATATTTTAAGGGGTACGAAATCCTGGGTGAACTGGGAAGGGGCAATGCACGTGTACTAAAAGCAAGAAGCCTTGCCACAGGTGACCTGGTGGCCATAAAACATTTTGCATTCAATACCGATGCGGCTACACTGCTTCGCTTCCAGCGCGAATCGGAGATCATGAAATCGATTCAGCACAATTATGTGGTTAAGATTATAGAAGTACACCTGGATGCAGAGCTTCCTTATATTGTAATGCAACTGATTGAAGGAGGCGACCTGCGAAGCCTGCTTAAAACATCCGGCACGCTTGATTTGGCGACCGTCATCACACTGGCGCATCATATGACGGAGGCCCTGGATGCCATTCATGAAAAAGCCATTGTTCACCGCGATGTTAAACCGGAGAATATTATGTTCCGCCGGCTGGCCACCGGCGATATTCAATTTTTATTAACGGATTTTGGTATAGCCAGGCTGCGCGAGCAGGCAGACAGCATTACGGTAACAGGTGCTTCCATGCTTACTTATGATTATGCTTCGCCCGAACAATTCAATCAGTCTAAAACAGTGGCAACGCCTACCGATTACTATTCTTTGGGTATTGTGATGTATGAATGCCTGACCGGCGCCGTTCCTTTTGAATACGAGCAGGATGATCTGCTGATGCACATCAACAGGGTTATCAGTTGCCCGGTGCCTGTTCCGCTAATGCCCGACGGGCACCCACCACCCCCTGCTTTGCTGCAATTGCTTGAAGGATTGCTGAGGAAACAACCAGGACAGCGGTTGAGTGACCCCGTTAGTGTACGCCGGTTGTTGCAGCTGGCTGCGCTGGAAGATCTGCAGGGTATGAAAGCCCTGCCCCCGGCCGTGCACGGCCAGACGGTTATTTATAACCCGCCGCCGGCCGCGCCTGTTGCAAAAAAGCGGTGGCGTTTTACCGCTACCCTTGTCATACTGATGCTTGCCATTGCCATACTTTTTTCAAGAACCAACCTGGCCAGACACCCAACGGCCCTGCTTTCACCCACCTTGCCCGGCACTGTATCATTACCTGCCACAGAAACAAAACAGGTACTACCACAGGAAGCGGCGCACATTATCCGCACAAGACGTACACCTGCTGTAACCGCGGCCAGTATTGTTACCCCTCTGGCCGATCCCGGCGTATCACTCGTGAATGGCATGTACTACAATGATTTTGATCAGCACGACAGCCTTTGGGATACCGGAAAGGATGATAACAGCGAATTTATTTTACTCGACGGCAAGTATATCATGAAGGGGTTAAAAGACAGCCTCAGTTATTCTTCTTCCATTAAACTGAATATGGATATGGACAAAAATTTTACCGTTATCGCCAACGCTACCCACCTGGGCGAGGGAGCAGGCGATCCATTCGGTATTATTTTTTGTGGCGACGAAGCAGAAGATGCATTTTTCGTTTTTTACATCACGTCCAACGGATACTATTCCATTGGTACTTCAGTACGCGATCAGTGGAATGTGCTGGTTGACTGGACAGCCTCTTCCAATTTGCGGCAGGATGCGGAAATGAATATTTTTTCCATTGAGAGACGCGGACCCGTATTTCGTTTTTTAATAAATGATAAGCTTGAAAAAATACTGCCTTTTACCGGCAGCTACGGCAGTTTTTTTGGCCTGCGCGTAGACGGTACACAGTCTGTAGCTTTTGACCAGTTTATTGTAAAAGGATCTTCACCAGCGCAAAACCCCTGAACCTGCATGGCAACCGCATCCAATAATTCAACTATTCATTCAAACAGGGAGGGCTGGCTGTTTTTGTCGGTTGCCTCCCTGTTGCTGTTGTTTTTGTTTTTCCGGTTGTTCAATGCAACCAACCCCGAGCTTGAAAAAGCAGGTATTGCTTTGCGTGAGCACAGGGCAATTGTACTGGAAAGCGGTGTCAGTGAAGACCTGCTGAAAAAAATTATTTCGGACGGCAATTATTATGCTGATAAACGCGATATTGATTTGCTGGCCGATTCACTGTCGGTGAAACTGGCAAATGGCAACCACCTGGATAACCTGGGGGCGTTGAATAAAAGTGGTTTTGCCATTACCGCACCACTTTCATGGAAAGCAAACATGGGCGGAACAGATTTCCAGGAGCGGCTAACCGCATCGCGGCAAAGACTGGGTTTTGATTCTGCCTTATACGTAAATGAGCTCACCCATCCCGGCAATTATCCTTCTTCGCTGCAGGTGGCCGCCGGCAATATGGAGATGGGAGGAGTTGTGCTGGTTAATGGAAAACCGGCGGAGGGGGTGCTGGTGCAGTTGAGACAGCATGTGGCAATGGATGAAGATTCCGTTACCGGACCTGTGGCGTATACACGAACCAATAACAAGGGCGAATTCTTATTTTCAGGATTGTTGCGCGATTCCGGGTACAGTGTACTACCCATGCGTCCTGGTTTTGAATTTGGCAGCCGGCGGGGCACCAGCGGGCTGAACAAGAAGGCATTTTATACCTTCAGCGCCCGGCCGCACCGGATAAGACTGATTGGAAGTATTGCCTATGGACAGTTAAAAGAAGATGCGGTACTGCTGGTAAGAACCCCTGCGGCGTTCAAAACCAGTTACCAGCTTACTGCCGGCGGGCTAATCCTTGCTTTTTTTATTGTTCAGTTAATCGTATCCGTTAGAAAAAAACAGCCGGATATCTTTCTGCTTCCGGTATTGTTGCTGTTGTGCGGCATTTCAATGTTGCTCATGTTCAGCATTCCCGACCCGCTGACCGATACCATGTATGCGCTGCAGTCGTTGCAGGGGGTTATTGCCGGCCTGGCTGCTTATACTATTTTATCGGCTATTGATATAGGAAAATTTTATACACGCTGGTGGTTTGATGGGCTATTCAATTTCAAAAAGAAGAATATCTACCACTTAAAGGGATGGAGCTGGCTGGCATTGGCCATACTGCTGGCGGTGGTTACGGCATTGTTTGGAACCGGACCCGAAGGGAGCGGGGTAAAAGTGAACCTGCAACTGGCTGGCCTTAGCTTTCAACCCGGGGAAATAACCAAATACCTGCTGCTGTTTTTCCTGGCGGCTTTTTTTGCCGCCAATGGCGATCATATCCGCAACTTATCCGATATCCGCTGGCGTTTTTATACCAACTGGGGAGTATTTGCCGGTATTGGCGCCATCCTGGCATTGTATCTTTTCATGGGCGATATGGGGCCCGCCATGGTGATTTGTTTTGCGTTTCTTTTCTTTTACAGCATTGCGCGAGGCAACCTGCTGATCACCATCCTGTCGGCCGTATGCTACTGTTTATTGCTGTGGCAATTGCCCGGGGGTATGGCAACAGCAATTGCCTTTGGAGGCGTATTGATATTGCTGCTGGTGCAGGGGCATTTGCGCAGTATGAAATGGTATGGTGTTTTTGCTGTGGTGGCTGATGCGCCAGTTATTGTGCTGCTGGTGATTGCCGCATTTGCATTTGGCGACCGCGTTCCTGCTGTTGGGGCAAGGCTGGGAGAACGCAAAGCCATGTGGCTGAGTCAATGGAACAATGATGTATTTGGCGGCGATCACCTTGCCCATAGTTACTGGACGCTGTCATCGGGCGGGTTTTCGGGACAGGGAATTGGCCGCGGATTTTCCAACACCATGCCTGCAGCCCATACCGACATGATATTGCCAAGTATTGGTGAAGAACTGGGCTGGCTGGGACTGGTGGCGGTCTTTCTTCTTTTTGGCATTCTTATTCACCGTAGTTTTTTGCATGCACGCAGGTCTGCACAACCATTTACTTTTTATTTGTGCGCAGGCATTGCCATTGCCACCGGCGTACAATTGTTGCTGATTGCCGGTGGCTCCATCGGCCTGTTGCCACTTACCGGTGTGGCGGTGCCATTTCTGAGCTACGGTAAAATATCACTCATCATTAACCTGGCGGCCATGGGTATAGTGGCCGGCATCTCTGCCAGGGAAGGCCAGCCAATACAGCAGGACTATGTAAGAAAAAATTATGACAATGTGCTGGCAACCGGTATATTGTTTTTCCTGGCAGGTATTGTTGCGCTGGCCGTAAAACTATTTTTTGTTCAGGTTACAGACAGAAAGGAATACCTGGTAAAGCAGGCCCGCGTAGTAATGCGCAACGGCCTGCCAGTTTATAGTCATAATCCACGAATAGACAAATTGATGCGGTTGCTGGCGGCAGGAAATATCTACGACAGAAACGGGCTGGTAGTTGCCACCAGCGAACCCAATATAATAGAACAGAACCTGGATACCCTGCAGCGCGCAGGACTTGCCAGGCAGCACCTGAAGGACCTGATGCGGAAAAGGGTTAAGCGTTTTTATCCATTTGAAGAACAATTGTTTTACTGGACGGGTGATTATAACACACGTTTATTCTGGGGGCAAAGCAATGGCTACTTTGCAGAAGCGCGCCATCTTACTGCGCTAAGGGGATTTGGCATTAGCCGCGAACTGGAAGATTCTGTGTATACCCTGTACCAGCCTGATCATTTTACAAAACCATTTTATAAACCGGCCCGGCTCTCGCATTACGATTATACGGCGCTGACTGAGGGACTGGAAGAAGGTATTGACAGTACCAGGCCAGCCATACGGAAAATAAGAGGTAAGGATCGGAGTATTCACTTAAGCGTAGATGCGGCCCTGCAGACAGAGCTCCAGGACTCATTGCACAACAGTGCCTTTCATAAAAAGCGGATATCCGTAGTAGTTATGGATGCTGTTTCAGGCGATGTGCTGGCATCGGCATTAAACCCCTTGCCGGATTTACAATCCCCCGAATTGCTGGAACTGGACGACAGGGAAAGAAACCTGCTGGAAACGCCGGTCACAGAGCGCGATCTGGGCATGACCTATGCCACGGCGCCGGGTTCAACCATAAAAATACTAACGGCCATGGCCGGGTTTAATAAAATGGGCATGGCTGCAGCACAGGTAAAGTATACTGATATTTTCCGGGAAGAGATTTTTCGCGATAACAAGGCAGAACAGGAACCCTTTATTCCCAAAGTGCCTTTTGTAGACATGCATGAGGCCATTGTTAATTCCAGCAATATCTTTTTTATCCGTTTGGCAAACGACAATGGCCTGGAAGACCAGATGGCGGCTTTGTACCAGGCCACCGGCATGAGGTTGAACCAGCGGGGTGGTTATGATTATTCGCTGTTGCATGACGCGCGAAAGCAGTCTGCCGATCTGGCGGCATGGCGGCAGGATGTGCTTAGCAATGATAGGAAGGCATACAATAATCCCGAATTTGCGCATACTACTAAACGTTACCGTGGCCTGTTCTCGGGCATCGCCTGGGGGCAAAGCGTGCTTACGTCAACGCCGGTATCTGTTGCCAGAATGGCCGGCGCCATTGCCAATAAAGGCGTATTGCAGCCATCGCGGTATGTTTTGGAAGAAGCAGGGCAGTTGCCCGCGCCCGGCGAGGGCGTAAAAATTGCCAATGATTCTGCTTATGCAGGGCTACTGAAGCAATACATGATTGATCAGTCTAACCAGCCTGGAAAACAAAAAATAAAAATCAGCAGGGTTGCCGGCAAATCGGGCACCCCGGAACGGATGATCAGGGGAATCAGGCAGGCAGATGGGTGGTATGTTTTTTTTGCGCCCACACCCGACAAAACATCGTACACCGTAGCCTGCATCCGGATAGAAGAAGGACAGAGCTCGGCCAATGCGGTTATTGTGGGTAATGCGGTAGCCAAAATTTTGCAAAGACGATCTTATATCAGTTCATTTTAAACCAGTTTATATGAAAAATATATTCAGCAGAACTAAGAAAGAAATACCGGCCGGTGACAAAACAACGCCTTTTATACCGGCTACACGTGCTACCCGTGAAGCAATCATCGGTTTTATTATACAATCGCTGCAGCCCTATATAGATGAAAAGGGGCTGGTAATTGCCGGTCTTGATTTTTATATTGTTTGCAGCAATCACCAGCAGGAAGAAGCAGCACGGGTGGCCCTGTATGCAGATAAACCCGGGCTGTTTAAAACAGAACACCTGGAACGGACCCTGGCCAATCATTTTATAGAATTAACCCCTGGCTGGTTTTTTGAAGGGCATATTGTAAAAGATCAGTTGCCCGAAAACTGTATGCAGAAAGGGCATTATGGATTGCGGGTAACCGGTGCGGGAGAGCCGGTTACAAAGCATTATGAGAAAGCCTGCATAGAAGTACTCGCGGGCCAGACCGAACACAGGGAATATATACTGGATCCGGGCAGGCAATTGAAGTTTTATATTGGCAGAAGCAGGTCGCCGCAATTGTCCTCGGGCAAGATTCAGCAGAATGATATTGTTTTTTTGAGCAGGGACGAAGCCGGGTTTGACGAACTAACGGGCAGCCCTAACCTGCGGGTAAGCCGCAACCACGCCTGCATTGTGTACGAGCCCGGCACCGGGCGTTATTTACTGTATCCGGACAAAGGCGGTCTTCCCGATAATGGCAACAAGCTGAAAGTGCATACGGCCAATGAAAGCGTAAAATGGTTAAATATATATGGCGTTGCGCATTGGCTTTGTGATGGCGACCAGGTTGAACTGGGCGGAGAGGCCATATTGCGCTTCCGGCTGCTGACCTCCTGATGTCATAAACAGCAGTTTCATTGTTGCGTATAGGTACCTGTGCTTAGTCCGTTGTGCAGTTGCCCGAGCTATGACAATTAAATGTCTGGAGGAAAGTTTTTCAGTTCAGGCATAGCCAGTTAATGACAAATACCGGCAGGCTGCCCGTTCTGCTATACAGATATATTTTGAAAATATTGGCTTTACACTTATCTTATAGAGTAATTAACCCTGCTATTACCCACCAAAACTGCACTGAATGGAATCTTTAGACGTTCAGCAACTTTTCTTTCAGCATGTGAAAGCAAAATTACCCAGTCATATTTCATTGGTAGATGAAATAGCTGAATTCTTACAAATCAGTAATGACAGTGCTTACCGGCGTATCAGGGGCGAGAAAGCGGTTAGTTTCCCCGAGTTGCAAAAACTCTGCATTCATTATAAAGTGTCGCTTGATTCATTTCTTCATCTGCAAAGCGATTCATTCATATTTACCAGCAAGCTGAAATCCGCCACTGACAGCAGTTTTGAAGAATGGATAGAAAATGTACTGGCGCAGTTGCAGTTGTTTAGTTCATATAAAGAGAAACATGTTTATTACCTGCTGAAAGACATTCCCCCCTATGTTCATTTTCTGATGCCGGAACTGGTACGGTTTAAGATCTTTTTCTGGATGAAATCTATCCTTGGGTACAAGAATCTTAAGGGTGTTAAATTTGATTTGGAAGATAGCCGGTACGACAAGTTTGATGGCATCGCCAAAAAAATAACTGATCTCTATGTAAAAATTCCGATGACGGAAATTTGGAATCCCGAAAGCATAGACAGTACATTAAGACAGATAAACTTTTACAGGGAAGCGGGCTCATTTAAAAACCCTGCGGATATTGCATTGTTGTACAACAGGGTGGAGGAGCTCATTAATCACCTGGAAAAACAGGCAGAACTTGGATTGAAATTTTATCCCAACCAGGAACCAACACCGGCATCATCTGAATACCGGATGTATGTAAATGAATTGATCCTGGGCGATAATACCATATTTGCCAAAATAGGCGATTCGCAGATCACCTTCCTTAATTATGGCGTGCTTTATATTGCCTATACTATGAATGAGCGGTTTAATAAGGCCATGAACGAAAACCTGGACAACCTCATCACAAAATCATCCATGATAAGCAAGAGCGGTGAAAAGGAAAGAGTACAATTTTTTAATAAGCTGCGCGAAAAAATATACGAATACCGGGCGTTCAAATAAATAACCCCCGGGTAAACGACGATCCTATTTTTTTTTTGAAACAAATCCCCCGATAGCGAACATTTTCTTTTGCATTTTTTGCATAAACCGGCTGTTTGTCCGGTAAAATTTCCGGCGCGTGTTTACCAGCCCGGCGTCTTTTGCAATTTTTACTACCTGCACTTTATTTTGTCCCACCGTTTGGTAATTACTACCAGTGGCAAAGCCCTTATTATAAATATCAATTCGGGTAAGCTGTTGGCGGATAGTAGCTTCATAGCCTACTTCACCATTTAAAACACTTCTATTATGAAACAGAAATTATGCTTCTTTGTATTGCTGGCAGTCGTACTGCTGTCGTCCTGCCAAAAAAATCCGCTGCCCGGTAATGCTCATGGATATCCTTATCTGCCGGGAGGGCAGCTGAAAATTGCGATAGTGTCTGATATACATTACATGCACCCCTCCCTGCTGGGAGAAAACGCTGCAAACGGCCTGGCATTTCAAAACTATCTCAACCAGGATCCAAAACTGGTAGAGTTCAGTGATCCTATATGGAGAGAAGTAATGAATGAATTGAAATCAGAAAAGCCGGATATTCTGCTGGTACCCGGCGACATTACCAAAGATGGAGAAAAGATTGGTCACCAGGCAATGGCAACTTTCTTTGCCCAACTGTGCAACAGCGGTATACGGGTATATGTAATGCCGGGCAATCATGATATCAACAATGCCAAGGCAAAAAAGTATATTGGCGATAATGATTTTCCGGTAGAGCTGACTTCTAAAGCCGATTTCCCGGCTATCTATGGCAGCTTTGGTTACAATGCGGCTATTGCGCGTGATGCCAATTCCCTGAGCTATGTTGCCCAGCTACAACCAGGCTTAAGGCTTATCTCGATAGATGCAAGCAGGTATGAAGAATACGGCCCTTCCGGCGACATAGCTGCTGGAAGAATAAAGCCGGCAACCCTTGCCTGGGTACTTAATCAAATAGCGCTTGCGAAACAGCAGCACACCGAAGTTTTTGCCATGATGCACCACAACCTGATTGAACATTATACCGGCCAGTCTGAACTGGATCCGGGCTATGTTATAGACGACTGGCAAAATGTAACCAATACACTGATGGATGCAGGGTTGAAAATAATCTTTACAGGCCATTACCACGCAAACGATATTGCCTCTTATGAACACAATGGAAATAAATTGTTTGATATACAGACAGGCTCGCTGGTAACAGCGCCTATTCCTTACAGGATAGTGACGCTGAAGAATGGCGGGCTGGAGGTTAAAACCAATAATGTGCAGGCAATAGCCGCCAATTTGCCGGGTGGCATGAGTTTCCCCGACTATTCAAATCTTTTTCTTTCCGGGCATCTTGATGGTTATTTTAATTATTATCTCACCAATATATTGGGCGCTCCTGCGCCGGTTGCAAGCTTTGCAGCACCGTTGTTCAGGAACGGCATCATGGCGCATTTTGCCGGAGATGAAAATATGCCTGCCGATCAGCGTGCAAAAATTACTGAACTGGGAACTATGTCGCAACAACTGGCGGGTATTGTTACAACGCTGTGGACTGATCCCGGTGAGAAAGATAATAACACGACGATTAATTATTAAAATATGAAATACCCGGCGGCCTATGTTAACCTACTTTCAGCACAGGTATGCCTTGTTGTATGAGCGTACGCCGCCGGGGTAATCAGGTAGAGTGGTCACAACAAAAACTAATACAGCGGACTTGTATAATGATAAAATCAACAGCTGAACCCGGGGTTAACCGCAAAAAAAACCTCCTGCCAGGTTTAGCCGGCAGGAGATGTGAATTACTTTTGTAACAATGATATGTGTTGGTTAGAAAAAGAAGCGTGATTGATACTGGATTTCGAATGATCTTTCTTCAGGATATAGGATAAGTGGTTGGTTTTTCTATAGGATTTACTGGATAATGATCAATCAACTTCTGACACAAAAATAGGAAGCACGGGTCTACTGAAAAAGAGGATATTTAATAAATTTTTAATCTTCGGTTTTTGTCCGGCTGATAGTATAATTACGAAAATATGCTAGTGTTTTTACGATGCGGTGAAGGAAATATAATGACGCAACTTCGTTGATATTGAATTAACCGGCGAACACAATGATGCCCTGGTGGATATTGATGGTGCTCTTAAAAATAAATTTGCAGTAAACTATAACGGATGCGGTATTACGGTTAGGTGCTGGCAGGTGAGTTGCCTTTTTTCTGCTCATAATAAGCGTTTCTGATGTTTACCAGTTTGTTATAGATCTCATCCCTGAGATTATCGCGTATAATTTTGATGCCTTTTTTATCTCTTGGAACGAGTATGTTCACAAAATACCTGTCATACAGTTCAGGGTATTTGATTTTAAACCATTCCAGGAAACGCATGTATTCGTGTAAATAAATCAACGGTTCCATAACTACCTTTTTTAAATGATTAAGAGGGGGGTAGCGTAATTACAGCAGGTTATAATTATGCCTCAAATTACCGGCCAGTTGTGTAATTATTTTCGGGTTCGGCTATTCGCAAATACGGCAGGGGTGGTGAAAATGATTGCAAAATGCAGCTATGACCTTACAGTAACAGGGTATAGTTATCGTGTGCACAGAAGAAAAACGGCACCCGAAAACGGCCGTTGCGGAATGGTATATTGGCTTATTTTAGCAGCATGGAAACCATAAAAATTGCCACCGCCCAGTTTGAAAACAAAAGCGGTGATAAAACATACAACCTGTCTGTTATCAGAAAATTAGCTACGCAGGCTGCTGCTGCCGGTGCCGGTGTCATTGCCTTTCATGAATGTTCCGTAACCGGTTATTCTTTTGCCAGGCATTTATCGGAAGCCGAATTACTTGCTGTGGCGGAACCTGTGCCAAACGGAACAAGTGTGCAGGAGCTGGTGACTATTGCCAGGGAAGCAAACATAGTTGTTCTTGCAGGACTGTTTGAAAAAGATGAGCAGGACAGGATTTTCAAAGCGTATGTTTGTGCCGGTAAAAATGGCGTTGTTGCCAAATTCAGAAAACTGCATCCTTTCATCAACCCGCATATACTTCCGGGCAATGAATACGTAGTCTTTGATTTACTGGGTTGGAAATGTGGTATACTGATCTGTTACGATAACAATATTACAGAGAACGTAAGAGCTACCGCATTGCTGGGTGCTGATATTATTTTCATGCCACATGTTACCATGTGTACGCCTTCTACCAGGCCGGGCGCGGGTTTCGTTGACCCTGCCCTGTGGCAAAACAGGGAGTCCGATCCTACCAGTTTGCGTAAAGAATTTAATGGTCTTAAAGGAAGGGAATGGCTGATGAAATGGCTGCCTTCCCGCGCTTATGATAATGGTATTTACGCAGTATTTTCAAACCCCATCGGAATGGATGACGACCAGTTGAAAAATGGATGTGCCATGATCCTGGATCCATTTGGCGACATCATTGCAGAATGCACCAAACTGGACAATGATATTGCTATTGCCAGCATTGTTCCCGCCAAACTAAAGATGTCGGGCGGTTATCGCTACCGGCAGGCCCGCAGACCCGATCTCTACAAAGACATCATAGGAAAAGAAAATGTTCCTGTTCAGCAAGTTGCCTGGCTTATCAATAATGGCGCATAGCCGGCAGCGTTTGAAATGGCAATTAACTGGTAATTTTTCAGCACTTTTTTTGTGATTCATCCAATGAAAAAAATCCTGGCGCTTATCATCTCTTTTTCTTTGCTTGCCCATACTTTTGGGCAACAGACAACACCTGCCTTGAAAATTACTCATCTCACCGGAGATTTTTATGTTTTCACTACTTACCACGACTATAGGGGCACAGCTTTTCCTTCAAACAGTATGTATCTCGTAACAAATAAAGGGGTAGTGATGTTTGACACGCCCTGGGACACTGCACAGTTTCAGCCCCTGCTGGATAGCATACAAGCCAGGCACCACAAAAAAGTAACCATTTGCATTGCTACTCATTTTCATGAAGACAGAACAGCCGGACTTGCTTACTATCGTCAACAGGGCATCAGCACTTATACCACCAGGATGACCGATTCGCTGGCTGCTGCGCATAACGCGAAGCGGGCTGCAAGGCTGATTGATAAGGATACTGTTTTTACCGTAGGGCAATACAATTTTGAAACATGGTACCCCGGCCAGGGACATTCGCCCGATAATATTATAATCTGGTTTGGCCAGCAGAAAATTATTTACGGTGGATGTTTGATTAAAAGTGTGGAAGCAAGGGATCCCGGAAACCTGTCAGATGCCAATGTAAAAGAATGGCCTGCTACCATCCACCGCATTCAAAAAAAATACAAACATCCAAATTTTATAATTACGGGTCACCAGGATTGGTTAAGTAAAAATGCCCTGGAACATACGCTGCAGTTGCTGCAGGAACAGGATAATAAGAAAGGCCGGTAAGCCGGAGATAAGGCGGGGCAAGATATTTACTGCCGGGTGGGTTTTGGATTAAAAAGGCGGCTTATTTGCTGCACTGATCGGTTTTTATCAATAAAATAGTAAAAATACGCATAAATATTGCGTATTTTGACGTTGCATTATGAAATAATGTATTATATCTTTGTATCGGTTTTTCATAGGATATTGGATTTTAAAACGGGGCAGCATTTCTATGCAAGCCCTTTTTTTATTTCGGTTACTGCAGTAAAATAATAATCGTTAATTCCGCAACGTTATAATGGCCCGTACCCACCGTTTTAATTGATTACAGAAAATTTAAAACATTGTGTATGCAATCCGAAACTACGCAGCTTATCATTGACGGTACAAGGCATTTCTTTTACACCATCAGACCTTTCGTTGTTACCAACCCTTTGGGATTTGTAAGAACCGTATTGCAGGAATACCAGCTAACCAGCTCAACAGGCGAGAATTACACGTTGTATAAAACCATTGCAGGAAACTGGTTTGATATTGCAGAAGCCAATCCCACGGCGGGTATAGCCTTGCTGAGCGCATTAAAAATGGCCATTACCGGTAAGGAAAGAAGCCAGGCCTAGGTTTTCCGGGAAATGTTGGTAACAAGATGCATATTTTAAACAACCACAAGTTGCTTATATTTCAGACTGCTGTGAATACAGGCGTTCTCCCCAGCTGTACAATTTTTTATATTCATTTATTCCCCCTGCTTCAATTTTCGCAAACAGTTTTTCTGTAGTGGTGTTGGGCGAGGCATTACCCGGCAAGGATAAAAGACCATTGTAGCGCATGGATTGAACCAATATGAGAAGATAGTTAAGCGAATAATGGCCTTCTTCTGCAATTTCATCCAACAGGGCGCGGATATTTACCGTTTCTTCGCGATGATCGTACAAAAAAGACAAGATATAAAAGCGATAATTTCTGTGTCGCATATTTGTTCAGTTAACCTGTTTATGGGTGAAAGGGGTCAGGATAAGGTCATATATCAAATAAGTGTAACACGGGGACAAAACTACGCGAAACTACTTACCGGGGCCTGCGGTTTCGATCAATGTGCTGTTTTGGAAGATGAATGAACAAAACCTGCCGTTATTGTGCATTTATAAAGTTTAGCCAGGGCGCGAAGCATCTCTTTCTCTGCCTTATTTTGTTGGTCAGGTCCGGGAGGAGCTTCGGGGAGACCACGGAAGCATGGAGAAATTTTCTGTGATACTCCGTGTTTCTATACATCCATTTTAGTTGTTGCGCATCTTTTGTACCCTGTGCAGGTTGTCTGTGGCCTGTAATATTTTTGCTTTCAGCTTATTATTATACCGGGGATGTGCAGCCAGGAAACTGGCTACTACCTGCCAGGCTGCAGCCGACTGATGGTTGCTGAAAATGGCACCCAGCCAGTTTTGTGGAAAGAAAACATCTCCATAGCGTTGAACATCCTGCAGCATATTCAATGAGGCCGGCAGGAATTTCATAAAACTTTTTTGTCGCAGCGGATGGTTCAAATAAGACAACCCCGCAGCCACCCAGGCTTCTTTGCGGCGGTTGCTGATATCCCGCAAGCTGGTAAAAAATGCATCCCGCTTTGCTGAGTCGGGTGAAAGTGCAGGAATAAGGAATTCAAGTCTTGCTTTGCGGTCGGGATTGGCAATGCGCGCCAATTGTTCCTGCAACACGGTGTTGGCCGTGTCAGTTTTTATTGCCATTGTTATTGCAAGCGCAGTGTAATCATCTTCTGTCAGTTTTACGCCTTCCGGGGCCTGCTGTGATTGCCAGATATCGTATATTTTTCTGGAGGCTTCTTCGCCCAGGTAGATATCCTGGTAGGTTTTAAAAAGTATTTTTTTATTGTTGGGGGCAGTTTGAAGCAACATCGATGACCAGAGCGCCTGTTCAAGCGAAGTACTTTTGTTAAGCCTTTCGCCGGGCGGCAAAAAAGACCAGTATACCGTTGCGGCATAACCGCAAATAAGCCTTAGGTTCAGTTCACTCGTTTCTCTCGAAATTCCCGCTACCAAAAAATCCAGCAGGTCGCCGGCCTTAATTCCGCGGCTGGCAAGCATGTTTTCGTAGGCATTTATATAGGCCGAAGCACGCGCTACGGGATTCGGTAATTCATACAATTCCCGGTTCAGGGTAGCAGGAAACAACCCGTAGCCCCTGCCATCTGTATTAAACAGCACAATATCCGGTTTTGCCGGTAATGAAAAACTTAATGGGCTTCCTTTCATATCAAGGTCCATGGTGGTATCCCGGCCGGCATACCGTAAAGCAATGGCAAAGCGTTGCGGCCATACGGCGTTTTGTCCGCGCTCTGGCATTTGCGTAATAATAAATTTTCCGTTGGCGTACCGGTAGCCGAATACCGGTCTTCCCGGGCGGTTTACCCATACTTTATTCCAGCCGGCAAGATCGGCTTTTGTGTGCCTGCTTAAGATAGCAATCAGGTTGTCCCAGGTGGCATTGCCATACCTGTATTGCTGCAGGTATTCCTGTATACCTTTCCTGAAATTATCTTTTCCCATCAGCAGTTCCAGTTGCCGCATCATTACAGGTGCTTTGTGGTAAATAATATTGCCGTATAACGAACCGGCATCTTTCAGGTTATCCAGTTGCTGGCGGATGGGGTTGGCGCCGGGCGTTCGGTCAACATTATAAGCCGCGGGAGTGTGGTCCAGCAGAAATTTTAAATTAAAGGTTTCGGTTCCCAGCAGTTTTTCGGTTATTTTATCAGCCATAAAATTGGCAAACACTTCTTTCATCCAGACATCGTTGAACCATTTCATGGTTACCAAATCACCAAACCACATATGAGCGGTTTCATGAGAGATGACTGCAGAACGCGCAATCAACTGATCTTTTGTGGCGCCTTCATCCAGGAAAAGCCCTGCAGCATTGTATTGTACCTCGCCGGGGTGCTCCATGCCACCAAACTGGAAGGAGGGTACCGCCACAAACCCTACTTTTTGAAATGGAAACCTTATGCCCGTCCAGTCCTCCAGGAAATCAATGGCCTCCCTGTGTGCCCTGAAAACGGAATCTTTACTAAGCCGGATCTTTGCTGTATCGGTCTCCCTGAATAAAAACTGCATCCCGGATTTTTCGGCAGCAGCATATTTTCCTGCGGTAAAAGAAAACAGGTAGGTGGGCAGCTTATCGCTTTTATTAAAATGATAGGTTGTCTTTGCGCCTGCAGTGGAGGAGTCTTTAACAGCTGCATTTGCCAGAACAGCCCATCCTGCAGGAACGGTCAGCGTTAAAATGAAGTTTGCTTTTAAATCCGGCTGGTCAAAACAGGGAAAAACGGTTCTTGCCCTGTCGGGCACAAACAGCGCATACAGGTAATCGTTATTCCGGTTCAGGGATTCGTTGCCGGCGGTGAAATCAATACGGAGCAGGTTGTGTCCTTTTTGCAAAAATTGTTTACCAATGACCAGGTGTTCCTGCCGCATGTCTGCAGCAACCGCTTTGTCATTTACGACCAATGATCGGACACTGTTTTTTTCCTGTCTGAAATCCAGTTGCAGCGGCTGGAGATTATCGCGCAAATCAAATGAAATAATGGCTGTGGCTGCGATGCTGCCGGTTTTCTCAGCAGGAATGTCAAAAGCCAGTTGGTAAGATAACTGGCTGATGAGTGCATGTCTTTGTACCGCCAAATTATACGATACGCCATTTTGAACAGGCTGGCCCCGGAGCAGGGTTGCGAAACCGGGAAGCAGCAGGAAAATCCATGTAATTTTTTTCATTGTTTGTACTTTGCCTGGTGTAGGTGCACCATCCATTATTCTGCACCCAATTTAGTAAGTAAATAACCAGCGGCAAGGGGTAATATTTTATACGGCGGCATACAATAAAGGCCATGGGCAGGCCTTGCCGGCAGAAAAATGCAGCAGGTCTCTTTCGCTACTGCTTATTTTTTATTTTGTAAACACGAAGCATGTCATTGTTTACCGCTGCCAGGACTATTCTTTCGCCGTTGGCAAGTGTAACCAGTTTCATGTCTTTTACATCGCCGTTGATGATAAACCCGCTTTCAACCGGGGGTATTGTTTTGAAACGTTTGTCTGGTTGCCCCTTCAGAAAACAACCGTAAGACGCATCATACCTGCCCGTTAGTACATCGGTTTGATATTCATTACCGGCCAGCAACAGGTCTTTGCGGCCGTCGTTATCAAAATCATCACAAATAACGGCGTTTACCGGCGCATACTGTGCCTCAACCGGTAGAATATGTTTTACAAATTTGCCATTGCCTGTATTTTCGAACCAGCAGCTACGGGTTTCATTGCACCACAATTGTACAAGACTGTCTTTTGCCTTCCCTTTAAAAATATCATCAAAGTTGGCATGTGCATAATCCTGGTGCAGCAGAAATTTCTTTTTAATGGAAGGAACCTGCTCGGCAAACTGGTTCCTGCCGATGGCCGGAAAAGACCGCCTTTTTCCGTCATTGTCTTTAATGTAGTAAAAGAATACGGGATCGATAACACCATTACCATCAATATCAGATGCAAACACCTGCATGGGCCGGTCATTGTTCACGTTGTAAAGGCAGTTAAGGCCCAGGTTGCCGGCTACCAGGTCAGTGTCCCCATCGCCGTCAATATCGGTGCCAATAAGGCTGCGCCACATACCATTCATTTGTGCAAGACCGGTGGAGGCCGTTATTTCCTGCAATTGGCCATGGTTGTTTTTAAAAAAACGCAGTGGCATCCATTCGCCCGCTATGATTAAATCTGTCTGCTTGTCGTTGTCAAAATCTGTCCACACGGCGGCAGTAAGCATACCGGGGGTCTGTAGCGCCGGGCATACCTTTACTGTTATGTCTGTAAAAACGCCATTATTGTTTTGTAGTATAAAACTCCTGGGTGGCAGGGGATATTTTTTTGACACCCTTCCGCCAATAAACAGGTCCATATCGCCATCATTATCATAATCAGCCGCCGTAACACAACCGGCTATGGTCTTTATATTTTCAGGAATGGAACCCGGTGCAAGCGTAAAATTTCCTTTTTTATCGTTCAGGTATAAACGTGGTTTATAGTACGCAGAATTTTCCTCATAACGGGTATCGCCACCGGTAACCAGCAAATCCTTAAAACCATCGTTGTTGGCATCAAATAAAATGCAGGCCTCATCTTCTTCCATTTTAATGCCGCCGGTAATTTCTTTGCGCGAAAATTGCTGGTTGGTATGCTGGGTAAACAGGCTGCCTGAAAAATTAAACCCGTTGCCGATAAAAAAATCGGTTAAGCCGTCATTATTAATATCGCCGGTGGCAATAAAGGGCCCCAGTTGAGAATATTTCTGCGGAAGCAGGCGCTGGAAAGCAAAATCATTATAAGAATTGTCATGATGCTGGTATACAATATTTGAATCGGCCGTTACGTCGGCAAACAGTGTATGAATAACCGGGGGGGCAATGATTCCGGTCTTATGGGCATTGTGCCAGTCCAGGGTTAGTGTGGTATCTGCCGGAATATTTTTTAGTAATTCTCTTTTACCATCCGGCCATATTACAATCAGGGAATCTGCCATCTTGTTTTGCCCCAGGCCAAAAATCAATTGCCTGTCTACAGAAGAAAAATACCCTCTTACCGGGTTTTCTTCCTGCATCTGCACCATGCCATTTTGATACAGCAGTATTTTGGCGCCGATGCCATTGCCATTTAAACTGTCTCCTTTCAGGCCGGCACTGATATAATGATTTTGTATGGGTGTGTTTTTTTCAATGGTATTATTGATCAATATAAAGGCCTCCTTACTGATATTGTTAACTATAAGATCCAGGTCGCCATCGTTATCAAGGTCGGCATAGGCGGCACCGTTAGACATGGAAATTTCATTAACTCCCGAGCTGTCGGATACATCGGTAAAAGTATTGTCGTGGTTATTAATATAGAGGTAGTTGGGAAGGTTTACATGGTTTCGCGAAGCAAGTTTTTCCCTGATGGCTTTTTGCTGTTCTTCCCTGCTGCGGCCATTTAAAAAAATCTGGTTGCTGTATTCAAGAAAGTCGGCATTGATAAAGTCCCTGCCAATACCATTGGTAATATGAATATCTTTCCAGCCATCGTTATTATAATCGGCTGCCAGTATGCTCCAGCTCCAGTCAGTTGCGGCTATGCCTGCCAGTTGGCCTATTTCGCTAAAAAAAGGAATGCTGCTGTCTTTTGCCGGGAAGCAGCCATTATTAAGCTGCAGCATATTGCGCATAAACTCAGGTTCATAACCCATTGAGCGTTCTGTTTCGTACCGCTCATAATTCATAAATGAGAAGGAGGTTTTTTTGCGTTCATTGTTCTCCGGCAGCATATCAAGTGTAAAAATATCCGGCAGTCCGTCATTATTGATATCTGCGGCATCTGCCCCCATGCTGCTGTAACTCTGGTGCCGGAGTGATTTGCTGATACAATTGGTGAATGTGCCATTTTTGTTATTCAGCCACAAATCATCATTAGAGATAAAGTCGTTGGCCACATAAATATCGGGCCAGCCGTCATTATTGAAATCGCTTACTGCAACGCCCAAACCCAGGCCATCTTCTTTAATGCCTGCTTCCAGTGTTACATCTGTAAATACCGGGTGGTTGTACCGGGCGGAAGGGCCATCGTTCCTGTATAATTTGTCATTGGCAGGCGAGTAGCCTGATTTGTCGCGCGGATATATGGTGTTGGCATTGGGGCCGTTTAGCAGGTAACGGGTCAGGTACATATCAAGATCACCATCCCTGTCGTAATCAAGAAAGACAGCCTGTGTGGAATAACCCTCGTTGGCCAAACCATATTCTGCTGCTTCTTCTTTAAAACTAAGATTGTGCTGGTTAATGAACAGCAGGTTTTTTGCCCGCGTCAGCAGATTTTTGCCAAATACACAAACATAGATATCATCGTATCCATCGTTGTTGATATCCACTATGCTTACACCGGTGGCCCATACACCGGTAGTAATGCCTGCTTTTTCGGTAAAGTCTTCAAATTTATTATTTCCCTTATTGATATACAGGCGGCAGCTGACCTGGTTGCCGGTAAAAAAAATATCTTTCAATCCGTCGTTATTAAAATCGCCAATGCCAACGCCGCCGCCCATATAGCCAAACTCATTGATAAAAGAGCCCGATGAATCGTCTTCATGAATATCGTTGCTGAAATGAATGCCCGAAACAGATGAGGGGAGTGGTGTAAAGATTGTGGTTTTCTTTTTTTGACTACAGGACCCAAAAAAGAGCATGACGCTAAGAAAAACGAAAAAAAGGGAAAGCGGGAATCTTGTTTTCATGATGACTGCAAGTTATAGTTTTTGACACATCAACTACGAAGGCGTTGCTGCACAAGGAACCATCAACGCATTTTTAATATTCAGAAAGAGGTGTCCGGGTTCGCCTTTTGTAAAAAAAAATAGAGGCTATTTGCAAGCCTCTATTCTGGGAAAATAATTCAAATTATTTTAATGCCGGATTGGTAGAAGTTTCACTGGCCGGAATCGGAAATAAATCAACCTGGCCGGGAACGGGGTCAGCTTTTAGCGAGGGGAAATATCCTTTTTTCCTCCAGCGCAAAATATCTATGCTGCTTAACTCCTCGGCACCTAATTCTACCGCTCTTTCATGCATTACCGCTTTCAGCGCATCGTTCTTTGTTGCAGGTGCAACCAGGGGCATATTTACGCTTGGGCGTTTGCGTACCTCATTAATGTAGCTGGCGGCCTGAACAGGTGTGCCTACTTCTGCTTCGCACTCGGCCAGCATCAACAATACATCGGCATAGCGGATTACACGCTGGTTAATTCCACCGGGGTGAAAACCAGAGTTAACCCAGTCGTATATATTGTATTTGCGGAAAAAGCGTTTAAGTACCACGTTGTTTTTTGTTGAAGTGGCAATATTCATATCGGCTGCCACCAGGGTTTTAGGACCGGCGGGCGATTGTGTCAGAATTTGATCTCCTTCTTCAAAAATGGTAAACTTATACCTTGGGTCATTGGCTTCAAATTCGTTCAGCAGGCGGTCAGAGGGTATTACATTTCCCCAGGTAATACCATACTCCTGGTTGCGAACGGTACTTAATGGACTGGTAGAACCTTCGCCATTGTATCCCCAGTTGAAATTGTTGTCGCCCCTGTCTACAAATACTACTTCAAAAATAGATTCTGTATTAAATTCATGTCCGGTGGTTACGGTTGTACCGTTATCATCTTTAACATCGCCGTCAAAATTCCACTGGAAATTGTCAACCAACGAGTATTTGCCGTATACCTGCAGCAGTGCAGTCTTGGCACCGGCATAATCACCTTTCTGCATCAGTACTTTTCCAAGCAATGAATTGGCAGCGCCTTTGGTAGCACGTCCGTTATCTGAAGAACCGTAGCTGGCGGGTAATTTAGCTACTGCATCTGTCAAATCGCTTATTATAAAAGTGTAGATATCTGCAGCAGGAGATTTTCCTTTAAAGCCTGTTGCTGAGGTTACAGTTTCTGTGTATAAGGGCACATCACCCCACTGTGAAACCAATTCAAAATAGGCCCAGGCCCGCAGAAATTTAGCCTCGCCCACCAGCCTGTCGCGGAGTGATGTATTATCAGTTACACCCGGTCCCTTCGATACAACCAGGTTAGCCCGGTTAATCATTTGATAGGCGCCGCTCCACACATTGCTCATTACGGCATTGGAAGGTGCAGGCGAAGGTTGTTTTAGCAATTCAGCCCGGGGTGCTTCCAGTTGGGCGCCGCCAGATGCGCATTCGCCGCCCCTCATATCATGTGTAAAAAACCATTCGCGTCCTACCAGCTCTCCCGAACGCAACGAAGAATAGATGGCATTAACGCCATTTTGTAATTCTGATGCCGTTTTAAAATAACTTTCAGTAGTTGGATTGTTTTGATCCGTTACATCCAGCTTTTTATTGCAGGAGACAATACTGATAAAAACCAGTACTACGGTGAACCCCAGTTTATAAATATGTTGCTTCATAATATTTCTTTTATAGAAATTGATAATGTTTTTATTAAAATGATGCCTGAATGCCAACCTGGAAAGCTTTCGGTTGCGGGTAGACTGCGAAGTCAATACCATTGTTTAAAGATGATCCGGGCGTTCTGTTACCCACTTCAGGATCATAGCCTTTATATTTTGTAAAAGTGAGTATGTTCTGTGCAGATATATATACACGGAAGCTTTTTATCACACCTTTTGTCATTGATTCCAGTGAGGTACCGGGAATGGTATAACCCAGCATGATGTTTTTCAGGCGTAAAAAAGAACCATCTTCCAGAAAACGGGTAGAGGGTCTTGCATTCTGATTGGGATCCGAAGAAATGGCCCTTGGAATACTGGTATTTGTATGCGTTGGTGTCCATGCATCTAAAACCTGTGTGCCGGCGTTAAAGAAACGCACCATACCCTCTGTTATAACACGTGTAGCATTAAAAACCTTGTTGCCGGAAACACCCTGGAAGAAAAAGTTCAAATCGAAATTTTTATAATTGGCCCCTGCCGTAAATGCATAGGTGAACTTTGGAATAAAACTGCCCAGAAACTGCCGGTCGTTTACATCTATAACGCCATTTTTATCGACGTCTTTAAATTTGAGATCGCCCGCAGCAGTAGCTGATGTTTGTGTGGCATGGCCGGTTACTTCTGCCGCATTCTGAAAAATGCCCTCTACCTGCCATCCGTAAAAACTCTGTATGGGCTGACCCACGGCCGTATTGGTAATATTATAGGAACCGAAATCAGCATCACCACCGGATTCAATATTGGTAACGCCAGGGGCTAACCGCGTTACTTTATTGGTGTTGATACTGATATTGGCACTGGCATTCCATTTGAAATCGCCTTCCCTGTCGTTATAGCCCAGTTGCGCTTCAAAGCCGTTGTTTTGCATTGCGGCCACATTCTGGGCCACGTTGCTGGTAATATATCCAAATGAAGGAGGCAGCGGCACACTCAGGATCAGGTTATCTGTTTTACGCTGGTAATACTCAAGTGTTAATGTAATTTTATTTCTTATTATACCCAGGTCGAGACCGATATTAACTTGTTTGGTTTTTTCCCAGTTCAGCTCCTTATTGCCCAGTTTCTGTATAGAAGAGGCAGGACCCGCAGTAGCAGCACCGCCAAATGGATAATAGGCGCTGTTTGAACTTACAGTAACCTGCCAGGGTGTAGCTCCAAGCACCCCGGCGTTAAGACCGGTAATACCATAACCCGCTCTTAGTTTTAATTCGGAAACCAGTTTTTGATGACTCATAAAATCTTCCTGGTCAATTCTCCAGCCTATAGAAGCGGAAGGAAAAGTAGCCCATTTTACTCCAGGTGCCCAAAGTGACTGTCCATCCCGGCGAACGGCAGCACTCAGCAGGTATTTGCTTTTATAATCATAACTCAAACGACCTACGTAAGACAATAGGTTGATTTCTGAAGTAAGCGTTTGAACGGATACGTTGGTGGCGTTGTTTAAAGTTTTTAAGTCATTGGAGGCCTGGTTGCCGCTGCCGTTTTCCTGTTTTACATTTTGGTTTTGCTGCTCATAAACAGCCACAGCATTAATATGATGGTCTCCAAACGTTTTGTCAAATGTCAACTGTTCGGTGTACAACAAAACGGTAGAAATATTGCGGTTGTTGTTAATGGTGGCCAGTGTGGCACTTGAACCGGCAATGGCACCATTGTCGTTAAAAATAGGAGAGAAGCGATAGTCTAAAGCATTGGCATAATCAATACCAAAGGCAGACCTGAACTTCAGCCATTTGGTAAAACTAACGTCCACGTAAGCGGTACCAAGTATTTTTGCGGTCGTCCTGTTACCCGGATTTTTTAAAGTAGCGTCTTCTACGGGATTGGTAGGATCTCCACCATCCAGTGTGGCATTTACGCCTCTGAAACCTCCGATTGAAGTGGGGTCATACACCGGAATATGCGGCATCATCCTGATTACATTTACCAGGTTACTTCTGGAACCGGTTTCATTGTTATCGTATGCCTGGTTGCCGTAGCCGGTATACAGATTTTCTCCAAAAGTGAATACTTTACTAATTACATGGTCTGAATTGATTCGGAAATTATAGCGTCTGTAGGCTACACTTGGCGTAGTACCTTTCTGGTCTGTATAACCTGCTGAAGCATAGAAACGGGAAATATCATTACCACCGCTCAACCCAATGTTATGGCCGGTCATAGCGCCTTTCTTAAAATAGGCATCCTGCCAGTTGGTATTGGTTTGTCCGTAGGTTTGCGTAGCGCCTGTATTCACCGGTTGATCTACCCAGGGTGCCAAAAGGCGGGGTATTTGCGAACCCCTGTAGGCAATTGCGTATTGTTTAAATTGTTCGGTGTTTAACAAGTCCAGCCTTTTGGTTACATTCTGGGTGCCGTAATACGAATCAAGGCTGACCCGCATTTTGCTGTCCCTTCTTCCTTTTTTAGTAGTAATCATAATTACGCCGTTGGTGGCCCTTGAACCATAGATAGCGGCTGAGGAAGCGTCTTTTAATACATCCGCCGATTCAATATCCTTTACATCGATGGCTGCCAGGTTTCCGGTCGGAAATCCGTCCACTACATACAAAGGATCAGAGGCATAGCTGATAGAGCTGATACCCCTGATGCGTACAATGGGCTCGGTACCCGGGCTACCATTGTTGGTAACCTGCAGCCCGGCTACGCGTCCCTGTAAGGCCTGTGAAATGGTTATTGCTGGTGTTTCATTTAGCGTTTTACTGGTAACACTGGAAACCGCCCCGGTGACAAGTGTTCTTTTTTGTGTTCCGTATCCCACCACTACTACTTCTTCCAGCGCCCTGTTGGGCAATGAAAGCGTTACCTGTAGTGAACTGGTTCCTTCAATGCTCATTTCGCGGGTAGTCATGCCCACAAAAGAAAATATCAGGAATTTGGCGTTGTCGTCTACATCAATTTTGAAATAACCGGTAGAAGAGGTAGTAGTAGCCTTGCCGGGCGCACCTTTTACCTGCACCGAAACGCCGGAAAGCGGCTCGCCTTTTTCATTGGTGACTGTTCCCGTAATAGGCCGTAGCACCGGTTCATTGTCCAGTTCCGGGTTGTTTTTCTCTGAAATAATAAAAATGCCTGAGATTCGGTCGAACCGGTATTTAAGGTTGGTTGGCGACATTACATCGTTCATTACCAGGTACAAAGGTTTCCTTTTTACATTCACACTAACCAGCAGGTCTTCTGGTATAATGTCATTGGAAAATGCAAAACGATATTTCGTTTCCTGCTCAATGGCAGTAAAGAATTTTGTCAGTTTTACACCATTCAGTGAGAGATTCACTTTCACATCCTGTGAAAACCCGCCCGCATGGACAGTCATGGCGGCAACAAATAACAGGAGAGAGGTTAGTTTCATAATCTTAAGCAGCTTCGTTAAGGATGGATTGGGGCAAATCCACCCAATAGCATGATTTTTTTTCATACCTTTATTTTGGTTTTAAATTAAAAAATAGAAACAGCTTTTATTTCTTTAAAAGCGTTTCAGCATTTTAGTACAGGGAAAATGTTACAGCATTATTCCCTGTATTTTTATTTAGACAAGTTTATGGTTATTGGTTCACCCGGCACAACGGTATAATTGAAATGCCGGGACTCTTTTAAGAAATCAAGAACCGTGTTTACATCTTCCTTTTCAAACATACCGGTAAACCGGTAGTTGCGGATGGCATCATCAGTAAAATGAATTTTTACACCGTACCACCTTCCCAGCAATCTGGCTATTTCCTCGAAGGTTTCATCTTCGAATATTAGTTTATTCTCTGTCCATGCTATTTCTTTTATACCACCGCTGTCGGAAGCTTTCAGGTTCTTGGTAAGACTGTCTGTCATGTTCAAAGTCTCCACTTTTTGCACAATCGATGAGTCAATATTTTCAGCTTTTGTCTTTGGATGTTCCCATCTTATTTTTTGATGGGGATAAAGTACCATGGTGCGGTTATCGCTTTCTTTCAGCGTAACCTCTATCATTCCCCTTATTAAAGAAGTTTCAGTGATTTTGTCGTTGAGATAAGCCCTTACATTAAAAGCGGTTCCCAGCGCTTTTACATCCATCATGGGTGTATGAACAATAAAGGGAAGTGTTTCGTTGTGCTTTACATCAAAAAAGGCTTCGCCCTCCAGGTATACATTGCGTGAAGAAATCCCAAAACTATTGTCAATTTCTATTTTACTGGCCGCATTTAGCGTTACAACAGATCCATCCGGCAATTGAATATTCTTTCTTTCACCACATGCCGATACAAATGTTTTAGCAGCCCTGGCGGTCGCGGTGTTTTTGTTGTTAAAGAGGAAAAGCATGGCTGCAAGCAATACTACTGCCACTCCGGAAAGCTTTAGCAAAAAAGGCAATAGTTTCCTGCCTTTATTTTCTTCCGGTGCGTTATTCATCCTGATAACCGGTTTCGTTTCTATAAGGTCCAGCTTGTTTTTTAACAGGGTTTCCTGTTCATCCAGGTCTGCCTGTGCCAAAGCATTGAATAACTCAATAAATTTTGCGCGGGCATCTTCCACTACAGGCCGGCGACCGGGATTTTCTTTGATATAGGCTTCCCAAAATGCCACATCCACGGCCGGGGACTGTCTGCAATAATTAAGAAAAGATTCATCGGCCAGTAAATCAGCTATGTCCATTTCAGCAGGCTTCATAATGTGGTTTTAAGAAAGGTCTTTTAAAATAGAGTGTGCGAACAGGTTTTTTTACCCGTTTATTAAGAATTTTTTTTCGAAGTGGGAGATGAACCGGTTTTATACCGCCGCAGCACCGGCAGTACCGGCAATCATTGCCGAAATTGTAAGTAATGTAACCAGGTTTATAAGCGAAGCACTTTGGACGTGCCGGCTTTTCACGATGTCCAGTTTTAATTTCTTTAATGCCTCATGAATTTTGTTGTACACCGTGCGGTGCGACAATCCGGTTTGTTCTACTATTGCTTCATAGCTGAGGCCTTCATAAAATTTAAGAACAATCAGCTCGCGCTGGCGGTTGGGAAGGTTGTTGATATGGCTCATTAATAGTTTAAACAGGTGGGCCTGCCCGTCTTTATTTATCAGGTTCTCCTCCGGCGTAGACGGAAGATCTTCGGAACAGGTGTTCCATACCACCTGCAAATCGCAGGTCTTGCGCGATTTTTTCCAATCGGCGGAAAGCTTTCTCAGGAACGAAGTGACCAGGTAAGATTTGACATTTTTGGCCTCGTGTATCGTTTCTCTTTTTTCCCAGATGTAGAGGAATAATTGCTGGATGGTATCTTTTACCAGCTGGGCATCCCTGATCTCTTTTAAACCAATGAACAAAAGGCTGTGGTAGTATTTCCTGTACAGGCACAAAAGCATGTCTTTATCGCCCTGCTGCAGGCCTTTCCACAATAGTGTATCATCCGTATTCATAAGCAAGCTAGTTCAGGTAAAAGCGAAAATGTTACCATGAAGGTAACTTTTTTTATTTCAGGTACGGGTTTGTTTTCAGGCATTGGATAAAATACTTTTCATTTTCTGCACTGCAATGATGCTGAGACCGCTCTTATTCACCCAAATCATGCTTTGTAAAAATGATGGATGGGCGCCGTCAGTTCTATGCAGCATTTTCACGCGGCCGGTTAAACGCTGTAATAAATAATTGTATTCCAATGTTGCTTCGGCGCATTGGCAATAAATATTTTTCAATGCGCCAATCCCCTAAGGTTGTTCAGGGTACAGCATCATTTATTACAGCCTTTTTTATTACAGATAAAGAATATAAATAAGAGAAAGAAAGTGGCGGGCCGAAGGAAAAAATTACCCATTCAAACTACACTTCGGCTGCGCAATGGTAAGCCGGATTTTCTTTTCATATTTATGGCCTTCAATCGTAATTGCTAACGAATGTAAAAATAAAAACTAGAAGTGCAATCGGTTGCATTAAAATTTTTTTAAAATATTTTTGCGGGTTATGATACTTTAATTGCAGTAATGATACTTTTTTTGCCTGTTGCAATGGACCTTACATCGGGACATAAAAGTGCATTTTTGGAGGAATTGGGTACGGGGCTTTTTCTTTATATTTCTTTGTTTTAAACGGGGCGGTGCTACAATATGCCCTTTAAGCGTTATTTATGCCATGAACGATGTTTTAGCATACATACCACACAAAGCCCCGGCTTAGTATTTGTTATGGCTACAAAATATATCCCGCTTCAAAACCATGGGCAATATAGCTACCCCCGGAATCGCTTGTAAAAGATTAATAACTATTGCAATCGGTTACAATTCAAAATTGTTTCTATACATTAGCTAACTGGTGCTAATCGGCAGGTCCGATAGCAACTATTATTGTTTTAGTTAAGACGTGCAGCGTCCCTCTCTATGCCTTATTGCGGAAAATTGTCTTATCAGGGAGCCCGGGGAAATACTGAGGAATATCCTGTGATATGCTGTGTTGTCGTGACGCCGTGGTAAATTACTGCGAAGGACACAATGTAAATTATCCTCCTTCAAAAAAATCAAAATAAAACAATCATAAAAATGAAAAACTATATACTCATCCTGTTACTGACCGGTTCACTTGCCACTGTAGCTCAAGTTCCGGCAACGACCGCCAATTACCGTTCGCCGGTAACATTTACGGCAGAACAGGATCATGCCAACATGATGGAACAGTTGGGCATCAAAACGTTGAGGCCCGGGCCCAGTGGCAACGAGTCTGCACCCAATCATGCCAATTACAACGAATCGCTGGCAAATCCCTGCCCGCAGTTGCCGGAAGTGCTGACGGCAAAAGATGGAAAAAAAATAACCAGGCCCGGCGAGTGGTGGAAACTGCGCCGCCCCGAGATTGCGGAAGATTTGGAAAGAGAGGTCTATGGACGTCTGCCGAAGCATATACCAAAAGTATCGTGGACGGTTAAAATTACTGACCGGGAATTTGTTGGACGCACGCCTGTTATTGCCAGGCAGCTAATTGGACATGTGGATAACAGTGAGTATCCCCTGATTGATGTAAATATTTCCATGCTGGTGGTGACGCCGCTGAATGTTAAAGGACCAGTTCCTGTACTGATGATGTTTGGCCGTCCTTCGTTTCCGGCGCCATCGCAACCTTTGGGTGATGATATGCAGAAGATCAATGATGCGCTGAAAGATTTGCTGGTTAAAAATAATCCTGATCTAAAAAAAATATTTGATCAATACCCTGCTTACAATCCTATAACACGCACCAATACGGGTTTCCCCTTTGGGCCGCCGGCACCGCAGGCCGCAGAGCCATCGCCCACGGAACAATTACTTGCCGACGGCTGGGGATATGCGACGATCGATCCGGGCAGCATCCAGGCAGACAATGGCGCGGGTATCACAAGGGGCATTATTGGCCTGGTCAATAAAGGTCAGCCCCGCAAACCAGAAGATTGGGGTGCTTTGCGTGCATGGGCATGGGGTGCGGCGCGCGGATTGGATTATCTTGAAACGGATTCAGCAGTAGATGCAAAAAAAGTAGGCATTGAAGGCGTGTCCCGTTATGGCAAAGCAGCGCTGGTAACATTGGCTTTTGAAGAACGGTTTGCAATGGGGCTGATAGGATCTTCGGGCAAAGGCGGTACAACACTGCACCGCAGGGTTTGGGGAGAGGCCGTAGAAAGCCTTACCGGCGGCGAATACTATTGGATGGCGGGCAATTATATGAAATACGGTGCATCGGAATCCGGCTTCGGATCTAAAACCGGTTGCAACCTGCCCGTAGATTCGCACGAACTGATTGCCATGTGTGCACCACGTCTCACATTTGTAAGTTATGGAATTCCGGAAAAAGGCGATGCCAAATGGCTGGACCACCAGGGAAGTTATATGGCAGTGATAGCTGCAGGCACTGTATTTAAATTACTGGGTGCACAGGACCTGGGTGTTTCCAATAATTACCAGACGGAAAAAATGCCGGCGGTAAACGTTGGGCTGCTGGATGGCGCACTGGCCTGGCGACAACACGATGGAGGCCATACAGATGCCCCCAATATGAAATATTTTATTGGCTGGGCCGATAAATTTATAAAACATACGCCGCCCGGATCAAATTAACAACACCGGCGGATGGTTACAACTTGCGACTTCGGCGTAAATTTTACCAGGGAGGCCAGGGATACAGGGCGTCACAGGGCATTCCTCAGTATTTCCATGGCTCTTTGATAAAACAATTTTCTGCAATAAGGCACATACGCAGCGATGCTTCCCATCTTAGCTAAACAAGATTGATAGCTACAACGATCATCCTTTGAAATTCGTTGCAATAAATGATCGTTCAACCAATGCTTACCAGCCTAAACGGTTTTTACCGCTATCGCCGGCAGTTGATTTTTGTCTTCAGCAGCAAGTAAAAAGCCAATGCCTGCCATCGCTACCGCAATGCACAGGCTTGACCATTCGGCTTCTTTAGACATACTGGATAAACAACGGGGCAGGTGAAGTGTAATTACCCAAAAACAAAACATGCTGCCAAAACATATGCCCGCCAGGTTTACATACATATTAAAAATAAGACTGGCTGCTATGCCCACAAAGCCTGCAAATACCAGCGCATTCAGCAGGTAATGTGCCGGCATCCAGGCAGGGATTAAAGTAACGATGTAGTCTGCATACATATAATGAAGCAGCGCAAAACCCAGGAATGACAGGGCAAATGTATACTTTGCCAGTTTGCTGATAGCGGGTATACGGGTTAACATAGAGGCGCCGCTGCACAAAGCCAATATTTCAAGCGTAACCGTCCATAGACCGGCATTGCTGAATTGCTGCAACGAGAGGGTCAGTTGCGGATAAATAAGATTGATAAAAAAGAAAACAGCAATCAGCCTGGCGCAGGCAGCTGAAAATATGCCGGCAATAATACCCATACCCGTAATGATAAAAAATACCGCACAGGCATAGGTAACAACAATACTGTGCAATGGCCGGGCAGCCTGCGCGGGCATGAATGCAGCGGGCAACTGCCCAAAGATGAAACTGATAAGGCCAAACCCAATAATGGCCAGCGGAAACAGAAAAACAGCCTTATGGATTATTTTTTTCATGGCCACTAAAACTATCCATAAAAACAATTAAAAGAACGGCCACCTGATTAACAACAGCCTGTGCATGACATACAACGCTCAGCGGCCCAGTTCGTTTATTACCGCTTCTTTATAACTTCTGCCAATGGGAATCCGGCTGTCTTCAATCTCTATATCAGCGGCAGTAAACGCTGTTATCTTATCCTTTGCAACAATAAATGACCGGTGCACACGAAGAAATTTTTCAGCACCCAGTAATGCATGTACTTCAGTTAACTGCAGTTTAGTTTGAATGCTGCTGCGTGGTGTGCTGATCCTGACATAATCCCTGAGGCTTTCAACAAATAAGATTTCATCTTCAAACAACTTTACCATTTTTTTATCTACATTAAAAAAATGGTAAGGGCGCATACCGCTTTCTTTTGCGGCCTGCTGTAATTTGTTGACGGCTTTTAAAAAACGCGTGAAGCGAAATGGTTTAAGCAGGTAATCAGTCACGCAAAGATCAAATGCCTGCAGCGCATATTCAGGATAGGCAGACGTAATAATAATAGCCGGCAGCTCTGTAAGTGTTTCAAGAAATTCCAGGCCTTTTAATCCCGGCAGATGAATATCCAGGAATATGCAATCGATCTTTTCTTTTTTCAAAACTTCAGTGGCATACAATGCATCGGTGCAAACGGCTTTTAGTTCCAGGAAGGGTACCTGCCTGGTGTAATCCGCCAGCACCTCGGCCGCCAGCGGTTCATCTTCCACGATAAGACAATTATATTTTAGCATAGCTTTTTAAATTAACAGACAGGCTGAGGTGATAGATATTGTTATTGTTTTTTATGTCCAGGTGGTAATCGCGGTACAGCAGTTCCAGTTGTCTTTTCACATTGGCAAGACCGATATTGGTTTTTGTACACCCGGCTTCGGTTTCCACCGCCGAATTTTTAACCTGCAGATCAAGCAGGCCGTTTTTTACGGTTATGCTGATATGAACAAAAGAAGTAAACCTGACCTCACTAACACCATGCTTAAACGCATTTTCAATAAAAGGCAACAGCAGCAATGGCGATATCAGGTAGCCTTCTGCATCAATATTTTTTTCAAAACGCAGGTTCAGCCGTTCATCATACCGGATGCGCTCCAGGCCGGTGTAATCCTCCAGCACCCTTATCTCGTCTTCCAGGCGAATGAGGTCATCGTTTGATTCATACAACATGAAACGCAATAATTCAGACAAGCGCATAACGCCTTCGGCTGTATCATCGGATTTTTTCCTTGCCAGCGCATAGATATTATTGAGGGTATTCATTAAAAAATGGGGGTGTGTCTGGTTCCTCAAAAATAATAACTCGGTGGCCAGTTGCTGCCGGATCAGTTCTTTTTCCCTTGCCGCAGTATCTAATTGCTGTTGTACGGATTGAATACTTACAAAGAGGCCGGCAGACAGCCCAAAATAAAGCAATACTATCAGTACCCGTCTCCCCTCAAACAAGGCGCCCGTTTCAATAATGCCATGATAAACATAGGGCAGTACCAGGTAATTGTTGATGACACGGTCAAAAACAAGGTAGATGAAAAGAACAAAGGGAAATGCTGCTGCATGATAAAAGATCTTCCGGCGCTGGTTCGTTGCGGCCGGGTTAAAAAAATGCCATGTATACCAGGCAAACAGTATTTTCGGTGGCAGGTTCAGCAGGGTAGACGACAATGAATGGGTAATTAGCTGAACGGGCGATAGCACAGGCAGTGTGGCTTTGTCCCACAAATATTCGATGAGCGAAAGAAATAGAAAAAAAGCCAGCCAGTAAAACGCCTGTATCCGGAACTGTTTTTTCATGAGGATCAAATTTCGTTAAAAACGCCGAAACGGGGTTAAATGCGACCAACAGCAGTTTGCACATGACGAATGAATAAGGATCGCGCAATATTTCCGTTTTTTTTGTTTGATCGTGTGATTTTTTTCATTTTGCTGCGTATCATCTGTACATGCATGACAAAGACGATATTTTTTTTCAACGCATCTCCGATAACCAGGGGATCATTATTAAAATTGCCGGCAGCTATTGCAGCAGCCAGGCAGACAGGGAAGACCTGGCACAGGAAATATTTTATACGCTTTGGAAAGGCAGCGGCACCAATAACCCCAACTATAAATTCACGACCTGGATGTACCGGGTAGCACTAAATGTGGCCATTTCTTTTTACAGGGCCAACAAAAAATTCAAAAACAATATTCCACTGCACGGCACCATTGAAGAAATCGCTGAACATCCGCTCCCGGACGACAAATCCCATATGCTGCAACAACGGGTTGCGGCCCTGAATGAACTGGACAAAGCCCTGATGCTATTGTATTTTGATGAAAAAAGTTACCGGGAAATAGCGGAGGTACTGGGCATCACCGAAACAAATGTGGCTACAAAGATTAGCCGTATAAAAGAAAAACTAAAAAAGGAAATCACAACAAAAAAAGATAACTATGGAAGATATTGAATTAAAGAATATGTGGAGATCATACGATCAGCAATTGCAGGAAGCAAAAATTCTGAACCTGCAGTCCTGGGCCGTTAACATTAAAACATTTGAATACCTGCAGTCGCACAAAGCACATGCAAAGCTGGCATCATTGGCCAGGTTTAAAACAAGGGCGGTGATTATTGGTATCGCCTGGGCATTGTTTTTAGGGGTGCTTTTATACGGAAACCATTTTACAAACGGCTGGTTTTCTTTCTCTGTACTGGCGTTATTTCTCTTTGCAGTGTATGCGGTTGCCCTTTATATCAGGCAAATTATGCTAATCAGCCGCATCAACTTTAGCGAGCCCGTGGTAGCTGCCCAGAAAAAAATACCCCAACTGCAGGCTGCTACCCTTCGTACGGTGCGTGTGTTGTGGTGGCAACTGCCTTTTTATACCACCTTTTACTGGAGTACAGAGTGGATAAAGCATGATTACCTGTTCTGGCTGATAGCTTTTCCGGTTTGTCTGTTGCTGATAATACTGGCAGCCTGGCTGTATATTAATCTTAACCCTGCCAATGCCCACAAAAAGTGGTTTAAGGTAATAATGGGTAAAAAGGAATGGCTGTCTGTTATAGAGGCAAAGCAATACCTGGATGAAATAGAAGCATTTAAAAATGAATAAAAGCAATTGCTGTTGGCTTTATGTTGCTGTCTATTTTGATGGGTTTTTCATTAAGCGCCGTAATGATGCTTTTGCCACACGCGGTCCGTACTATTTTAGCTGGTCAAATAAATGCGTGTTATCTAAATGTTCCCGGCCAGTAACCGGTGACGGCAATAGTAATTGCGATTTGGCGCCTGCCTCGGTTTGCTTAAATTCATATATTAACACGTCGCAGTAATAAGAATCATTTATTGCAATTTGGCCAACTTCCGACGGTAAGATGTTATTGCCGCCGTTCAGCCATTCGTCAGGTTGCTTGTTGCTGATGATCTGGTCTGAAAATGAGTATGGCTTGTCAGTAATCATAAAAACAATACATCTGAAATAGCCAACTCTTGCAAAAAAGAGATTCTTTAAATAGTCTGCGAGTGAATTTGTGTTGGAAGAGGAGTATTTTACCCATCTCGTTTCTTCCGGGTTGGGTTTCCCATTTTCTGATATCTGTTCAAACTGCGTTACCATCGCAAACCCATCAATAACATGGAAATAACTTTGACGGTAATATCCGCACCGGCTCAACGCAGATAACAATTTGTTATCGATGTCCCTGAGTGTTTTGCACCCGCCAAAATATGAATTAGCAATCCTGTCTGTTGCAGATGGCTGTGGAGGCCGGGATGGAAATTCCGGAAATGTGCTCCCGTGCAGAGACGGACTGGAGGAACGGCTGCAAACGCAACCATGTAAAATAGAGACGATCAAAAGAAAATAAACAGCATACTGGCTGTTTTTACCATTGGACATAATAACGTTCATGATACATTTTTGATACTTTTTAAAAGATTGGGAAAATTATCTTTTAATCTTTCATTCCTGATATCTATGCAAAGTGATTTTCTTAAACGGTCCAGTATCTTGTCCATATTATTTCGTAGTTCTATCAAACGTGTTTTTTCTGTATTTAATTCTCTTGAGTCGGTTCCCAGCAGGCTGCGTTCCTGTATTTGGTTTTCTATCAGGACCAGTCGTTCATTAATTTTCCTGATAGCTGTGGTGCCAAAGCCGTTGTCAAAAAAGTCGGCATCCAGATAAACCGCAATAAAACGTTTATATGGAGAAAATTTTTCCAGATAGAATGTATTAATGGTTTCTACAGAAACCCAGCCTGAAAGCAAACTTTCATTTGAAATAACAGCGAGGGTTGTGCCGCTGTTCAGCACCGAATGTTCAATAAATGCTGTAATTTCCTGGCCGGCCAGCGGGTTTTCGGTATCAATCAATACGTCCAGTCCTTCTTTTTTTAACATGGCAGCCAGTAATACCGCCATCGCCTGGTTGGAATGATTGTAAGAAATGAATACGGTATTTTGCAGATCAGGTTGTTCGCCAATCCCATTTGTTACCAGATTCTTTTTGCTTTTGTAAATAAATCCGGCCAGTAATAAGATAATACAAAGCTGAAACACATAAAGACCTGTATCTGTTGCATGGAGATTGTCTGTTACAGATGCTTCCATATTGGCAAAAGGCTGCAGAAGCAGCAGTAACACAACTGTAACCATATAGATGGCCGGGCCATAATATACTATCCTGTAAAGGCTTACATCCTTTTGTGCTGTTGCCTCAGATCGCAGTTTGCTCCATGAAAAAGTATACAGTACAATCAGTGCGACAGGAAGTGTGTGTACCACCAACCATAACCAGGCCGACCAGGCTTTATTACCATACTTTCCGAAAAAAGTCTGGAGTAAAATAACAAGTAGTAAAAAGACTAGCGAAATACAAAAAAAGAAAATCAGTCTTTTAAATGCAGCCCCGCGTTTCATGCTGTTCCGGTTTTGGAATAAAAAAGACACTCGTTATATCTGGCATGGTCAACTAAATATAAATAATTTCAGGCACCCGCGTAAATGAAATCTTTTGTGATGTTTTGGAATGAATGAATCAGGTATGCAGACAGTATGTCCGGACCAAAAGAAAATCCCAAGTCAGTTTCGCCATACTACGAATAGGGTATTGGTGCAGGGTGGTGAATTGCTAACTTACGAAAGAATGCAAAAAGGGTCAGCCAAAACGGCTGACCACTACGGGGCCTGCCAATTGCTGGTGTCATTAAACAATGCCATATGGGCTTGTTTTCCCTGGGCAATTGAGTTTATACCTGAAAGTGATTTAACTAAATAGGGAAGCATGAAAACTTTATATTTCTTTTTTTTGATCTTTCCCGCATGGTTGTTTGCGCAATCGGTCAGACGCCAGTTGCCTGTCCGGCCGCAAACATCATCTCCTCAGATGCGGGAACGTACATTTGTGCAGGCTGATACGCTGCACCCCGGTATTTCTACAATCATTTTAAAAAAATCGATTAATGTTAAAAATATTGTTGGCTATAAGGTGTCGGGATATGTGCGTAAGCCCAATGGCCTGGCAATACCTGGTTTTTTAATTCAGGTACAGGGACGGAACTTGTCTGTCGTAACTGCCAATGATGGTTCTTATCAACTGATTTTAAATAAAGATGAGGTGCTTGAATTCAGTCATCCGGGATATGTAACCATCGTTATTAACCCTTTCTCCGATTCCAGATTCGATAATTCACTGATGAGTATTTCGCTCACAGTAACGGAACAGGCCATGCATTCGTTGCAAACCATTACGCTTCCTTTGAAAATCTTTCCTGTTCCTTATCCGTCACCTTCCGGCATCTACAGCCTCGACAAACAATTGTTTTCGGGATTTACATCACTTGAGAATGTAAACACAATTTTGACACGAGCGCTTGATAATTGCGGATACGATGAACGAAGATATTATTATGCAGCCCACGGATTTGCGCTGATAACTGAAATGGAACAAACCTCAGAAAAAGGTGTGTCTCTAAGTCCTCCCGAAAGATGGAGCGCCCGCATATCGCAGGAAGTCAATGATCCTTTAGAGTATCTTAAAGCACTGTTCGTTGTGCCGCAAGGCTATTTCAGAGTATTTGTTTTTTTGGTTACCGATACAGATCCCAGTGCATCTGGCGGCGGAATTTCAGAAGATGACGCCAGAAAATGGCTTGGGCTTGGTTATACATCCCTTCCGGATGAAATAAAGCAAATTCAATTGACCAGTGCCCATAATTTTAACCTTCTCATATATCAATATAAAAAGGAACCTGGCAACCCGGGTGTACAAATCCAGGAACTCACGGCAAAAGAACATTTTTTCCAGTCGCATTTATCATTATACCTGTCCGAAAAATGAACACACAAATCAGTCAGACGGCCGGCAGTAATTCACTGGGGGGAAGAGTGACAGGAACTGCTAAAAATATACAAATGCTTCAGTCAGAAAGCAGCACCCAATTTATGTATGGACCTCCTATATATCGACCAGTTTATTTGACCTGCAATTCACCCGACAAGGGTATCATCCTCGCAGACAGATCCGGGTCCTTCATGTTTTTATCAAAAGGAAACATTGGCCGCTGAATTCTTTTGTAGGGGAGGTGTTCAATATCCTGGTCAACACCGCCTGGCGTTAGTGCCATTATCCAGTCTGCCCGCATGGCGTATAACTCTGGTTCCAGGTAACCGATTTTTACCACCACAATATCCGATGTGCGGGGTGCTAGTCCAAGACGGGTAAAGTCAATTTCTCTGTGATAGGGCTTGCGTTTTTTGGTAACAATAATGTGAAGGCTGCCCACTTTCACCACTACTTCCACTTCTGCATCCCTGTCTCCGGTTACAATGGATTCTACTGTCCCGGTAATATGCACCGGGGGAGAAAAGCGGGCATCTACCAGGGCACCGGCATATCCATCTACCTGGTGGCCAACGCCGGCCGCTATTGCTTTTGTTACCAGCTCGGGCCCGGGAATGGAAGCATAAATAAGGGATGGGCCGCCGGATGATTTGAACCGCGGGTGCAATAGCAACTGGGTTAAGGTCCAGGTTACATCGCCGGCACCTCCCGCGGTTGGATTATCGCCCATATCGCTGATAAAAAACGGGTGTTTTTGACTGGCCAGTGCACTGTCAAGACAATCCTTCCACGGCCGGGCAGGCGCTACAAATGCAAATTCCATGCGTGCATTCCAAAAGCGATGGGCCAGTTGTTCGGCAGTGCTGGTTACTTTTTGTTTATCATCGCCGGTAACCATAACTACTGCGCGATTGCGTGGTTCATCTGCCCACGCATAACCAATCCAGATGGCTGCATCAACAATACCCTGCTGGCTGGCAGCGGGTGCAACGGCCTGATAAATACTTTTCCCGGGTTCAATCCTTGTGCTGGTCTTTTCGCCGGGCAATAGCACCGGAATAGGTATCCAGGCTTTGTATGGCGGCTTGCCCTTCCCGCTTTCAATCCGGTTAATAAGATTTTCAACGGCCCGCTGTTTGGTAGCCATGGCATCTTCGTGGGGTGCCATGCGGTAGCAGGTTATTAAATCAGTATTGGCTGCAAGTGTCATGGATACATTGCCATGCAAATCCATCGAGGTAGAAACAATTGTTTTTGTGCCAATTACCGCGCGGATTCTTTTTATCAAATCACCTTCGGGATCGTCTAGTCCAACAACACTCATGGCGCCATGAATATCGAAGAAGAGTCCGTCATAGGGCCCGTTTTTCTTTAATGAATCCAGTATTTTTCCTGCCAGCGATTCGTAGGCAGCGCGTGTAACCGCTCCGCCTGGTAAAGACTTTCCAACAATGGCCGGCACCCATTCAACCCTGTGTCGCAGCGGCGAATCAGCGGCCAGGAATGGATACGCAGAAAATACTTCGTCGCCATATTTTGCATGAAATGCCGCCTCATCTGTAAGCGCCGGTGAAAAGGTGCTTGATTCAATGCCCAAACCTGCAATGGCAATACGGGGTAAAGATTTTGCAGGCGATTGGCAAACCGCTCCGTAACCAATAACCAGGCAGCCCAATAGTATTAACGGCGAAAATCGCTTCACGTCAAAAGTTTTGGTAAATAAGTGAATTTAATCAATTTATTCCTGCCATCATCAAAATTGGGAATGATAGGCTATAACCGGGCAATGACTAATTGCAAAGGCGGTCACCACGCGGGGAAAAAAAATTTATTTTTTGTAGCATATTTTCAATGGCCGTTCGTCTATCCCTGTATAAACAAAAGCATCATTATATGAAACAACTGAAAAGGCTATACATGCAGGTCAAGAATTGGTTATCGGGTAAAAAATCTTTTGATCACCGCTACGCTATTTTATAAACGAAAGGGTGCGGCGAGGTTTCATGCAAAGAGCGCAAAGAAAATTGGCGCTTTTCACGCCGCCTCCCGCGCCCGCTGCGTGAAACTGTTTCGCGGTGGGTTTCACGCAAAGAAGCAAAGGAGCAAAGAGCGCAAAGAAAATTAGCGCTGTTTAAGCCGCCTCTCCGTGCCCGCTGCGTGAAACTGTTTCGTGGTGGGTTTCACGCAAAGAGCGCAAAGGAGCAAAGAACGCAAAGAAAATTAGCGCTGTTTAAGCCGCCTCTCAGTGCCCGCTGCGTGAAACTGTTTCGCGGTGGGTTTCACGCAAAGAGCGCAAAGGAGCAAAGAACGCAAAGAAAATTAGCGCTTTTCACGCCGCCTCTCCGTGCCCGCTGCGTGAAACTGTTTCGTGGTGGGTTTCACGCAAAGAAGCAAAGGAGCAAAGAGCGCAAAGAGAATTAGCGCTGTTTAAGCCGCCTCTCCGTGCCCGCTGCGTGAAACTGTTTCGCGGTGGGTTTCACGCAAAGAGCGCAAAGGAGCAAAGAGCGCAAAGAAAATTAGCGCTGTTTAAGCCGCCTCTCCGTGCCCGCTGCGTGAAATTGTTTCGCGGTGGGTTTCACGCAAAGAAACTAAAGATGCTTGCAGGGGTTGCTTATTTTCGATCTATAGCGTTGATGTTTTCCTATTACCATTATGCATTCAGCAATGTTGAATAAGCACCGGGGTTGGACTTAACAACAGACGGACTTATACCAAACCGCTGTTTAAAGGAACGGCTGAAGTGTGAGCTGTTTTCGAAACCGCTTTCAAAAGCAGCTTCTGCAATGGTTTTATGCAGGTTGATTAAAAGGTTTTGTGCATGCAACAGTCTTTTTTCCAGCAGCCATTTGCCGGGTGTAGTGTTGAAGATTTTTTGGAAATCTCTCTTGAAAGCAGAAAGGCTGCGGGTGGAAAGTTTTGCATATTGATCCATGCTTAGGTTGAAACAATAATTGTCTTCCATTACGCGCAGCAGCGATTTGGACCTGGGTTCATGAAACAATGAACAGAAATACGAAAGCAGATCTTCGTTCTGCGGGTTTTGCGCAATGGTTAGGATCAGTTCTTTAAATTTTAATTCCAGCAACGATGGATCCGGTTCCTGCGTTGCCGCAAAGTAGGCAGACATGGAATGAAAAAAACCAGCCAGCGTTTCACTGGCATTCACCAGCATCACCGGCTCATAATCTTTATGGTATTGCTCTAATGATGCTGATTTAGCCTGCAAGGTCTCGCAAATAAATTCATCCGGGATAAAGAACAATACCACGCAGAAGCCGGTATCGGCCAGCTGCTCCAGAATAAAGCCGCCTTTTTTTACAAATACGCAGCTTTCTTTTTGTATATCGTACCTGCCCCTGGCCGTATGCCAGGTTTTTCTGCCATCAATAACATAAAACAGGTAATTGTATTCTGTCCACAGATCAGCAAACCGCGTTTTCATCAAGCGCGCTTCCATGGGGCAGTTGAAAGCTGTTATAAGGGAGTTGCCGCAATTAAACTGCCTGTAGAATTCAGGGTGCTGCAAAACCTTTTCATAAAAATTTACCATCTGCTGAACGGATGTATGAATAAAAACGGCCTCCTGCAAGCTAACTGAAATTAACAAAAAATGGATAAACAGATCGGGTGAACTTTTAAGTCATATTTCCGGGCTTTACAGTCATCCCCGCAAATGAATGTATCGGTAATATTGCTGTGTTAGTTAATCAGTAAACAGTAAAATGATAAGTATGAATCCAAACAAAGTATTATGGGAAAAAGGCGATTTTACCATGATTGCCGGAACCATGCGTGAAAGCGGTACGGCGCTGGTTGCCGCATTGGGCATTACCAAAGGATTGAACGTACTGGATCTGGGTTGTGGTGATGGTACCACCGCCATACCTGCAGCAAGACTCGGCGCGAAGGTTACTGGTGTTGATATTGCCCGCAACCTGGTAGCCGCGGGAAATAGCCGTGCAAAACAGGAAGGATTGGCAAATTGTACTTTTTATGAAGGCGATGCTACTGATTTGAATGAATGGCAGGATCAGTCCTTTGACCTGGTGGTAAGTATTTTTGGCGCCATGTTCGCGCCCAAACCGTTTGATACTGCCAGGGAAATGGTGCGGATTACCCGAAAGGGAGGAAGGATTGTAATGGGTAACTGGATACCGGGCGATCCAACCCTGGTGGCGCAAATCTTAAAGATCAGTTCGGCCTATACGCCACCACCGCCGGAAGGTTTTATCAGCCCTATGTTATGGGGTATAGAAAGCCATGTTACAGAACGTTTTGCCGGTGCAGGCATACCAAAAGAAAATATCAGCTTCTCCAGGGAAACTTTTACGTTCAATGCGCGCTGCTCGCCATCGGCATTCGTGGGCATGTTCAAAAACTATTATGGTCCCACCATGAATGCGTTTGAAGCAGCAGAAAAGAATGGCAGGGCAGATGAACTGCAAAAAGAACTGGAAGTATTGTTTAACAGCCAGAATAAAAGCGAGGATGCAGGGACCACTTCTGTTCCGGCCACTTTTTTGAAAGTGACTGTAATGGTATAACGAATAAAACTCCCGGCCCGTATCTTACTTACCGGGTATCAATTGTAGCTTCAACCGGTGGTATACCAACTGTTGGAGCTACAATAATTTATCCAATAACTGGTCGTTGACAAGATTGGGCAAGGTGACTTCCAGGCCGGCTGTACGCGCCATTTCACGCCGGATGGCAAAACCGGCTTCCGCATTGCGTGCCCAGCTACGCCGTGCTATACCATTGTTTACATCAAACAACAACATGTCCTTAAGTTTGATACCCGCTTCTGCCGATCCATCCAGCACCATTCCAAACCCTCCGTTAATTACTTCTCCCCATCCAACGCCTCCGCCATTGTGAATAGAAACCCAGGTGGCGCCCCTGAAGCTATCGCCGATAACATTGTGTATGGCCATATCGGCAGTATAACGGCTGCCATCATAAATATTGCTGGTTTCCCTGAAGGGCGAATCGGTGCCGCTTACATCATGGTGGTCGCGTCCCAGGATTATCGGAGCTGAAAGCTGCCCGGTTTTTACATATTCATTGAACCGTGCCGCAATTTTCATTCTTCCTTCTGCATCTGCGTACAAAATGCGGGCCTGCGAACCCACCACCAGTTTATTGGCTGCTGCCTGGCTTACCCAATTTATATTATCCCGCAGTTGCTGGCAGATTTCGGCCGGTGCGTTTTGTTTGATCGCTTCCATCACTTCCAGCGCAATGCTGTCCGTCAGCGCAAGATCCGCCTCCTTACCGGATGAACAAACCCACCTGAAAGGGCCAAAGCCATAATCAAAACACAAGGGCCCCAGGATATCCTGTACATACGAAGGGTATTTAAAATTAATACCGTCTGCCGCCATTACATCTGCACCGGCACGGCTGCATTCGAGCAAAAATGCATTGCCATAATCAAAGAAATAAGTGCCCCTTTTGGTATGTTCATTAATAGCAGCGGCATGTCTTTGTAAAGAAGATTGTACATGTTTCCTGAACAGGCCGGGGTTCTCCGCCATCATGGTATTGGCCTCATCATAAGTTAAATCGGCCGGATAATAGCCGCCCGACCATGGATTATGTAATGATGTCTGGTCAGACCCCAGCGCAACATCAATATTTTCCCGGGCAAAACATTCCCAGACATCCACTACGTTTCCGGTATAGGCAAATGAGCGGACTTCTTTTTTTTCTTTTGCTTTTTTTACCCTTTCAACCAGCGCCGGCAGTGTTTCAATAATTTCGTCTACCCATCCCTGTTGGTGCCGTTTGGTAACGGCTTTGATGTTTACTTCCGCGCATACGGTAATGCATCCTGCAATATTACCGGCTTTTGTTTGTGCACCGCTCATGCCACCCAGGCCTGAAGACAGGAATATTTTGCCGGCAGGAGACGCGTCTGCGCCCAGCTTTTTGCGGAAAGCGTTCATGATGGTAATGGTGGTGCCATGTACAATGCCCTGCGGACCAATGTACATATAAGAGCCCGCTGTCATCTGGCCATATTGTGTAACGCCCAGCGCGTTGTATTTCTCAAGGTCATCAGGTGCTGAATAATTGGGAACCATCATTCCGTTGGTTACTACCACTCTTGGCGATGATAAGAGCGATGGAAACAATCCCATTGGGTGACCGCTGTATACATGCAATGTTTGCGTGGCGGTCATTTTTGCCAGGTACTGCATCGTTAGCAGGTATTGCGCCCAGTTCTGAAATACACTGCCGTTGCCGCCATAGGTAATTAATTCTTCCGGGTGTTGTGCGACAGCGGGATCCAGGTTGTTTTGTATCATCAACATGATGCAGGCTGCATGCAGGTTGCTGGCAGGGTAGGCCGAAACCGGACGGGCATACATAGGATAATCGGGGAGGAAACGGTACATATAAATACGGCCGAAGTTGTTCAGCTCGTGCAGGAATTCTTTGGCCAGTTCTTCGTGCCATGCTTCAGGAAAATAGCGCAACGCGTTTCTCAGGCTCAGTTTTTTCTCTGCGGCGGTGAGAATATCTTTTCTTTTGGGTGCATGGCTAACATTGTTATTATAGTCCCTTGCCGGGGGCAGTTTTTTGGGAATTCCCTGAAGAATCTGTTCCTGAAAATTCATTTTAGTTTGATTTAAATACGCAATACCCGTTTTTCCAAACCTGCGCAGGTTTTAACTTGCCCTGGTGGTAAAATATTTCGCGGTAGTGTTTGACAGGGAATAATAAAAAATCGGCCAGCATGCCGGTTTGCAACCGCCCCCGGTCTGTTAGCTGCAATGCCTGCGCAGCCCTGAAAGTGATACCTGCCAGCACTTCTGTATTACTTAATTTTTCAAAGGTACCCAATACCGCTGCCTGCATCAGCAGATCGCCCATGGGCGCAGAACCGGGGTTCCAGTCGCTGGCAATAGCAAGGCAGGCGCCAGCGTTGAGCAATTTGCGTGCGGGTGCAAAAGCGCATCCCAGTCCCAGCGATGCGCCCGGCAAAGCCACTGCAATGGTATTGCTGCCGGCGATGAGTTCAATCTCGGTTTGTGTACTTGCTTCCAGGTGATCGGCGCTGACTGCGTGCGATGCCACGGCCAGCGCACTGCCACCCGTACTGAACTGGTCCGCATGCACAGTTAGTTGAAAGCCCATCTGCGTCGCCTGTTCAAAATACAACTGTATATCTGCTGCGCAAAACGCCCCCTTTTCAACAAATGCATCCACGCGGGTGCCAAGGTTTTCTGTTATCATTACCGGCAATACCTCTTGTACAATTTCCTGCAGGTAACTGGCATGGTTACCTGTAAAATCTTTTGGCAGTATATGCGCAGCAAGACAGGTAGCCACAATATCGGCAGCTACCTGTGCGCCTGCTGTTTTAATGGCGCGCAGCATCTTTAGTTCTTCTTTTGGGGTAAGGCCATAGCCGCTTTTGATTTCGATAGTGGTAACACCTTCCGCTAAATGCCGGTTAATTCTTTTTACGAGTGAAGCGGTGAGTTGCTGCAACGAAGCCATCCTGGTTGCGGTTACCGTATCCCAGATTCCTCCTCCCGCCTCAGCAATTTCCAGGTAAGTTTTTCCCGAATTGCGCAGGGCATAGTCGAGTGAACGGGAACCGGCGAAACAGGTATGGGTATGTGCATCAACAAAGCCGGGCAGGCATACAAATTCACCTTCCAGCGGTATATGTTCGCCCCCCAGGCTGTTAATTTCTTCTTTCAGCAATTCATACGAACCCGTCATATGAACGGTATTTTCTTTTATCAGAAGGCCGGCATTTTCTACGGGAAGGTTTTCTATATCGGGCAGCGCTCCTTTCAATGGCAACCCGGCAAGCGTTACCAGTTGACTTAGCGGACCTATAAGTTTATATGCAGCAGGCATTTAGCTTTATTAAGGTTGATGTGGTTCTTTATGTTGGTTAAAAAAGGCAAAATTCAAAAGTTAAAAGTCAAAAACTTAGCGGTATTGTTTTGACTTTTGACTTTTAACTTTTGAATTTCCTTAGCGAAGCAACTTTTTAAACTAAAACATTTTTTTAAAATTATCACATTGTCATTCAAAAACTTAGGTGTAATGGTAAAAATAAACAGGCGTTAGTTTTGAATTATTGTTTCCACTAATACTTTTTAACGTACATTTAACCTGCTAGATAAGAATAACCAAACTTCACAAACATGAGAAAACTACTCACCTGCCTTGCGGGCATGGCGTTGCTATGCCTCTCGGCCCTTTCACAAACCACCGAAATTTCGGGAAAAATTTCTGATGACAAGGGAAACCCGGTTGGCGGGGCTTCCATCCAGGAAAAAAATTCTAAAAGAGGTACTACCTCAGACGCCAACGGTCTTTTCAAAATCTCCACCAAACCAGGAACCACACTTATTATCTCCAGTGTAGGTTACGACAAGCAGCAGGTAGCGGCCAGTAAAGGTGGTACAATGGCTATTGTGCTGACCACTTCGAACACCGCTCTTAGTGAAGTGGTGGTAACGGCGCTTGGTATCAAAAGGGAAAAAAAGGCGCTTGGTTATGCTGTAACCACAGTAGCAAACAAGGACATAGAATTAAGGTCCGAGGGTGATATTGGCCGTGTATTAAATGGGAAAGTGGCTGGTCTTAGTGTGTTGAACACCAGCGGTATTTCAGGAAGCGGTACTAATATCAGTATCCGTGGCATCAGTACCATTACTGGCGGCGCGTCTACGCCGCTGTTTATTGTTGATAATGTTCCTTTCGACGCCTCCAACAATGGTGGCGACAATTTTCAGTATGGCGGCGGTACCTCGTCATCCAGCCGCTTTTTGGATCTGGACCCCAACAATATTGAAAGCGTAAGTGTGTTAAAAGGGCTTAGTGCTGCTACGCTGTACGGAGAAGCCGGCAGAAATGGCGTTATACTGATTACCACAAAAAATGGTTCAGGACGCAAGCCTGCCAAAAAATTAGAAATCACCGGATCGCAGTCGGTATTTGCGAACAAGGTAGCCAACTTGCCCGATTACCAAAATAATTATGGTGGTGGTTTTGACCTTGTTCCTTCGGCAGCCTTCAGTAACTGGGGCCCACATTTCACCAACCCACCGGCCCAGGTAGCTTATTCTCCGTCTTTGCAAAATGCCTATCCCGATCTCTATGGTGCAGGCAAAACGCAGGACTACAAAGCCTATAACAGTGTGCCCAAATTTTTTAGAACAGGCGTGGTAAGCACCAGTTCAATTAATGTGGCAGCAGCCGGTGCCAATACCACTTTTAATGCCAACTACACTTATATGAACGACCAGGGCTTTACGCCCAATAACAGGGTATTCAAAAATAATTTTGGTATGGGCGGAACAGCTAAACTTTCCAATAACTTCACCCTTAACGCCGTATTGAATTTTGCCATGACCGATTTCCAGACACCCATAGTAGGTGCTAATGGAGGTGGTGGCGGACCAGATGTTTCCTCTGTATTCGGTTTCCTTATGTTTACACCAAGAAGCGTTAACCTGATGGGGCTTCCTTACGAAAACCCTGTTACCCATAGCAGCGTTTATTACAGGGGAGGCAATGATATAGAAAACCCAAGATGGACGGCCAATAATGCGCTCTCGGGTGATCTTACCTACCGCACATATGGCACTTTTGGATTGAAATATGATATTATGAAAGGCCTTAGCCTGACCTACCGTTTTGGCCTGGATATTTATAGTGAAAGACAATCGCTTACCGTAAATAAAGGGGGCATCAGCGGTGGATCTGGTTATGTAAATGGTTTGTACCGCACTACCAATTCATTCAGCCAGCTTTTGAACCACACCCTGGTTGCCAACTATGTAACCAGCTTTGCAAAGGACTTTTCACTGAATGTAGATGCAGGAGTAGAGTTAAGGAATACGAACTATAACCAGAATGGTTTAAAGAGTACACAACAAATTGTATATGGTTTGTTTGACCACAGTAATTTCATCAGTCATGATATCCTGAGTGAAGGAGGAACCGATCTTGATCGCAAAAATTCCAGAACAACGGACGGCGTATTTGCGCAGGCAAGTGTTGGTTACAAAGAATTTGCCTACCTCACTTTCAACGGCCGCAATGACTGGGTGTCTACACTGGAAAAAAACCATCGTACTTTATTTTATCCTGGCATAAGCGCTTCATTTGTGCCCACCAGTATGTTTGAAGCACTGAAAGCCAGCCGGGCCATCAATTACCTGAAACTGCGTATAGGTTATTCAACCAGTGCGCATTTCCCCGATCCATACAATACCCGCGCATCGCTGGCCCTTGCTACCAATGTGTTTGTAGACAGAAACGGCAATGTGGTAAATATTGGTGCCATACCCAACCGCGTTCCTAACCCCGACCTTAAACCGGAATTGGAAAAGGAAACAGAAGCAGGCATTGAGGGTGCGTTTTTTGACAGAAGACTTACCCTTGATCTTTCTGCCTACTACCGTACAGCCAGCAACCAAATCCTTGACAGGAACCTGGATGCTTCTACCGGTTCTACTGTGACCACCATCAACGCCGGTGCGGTAGACAACAAAGGAATAGAAGCTGCACTGGGTTACAAATTTGTAAGCAACAAAAACTGGACGTGGCAGGTAGACCTGATTTACAGCCTGAACAAAAACAAAGTGCATGATATGCCCGATGATATCAAACAGATCCAGACCGGTGGGTATAGTGGCGGCGTTGGTACCTATGCCATCAACGGACAACCACTGAATATTTTACAGGGAAGCTATGTACAAAAAGATCCCAAGACAGGCCTGGGCATTGTTGATGCCAACGGATACTTCCTTGGTTCTTCCGGTATTGGTATTATAGGAGACCCCAACCCGTTGTACAAGGTAACGGGCATCAACACCGTGAGTTATAAATCCATTTCATTCCGTATGCAGTGGGATTACAGCCGTGGTGGTATGATGTTCTCCAACACCGTGCGTACACTGTTATCGCGCGGTCTTACAAAAGATACCGACTTTGACAGGAAACTGCCTTTCACCATCCCCAATACGGTTAAACAGGATGGTACGCCCAACAACATACAGCAAAGCGTAGACAATATTTATTTTAACGCATACGGTTTTGGCCCCAATTCAGTAACACTCTGGGATGCTACGGTTATCCGTTTGCGTGAGATTTCACTGGCTTATGCCCTGCCGCAGGCCTGGTTAAAGAAAACACCTTTTGGAAGCGTTTCATTAAGCTTTTCTGCCAACAATCTTTGGTACCTGGCACCCAATTTTCCAAAATATACAAGGTTTGATCCTGAAAGCAACAGCCTTGGTGTAGGCAATGCACGTGGTATTGATCTTTTCGCGGGCCCTTCTTCACGCCGCATGGGAGCAAGTTTAAAGATCCAGTTTTAAACCAAAAAAAGAATTTAATTATGAAAATGAAAATAATAACCATATTAGCAGCTACGGCCATCCTTTTACTGGGGGCCTGCAATAAGCTGAACGATAACCTGGATCAGCAACTCAATAATCCTAATGCACCAACGCCGGCTGCAGCAGATGTTGATCTTTACCTGGGCAATCTTGAATTAAATTTCATTGGTTTTTTCCAGGGAAATTCTGATGTAACCGAACCAATGATGCGCATGCAGACCATGTTTGGGCCTACCTATTTTAATGCCTATTCTGCTTCCAGTTATGATGGCATATGGAACACGGCCTACACGGGTATATTTAAAACAGCCAATACCATGATTCCGCTGGCAGTTGCCAAGGGACAGTATATCCATTCAGGTATTGCCAAAGTACTAAAGGCATACACCATGATAACACTGGTGGATATGTTTGGCGATGTACCGTATACTGAAGCCAGCCAGGGTGTTGCCAATACCAACCCCAAAGTAGACAAGGGCAGACTGGTATATGATTCTGCACTGGCTTTGCTGGATGCAGGTATTGCAGACTTCGCCAAAACCTCTACTGTGGGACCGGCCAATGATCTTTATTATGCAGGCAGCAAAACAAAATGGACAACCCTGGCCAAGACCATTAAATTGAAAGCTTATGTGCAGACAAGGCTGGTTGACCAGGCCAATGTAACCTCCAAGATAAGCGCATTGCTTACAGAGAATGATCTTATCAATACCGCTGCGCAGGATTTTGTGTTTAATTATTCTACAAAAAACCAGGCGCCCGATAGCCGTAATGGACACTATGTTGGCAACTACGGCACAGACGCCGGTGCAGGCGATTACCTGGGCAACCAGTACATGTGGGCATTGACGCAGGAAAAAGGGTTAACCGATCCAAGGACAAGGTATTATATCTATCGCCAGGTGGATGATGTGACTACTGATCCCCGCGTTGCCGACCAAACCACCAGGCAATTTGCCCTGGCCTGTTATTACCGCCCATCTCCCTACCCTGCAGGCACTCCTTATTGCCTGGTAGGCACCGGTTACTGGGGAAGGGATCACGGTAACAATGAAGGTACCGGTCCGGATAACCTGTTGAAATCTACCTGGGGGCTGTATCCGGCCGCGGGAGAATTTGATGCCAATCAGAACAAATCAGTAGGACAAGGTGCCGGTCGTGCAGTAGGCGCAAAAGGTGCCGGCATAACGCCTATATGGTTATCTTCTTTTACCTATTTTCTGAAAGCAGAAGCTGCCTTAATGCTGGGAACTACCGGCGATCCGCTGGCGCTGACCTTATCGGGTATTGGTGAATCGTTTAATAAAGTAAAAGGTTTTAACACAGTAGTAGGGTACACCCTTCCTACAACAGATACCAATTTCTTAATCACCCCCTATAAACAGCAGAAATACCTGGATAAGGTAACATCGTTGTACAATGCGGCAGCTACCAATGATGCCAAGCTGAATGTGATTATCAAGGAATATTACCTGAGTGCCTGGGGAAATGGTGTTGAGCCTTATAACAACTACCGAAGAACAGGTAAACCAGATAACCTGCAACGTACACTGTTGCCCAATGAAGGAAGTTTTATACGCTCTTTCTTTTACCCAACAGTATACGTCGACTTTAATAAAAATGCAGTGCAAAAAACAGTCACGTCTGTGCAGGTTTTCTGGGACACTAATCCAGCCGATTTTATACATTAAAAAATTATACGATGATAAAAAATATTTTTTCTATCCTGGCAATTGTAGTGCTGCTATCTGCGGGATTGTACTCCTGCAAAAAGGACGCTATCAATGGCGATAAGAAAGATCTTATCCAGGGATCTTATTTAACGCTAAAAAAGAATATCAACGGCAACCTTGATTTCAGTAACCAGGCTGCCACTGTTTCTATGGCAGCCGGCAGTTACGGGTCGCCTGTTAAAACCATCAATATCTATGCAGCTACCGGAGGCGCAACAGACTCTGCTACATGGAAATTAATAAAAAGCGTGCCTTATGCAGACAGTGTTATTCTTTCAGTAAGTACTGCAGAATTGTCCAAAGCGCTGGCGCCTAAAACCATACAACCGGGCAACCAATATGTATTGCAAAATGAAGTAGTAACCACCGACGGGCGTAAATTCTCTGCTCTTAATACGCCTACTAATTTTACGTCTTTTCCGGCTTACAATTTCGGGTTTAGCTGGATGGCAACTGCCGTGTGCCCATTTTCACAGGCCAGTTCAATAGGAAATTATACCGTGGTATCTGATGCCCAATGGGCAGATTTCAGTGCCGGAGATCCTATCACCGTTACCGCAGGTGCTGATGCCAATACCATCAATTTCCTGGCCTATCCATCACCGGCAGCGGGCGGTACCAATCGTCAATTATGGATTGTTAAAGTAGATCCCGCAACAGGTGCGGCTACCATGGCAAACCAGTATATCGGCGATTATCCAGGTGCACCCAATGCCAAGTCTGCTGCTACCGGCTTTGTGTTTTCCTGTACTGGTGTCATTACATTGAGTGTAGATGTAACCTATGGCGGTTCTGTGTATGCAGCCCAGAAATTTGTATTGAAACATAATTAACCATATGAATAATCCCTGCAATCGCATTGCAGGGATTTATTCTCATGTTATATGTCTTGGTAAGACATCATCAGGGAGCTATTTCTATAGCTTCTTGTTGTTTTAATTAATCTTCACATATCGCCGGACCGCAAACTGTAAATAAAAAAGCCGGCACATAAAGTATAAAGAGAGGTGGGTTTTCCACCTCTCTTTATTTTGCGATAATAAAGTTGTTGTTGCGCTGCGGTTGCAAAACGAAACGGCATACGCTTTCAGCATGCAAAAATCACCTTTGTCCTGGTTAATATAAATTCCTGTGAATGCAGTAAAAAATGGGGCGTCACCGGTTTTTTTCCAATTTTCATTTTCCCTTCATGTTGGCATATTAGGTTTGTATCCGTAACCGATTATTTATCAAATCAAACAAATATGAAAACGTTCCGCATCCTTTCTATTTTATTAGTATTCATTTCATTGTCTGGTATTGTTTGCGCACAGGATAAACCAGCTACCTACAGCGACGCACCAGAAGCCCGTATAGGTATTCTGGGTGGTCTTAGCATAGCTACCATTATTAAGACCAATGATGCCAATTTTTCTTCTACGCCCCTGTACGGATTTAACGCCGGCGGTGTTTTGCAATTACCATTGGGCAGAGTGATTGCATTGCAGCCGGAAGTCCTTTTTTCGCAGAAAGGCTACCGGGCCACAGGAACGGCAGCTTTAAATAATTATGATTACCGTCGTAGCCTGAATTGCCTGGACATACCCTTACTGGTAAGAATTAACCTGGCCAAAGAACTTGGAATTGTGGCAGGACCCCAATATTCTTACCTGCTTTCTACCACCACCAGTTTTAAATCCGGAACCACCAGCTATATGGAGAGCGTTAAAAATGATAATGATAATATCAGGCGGAATGTTTTTGGAGGTGTTATTGGCCTGGACATTAATCTTGACAGAAATTTCTTTTTATATGGCCGCTATACCATTGATTTTAAAAATAACAATGGTGACGGTACTTCGTCAACCCCTGCATATAAAAACCAGGTATTCCAGGCTGGAATAGGGATACTATTTTAAAATTTATTCCCGGTACCCTTTGACAGCGGATAAATAAAGCAAGCTAATAAACAGGAATGGGATGCAAGTGCATCCCATTCCTGTTTACCAGGCTCAATAGTAAAACAACAGGCAATAAAATGTAGTTGTTGTAACCTTTGTTGCAGTTTTAATTTTGATGAGTAATTTTTATTGCCTGTTTGTGTTGAAATGGGAGCCTGTTGTCTTTCATAGAGAAAATTTTTGTATTGTTCAGTATCATAACAGGAATGGTTTTTCCTGAAGCGATATTGTTTTTTTGCAATTGCAGCCCGGTAACATCATCAAAAATCATCGCCGGTCTGAAATCCTGTTTTTGATACCTTATCGTGATATTTTTCATGGTGAGGCCCCTGACATGACGCGAATAAAAACCCCAGGCTGGTAACTCTCCAAACATGGAAAATTCCGGATAACCATGTTCATTTTCGGTGATGCTGGTTAAGGAATCGGGATTAAAATAAGCGGTGTCTTTGCTGGCGCCACCTTCATATACAATTTCAATACTATCCAGTACAATATCTTCTGCCGGGTGGCCTGGCAGGCCGGTAACAGAAGAAGGAAAAACATTGTGCGGGTAGCGAACCAATGGCCCTTCCATAGAATATCCCTTGTCTGGTTTGCCAGCTGGTATAGCCGCTTTTACACGGGAAATATGAACGCGCCTTACCTTGCTGATGACTGAATCTTTGTTTCTGTGTCCAAGACGGATAAAAACTGCATTACCAGTATTGGTTGCTGTAACATTTCTTATGTCAACATCTTCCAGTATACCGCCGTCAACGGCTTCCAGGGCAATGGCAGATCGGTAGGTGTCGTACACTACAATATCGCGAACGGTAATATTTTTAAAACCGCCGTGCGAAGCGGTGCCAAATTTTAAGGCGCTGGCGCTGGAGCGGATGCGGCAATTTGCTACATAAATATTTTCGCAACGATTGTTTTTGTCTTCAGACTTTAAACAGATGCCATCATCGGCAACATTAAAAAAAGAATTGGTTACACGCGTATTTTTACAATCCACCAGGTCAATGCCATCGTTGTTCAAAAAGGTATTGCTTTCTACGTGAATGCTGTCTACAATAAGATGGCTGCAATTTTTATAATTCTGTACCCAGCAAAGACCGTCTTTTATGAAAACGCCTTTTATTGAAATACTATCGCAATCTTTAAATTCAATTATTTTGGGCCGGTTTCTTTCTTCGGGTCTTACCTGGTGCCAGGGGTTTTCTGTTTTCCATTCACTGTCTTTTAAAGTGCCGGCATTCAGCATCAGGTAAATATCTTTTAGTAATTCATCTGCCTGTCCGTCAATTGTGCCTTTGCCGGTAATGCCAATATTGTGCTGGTTGTTTGCTACAATCAGGGCCGAAGCATTTTCCGGGCCGTAATCAATTCTTTTTGCAGTGGCCAGCAGGGTTGCATTGGCAGCAAGGTTGATGATTACACCCGATTTTATTTCAATTACACCAGTTAGAAATTTCCCTTCGGGTACCAGCACGGTGCCGCCCCCGTTTTCATGCGCCTTGTCAATGGCCTGCTGAATAAACAATGTATTGTTTGTTTGTCCGTCTCCGTGGGCGCCATAATCAATGATGTTATATGTTTTTTGCTGGCAAAATCCGCGATAACTGGTTGCTGCCAGCAATACCAGTAAGAGCATGTGTAATTTCATATATTCATTTTAGTAGTCAGGCCGATATTCAGGATAGTTGTCTTTACTGGTAAGCATTTTGTATAATTTTTCTGTATTTATTATACAAAGCCACTGATACAGCAACGCTATTACCCCGGGCAAAAAGAGAATAATCTTTTCTTTTGTTTACCCAGTTCCATTCCCATTGTGCTATTTCTTTTTGAAATACCGCCATATCCATCTCCTTTTGTTCCTGCATTGCTTTTGTGGCCCTGGCGAAAAATTGCTGCCATCTTGGTTTATAGAAATCGTTCAGCAACCCACTCCACTGGCGGCAGGCGTATTCATGCAATGGACAGTTGGCGTCTCCCCAGAGTGTGATGATATCCTTTGCATTCATTTCATACAATGCTTTTTCCTCGTTGGTAAGTCCCCATTTGCGCGCGGCCGCTACCCAGGGGCCAAGCATAAAATCTTTTCTAGTTGAAAGCAGGTTGTCCATGTCTTCAATTAGTACGATGAACTGCCGGCTGTATTTTTTAAATGCAATGGTGTCTTTATTGTTATAAGCCTTTACAAATTGCTGCTGCAGGGGCAATGCATAATTGGCCAGCACCTGGCGGGTAAGATCTGTAATGTCAAACTGAAAACCATCACTGCTCTTACAGACACCGGCGGCATGTATCAATGCGTCCCAGGCGGGCAGGAGATCCTTTGCGTTGTAATTGAGTGTTGTTTTTGTCCACCTTGTCAGCGAGTCGAATGTTGGCCTGCCCTGTATAATCGATTCGGCGCCATCGCGTATATATTTATCAGCAGGTACTGAATAAACGGTATGGCGGAGTATGTCCCAGGCTTTTAGTGCATATTGATTGCCGCTTCCATACCGGTTCCGCACATATTGCGGCAGCCAGGTATTCAAATCAATGGCTTCATTATTCCAGGTATGGTGCATCATCAGTTCATACATGACCGGGTTTTGTTCAATGGCTTCCATGGTTAATCCAATCCCGCTCAGCCTGCCGCGCGCCGTATCATGCAATGCATTGGCAGGTGCAGTGGCAACAGTTTCCATGCGGCCAAACAAATTAGTATTGCCACCAAAATTGTTGAGCATATTCCATATCCATGGTTTGCCATAAAATGCAGTGGTGCGTTTCCAAACGGGTTCAATCTCTGTGGCTAGATCCAGCAAAATCATTTTTTCATTGGGCACCGCTTTTAACAATGCCGTTGTTTGGGCTTCCTTCCAGAATTTCCGGTCGCTGTAAAACAACCATCCCTGCATTACCCAAATGGCTGCTGTGTCTGCCTGGTGCATACCTTCATAAACTCTGGCGCCCAGTTTTTCTAAAAAAACCGGATCATCAGATGGTGGTTCATTTTCATTAAAAGTGTCGGCGCTGTACAAATGATCGGTACCCATAAGCATGGTTTGCTTTGCCAGGAATTTTTTTCCAATTGCGGCAAACAACGAATCTTCCGAATCGAGTATATAGGTATCCGCAAAACCATTTGTCCAGTTGGTAGTTTTCAATTTTGCCCCTGGAAATTTCTTTTTAAATGCAGCGGGTACATGGCCCGTAAATGCCGGCAACACAGGCTTCATACCCAGGGCTCTTTCGCGTGCAATAATTTTTTGCTGTAATGCCAAATGGGTTTTCATCCAGTTCAGCGGAAGCGGGCCACCCCAGCCATCCAGGTTGCCCATCCAAAACCAGGAAAAATAGGAAGGACCGCAAAAAAAGTCTTTCAGGTCATCATCTGTAAACCCCATTTCTTTATACACTATATACCAGGTGTATTCTTCGCCGGTAATGGCAAGCGGCATGTTAATACCATGCAATGCCATCCAGTCTATTTCTTTTTCCCAGCGGCTCCAGTCCCACCAGCTCATACTATAATTAAACGTGCAATAGTTCATGTAATAGCGGTACTGGTAGGGCGTTTCCTTATGCACGGTTGTTGTAACCGTGGGCAAAACAGCCGGCAATTTCATATTTGTGCCGTTCCAGGTAAGCTGGCAATGGCAATATTCATTTAAATAATAGTAAAGCGCTGAAGCAATGGCAATACCGTTATTACCCCTTAAAATAATTTTGTTTTGGCGGCTGTCTATTTCAAAAACGCCGGTTGCAGACTGCACGGCAAGCGGCTCAATCATAAATTGCGCGGCTTGTTTGGGCACTATGCGTTGCAGCAATGCCCTGGATGCTGCTGTATCTAAGCGGGCATACATGCACATTGCCGGCAGTAGCAATAACTGCAGTAGCAGCGCGGGTTTCAAATTGGGTCTTTGTATATTTTTTACAGCCATCAGTTTAATAAACTACGAATCAGTAATAATTTTCAGGCGGAAAGAAAGGACAAACATAAGCAGAAAAATCCCAGGGCTGGAAAGCCCCGGGTCTCTGACGAATACTTGCTTGCTGTAAGAAAAAATTAATAACCAGGATTTTGAGTCAACGCAGGATTTACAGCAAATGCCGACGTTGGTATAGGGAATATTCTTTTGTATGTATTGGCATCTGTTTTAAAGCCCCATGTTCCTTCATATTTTCCAAAGCGGATGACATCATTTCTGTGCCATCCTTCCCATGCAAATTCACGGCTGCGCTCTGCATATATAAATGGCAGGTCAACAGAAGATAATGGTGCAGCGGTGGTACGTGCGGCCCTTAATTGGTTTACCAGCGAAAGCGCTGTTGCACCACCGGTAGCAGCCCCGCCGCGGAGAATCGCTTCGGCCTTCATCAAAATGATATCGGCGTAACGGAATACCGGCTCGTCATTATTCTGGTTTCTTGAAAGAGAAGTAGCATCCGGGTAAAACTTAATGTTACGGTAGCCCATGTTCCAGGCAATTTCATCATTGCCTGCATCAAATGAAGCCGGGCTTTGCCTTAATACGATGTTCGGCGTAAGGTTTACCTGGTAGGTATAGGGTGCAGATGGGCTGGGACCACTATAAAACTGGTCGTAGCCAAGATTGGTAGTAGTAACGGTGATGGGGGTTACACCATCCGGACGGTATTGCAAACCGGTTAACCATTGTTTGTTCCTGATATCTCCTGCATCATTGAAATTGGCATAAAACTCAGGCAATGTACTGGCGGGGCCGCCGGGTGTATAGGGTATATTAAAGAAATTGTATCCTGCGCCGGCAGCAACCTGCCCCATTGAACGTGGCACGTCATAACGCGCTTTGTAGTTGGCAGATCTTCCCAAAAATCCTGAAGACGTAGCATCAAAAGGAATGGCAAATATGAATTCATCTTTACTGCCGGGAGAAGTGGGCCCGTTTGTTGGATAAAACATTTGCAGGTAATTGGCAATGGTGGCCAGGCTATACTTACCTGAATTGATAATAAGATCGCAGGCCGCAATGCAATCATTGTAACGTGGTGTGCCGGTATAGTATTCTGCATTCAGGTACATCTTTGCCAGCAGCGCATAGGCCATATACACAGTTGGCCTTCCATAAGTATAGGTATTTACATTGGTATTCAGGTAGGGAATACATGATTTGATATCGCCTTCGAGCCATGTAAATACATCGGCACGCTTAACATTGGTATGGGGCGTAAAATCGCCGTATACAGTGTCGAGCGGTACATTTCCATAATTGTCCATCATCATGAAATAGGCCAGCGCTCTCACCATTTTCAATTCTGCCAGGTTGGTGTTTTTTGCATCACCCTCTGGCATGGCCTGTTTTAATACGGAAGAACTTTGGTTTACGGTACCAATGATGGTAGTCAGCCAAACCCAGTTGCCATTTACATAACCATTGTCTTTTGTCCAGCTATGGTAATGCATTTGCTGGTTTTGTGCTCCATCAAACCAGTTGCCACCCCTTGCTTCCATGATGCCTTCATCTGTACTGTAGCATTGCTGAAAAAAATATTCAGTAGACCAGTTGCCCCTCAGCGCCACATAAGCGGGGCCCGAAGCCTGTATAAACTGGTTAGAATCCTGCGGAAAGATGCTGGGCGTTAACTCTGTTGTTACCGGAACGTTTATTTTATGACACGAAGCAATGGTGCCAGCCAGCACAACCGGTAGATAAATATATTTAAATAACCTTTTCATGATAATAATTTTTAAAGTAGTTTATTAGAAAGAAACATTTGCACCAAACAGGAATGTACGGGTCTTGGGATAGAAATTGTTATAGTCTATTCCCGGTGCAATTCCACCCTGGTTCACTTCAGGATCAACTCCTTTAAACCCGGTAATTACAAAAAGATTGTTTACAGATGCATACAACCGCAGTGTTTTTATGTACCGGTTGATACTTTTAAAATTATAACCCAGTGTGGCATTGTCAAAACGCAGGTAACTGCCGCTTTCAATAAACCGCGAAGAGTACCTGTAGGAATTGAAATCAGTCGTAGACTCATTGCCGGCATCAACCAGTATATTGGTATACTGTGCAGTGGCCGGTCTGAACAAATCTGCACGGGTGGCATTGAAAATTTTGTTGCCAAATACCCCTCTCAGGAAAATATTCAGATCAAAATTCTTATAGCGGAAATTATTAGACCATCCCAGCAATAATTTAGGTTGTGCATCACCGAGATAGCGATAGTCTGTTCCGCTGACAGGTGTGGTGGTTATTTTTCCTGTAGCATCAATGTATTGCGATACACCGGAAGCGTTTTTTCCCGCATATTCAAATGTAAAGTACTGGCCGATGGGGTGACCTACTTTCAGCAGCTGCAATGAACTGCCCGATTGTCCTGCGCCTTCCGGAAAACCTACCCGAACGGAGTCTCCGCCGGCAAACAGGGGGTTAGTAAGACTGGTAATTTTATTTTTATTGTGTGCCAGGTTAAGACTGCTCGTCCAGCTGAAGTCTTTACCTGAAACAGGGGTAGCGTTTAAGATAAGCTCAATACCTTTATTATTGATGCTTCCGCCGTTAGCAACAATTCTGCCGGCCGGAATAAGAATGGGGTCTACCGAGTATGCGTAAATCATACCGGTGGTGTTTTTATTATAAACATCTATTGAACCCGTTAACCTGCCTTTTAAAATACCAAAGTCGAGGCCGATATTGGTGGTAGCTGTTTTTTCCCATTTCAGGTTAGGGTTGGCAGCCTGTGTGGCGCCCAGTGCGCTGGTAAGAACGCCGTTGTAATTATAGTTGCCGAGATTGCCACCGGAGATTACCTGTGCAGAATAGGCATTGAAGCCGGACGAGTTACCGGTAACACCATAGCTAACCCTTAGTTTCAGGTCTGTAAACACCCGCTGGGTCTGCATAAAATCTTCCTGGTTAATTCTCCAGGCAACAGCGCCGGCAGGGAAATAGCCCCAGTAATTGTTTGCACCAAATACTGAACTACCGTCCCTCCTGATTGAACCCTGTACCAGGTATTTTTCTTTATAGTTGTAATTTAAACGGCCAAAATCTGATATCAGCCTTGTTTTCTGGTAAATACCATCTGCACCAAAATTGATACGGAATGCGGAAGTAGCATAAGGATTACTTAATGCAAAGTTGAGATAGCTGATATTGTCTACCGGAAAATTAGAAGTGGTTGCCTGGAAACCGTCTCCGCTTACATTCTCCTGCCATGAATAGCCTACTACTGCATTTACCGAATGGTCGCCGAATTTTTTATTCCATGTCAGGTAATTTTCAGCCACTTTAGCAGTGTTCTGGTAAGAACTTCTTCCTGCCTGTCCATTGGTTCCAAATGTTTGTTGTGTATGACCGGAGAAAGCAGGGTCCGGATTGTCATACATACTGTTGTATTTGCTGGTAAAGTATTTGGTAAAATAAACGCCCTGCAGGGTGGAAGAATTCTGATAAGACAAATTAAGATCGTAAGTCAGCCCAAACGGCAATTTAACCTGTGTAGTAAAACTGGCAATCAGGTTGTTTGATTTTGTGTTAAGCGTGCTGTTGTTCATCATGGCTACCTGGTTGTAGTAGCCTGTCTTGGTAAAGTTTTCGAAATAACTGCCATCTGCATTTGTTATGGGCGATACGGGAAGGTAAAGCGCAGACTGCAGTAAAACGGTATTGCGATAGGCAATATCATCGGCATTGCTGTTGGAATTGGAAACATTCAAACCAAATTTTACCTTATCATCAATTGCATACTGCTCAATGGCCAGGCGTGCAATAACACGGCTAAGGTTGCTGTGTTGCAGTATACCTTCTTTGTTAATATAGTTTAAGCTGGCACTGTAGTTACTGTGCTCGGAGCCGCCGTTAAAAGAAATATTGTGGTTGGTAGAAACCGCCGTATTTCTTTCAATTGCTTTTTGCCAGTTGGTGCTGGCGCCTTTGTCATCGGCCGGTGTAAAGGCAAGATTATTTTTAGTGAGGAACGCTCTTAACTGGCCGGCATCCATCATCTTTAACTGGCTCGAAACTTTTTCCATTCCTACATAACCATTATAAGCTACCTGCATCTGGCCTTTTTTGCCCCGTTTGGTAGTTACCATAATTACGCCACTTGCAGCGCGGTTACCATAGATAGCGGTAGCGGCAGCATCTTTTAAAACATCTATTGACGCAATATCGTCCGGTGCTATTAACGAAATATCTGCCCCTGGTACGCCATCTATTACATAAAATGGCCCACCGGGACTGTTAATGGTAGATGCGCCCCGCAGAATTACCGCCGCATTCCTGTTGGGGTCGCCGCTGGCAGTAATATTAAGGCCGGGTACTTTACCCTGTAACAACTGGCCAACATCGCTGATGGCGCCTTTGTTAAGATCTTCGGGCCTTACCGTGGTAATAGCACTGGTAAGGGTTTTGCGTGAACTCTTGCCATAACCCACCACCACTACGTCGCCCAGTGTGGCAGATGCATCGGCTAAAGTAATGGTGTAAACGTTCTGGCCGGTAACCGTCATTTCCCTGGTTTCAAAAGAAATGCCGGTAAAAACCAAAACATCTCCTTCTTTGGCATTGATACTAAAAGAACCATCGCTGCCGGCAGCTTTTGATTTCTTTGTGCCCTTTATGGTTACGGTAACACCTGCAGCAGGAACTCCTTTAGAATTGGTAACCGTACCCCTGATTTCACCGCCGGAATTCTGCGCCAGCAAAAGCCCCGGTGCTAAACATACACCTACCAAAAGGCGGTAGAATTTCATTTTTCTTAAAAGCATGCAAAATAATTTCATAATTGAAATTTTAGTTTGTATTAGTTGGTTTAAAGCCCCTCTATTAATTGTCTGTTTGACAATTAATAAAATTTGTATAAAAAAATATCCTGTTTTGATACTGTATTTGTTAAGGCCTACAGTATGCCGGCAGGTAAAAAATTTCTGGTCAAACGGCCCATGGGCTATTTGTCAATAAATAGTAATGGTGAATTTCTTATCAGCGTTTCAGCTTGGGTCAGATACAGGTTTATAATTCTTCGTACAGGGGGTGCAATTTATGCCGGTCTGGAGGTTCTATGTTCCTTGAATACCTTTCATAAGGATTGAAACCAGGAGCCGTGTACCTTTCGGGGAAATCATGCTCCCAATTACCGGGGTTTTTAAGTGATACTGGTTCAGACTGGTGTATGCTCATTGTTGTGTTATGTTAACAAAAAACGGTTGAAGGTTGTCTTAACCGGGAGTAACAATATGTTTTACTTTGAAATATATTACCGGATATTGCAGGGTAAAAAGATTGTATTTTTATACTGCGGATACAGGATTGATGAAAAGGGCTGCTACCGAAAGGGAAGGACGCGTTCTCTGCTGAAGACTGACTGTAAAAAGTCCCTGGTTTCATATGCAGTGTATTATTCAATCGTTTGATAATTCAATGCTAAAATGACAATTTAAAATTGAATAATAACGCGTAAACGGGTTTTTATTTACGAAATCGATTTCGCCACAAAATGCAATAAAGCCTGGTTAAGAATATAAGACCATGAATATTAAGACACTTGCCGGCCAATTGGGAATTTCTGTTTCAACAGTCTCAAAAGCTTTGAATGATAGCCATGAAATCAGCGCAGAAACCAAGAGAAAAGTACTTGACCTTGCCGCCCTTCTTAACTATACACCCAATGCTTATGCAGGAAGTCTGCGCAATAAGAAAAGCAGCAATATAGCTGTTGTGCTTCCCGAAGTAGCAGACAGTTTTTTTTCACAGGCAATCAATGGCATTGAATCAGTAGCCCAGGAAAAAGGCTATCATGTTATTGTTTACCTTACCCACGAAAAACAACACAAAGAACAATCCATACTCAATGATTTCCGCAGTGGAAGAGTAGATGGTGTGCTGCTGTCCCTGTCCTGTGAAACCACCAGCAATGATCATATCTTCAGGTTGCAGGATAAAAATATTCCGCTTGTTTTTTTTGATCGCGTACCGGATGGTATCACGGCCGCAAAAATTGTTACAGATGATTTTGAATCCGCTTATAAAGCAACTGCACAGTTGATTGCAAAAGGTTGCCAAAGGATAGCGTTTCTGTCATTGTCGGATAAACTATCCATTATTAATCATCGGTTGGAGGGCTTTAAAAAAGCATTGAATGATAACGGTACGCCATTTGATGAGCGCATGCTGGTTAATTGTTCTTCAGATGAACAGCAGTCAGACCATGCGCTGACGGCGTTGCTGTCGCAAACAGACCGGCCCGACGGGGTAGTGGCTTCCGCAGAAAAAACAGCAACAGAATTATATAGCATTTGTAACCAGATGGGGCTTCATATACCCGCAGATATTAAAGTCATCGCTTTTTCAAGCCTGCCTATCGCTGCATTGCTGCACCCGCCGCTTGCCACCATTGTACAGCCAGCTTTTGAAATGGGCAAGGTAGCCGCCACCCTGCTTTTTAAAGCGCTCGAAAAACCGCATTTTAACCTGGCAAAAGAGTATGTGGTGGTGCCTTCTGTTTTTGTTGAAAGGCTGTCGGGCGGCTAAAAGCTGGTATTTTGACACCTTGAACAATTTTTTCAGTTTTCATTTTCGCTTCATGTTGGGCTTTTAGATTTGTTTTCGTAATCAATTATTAAAACAAACAAAAACTCACTTTATGAAAACTTCCATCTTATTTTCTGCTATTTTATTAGTTGCCAGTTCTTCGTTTGCGCAGACAAGCGTTAAAAATCAATCCGCTGTCAGTGAGGCGGGTTCGGTACAATCCGCCAGATGGGGTACCAAGGCGACCAATGAAACCGGTGCAGCCTCTGCCACCACCGTTCAATCGAATGCCGTTGCCAACACAGAAAACAGCGCATACAAGGCGGAGGCAAGGGGTAAAAAAGCTGCTGTTGCGGCCAAAGAGCAGGCAAAAAAAGACGCTGTTGCCGCAAAACACGAAGCCACAAAGGCGGCCGCTGCAGAAGAGAATGCCTCTGCCAGTGCCAGCGCGGGTTCTACTGCCAATGCCAGCGTAAAAGGCAATAAATCGGCTGAAAATACGTCTTTGAACGGACAGGCTTCCGTTTCAACATCGGCCGCTCAAAGTGCTGGTAACCAGGTAAAACAAGCCGGCGAAACTGCTGCAGTAAAGGCAAAATCAACCACCGTAAAAACGGTGCAGGCTGTAAAGGCAAAACCAGTGGCAGTAAAAATGAATACCAGCATCAAAACAAATGCAGGTATAAAAATTAAATAATTCAACACACCAGGTTATGCACCGCTAACGGGGTGCATAACCTGTTTTAAATTAGCGGTTATGAAAACGGCATCTTGTTATAAATACCTTTTCTGTTTATTGTTTTTGGTAGCCGGCACGCAGGCAGTTCATGCAAAAGAAGGCAAGCCGGTGAGAAAAGCAATTTTTGATTATACGGCCGTTGCGCCATTGCTTACAGACTCCGTTCCCGGTACAGTAAAGGAAGTGCCCAAATCGCGTAAACAGCAGGTGCCCGTTCCCGTTAGTATACAGGTAAAACCCATCCAGGTAATTAAACCCAAAATTATAAAGCCCGTCATTAAGGCGATTCATTAAACAATCATAGTACAATGAAAACATTTTTATTACTGCTGATAGCAGCATTGGGCTGCAGGGCCGGCCTTGCGCAAACCGATACCACGGCCGCAACGGCAGATTCAGTTAAACCGGCTTCCACACTAACCATCGGTACGGTGTATGCCAACAATGCCAGTTATTATGGTCAGAAAGCTGCAGAAAAAACACCCTACCTGGCCGTGGCTGCAAGCTACCGCCACAAATCAGGTTTATACCTGTCTGGCCTAACCTATAAACTCCTGAATGATAAAAGTTCTTCTTCTGTATCGGCGGCCAGCCTTGGCGCCGGCATAAGCGGAAAGCTGGGTAAGAGGTTTTCGGCCGATCTCAGTTATAACCACACTTTTTATCCCGCACTGTCACCCCTGTTGCAGGCGGGCAACCCCGACAATGCAAGTCTTGGCCTGGTATATGAAAACTGGTTGAATATTGGGTTAACCGGCGATTATGCTTTTGGCAAAACCAATGATGCATTTGCAACCGCCAGCCTCTCAAAAGCCATTAATCTTTTCAGCATAAGTAAAAAAGACATTGTCACAGTTACCCCCTCGGCCGATATTGTAGCCGGTACCCAGCATTTTTACGATACGTATATAACACAACAAAAATTAAGAGACAGTGTACTGGGCATCATTCTTACACCCATTACAGGCAGTCCATCCTCCGGAAGTAATACAAAAACAGTATCAACCACCACATTCAATATTTTATCCTATAATTTTAAACTGCCGTTGGCCTATAACCGGTCGCATTATGTAATTGAAGCGGCGTACCAGTTATCGGTGCTGAGTAATTATGCACAGACCGACCCCGGAAAAACCAATTCTTTTTTCACCTGTAGTTTTTATTACCAGTTCTGATACTTATGAAAGTACTCATTGTAGAAGACGAAAGGGCGATGGCTAAAGAAATGGCCGCCTTTCTGCAAAAGACATTTTATCTCTGCGATATGGCCCATTCGGCCGCACAGGGAAGAAAATTAATGGAAGAAAATACCTACGACTTTATCCTGCTTGACCTGGGATTGCCCGATAACGATGGACTGCAGGTACTGAACGAAACAAAAAAGATATGCCCCCAGGCATCTTATATTATTTTAACAGCCAGGGGAGATTTGGAAGACCGGATAAAAGGACTGGATTTGGGAGCAGACGATTACCTGGCCAAACCTTTTTCCCTGCTTGAACTGCAGTCAAGGATGCAGGCCATCACAAGGCGAAAATCGGGCAATAATGATCCCGTGCTCTCGTTGGGCGATTTCAGTATCGATCTTAATAACCGCCTGGTAAAATTTGAACAGCACCAGATTGATTTATCGCGGAAGGAATTTGATCTGCTGAGCTATATGCTGCTTCATAAGAACAGGCCGCTGACAAGACTGCAGTTAAGCGAACATATATGGGGTAATTTTTCTGATGATGACGGCGACAGCAATTATATTGACGTGCACATAAAAAATATCCGCAAGAAAATGGCAGTTTATGCACCGGTAGACTGGCTGCAAACGCTGCGCGGCATTGGCTATAAAATAAAAATCCAGTAGCTTTTGAAATTGCTGACCAAACTTACGCTGTTTATTACGGGCTCTAAAATGCTCATTGTAGTATTGTTTGTACTGATGCTGCCTATGCTCGTTTCAAACGTCAGCTTCAGGTATACCAATTATTATCTTGCACAGCAAAAGAAAAAAGTAGAAACGGTTATTGCAAAAAATGGTATTGATTATTACCTGCAGGGCGACAGCAGTTATGGCAGTTATACCATGTTAAAAGAAGAATACATTGCGCTGCTGCCTGCGGGTAACGAAACCGTACATGATACCATTGAGACATCGCGCAGGATAATAGAAGACGACACGCTCGACTACCGGGTGCTGACCCATCCCATAACGGCCGGCAACAAACGCTACATGCTGGAAATTGGCAAAACCATTTCCACCATTGGAGAATACAATACCCTGCTGCAACGATTTACCCTGTATGCCCTGATAGGCCTGATAGTGCTTAGCATAATTGTTGACCTGGTATACACCCATATACTGCTGCGGCCCCTGGCAAAAATAGTACGTACAAAAATCCTTGACCGGAAATTTCCCTTTAAAGAATCACTGACACCTGTAAAAACATCGACCACCGATTTTAAATATCTCGACCATTCGCTGATTAATTTAATGGAAACCATCCATGAAGCATTCAGCAAGGAGAGAGAGTTTACTTCCAATGCATCGCATGAACTGATGACGCCGATCAGCATCCTGCAGACAAATATGGAGAACATGATGATGGACGAAGATATTACCGTGGCACAGCAGGAGAAAATATTGCCGGCGATGAAAACCCTGCAGCGGTTAAAAAAAATAGTGCAGTCGCTGTTGTATATTTCAAGAATAGAGAACGAGCAGTTCGTAAAAAAAGATACGGTAAACGTGAAGTCCCTGACAGATGAAATAATGACCGAGTTGTCTCACCGCCTTGAATCAAAATCCATTGTTTTTACAACGGATATCGATGCGGGGATGATTTTGACGAACGTAAACCACGACCTGCTTTTTCAATTGTTTTATAACCTTATTAATAATGCCATCCGTTATAACAAACAGGACGGGAGCATTCATGTAGAAGCAAAAGGAAACTGCATTGCTGTGCTGGATACGGGTATTGGTATCCGTGAGCAGGATCTTACGGTGATTTTTAACCGCTTCAAAAAGGCTGGTAACCGGGAGGGAGAGGGCTATGGCCTTGGTTTGTCCATTGTAAAATCCATTGCAGGCTATCATAATGCCGTTATTGATGTTCAATCGGCTGAAGGGAAGGGCACCGAAGTTTATGTGCGCTTCAATAATTGATCACTAACCGTTACACCCGGTATTTAACAAACAGTGAGCATAGCATACATATAGGAAAACCGTGCACTTTCCGGAACCAGCAGCAAAAGCCTTTCGCCTTTTTTCAACCTGCCGCTGTGAAAAAGTTCATGTACCATAAAATAAACGGAGGCCGCGCCCACATTGCCCATACTGCTCAGGTTTACAAACCATTTCTCCGCAGGAACATATTTGCCAAAAACATTCATGATATCAAGAATCTTAGCCCGGAAAAATTCACTCGACATGTGCGGTAAAAAATAGTCAATATCATCTACATCCAGTCCCTTTTTATCAAAGATCTCTTTTATTTTTTTACCACCCAGTCTTACTATATTATCGCTTAGCAGTCCAATATCCTGCTTGATGCTCAGGATCGATTTGTTTTTTATCTCTTCCGGGGTGAATTCAGCATATCCCTTCAGGCTTCCGTCTGGCTGTTTTTCACCTGCCATATACATACAGGTTTCCATTTCATTGGCATAAGATACACCTTCAATCCAGTCAATCTGTAAGCTAAGACCATTTTCATTTGGCGTATCCGACAACAGGAATGAAGCGGCGCCATCAGACAGCATCCAACGCAGGAATTCCTTGTCGAAACTGATAAATGGGTTTTCCTGCAGTTCTTTTAATTTTTGCGCTTCTTCTTCAAATGCATTGGCCACCAGGGAGCCTGAAAAACGTTCAGAGCCTGCTGCCACCGCCAATTTTATGTTGCCGCTTTTTATTGAAAGCCATGCATATTTAAAAGCATGCATGCCGGCACAACAAACACCCGAAGGTGATACTACTTCTATTGCCCTGCATTCAGGCAGCCAGCCATGAGTCATTACCGCATGGGAGGGCATTAGCTGATCGGGCGATGAGGTGCCTGCGGAAAGCAGTTCAATGGTTTTTAACTGTGCAGGATTATTATCAAACAATGCCCGTATAGCCAGCGCCGTCATCTGCGCATTGGTATGGGTAGACTTGTTTTGCCGGTCCAGCGCATAATACCTTGTTTTGATGCCATTGTTGCGCAACACAATTTTGCGCGATTTGGAAGGTTTGTTATTGATAAATCCCAGAAACGATTCCATTTCCTCATTTGATACGGGTTCGTTGGGAAGAAAAATACTCGTTTTAGTAATATACACTTCCGTACCGTTCATATGCAGCCACTTTATTTTAGTTGTGATAATATTTTTTTGATTTCACATAGCCGGATACAGAGCAGCCCGCTTATGAGTTGGCAAACAACAAACAGTTTTTAACGCATTGTTTTATGTTCACCAGGTTGCGTCTGTAAACCATCCCGGCACCCCAATTGCAGACAGTGTAAAACAATTGTGCCAATTTATGGATACAGCAGTGTGTCTCTTACAACTTTACGCAATTTATTTTGAAGCAGTGAAAAAAAGATGCTGCAACCGGGCAGCCGCTTATGCTAAGATTATAAGGCGTATTTTTAAGCGGGGTGGGAGCGATGTACGGGAAGGGAGAATTGGGGTGTCTGCTTCCGGTTTTTTCCATTGATTGCGGGTAAATAATTTTTATTTTTCCCGTTAATTGCATAAGCCCTTTATCAGCAACTTGTTGCACAATCTGTAAAAAATATGTACGAATCTATCCTAAATGGTTTACCCTTTACCTCTTCTTTTCGTTTTGTTGACACTATTCACTCGCTGGATACAGACGGCGCGGCAGTGTCCTATACACTGAAAAAAGATGCTTTTTTTTATGAAGATCATTTCAAAGATTTCCCGGTAACACCCGGTTCAATAATTACCGAAATAATGGCCCAGTGTGGTTTGGTGGTGCCGGGCATTTACCTGTTACAGGCCACCGGCACATCCGCTCCATCCAAAAAATTATTCCCTTTGCTTACCTCGGCCGATGTAAGTTTTTATAAGATGGTTTTACCGGGAGAAAGGGTAATGATCATTTCAAAAAAGCAATATTTTCGTTTTAGCAAACTGAAATGCTACATAGAGATGCAAAATGCGGCGGGTGAATTGGTGGCAAAAGGAATGTTTTCGGGCATGATAAAAGAACTTTCTAAACCGATGATATGAACAGGCGTGTTGTTGTTACGGGACTTGGTGTAGTGGCCCCCAATGGTACAGGCATTGCTTCATTTTTGCACGCCATCCAAAATGGTCTGACGGGGTTGAAATTTATGCCCCGGTTCAAAGAACTCAATTTTCTTTGCCAGGTAGTTGGTCAACCCGATTTTGAATGGGATTGTCTTAAAGACTATGTTCCTGAAGTCACTTTTCATGGACTTCGGGGAATTAGTATTGGTTATGCAATAAAGGCGGCGGCAGATGCCTGGACAGATGCTGGAAATTTGCTGGAAAATGCAGGCACGCTATGGAATACCGGCTGTGTTTTCGGCAATAGTGTGTCCGATACAGAGATAAACAAAAGTGTTATTTCCCGCGTAGATTCGGCAACATCGAGAAAGCTTGGTTCAAGGGTGGTGGAGCAACTAATGAATAGCGGACCTGCAGCTTATGTGTCTGGCCTGCTGGGACTGGGCAATAAAATTGTAAGTAATTCAACAGCCTGTGCCACCGGTTCCCAGGCGGTTCTTATGGGATATGAATACATCAAATACGGCATGGCCGATCGCATGCTGGTTGGCAGTACCGAACACCTGGATCCCTATATTTTCGGGGCATTTGATGCCATGCGTATTTTATCAAGAAAATTCAATGATGCTCCCGAAAAAGCATCAAGACCAATGAGTGCTTCGGCAGGCGGATTTGTACCTGGTTCAGGAGCAGCCGCCCTTGTACTGGAAGATCTGGAATTTGCTTTACAGCGAAACGCAAGGATATATGCGGAAATATTGGGAGGCGCCAGCAATTCCGGTGGGCAGCGTGACGGCGGTTCTATGACCGCACCTAACCCTGAAGGTATTATCAGGTGCATCCGGCAGGCTTTGAACAATACTGGTGTAAGTGCAGATAAAATAGATCTCATAAGCGGTCATCTTACGGCAACCGGGGCCGATAAGCTGGAGATTGAAAACTGGGCCAGAGGCCTGGGCTTAAAAAAAGGGCAGTTTCCACCGGTCAATTCACTCAAATCAATGATTGGCCATTGCCTCAGTGCGGCCGGTTCAATTGAAATAGTGGCCGTAATATTGCAAATTGTTTATGGATTCATACATCCAAATATCAACCTGGAAGATCCAAATCCGGCCATTGAAGCAATTACAGGAAATGCTGCCCTGCCGGTTACCAGGGTAGAAAAGGATATTAATGTGGCTGTAAAAGCTAATTTTGGATTTGGGGACGTTAATACCTGTTTATTTTTTTCAAAATACAAGAACAATGGATAGAAAAGCGATTTTAGAAGAATTAAAAAAGGTGCTGGCGCCTTACACGGCCAGCAAAGAAATGCTTGATTCAATTAATGAACAGACTGATCTAATCAGGGATCTCAGGATCAATTCGGCCAGCCTGGTAGATATTATTATTGATGCAGAAGATAAATACAATATTGAGTTCGACGCAGAGTCTGTTGAAAAAATCACCAATGTGGGAACCTGCATTGATATTATTGTGGAAAAAATGAACCAGCGGGTTTGATCAGTGCAGGCAATGATATCGTAGCATTAAACAGCCGTTCGGCACGGGCCGGTAGCAAAAGGTTTTATTCAAAAATTCTTTGTGACCAGGAGCTGGCATTGTACAATGGGCAGATACGGCTTGCTTTGCCATTGTATCAATATGTATGGTTGATCTGGTCGGTAAAAGAATCGGTTTATAAATTTCAGCAACAAAGCAATGGGTTGTTACGGTTTGCTCCCAAAAAAATGAGGGTGCAAAATATACTGTTGCGCGAAAGCCAGGATGCCGGGTATACAGAAAATGCCGGCAATGGGATGAGGGAATGGCAAAATAACCGTAGCTGTCATTGTGCCGTTATCTCGCATGAACAGGTTTTTTATACCAGGTCTTTTATTTACAGCGATTATATTCATACGGTGGCAAACAACCATCCCTGTTTTGATAATATCAGCTGGTGCGTCAGGCAAATAACCCAAACTGATTATGACACCCAGTCTGGTGAGGTAAGGTTGTTTTTACTGAAACGATTGCGGGAAATATTTCCTGGTACACCACTAAGAATTGGGAAACATTCTTCCGGCTACCCGCTTTTACTAAATAATGATTCAGTAATGCCGGTGCCCCTGTCATTTACCCACGATGAACAATTTATTGCATGGTCTTTTAATTTGCCGACCGGTATCCGGTAAAGCATTGCTTCTCCATTTTTTTATTCCTTCCATTTCCAACAACGTTGCACTTCAGGGATAGCTATTATAAAATCAGCCATTTGATTAACGCAGGAACCTTTGTGAACAGTGGTTGGCAATAATTTGTACATATTTCTTCATATTGAAATAATATTCCGGTAAAAGCGGGGACACATAGCACCTGTATTTTTATATAAATCGTGCCATGAAAACGCTCTGCAGTAACGACAGTTATTCTTCTGCAATGGCCGGCAATTGACATTCATGAAAAACAAAACTATCGGATGGCTTATTGTAATATCTTTTATTGTCAGGGGCATATTGGCCTGTATTACAGAATTAAACAACGACGAAGTATATTACTGGACATACGCAAAAAAATTGCAGTGGAATTATTTTGATCACCCGCCCGGGGTGGCTGTAATGCTGAAAATATGTACATTCAACCTGCATTTTCAGCAGGAATTTTTTCTTCGCCTGGGTTCAATTATATGCGCTGCTGCCAGTACCTGGCTGGTATATCTTATCGGAAAAAAAATAAAGAACGAAATGGCGGGCACCATAGCGGCTGTTTTATTTACCGCATCGCCCTATTGCAGTATTATTGCCGGTTGGCTGGTAATACCAGATGCACCTCAACTGGTATTTTGGCTGACCAGTATTTTACTGATGCTGAAAATCATTGATCCGAATGTTCGCCGGAAAAAACTGCAGCAAAGATTTGTATTGCTTGGCCTTAGCATTGGCTGCTGTATGCTTTGCAAAATACACGGCGTTTTTTTATGGCTTGGGTTTTTATCGTACATCATTTTTTACCAGCGTAAATTATTGCGTTATTCATTTTTGTTTTATTCCGTTTTTATCTCCGCTGTGGTTGTTAGCCCGGTAATGTTTTGGAACCTGTCGAACGATTTTATCAGCTACCGTTATCATAGCAGCCGGGTAAGCTTTTTCAGCAGTATACAGCCGGATAGTTTTTTCAGGGAGCTGGCGGGCGAAGCACTATATAATAACCCCATCATTTTTGTAGTTTTGATTTTGGCGCTTTGGGCTATTGCCCGGAAACAATTATTTATACCCCTGCCTTCACAGCGCCTGTTGTTGCTGCTTTCATTGCCAATGATTGCCCTGGTGGTATTCATGTCCGTATTCAGGGATACCCTGCCGCACTGGACAGGCCCTGCCTATACCACCCTGATTCCACTTATAGCCGCTTATCTTTTTGCCAGGCGGGCCGGCAGTGCGCAAAATGAATTGCCGGCAGTTGCCAAATGGGCACTTTCACTTACGATTGTTCTATTGTTTGCTGCCACCATTGTAATAAAATGGCTTCCATGTGCCATTGGCAGCAGGGAATGGCAACAAATGGGCGATGGCGATCCAACTCTTGATATGACCGGGTTCAGGAAGATGGGTAGCCAGTTCGATTCTTTGTATAAAAAGGATATCGCCACAGGCAGTATGAACAGCGGCGCATGTATAGTATCAGATTTCTGGTTCCCGGCGGCACACCTGGACTATTATGCAGCTGCGCCCAATGGCATACCTTTTATGGCCGTTGGTAATATCAATGCCATTCATCACTACGCATGGCTTAATACAACCAGGCCATCGCTGCACCCGGGAGACGACGCCTATTTTATTACGGTATCCAATTATTTTCACCCGGTTCCCGAAACCCTGCAAAAAAGGTTTGGAAAGGTGCTGACACCAGCGGTCATCACGCAATACCGTGGGGGTATTGCCGTTAGAAATTTTTTTATTTACAGGCTGATTGGCTGCAAAGAAAATTTTCCGGCCGACGGTATTACCAATTAACGGAAAGTGACCAGGTTATTGGCTGCAAAATTCCAGCAGAATACAATGCCAATCGCCAATATTTTTCCCGGGTAAAAGGGGATATGTTTTCTTTCATGCAGCACATAAAGAATAAATGAATTAAAGATCAGTCCAATGATACTGATTAGCAGGAACCAACCAAATTGTTGCAGTAGGTCAGGGGCGCTGCTGCTGAAAGTCCATACCCGGTTCAGTATATAGTTGTTCACTACAGCGAATGAAAACCCCGCAGCATTGGCGGAAAACTTGTTGAGCTTAATTTTTTCTTTGCAAAGCCAGGTTATAAAAAAATCTATAAGAACGCCGGCCATACCCGCCAGCCCGAATTTTAGCAGCCTGGCAAAACTATCTTGCATACCGTCTTTATTTTGATGAAACAGCAATGGTGATTTCCTGCAGCCCGTTTTTGCCCTCAATGGCAGACAGGTCAATGGGTGCACCCGTGCGCAGCGGTGTTATAAAGGGCGCTCCAATCAGTCCTGCAATGGTTTGTGCAATCTGGTTCTGGTATATCTGGCCCGGTGCTTTTATTTCACCTTTTGCTTCAATACCCGGGCCTAAAATGGCCAGCCAGATTTCACCGGATCCTTTTATAAATGTGTGATGGGCGGTCCAGGTATTGTTTTTTTTGCCCCTTCCATGGTCGGTGGTGATTATGAAGATGGTATTGTTTTTATAAAAAGGATCTGTTTGAATGCTATACCATAGTTCACCAATCATTCTGTCTATATCGTTGGCGTGTTGCAGGTAACTATCATACCGGCCGCTATGGGCAAACTCATCGGTTTCTCCAAATCCAAGCACTACACACCTGGGATGTTGTTGCTGAATATATTGTTTTGCCAGCAAAAAGGTAAGCTGGTCATAACGGCAGGCTTTTTTATTTTGAATGCTATCCTGCACTTCATCAATAACCTTTGTTGCCGAATCGGTGGCTTCGGCATTTTCGTAACCGCTGTTTACTGTAAAATTATTTTCCTGCTCATTGAGTATATAGGGGAAAATATTCCAGGAACTAAAAGCCACGCACCTTCCTTTATAGGCCGGTAAGGTATTTAAGTATCCGGGCAGGTTGCTGTTTTTATTGATGCGGGGCGTATTGGGCACCAGTCTTGGGTCGGCATAGCCCGAAAAAATTTCATTATAGCCTGAATAAGAGATTTTATAAAAATTTTTTACATCCGCTTTATTATTAAAACTCCGGTTGCCATACAATTGCCCCTTGCCCGCAATGGTATTCCAGAAAAATGGCAGCAGGTTTTTTCGCCGTATTGATGTTGTTGCTCCACCAAACTGTTCCTGCAGCAGGCCGGTATCTTTTACAAAGAATGTATTGGTCATCAGCGACGGATCGCCGCCATTAAATATTTCCTGCCACCTGAAACCATCAATGGTAATAATAAAAACATTGGGCGGTTCTTTTTGCGACTGGGCGGAAAGTATTTGATGGCAGAACACGCACAGGACAAAAACGCAGACTATTTTCATTGTATTGGTTTTGCAAAGAAACTACGCGTATGTAAAGCCAGTGTAAGCCCTGTATTAACTTAGGGTTAATACCCAACAGTATGGGTGCAGGTTAAGGTCATTAAACAACCCGTACCACCCCTGGTTTTGGCTGTGTATCGCCCCATCGGCCGCCGACCTGTCTGTAAGTGAAATCGCCTGTGAACTGGGTTTTGAACATCCGCAGTTGTTCAGCAAGCTATTCAAAATGAAACCAGTTATTCACCGCTGCAGTTCAGGCAATCGTTCAACTAATATGCTTTTCTTTCCGGTAAATTATAAAATACCACGAAAGTAGTAGGTACAGCGGACAGCTTTGTCGTAACTTCGGTTGTATCCGTTTGGTTTAAGGACTTTTGACTTCAATAACACAAAGAGCTACCTGTATACGGTGAATTCCTGCCTACCTCGCTTAATCGCCACCACCGTACACTCGCCGCATATGTATTACCGCATGATTAACCAGGTATTGTAAAATCTACAGTCAATTATGATGTACAGAACTTTATTATCGTGCTGCATAGCAGTGTTTTTATGGATGATGACGGCAGTGCCTGCCAATGCGCAGCCGGCCAGTGCAACAGACAGCCTGCTTTCCGTTGCCCTGTTTCGGACCATCAGGGAGGGTAATCCGGCGAAACTGGACAGCCTGCTAAAAAAAGGGGCCGGCGCCAACGCAATATTGGGAGACTACTCGGCCTTAATGGCAGCTGCACTTAATGGAACGGCAGGCGAAATGAGTGTATTGATTGACCATGGGGCCAATGTGAATTATTATAACAGGGATAGTATTTCTGCATTGTGGCTGGCTGTGCCCGATATGGAGAAAGCGAAACTTTTAATAAACAAAGGCGCTGACGTTTCATGGCGTTCCAGGGAGGGTAATACGGTGCTGGTGAAACTGGCAGGTATTCCGGGCAGCGCTGCCCTGATGCAATTGCTGATAAGTAAGGGATGTGACCCGCGGAAAGGCGGACTGGCCAATGATATAATGTACAACGCAGCCAGTTCATGCGATACCTCGGTAGTAGGGTTGCTGATAAGGAATGGTGTAAGCGTTAATGATACCAGCTCAATCGGCGATTACCCTCTTAATTCGGCGATCAACTACCGTTGTTTTAACACGCTTAAGATGCTGGTGGAAAATGGTGCCGATGTAAACGTACGGCCAAAACATGCCATCCTGCCGCTTCTTGCAGGCATTACACCATTGATGTGGGCCGCTGTAAGCAATGATAAAGCGTCTTTTTATTATTTGCTGCAGCATGGCGCTGATGCCACCACCACCTCGCCCGGCGGCTATACCACCCTGATGTTCCTGGCCATGTCGGAGCAGGACGATCCCGCAATGACAATGGCCCTGATTGAGCATGGAGCAAAACCTGCAGTCAAGGCGCTGGATGAAACAGATGCGCTTTATCATGCCCGGTTGCGCGGTAACACCAAATCAGTGGAAATATTATCGGCCTTAGTATCAAAAAAATAATACCCCTGCATATGAACCGTAAACTGCTTTATACATTGCTCATTCTCCTGCTGGCAGGTTTTTCATTTACCGCAATAATAAGCTGGCGCGACAAGGAGCCTGCTCCTGCTGAGATACAGGCTGCGGCAGTAAAAGGATTTTCGCTGCTGCAATCGGCAGGTGCCACATTTATTGCCAAAGGCCGGTGCGCCGCCTGCCACCACAGCACCATGACTTCTATGATTTCGGCTGCTCTTCACCGCAAGGGTATTACCGGGGTTGATACTACGGCCACGATGAGGGAAATGGCCATGAAGGGGACGCTTGATTATATCGGGAACCCCAACCTGAACAACCAGTTTGTATCTGCCAAATTCCTGGCACCTTACGAACTGCTGGGGCTTGCTGCAGAAAACCACCCGGCAGACTTTACCACCGATCTGGCGGTAGATTATATCCTAAGCCAGGCAATGCCGGATGGCAGTTTTAAAGCGGAATATGCCAGGGTGCCACTGGAATGTGGCGATATTCATTTAACCGCACTGTCTGTCCGCGCCATCAACCTCTATGCATCGCCGGCAAAAAAAATGCAGGTGCAGCAACTGACGCTTCTTTCACGGCAATGGCTGGAAAAGCAGCAAACCAATATGCAGCAGGAACTGGTTTTCCAGCTACTGGGTATGAACTGGTGCGGCAGTAACGAAAAAATGAAGGCAGACATAGCAAAAAAACTGCTGGCCATGCAAAACAGCGATGGTGGCTGGAGCCAGTTGCCTACTATGAAAAGCGATGCCTATGCCACTGGTCAGGCCCTGTATGCACTGGCAGAATCAGGGTATGCCGGCTCCGGCAATGATAGCTGGCAGAAGGGTATTGGTTATCTGTTGCGCACACAGGACAAAACAGGTGCATGGATAGTGTATACCAGGTCGAACCCGATACAGCTTTTTATCAATTCGGAGTTTCCACCGTACGATGATAACCAGTTTATCTCTGCGGCAGCCAGCAACTGGGCCGTACTTGCACTGACCGAAGCAATGCCCGATGCGCCCGCGAAATAAAGCGGGGAATCTGTTTCAGTATAACGGAATGTATTAAAACGTTTTATTAATGTTGCGCTTTTTCAGTAAGCTTTGTAAATCGTTTAAATAAGCTTGTAATTCTTCTGATAGTACATTAAAAACTGTATAGGCTGCGTCTGTTGGTTTATTATCGCCTGTTTCTACGCTGCTTTCAAGGGCAGCCAGCCGGTTATTTACTTTTATTGGAAAATTTAATGGATCCTGCGCACTCTGGTTCTTTACCTGGTATAAATTTTCTTCTATTGCCGACAGTTTTTCTATAAATATTTTATTGGCTGCCGATGTTTTTTCTTTGGCAATACTTGTTTTCAGTTCCCTGATGGCAATAACTGCTTCGTTGGCGCGGCTGACCTGGTCCCTGATTTTCATTGCCAGTTCAAATTGTTCATTTACATCCTTTACCGTTACATTTTTCAACCGCGGGTCGAGTCGTATTTCAAACGACTTTGTAAAAGAAAGACCTGTGGAAGAAAGCCTTACCTGGTAGGTGCCGGGTGGCGCCAGGGGGCCTTCATACTTGCTTCCACCCCAGAGAATAATGCCCGGAAAGATGGTGGCAGCGGGGTAGCGCAGGTTCCAGGAAAACGTATTGAGACCGGCTTTAATAACCGGTGGCGCCGGCTTTTTTTCGCCTTCATCACTGGCAAGGCTGTCGGTGGGTGCGGGTTTTTCTCCCAAAAAAGTCTGAATGGTTTTTCCTTCGGGGCTGATGATTTCAAATTTCAAATCCTTTGCCTCGCTGCCCAGGTAGTATTGAAAAACCGCGTTTTGCACATTTCTAACGGCATAGTATGGTTGAAAAAGATAAGCGGCCGAACCGGCCAGGTCCCTGCTGAAATCCCTGACCGGTGAAATGTCGTCGAGAATATAGATAGAACGGCCATGTGTTCCTATTACCAGGTCTTTTTCCGTTACCACCAGGTCCGATACCTGTGTATCGGGCAGGTTAAATTGCAGTGATTGCCAGTCTTCGCCATCATTAAAGGATACATAAACGCCATGCTCTGTACCGGCATACAACAGGCCGGCCTTTGTAATGTCTTCCCTTACCGTATGTACATAGTGATCTGCAGGCAAACCGTTTATTATTTTTTTCCAGGTTTTCCCATAGTCTTCTGTTTTCCAGATATAGGGCGTACGATCATCCATTTGGTAGCGCTTTGCCGCCACATAAGCCGTGCCTGCTTTAAAATGCGAGGCTTCTATAATGCTTACGCGTGTATTTTTAACCATACCGGGCGGCGTAACATTCTGCCAGGTTTTTCCATTATCTCTTGTAATATGAACCATGCCGTCATCGGAACCGGCCCAGATAGTATTTACATCAAAAAATGAAGGTGCCAATGCAAAAACAGTTGCATAGATTTCGGGGCCATTCATATCGCGCGTAATGACGCCGCCGCTTACACCCAATGTGGCAGTATCTGCATAAGTAAGATCCGGGCTTATTTTTTCCCAATGCTGCCCTTCACTGGTGGTCATCCATACATGTTGTGAGCAGGTGTATAGGCGATTTGGATCAACCGGTGAAAACACAATCGGGTAAGTCCATTGCCATCTTTCCGGTAAAACTTTTGCTTCTTCGCCCGAAAAAAATCTTGGGTACACCTGTATATCGCGCTTCTGGCCTGTTTTGCGGTCTATTCTTGTTAGCAGCGCACCCTGGCTGCCGGCATAGAAGATATCCGGGTTTTTTGGATCCTGTACTACGTACCCGCTTTCGCCGCCGCCCGCATCGTAGGCATAGCCCATACCTGGTTTTGTGGTGTTGGTATTTAATGCCATGTATTTCCAGTCCTCACTGGGAAGCACAATCGTAGTATTGTCCTGTTGCGCAGCGGCCACATGGTACGGAAAATCACTGGTGGTGCTGACATGGTATAACTGCGCGGTGGGAAAGTCTTCATCAGTCCAGGCTTCTCCTCCATTTACTGAAATGGTGCCGCCGCCATCGTTGGCTTCTGCCATACGCATCGGATCGGTAGGATCGATCCAAAGATCATGATTATCGCCATGCGGAAGTTTAATGGTTTTATTGAATGTGGTGCCACCGTCGGTTGACTTATAAAAATTTACATTCAGCGCATAAATGCCATCCTTGTTTTTTGGGTCGGCAACAATTCTTGAATAATAGAAGGCACGCTGGCGGATCTTCCGTTCGTTGTTTACCATTTTCCATGTTCTGCCCGCATCATCTGACCGGTAAAGCCCTCCATCCTGTGCTTCAACAATGGCCCACACACGGTTATCATCAACCGGAGAAACCGTTACACCGATTTTTCCAACCAGGCCTGCGGGCATGCCTGGCATATGGGTAAGTTCGGTCCAGGTATTACCCCCGTCTGTTGATTTGAACAATCCCGAAGCACCACCACCGCCCCACATTTTATAGGGTGTTCTGTATACCTGCCAGATGCTGGCATAAATGATATCGGGATTTATTGGATCAATGATGAGATCTGCTGCGCCCGCGCTATCACCTTTGTATAATATTTTCTTCCATGTATTACCGCCATCGGTGGTTTTAAAAATACCCCGATCGCTATTTTTACCAAACGCATGGCCCAGCGCAGATACATACACAATATCCGGATTGCGGGGATCGATACGAACTCTTGAAATGGATTGCGTATTTTTTAAACCGGTATTTTTCCATGTCTTTCCTGCATCGGCAGATTTGTATACGCCGTCGCCCTGCATAATATTTCCGCGAAATTCTGTTTCACCGGTTCCGATGTATACAATGTCGGGATTGGATGCCGACACTGCTACCGCACCTACAGATGAACTGCCGATCTGGCCGTCTGTAACGGGTTTCCAGCCAAGACCGCCATCGGTTGTTTTCCAAAGCCCGCCGCCCACTGCGCCAAAATAATATTCTGATTTGCGGGTAGCGCTTCCCGCTATTCCCAGCGAACGCCCGCCACGATTGGGGCCGATATTTCTCCAGGACAATCCTTTTAGTACGGAATCCAGCGGCTTGTCTGCCTGCTGTTGCCGGGCGTAGAGTCCGCAGGAACAGCCGGCCAGCAATGCCAGCACAATTAATTTTCTATGCATTTTAATGTCTTTATAATATGGGTTATAATTTGTTTTCATTGCGCCGTTCTATATTAACACGTGAAACCAAGGGGTAACCAAGCAATTATTCAAAATTAAACGTATCTTAAGCATGTTAGCGTTTGCAATGAAGCGGTAAAAGAAAACAAAAATATTTATTTGTTAAATATACCCATAAATTGCAATTCACAAATAAATGAACAATGGATTTGCGCGGTGCCATCACCGTTAAAGCAGGCGTGCAAATGAAAAAAAATTGCGGCATAAGGCTGTGCAAAACCTGTGTATTTCGGGCAAACCATCATGGTGTTCAACGCCGTCTTTTTATAACCTTTATCCAAAAAATATAAAATAACTGTTACAAAAACCAAACCATGGCTACTGCTGTACGTTTTTTAAAACGCCTGCCAATTTTTTTGGTGCCCTGCCTGTTATTTTTGGCCGGTACTGTTACTGCGCAAACACGACAAACGTCGTATTACGATATGCTGCACTGGCGTATGATTGGTCCCCACCGTGGCGGAAGAACGGTAGGGGCTGCAGGTGTTCCGCAGCAACCCAATGTTTTTTATATCGGCGTAAACAATGGCGGGGTATGGAAAACAACTGATTTTGGCAGGACCTGGAAGCCCATTTTTGATGACCAGTCTACTGGTTCGGTGGGCGACATTGCAGTAGCGCCTTCCAACCCCGATGTTATTTATGCCGGAAGCGGTGAAGGTTTGCAAAGGCCCGATCTGTCTGTTGGAAACGGGGTGTATAAATCAACCAATGGAGGCAAAACCTGGATCAACACCGGTTTGCAAAATGCACAGCAAATTGGCGGCATTGCCATTGACCCCGTCAATGAAAACAGGGTCTTTGTAGCTGCGCTGGGCCATCCCTACGGTCCTAATCCTGAGCGGGGCGTTTACCGTACCACCGATGGTGGCAAGACATGGGAAAAAGTGCTCTATAAGGATGAGAATACGGGCGCCATCCAGGTAACCGTCGATCCAAAAAATCCAAACAATGTATATGCTGATCTATGGGCAGGTCGCCAGGGGCCCTGGGAAAACGGCGCCTGGCAAGGGCCCGAAAGCGGTTTATTTAAATCAACGGATGGTGGAACCACCTGGAAAAAGTTAACCACTGGTTTACCAACGGCCGCAGATGGACTGGGAAGAATAGGTTTTTGTATTGCCGCCAGTAACCCGCAGCGAATGTATGCATGTGTAGATGCAACAAAAGGTGGCGGCGTATATAAATCGGATGATGCGGGTGAATCATGGAACCAGGAAAATATTGATCAGCGCTTATGGGACAGGGGCAGCGATTTTGCAGAATGCAAAGTGGATCCCAAAAACCAGGATATTGTTTACATCGCCAATGTGGTGGCGTGGAAATCTTCCGACGCCGGTAAAACATGGAAAGCGTTTCGCGGTGCCCCCGGGGGCGATGACTACCATCGTTTCTGGTTTAACCCCGATAATCCTGCCATTATTTTACTTTGCAGCGACCAGGGGGCCGAAATTACAGTCAATGGCGGCGAGTCCTGGAGCTCCTGGTACAATCAGCCAACGGCGCAATTTTACCACGTCAGCACCGACAACGCCTTTCCTTATAATGTATATGGCGGCCAGCAGGAAAGTGGTTCGGTAGGCATAGCCAGCCGGGGAAACGACGGGCAAATAACTTTCAGGGAGTGGCACCCCGTTGGCGTGGAAGAATATGGTTATATAGCCGCCGACCCGCTAAATGCCAATATTATTTACGGGGGTAAATTAACTAAATTCAATAAGCTTACCGGACAGGTGCAAAACATATCGCCCGAACCTAACCGGAGAGGCGGCAAATATCGGTTCCTGCGCACCGCACCTGTAATATTTTCACCGCTTAATCCGCGATGTCTTTTTTTTGCAGGCAATGTTTTATTTAAAACTACTACCGGCGGGAATTCCTGGCAGGTAATAAGTCCCGATCTAACCCGGTCTGCCTGGGACATTCCGCCCAGCGTGGGTATTTACAGCGCCGGCAATTTGAAAACAATGCCAAGACGGGGTGTCATCTATACCATTGCGCCTTCCAATAAAAATATTGGTACTATCTGGGCAGGCACTGATGATGGGTTGATTCAGGTAACCAATGACGGCGGTAAAACCTGGAAAAATATAACGCCACCTGAAATTACTTCCTGGAACAAAATTTCGATGATAGATGCCGGGCATACGGATGATTTGACAGCATATGTGGCAGTTAATAAGATAAGGCTGGATGATATGAACCCCTATATTTATAAAACGCATGACGGGGGAAAGACCTGGAAAAAAATGGTGGATGGTTTGCCTGCCGGGCCGGTAAATACTGTTCGCGAAGATCCTTATTGCAGGGGCTTACTGTTTGCAGGAACCGAAACTGCCGTATATGTATCTTTCAACGATGGCGAAAACTGGCAACCATTGCGCCTCAATATGCCGGCCACGTCGGTACGCGACCTGGTTATAAAAGACAATGACCTGGTAGTGGGCACGCATGGCCGCTCTTTCTGGATACTGGACGGTATCAGTGCATTAAGGGATATTGCCAAAAATCCGCCTGCCGCTACCACACTGTATGCTCCGGGTCTTGCCTATCGGGTAAGATGGAATATGAATACCGACACACCATTGCCGCAGGAAGAACCGGCAGGTGAAAACCCACCCGACGGGGCAGTTATCGATTACTACCTTGACCACGATGTTTCCTCTGCTGTACAGTTGGAAATCCTGGATGCCTATGGCAAAACAATACGCGTGGCCTCCAGCACAGATAAACCCTATGAAGTGCCACCGGTTAATATCCCTTTGTACTGGATACGTCCACAGCAGTTGCTGCAGGTTACACAGGGTGCACACCGGTGGGTATGGGATTTACATACACAACCCCTGAACATTCCCGCCAGTTACGATATTGCCGCTATCTATGGCCAAACAGCTCCCAATCCCACATCGCCCTGGGTATTGCCGGGAAATTATACCGTAAGATTGACCGTAGAAGGAAAAACATTTACCAGGCCCCTGACGGTGAAGATGGATCCAAGGGTAAAAACGCCGGCCGCTGAATTGCAAAAACAGTATCGTTTAAGTAATACCTGCTATATTGAATTGCAATCCATTTTAACCATGACTGATAAGCTGGAAAAAATACAGCAACAGGTAAAAAAGATATCGCCGGCAGCAAATGCAGCCTTAACTGACAGCCTGCATGCGCTGGATACTGATATTGCAACAATGCTGGGTAACGGTTCAGCTGCTGCAACCGTGACTTTTAAAACTATGCATAGCCGCTCATTGCAACTGATGAATTTATTGCAGGAGAGCGATATGCCGGTAACTGAGCAGGCAACGGGCGGTATTGCCGAATTAGAAAAAAATTATAACAGCCTCCGGGCATGGTTTAGCGCTCTTTCGGGTCATCGTTTGGAAGAACTGAATGCGTCGCTGAACCGCCTGCATCTTGAAACAATTAAGTTATAAAATAAAATTGCTGATAACTATGTTCCGATTCTTAAAAACAGTATTGCTTTTCCCGGCCGCCATGGTTTTTTTTGTACAGATTGGCAACGGCCAGGGAAAGCCGGCAGCGCCCGATAAAAGAATTGCAGACTCTGTTTGGTATTCCAGTATAAAATACCGGCCCATAGGGCCTTTTCGTGGCGGAAGAAGCGGTGCTGTGGCGGGCAGCTACAGGAATAAAAACACTTTTTATTTTGGAGCCACCGGTGGGGGCGTATGGAAAACAACCGATGGCGGTCTTACCTGGAAAAATATTTCCGACAAACAATTTGGAGGTACAATAGGATCGGTGGCAGTTGCTCCTTCCGATGAATCTGTTGTATATGTTGGGGAAGGAGAGAATACATTAAGGGGAAATGTATCTGAAGGGCTAAACGGAATCTGGCGCAGCAATGATGGCGGCCGTAACTGGAAAAACATTGGCCTGAAAGAGGCAAGGCATATTGTAAGGATACTTATTGACCCAAGGGATCCCAATACGGTTTTGGTGGCTGCTATGGGACATTTATTTGGGCCAAATGCTGAAAGAGGTGTTTTTAAAACAACTGATGGTGGAAAAACCTGGCGTAAAGTTTTGTTTGTAAACAATAATACAGGATGTTCTGATTTAGTAGCAGAACCAGGTAATCCGCTGGTGTTATATGCCGGTATGTGGCGTGTACGCCGCACACCATATAGTATGGAAAGCGGCGGCGATGGCAGTGGATTATTCAAAAGCATGGACGGCGGCGAAACCTGGACAAACATCAGTGCAAAAAAAGGATTGCCTAAGGGCGTCTGGGGTGTGGTGAATGTGGCCGTGGCACCCTCTAATACAGATAAAGTGTATGCCATGGTGGAAAATGCAAAAGGCGGATTGTATATGAGTGAAGATGCGGGCGAAAGCTGGGTATTAACCAGTGGAGACAACAATATCCGCCAGCGGGCCTGGTATTATAATACGGTATTCGTTGATCCTAAAAATGAAGACCTGGTTTATTGTCCCAATGTGCAGTTTATGCGCAGCATGGATGGCGGCAAAACTTTTAAGGCCGTAGAAACGCCGCATGGCGATCATCACGATCTATGGATTGACCCGGAAGATGGTAAACGGATGATTATTGCCGATGATGGAGGTGCGCAAATCAGCTTTGACGGGGCGGCTTCCTGGAGCACGTTGAATAACCAACCCACCGCGCAGATTTACAGGGTTACCGCAGACAATGCCTATCCTTACCATATCCTGGGTGCACAACAGGACAATTCTACCATACGCATAAAAAGCAGTACCGATAGCCCTGAAGGGATAACAGATGCTGCCTGGGAAGGCACTGCAGGTGCTGAAAGCGGCTATGTGGTGGCAGACCCGCTGAACCCCGATATCGTTTACGGTGGAAATTACGGAGGTTATATAGCAAGGCTTGATCACAAAACAGGCGAAAACCGCGCCATCAATGTTTGGCCCGATAACCCAATGGGCGCAGGGGCAGATGTACAGAAGTACCGGTTTCAATGGAATTTCCCTATCTTTTTTTCGCCCAATAATCCAAAGCGTTTATACGTTGCCGGTAACCATTTATTTGTGACGGAAAACCAGGGGCAGAGCTGGGAAATGATCAGTCCCGATTTAACCACCGATGATAAATCAAAGCAGGCACCCAGTGGCGGCCCTATAACAAAAGACAATACTTCTGTTGAATATTACTGCACCATTTTTACCGCTGCAGAATCTGCGCTTGAAAAAGATTTGCTATGGACGGGCAGTGATGACGGACTGGTTTATATAAGCAGGGATGCCGGTAAAAACTGGAAAAATGTAACGCCGCCTGCTGCAGGCAAATGGATGATGTGGAATTGCATTGAGACCGATCCTTTTAAAAAAGGGACCGCCTATTTTGTGGGCACCAAATATAAACTGGATGATTTTGCACCCTATATATTTAAAACAGAAGATTATGGCAATACCTGGAAGCTGATTACTGCTGGCATTAACAAAATGCATTTTACCAGGGCATTGCGTGCAGATAAAAAACGTGCGGGTTTATTGTACGCCGGCACTGAATATGGTATGTATATCAGTTATGATGCCGGCAACGACTGGGAAAAGTTTCAGCTTAATTTACCGGAAGTGCCGGTAACAGATATGACCATAAAGAACAATGACCTTATTGTGGCAACACAGGGGCGGGCGTTTTGGGTGATTGATGATCTGAGTATGCTGCAGCAAAAAGCAGACGCGCTGCCCACTGAACCATTAAAAGTATTTGCGGTAAACGATGTGTTCAGAACGGCCGGAGGGGCGGGGCCGAGGCGGGTAAGAAAGATAGCCGTTCACAATGCCGGTGAAAATCCTTTAACCGGCGTGGTGTTTAATTATTACCTGAAAAACCCATCAGACTCTGCTGTTGTATCAGTTACTATTTTCGACAAGGCCAATAAGCCAATAAAAACATTCAGTTCAAAAGCAAAAGAAGCAGGCGATAAAATGGATTTTCACAATGGCATGAACCAGTTTGCCTGGGACATGCTCTATCCGCCGGGTGAAAAAGTGGATGGGTTGATACTATGGAATGGCGGCGTGGGCGCCGTAAAAGCAGCCCCCGGTAAATACACCGCGCGCCTGCGCTTTGAAAAGGATTCTGCAGATATAGGCTTTACCATTAAGCCCAACCCTGGATATGAAATGACCGAAGCTGATTATGATTCACGTGTTGCTTTTTTATTGCAGGTGCGCGATAAGTTCAATGAAGTACAGGGTGCAATTAAGCATATCCGGCAGTTGCGTACGCAAATCAATGATTTTACAGGCCGCATCAGCGATACGGTTGCGGCAAAAAATATCAAGACAGCCGCTGATACCATTACCCGCCAATTAACCGGCATTGAAGAGGCGCTTTATCAAACCAAATCAAAAAGCGGGCAGGATGTGCTCAATTTCCCGATAAGGCTGAATGATAAGCTGGCGGGTATATTTGATGTGGCATCGAGCGGAGAGAATACGCCCAGCAAACAGGCGCGTGAGGCATTTGCTGATCTTAGTGCGCAAAGTGATCAACAGTTAAAAAAGCTGGAACACCTGATGACAACAGAAATACCCGCGCTGAACAAGCTTATATTGAACAGCCAGGTACCGGCTATTGGTATACCAAAGGAATAATAATAAGCCCGATGGAAATTGCTTTACTGGATGTTTCTGCGGTTACAGGTCTTTGTGCCATGGTAACCCTGACGGTCAATGTATTATTTGGCATGTTGCTAAGTACCGGGTATAAGACCAGCAGGTGGTGGAAAAAACTGCCCATGTTCTTACGAAAAATGAATATCCGAAGATTGCACAACCAAACCGCCTACCTGGCGCTCCTGCTGGTACTTGTTCACCCGGTATTACTGGTTTTTGACAAGGATACAAAATTCAGGCTGGCCGATATCGTATTTCCCTTACATGCGCCGCATCAACGGTTTTTTGTGTTATTGGGAACGCTGGCAATGTTTGCATTAATTGTGGTTATTATAACGACACAGCAGATAGTAAAAAGAAAAATGACTTTCCGGCTCTGGAAGAATATTCACCTGGTTTCTTATGCCACTGCCATGCTTTTTATTGTGCATGGATTCAAAATGGATCCGGAATTAAAAGACCGTGCAACAGACTGGTTCGATGGCGAAAAACTGGTATGCTGGGCATGCCTGTTCATTTTACTGGCTGCCTCCTGGATTAGGATAAAGTACCACAGGCAATCATCGGCACGGGAAGATCAATTTAGTGCTACAGGGTAATACGTTCATTTGGTTTAGCGGGTGGGATTGCCGGCCCTGCGGGTAATTAAGTCCACAGCCAGCGGTGCTTTCCACTGTTGTCATCGCCTTGTAGTAGAAAATTTGCAATTAATTGTTGAACTACTGATAAAATATGAAAAAAATGCGGGGCAAATACTGGCACATGGATTGGGGCAGATTGGTCATGAATCCTTATAAACCTTTACCGCATGAAAAAAATTCTGGTCGTTGATGACGACGAGGACGTTCTGCTGATGTTGAAAACTTTTCTCCAGCTCAAAGGCTACGAACCACGTGCTTCGCGTTCCTGCGAAGAGGGGCTGGCCATTTTTTATGCGTTTCGTCCGGATGTAGTGATACTGGACGTTAATGTAGGCACCGAAGATGGCAGGGATATGTGCAGAAAAATAAAAGAACACGCCGAGTACCGGCATATACCGGTTATTATGGTATCCGCCAATGCCAGCGGGTTAAAATCATACAACGAATACGGCGCAAATGCAGTTCTTGAAAAGCCATTTAATTTTTCAAAGCTCGTGAAACTGATAGATACCGCCTGGTCATCTGATGCCGGGGTAAATTGATAGTGTTAGTGCCTGCCGGGTGCCACTCTTACTGCCATCATTTCTCCGGTAGTTATGGTCAAATGCATTAAGCGTTTTTTTGCAGTTACTGCCTGTGCCACCAAACCGGGTGTTAGTGGGTTTTAATGGGCGGGTCGTTCATTAATTCTTTATAGATCTGTGCAAACTCCCTGTTCCTGTGTTTTTGCCATAAGGCTGAAAATTTAACTTCAATATTTTGCAGCAGTTGTATGCAAAGATCCTTATCATCATCCGACAAATCTTTCATGAGCATAGTGGCATTTTTTACAATTTTTGCCAGGCAGGTACCGGCAACTTTTTCTCCCATAGCTGTCAATTCAATTCTCTTTGCACGCTTATCTTCCTTATCGGCATATTCCCTTATCAACCCTCTTTTTTTCATCCGGTTCAGCATACCGGTACCGCTGGATAATTCAAAAAGATTGGCATAAATGACTTCGGTTTTTTTCGGATTTTTCTCCTTTTTAATGGTTTGTAAAATGCCGAATTCCTCAATCTGGTGCAGACCGGTTCGTTTCAATGCGATGTTTGCATAGACCATATTCAGCTTGCTGATTCTGCCAATTATCTTTAACAGCAGGCCATCATTGACAGCGGGCACAACGCCACCCACCAGTATGCCCCCGATTCTTTTCCGCTGTAAATGCGCCAGGTAATGCCTGCAAAAATCTTCAATACCTGCGCCGGGGTGATTTTCTTCAAACGCGCCCCAATGGTTCACCAGTTCAATGGTCCTGTTCATACAATATGATTCGATATCGTAGTAAAAGTATAAAAAAAACTACCAAAATGTATAATATATAACGAAAACGTTTTAAATTTGATAAATAAACTACGATAACGTATAAACTAAAAGACATGGAACAAACAACAAAACGTAAAACACTATACTGGGTAGCCAGGTATTTTATCAGCTCCTTTATACTTTTCAGTGCCTGGTTTTCATATGCTCACCCCAGGGATTTACAGTTGCTGGGTTTTCCTGGTTATTTCAGGATAGAACTGGTTACTGCAAAAATTATTGGCGCCATTTTATTGCTCCTGCCCGTCACTTCGTTCCGGGTCAAAGAATGGATATATGCCGGATTTTGTATCTCTATGGTATCTGCATTAATAGCGCATATATGCAGCGGCGACCCCGTCTCTAAAATAATTTTTGTATCGGTTGATTTAATACTCATCCTCGCCGGGATATATTATGTGTCGAAAAATGATTTGCAACAAATAAATAATGTAAACAAATGAGCCAGTCAATCTATCACCTCGCATTGGTATTTCATATCATAGGCATTACCGTAATGGCGGGAACCACTTTTATTGATTTCGTTACTTTCCGTTTATTCAATAAATCTTTTGGTGCGGACAAGGCAAAAGATGCTGTAATAGCCGGTTATTTGTATAAGCTGCAGCAATTTATGGGCATAGGAATGCTGGTTATCCTTCTTTCCGGCGTGGCCATGATGGTAAAACTTCATGAGCTATGGGGTGCCCAGACCTGGTTCAGGATTAAGATGGGTATCCTGTTACTTATTATTGTAAATGGTCTTGGCCTGCGCAGACGTGTTGGGACACAATTGAAAAAGATATTTGCAGCAGATGTTTCAATGAGTACACCAGTTGAAAAACTGGCCGTCATTAAAAACAGGCTCACGGCTATCCAGCTAGTTCAAATGATGTTGTTTGTAATAGTGTACACATTAAGCGTGTATAAGTTTAATTGAGCAGGTACAGAAAAATGGAAATTGGAGCAGGCCAGGAACTGATAATTTGCCGGCCTTAACAGGGTATCGGGCGGCAGGGTTTGTTTCCTGGAAAGTTTTAACACTTTAACATACCTGCAGCTATGCAGTTAGTTTTGGTTAACCAGGTCTTGTTGCCCAGGGCCTGGTTTTTTGTGGCTGGGTCGTCAATTCTGAAGATTCTGTATTAACATTCCCTTGGTAAACAATGCACAACAAAGCCCTTCTCATATACATTGAATGCACCAAAAAAATTTATAGTTATGAAAAAGATTTTTACATTTTTATTTTTTGCCGGTTTAATGACAACAGCGATGGCACAGAACGGCAATTACGGTCAGCACCGCAACCAGCAGGCTGATAACCATAACCAGTCAAATGGTTATGCAAATAACAGTCAGTCAACGGGTGGATATAGCCAGCCCAACGGAGGATACCACCAACCGCAGCAGGCTGAAAATGGTTATCAGCAGCGCAATCGCTATGACCAAAATAATGGTTATGCCTATGAAAATGACAGGCGTTTTGACGACCGCGGCAATGATCGCAGATTTCATGACAATGATCGTTATGATCGTCATGATTACGGTCATGACAGGAGAAGGGAATATGAAAGGTCTAATCACGGCAGGTTCAATGCGCGTATTTCCATCAGGTTTGGACAGCCTTCCTGTTTTTAATAAATAAGTAGTAAATCCGATACAACAGACCCTGCCCCCGGCGGGGTTTGTTTGTGTAAGCTTATTTTTCAACGTAGAGAGACTGGTTGTTTCCAGAACAGTTGCAGGTGATCCGGCTTTTGCCAATAGCATAATAAAATGACGCCCGCCCTGAAATAAAAAAATTGCTTTAAATGCCTTTGATGGATATTCAACAGGCGATACGGCACTTTTATTTTTGCCAAACGAAATGGGATTCTTAACACGGGGCCAATCTGCAACCGGCAGGAATAATACCCTCATGTAATAATCTCGCCGATGAGGGTTATATTTGGTAAACTTTGTTGAATTACAGTACCAGTAAATGATTAATTAATGCCAGTGGATGCATCACACGAAGCGCAAATCAACAATATAAAAATAGGCGACCGGTTAAGGGTATTGCGATCCAATCAAAAAAGAACTTTGCAGGAAATTGCCGATGCAAGCGATCTCTCCAGGAGCATGATCTCTAAAATTGAGAACAACAAGGCCGTACCATCGGTTGCTGCGCTGGTAAAAATTGCCAGGGCGCTGGGAACAACCATATCAGGATTGCTGGAACACGATGCCTTTCTCAATGCCATTTTAACTACCCGGAAAAAAGCAGAAGACAACCTCACCATTACCGATAAAGGCTATTATATTTACCCATACGGTTCTGAATACCATGAAAAAAAGATGCAGCCATTTCTCTTTGTTGCCAGGAAAGGGGAAGTAAAATTGCATGAAGTATCACACGAAGGAGAGGAATTCATTTATGTTGTCAGCGGCCAGATGAAAATGCAGGTGGGAGAGGTGGAATATCTTATGAAAACAGGTGACAGCCTGTATTTTAACTCCCTTCAAAAACACGGCATCATGCCCGTCTCGGGCGAGGTTGTTTACCTGGATATATTTGTCTGATAACCCGTTACCGGATTTGTAATCATGCGATATACGCAGCATCGCTATTGCGGTTATATGCCATTTCCAGCCAGTCACCACGTTCCATTAAAACCTGCCCAATAAAAAAAACCGGGCGTTAAAAAAATCTTTCTATATTTATTCAACAATGTTGAATAAAACTAAACAGTGTTTTTGAAACAGATGGTTTGAAGAGGCTGGTTTATTCAATATGTAAAATGCGTCCTGCAAACAGTTATTGGTATGATAAAAAAACGCTTATTTAGATCATTACAGATGATCTGCCTGTTGGTTTCAGGCAGCTACGCGGTTTCGCAGCCGGTGTCCGATACCGTTTCCATACAGATAGACTTCAGCAAAAAACTGAACGGGCCACTAAAGCCATTCTGGGCCATGTGGGGTTACGATGAACCCAATTATACCTATATGAAGGATGGCAGGAAGCTGCTGTCGGAGTTTGCTGCGCTAAGCCCGGTACCCGTATATGTGCGCGTACACAATTTGCTCACTACCGGTCATGGTGAACCGTCATTGAAATGGGGTTCTACAAACGCCTATAACGAAGATGCCAATGGCAAACCCGTTTATAGCTGGACAATCATAGACAGCATATTCGATACTTTTATCAAACGGGGAATGCATCCCATTGCGCAGATTGGGTTTATGCCCGAAGCGCTTTCAATAAAACCGGAATCAGACAAATTCCAGGAAACACCCGATCATAAAAAAGTGTACCATTACACGGGTTGGGGCTATCCGCCTTCGGACTATAAAAAATTTGCCGCCCTTGTTTTTGAATGGGTGAAACATAGTGTTGCCCGCTATGGCACAAAAGAAGTGGAACAATGGTACTGGGAAGTATGGAATGAACCCGATATCAGTTACTGGAAAGGCACCACAGAAGAATACATACAATTATACGATTATTCAGCCGATGCAGTAAAACGTGCATTGCCCACCGCAAGAATTGGCGGACCGGAAACAACCAATCCCAGTTCCGCATCGGCTGCCTTGTTCCTGAAAACATTTCTTACCCATATTGTGAGTGGCAGGAATTATGTAACCGGCAGGGTGGGAACACCCTTTGATTTTATTACGTTTCATGCCAAAGGCGATCCGAAACTCGTAAATGGTATTGTTCGCATGGACATCGGCAAACAACTCAGGAATATTGACAAGGGGTTTGAGATCATTGCATCTTACCCGTCACTTAAAAAGTTGCCGATCATTATTGGTGAATCTGATCCCGAAGGCTGCGCTGCCTGTTCGGAAGATGTGTATCCGCACAATGCATACAGGAATGGTACAATGTATGCGAGCTATACGGCTGCTTCTTTTGCCCGAAAGTATGACCTGGCGCAAAAACATGGCGTCAATTTACGCGGCGTTGTTACCTGGGCTTTTGAGTTTGAAAATCAGCCCTGGTTCCGCGGTTTCAGGGATATGGCAACAAATGGTGTCGACAAACCCGTGTTAAACGTATTCAGAATGTTTGGCATGATGGAGGGCGACAGGGCATATGTAAATGAAAACCTGGCCTTCAATTATAAACTGGTCACAGATTCTGGTGTAAGGGGCAACCTGCCAGATATCAATGCGCTGGCGGCAAAAAATGAACATGCTGCAACGGTGATGGTCTGGAATTATCACGATGATAATAAATTGGATCTGCCCTCATCTCCCGTAACTTTAAAACTGAAAGGGTTGATGGCAAAGAAGCTGTTGCTCACACATTATCGTATAGACCAGGAACACAGCAATGCCTATACCGCATGGAAAAAAATGGGTTCGCCGCAAAACCCGGATGAACATCAGGTTGCCATACTGGAAAAAGCAGGGCAGCTGGAAATGCTTCATTCGCCGGAATGGATACAAAACACCAATGGAGAAATAAGACTGGATATTGATTTGCCCAGGCAGGGCATTTCATTACTTCGGGTTACCTGGTAAACTACCTGTAAGATGCAAAACACAGAAGCCGATGAAAATACAATCCATCAAAACGAAATTGTACCAATGGAAAGGACCTGTAAAAACTACAGACACCATTTTTGCAACACCATTAAGTGCGCTGCCGTTCCAGGATGATGCGCAGGCTCCTTTTCGTTTCTTTAGCTGGCTGGTAATAGAAATTACAACGGATGAAGGCCATACAGGTTATGGCAACGCAGGTTTATGTCCTGATATTACCAAGCATATCATTGATTCAAAACTGGTTTCTCTTTTATTGAACGAGAACCCGCTGAATACGGAATACCTGTACGAAAAAATGTTCCGCGCAACCATTGCCTATGGTCGCAAGGGTGCCGTTGTTGCGGCCATCAGCGCCGTCGACATTGCCTTATGGGATATTAAGGGTCTGGTAATGCAGCAACCGGTTTTTATGCTGCTGGGGGGAAGAACCAAGGTTTCTATTCCAACCTATTACAGTCGTCTATACACCCGCAACCTGGATAACCTGCAGGCGGAGGCGGCACATTATAAAGCAGCAGGATTTTCCGGTATGAAACTGCGTTGCGGTTATCCGCTGACGGAAGGCATTGCAGGTATGAAAAAAAATGTGGAGATGGTAAGAGTGGTAAGAGAAACCGTGGGCGATGATGTGGACATTATGCTGGAAGCCTATATGGGATTTAATTATCCTTATGCAAGACAATTGCTAAAGGAACTGGAGCCCTATAACCTGCGTTGGGCCGAAGAATTATTATTGCCAGACGAAATACACAACTTCGCAAAATTAAAACAGCATACTACCATACCACTTTCGGGTGGTGAACACGAATATACACGGTATGGTTTTCATGACCTGCTGCAGGCAAAAGCCCTGGATATTTTTCAATTCGATACCAATCGTGTGGGTGGATTTACAGAAGCCCAGAAAATATGCGCCATGGCATTGATGCATGGTGTGGAAGTGATACCGCATGGCGGACAGATGCATAACCTGCATGTAGTAATGAGTTCAATGGCATCGCCCATGGCTGAATATTTTCCGCAAACGGAGATTGAAGTGGGCAATGAGATGTTCTGGTATATTTTTAACGGAGAGGCCATCGCCGAAAACGGCCGCCTGCAACTGGACGATAAAAAGCCCGGCATGGGATTGACGTTGAAAGACGATTACCTTGATCAGTTTAACATCATTGATAAACCCTATTAAGCTATGAGCAAAACAAGTATTCTGGAACTTTTTAATTTAGACGGACAGGTGGCATTGGTGGTAGGTGGTAACCGGGGGCTTGGCCTGGCCATGGCAAAAGCAGTGGCCGAAGCAGGCGCCCGGATTGCCATTGCAGCAAGAGACGAAGCTGAAAACCACAAAGCTGTTAGTGAAATCGAAGACATGTATGGCAGGGATTGCCTCAGTTGCCGTTGCGATGTAACTGTAGAACAGGAGGTAAAAGACGCGGTGCGCCATACGTTTGATAAATTTGGAAGAATTGATATCCTCATTAACTCAGCCGGCATTAATATCCGCGGCGCCATTGAAAATTTGTCAGTAGCAGATTTCAATAAAGTGCAGCAGGTAAATGTAACGGGTACCTGGATAGCCTGCCGTGAGGTAGTTCCCATTATGAAAAAAAACGGGTATGGAAAAATTATTAATATCGGTTCTATGTTGTCTCTAACGGCCATACCAGAACGCACTCCTTATGCTAGCAGTAAAGGCGCCATCCTGCAATTAACCCGTTCGCTGGCTATTGAACTGGCTAAGGAAAAAATTACGGTGAATGCAATTTTGCCGGGGCCTTTCGGAACAGCTATCAATCTTCCTTTGATGGAGGATCCGGAAAAATACCAATCATTTATTGCCAGGGTGCCCATGGGCCGCTGGGGAGAACTGCATGAAATAGGCGGCATTGCATTATATCTTGCCAGTCCGGCCAGCAGTTATACTACCGGTGCCGGTTTCTTAATAGATGGTGGTTGGGTGGCCATTTAAAAACACGAATTATTATGCAGGAAACAATCAGGCTCGTACAACTTCATCATTCCACACTGGGAAGACGGGTGGCTATTGTGCAGGAGCCTTTGCTGGTCGTATTGGCAAATACAAATGCTGTGTATGAACTGGCCCTGGATGCCATTCACCAGGATAAATCAATACAGGAACTTGCCCTGGCCCGTATGACTGAAGAAAAAATTGATTACGATGCAGTGTACAATGGGGTTAGTGAATGGAAATTGCTTCCGTCTTTTGATCATCCTTCCAATCCCTTTGCCTGCCTGGTTTCGGGTACCGGCCTCACCCATAAAAACAGTGCGCTTAACCGGCAGATGATGCACAAAGCCGGAAATGATGTGCTTACCGATAGCATGAAAATTTACCAATGGGGGCTTGAGGGCGGTCAACCTGAACGCGGCCATATTGGCGTACAACCGGAATGGTTTTACAAAGGCACCGGAGATATACTAAAGGCACATAACGCTGAACTGGAATTGCCTGCTTACGCCGATGATGGCGGCGAAGAGCCGGAAGTAGCCGGTGTTTATATTATCGGTCCGGATGGTCAGCCCTTTCGTATTGGCTTTACAACCGGCAACGAATTTTCTGATCATGTAATGGAAAAGAAAAATTATTTGTACCTGGCGCCATCAAAACTGCGTAATTGCGCAATCGGTCCGGAAATAGCCATTGGGGGAGCATTTAAAGATATTGAAGGGCAGGTTGAAGTGGTAAGAGATGAGAAATCATGCTGGTCGCAGGATATAAAAACGGGCGAAAGCAATATGGCTCATTCCCTGCAAAATCTTGAACACCATCATTTCAAATATGCCGCACACCGCATTCCGTGGCAGGCGCATGTACATTTTTTTGGTGCCGACGCTTTTAGTTTTGGAAAAGGCATTGCATTGCAAAACGGCGATACCATGCGCATTCATTGGAAAGGATTGGGCAGGCCGCTGCAAAACAAGCTGTCAATAGCAGGAGGTGCTGCAGCATTGGTAACAGTGAAAACGTTGTAATGATTGCTGAACGATAAACGGAACAGGTAAACATGCTGTAAATTTTTATGGAGCACTTGCCAAATCTTGCTGTTGACAAGCCTTTAAAGATGCGCTGGGTGATGGTGACCCTGGCATTTTTGGCAACCCTGCTGAACTATATACACCGGCTTTCTTTTAATTATTTAAGTGCTGATGGCGATCTGCGTAGACTGATACCGGATGATGCGTTCGGCTATATCGGCGCTGCATTCTTTGTTGCCTACATGATATCAAATGCATTTTCCGGTTTGGTGATTGACAGGTTGGGAACAAGGGCCGGTTATGCACTGTGTATGGCCTGGTGGACAACCGCTGGTTTGGTGCATGCATTTGCCATTACACCCTTACAGTTTGGCATCTGCCGTTTTATGCTGGGCATTGGCGAAGCAGGTAACTGGCCGGCTGCCCTGAAACTAACCAGTGAATGGTTTCCGCAACACGAGCGATCTACGGCATCGGGTATTTTTAACAGCGGTTCTGCATTGGGGGCTATTATTGTGCCGCCATTGATAGCGGTAATGAGTGCCCATTATGGATGGCAATCTACTTTTATTATACTGGCTGTATTTGGTTACCTGTGGCTGGCTGCATTCTGGTTTATGTATTACACTCCAAAGCAAACGGGCAACCAGCCCAAAGCACGTACTATACCGGCGATAAAATTGCTAAAAACACGTTTTGTTTCCATGTTACTACTGGCGAAAATATTTATTGAGCCCGTTTGGTATTTTGTTACCTTCTGGATTGGCCGTTACCTGGTAGATGTGCATCATTGGGATCTCAAAAAGATTGGCTGGTATGCAGTAATACCATTCCTGATTGCAGACATGGGCAATATAGCCGGTGGTTATTTTACACAGTTTATTATTAAGAAAGGGATTCCTGTTCCTGCAGCAAGAAGAATTGCGCTGGGCATGTCTGGTATAATTATGATCATCCCGCTGTTGTCTGCTCCATTTATTGTTACAACGCCCATGTCTGCGCTGATTGTTTTTGGCCTTGCGGGGTTTGGCTATACCTCCTATACTGCTAATATATTGGCATTACCCGCCGACGTGGTGCCAAAAGGCTCTGCCGCATCTGCATGGGGATTGAGCTGTATCGGCAATGGAATAGGCGGTGCCATTTTTCAGGCTGTTTCGGGTATAACACTTAAATATGCATCGGCCGTTTACGGATATACCATCGCCTACCATCTGCTGTTCGTAGGTTTTGGTGTGCTGGCTGTCATTGGCGTTTTTATCTTAATTTTTTTGATGGGGCCACTGGTGCCGGATAAATCGTTGCACGATGTGGTGATGGCTGATGTCTGATGTGATGATGTCTGATATGACGATAGCTGATTTCTTTTGTTGCGCCTCGTGTCGCGCCCGGGCAACTCATATGACGCCCTTTCAGGCGTGGGGGCTGTGCCCCCATCTGGCATCTGGCGGCCTTTCAGGCCTGCACAAACGGGCAACAAAATTCATACTTGCGCAGCCAATTATCTCAAGTTTCATGTCTCGCGCCCTCACTCACCACTGACGCTTCACGCCTCGCCACTCACGCCATTATTCCGTTCTTAAACTCTTCACCGGGTTTGCCACAGATGCTTTGATGGCCCGGAAGCTTACTGTTACTATTGTTAACAGTAATGCGCCAATGCCTGCTGCGGCAAAAATCCACCATGATATATTTGATCTGTAATCATAATTCTGCAGCCATCCATTCATGAAATAAAATGCCAGCGGCGAAGCTATCAGCAATGAAATAAATACCAGCAGTACAAAATCTTTCGATAACAATTTCCAGAGATTGAATACAGAAGCGCCCAGCACTTTCCGTACACCAATTTCTTTTACACGCTGCTCTGCTATAAATGAAGCCATTCCAAATATGCCCAGGCAAGAAATAAAAATAGCCAGCACAGCAAAGAAACCCGCCAGTTTTCCTACTCTTTCTTCCACATCAAACTTCCTGGCATATTCCTCATCGGCGAACTTGTATTCAAAGGGTTGTCCGGGGTTATATTGTGTATATACCTGCCCAACTTTTTTAAGTGCTTCCCGAACGCCCGCGCCCGGATTTATTTTTATATTCAGCACCTTCAGCTTCCCGGGTGACATAAAGAACACGGTTGGCTGAACCGGGCTAAATGGTGAATTCATTACCATGTCTTTTATTATTCCGATAATGTGAAAATCGTAACCATACCAGTGTACGGTTTCACCAATGGGATTTTTAAAACCCATCATTTTGGCGGCGGACTCATTTAACACAAAGGTGAACCCATCTGCCCCTCCCGTCTCCGTTCTGTAATCTCTGCCGGCTATGAATTGCCAGCCAATAACCTGCCCATAATCCCTGGAAATACCTACTGTTGCAAAATTTTGTGTGCCTGTTTTGTCCCTTCCCGACCAGTCGAAATTAGATTGAGAATTCCACGATTCCGTAACCGGAGTGGAAGACCAGGCAACGGCTGATACGGCACCGGTTTTAATGAGATCGTCGCGGAAAGCACCGAAATGCGCATAGATTTCGGGCGTAAGCGATTCAACAGTAATCAATCCATCCCTACTATAACCTACCGGTCTGTTCCTGGCAAATTGTATCTGCCGGAAAACAACAATGGTGCCTATGATGAGTGCGATGCAGGCTGTAAACTGCAAAACAACCAGCACCTTACGTGGCATGGCCGCCAGCCGGCCGGCTTTGTAACTGCCTTTTAATACTTTCACGGGTTGAAAAGAAGAAAGATACAGTGCCGGATAACTGCCGGCAATCAAACCCGCCACAAGGGTACAGCCAAGCCCGGCGGCCCAAAACAAGGGGTGCTGAAGCGGCAGGTTCATGTTTTTGCCCGCTACTTCATTAAAAAAGGGCAACAATATAACTACCAGCAATAAAGACACCACAAAGGCCATAAATGCCATCAGCAATGATTCACTGAAAAACTGGTATATCAGTTGTTTTCTCTGCGATCCTATAGCCTTTCGGATGCCCACCTCCTTCGCCCGTTTCTCGCTTTTGGCGGTGGCCAGGTTCATAAAATTAATGCAGGCCAGCAGCAGCACAAACAACCCAATTACACCAAACAGCCATACATATTGTATCCGGCCACCGACATTTAATCCGTTTTTAAACTCCGAATACAAATGCCATTTGCTCATGGGTTGAAGAAAAATAACCGGGTTGTACTTATGGTTGTCAACACCCGCTTTATCATATTTTGAATGCCTGATTTTTGCAGAGGCTTTATTCATATTGGCGTGCTCTGCCACCTGCACATAAATTTGCCATCCATTATTATTCCAGTTTTGAATATTGTTTTTTATGGCATTTGCCTGTAACGCCCAGGGCACAATAAATTCAAGATCACGCATTGTGGTGTTCACCGGCATGTCTTCATATACACCAGTAACTTTAAGACTTGCTGTGTCATCAAATTTTATTATCCTGTTTATTGGATCTGTATTGCCAAAAATAGCAGTGGCAACTGAGTGTGATAACAGGATAGAATAGGGGTCCTGTAAACCGTTACCAGACCCGCTTATCATCTTCAATGAAAATAATGAAGGCGCATCCGCCTGCATGTATTTCCCGGTTTTCACAAAATGATTATTGGCTGATGCCAATATGTGCTTTCCGTTGCCGGATGACATTACTATTTTACTGAATTCGCGTCCATAGGTTGTTCGTAATTCGTCTCCAAGTGGCATTGGGACGGTTGGTTGCGTGGAAACCTCCCCGTTAAGGGTTTGGTTTTGCATGACCTGGGCAATGCTATTATAATTATCGTGGTACTTGTCAAAAGACAGTTCATCGTTGATCCAAAGGCCGATTAAGAGGGTTACTGCCATTCCTGCCGACAGGCCGGCAATATTGATAAAGGAATGCATCTTGTTTTTAGTAAGATTGCGAAAAGCAGTTTTTACAAAGTATCCTGCAGGGAAATAATTCTTTAGCATGAGAATTTATTTTCGGTAGTAAAGACAACAATGGGCAGTTATAAATTGCCAACCCTGTGCCGGAATAATATGTAATTGATATGTAGCGTAGTAGCAATTGGTGGGTTATGAAACTGTTCATTTCTGTTACAGCGGTTGTGCGCTTTTGATACATTATGACGCGCAAAACAGGAAGAAAAATGAGTGTAACATTTTTGTAATAATTTCGACCCTGAATGTTTACAACCTGCTTGTTAAAATGCTGTATACCTGGTATTCTTTTTATGCCACGAAATAAAATCCGGCAGCGGTACTGTGTTCCCGGATGCCTCCTGGTGTTATTCTTTACTGTTTGCAGCAACAGTTTTGCGCAAACAATTATTCATGCATCCGACTTTGGTGTAAAGGCAAATAGTTTTGAAAACGCTGCAGATGGTCTGCAAAGAGCCATTGAATTTTGCAAAACAAAGCAGGATGCCGTTTTATTGTTGCCGGATGGGCGCATCGATATCTGGCCGGAAGGCGCAATAAAGCGTGAGCTGTACATTTCCAATTCAACCGAAGACGATACGCTGACGAAAGTTAAAGACATTGCCTTTCTCTTTGAAAATTGTAAACGCTTAACGCTGGATGGCAATAATACATTGGTGATCCTGCACGGCAAGATGATTTCGTTTGCCATACTCAACAGCAGCGATATTACCATCAGGAATATCCGGTTCGATTATGAACGGCCCACCATGTCGGAACTAACCATTACATCATTTACAGACAGTATCGTTGAGGCCAGCATACATCCGGATTCAAAATATGTAATCAATAATGAAAAAATTGATTTTTATGGAGAAGGCTGGAAAACAAAAGCATATCATACCATTCTTTTTAACCCGGTTAACAATACGCTTCATTACAGCAGTTTTAAACCCTTTCTTGAAAGCAGGGCTGTTCCGCTTAGTCCGTTTCGTGTACGTTTTGAAGGCGATTTTTCAAAGACCAGCTTTCATCCGGGTGAAGTGCTTACGATAAGGGATCCTTACAGGGATAATTGCGGTGCGTTTATTCACCTCAGTAAAAACATTCAGCTTGAAGGGGTAAAAATGCATTACATGCACGGATTGGGCATTGTGTCGCAGTTCTCAGAAAATATTTCTTTATTGAAAGTAGCAGTGGCCCCCCGTGAAAGTTCTGGACGCATCATTGCTGCCTTTGCAGATTGTTTTCATTTTTCGGGATGCAGGGGATTGGTTAAGATAGACAGTTGTTTTACATCAGGATCGCACGATGATCCCGTGAATGTACACGGTACCCATTTACAAATAATGGCAGTTGATGCAGCGAAGCTGAAGGTTCGGTTCATGCACCATCAAACCTATGGCTTCAATGCTTTTTTTGCGGGCGACAGCATTGCATTTATCAACCCCCAAACATTGATGTCTTTGGGAACTGCAAAACTGAAATCGGCAAAACTCATTAACACGAGGGAAATGGAAATTGAAGTAGATGGGGCAATGCCCTCATTTGTTAATGCCGGTTGTTGTATTGAAAACCTGACATGGACACCCGAAGTAATTATCAGGAACAGCCGCTTTGAGCGAACCAATACAAGGGGATTGCTTATTACCACACGCAGGAAAGTGGTTATTCAAAACAATTCATTCTACCGCACCGGCATGTACCCCATTTTAATTGCCGATGATGCATCGGGTTGGTATGAATCGGGCGCAGTACAGGATGTAACCATCAGCAACAATATATTTGAAGAATGTGGCTATAATTCCGGCAGTGGGGCCATTACTGTTGCACCGGAAAATCATGTGTTGTTGCCGGGTAACATGGTGCACCGTAATATCAGTATTGTGAACAATACATTTAGAACGACCAGCTATGCAGTGCTTGCTGCAAGAAGTGTTGATCATCTTCTTTTTACCGGCAATAAAATTGTCTACGCCGGTTTAGAAAGGGACGAGAAGACTGCCGCAGCCATTGATTTGACAGCCTGCAAAAATGCGTTGATTGAAAAAAATAACTTTGAACTGCCCGCTCCCCCGGTAATCAATATCCGGGATATGAAAAAAGTTGATTTGAAAACTGATTTGAAAATAAATCAGCAATAATTAGCTGCTACCGTAATAACAGACAGATGGTATTGTTGGTCAGAAGATCAACAATGGCGGAATAGGGTGTGTATTCTCTTTTTCTCTGCTGGCTCTGCGCGACAAAGAAGTCAACAACAGACAGATGGTCAGAAGATCAGCAATGGCGGAAATAATCCAGAAAATCTGAAAGCATTCAGCTAAACCGGGCAACCGCGGTGCGGCAGGCGGTTTGCGCACAATAGCCCGCAAAAATGCCTGTTGTTTTTTTCCGGTGGCTTGCGGGATATAGTAGTTAAAAATGAATAGCATCGGTTGAACGGCAAACCGTTCATCTACATTATTTACAGGTTTGTCTAAATTAATGTGTTCATTTTCCTTATAGTACGAAATTCATCGCCGATTAAGTTTTCAAGTAGAAACAGGGCAATACTATCCTGTAACATACACTGTATATCCGCGTCATAGAACCAACGGGCAGCAGGCAGGCCTGGTAAGATAATAAACGATACTATCTCATGATGAAAAGACTAATAAACACGCTCTGTGTACTGGGCGTCCTTATTATCACTCAGCAAGCCATGGCACAGTCAGGCACGGCACAGCTATCGGGTAAAATTGCCGGTGCCGATGGCAACCCCATCAATGCTGCCACGGTTAACCTGCTGCATGCAAAAGATTCGGCCATCGTAAAAACCACCATCAGCAAACCCGATGGCAGCTTTGCTTTTAACGGGCTAACTGCCAACAGCTACCAACTGCAGATCTCCGCTACCAGTTATCAAAGCTATCGCAGCGGTATCATTACCATTACTGATCAAAAGCAGGTCAGCCTGCCGGTGACTACACTGTCGCCCGTCAACAGAACCCTCAAAGCCGTGGAAGTAACCGCCCAGAAAAAGTTTATTGAACAAAAGGCCGACCGCACGGTGGTGAATGTAAATGCGCTTATCAGCAACAATGGCGCCAATGCGCTGGAAGTATTGCAGAATACGCCCGGTGTTACGGTAGATGAAAACGGCAATATCAGTTTTAAAGGCAAAACCAGTGTATTGGTGCTGATTGACGATAAACCCACGTATTTGTCGGCCACCAGTTTGGCCAATTACCTGCGCTCATTGCCATCTTCTGCGCTGGACAAAATTGAACTGATGGACAATCCACCGGCCAGGTATGATGCGTCGGGCAACGCCGGCGTCATCAATATCCGCACCAAAAAGAACAATATACGCGGGCTGAATGGTAATGCTTCTGTTGGTTACTCACTGGGTGTTTATGGCCGCACTACGGAAAACCTAACCATGAATTACCGGCTTAACAAACTTAATTTCTTTACTAATTTGTCATACAACTTCAGTCGCAATTACCGTCGCCTGGAAATTGACCGCGATTACCTGGACAATGCGGGCCATGCCAGCTCCTACCTGCAGGATGTGTCTTATTTCAGGCCGCGTTATCACAATGTCAATGTTAAACTCGGTGCAGATTATTATATCTCACCAAAAACTACCTGGGGTATTGTCTTCACCGGTGCCCTGCAACCCAACCGCGATCAAAGCCCGGTTATCAGCACCATATACAATACCAGCCGCGAGGTAGATTCAACCGTTAACTCGCTCAATACTTCACACAATACATTTTATAACGGCGCTGTCAATATTAACTATACCCACAAATTCGACAGCCTGGGCAAGATGATTACTTTCGATGCCGATTATGTACGCGACGAAGCAGGCAGTAAACAAAGTTTTCTGAACAATGCTTATGGCCCGGGTGGCAGCCTCAAGTCTTCTGAAACCATTACCGATGATCTGCCATCTTACATTAATATTTATGCCGCCAAAGCAGATCTTAGCCTGCCCCTGAAAAACAAAACGGAGTTTGATGCCGGCCTCAAGATAAGCCAGGTGAATACAGATAATGCTGCCAATTATTTCAATGTGGTGGGCAATGTTAGTACGCCTGACTATAATAATACCAACCGCTTTATCTATAAGGAAAACATCAATGCTGCATATGTTAATTACAACAGGCAGTGGAAACGGTTCAGCCTGCAATCGGGTCTGCGAATGGAGAACACTAATGGCAGTGGTCACCAGTTGGGCAATATCTATGTGCGCGATTCCAGTTTTACCAATCATTATACCAATCTTTTTCCCACTGCTTATTTTTCTTATAAGCTGGATTCTGCAGGCAACAACACACTGGTGGCTTCTTATGGGCGGCGAATCGGCCGGCCCAACTATGCCAGCCTTAATCCTTTTGTTTTCTTTGTGGACAAGTATACCTATTTCGCGGGCAACCCTTTTTTAAAGCCGCAGTATACCAACAATTACAAGCTGGCATACAGTTACAAAAGCCTTTTTACCATCTCGGCGCTGTACAATTATACTTCGGGTTACCAGTCAGAAACCATCCGGCCCAGCGGCAGTATTTTTATCAGCACCACGGGCAATATTGGCGCACTAAAAAGTGTCGACCTTTCCCTGAATGTAAACTTGAAGCCTGCCAAATGGTGGACCGTGAATTTTTATGCCGAAGTATACAACAATACTTTTTCCGGGGCATTTGTGAATGGGTACCTGAACCATTCGGTCACTTCATTTTCGGCCAATGCCAACAACCAGTTTCCCCTTGCAAGGGGCTGGAGTGCGGAACTGAGCGGCTACTACGCATCGCGCCGGGCGTACGGACAGTTTCTCATTTATCCCAGTGGTGCGGTGAATGTGGGCGTGCAAAAAAAGATATGGCAGAACAAAGCTTCTCTACGCTTTAATGTGCGCGACCTGTTTCATACCACCAGCTCTTCCGGCGAGATTACCAGCATACCGGGCGCCACCTCCAGCTTTCATAATTATTTTGACAGCCGCGTAGCAACACTTACGTTCACTTACAATTTTGGCAAAGCGCTTGAGAGCCCGCGCAGGCGGGAGACGGGCAGTGCGGAGAGCGAACAGGGCAGGGCGCATTGATATGTGGCCCGAAGGATCAATAAGACGTAAGCCGTATATTTTCAAAAAGTAAAAATGCATTGAATGAAGTCCGCTATATGAAAAGAGGGGGGCAAATCCGTGTGCCGGCATCTTCGTAAACTCGCCAATCCCGGCGTCTCGTGTACCGGTTCAAAATTTACTACTATATCCGTTTGGCCTGTCGTCATGCCTGCAATTCTCATTACTGCCGACCAAATGCTCAAAATGGCTGGCCGGATGGCAGGAGAAGACATATCTTTAAATAAACACAACAACATGAAACTGATCATCGGTTTGATTTTTACCTGTATTGGTTACACCGTTGCAGGACAGGACACAACAGCGCTATTATTATCAAAAGAAAAAGAAATGTTTTCGGCCGTCTGTAACGGTGACAAACCCGCGGCTGAAAAACTGTTTGCTCCGGACTATGTAACTATCAATGCAGATGGCAGGATGCAATCGCGGGTGGAAACAATGAACGAATTTGGTAAGTTCAAGGGCTCCACTTTTCGCCTGTCTGATCAGCAAATTCGCCGTTATGGCATTACCGCCATTATCACAGGGAAAGCACAATTTTATATAAAGTCTATCCAGGTAGCGGCCGTACACTATACAGAAATATGGGTAGCTGGCGCAAACGGCTGGCAGTTTGCAGGCTGGCAGGGCACTATGACCGGCGGGCCTTCCTGGTACCCGATTATCGGAACCGCTGTTCTGGTCGTTTTAATATTTGCGGTATGGAACTGGGTCAGAAAAAAAATAGCGGGGAAAAAGAGCCTGTAAAAAATGGAGGCCGGTGTTATGTTACAGACACCTTTGCCCAGTTGTAAAGGCTTAACGTGTAGTACCTGCCTACCGGCGATCTTAAATTTCTTCACCAGCGTTTTGACGTGTAAACGAGTGACTGGTTACTGTATTGCTGGAAAACAGGTTAACGTTCTGCGGATTTGCGATGCAGGGAATTGGAAAGCCTGCTGACAATTTCCCATCCGGCACCGGCCAGTGTAGCGAATATTAATATTTGTTTGGTAGCCGTCCAGTTGACGCTTGTACCGCTGGTCAGGTCATCCAGGGCCCAGCCCCCTGCTATTACAGCTCCGGCTATCAGCGTTATACGGATGGCATTCTTGCCGATAAAAAAGGAAAGGAGAAAACAGCCGATGGCGGCAAGTGTTATAAAATCAATCGTTTTCATTGCAGGACCTGGTGGTCTTTTGTTTTGGACTTCAAATTTACGACCATAGACAAATACCTTCCAAATTATAAACAAATATTAACAGTGTAATGGCCAGATCGCATACAGGGGTGGGGTTTTTCTCAGGAGATCAGCATATAACCTCGTAATACAATAAAAAAAATCCCGCGACTACGCAGGATTTTTTTTGCACTTAAATCAGTGAGTATATCAATATTGCAGGTGAACGGTATCGACCACCGTTGATTGTCCTAAAACAACAACGGCAGTTTTTTGAACTGGCTGGTAAGTGGCGTCTGTTGGAACAATTGAAAGTTGGTAATTACCCGCAGGTATGTCTTTTACCAGGAAACCGCCGGAGGGGGGATTGGTAAAAGTTGTTGCTACAGTATCATTACCATTGATAGCGAATATCGCTGCGGGTATGTTTCCGGGCAATACAACTCCCTGTATATTTCCACCCGATGGTGCAAAAGAAAGCACGCGGAGCACTGGCTTTAAATTGATATCGCCGCTGTTACCTGCCGGTACAATGGATCTTGCAGCATCAAAATCAAGCGTCAACCGGTATAATATGCCGCCAGACAGGTCTTCGTGAATCTGCACTTTCAAACCAGATTGTTGTGCGCTGGGTGTTTTCAGGCTAATCTTTTGACCGGCGGTGTCAATGATGTAATTATTGTCTCCCAGTATCAGCCTTAGCTGGCTCACCTTTCCGGCTGGTATCACGGCATCAGCCAGCAATGTATCTTTTCCGTTTGTTAAGTCCATCAAATTGTAGATGCCGGGATGGATGCCTGTTAGCATAACGGGGCCGGCTGCACTGGTAATGATCTCTATTTGCTGAATGTCTACCCAAACAGCTTTTACATTAACAGCCGGGTTATCTACCAGTCTTACCTGGATCTGTGCATTGGAAGCGCTTTTGGAACAGGAAGAAGACAGGATAGTAATAGCAGCGAACGTGGTAATCAGAAAGAGCACAGTTGCCTGGCCCCGGAACTTGCAGATTTTCATATTTATTGGTTTTTAGTAAACAGCAGCAAACCTAATAATAATGAACTGTAAATGCAAGGTGGATTCATTCTTTTTGAGGACGAAAATAGCCCATAAGAAGACGGTTTTTTTACGTGCTATTTTATAGGAAATACGAAAGGATGCAAGGATTATTACGCAATGCTTTTATTGCAGACAGGCTCACTGATGGTCCACAAAGCTGCCAGCTATGCATTATTTATTTCTTTTAAAAAAACAGCAATTGCCAATTCGCAATTACAATTTTTGAAGGCCATTGAATTGTTTATAGCAATCGCTTTGGAAGAAATCCTGGGTTTAATGATCAGATTGATTGGAGAAGTTATTCAGATTTAAGTAAACGTCAATGGAAGAAAATCAGTTTCCACATTGATATGTTCTTTTATCAGGTG
>Ga0068859_100000053_pt1 | contig 129139 bp, 195 predicted proteins | sample KBSSwiS22_FD_66585 | JGI IMG/M metagenome (GOLD analysis project Ga0068859, IMG submission 66585) | Switchgrass rhizosphere microbial communities from Kellogg Biological Station, Michigan, USA - KBS Switchgrass S2-2 | ecosystem: Host-associated > Plants > Roots > Rhizosphere > Soil ...
CCGACCCGGGCCAGCTGGGCATCACCCCGGAAGCCCGCCGCAGCGCCCGCACCACTGTGGCGTGGACCATGTGGGAGTACACGAGCCTGGACCAACTGAAGGGCCGCAGCACCCTACGGGGTCGACTGCGTGACTACAACGTCGTGTTGGGCTACGACACCGTCACCGCTGCCGCACTGGCCCCGTACGCCACCCAGCCGATGGGCAACCTCGGCGTCCTGCAGGGCGGCTTCTGGCCCCAACAGTGGCCGCCGATGACCCGGGACTGGGGCACTGAGCGGTTCGGGTTCTGCATGGTCGGGCAGCTGCACGAACGCAAAGACCCGTTCGTGGCCATCCAGGCATTCAAAGAACTCAAAGACGAATACCCGGAGTTCGCCGGCGCCGAGCTGCATTTGAAGACCAATATCGGGGGCCTGCACAGCGCCATGGAGGAGTGGATCCCCAAACTCCGGATCCACTACACCGTCTGGCCCGACAGCGTGCTCCGCGAATTCTACGGCGCCCAGCATGTGCTGCTGGCCCCCAGCCGAGGCGAGGGCAAGAACATGCCGGCGCTGGAATTCCTGTCCACCGGCGGTACCGTCATCGCCACCGACTGGGGCGGCCACACCGGTTGGCTCCACCCCGGGATCGCATACCCGCTGAAATATGTGCTGCGGCCCATCAGCCCGCAGACCCCCGCCTGCCAGAACGCCCGGGCCGACAAGGACCACCTGAAGGCCCTCATGTTGCACGTGTACCGCGACCGCGGTGAAGCCGCCCGCAAGGGTGAGCTGGCGTCCCGGCTGATCCCACAAATGTGCGCCTGGCCCACCGTCATGGACCGGCTCTTCGACAAGCTCGCCGAATGCGTGCCCGGCTTCATCCGCCCCGTCGCGGTGGCCGCTGAGCGGGGCACCGTCGGTGTCTGAGGCGCCTGTGGGAGTGCCGGAGGCGCCGGAGCTGGTGGAGGTGCGCTGCCCGGTGGGGCCGCGCCGGTTGTTCACCAAGCTGCGCCTGCAGGCCGGGGCGGTGCGCTACGTCCAGCCGGAAAACTGGATCGAGATGAGCTGTGCCGACTGCCGTGGCCAGCTGCGCCGCCAGGCTCACGTCGTCACCCACGTGCTGCACCGCTACGACTTCACCGGCGCCCTGGTCGAAACCGTGCTGGTCTACGCCGACGACCGCCAAGACGTGCTGCCCGCCTCCGGCGGTGCCGGGACGGCGGAAGGGCCGAGGGTCCCCGCCGGCTAGAGCCGATTAGTCACATGACCCGTCCGCACGCTGTAAAGGGTGTGTCGTTGTGACCAGCAAGATCGTAGAAGGCTTTTCACTCTCACACGCAGCGATCCTGGACGGCACGACCGGCGCCGAAGCAGTTGATGGCGACATCTACGGCGTTCGTACGGGAACTATCGCTGCCGACACCGGCAACTATGACAACACCGGCGACGACGCCGTGCTCAGCTCGTGGTTCTGGTTCAACTTCGCCACCGTCACGGTCCAGGCCGGCTACGTACCGTTCGCCACCATCGCGCTGCTCGCGGGCGCGACGGTCACGTCTTCGGGTACATCCCCGAACGACTACTTCTCCCTGCCGCTGTGGGAGGAAACCTCGCTCAACCAGCCGCCGCGGCCGATGCTCATCCGGGTTCCCGCCCGGGACAAGGACGGCGCGGTACGCACGCTGGACTTCGTCCTGTACCGGGTTCAGTTCGGGCCACTGAACTTCGACGGCCCGGCCTACAAGTCGGGGCTGCTGCTCAACTACTCCGGCCGCGCTGTCATGAGCGACAAGGACGAGACCGGTACCGCGATTCCCAAGCGCGCCATCGGTCGGCTCCTCAACCGGCCGGCCGTCTAACCCATCCGCACACCAAGGAGCCGTGGAGGCCACAGGTGGCAGAACTCGACGCACTCGACCCCGTTCCCGAACAGTGCAAACTGACTTCGGGAACGGTTGTCGTATTACAGGATCTCCGCGCCCGGCAGTTCTTCAAGCTGCTGCGCATCGTCACCCACGGCGCGATGCCGCTGATCCAGGACGGCTCACTGCTGCGCCTGGACGGCGACATGGACGTCAACGAGTTCGGCGGCCGGCTACTCAGCCTGATGCTGCTGTCCATCCCTGACGCCGAAGAAGAGACCATCGCCTTCGTGCAGAGCATGTGCGAGCCGTATGGGCTGATCACCGGCCGCAAACTCAACAAGCAGGATTCTGAACGAAACACCGTTCTGTGGGACACGCTGCAGGCCGAGCTGGAAAACCCCGAACTGGATGACCTGGTCACCATCGTGGAGGCCATCATCCGACGGGAGGCCGATGACCTTCAGGCGTTGGGAAAACGCCTCATCGCGATGTTCAAGCTCGCGGAGAAGACCGGCCAGGTACCGTCCCAGCTCCAGATCCCGCAGACACTGCCCTCCTCGGCGGATTCTCCCGATCGTTCGACCTCCTCAGCCACGAGTACGGATGGACCGACGACGTCCTCCGGGACCTCACCATCCGACGACTCCGCCAATGCGTCGCCGCCGTCCGGGAGCGACGCTTCTACACCGGCTGGGACCGCGACCAGTGGCTGATCTGGCAGACACGCACCCTGTGCACCTTCATCGCCGCCGCCGTCCCGCTGGAGGAAGGCCAGGACAACCCGCTGCTGGAGCAGGCCCAGAAGATCGGCGAGCCAGCCGACGCCGATGATCCGGTAGCCGGTACCGGCCAGCCCGCCCAGCCCGACCGACCTGACCGGTCCGCCCAGAGCCAACCGCGGGTCGGCTCATACGAGGACTTCCTGTCCAGCTTCGGCGCTCCGGCGCGGTGGGCCGGCCGGTGACCGTGGGGAGGTGAGCCGGCGTGCAGGCCGACGGTGAACACCGCGTCGTCTACCGGGCGGTCGCTGACTTCGCCGACCTCGATCGGGCCGTGGCCCGGTCCATGGCCCAAATGGCCGCGTTGCGGGCAGCCAGCGCACAGGTCGGTCCGGCCCAGCGCGGTAGTACCGGCAATCCGGTGGCCGATATGGCCAAGCAGCTGCAACAGTCCCGCGACATCACCGCGGCGACCAACCAGCACCGCACCGCTGCCGACGCTGACGCCACCGCCACCCAGAAGCAGGGCGCGCAGTACCAGCAGCTGGCCGTGTTCAGCCACCAGTACGCCGTCCAGATGTCGGCCGCCGAAGCGAAACGGCGCGAAACGGTTGGCAGCCTGCACGAGGCGACCACTGCCGAAAATGACCTGACCGCTGCGGTTGAGAAGGGCACCAAGGCCCGCACCCGCAGCGTCGCCGTTGAATCGGAGGCGACGAAGGCCCGCCGTGACGCCGCTGCCCGGCAGGCCCTGGAGCTGGCGGCGAGCCTGAACGAGGTACGCCGCGCCGGCCAGGTCGAGCGGGACGAGACCAAGAGGACCCAGGCGCAGAAGGTCGCCGACACGATCCACGCCAATGTTGCCATCCGCGAGAGTGACAAGACGATCACCGCGGATCTGCTCAACGAAATGACCCTGGGCAACGCGCAGACCCGGGAAAACAGCAAAACGGCGGCACAGAAAAGGATCGACACGGCCAAGGCGGACCGTGAAGAGGACAAGACCCGCACCCAGGTCGATACGAATCGGCAGAATTTTGCGCAGCGTGCGCTTCTCAATATCCGTGCATTGGCTCAAGGTGACTTCCGTACCCAGGGTGCGAAGAGCACAGCCGGAGCCGCTGAGGCACGGCGCGTGTCCGCAGTCATCGGAACGGTCCGGGCCGAGGAGCAGCTGCACACCGCGACCGCCAACACCGAACGAGCGATCTCGTCGGCCGGCGCTGCAGAGGCGCTGCGCGGTGCGCGGGTGGCCAAGAATGCCCGCGACGCGGAAGGCTTCGCCGCCAAGGAGGCACGAGCCGGCGAACAGCACATCCTGCGGCTGGCCCGAATGGGGCAGGCGCTGGACAAGAACCGTGGCAACATCAAAGGCTTCTCCGACGAGTTCCTGCTGGCGTTCCGGGGAATCCGTACCGGCTTCCGGGCCGGCGCCCATGAGGCCAGCAACGCGGCGACAGCGTTCGGGCGGGTACGCGCCCGGGTGAAGGCCATCAAGGCCGAATTCGCCTCCGGTGGCGGCAGCGGCGGCGTCGGTGGCCGGTTCTTCAACGAGCTGGGCGACATGGCCAACCGGGTCGCCACCCGGTTCTCCGGCGCCTTCCGGGCGATCCTCAGCGGCCGCGGTGTGATCATCCTGGCGGTCGCGGCGGCCGGGCCGCTGATCGCCGCGCTCGGGTCGCTGGCCGCCGGCGCGATCGGCCTCGCTGACACCCTGGTCAGCCTGTCCGGGGTGGTGTTCGCCCTACCCGCCCTGTTCGGTGCGGCCGCCACCTCCATCATCGCGATGATCATCGCGATCAAGCCGCTCAAAGACGCGCTGACCGCCTACGGCGCCACCCAGAAGGCGGCCCGCCACACCAGTCAGCAGTTCATCGACAGCCAGCGCGAGGAGCGCCGCGCCCAGCTGGCCCTCAACGAGGCCAGAAAACAGGCCACCCGCGACCTGGAAGACCTGCGCCGCCAGTTGGAACGCACCGGCCTCAACGAGGATGAGGCCCTGCTGCGGGTCAAGCAGGCCAAGGCGGACTACGAGCGGGTGTGGGCGGACCCGAACGCCACGGCGCTGGACCGTGAGGAGGTCGTCAACCGCGTCCGGGAGGCCGAATTCGACTACGGCGACACCCTGACCAAGAACAAGCGGGTTGTGGAGGACTACAACACCGCCGTCAAGCAGGGTGTGAATGGCAACCCGGCTGTCGTCGACGCCAACGAGCGCGTCACCAAGTCGCAGAAGGAGATGGCCGCCGGCGGCAGTGAGGCCTACACCGCCCAGCAGAAACTTCAGGCGGAGCTGGCCAAGCTGGGGCCCAACACGCGCCTGGTCGCCCTGGCGTTGATGGGGCAGGCCGACGGTTGGACCGCGGTGAAGAAGGCGATCGGTGACCGGTTCTTCGGCCCGCTGGTGGGCCAGCTGGGCCATCTGCCCGGCCTGCTGATCCTCATCAAGACACTGCTCGGTGAGGCGGCCGGGGCGGTCGGTGATGTGCTGGCCAAGGGCATCGCCATGATCAGCCGGCCGGAGTGGAAGGCGGACCTGACCGCCTTCGCCGAAGATAACGGCTACATCATCCGCACCCTCGGCGACGCGGTGCTGTACATCGTCGACGCGATCCGCAACACCACCATGGCCGCCGCCCCGTTCACCAAGTGGCTCGTCAACGCCCTGACGTCGGTGGCCAAGGCCTTCGACGACTGGTCCGCCTCCGCCCGTGGCTCCGGCTCCATCGCCAAATTCCTCGACGGCACCAAGCACAGCCTGCACGACCTGTGGGAGATCCTGAAAAACCTGTTCGGCCTGTTCGGCTCCCTGTTCGGCGCCTCCCAGGACTTCGCCACCAGCATGCTCGACGGGATCGTCACCGTCACCGACAAGTGGGCGCACTGGGGCAAGACGCAGGAACGTCAGGGCAGCTCATTCAAGAACTGGCTGGCCAACACCAAACCCCTGCTGCGCGACCTGGCCGGCTTCGCCGGCGCGCTGGCTACCGCCATCGGTGCCATCGCCGCCGACCCGAAAAACATCGAAGAGGCAAAGAAGATCTTCGAGGCGTTGGCCACCAAGGTGCTGCCCGCCCTGGTCGGCATCTTCCATGACCTTTCCGACAGCCACGCCATCAGCGACATCGTCACCGCCCTGGGCAACCTGCTCGAAGCGGTGAAAAACTTCCTCGACAACGGTGGGGCGTTGCCGATCACCATCTTCATCGGCTCGTTCCTGGGGCTGCTCACCCTGCTCGCCAGTGCGCTGAACAACCCGGTGCTGGCCAACGGTTTCACCATCTTCCTGACGTTCCTGGCCGCCCTGGCCGCCGCCTCGGCGATCGGCAAGTTCCTCGGCCTGTTCAAGCTCTACGACCTGTTCCGGGTGTTCAAGCCGGCCACCAGCGGTGTCGGCCGCGCCGCCGACGCGATCCTGGGCCGGGGCGCCTCCGCTGGCAGTACCGGTGCGGCCGCGGGCGCTGCCGCGCTCGACGGTGCGGCGGTAGCCCTCGATGGCGCGGCCGCCGTCTGGCGGGGTGTGGCGGCTGCCTTCGACGCCACCATGACGGCTGTCTCGGTCCGGCTCAACGCCGCCGGGGCCCTGCTGCTGCGCGCCGGTGAGGCCTTGATCGGGGCCGCGGAGATCAGTGCGGGGAAGGGTGTTATCCCCTCACTGTCCGGCGGGCGTACCAGGCTGACACCGGCCAACACCCGCGGCGCGGTCGACCTGGCCGGCCCAGCCGTCGGTGGGGCCGCAGAAGAGGGCGCCGCGGTAGCGCTGCGCGGGTCGGCGCTGGCCCTCGACGGCGCCGCTGAGCAGCTGATCATCGCCGCCGGCGTGCTCCGGGAAGCCGGCCTGCTTGGCGGGATCCCGCTGGGTGGCAAGGCTGGCAAGGCGGGTAAGGGGGCACTTGCCGCCGGCGAGCGGGAAGGGGTCGCCCTCGCCGAAGGCGCCGGGGCGGCGAAGGCGGGCAGTTGGCTGAGCCGACTGTTCGGGCGCCGGGGTGCGACGGTGGCCGCCGGCGCCGTCGCAGCGGGAGGTGTCGCTGAGGCGGCCGCACCACGGCTGCTGCCGCGACTGCTGGGCGGTGCCGTTCGTGGGCTCACCGGCCCGGTGTCCCTGGCTGGCCTGGCCGTCGGCCTGCTCGCCGACTCCGGGCTACTGGGCAAGCCGAAGTCGGCTGGCGCCACAACCGCCCGCGCGGGCGGCGCGATCCTGACCGGGGCCGGCATCGGCGCCGGCATCGGCTCTGTCGTGCCCGGTGTAGGTACTGCCATCGGTGCCGGCGTCGGTGCGGCCGCCGGCGCGGTGTACTCGTTCGTCAAAGACCCGCAGCTGCGCAAAGACACCGGCGACTTTTTCGCTATGCTCGGAGGATTCTTCAAGTACCTGGGCACCAAGGCCTGGGGTTGGTTCGACAATCACGTGATTCACCCGGTGGTCCACTTCTTCGTGGGTGTCGGCGGATTCTTCAAGGACATCGGCGTCAAAACGTGGCAGTGGTTCGACACTCACGTCGTACATCCCGTCGTCCATTTCTTTGTGGCCATCGGCGACTTTTTCAAGAAGGTCGGCGTCAAAGTCTGGCAGTGGTTCGACAACCACGTCATCCACCCGATTGTCAGCTTCTTTGTCAGCATCGGAACCGCGGTCTTTGATTTCGCCAGGAACGTCGGAAAGTTCATCTACGACCACTTCGCCCGACCCATCCTCGCCATCTTTATCGGCATTGGAGTTGTGCTGTGGCACTTGATTGTCGGAGTCGGAAAATGGATCTACGACCACGTAGTCAAGCCGTTTGTGCATTTCCTCGTCCAGATCGCCGTCTGGGTCGCTGTGCACGCAAAAAAGGTGCCCGGGTGGATCCTTGATCACGTTGTGCGACCGGTGGTTAGTTTCTTCGTCACTGTGGGCCTGTGGATCGGCCGACACGCGAAGAGCATCGGAGTCTGGATCTATCAGCACGTCATCCGGCCGGTGGTCAGCTTCTTCACGACCATCGGACTGTGGATAGGCCGCCAGGCGAAGAACATCGGTGTCTGGATATACCAGCACGTTATTGTGCCTATAGTGAATTTCTTCGTCATGATCGGCCGGTGGATAGGCGGTCAGGCGAAAAAGATCGGCGTCTGGATGTACGACCACATCATCGTGCCGATCGTCGACTTTTTCGTTGGCATCGGTAAGTGGATCGGCACCCAGGTCGGGAAGATCGCTGGATGGCTTGGCGATCACATCGTCACCCCGGTCGTCGACTTCTTTGTAGGAATCGGAAAGGGAATCGCGGATCTGGCTGTTCAGGCGGCCACCTGGTTCAAAGAACACGTCTACCAACCGGTGCTGAACTTCTTCTCCGGGCTCGCCGGATTCTTCGTCAACCTGCCGAGCATGATCGAAAAGAAGCTGGAAAACGTACCGATCATTGGCCCGGCGATCAAGAAGGCGTTCAACGAGCTGCCCGGTGAGGACCATTCGGCACCCGCCGCCACCACGGCGGCGCAAGAACAACACAAAGGCCATGCCTCTGGCGGCCTGATCGCTGGGACCGCGGACGGGCGTACCGACACCAAGCACATCCTGGCCACCATCGGCGAGTACGTGATCCGTAAGCGGGTGGTGGACCAGCCCGGCGCCAAGCGGCTGCTCAACGACCTCAACGAGGGCCGTCTGGATCCGGCCAGCCTCTACGCCGGCTTCGGCGCGGCCGCCCAGGGCGCCAACCAACCGACCAGCCGGCGGATGTCCGCCACTGTCGGAACCACCACCGTCACCAACACCAGTACCCGCAACGCCGGCATGTCCCTGGGGGACATCACCATCAACAACCCGGTCCGGGAACCGTCGGGCCGGTCGCTGCGGCGCACGCTGCAGACGCTGACGTATATGACCGAGCACTAGCCGGTAGAGGCCCAAGGAGGAGGTGGGAGATGGCGAATTCCACGGAGGAGTACTGGTCACTGGACGGCGTGAGCTTGCACCAGTTCGGCTGGAGCGTGGCCACCGTCGGTGGCGGCCGCTACGACCTGCCGCCCCGCCGGGGGGAGAACATCGTCCTGGCCTCCCGCCCCGGCGCTGTACACCGGCCCAAGGTCGCTGACGCCCGGGTCGTCACCCTGATCATGTGGGTCATCGGCATGGACCCGGCCACCGGCAACAGCACCGGCGACCAGACGTTGCGGTGGAACGACTCCTGGGATTTCCTGCGTCGACTCGTCTGGCGCGCTGACGGCTCCCAGGTCGCCCTCACCCGGCGGTGGCGTCTCACCGTCGCGGGCGTACCGACCCTGGTGGCCGCGACCGCGATGGCCGAGATCTCCGACAGCATGTCACCCACCATGACCGGGCGGACCCGCGCTGACTTCAGCATGAACCTGCTGCTGGCCGACCCGTTCTTCTACGGGGCGCCCGTGGTCACCACCCTGGCGGTGGGCGTACCGGTGACCGTGGTCAACGTCGGCCATGACACAGCCGCCCAGACCGGACTGTTCATCGACCTGGTGGGCCCGCTGACCAATCCGCGGGTGACCAACTCCACCCCCGCCGTTGACGTGTGGGTGCAGTACAACGGCGTGATTCCCGCCGGCGTGACGGTACGCCTGGACATCGGGGCGGCCACCGACATCCGACTCACCGACGGGGTTGCCCTGATCGGCATGACCCACGGCGGATCGCCCTGGTGGATGGTGTTGGGCAAGGAATCCAACCTGGTGACGTTGACCGCGGCCGCCGGCACTGGTCATGCCGTCATGACCCACTCACCCCCGTACGTGTGAGGACGTGACCGCGGTGGCGTCCGACACCCTCCTGCTGCTGGCTCCCGGCGAAGACGTCGCCCTGGCCGCCGGGTACCTCGACTGGGGCCCCGTCGCCCCGGCCAGCTCCGCCGACCTGACGTTTCGGGTCGCCAACGACTCCGCCCTCTACACCGCCGGCGCGGTACACGTGTCGGTGGCCGACACGGACACGCTGGCGGTGCCGTCGGTGGCGGCCCAGCACCTGCTGTCCACCGACGGCAACACCTTCACCGCTGTCCTGGCTCTGGGTGATCTGCCACCGGGCATGGCCACGGGGCTGCTGTGGCTGCGTCGGGTCACCGCGGCGGCCGCCCAGCCCGGTTCGTTCACCTTCACCGTGGTGGCCACCGCCACCACCTGGCAGTAGGAGAGGCACACCATGACCGCCATCGCGTTGCCGTACAACCAGTTGGGCCTGCACTTCGGCAACGGAGTGATCAACTTTACCGCTGGCGGATTGTCCGTGCTGCTGACCACCGCCGCGTACACGCCCAACGTGGACACCCACGCCTTCCTGACCGACGTCACCAACGAGGTGGTCGGCACCGGCTACACCGCCGGTGGGGCGCCCCTGACCGGCGTGGGTTGGGCGTTCGACCCGGCCACCCACCGCACCGTTCTCACCGCCGACCCCACCGTCTGGCCGGTGGCCACGTTCACCGCCCGTTACGCCGTACTGCACATGTCCTACGGCGCCCCTGAGATCTGCCCCCTGATCGGATTCGTCGACTTCGGCGCGGACGAGTCACCGGTGGGAATGGACTTCACCCTGACCTGGGCGAACCTCGCCGCTGGGGGGATCTTCCGGACGCTGCCCGAGTGAGCGCCTACACCAACACTCCCACCGGAGCCGCCCCCGGCGTGGCCGCCACCACCGCCAACACTGGCGGCGCCTGCGGTGACGCGCTGACCGTCAACGTGGCCGGCGCCGGTGCGGTCACCTTCGACGACAGCGCCGGCCCGCTCGCCTACAAGATCGAGGGAATGTTTGACGGCGGCTCGGCGATGGCCACCATCGGCTGGGACTGGGACCCCACCGACCGGGGCGGCGGGCGGATGGAGCTGTACCTGCCCGCCTATCCGCCACCCGAATCAGGGGTGCTGGTGTTGGCGGTGCTCGCCCCGCAGATCGGGCACCTCTACGTCGACGCTGACGGCCTGCTTGTCGTCAATCCGGTGGCCGGCGGTACCCTGCCCGGCTCGACCCTGCCGGTACCGCTGAATACCTGGTTCCGCATCGAGTGGGACATCACCCACACCAACCCCGACGGCGCCTACCTATTCGCGGTGTTTGCCGACCTGACCAGCGAGACACCCACCGAAACGTTCGGCTCCGTGCAGACCTGGCCCTACCCGTACCCGTTCTACCAGGCCACCTTCGGCCAGGAGGCGGTGTACGCCGACGGAACCTACTGGATCGGCAACATCACCATCAACGACACCGGCCTGCCCGGATCGGTTCCCCCGCCCCCGGCGCCGGTGGTGCTTGACGCAGTTCCGTTCGGGCTGACCCTGGCCAGCAACGCGCCGGTGGCGAGCAGCGTGGCGCCGCTGAACGTGGCCTGTCCGGGCGGCGGTCTGATTCTGGCGAGCGCCGCACCCGTTGTCGCCCTCACCATCGGTGCCCAGCCACCCCCGATGAGCCTCCTGCTGGGCATGACCGCACCACCGCATCCGTACTGGGCGCCGCCGCCTCCGCGCCTGGTGCACCCGGACTGCGCACGCTTCGGGCTGCGCCTGGGCGGCAGCACCGCACGGATCAGTCTGGCCGGAGTTGATCTGCGGGCCCCCGCCGCGGCCGCCGTAATGGCCGCCACGACGCCCGTGTTTCTCGTCACCGTCCGCGCGCCCACCGGCCCGGACGGGCTGGTCGTGGCGGTGCAGGTCGCGTCTGAGGTCACCTTCGCCGCACCCACCATGACCATCTACGGCGATGTGAGCGACACGTCGGGGGCCCTGTCGACCCAGCTGGTCGCCACCGCCCCGCTGGCGCCGGGCACATGGTGGTGGCGCGCCGCGATCGTGCCCGGCCGGTACACCGCGCCAGCCACCTTCACCGTCAACCCCACCGCCGGGATCGCCACCGCCGCCGGCCATTGGTCCGTTGACCCGGCCGCCGACCCGGCGCCGCACCTGTGGTTGCTCACCCCGCCACACGGACAGGTCGGTGACACGGTCACGGCCGTCGGCGCTGGTCTGGCCGCAACCCTCAGCGCCACCCTCGGTGGTGTCCCCGCCCCGGTCACCGCGGTCCGGGTGGTGGCGCCCGGGGTGGATGCCTATACCGGCGGCCGGATCATCGATGCCGTCACCGGAGATGTCACCGTCGGCCACGATGAGGTGGACGTAACCATCCCGCCCGGGACGGGATCTCCCGGTGGACCATTGCTGCTGGTGGGGAGCTGACCACGGTGACCGTGTCCAATCCGCTCTTCCTCACCGTCTCCGACACCTCCACCACGCCGGGCAGCGGTTTCGAGGTGCTGGTCTACCCGCTCACCGACCTGGCCCACCCGCTGGCCGTCATCACCGAATACACCGCCCTGACCTTCATGGTGGAACTGTCCGGGGTGGGCGCCGGTTCGGTGAGCATGGACGACGACTCACCGATGTGGAACCGGCGCCTGCGCGACGGCCGCCCGATGCGGGCCCTGCGGGACGGCGGCTTCGTGTGGGAGGTCCGCATCGACGGGATCATCGTCGCGCAGTGGCTGTCCGGCCAGGTGGACGAAACCCGCGAGAACACCGACGCCACCCATTCTGTCGTCGTGGCCGGGCCCGGTACCGGCGCTGTGTTGACCTGGGCGAAGATCATGCCACCCAACTTCCCCGCGGCGGCGGTCAAACCCAATGCGCCACTGTCGTGGGGCTTCACCTCCAAGACGCCGGCGATGTCGATCTTCGGGTTGTTTCTCCGCGCCGCCAAGGCCCGGGGAGTGTGTTCGTTCGTCACCCCGACGTTCACGGACACACATGACTCGGCCGGGATGATGTGGGCGGATGTGGCCCACCCCTACACCCGCCCATCCAACCTGCCCTACGCGCCGGAACTGGGTACCGACCTGCTCACCGCGCTCAACGTGGCCACCGGTGTGGATCCTGACCAGGCCACCGGCATGCGCGCCGAATGGGTGATGTGGCCCGGATTCCGGTTGGACGCGCGCCCCACCGTCGGCGTGCACCGGGAAACGCAGGTGATTTTCGGCGAGCCGGCCGTACTGGGGGTGGACCGGACCCGGGTCCGCGACGCCATCGCCAACACGGTGGCCATCCGCGACCTCTACGGCGGTATCTCCATCGCCACCGACACCGTCTCAGAAGCTCGGTGGGGTCGCCGGGAGTTGCTACAGGTGCGGGCCAACTTCACCGACCCACCCAGGCGCCGGGCCATCGCCGCCAACCAGCTGGCCGCACTCTCGCAGGAGAAGTCCAGCTGGACGATCAGCGTGCCGTACAACTCGCCCCGGCGGCGGCCCTTCATCAACTACCACCTGGGCGACTGGGTCGGCATCGACTCGGTCGACCCGGCCACCGGGGTGTCCACGGTGGACGCCTACCGGGTGATGGCGATCGCGGTGTCCGTGGACGCCACCAACGACAGCGCTCCCACGGTGGAACTCACCTTGCAGTCGGCGCTGGACGCCTACAGCCTCACCCTGCAACGGCGCCTCACCGCCATCGTCAACTCGGTCGTCAACGGCGCCCCACCGGTCATCCACGTCCCGGCGGGCACGTCCGACAACTCGCCGCTGGTCTACGACGCCGCCACCAACACCTGGGGCCCTGGCACCTGGGGTGCCGGAGCCGGCCTCCCGCCGGTGTTCATCCAGCCCACCGACCCTGGCACGGCCGCCCCGGTGGGCTACCTGTGGTACCAGACCTGAGCCCATGTTTCCCCTGGAAATGTGAATCCTATTGTTGCCCTCGGTCCACTCGTGAATGACGAATAATGACTGAGCCAGGATTCGCGGCACATACTGCGAGTAATAATGATCGCGAACGAAACTGAAGGGATTCACCATGGAGTTTCTGCCCATCGCGGCGATGGCCATCCTGACTGTGAAGGTCGTCGACTTTCTGCGGTACTTCCGGGCACTGGCCGAACCCACCACCCGGTCCGCGGGCCTCAACGGTGTGTTGACCCAGCTGGGTGCCTGGTTGGCGGGTGTGGTGGTGGTTTCACTCGTCGCCCACACCAACTGGGCCGGTGAGGTGATGGTCGGGACGTACCCGGTGGCGAAGCTGGGCTTCTGGTCCCTGGTGTTCTTCGGCATGTCGACCGCGTCGGTCGGGTCGTTGGCCATCGACTTCAAGAAGGCTCTCGACAATAGCCAGAGCGCTGTCATTCCGGTACTGGTAGCCGTCCCCAGCACCACTGAATCCGGGTAGGAGCGCCGGAGTGACCTCAGTCGCCACGGGGAACGCCCCGGTTTTCGACCTGACCGACCTGGACACGTTCCAGAGCCGCATCGACGCGGCGATGAACGCTTTCCGCCGCGACGCGGGCTATGCCGCCAGCATGGCCCGGGCCGCGGTGGTGATCGCCACCAAACGCCGCGCGGGCAGTGCCCGCACCACGCTGCGCGCGGCGGAACTGGCCGCCCACGCCGAATGCGTGGCGGCGGGAACGTTCGCCTGCCACGCGGTCAGCCCGTGCGGGGTGGGTGACTGCAAATTCGCGGTGGACGGCATGGCCGCCCTGACCGTGGCGGGGGAATCCGGGACCGGCCGCCGCCCGCAGGCTGACAGCAACGGGTCGTACAGCATGGCCCCCGCGGTGACCGCTCTGACGCGCCAGCTGGCCACGACACCGCAACGGTTCGGGTCGGCCGCGTAGACAACAGCGTGGAGCCACTGCTGGTCGACGTTCGTGCCATACCGGTACCGACCCGGCTGGCCGCCGCTGACCAGATCCGGAGCCTGACCAACTTCGCGCTGCCCGAGCTGGACTGGTTCAACTCCGCTCCCTGCCCGCGCCACACCAGCATCGAAGAAGGCGGCGTGCAGTTCCCGCCGTGCCGCCGCTGCGGGGTGCGGCTGCGTAAACACCAGCGGGTCGGGGTGGCCTGGTTGTACATGCGTGGCCACGGCCTGATCGCTGATTCCACCGGAACCGGCAAGACCAGCCAGGCGGCCGGGTTGCTCGCGGTGCTGAAACAGACCGGCGAACTGGACCAGCACCGGGCGGTCATCATCGTGCGGCCGGCGGTGCTCACCCAGTGGGTGGCCGAACTGAGCCGGTTCGTGCCGCGGCTGCAGGTGGTCACCGCCACCGGTACCCGCCCGCAGCGCATCGAGACGTACCTGGCCGGCTGGCACGTGCTGATCACCGGCTTCCAGATGCTGGTCCGTGACCTGGATCTGATGCCCCACTTCGCCATCGGCACGGTCATCGTCGATGACGTCGACCCGCTGCGCAACGCCGCCAACCAGACCGCGTACGCCATCAAACGCCTCGCCCGCAGCGCCACCCGGGTGGCCATCTTCACCGCCACACCGCTGCAGAAGCGGCTGGAGGAGCTGCATTCGGTGTTCGAGCCGATCGGCGGCCTGGCCACCCTGGGCACCGCCACCGCGTTCCGGCACCGGTACCTGCGGGAGGAGCGGGTGCGCATGTACAGCCCCAGCGCCGGCCGGATGGTCAACATGCGTAAGACGGTGGGCTACCAGAACCTGGACGAGTTCATCGCCAAGATCCGGCCGCTGACCCTGCGGCGTACCGCCGACGACATCGACGACGTGGACCTGCCGGTGATCGCCCCACCCAACAACGTGTTCCTGGACCTGCACCCGGCCCAGCGGCAGCGCTACGACGAGCTGCGCACCGGCGTCCTGAAGATCATCCGGGCGGAGGGCACCACCGTCACCCGGGCCCGCGCGGTGTCGATGTTCCTCTACGGCGCGCAGATCTGCGCCGGTTTGGCGACCCTCGGCGACCCGGACGGGCCGGGCGCGTCGGTGAAACTGGACTGGGTCCTGCGCACCCTGGAAGGTGACCTGTCCGAGGAGAAGGTCCTCGTCTTCACCCAGTTCACCAACACCGCCGCGGTCCTGGCCGCCCGCCTCGACGCCGCCGGCATCGGCCACGTCCTGTTCTGGGGCCGCGAATCGTCCAAGGCGGTCCGCTCCGGCGCGGTGGAACGGTTCTGGACCGATCCGGCCTGCCGGGTGCTGATCGGTACCTCCGCCATCGAACAGGGCCTCAACCTGCAGGTGGCCCGACACCTGATCAACGTCGACCAGCTGATGAACCCGGCCCGGATGCAGCAACTGGTCGGGCGCATCAAACGCGACGGCAGCGCCTACCGGACGGTGTACGTGCACAACCTGCTCACCCGCGGCACCCAGGAGGAGAACTACCTGGAAGTGCTCAGCCGCGAACAGGCCCTCGCCGACTTCATCTGGTCCGAATCCAACGAGCTGTACGCCGCACTGAGCCCGCTGGCCCTGCTGCAACTGGTCGGCGGCACCATCCGGGCTGGAGGAACCCGATGAACCGTGACTCCCGCGACGGCTGCCCCCTGCACGGGCGGCACATCCCGGTCCCGCACACCCTCGTCGCCTACCTGGTCCTGCCGGCCAGCCACGGCGGTGTCAACGAACCCGACAACGTCGTCCTGATCTGCCCCACCGGCCACGCCAACACCCGCCAACTACTCAACCTGCTGCTGGTCGCCCAGGGTGTGGTGCCCTACGCCGCCCTGCAGACCTACGCCCGCGGAGAGCGGGACCTGGCCCAGCGCAGCTTCACCGCCATCACCGCGGTGGTGGCCCGTGGCTGAACAGGTCCGGCTGGACCCGGCGGTGGAGGCGATGATCCATGAACACATGGGGCTGGCCCAGTCACTGGCCCAGCAGGTGTGGCGCGGCGCCCCGCACGCCCTCGACCTGGACGAGCTGCGCGCCATCGCCTACCTGGGCCTGGTGTCCGCCGCCCGACGGTGGCGACCGTACTGCACGGAGAAGGGATACTCCCCGGACGCGGTGGAGTACCTGAAAACCTTCATCGTCCGGCGGGTCCGGGGCGCCATCTACGACGCGCTGCGCACCAGCGACTGGGCCACCCGCAACCTGCGAACCCGGGCCAAAGCGCTGCAGGCCGCCGGCCAGCAACTCGGCGCGTCCTACACCGAACTGGCCGCCCGTACCGGCATGAGCGTCAGCGACGTCCGCAACACCGTGCGGGGCATGGCGCGGCGCCCGATCAGCCTGGAAGGCCAGGACCCGCAGCTCATCGACCCGGAAACCGACGTCGAATCCACCGTCGTGGTCGACCTGCTGCTGGAGGAGGTGGTCGCCACCCTGGCCGCCCTGCCACCCCAGCAGCAGCTGGTGATGACGCTGCACTACTTCGAAGGCAACCAGCTCCAACACGTGGCCCGGCTGATGGGCATCACCGAAACGCTCGCCTCACAGCTGCACGCTGACGCGGTCCTGGCCGTGCACAGCGTCCTCATCGCCGCCGTCGCAGGAGACCACACATGAGCACACCCGAGCGCGCCCCCGTATCCCGCATCCCGGTACCCACCATCCCCAATGGACGCATCCAACGGGCCATCCCGAAGCCGTTCGCCCGGCCGTCCATCACCATCGGCGGCACCGCCGCCGGCGAACCCCGGCGGGCGTGGCGAACCGTGGTCGCCCACGCCGTCAAAGCTGGCGACATCGTCGCCGACTTCGGCCGGGTCACCGTCGTGTCCGACCAGGTACAGGCGCCTGTCTACCGTTCCGGCCTGACCGCCAGCCAGATCGCCGACGAGCTGACCTGGGTGGTCACCCTCATCGGCACCGACGTCGGCCATGGCGCCCCGGTGCGGCACCTACATGGCGCGGCCACCGTGTACGCCTTCATCCCGGAGGACCAGCCGTGACCCGGCCACTGCCGCCGTACCAGACCAGTGACGGGTTCACCTGGGGCCCGGCCGACGTCGGCCCCTGGGCCACCTTCCCCCGCGACAACGGCCGCTACCTGGTGATCCGGGTCCGCACCCCCTACCGGCTGGTCGACATCTACGTCTCACCGACCGGGCGTACCGTGCGGGTCTTCCGCGACCACACCGAACTGAAAGGCACCCGGTAGTGGCCACCGCGACCGAGCACTGCCGGCAGTTGCTCGCCGCGATCATCCCCGACCGCCGCGACCTGCTCGACAAGGCGCTGCGGCACCTGTCGGCCAGCCACTTCCCGGACCGGGTGCTGGCCAACCTGTTCACGATGCTGGAAAACTACGCCGGCGTCACCACCGCGGTGATCAGCCGGCCGGCCCTGGCCGACATGCTCGCCCGCCTCAACGCCGACATGGGCACCGTCGCCCTGTACCAGGAAACCTACGACCTGCTGGCGTCCACCCAGGTGGATGACAGCGCGTTCCTGTGGAGCCTGGAACAGATCCGGGAACTGGCCGCCGGCCGGGCCACCGCGGCCGCCCTCACCCACGCCATGCAGATCCTCACCCAGGGCGTTGACGAAGAGGGCGAAACCGTCCGCGGCCATGCCCCGGCCCGCGCCCATGTGCTGTCCCGCTTCGCTGACATCGACCGGGACCTGTCCATGCAGGAGGCCCCGGAAGGCGACATGCGCGCCGAGGCCGACGAGATCATCGGCGACTACGCCGACCGGAAAGCCGCCCGCCTGTCCGGCCGCAGCATCGGTGTCGAATTCGGCATCCCCGCCCTCGACGCGAAGATCACCGGCCTGCAGAACGGTGAACTCGTATTGATAGTGGGCTATACCTCGGAGGGCAAAACGAGCTTGGTGTCCCAACTGGGGTGGAACGCTGCTGTCAACCAGGGCCGCAATGTCGTCATCCTCACTACCGAGACGGTGCGGCAGCAGATACGCCGCCGGATGGTGGCCCGCCACTCCTGCCTGCCCCATTTCGGTTCGCCGGAAGGGCTCAACAGCCGCGATATCAAACACGGCACGCTCAGCGCTGACCAGGAGCGGGTGCTGCGCGCTGTGGTGGCAGATTTCACCACCAATCCCGGCTATGGGCGCTGCTATCTGGTGCAGGTCCCCCGCGCGGCCACCATGGGCTACATCGAATCGAAGCTGTTTCGCATCCAGCGGATGTTCCCGGTCGACCTGGTCATCATGGACTACCTGGCCCTGCTGCGCCCGGAGCGTCGGCGCAACAGCGACCGGGAGGAACTGGGCTCCATTCTGAAAGAGGCCAAGCAGTTGGCCACCACCTTCAACGACGGCGTGGGCGTACCGTTCGTATCGCCGTGGCAGGTGTCGCGTACCGCCCGCCAGGAGGCGGAACGGTGCGGCTTCTACACCGCCTCCGCGCTCAGCGAGACCGCCGAGGCGTCCAATTCCGCTGATCTGATCGTCAGTCTGCTGGCGCCGTTGGACACCAGTGAGCGCACCGCCACGGTGAAGATGCAGGTGATGAAAAACCGTGACGGTGAACGGGCCAATTCGATCGAAGTGTTCGTCGACTACGCCACCAGCCGCTTCGGTGGGGTGACCAGCCGGACGGCGTCCGCGGTGGACCAGTCGATTCTGGGTGCCTACACCGAATCGTTCGGTCTGGACGGAGCCCGGTGATGACCGGCCGGGGGCCGACATGGCCGTGAAGACCCGCCGCCGGACCCGGATCGCCAACCCGGCGATTGAGCTGGCCAACACTCGGGTTTCCATCATTACCGCCTGCCGGTTGGTGGGGATGGACATCGGCGACGAGGTCGGCTACGGCCGCAGCCGCAAACTGCACTGCCCGTTCGGCCCGATCTACCACACCGACCAGGGCGTCGACCCGGCCATGCGGATCTACCCGGAAACCAACCACGCCTACTGCTTCGCGTGCACCATGTCCTTCACCCCGGTCTGGCTGGTCGCGCAGGCCTGGGGGCTCAGCCCGGCGGCCGCCGCGGTGAACCTGCTCGACCGCTCCGGGTACCGCGCCGCCAGCCTGCGCGAGACGTTCGCCGCCGCCAGCGCCTGGACGCCCCGTCCGGAGCCCACACTGCTGTGTGAGGCCCTGAAGACGTACTGTCGGCGCATCCACCCGGCCTGGGAGGACATCCAGTTCAGCGCCGACGTGGCAGGCACGCTGGCCCGGTGCCTCGCCCTGGTGGACCTGGTCACCACCCCCGCGCAGGCCGACCAGTGGCTGTCCGCCTGCAAGCTGATTATGGCCCGGGCCACCCAGGCATACAGCGAGCTTTACCTACCGGACCGGATCAGCTAGACTTAGGTCTACTTTATTCTAAGTCTGTGTGTGAGGTGATGGGCGTGGCCGTCGACGACGACGTGATCCTGATCAAGCCCCTGGAAGGCTGGCTGACGCTGGAGGAGGCCGAGGGGATCCTGGGGCTCACCAAGCAGGGCGTTCACGCCATGGTGTGGCGGGCCTTGGAATTCGATTTCGACAGGGATGTGCGGGCGGTGGGGAGGCGCCCCACCTACGTATTGCGGGAATCAGCGGTACTGAAGAAGAAGGAGGAGCGGGACAAGGCGGCCGCGGCCAGGGCGGCCCGGGCGGCAATGAAAGCTGAGACGAAAGACCGGGTTCGTCGCCGGGGTGTGGCGGCACGACCCAACTAGTCGACTCGCATGCCGGAAATGCAAGTTGCCCCTGTGGCACGCTTACCCGCAGTGTGCACGTCCTGTCGTATTCGGACCCGCCGCGGTGTTAGCCTGGCCTTTCATCCCAAATTCGGATTCGAGGCGAGGAGCCCCCGCATGAAACAGGTTCTCCAGCAATTGATCGACGACGTGGACGGTTCGCCAGCCGACGAAACCATCCGTTTCGCGCTCGACGGCCGCGACTACAGCATTGATCTGAACACGAAGAATGGCTACGAGCTGCGTATGGCGCTGGACCCGTACATCGGCAAAGGCCGGCGGATCGCCGGATCCGCGCCCGCCGTGCGACGCCAGCAAAGCGCCACCGGTGGCGAGGCCGATGTGCGTAGGCAGGTCCGGGAATGGGCGAACCGTAACGGACTTGACGTCGCTCCCCAGGGTCGCATCAGTGAGCGCGTCATGGCCGCGTGGGCGACCCGCGACCAGGCCACCACCACGGCGAAGGTCCAGCCAGCGCCAAAGGCCACCCGGCCCGCCGCCCTCGACGAGCCGGCAGCCACCGAGACGGTGACCGCCAGCGCTGACCCGCCCGCCGAGGGCCGCCGCAAGCTGTACCGCGGCGCCAAGACCACCAAGCCGGGGGCTGGCAAGCCCCGTGGTTCGGCGGGTAAGCCTGGCGGCACCAAGCCCCGTGGCGCCGCCGGTAAGGCCAGTAGCACTGGCTGACGCGACAGACATCTTCTCGCAGATTCAGGGGCCTCGTCGGCCCGCCATCGGGGGCATGAGTGCGTACCGGGCCGACGAGGCTTTTTGCTGCCCGCACCCACGCGCGTCGGCATGCGGCGCACCGGCGCGATTGGTAACCTGTTGTGTACCCCAGTCCACACGTGGAAGGAATCCCCGTCAGGGGCAGGCCCGCACCCGCCGCCGGAGAAGCATACTCGTTGCTGCTCTGAGTGAGGGTGATTTGTACGTTCCGCAGACAGCCCGGCGACGGCGCTCGTAGGATCTGCAGAGCGGGCTTGAGGGATGGACCCGCCGACGTGAACGTACATGGCGTGTCGGATGCGGTGTGGTCGCCGTCGGACCTTCTGGTGACGGCTCTCGGCCTCAATTCGGACGCTGCTGTGTAGGCACCGCAAACAATTCTCTGCTCTATCGCATAACGGCGCGGATTCCGAGTGTTTCGAGACCGCTGCCGTGGCGAACCGTCATGTCCATTAACGGGGGACCGCATGGCGTTGGACAATATCGCTACCGCACCACCGAACTTATTCGACAGCAACAAAGGCGGGCGCCCCGCAGCCGATCCCGAGGGCCGCCGCCAAGGCCATGGCGAGCTGATGCGCGCCGCCCAGCGCCGCAAGATGGATGCGATGTTCACCGGCCGCACCTTCGACATCATCCGGCGGGTCAGCCTGCCACCCGGGAAGGTCTTCGTCACTTTCCTCGGTCACCGGGGGCGGCACGGATTCGTGCTCCAGGCCCGCGATGACGGCCAACAGCTCGTTGTCGGGGCGATCCTGCTGAAGCTCATCCACGACGAGTATCTGGCGGTGGCGCTGCCGGCCAAACGCCGACACCGCGCCGAACGCACCAGGTAGTCACCGGCGCTGCCGGTCCATTCGTCTCCAACAATTGTTCCCGGTTTTAGGCTAGGGGCTATGGTGTGAAAACCGCTGACACCTGCGTGGACTATGTTTCCGCGCCCAAGGACTATGACCAGTTACACCGCATCTACTACGACTACGTGGTGGCGTTATGCAAGCGGGCCGGCATTGAGGAAAACCGCTCGGAGGATGTCGCCAGCGATATTCTGTTCCGGTTCTTCGAGCGCGACTTCCTGCACAAGTTCAACCCCGACCTGGTGTTCCAGTACCGCGGGCAGGACAGACCGGCCCGGTTCAAATCATTTCTTACCCAATTCGTGCTGACCTATGTTCGGGGGCACCGGGACCGGCTGATGCGTCAGACCACCCGGGAGGTCCTGATCTGCGACCGGCGTATCGGTGAGGAAAACGGCGGGGCCGACTGGATCTCCTGGGTGGATGTGTACGGACCCACTGTGGAGGGCCCCGAAGACGGCTACATCGACACGGTGATGGAGGCGGCCCTGGTGGCCCGGCTGCGGGCCCACATCGAGACGGTGCCACGCCGTTCACCCCAGGACACCTGCAACCTGGTGGCCCTATTCGACGCGGTGATCGCCCAGATCCGGATCAACGGACAGTGGAACATCGTCGAGCTGGGCCGGCTGTTCGGGGGAGCGTCCACCACGTCGCTGTACGGCTGGCTCTGGTGGCTGCGGGCCAACCTGGCCGACGCGATGGGCCGCCCGGTACCGGACAAGCGCCCCCGCATGGTGCGCTCGGCGTGAACACCATCGGGCACACCGCGGTGGTGGACGCGCTGAGCCGCGAGCTGCCGCCGATTGCCCTCCTGCAGGGTCCTCCGGGGGTGGGCAAGTGGACTCTCACCGGCCAGCTGGCCGAACACCACGGTGTGCAGACGGTGGACCGCTTCGACAGCGCCGATCCGCTGACCACGGAAACCGCCCGCGCCGCCATCGGCTTCGCCGCCACCTACCCGCTGGGCCCGTTCAAGCTGGTCCGGCTCCGGCTGGACCAGGCCGGTCCGGCCGCGCTGCGGGTGCTGCTGAAGACCCTGGAGGAGCCACCCTCCTCGGTGCGGTTTCTGCTCACCAGCTCCGCCCCGACCCTACCCACCATCACCAGCCGCGCCCAGGTGTTCCGACTGGGCCTGCTCACCACCGACCAGGTCCGCGACGTACTGCTCCGCCGGGGCCTGACCGTCACCGCCGCGTCGAAGGCGGCGCGTACCGCACACGGACGGGTCGACCTGGCCCTGGCCAGCCTCAGCGACGGGGAAACCGCCCGCGCCGCCGTGCTGACTGTGATGCGGGCCCTGGCCGCCGGCGACCGCGACCTCTACCAACGGGCCACCCGCGGCGTCGACAGCGCCGTTCGTGACGCGCTGCTGGGCTGGCTCAGCGAAACCATCACCGGCCGGTTCGTGACCTACACCCCGGAGGAAACCTTCGGCTGGGCCACCGACCGGCCCCGCCTCGGCCAGATCCTGGCCACCCTGCTGCACACCGCCGGCGCCCACCCCCGCCTGTCGGTACGGGCCGCCCTCGACCCGTTTCTGCCCACCACCTGAAACCACCGGAGGAGAACCCATGACCGACACCTACACCCAGCCCACCCTGCCCGGCCTGGAAGACGCCGGCGCGGATCTGAAGGCCCTGCGGGAAAGCAACAACCGCAAGTACGAGGCCTTGAAGAAACCCAACGCTCTGGGCACCCAACCCATCCCCGACCCGCTGGGCGTACTGGCTCTGCGGGTGGGGCTGCTCATCGAGCTGCTGGTCCCGGCGGCCGACCGCGACCGGTACGAGCTGGCCTTCGAGCAGCGGATAGCGCCCGTCCTCGACGAGTGCCTGGCCCGGCGCCAACAGCAGAATCTGGAGATACCAGCGAATCCGGAAGATGCCCGGCTGGCGATCCTCACCCCCAGCGGCCTGGTCGTCCCCGGCACCCGCGCCACCGGCGGATGACCCGGTGGGTACCTACAACCAGTGGCGTACCAGCACCGCTGGCGGTGAGCTTCGCCGGGTGACTTGGGTGTGTGGCGAGGAGAGCGTCCTCGTCGAAGAGGTCGTCGACACCATCGCCGCCACCCTGCGGGTCAGCCAACTCGACCATGTCCGGCTCACCGCCGGCCAGCACACTGACGCCGACATCTGGGCCGCCGCCAACCAGTACCCGCTCAGCCCGCACGCCCCCCGGCTGATTCTGGTCCGCGACGCCGACCTGATCACCCACTGGCGACCGCTGGCCGCCTGGGTGGCCGCCGGACGCACCCTGCCACACAGCCACCTGGTGCTGGTTTCGGCGCAACCGGACCTGCCGTACCGGACGGTCGACGGCGCCCGGGCGGGGCTCCCGCCGCACCTGGAACTGGTGAAGGCGAAAGGCCGCATCGTGCGGTGCGCCACCCCCAACGAACGCGACGCGATCGCCTGGGCCCGCCGCCGCGCCCCCGGGCTGACCGACACCACCGCCGCGCACCTGCTCACCCGGGTGGGCGGGGACCTGGCCGCCGCGGCCGCGGTCTGCGCCAAGCTGGACCTCTTCGACGGCCAGCCCGCCACCGCCACCATCGACAGCCTGTGCGAACTGGCGCCGGCTGACACGTTGGTGGACAGCCTGCTGGCCCTGCGTAAAGCCGACGCGCTCACCAGCGTGGCCGCGCTGTCCGACCGGGACTACCTGAAAACGGTGGGACTGCTCGAATCCCGCCTGGACCTGTTGGGCAGCCTCTGGCGCAGTGTCCGCATCGGACTGTCCGCGCGCGACATCACCGGTCAGCCCGCGTTTCTGGTGCACCACTATCTGCCGATGGCCAAACACTACGACCCGCCCCGCTGCACGTACGCGCGCCGGCTCCTGGCCGTCTTCGACGAGGCGATCCGTACCGGCGCCCGGGTCGGCGCGCTGGAAGCGTTGGTGGCGCTGTGGTGACTCGTGACGGAGCCCTCGTCTGCCTGTACGGCTGCACCTTCTACGGCGATGTCACCACGCATCTGAAAACCGCGCACCCGCAGGAGTGGCAACGGAGGTCCACAGTGGAAGACCGGGTACAGATCTACCGCAGCGGCGGCCCCGAAAGCTGGTTCTGGCTTCGCGTCAGCCCGGACGGCACATTCATCTGCACCGGCACCCACGGCTTCGACACCGCCATGGAAGCGGAAGCGGAAGCCCGGCGCGTCAACGCCCGTCCGTACATCTTCGAGAACAGCAGCAGCGTTGACGACACCCTGCAGACCGACACCACTGCCGGCCTGTCGCCTCAATCACCGCAGCAGGAGGAGGCGACATGATGCTGTCCGGGGAGGCCGAATGGGAACGGGCCCGGGCCCGGCCCGCGTTCTCCAACGGGTTCGAGGCGGACAGCTGGATGGAGCACTGGTGTTTCCGCTGCGCCGTCGACGCCGAGGCCAACTGCCCGCTGGTGATGGTGGCCATTCTCGGTCGCACCCCGGCGCCGTGGGCGGAGGAGAATCCCCGCGGCCTGGCCGACCGCTACACCTGCTCTGAATTCGTGGCCGTGTCATGACCGACCCTGACGGCCCGTACGCCGACCTGGGCGCCATCGCTGAGATCGCCGGCAGGCTGGGTGTCAGCCGGGACCTGGTCAAATACTGGATTCTGAACCGGGAGTCCAACCAGAGCCCCGCACCGGTGTTGGTCCTCACCCGGGTGAAGATCTACCTGATAAGTGAATGGGTGTGCTGGTTCGCGATATGGAAAATCACCCGCAGTGAAGGCACCTGGTGGCCCGCCCGGATGGAGAAGCCGAGCCCCATTGATAAACCGAGCCGGGCCAAGAAACAGTTTTTCTGACACCAAACGCACCGCCGCTCGTTGAACCGTGCAGGCCGGTCCTGTTCCACCAGAAACACCACCGCGAGCCCGGCGCAGCCGCCGCCAACCCACGCCAGGGAACCCCGGCTGCGCCGCTCCCGGTCTATCCAGCTATGGCGCATGGCGCGGGAGGAGGCGGCGCATGGCCGTGTCACTCATCGTCGACCCCACCAGCATCCGTGACATCGCCCCCGACGTGCTGGACGACGACCAGCGCCTGCGGATCCTGCCCGCCTCCTACTGGGCGACCACAACCACCACGGAGCGGGCCCTGTTCGGCCACCGCCAGGGCCTCTACAGCTTCCCCACCGTAGAGTTGGTTGACCACGTGCGGGCCCTCATCGGCGGCCGCAGCGCCATCGAAATCGGAGCCGGGCACGGCGCGCTGGCACAGGCGCTGGACATCCCGGCGACCGACAGCCACCAGCAGAACAAGAGCCCCTACCGCGAGCTGTACGAGAAGACCGGTCAGCCCACCGTCCGGTACGGTCCGCACGTCGTCGACCTGGACGCCGCCGCCGCGGTACGTCACCACAAGCCCCAGGTGGTGATCGGCTGCTGGGTCACCCACCGGTACGACCCCGAGCGCCATTTCGCCGGCGGCAACGAAGCCGGTGTCGACGAGGAGGACATCCTCGACCACTGTGAAACCTATGTGGTCGTCGGCAACGACACCGTCCACAAGTGGAAAGCGATCTGGGGCCGCCCGCACCACATCGAACACCCGCGGTTCCTGTACTCCCGCGCCCGTGATGTCACCGCTGACTTCATCGCCACCTGGGCGGGTACCGGCCCATGATCTACGCGCTGCTGCGGGGCGGCACGGAAACACTGATGGTGCTGGCCGAAGACCGCGCGGACGACCAGTTCGGTCCCTACCAGGAGCTGGCGCCCGCGCTGCTGAAAGACCATCCACCGGAGCGGGTCACCTGGTTCGCGCAACACCCCAGCGGAGAACCGGTGGTGGTGGTGCCCCCGGAATTCATCACCGCGCTGCTGGAGGGTCGGGCCAATGATGCGGCGAACCTACTCCTCGACGTGATGAAAAGCCGGGGCGCCGCATGCGCGACTGAAGCCGTTTAGAGCGGTTTTAGAGTAAGGCTCTGGAGCGGCTTTACAGTAGGTTGAGAGTACGGCGGACAGCGGGGGAGGACTGCGGATGCAACACGACGTCCGCATCACCATCACCGAAAACCTGTGTGCCTGCTCCTGTCCATTCTCCGCGCACGCCCAATTCGGCGGACCCTGCCGGCGCCACCGCGACTGCACCCATTGGCGGGAACCGCGCGCCCGGCTGGACGCCCTGCTGGACCGCGAAATCCAGGAGCTGTCCGACTTCGGCGACCAGGTCCGGCCGCGGCTGAGCACAGCCGATACCGAGGTCCTGATGTCCATGTTGGAGCGTCTGGCGCGGGACCTGGACGCCGCCGGTGATGACAAGCCCAGCCTGTTCGTGGCGTACCCGCTCCTGCCGGCCTGGTTGGACAGCTACGTCGTGGCGCGCGGAGCCTGGCGCCGGCACTTCTACGGCACCAGCCCGTTCGTGGGCATCGACTTCGTGGAGCTGGCGGTACCCCGACGACGGTGGCGGGCGGAACCCCGCACCGCCTGGGCCCGACTGTCCACAACAGACACCCGTCAGCTGCGGCGACAGGTGCACCATCACCACAAGCCGGGCACCCCTTGCGGGCTCGTCTACGCCGACGTCCAACCCGCCGACGCGGCCGGACACATGGTCTTCTGCGTCGACCTGGACCAACGCCAGTACCTGACCCGGGGGCGGTCCGCCCATCGGCAGGTGCAGACCCCGCAGCGCCTGGCCGAACCCGCCACCGGTGGGCCCCACGTAGGCGGGTTCACCCTGGCCCACGCCCAACACGAGCCCTGGTCGAAAGCCCTGTCCGCGATGGTGAAAACGGTGATCACGCAATGAACGCACGGCGATGAGCGCGGCCGCCGCGGTTCCGCGGCCATGGGTGTTCGACTTCAGCACTCCCGACGTGCGCCTACCACCGCGCAAGGCGCCCCTGGCACCCCCGCCGGACCGGGTGATCGGCTTCAGCGGAGCCCGGCTGATCAGCCCCGCCATGCGCAAATTCATCGTCGACTCGGTCAGCCACATGGTGGACCCCGACATCGGGTTCGTCACCGGTGCTGCCAACGGCAGCGACGCGCTCATCGGCCGGACACTGGCCCGGCTGTATCCCCAGATCCCACACATGGTCCTGGTTCCGGCCGACCGTAGCCAGGTGGACCCATGGTGGACGACCCAGCAGATCCCTATTTCCACCGTCGTCAAATACATGCCAGACGGCAGCACCTTCGCCGACCGCAACCGGGCCATCGTCGAAAACAGCCAGCAGCTCTGGGCCTACCCGCTGTGGCCTGAACACCACCCGCGGTCGCGACGCTCCGGTACCTGGCAGACAGTCCGGATAGCCCGGGTCTCCCACCGCGAGGTCATCACACACGTGCTGTCCGGCCTGTGATGACCTTGCGGGGGAGGTCAACTCCGGTCACCACGACTAGCCTGGCCCCATCCACGATGGGAAGAGGCCCCCGCGATGACCGAGCGCGAAGATCAAGCAGCCGCCCGAAGAGCCGCCAGGAAAGCCGAACGGGACCGGGTGGCCGCGGAGGCCCGGGCCGCCTACATCAGGGAGACGGTGGACGCTTTCCCACCACCCAGTCCGGAGCTGCTGGAGACGATCCGTGTTCTGATCCGCCCCGGTGTGATCGCTGCCCAGAAGGCCGCACTGGAGAAGGCCCGTGCCGAGCAGACGGCATCGTCTGGAGAACCGGATTCCAGCGGCGACCCGGTGAACAACGAATAAGAGCGACTGTCATTTGACGGTGGCAGTCATAGGAAAGGGGGCTGGCATGCTGTCATGGGCGAAGGCTGGTGTCTGCGAGGTGTGTACCGGCGATGCCCGGTGGCGCCTGGAGCGCCTGGGCGACGTGGTCCTGGGCTGGGCCTGTGACAAGGATCTGTCGGCCGTCGCCAGCCGGCTGCAACGTGACTGGGAAACCACCGCGCTGGTCGTCACCAAGTCCGGGCCCCGCCACGAACCAGTCGACATCGGCGCCGCCCTGGACCGGATCCCCCCGGAGCCCGACCAATGAGCCAGCCAGGCATTCAGCAGACACACTGTTAGCGTGGGTCTGACACAGGACATGTGGCTGGAGTTGTAGGGACGTGCCCGTGAGCGAACTACCTGAGCTTCCTGAGTGGGCTCAGCGCCTGCACACCGTACTCAACCGCTCAGGGCATTCGGCTGACGCCCTGCTGGCCGACAACGGTCTTTTGTGCGGTGCGGACTGGCTGACCGCGGCGCTGGACGGCACGGTCAAACCCACGGTGTCTCAGCTCGCGGTTGTGTCCGCTGTCTGCGAGGTGCCCCTTGCCGTCCTCGTTGGCCTCCGCCCGCTGACGGACATCGAGCCCGACCGGTGAGCGCCCAACCAACGGGGGACGTCATCCTGGTCGACCAGATCGAACCTGGCGTCACACCCGACTACTGCGTGCACGGGCGGGTGCCATGTATCCGCTGCGGGGAGTGGTGCTGGTTGGGTAACCGCAGCCATGACGTGGTGGTCAGCGGCCGGGCACATCCCATGTGTATGTCGTGCGCCCGCCGGCTCATCCCACCCAGCGCTGTCGGCGCCCGGGCCGGCAACGTTGGCGACCACCGACGGGCCGACGGCCCGCACACCTGACGAAAAGCCCTAAAACCGGGTGCCACGCCCACTAAGCTCGCGATCATGCTCCTGTCGGACACGGACCTCGTGCAGGCGATGCACACCGGCGAGCTGGGCCTGTCTCCGTACCATCCCGACCAGATGCAGCCGGCCAGCTACGACCTGCTGCTCAGCGACGCCTTCCGCAGCTACCGGATGCCCGCCGGCACGCTGCTGGACCCACGGCAGGACCAGGAACCGCTCACCGAACTGCTCATGGTTTCGGAGGGTCAGAACATCATCCTGCCGCCGCACGGGTTCATGCTCGGCTGCACCGTGGACTCGGTCAGCCTCGGATCCGGCCTGGCCGCCCGTTTCGAAGGCAAATCCAGCCTGGGCCGGCTCGGCCTGATGACCCACTCCACCGCAGGCTTCATCGACCCCGGCTTCCACGGTCAGATCACCCTGGAACTGTGCAACGCCTCCGGCCTACCGATCGCGCTCTGGCCCGGCATGAGGATCGGCCAGCTGTGCGTGCTGCGGCTGTCCTCGCCCTGCACCCGCCTGTACGGCTCACCCGGGCTCGGTTCGCGGTACCAGGGCAACCAGGGCCCGGCCGCTAGCCGGTCCAGCCTGGGCCCCTCCTGACCGCGAAGGCGACCACGTCGGCACCGGTGATCTCCTCGCCCCGTAGGCCACGCGCATTCTAGACGCAGTCCAGCCCCTGACGTACAGTTTCTTGTACGGGTAGGCGAGGGGAGCTGCGAGCCGATGCGCACGATGACCTACAGCGAATCACGGGCTCACTACGCCGATGTGCTCAACCGGGTGGTCGACGACGCGGAAGAGGTCGTCATCACACGTGCAGGCCGCGAGCCCGTGGTCATCGTGTCGCTGGCCGACTACCAGCGCCTGAAGGAAACCGCCCACCTGCTGCGTAGCCCCGCCAACGCGCGACGGCTGTTCGCGGCCATCGACCAGCTGGAGGCCGGTGAAGGCAGCGTGCACGAGCTGCTTGACACGGAATGAAGATCACCTTCGCGACGCAGGCGTGGGAGGACTACCTCTGGTGGCAAACGCAGGACCGCGCCATGCTCCGCCGGATCAACACCCTGATCGCGGACATCGCCCGCAACGGCCACACCGGCATCGGCAAACCGGAGCCGCTGGCCCACGCCCTGCAGGGCTACTGGTCGCGGCGGATCAACGATGAGCACCGGCTGGTCTACAAGGTGACCACCGATGAGGTGTGGATAGCCCAGTGCCGCTACCACTACTAGGCCCCCGCTAGACGCAGGTCAACAACGCACATCGCCCCAGGTAGTCGACCGTTGAACCAGTTGTGATCATCCTTGACGACGACGAAGCCCTGGACATGATCGGCACCTGTGGTGGCGCCGGCTTCGGCGCATCCGAGCCCGGGGCGATGGTCAACTACCTGACCCTGGTCCGGGAGGGCCACAACTCCGTGCTGGGCGTACCGGAGAAACGGACCTGGATCTACGCGATCCTGCCGTCCGGCGCCAACCCCCGGGAGGTGGAGCAGTTCATCGCCGCGAGCATCCTGAAGGCCGTCAACGAGCCACATTCGGATCCGGCGCCGCTGCTGCTCGCCGTGTTCCAGATGGAGATCATGCACATCCACAAGGCCGATGTGGCTGACGAGGTCCAGGAGAACCGGGCCCGGCTGCTGCGCGCCCAGGGCCAGCTGGCCCAGCACGAGAAGGCGGCCGAAGTCACCCGCCTGTACGCGGTAGCCGACGATGGCCGGCGGTGGACCGGCCAGCACTGGCTGACCGGCCCCCGCGCCGGCGAGATGGACGGTCCCACCCGGGTGGGACCCCTCGACCGGGTCCAACTCGACGACTGGGTGTTCGCCCGCCTGCTCCGCCACGTGATCGGGCTGCACTGGTGAGTGCCGACGAGCCCCACCGGGTGGAGATGTACGCCGACGCGGTGATGGCCTGCGCTGAACTGGTCGGCCACAGCGGCGCGACCACCTTCGAGATCGGCTACCTGCACGACGACGTACCGTCCGAGAAGGCCGCCTGGTACGCCCACGCCCTCTTCAAAGGAACACGGGTCATCGCCCAGGACCACACGTCACCGACCGCCGCCGCGATCGAGCTGGCCGAAAGAATCCTCGCCAACGGCCGCTGCAAGTGTGGCCGGCCGGTCGCGCTATCCGACTGCACCGACGGCTGCTGCCGCTGGCACCTGGCCGGGAAGCACTGGGTACCGGGCTGCAACGCGGCGCCCATCACCATGCCCAGCGGCGCCCGCGGCGACCTGGCCGCCATGCAGACGGTCTACAGCGAGCAGGTGGGCAACCGGGCCCAGCGACGGGCCAAGAAGCGCGAGCAGTGGCCCCGGGCAGGTCCACCGTCGTGACCCTTGGCCCGCTGCCGCCGGTACGGCATATTGGGCTCATGGCCAGCGCCCCGGAGGACCCCGCTCGTGCTCAGCTCCGTGCCGAGACGCGGGCGCTGGCGGAGGACCCCGCCGACCGGGCTGAAATGCGGCGGGTCATGGCCACCATGGACGCGGCACGCTCGACCGATGACAGCTTGACTGAGGTCAACGACCGCTCATGACGGATGAGCCGTTGATTCGTCTTACGTGTCAGCCGACGTTTTCAGCGGCGTCCCGCAGCACCTGAGCGCCCAGCTGCAACTCCGACACCGTGTGGCCCCAGCGGGGACCGACCTGCGTGGCGTACGCCTCAGCCAGATTCAGCAGTTCAGCCGCTACCGCCGCTCGTGTTTGCTGCCGCACCCGACCGTCCCGCTTCCGAAGATCAAGAGCCTTCAGAACCTCGCGGGCGGCGGCGCGCCATAACGACTCGGCGCCCGGGCCAGTGGCGCGGAAATGGCGCTGCAGCGTATCCGCCACCAGCCCCACCTCAACGATGTGGTCGGCGAGGGTCAGCACCTCGCCCAGCAGCTCATCCACTGGTGGTTCGGTTTCGCTCGGCTCCGTCATTCCACCGGCCCGCTGGTCTGCCTGGTTGGGCACGATGGCCCCCGCTCTGGGCCAGCCGGCAACGAGCGCTTCGCCCTGCTCGCCAGCGTGGCACGTGGTGCCCTTGCCCGCCGAATAGGCGTAGGACCGCGAACAGAGCAGGCAGAAGATCGGGTAGAAGCCGACCAGGTTCTCCACGCCCAGGGTCATGTTGTCCAAAGCGACCTCTGGGTCTTCGATGTGGTACACCGCTGCCGTCGACCATAGGTGCTGCTCGCCCGGCGCCCGCGGCCCCAGCCGGGCCGCCAGTTCGCGCATGTCGACCAGCCTGGTGTCGCTCATGTCGACGTCCTGCTCCGGCCCGACGAACACCTTTGGCTGTTGATCACTGACCACGTTCTCACCCCCCGCACCTGTACCCGGCTTGGTGGATCAACGAGTGCCCGGACGGTGGGTCACGGCGCCATCAGTACCTCACAAACCAGGGCCCATGACGCGGTCATACTCCGTTGACATTCGCTTCAGCTGTTGGGCCTCCGCGGCGTCACGAGCCGCGTCCAAGGCGACCAGTACTGGATCTAATGTGTACTCGCCGAGTTTGATGGCTGGGCTGCAGAAGGCACAGGGCCTCGGGTTAGCTGCCCGGAGTACCGCGAGTGTTGGGGCCGCTTCAATGCGTCGGCGTTCGCTGCGTGGTCCGCGCCGAAGATGGCCACACCCCGTGCGATGCAGCCGGCCCCGCTCCAACTTGGTGGCGTCGTCACCCATAGCCGCGAGGTAGGTGACCACAATGCCCTCTGGCAGAGAGACGACGATGTTGGTTGGGTCAAACTGGGGGTTGGGCTTCATGATCGAGCGCGGGCGAGTACGGCCGCCACGTCGACACCCGGCTTGCACGACCCGCAGTCCACCGGAGGTCGTCGCCGTCGCAGGAGCTGCCTGTTTGGTGTCGCGGTGATGTACCAGCATCGGTCAGTGGCCTGACGGCCTGTGTATGACTCAATACGGTGCAGGTGGCCACAGGAGGCGCGATGAAACTTAGCGGCCTCAATGACGTTCCCAGGCCCGACCCGGTAGGCCAGACTGACGCCGGTGGGCAGAGGTACGCCCAGCTGTCTCGAAAGCTCCTCTTCCGGCAGAGGCGCAGCTCCCGCCCAGGGATCGCCTGTTACTAGCTCCCACGCCATGACCAGTGTTTCGTGCCGCAGTACTTCAGTGAGTCCTGCAATGGCGATGCCGAGCCCCGCCCCAGGATCGCTGCCAGGCGTGCGGGCCTCCAGCGCCGCCTTGTTGATCGCGTCAACCTCAGAAACCTTGTCTTCAATCGCACGGGCGAGCCGCTGTATGCCCCCCAGGTGGTGGCCCGTGGTCGGTCGCTTCTCAGTAGCCATATATAGGCCGACTGTCGGGAACGGGCGAGATGTCCATAGTTCATGATGCTAGACAGCGGGTGATCACTGGCACCATCGGCCAACCGGATGAAGACCCGCAGGTCAAGGCACCTTTCGAGAATATCAAGCCCACAACCGAGGGTGCGTTGAACACCGGGAGGCCGCTGCCTGATAGCGCGCCCGGCAGGATTCGAACCTGCGACCAATGGATTAGAAGTCCATTGCTCTATCCGCTGAGCTACGGGCGCCTGAGAGGACAGTAGGTCATCGATATACTAACCAACCCGCCCCTATCGGGCGAACAGCTAACTCTACCTAGGCCGAACGGATGTCTTGTCCCCTCGCCTGTCCCCAACCTTGAGCCATCGCTGCCCGTCAGTGTTAAATAGGCTCTGACCTGCGGGTTTGTGGCCAGTTTGGACATGACTGAAGGATTAGAAGTCGTGTTAAGGTAACGCAGTGTGACCGGACAAAATGGGGCAAGACGTTACGAACTCCCATTGATTAACGTGCGTGCGCTACGTAGGGTTACGGCGTTTTACCCCCTTTTCCACCGACTGTCTCCGCCTGCCCCCTCGACAGGGGACGGTGAACGTGGGTATGGTCCACCCCCGTTCCACCGAGCAGGTGTGTGAGGCGTAACCCATGGCATCCATCGAAAAGCGCGGTTCTTCTTTCCGGGTCGTCTGGCGGCATAACAGCGCCAAGCAGTCCACGACATGGCCCAATGAAAGACTTGCGTGGCAGGCCCGGCGGCTGGTTGAGGGCCGTGAGCACCGCGTCACGCCCGATGAGGTCTACGAGATCGTCGGCGGTGTTGAGATTGCTCCGCGCCGGCAGTCGGTTCTCACCTTTCGGACGTGGAGCGAGATGTGGATGGCCGCTCTGGTACGGCCCGGGGATTCCACCCGAGCCAACTACCAGGCGCAACTCGACCGGCAGATACTGCCCGCCATCGGCGAGCTTGCCTTGGTAGACGTTGACGCCATCGCTGTGGCGACGCTGGTCAACAGCCTCAAGGTCAAATTTGCCAACACCACCGTCACCCGCTACTACGCCGTGCTGTTCCAATGCCTGAATTTCGCGGTCAAGATGGGCAAGATACCCGTCAACCCGTGCTACCAGATCAACTTCAGGCGGGACGAACCCGACCAGCTCGACACCAGCGATGAAGATGACGACCACGTCTACCTGACGCTCCAGGAGTACGAACAGATCCTGTCCAACATCCACCCGGCCGATCGACCCCTCGTGGAATTCCTGGCCGGGACCGGTTGCCGGATCTCTGAGGCCACCGCGGTAACCGTCTCGGCAATTCGCCTCCACGGCATCGGGCCGCAGGATCCAGCTCCCGTCGTGCGTATCCAACAGACTCACAAAGGCGACGGGTCGGGCGGCCGCCGGGTACTGGGTATCCCCAAGGGACGCCGCCGCCGGTGGGTATCACTCGGCCAACGTGTCCTTGAGGCCATCGCGCCCGTGCACACTGATCGGAACCCGACAGAATTCCTGTTCACCGCCACAAGGGGCGGCCCCATCAACGCCGACAACTGGCGGAATCGGGTCTGGGACAAGGCAGTCGGCGAAGCCCGTCGGTGTCCGCAACACCCTCCCGCACTGCCGCCCCAACCAGTGCGTGGCCCTCGCCGCCAATGGACCCCCGATGAGGTTTCCACCTGCAACTGCCCCGGCGTCTTGTCACGCCGTCCAACACCCCACGACCTCAGACACTCACACGCCTGCTGGTTGCTGTCTGAGGGCCACGACCTGCTGTTCGTGTCACGCCGGCTTGGGCATGCCAGCGTCAGCCTGACCGAGCGGGTCTACGGTGGTATCACCCGTCAGCGTGATAATGAGGCAGCCACGCTGATAGACCGCGCAATGGGAGCTGGGACGCGGCAACGGCGCCTCCTCAGCTCGGTATAGACCGGGGAAGGACCCGGAGCCAGCGGTGAGGAGAACCACCCGGTGGAAATGCCCAAGCTCTACACCCTGGCCGAGGTCGCGCAGAACACCGGGCTGTCCCTGCGGGCACTCGCCGACGGCGCCCGCGCAGGCAAGTTCGCCCACGTCCACCAGGGCGGGCACCGCTACATGACCATCGAGCAGGTCCACCAGCTAATCCAGGTATCCACAGTGACACCGGACCCCATCCCCGACGACCTGGCGCCGCTGCGCCGGCGGTTGATGCAACGGAGCTTGCGCAACCAGGCCGGGGGATAAGGCAGCGGGTCGGCATGGCCGTTTAGCGAAATGTCCCCTACCTGGCGGTTGATGACCGGGGGTGGCTGGACCCGTAATCTGAGGATCATGAAACACCCCCTGGTGGAGGGCCTTGAGCCCGCTCACGTCCTGGACGAAACGTCGCCGGTTGTTATGGCGCTCGTGTCCGCCATCGAGAAGTGGGCCGCGGAGATCGAGTTGATCCGCGTGCAGCGGGAGGAATCACTTTCCTCGGTCATCGTTTACCTTCGCCGGCTCGATGCTGAGCGCGATGGGCTCATCATCGCCTGGGAGATCATGACGGGCCGAGAGTGGGAAGGCCCGAGCCCGGACATCGCCCCGCACCCGCGGACCGGCTGAAACTGTACGGAAGGATCTAGCCCTCGGGAAACCGCTGCCGGGTCTGCTGATTCATGCCGCGATTCTCCTCGGGGTCGGAGATCTCCTCCGACACCACACCGACCCGACAGCGGCCGACAGTTTCAACGAGCACGGTCCGCGTGGGGATACCGGTTTTGTCTGATCTGAGCTGCTACGGTCCGACTCATGGACGGGGAGTGGGTGGATCCGGGGACGGTACCGGCTGTCGAGCTGGCGGTGGCTGATCGGAACTGGGCTATCGCGCAGTTGGTTGTGGACAGCCTGGTGCGGGACCTCAAACAACACCGCGCCACCGGGTGTACCGAATGGACGTGCCCGGGAACAGCCGGGCGGGTTCTGGTGGAGATGGACGACGCCCAGGTCCACATGCTCGCGCGGGCCGCGCTGGAAATGCTTGCCCGACCGCTGGCGACGTTGTGGACCGGCGTCAAGAATCCGGACTGTATCTGCGAGTGGGAACCTGATCCTGCCGGTGGGTTCGCGATGACCTGGATCGATCCGACCTGTCCGCTGCACGGTCGTGGGCAGCCAGCCGACTTCTGGACGCTATCGGGCGGCCGGGTGGGTCAGCGCACCAGCTCCCACTGAAGGCAGCAGCGGCCATCCTTCGTCTGGTGGACGCAGCGGATCAGCCCGTGCCGGGCCATGTCCCGAACGACGTACCGGACCGGTGTCAGCATCACCGGCGTGGCGCCGACCTCCCGCCACAGATCCATGATCGAAAACCCATCCGTGGTGGGCCGCTGCTCAATCCACTCCACCACCCGTTCGTACCGGGCGAACTGCTTACTCATCCGCGCCGCCTCGCTGAGGTGAGGCACCACGGTAACGCCGCAGGCGTAGCAATGCGTCTGCTGGTACAACCCAGCCCGGAAAGTGTGTGGTTTCTCGTCCGTCCCGAGCACGTCGCGAAGGTGCTTCTCATACGACTCGACGGCGTCGGCCGCCTGGGTCATGTTCCAGGCTCCGTCCACACCGAGGAGAAGGGCGATCCCGGGTTGGTGGTCGCCGGGGTCGTAGGTGTCCGCGTTGTTCCACACCTCGTACAGGTGCATGAGCGCCCGGACCGCGTCCAGGGACATCCCCATGGACCGTTGATCATGGCGGGTGAGAATGTCGGCCAGGAGGCGGACCATCGGTGAGTTGCGGCTGTGCAGCTTGCCGGTGTGTTTGTCGAGCAGATCGATCAGGTCCTGCGGTATCTCGTCTGGTGTCATAGCCGCTGAACCTCAGTGCCCAGTGGGCGTACCGGTGTCCGCGTGGAGGCGGTAGTCGGCCAGCAGGTCGTCGAGCGCCGTGCCGTAGTGGTTGTAGGGGGCGTACCGCTCCCGCATCCGCATGATCCACTGCTCGACCGGATCGCCGCGGCGGGCGTCGGCCTTGATCGCCTCCTGCAGCGACCACATCTGCGCGTTGTCCAGTCCGTCCGGGTGGTCGTCACGACTCAGGTACCACTCGTATGCCTTGGCGACCTGCGCCCAGACATCGAGGCCGGTCGCGTAGCCGTCGGCGGCCAGCGCCGCGTCGTTCAGGACTGGCAGGGGCGTGTCGCCTGCGTCGGCGGCGTATTCCTCCGGCGAGACTGGCTTCATCGCTGACGCTCCTTGACAGTTGATGTATCAATCCCCTGATGCCAACTACCGGCGCGACGGGCCCTGTTGCGTTCAGGGGGCCAATGGGCGGAGCCGGCGGATGTAGGACGGCTGCCAGCTGATTCCGATGACCGCGCCCTCGGCGTTGACCGCCGTGTCGTACTGGGACAGCCACATCAGCGAGTACGGCTCAGCCGGCTTGCCGGCCGCGCTAGCGGAGTCCGCAGACGGTACCCACCCGCCGCAGTCGCAGCCGGGCTTGTCGCAGGACAGCACGCTCACGTCGAACGCCGTGCTCCGGTAGTGGCTCATCTGGCCCGATGCCATCGGGCAGGCCGCCGCGGAGTACCGGGCGCACTCCGGGTGCATGGCGGGCTCACGGCTCCAGCCCGCCTCAAGCTCGCTGGGCGTCACCAGCGCCACGCACGGCTGCTCCAGGCGCTGACCGTCGATCTGGCAGCGCTGGTCGACCACACAGGCGTTTCGCCGGCTGGTGTGGACGTGGCCGAGGACATGGCGGCCGTCGCCGGAGGCCACCGAGATGTACGGCACCACCAGGCCGCCGCTCAGTGGCCGGCCGAGCAGGCGGGCGGGAATGTCCGGCATCATCCAGGTATACCCGATCGGGTGAACCTGCACGTCAAAGGCGCGCGGAGCCGGTCTGAGCGAAAAAACGGAGGCCGGGCAGGTAGTTGCTGGTAGTGACGCGACAAGCAGGTCGCACACTCCACTGAGGACGCTGAACCGTGGACCCATGACCGTACGGCGCTGGCATCCGACAACTGCCCCGGCGGAACGCCGGTAATCAAACCCAAGGCCATCCGGTCCTGGACCCTCAGAAGGTCACCTTTACCGGACACCCGAGCAACGGCGCAGTCGTGTAATGGCGAGCCCGGGGCGACACAGGTGGAAGAGACCTGTGGGCTGGAGACGAAAACGAACCGTCTCCAGTTCTTGACGCCGTTGCTGATCCCGGCCTCGCGGGCTGTGGTGTAACGGCCACAGCAGTCAGGTGAAGCAGCCTGACTGTGCCCGGTGTGACACGGCCTAAACGCGCCGAGTCAGCACTCTCTCCACCAAGCTCTATGGCATAGCCATGCCCAAGATCGAACCGGGGGGGGGTGTTCTCCAACCACTCAGCTCCCAGCGGCCAAGCCGAGGCAAGTCAAAAGCACAAGACACTCCACGGTTGGAGCGAACTAATGGTGAACCATGCCCAAAACCGCGGCGGGCTGTGATGGCTCTCATCTCCGCTCGTGAGTTCCGGCAGCAGGTGGCCGCCTGGGCCATCAAGGGCCAACGCAAGTTCGAGGTTACCTGCCGGCAACGGTGTGGCCACGACCTCGTCGTCCGGCTCCGGGTCAACGGTGGCCTGAGCGAACTGGAGCAGGCGGAAAGCCAGCGGTGCGCTCAGTGTTCGGAGCCGGATCCGTTGGGACGCGAGGTGGTCTATGGGCGGGCCTACGAGGAGGCCAACGCCCGCGCCGCGGAAGCCGGCTTCCCCGCGCTGACCGGTACGCGCAAACAGGTTGGCTGGGCGAACGTGCTGCGGCTGCGGGCGGTGCGGCTTCATGGCCTTGACGCCATCAAAGACAGCGTGATGGACCGGAAGGAAGCCACCTGGTGGATCGCCCACCGCGACCGCCTCCGGGATCTGGTTCCGCCGGCGTGGGCGACCGAGTCAGCGGGTCAGCGGTGAAAGCGGCGGCTGTGCGCACAGCGGTGGGCCGGGTCGGTACCGCGATGGTCACCAGGCACGCGGACCGCCCAGCGGTGAAGCAGACGGCGGATCGGCTGTGCCCGGTGTGTTTCCAGTTCGCTGGTCTGCCGTGTCGGCGCATTGTGTCCGCGCCCGGCGCTCGAAAGCTCCGGTTCCGCGGGCAGCTGCTGGAGGTTCACCCTGAGCGGTTGGGAGGTCAGCGGTGATCACGCATCCGGCCGCGCCCGATGTCCGGCCCCACCGGAGCGCGTCGGCGCCCGGTCAGGAGATCACCATCCACACGGACGGCAGGGTCCTGGTGTGGCGCCAGATCGGCTGGCACGGCGGCTCCGGCGCGTTCTACGCCCTCGGCGAGGACCCGTCGCGGTTTGAGCGGGGCTCGTTCCGGCCGCTGTGGATTCTGGCGGACAACGAGCTGGACGAGTCTGACGTGTTCGGATGAAGATCAGGGGTGTGGAGATCAACGTGACCGTGAAACTGCCCAAGCCGGATCTGGCGTTTGTCGACCGGTACGCCGCCGCCCGCGGGCTGACCCGCTCGACGGCGGTGCAACACGCGGTCGCGCAGCTCCGCACCGTCGAGCTGGCCGGCGAATACGAGACAGCGTTCACCGAGTGGCGAGATTCGGGTGAGGCGGCGGCGTGGGATGCCGTGGTGGCGGACGGGCTGGCCGGCTCATGATGGCCCGAGGAACGGTCTGGCTGGCCGCGCTGCCGGCGGGCGCCGACGGCGAACAGAGCCAGATGCGGTCCGTGGTGGTGGTCAGCAACGAGGCGGCCAACGGCACAGCGCAGCGGCTGGGCCGCGGTGCCGTGAGCGTGGTTCCGCTCAGCCCGGACGTGGACCACGTGATGTCCTTTCATGTGCTCCTGGACGCCGGGACGGTCGGGCTGCCGTACGCCACCAAGGCGCAGGCGGAGCAGGTCCGCACCGTCGAGGTGAGCCGGTTGCTGCGGCGGCTGGGCGCATTGACGCCGGCGGCCCGGCTGCAGCTGGACGCGGCCCTGCGGCTGCACCTGGGCCTGTAGGGGCCGAGCTGTGCCGGCTTGGACACCACCGCCGCTGCGGGCCCACCCTGAGCGGGCGCAGACGACAATCCGGGTGGATGTGGCGCGGCGGGACGGGCTGGCGCAGCTGGCCCGGGAGCTGGGCGGGGTGAGCCTGGATGAGGCGCTGAAGGTCCTGCTGTTCCGACACGACGTGAGCCGGGCAGTGGCCAGCCTGGAGGCCGATCCGGCGGCGCTGGCCGACTACCGGCGTCAGGCGGCCGCGCTGGCCGAGGTTGACGTAGCGGTGGTCGACCCGATCTGGTGACGACCGGGCGCGCACGAAGGCGGGCAAGCGGGTGTGGGGGAACCCCCCGGCCGGCTGCCCGCCTTCGCGGTGGTGAACCCTCGATGGCTTTGGGAGGCCGAGGGCTCCGCCACCCTAGCAACAATGGGTGATATTGGCGTCACAGGACGCGCCGGTGCGGCACCGGCGCCATAGATACACATCCTGCTTGACGTACGTACAGCGCATAGGGTATGTTCGTCTAGTAGGACAGCACCGAGACGGACGGGTGAGGGAACATGAAGCGTTGTGACGCACAGGATCCCGACCGGCCACGTTCGGCCGATCAGCCGGCTCCGCCGTCGAACCGGACCGCGTAGGTTCACGGTGCACCTACTCGACTACGCCGCCGTATCTGGGCCGGCTGCTCTGCCGTCAACCATGGCACTCCCGGCCCAGCTGGGCTCTGCGATGGTGACGGTACGCGGACGCTGGCGAGGCGTGAGGGATGCGCGGTACGGCGCGCTCCCCACCTCAGTCGGTCCAGTAGGAAGGCGGCTTCGATGCCCCTCATGTCACTGACCCCGCGCCGTAACGGGCGCCTGATGATGACGGTGCGGGTGGCGCATGACCTGGGCGGCGCCCAGTTGGCCGCGGTGTTGTGCCGGTACACGAATGTGTGGGACTCCTATGGCCCCGGCGTGTGGGAGAAGCCGCCCACACCGGGCCAGGAGTTGAGCCGTACTCAGTTCACCGATCTGATCCGCAAGGCGCTCACCGCCGCCGGCAACGGGGCCTTCCTGTCGGAGGACGACTGGTCCACCGACTACACCGCTCACGAGGCGACCCTGATCGCCACGTGGGCTGTCGCTCAGATCAGCCGGCTGTATCCCGGCCTGGCCGCTGAGTTGGCCGTATGGCTGAAGGACTATCAGCCGCCGGAGCACACCGACGAGGACGAGGAGCTATGAGCGCGGAGTGGGGACGGCCGCCGCTCACCGGATGGTCACCGGACCTATGGCCGTACCGACTACAGGAAGACAGCGGCGTAGCCGCCCCGGCCGCCATCCACGACCGCCGGCAGGGCTGACCGGTGGACCTCGCACCCTACGACGTGATCCTCGTCAGCAGCTCCGGCGGCAAGGACTCGCAGGCGATGCTCACCCATGTCGTCCACCTGGCCGACCAGCAGGGCATAGAGCGCAGCCGCATCGTCGTCGTGCACGCCGACCTCGGCCGGGTCGAGTGGGCCGGCACGGTCGAACTGGTACGGGTGCAGGCGGCCTGCTACGGCCTGCGGGTGGAGGTGGTGCGGCGAAGCGAGGACCTGATCGACCAGATCCGCACCAGGCACAAGACCCTGCGCGCCAAGGGAGACACCACTACGCCGGCTTGGCCGTCCTCGGCCGCCCGGTACTGCACGAGCGACCAGAAGACTGGCCAGGTCGCCAAGCTGATGACCCGCATGGCCACCGCGTACCGCGCCAGCGGCGGGCGGGGCCCGATCCGTATTCTGAGCTGTCTTGGCTTCCGCGCGCAGGAGTCGGCCGCCCGAGCCAAGCGACCCGCGCTCGGCGTCGACCCGCAGACCAACGGGCGTCGGCAGGTGACACGATGGCTGCCCATCTTCGACTGGTCTGTGGAGCAGGTGTGGGCCACGATCCACCGGTCCGGTCTGCCGTACCACCCCGCCTATGACGCGGGCATGCCTCGGTTGTCGTGTTGCTTCTGTGTGCTGGCCGGCCGGCGTGACCTGGTCCTGGCGGCCCGGCTCAACCCCGAGCTGGCGCGTGAGTATCTGGCCTTGGAGGAAGAGGTCGGGCACACCTTCAGACTCGATCTGAGCATGGCCACGATCGTCGCGGACGCGCTGGTCGCCCTATGACCACGAACACAGCGAAAGGCAACGACGTGACGACAGACAGCCACCGCATGCAACAGGTCGACATGACCGACGAACAGGCCCTGGCGCTCGGCGGCCGTAGTTCGACCGGCGACGACGGCACGGTGCGGTTCTACTTCGAGGAGCGAATCTGGCACGAGTGGGCCGTCCTGTTGATCTCGCGATACCACCAGTCGGGTCGGGTGGCCGAAGGACGGTTGGGCGGCTGCCGCATCACCAGAAGTCAGGCCGAGGCGTACGCACAGGGGAAAGTCTTCGCCGCCGACGGCAAGCTCTGGTTTGAGGACACCGACCCGGTCATCGAACAGCGCGTCCGCGATCACCTGACCGGGTTAGGACAAGCGTGGAGCAACTGATGCAGCCCACGTCGCGGCGCGCCTGCCGGACCCACCGTCCGCAGTGGAGGGTGCGGGTCCGGGAAGCTAACTATTCTGCCTTCAATGGCGGTCACCGGACGCCGTCGGCGTACTCGGAGGTGGTGTGCCAGACCTGCGGCCGCTGCTGGCGTACCAGGGCGGCCTACGTGGCCACGCTGGAGGATCTATGACCATGTCGGTGCGGGCGTGGTGCCTGCGGCTGAAAGAGCAGCTGCCCGGGTGGCATTTCTGGTACAGCAGCGGGTCCGGGTCCGGCTGGTACGCGGTTCCCGCCCCGGCGGACATGGCGCACGCCGAGACGCTGGAGCTGCCGAACCGGTTGGGCCCGTACCAGGCGCCGGGGGTGCTGCGGGAGGCGTGCCGGGAGCGGTACGGCTGGGATGAATTCTGCGGGAACTGCGGGGTGGTGGCCCGTGACTGCGGGCACCGTGGGCCCGAAACCCGGGCGAGGGCCTGAGCGACCCCGGTCGAGCGGTCCAGGTTGTCGACACGAACGGGCGAGCCATGATCGGCGCACATAGGGCCTAGCCTGGGCGGATGCAGGTCTACCGGGTGGGTGCGCTGTTCAGCGACGAGCGCCAGTCGTGGCCGCAGGGCTCCCACCTGTGGATGGATGAGACGGTCCGGTTCGCGGTGTTTCTGCACCACCCGCACCCTCGTGAGGTCGATGCCATCTACCGCGGCGCGGCGAAGTTCGCGTGGATCGACGAGCCGCTGACCGGCTACCTGGCCTACCGATTCGGCGAGATGCCGTGGTCTGACGCGCCGTTCAACCCGCAGCGGCAGGCGGCGGCCGCGCCGTTCGCGATCCCCGAGCAGCCCCGGGGCACCCATCTGCTGGTGCACATCTTCCTGGTCGGCGCCGGCGACGGCGTGATCCAGGCGATGCGCTTGGTCACCTGGCCGGCCCATTTCGTCAACACGGTCCGGCGTAGCGTGGCGCGGCTGGCGGCCCAGCCCTATTCTGACGTGCGCGCCCGGGCCGCTGAGGACCAGCACTGGGCGCAGTTCAACGACGGCCCGGCGGTGGCCCGCCTGGTCCGGGAACGGGCGGCGGCCACCTGTACAGGCGGCACGGAGCTGCCCGCGATGGAGTAGTCCCACCCAACCCATTGACCGCCCTTCGATGAACGGGTCCCCGAGCGGGTGACAGCGCCGGGCGTACCCGCGCGAGTTGGCTGGTCAGGGCCGGGTGGTTTGCCATCCTGACAGGATGTGGATCAGGTCCGGCACGGTGCAACGTCGGCAGGCGTTCGTCGCCGCGCTGGTCGCCTTCGGAATGGGCTACATCATGGCCACCTACGCCCAGCTGTACCACTGGCCGTGGTGGTCGGCGCTGGTGGTCGGCCTCGGCGCGATGGCCTACATCGCCTGGCTGGTGGACCAGTGACCGCGGGCAGCTGTCAGCGTGAGGGCCACCGGTACGCCGCCGAGCTTGACGACACCGGCGCGCTGTTTCTGGGCGGCTCAGACATGGACCCGCACCCGGACGGGGTGTTCGAGGCGGTGTGCGCCCGGCGTGGCTGTCAGATGCACCGGTACCACACCTGGTCCGCCGGAGTGCTGATCCACGAAACCCTGCGGGATGACCCCGCTGCCCTGAAACCCATGTTGGGAGAACCGTTTCATGCTTGACACCGTCAAGGCCCCGGTGGTGCAGGGCCTGGTGGAGCAGATCGAAATCAACGCTCAACGGCGCGGGTGGAATTCGCCGCCCGGGTTCTACGTCATCTACGACGCCAACGACCGGGAATCCGATGAGGCGTACCGGACTCTCCTCCCGCCGCAGGCCGCCACCGGTGAATGGCCGCTGAGCCGGCCGCCCTACATCGCCCGGATGGTGTTCCGTTCGGCTTTGCTGTTGCCCAACCCGGTGCACGCGCTGTACTGGTTGGCGCTCATCTTGAGCGAGCCGAGAATTCCGGGGCACGCCGCCGCGAAGGAGATGATCGCGATGCTGGGCCAGCCGGGTCTGGTCGCACTGGCGCTTCGGCACGAGGGCTGGGGCCAGGCCGCATCCACCCGGCAGGAGATGCTTGCCCGCATCCCCGGCCGCCCCTTCATGGACCGGCCAGATTCGAAGGAGTATCGGTTCGTTCACTGTGTGGATGTGACCGGCGCTCACTGTACGGCGTCTCGTGTGCGGGGCCAGACGCCACGGGTGGGGACACCGTTGGAGGTGATGGGCGCGGTGCCGGAAGCTCTCACCGTGATTCTGGCGGCGGCCACCGGGGCACCGTTGCCGCCCCTGACCTGTGAGCCCAGAGGGTGGGGAGAACCGGACTGAGGGTCGCCTTACGCCGGCGGTGTTAGGGTGTGGGCGAAACCCGGCCCGGAGCCAGCTGGATCACGCGCGCTGTTGAATCCCGCCGAGGTCGCTCATGTCGAAAGCCACCAGCTGGCCTGCCTATCAGTACCGCGGCACCGTGGTGACCGTCCACGACGGGGACACCTGCACCCTGGACCTGGATCTGGGCTTTGACGTCAGTCACCGGGCGGTGATCCGCCTGTTGGGGTGCAACGCGATTGAGCTGGCCCAGCCGGGTGGCCGGGAGGCGGCGCGGCATCTGGCTGAACTGCTCCCGCCCGGCGCGGTGGTGACGGTGGCGACGGTACGCCCGGACAAGTTCGGCGGCCGCTACGACGCCACGGTGACACTGTCCACCGGCGTCAACCTGGTGGCGTCGCTCATCGAAGACGGGTGGGCGGTGCCCTGGACCGGGTCCGGCGCCAAGCCGGTACCCGCCTGGCCACGCAAGCCTGCCCCGACCCACTGAGAGGAATCCGGATGACCGCCACCCTTGACCCGCCCGAGAAGGAGCCGGCCCGCGCCCAGTCGCAGCCCGGCTACGTCTACGTCAACCCGAACGAGGACGAGCACGCCGACCCGGCCGGAGTGTCCAGCTCGCCGGAAGACGCCGACGGTTCGTCGGACACCCCGGAGCCCGATCCGGACGACGAGTAGGCCTCAGCCGTCGGCCGGTGGGGGACTGGGGCAGCGGTGGTCAGCAACCATTACCAGTCCGAACCCGGGCACGCCGAGTATTTCGGTGTCGGCGTAACGCTGCCGCAGGGTGGCGTCGCCCATGCCCGTGCGCACATCCAGCCACCAGTGGTGTTCGTCGGCCCGTCCCACCACGGTGGCCATGCAGATGACGGGCAGCTGGTTGTTCATCGCGGCGCTGATGGTGCCGACGGCCACCATGACCACTGTGCCGGGCCGCAGATAGTTCAGGCTCACCACCCGCTCGTGCCGGCCGGCCGAAGGTGGGCCCGCCGAACCGGTGGGGAGTCACCGCCGCGCCGGTACCCGTACAGGGCGAACTCAGCGTCGGGCAGGTCGACCGTGCGGGGCAGGTCCTGCCACCAGGTGTCGCGGTGGTCGTTGATGTGTTCGTAGAGCCAGACCAGAAATGGCTCAAACAGTGGGCACACCCGGATCTGGTGGCGGGCCAGGTCGGCCTGGGCCAGGCCGTGGGGGACGAACACCGCGCCCTCCTGGGTGGCCAGATCCAGCACCCAGAAACTGTCCCCGCTGATGCTCTGGCTGGCGATCAGCGACGGGTACTCGCAGCCCGGGTACCGGGCCGGCTCCGTCCATTTGATCGCGTCAAACCGGGCCACCACGAATTTGCCCCAGTTGCCTGGGCGGTCGCCGTGTCCCGCTTCGACGAATTTCGTCTCCATCACGTTCCTCCTCAAGCCTTGTAATGGTGAACGAGCCACCGTCACGGAGGCCACACACGATTTCCCCGCGCATGATGGTGGGGCTCAGATCGGCTACCACCCACACGGCTTTGGAGGCGAGCAGCTTTCGGGCGAAGCGGTGGACGAGCCGGGCCAGATGGTGTTCGTTTGTGGCGTGCAGGACCAGATTCGGCACCGATTGGTGGTGGCCGACCCGCTGAAAGGTGATTCGGTACCAGGCCATCACAACCAGGTTTCCACAATGTGCGGTGGATCCTCCGGCGAGCGCGTCAGGCAGGCGTCCGCGGTCAGCGGCAGCAGCAGTCGGATTCCGGGCAGGGTGGCTGCGGTGCCCAGGATCGGCCCGAACACCTGGCCGATGTCACCGCCGTACACCTTCACCTCCCGTAGCACGTATTCCGCCCCGGGCACGTCGGTCGGCCGGTGGTAGACGTTGTACATCGTCAGCGGTTCGGTCACGCGGATCACTCCACAGAAGACAGTGGCGGGTCAGTCCTGCCGGAACGGTGGGCACTGGTAGACGGCGGGCATCCGCGAACTGCTCTTCCATTTGACCGCGATCGGGTCGCCGCTGGCGAAGCGGTACCAGGCCTGCAGCCCCATGCCGAGCTGGGACACGTTGTCGCGCTTCGTCAGGACGGAGCTGGCCGGGATGGCGTTGCGCAACAGCACCCGGGCGTCACCGCGGGGGAGTTCGGTGCCTTCGCAGGCACCCCGCAGAAACTGCCATGTCAGTGGCAGGTCGCTGGTGGGCAGCTCCGGAATGTCGTCGCGGCCGTGGTCGGGGTTGGCCCGCACGATCAGGTAGCACATCGCGCCCGCTGCGGACCCGATGATGGGGGACGAGTCGCGCCCGGCGCGGGCGTACTGCAGCGCGGTTTCCAGCAGGCCTGGGTCCTGGTTGGCTACCGCCTCCACATCGCGGGCCCGTACCTTGGGCATGTTTCTGCGCTGGGTGTTGAACGATTCTCCGGTGCTGGCGCCGAAGTCGTAGAGGTAGATCAACCGGCAGACGCTGCCGGCCAGGGCCGCATGCCGTACACCCATCACGGTCAACGTGTCGGCGAGGGAGCGGCCCTTGCCGCAGTCCACATCGGGGAAATTCTCCGGCGGACAGCCGACGGTGACCATCATCCACTGGCCCTTCTCGGTGTCCACAATGGCCTTGAGGCGCTTCTGGCCGTCCTGCAGCCGGGCGAGCGTGTCGAACGCGATCCCCTGATGGGTGAGGCGGAAGTCGTCCCGGGAGATCAGGTCCCGCCAGTACCGCAGCCACGCCGGCGCAGAGGGCCGGTTGCGCACGTTGCGTTCCAGGGCCAGCGCGGCCAGCTTCGGGGTGACGAAGACGTAGCGCGTCTCCATCGACCCCCATGGCTTCAGCTTCTCCGTGTGCGGGTCCAGCATCCACCGGATGGTGCGGGCGTCTGGCTCGAATGACTTCACATCGGGTGGCTTCACGTCATGGCGTTTGCGGGTGATGGTCACCGGGTGCTCGGTCGCGGTGCTCGCCTTCACGGTGTGGTCGCCCAACGGGCGAACGCGCCGACCAGGGCGCAGGCGTACGCGCCGGTGCCCAGCCCGATCCCCCCGGCGAACAGCGCCATCAGCACCGGATGTTCGCGTGGCCAGAAGAACAGCCACCGGGGTGTGCAGTCGTGCCCGACCGGCAGCACGTGGCGGGTGAACCGCTCACCGCATTTGCCGCACACGACATTGAACTGCGAATCGGACGTCTGTGGACTGTTGGGCATCTCTATTCCTCGATTCGGTTTGCGCTCATGGGTTGTGGGCCGTGCAACGCCGGATCGTCCGGGTCGTTGAGGCCCAGCCAGCAGTCCTCGTCATGCCAGTGCCCGGCCATACCGGCCAGCGCCATACAACCGCAGTACGGACAGTGGTACTGCCCGATCGGGTGGCCGATCAGTTCCTCCGGCTGCTCCGGGCATTCGCCCAACAGGGCGAACCCGAGTTGGTCGGCCAGCGCGGTCAGGTGCCCGTGCACCAGTCGGTGCACGAAACTGGATGCCGTCGTTGCCGGTCCGAAACGCTCCAGTTGCCGGGTGATCTCGTCCCGCGCGACGATCAGTTCGTCGTGGTGCCGTTGGGCCAGAATCACTGCTGGTCCAGCCTGTTGTCCTGCCGGCTGTGCGGGGCAGGGTCCTCATCGGGCAGCAGCGACATGATGGCGTAGGAGCCCAGCTGCAGGCCGAACAGTTCGCCTTTCGCCACGAAGCCGACCCGCTTGACCACCACCCGCCCGGTGTAGCGGCGCTGACTGCAGCCCGCGTCGTCACAATCGTGTGTGCCGGCCGGGTTGTATTCGCACAGGACCAGGGTGTCCCCGGCCTGGAATCCGCGGCCGTCGTCCCGGCGGACCTCGAAGGTCTTCTCACCGGACAGGATCCGCTCGAACATCGGCGGGTGTGTCTTCAGTTCATGGTGCATCATCGTGTGTCCTCCACCACCAGCCGGCCGGTGACCCGGTCACCCGGTACCGGCCCTCAATGTCGGTGTCCCGCTGAAAATCGGCCCGGCCCGGCAGGGTCAGCGAAATCGCTTCCAGCGGATCGCCGGCGTAGTCGTGTTCGCGCCAGTGGTAGATGCCGTCTTCCACCACCAGGTAGCAGCCGGTGCTGACCAGCGGCGCGTAGTGGGTGATCTCGGCGATGACATGGTCGCGGGAATGGTCGGAGTCCAGGCTCACCATGACGCGCCGGCCGGCCACCAGCGCGGCCACCTGGGCCAGGATGCCGCTGTTGATTGAATCCCCGATCAGAGCCACGACGTTGTCGCGCTTGCGGGCCTTGTTCGGCCTGCCGTCGGTGTCGATGGTCACCACCAGATCGACCTGGTTGGCGAACCAGTTCGCCGATGCGCCGAAGCGGGTGCCGCATTCCACCACCACATCGGGTCGGGTCGCGTCGATGATCTCCGCGTAGCGCATCAGGTCGGCGGAGTCTTTCTCCAACCCGTCGAATTCGCAGGGCGTGCCGAACGTGGCCAGCGTCAGCGCCAGATCCACGCCGACCGCTGGTTCGAGCAGTGTCACCACAGGTGCTCCTCAAACTTGGTCCGTCAGCATCGTACGGCGCAAAATCCACCGTATCGGGATATTCCGGCCACAACGTGGTAGAAAAGGTTCACGGGTGGTGCGGGGGCCCATCCGGTCAACGGGGGAGATGTCTGTGATCTGGCTTCGGCAGCTGTTGCTGCGCCTGTCCGGCCACTGGTACTACTCGACCAGCTGTCTGCACGGTCACCACAAACACTGCCAGGCCACGGTCGCCATCGATGGCACCGTCAAAGAGCCGGGCCAGTGCAAGTGGTGTGACCAGATGTGCATCTGCCGGTGCCACCGGCCCCGTCGTCGTCCGTGGAGTGAGACCACGGTGAACCTGCCGGCCGCCGACGCACAGTAGGGCGGCCCAGGGGTTCAGGACCTGGGCCGCCCATCCCCCGTACGTGCGTGGTGTTACGACACGGACGCGACCCGGGACACGTCGGTCTTGATCCGGGTGCCCTGAAATGACGCCGGCCGGGTGGCCTTGTCGCCGGCCAGGCCGGCCACCGCGGTCCCCGTGAGTGTGTCCCCGATGATGGTGATACGCCAGGTCACCTGCAGGGCCGGCGCCGGCTTGCGGGTGCGGGAGGAAGCGTTCAGCTCCACGAACGACCCGACGAAGCTCGCCACCCCGGGAACCCCGGTGCCGTGGGTGACCTGCCACGTGCCCAGCCCGATCGAATCGGTGGTGCCGTCCGCGCCGGTGGCCTGTACGCCGGACGGGTTGGTGCTGATCATGACGCCGCCGGGCAGAAACGCGAACAGGTGTGGCGAGTAGGGCGCCCCGGTCACCTTCACCTGCCACGAACCGATGATTGAGGGTTGTCCGGCGTCCGGGACGGCCGTCGGGTGCGTCGACGCCGCCACGGCTGGTACGGCGTGTGTGTCGTGGCTGCTGCAGCCGTGCAGGCCAAACGACGCGACCACGATCGCCGCCAGGACCGCGCGACGTCCCCATTTGTTCACAACCACAGTGCTGAACTCCTCTGTTGGTAGGTTCCCTGATACGAATGCGCACCGTTGCGGCTGTCCGCGAACGTCCGCGCCCGGCGCTGCTGGCGCTGAGCCAGGTACGCCAGATAGCGCCAGGTGACCGTGGCCGGCCAGCGGTGCACGGGCTTCATCGCCGCGGGCCGGCGTCGCCCGCCAGCCACGGCATCCGGTCGGCCGCGTCACGGCGGGCTTGGGCGTACGCCGCGTAGTCACTGCCGGCCGGGGCGGCGACCGGGCAGGCGGCCAGCTCCCGGGCCGGCGGTAGCGCCTGGCGGGTGCCGGGCCACACCGGGCCCCGCGCGACCTGGTAGCCCCGCTGAGCGGTCTGGGAGGGCACACACGGGAACGTCTCCCCGCAGGTGACACAGGTGCGCCCCTGGGTGTCCGGCCGGTGGTCCTGGTCCAGGTACGCGCACAGCGCCCAGATGGTCGGGTGCGCCCCCGGTGGCGCCACCAGCATCTCCGGGTCGTACCGGGTGTGCTCGTCGCCTTTCATGCATCCACCTCCTCGGCTTGTTGTCCGGCGAGTTCTTTCTGTTGCCGAGCCTGTTCTTTCTGTTGTCGGTCCTGTTCGTCTAACCACGCCTGCGCTGCCTTGTTGGCTTCGGCGATGTCGCACAGCAAGCTGAAAGGTTCATGGGACAAGCTCCCGTCCCAGTAGACCCTTTTCGCGTGGATGAACGTTTCCTTGTCCTCGAAGTAGCGGAGCAGATCCCACCGGACTGCGAGCACCTTGATGGTGATGTCACCTGTGCCGTACTTGTAGTGCGGGTCTTTCAGGGTGATGATCATGTTCGGGGCCACGATCCGCGGCACCGCCGTCATCGCGGGGGTCCTCCGCCCTCCCGGGCGACCCAGGCGGCGAGGGACTTCTGCAGCTGCAGTGCCGCCGCCACCAGAGCGTCAACCGCGATGATCGTGTCGCCGTCCGGGTGGGTCGCCTCCAGCAGCAATTCGCACTGTCCGGTATCGATGATCAGAATCGGGGCGGAGCCCTCGTCGACGTACGCGGTGGTGCCAGCACCGAGCGTTACGGTGATCGCCACCCGGGTCGGATTGGGCCGGGCCAGGGAGGACGTGGTCGGCTCATCCACGGAGGGCCGCCGCGGGTTCGGCGTTGGCGATGATCCTGTTGCGTTCCTGCAGCCGGTCACGGCATTCGGCACACATCGATCCCACGGCGGCGTGGCAGGTCACACACCAGTTGTCCACCCGACGCCGGAGAAACCAGCCCATCGTCCCGCCCGCTGCCATTGCCAGGACGGCAATAACCAGGTAACCCACAGTGTCCTCCAGGCTTGTATAGGCGGCTCATGCCGCGCGAAGATCAAATAACCCCCGCGGCCGGGTCGGTGATCTGACTCGGCTCTTTTGCTAGCCTCGGCGTTGTGCGTGTGTGAATCCATACGGTGCAGGTCTTCAAGTCGTCTTCAACAGGCCATGACTCATTCCCCCGGGAGGTGGCGGCAGTGCAGGATTTCGGTGAGGCGTTGCGCAGTCTGCGAACCGCGGCCGGTCTGAGTCAGGCGGACCTGGCCGCAGCGACGTCTTACGCGAAAAGCCATATCGGGAATGTCGAGACCGGTAAGCGGCAGCCCACGACGGAGCTTGCGGACGCATGCGACCGGGTGCTGGGTACCTCTCCGCTGCTGGTCATGTTGACCACCAACGGAGGCAGCGACATGAGACGACGCGCGCTTGTGAGCATCATCGGCACCTCGCTCGGGGCCGGCTTCACGTTCGGTCCGGACACGCTGGCTGAGGTGATCCGTACGGCCCTGTCCCGCGACACGGGCGATGACCTGGAGCAGGTGGTGGCCAACTTCGAGCGCCGCTATTTCTTGGAACCCACCACCGTGTACGGCACCGACTTGCTGTCCGAACTGCTCATCCTGCGGCAGCGGGTAGCGGAGCGGCCCGACCCGCGGACCCTGGCGACCACGGCGGTGTTGTCCCAGCTGTACGGCCTGTGGTCGGGCAACCAGGGCAAGCTCACCGCCGCGCACGGCTGGTACGGCACGGCGGCCGGCCTGGCGGACCGTAGCGGCGACAACCGGGTGCGGGCCGATGTGCGGGGCCGCTCGGTGGTGCGGGGCGTCTACGAGGGCTGGAGCCTGTCGCACGCGCGACGCGAGATCGAGACGACCCTGGCGCTGAGCCCTACGGTCACTGTGGGCCGACTGGAGGCGCACGCGGCGCGGGTGCACATTGCCGGCCTGACCGGGGCGGTGGACGAGGGCCGTCAGGCGGTGGCCGATATGTGGCGTACCGCCGAGGCGCTGCCGGAGCCGGACCACCCGGCCACCCACACCGCCCGCACCGCGCTGTTCGACAACTTCCTGGAATGCCGGGCCGGTACCCCCGCCAGCGCCGAGAGGGCACACACCCGGGCGGTACCGCTGCTGGCGGCCACGCCGCTGTGGCTGGCCGACGCGAAGATCTACTACGGCCGGGCGTTGGTGACGGGCGGTGACGTCGCCGGCGGTGTCCGGCTGGGCCTGGACGCGGTCAGCTCCTACAGCGGGGTGAACCTGCGCGTGCACCAGGTCGGCGTCCGTGATCTGCTGTCGGTGGTCCCGCCCGGCTACGCCAGCGACGAGCTGCACGCCCTGCGGGCCTACGCCAGCCCGCAGCCCGGCCCGTGGGAGACGCTTCAATGACCAGACCCCGCCGCACCACACCCGAACACCGCGACCAGGTGCACGCCGTCCGGGCCGCCGTCGGGGCCGGGCCGCAGCGGACCTGCCGGCCCGGCATCCGGGGCCACTGTGGCGACCCGGCGTGTGCATTCTGTCAGCGTGACCGTGAGGAGAGGGCCGAGCTGGCCGAGGACACTGCGGCGGAGTAAGGCACCCGCGTTCACGCAAATGCCCCGGAGCCTGAATCCGCCGTCGGGAGGTTCAGGCTCCGGTGTGTGTCCGGGGGAGGCCCGGATGCTGGCTAGGATGAGGCATGCGACATGTCGGATATGACGCTGGCCGGCCCCCCCGTGACGTGCTGGTCGTCAATCCTGGGCCTTGGTAGTGGGCATCCTCCGGGTGAAGGACGGTATCGGATCGTGGGCGACCGTTTCGGTCGACGCGGCCGGACCGACGTCGCCGCAGCTTCTGCGGTTGAAGCTGCCCGATGGTGTGTGGCTAACTCACGTGGCACCGGACGCCCCAGGCGCCCGGCCGTTGAGGTTGAAGCGCCATGACGGGTCGTGGGTGACTGTCCTGTATGTGGCCGCCGCGCCGGCGGGCGTGGTTGCCGAGTTGAACTATGCGACGCTCGGGGGCCTGCGCTCCCTGTCCTGGGTCTTGCAGTACCTCGGCGGCTCCACCCCTACGTGGCAGGTTCAGCTGAACAATGTCACTACGGGTGTGAGTGCGCGCAGCGCGGGTGGTGCGTCATTTGACCGGCGCCGGGTCGTGTCCTATTTCATTGTTGACTTAAATCCGATTCGTTGGTTGATGGTTCAGGACCCGACCCTACGAAAATATGTGACCATTAATCTTGCTGGTATCGTCGGATCAGCGGGTCTGGATATCGTGGACGGTCTCAGTGGTTCGCATTCCACCTTCAACCTCCGGGTACTAGAGATAGCCGAGCCACCCGCGTTTGTGACCGGCCAGCCTCAAGGCCCGGCCGGCGCACTCGCAGTACGGATCGTCGCATCTGTTTTCCTCAACCGCCTCATCGATGTGCGCGGGATCGTCAACGCCGGCCCGGCGACACAGTCTTTCGCAGGCGAGGCCGAGGCGGCGGCCGAGACTTTCATGGATCCGGTCGGCGCAGTTCTCAGCACCGTCCAGATTCCAAGCGCTGCACTGGGTTACTGGACCGTGAGCCGGCCCGTCCCGGAAGCAGAGATGATGACCAGGTCATGTATCGCGTTCGCGATCACTACCGATGTCGTGCCGCTGGATTTTCCCGAGCGTACGGGCGCCGTGGGTTGGTCAGTGACTGGTCACACCACCGACTATGTGGAAACAATCGGCAGTCCGGTCGTGCGGGCATGTTCCATCACCCTTTTCGGCTAGGGTCCGTCGCCGGCAGGTCGTACGGTGCGGAAACCGGCGAAGTGGCCGTTGAGGATGCGGCCCGCCTTTTCGATCAGCGCAGCCGCGGTGAACGGCTTTTCGATCAGGTTGACATCGCGTTCCAGCCGGCCCTGGGATGCCAGCACCGGCTGGGCGTAGCCGGACATGAACAGCACCTCGATGTCGGGGCGCAGCGCGATGATCCGCTCCGCGACCTCCTTGCCCAGCATGTGCGGCATCACCACGTCGGTGAGCAGCAGATGGATCTCACCCTCGTATTCGGTGGCCAACGCGATCGCCTCCGGTCCGTTGGACGCGGTCATCACCTTGTAGCCACTGCGGCGGAAGATCCGCCGGGTGACGGTACGCAGCGCTTCCTGGTCTTCCACGATGAGTACCATCTCCCCGGCCGGAGCCCGCTCGTACGCGACCGGGTCCGTGTTCTCCGGCGTCACCGCTTCCTTGGTGATGGGGATCAGGATGGTGAAGGTGGTACCCGCACCGGGCTGGGAACGGACCTCGATGGTGCCTTCGGCCTGGGCGACGATGCCGTACACGGTGGACAGCCCCAGCCCGGTACCCAGGCCGTCGGCCTTGGCGGTGAAAAACGGCTCGAATACGTGACTCAAGATCTCCGGCGGCATCCCGATGCCGGTGTCGGTGACCCGCAGCTGCACATGACGCCCCGAATGGAGCAGCACGTCGGTGTCCACATCCACGTTGGCGGTGTCGATGCGCAGGACACCACCCTCGGCCATCGCGTCACGGGCGTTGACCGCCAGGTTGATCAGGATCTGTTCGATCTGGCCGGCGTTGCCCAGGATCGGCCACAGCCCGTCGGTCAGATCGGTTTCCATCAGAATGTCGGCGCCCAGGGTTCGGCGCAGCATGTGCTCCACATCCAGCACCACCGTGTTCAGGTCCAGCACCTGCGGCTGCACCACCTCCCGCCGGGCGAACGCCAGCAGCTGGTGGGTCAGGTCGGTGGCCCGTTGGGCGGCTCGCTCGATCTGGCCGATGTCGACCACCGACGCCGCCAGATCCGGCTCCGCGCTGGTCAGCTCCTCCACTACGAACGCGGCGTAGTTGAGGATCACCGACAGCAGGTTGTTGAAGTCGTGCGCCACCCCACCGGCCAGCTGGCCCAGCATCTCCAGCCGCTGGCTCTGGTTAAGCCGCGACTGCAGATGTTCCCGGTCGGTCAGGTGCTGGGCGTGTTCGGTGTCCATCACCCCCTGGAAACGGTCCTGCGCCGCCTGCACCTGAAGCTGGGCCTGTTCATGTTCCTCGGCGACCCGCTCCTGGAAACGGTCCTGGGCGGCGTTGACCTGGATCCGCTCGGTGGCCCGCTCGCCGCTCATGGCGTCCTGGAAACGGTCCTGGGCGGCCTGCACCTCGGCCCGCTCGGTGTCACGTTCCTCACCCATGCGGATCTGTAGCCGGTCATGGGCTTCGCGTACCTGCACCCGCTCGCGGGCGTATTCGGCGCTCATCTGATCCTGGTGGGGATCAGCGGTAGTGGGCTGCGGTGTGTTGTCGTCCGGGCCGAGTGGAATCGCGTCCGACATGGGTGGTCACCCCTGGTTTGACCGCCGAAAGGCGAAGCCCTGGCGTGGGAGCGGTCATCATCCAGGGCGGAAGGTCGGAGGCCGACCAGCGCAGCCAGCGTATCGCCCGGTATGCCCGCCTTCGCTGCATATCGATGTCTACTGACTAGGCATCGCGGTGTCAATCCGGTAGACTGCTGGGATGGTTAAGACGAAGAAGGTTTTCCCCTGCGCGGTGGATGTCACCCGGGACTCCACCGGGTGGGTGGCCACCTTTGCCGGGGAGGCACCGGTGGGTGGGGGCACGGTACGCGCCGGCAGCCTGGTCAGCCTGCAGGAACGGGTCCAGGACCTGGTCGCCGAACGGGTCAGGCCGACGGTGGAGGTGGAGTTCACCTACCGGTTCGACTTCGGCCAGCCCCACCTGGAGGGGGTCACCGCCGACATCCGCCGGCGCCGCGCGGAGCTGGCCGCCGCCGAAGCCAGACTCTTCGCCGAAACTGATCAGCTGGCCCGGGAACTGGTCGCCGGTCAAGGTCTGTCGTTCCGCGACGCCGCGGTCCTGCTTGGCGTGTCCCACCAGTGGATCGGCAAACTGCTCGCCGTCTGAGACCGTACCGGGCCCACCCCGCACCACCTGTGAGGAGAACCGATGAGCAGCCAGGCTGCCGACACCACCACCATCAGCATCTTTCCCGAGGAGCTGTTGCTCTCCGCCGGCCAGGTTGAGGGATGGACCGGTCGGGCGCTCGACGCGGAAGAGCTGGTACGCCTGCGGGCGGAGATCGCCGCCTCCCCGGTCATCCAGCAGGCGGTGGTGGCGATCGTGGCACATTTCACCCGCAGTCCGGTGGACGTGCTGTGGGAGACGGTGAAGCGGTTGGAGGGGGAGGCCGCCCAGACGGCCGCGGTCGCCGCACTGGTGGAGAGCTACGTCCGTGAGGTGGCGCAGCCGGCCATCGCAGCCAGAGCCCGACCCACGAATGGCCTCGGTGACAGCGCGGCCGCGCTGTTGGCCCTGGCACCGGGTTGGTGTGTCAGTCGCACCCTACGGAGCGAGGCGCGAAGCTACGTGGAAGCCTCCGCCTTCGCGCAGGGTCCGGATGGCACGCCGGCTCGCCGTGTGCACCGGGCGCTGCAAAACCTGGACCGCCGCTATCTGTTCGACGCCCTGGACGCGCTCGGCGACGAGTGGCTGTCCACTGTGGTGTCCGGCAGCGGCTCCACCACGAACGACAGCACCGAATCCAACGGGATGTAGAGCCGGGGAAACCGGCCGACCACCAGGCACCGCTGGGCGGCGGCAACACGCCAGCTCTCCCGCACCGGGTAGTACATCACCTGGTGATCCTGGTAGGTCACCACCAACTGCACCCGGGCCGCCGGCGGTTCAGCCATCTGTGGGCCGCCGGGGCAGGGTCACCCGGCTGGCCAGGTCGCGCACCACATCGTCGGCGTACGCCTCATGCCCGGCCAGCATGGGGTCTTCGGCCACCGAGCGAAGCCACGCCCGGATCACCGCCGCCAGGGCCTGGGCCAGTCGGCTGCCGTCGTCGAGCTTGTCCACCGGCTCGGTACGGGTGTCCCGGTAGATGGCCAGCAGCTCCCCGGCGATCAGCTCAAACCCGTCATCCTCCGGGGTTTCCTCGAACGCGGCCCGGGCCGCCTTCAACACCTGCCGGGCCGCGTCCTGGTACTCCTGGCGGAACGCGGCGGGGTCACCGCTGCTGCCCGGCCCCGGCCAGTGCGCATCGGCCATCTCCGGATTGTCGAAGTCGTTGCCCTGGATGGCGGCCATCCGGCGCGCGGCGGCCTGCACCGCGCCCGGGTGGTCTTCCAGGCGCAGGCGTGTGGGCACAGGGTCCAGGCTCATTGGCGGTACTCCTCGGATCTGGGCATATGGTCCGGTTTCCGGATCCTACGGTCACAGGGTCACTGAGTTTGACGAAAAGTCAGTGAATGGCCACGCAGAGTGATTGTCCGTGGTTAGGGTCTGGACAGACCGGCACGAGGCTGTAGCGACAAGGTCAATCCTGGCAGTCACCGGGTGGACCCGATGCCGACAACACCGTCCGTGTCCCCTGTTTGTGCCGCCGGGTGTCTGGACCATGCACCCGGCGGCCACCTCAGCCGAGCCCCCTCACGCCGCCGCCCGGTCACCCCAACGTGTGGCGCACACACCCAGAACGGCCAGGGCCTCGCTCCACCCGCGGTGAGCTGCCCATACTGCTAACACACCAGCCAGTCGGGGGGCATCAGAGTGGCTAACGAAGCGGCCCTACGCGAGGTGCTGGGCTTCATCGAGCTGCACCTGGACCAGTGGGACCCGGCCCGCTGGGTGGACGGCTACTGGGGCGACACCTGCGGCACGGTGGCCTGCCTCGCCGGCTGGACCTACCTGCTGCGCACACGGTCCCCGCAACCCCAGCCGCCGGCCCGCGTCGTGTTCCATGAAGCCAGCGCCCTGCTCGGCCTGAACCGGTCCCAGGCGGTGGCCCTGTTCGGCTACACCACCGTCATGGAGGACGGCCCGGACAACAACGGCCTCGGCACCGCCCGCCCACCCACCTTCGCCGAACTGCTGGTGAAAGTGCAGGAGATCACCGGTGTGCAGTTCAAACCCGACGACACCACGGCACTGGACGGCGCCCGTGCAGACTAGCCAGGACGCGGCCGCCTCCGACCCGGTCTACCGCGTACGCCAGAGCCTGGCCCGGGCCCGCAGCCTCAACGCCGCCCTGGCCGCCCTGTCCATGGCCGACACTCCCATGCTGCGGGAAATCGAAGCCGACTACACCTTCCGCGCCGGCCCCGCCGACACCCTGCGTGAACGCATCGCTGCCGCCCACCTGCTGTCCCTGGCCGGACGGGGAAACCCCATGGGCGACACCGGCCACGTCACCACCGACCTGGTCCGCCAGTGGGCACACGACACCCTGGTGGAATGGATGGACGGCTACACCGACTACGTCAAAGAATCCGGCGGCCAGTACCGGCTACGGCCGGTACCCGGCCAACACCTGGGCGCCGACGCCGCCGACGAACGGGTCACCATCGAGGTGGCCACCACCGCCGGCGCCGACCGCCGCCACTTCCAGATCCGGGTGGAAGTCACCGAAGTGTCGTAGCCCCGCGCCGCCGAAGGAGCAGCCTGTGAACCCCAACCGGAACACACCCACGTCCAACATGCTCTGGCGGCTGCGCGGCGCCGTACGAGCCATGCAGGCGTGCCTCGTGCTCGCCGACGTCGACCCTGCCCTCACCGAACTGGACCAGGTGCTGCGGGCCAAGCGCGGCTGCCGCCGTTGACCCGCCCGCAAAACAACGCAGCGAGCCGGTAGACGTAGTGAGCGGCACCCGTTGTGGACACTCCTCCCACGGTGGGCGCCGAGCCGGAGCACCAGCATGACGCTCTGGTAGGCAGGTGGAGTCGGGCGGCGTGAGCGACCCGTGGAGTCTTGCGCCTCCACGTGGGCTCGCGGGGGAAGCGCGGCCCGTACCACCTGTCCTCGGCTGGAAAGCGGGGACCGGGCCGTTTGATCTGACGATCAGGGGGGGCGGCCCGGTCCTCCCACCCCGTCGCGCAGCGGAAGGCTCACCGGTGGATCAGAGCGCGCTGCTCGCCCAGTACCGTGGCTGGCTGCGCACCGTCGCCGCCGGGCTGGTGTCCGACACCCAGCAGCGCGAAGAACTGGCCCAGGAGGGCTGGATCGCGATGTGGCGGGCCACCCAGACCTTCGACCCGGCCAAGGGCGCCCTACCGGCCTGGCTCACCCAGCACGCCCTGTGGCGCATGCGCGACTGCTCCCGCGACCAGACCTGGACCGGCCGGCCGCCCCGCCTGATGGGCCGCTCACCGGTGCTCGGTGTGGTTGAAGCACCCTGTTCGGATCATCCGCTGTGGGAGAACCTGGCCACCGCCGACACCGTGGACAGCATCCTCTGGGCCTACCACCGCGGCGCCATCCTGGACGCCATCGCCCAGCTCAGCCCCAGCCAACGCCGCTACGTCTACCTGCGGTTCTGGCGTGGCCTGCGCGGGCCGGATCTGGTCGCCGCATTCGGCTACGACCCGCATTCCCTGTGGAATTCCCCCAGAAACGGTGCCCGTAACAAGCTCCGCGCCAGCCTGACCCACCTCGCCGACGCGGTGACGTAACCCCTACCGGATTTGCGGTAGAGACACTGTGGCGCACAAGAACTACGGGCTGATCGGCAGCATCGACGAGCTGACCCGGTTCTGCGACCGCCTCACCCCCGGCGACGGACCGATCTCCTTCGACATCGAAACCGGCTACCTGGGCACCACCGAGCGGGCCAAATTCTCCCTGCATCCGGAAACCGCCATCGTGGTGGGCATCTCGTTCACCAACTCCACCGACTGGGCCCGCTACATCCCGCTGCGCCACGACGTGGGGGAGAACCTGGACAGCCAGCCGGTGGCCCGGCTGCTGTGGCCACTGCTGAACAGCGGCCGTGGGGTCGCGCACGGCGCCACGTTCGAGCTACGCCACCTGGCCCGCTGGTTCACCCAGCACCTGGCCGACGACCCCGAACACGGCCCGGCGGTACGCGCCAACGGCGGCTACTTCCCGCTGCGCTCCGACACCCAGGTGGAGGCGTACCTGGCCGCCGACCACCAGGAGTTCGGCCTCAAATACCTGACCGAGGCCATCTTCGACCATAAGATGACCGAGCTGGCCGAGCTGTTCCCCGACCTGCCCAAAAACCGGCAGAAGATGCTGCGGTTCAACACCCTGGAACTGACCCCCCAGGTCATCGACTACGCCTGCGAAGACTCCGCCTGGTGCCTGGCCCTGCACGAGCACTACCACCCGCAGGTGTGCCGTATGGGCCTGTTCCAGGTGGAGACCGCGGTCCTGCAGGTGGTCTGCGAAATGGAGGAGTTCGGCGTCGTCTACGACTGGGGCTTCATGCGCCGGGGCGCCGAAGAACTGACCGCGTTCCAGGAACGCTTCAATGCCGAAATCATGACCGAGCTGTCCGAGATGGTCGGCGAGACGGTGGCCATCAACCTGGCCTCGCCGGCGAAAGTGTCCGCCATCCTCTATGGACAGTTGGGCATGCGCACCTCCGTCTACACCGCCAAGACCCGTGACCTGCCCGCCGACCAGCGCCGGATGAGTACCGGCCAGATCGCCCTGGCCACGCTGGCGAAGAAATACCCGGTGGTGAAACGCATCCTCCAGTGGAAGGAAATGACGCGCCTACTCGGGACCTATCTGAACTCTTACGAAAAGCAGTACAGTTACGCCGCCGATGGCCGCACCCATCCCCATCACCTGTCCGCGGTGGTGATCACCGGACGATTTGCCGTGGCCGATCCGCCGTACCAGCAGAGCCCGAAGATATATCACTTTGATCTGAAAGAGGCCCGCCTCGTTCACGAGGCGCATGCGGAAGCGCACGGCGCCAAATGTCGCTGCGACGAATACCCGCCGCCGCCCGGGACATGTTTCAAATTCAACTTCCGGGATGCCATCGTCGCGCCGCCCGGGCACTACATCCTTGGCTTCGACCTGTCCCAGGCGGAGCTGCGCGCCATCGCGGGCGAAGCACAGGAAACCGCCCTGCTCCGCGCGTTCGCCACCGGTCAGGATGTGCACAGCCTCACCGCCGCGCTGATGCTCAAAATACCCATCGATGAAGTCACCTCCGACTTCCGCGACATGGGAAAGACTTTGAATTTCGCTTTGTTGTACGGCATGGGTGTCAAATCACTTGCCGACCGGATGGCGATCACTCTGGACGAAGCCCAGTCCCTGTATGACAGCTATTTCCGTGTCTTCTCCAATATCGCCGCGTGGCGGGACAAGCAGATCCAGCACGGTAAAGCATTCGGCTATGTCACCAGCCGGTTCGGTCGTAAGCTGCCCATCTGGGAATACAAATCAGACAAGCGTTGGATCTACCAGAAAGGCGACCGGGCCTGCGTCAACTACCCCATCCAGGGTGCCGCCACCGGGGACATGGTGAAGGCGATGATGGTCCGGGCCCGCATCGCGTTGCGCCGGGCCGGGCTGCAGGACCGGGTGCACCTGGTGATGAACGTCCACGACGCGCTGGAGTTCTACGTCGACCAAACGGTGCTGCCTCAGCAGGTGATCGGGGTGCTCATGCCCGCCATCACCATCGACGTACCGGGCTGGCCACCGCTGCATGCCGACTGGCACATCGCCAAACGCTGGGGCAGCCCGGTCAAGATCGAGATCACTGACGACGGCCGTTACCTGGTGAAAGGCGACTCCGCGGTGCAGGAGCTGTCCCCGGCCGTGGAGGTCGACGACGACACCGGTGAGGAGGATCTGGATCTGGGCGAGACGGTCGACGCCGCCGTCATCCGCCAGGCTTTGGCCCTGGTCACCGCCAGCACCGAGGACTCCGCGGCCCGCGACGACGCTGACGGTACGGCCACCGACCACAATCCGCGGCGGGTCATCGTCGAACTACCGGAGATGCCGGTACAGGCCGCCTACGGCCAGTTCTGCGCCCTGCTGGCAGAGCGGCCCGGGCCGGATGTGCTCACCCTGCGCACCCCGGAAGGGGACCTGGACATGGAACTGGAACACGGCACAGACCTGGGGCCCGCCGACGTGGGCGCGGTCGCCATCATCCTCGGCCCGGTCAGTGTCTTCTACGACGCCGACACCGTCGAGCCGGCTGTGCTGGTGAAAAACCTAGTGCTGTGACAGGCCGCAACCAGCCGCGCCGAGCAGGCAGTACATGGTGTGAGAGTGCGGCAGGGGTGGAGTGGCGAGGTTCAGCCCAACGTCTGGGCCAAGATCGATGTGGAGCTGGATGACGATGACCTGCGCCGGCTGCTGCACGCGGCCGGCCTGCCGGGCGTTGCGCCCGCTGACGTACCGACCGAGGTCGCGTTCCAGCTGCTCGACAACGAGGGCGAGCGGTTCGTGCTGGCCAAGCTGATGACCCGTTACGGCATGGCCGAGGAGCAGGGCCGGCCCCGCATGGTGGAGCTGAACGCCAGCAAGGTGCGCGCGCTCGACCGGCTGCGCTCGCCGTGAGCGCCGAGGTGATCGCCACGCTGGAGCGGTTCATGGAGGAGACCGGTCTGCTGCGCACCATGACCGAGCTGCCCCCGGTGGCGGCCACCGTCGGCGAGGTGCAGGCGTACCTGTTTGACGTACGCCGCCGCCAGGACCGGGTGGAGGAGCTGCTGCGCACCGCGATCCGGATCCGGGCCCGCGCCCACCGGGCCGCGACCCGGCTGGACGCCTCCACCAACGACGCCTGGGACAGCGCCGCGGTCCGCGCCCGCTCCGCCGTGGTGCAGCCCGGTGACGGGTTCAGCTCCGCCCGGGAACGGGCCGCTGAAGCGAATCTGGTCGTGCTCGACCAGCGGGTGGTGGCCCGCCGAGCCGCCGAGCTGGCCCACGTGTGTGACGAGGCGGTGGAGTTTCTGCGGATTGCGTTCCGGGGTCTGGACGGGCTGCGCTACGACATCACCCAGCTGTTGCGCACGTATCTGCTGGAGACGCACCTGGAGCGGTGAGGCCCAGACGGGAAAACCGTGTGGTGTGGACGGTAGAGATGGGTGCCGGGGGTACCGGATTTCCGGTAGGGGAGCGACCGTGTTGACCGACGACGACAGCTGCGAAGACCACCAGGCCGCCGGCCGGCAGCCGCACCGGCTGTGTGTACTGCTGCGCCAGCTCCGGCACGCGGCCAAACTCAGCCTCGCCGACTTCGAAACCCAGTTCGGCATCAATGTCGGGGCGTACGAACGCGGCGACCGGATGCCACCCCTGGACCGGCTGGAGGCCGTCCTGAGCTGCTACGGCTACGGGCTGCAGGCCGTCGCTGGCAACACCTCGGCGGTACGCCTGCCCACCGACATCGTGGCCGAGCTGCGGGCCATCGCCGATCAACTGGAGACCGCCCATGATCTGCGCCAGCTGTCACACGCAGCCCCATGACCCGAGCGACTGCGAACACCCGCGCACCTGCCCCTGCCAGCACCGCCCACCCCACCCAGGACAGCAGATGACCTTCCCGATGCTGGCCAAGAGCCTGGCCACATTCGGCCGGGACCTCCGCGCCCTACTACCACTGCGGTCGAGTACCGCCCGCCCCGACACCGCCGAACCGCCAGACAGCCAGCAACCGAAACATCCACGGGGGAACCACCATGCCGCAGATTGATTTCACACCGGAAAACAAGCGTGACAACGGGATCGACTTCAACTTCTTCAAACTGAAGGCGAATGAGACCGCCCGGGTGGTCATGTTGGAACACCCCACCTACGCCTGGGTGCACACCCTGCGTGCGCCGAAGATCGTCAACGGCCAGGCCGTCAAGATCCGCAAGGAACGCAAGAACGGTGAGTCCTATGTGGACTTCGATCTGGATTTCATCGGCCGGCCGATGTGTCTGGGGGACCTCGGCATCATCGCCGACAAGGGCGTCGACCCGGGCAACTGCCCGATCTGCAAGGCGGCCAAGGACGGCGCCGAGGTCAGCGCGCCGGAGCGCCGCTTCGCGGTCAACCTGATCCGTTACGGGCTCGACCACGGCGGCAAACCCATCATCCCGTTCGCCTGCGCGTGTGTGGTGTGGTGTTTCACCGAGGGCTACTACGACAAGCTGTACAAGATCCAGGAGGAGCACGGGGAGCTGCGCGGCCGGGACCTGCTGCTCGGCCCGTGCCAGATCCCGGAGAGCTTCCAGCGTTTCGACGTCAACCCCGGCGCCCGCAGCGTCTGGCAGCTCAACGACCAGATCAAAGAACTGGTGCTGGAGACGTACCGCAACAACCGGGCCGACAACCTGGAACGGGCCTGTGGTCGCACCGCCGAGCGCCGCTACGTGGAACGGGATCTGGAAACCCTGGACCAGCGGTGGGCGGTGGCCCGCGGTGCCCCGGTACCCGACCCCTCCGCCGCGTTGGCGGGAACCGAATTCCCCAACCTGACCCAGGGACTCGACGACCTGCTGGGGGCGACGGCAACACCGTTGCAGGCCGTACCGGCACAGTCCGCGCCCGTCCAGCCGGCGGTGACCACCGTGACCGCTGCCGCGACACCGGCGGTGGTGGACCTGGGTGGTCTGCTGGACGGGCTCGGCACCACCCCGGCGGCACCGGTAGCGGCACCGGTGGCGGTATCCCCGCCCCCGGATCTGGCCGCCCTGTTCGCGCCCGGCCCCCAGGCGGTGGAGACGGAACCGCTGTCCTTCGGCGCGCTCGCCCCCGCCACCGCTCCAGCATCAGCACCAGCGCCTGAGCCGGTACCGGCATCCGCTGCGGCGGAGCCGGCGATCGACTTCGACCAGCTGTTGGCCAATCTGAGGTAGAAACACCAACGCCGAGCGCCGGGGAGAACCACCCGCTCCCCGGCGCTCGGTGTGCCCGACTGATCAGAGGCCGTCGATACCCGGGTCGAATTCGGGCTCGCCTTCTGCCCCTCCCGCGTCGTCGGCGGTGGGTTCGGGGCCGGACACGTTGGCCAGCAGGTCCACCGTGCCGTGGAACGTGGTGACGAGGGTCGCGGTGTAGGGACCTGCCGCGTCGGATGTCAGCGCCGCCCGCAGGTCATCGATCAGGAACTGCTCATCGTCGGCGTTTTCGGCCGTACCGGTGGCATTGAGTGACCAGGTCATTGCAGGGGACCTCCGAAGCTGGGGAATGTACATCTTGACCGGGTATACCATGAAAAGTGGCTTCAGCCCTCGTTTCCGTGCGGTGGGCGTGCCGAGCTTCACCTCTAGCCCCAGAGAGCAGCGCGCCGCTCATGGCCACCAAGACCCATTTGGACCTCCCGTTCCGCCAGGCGGCAGGGGACGGCGGCCGTCGCAGCCTCACCCAGCTGCTGGTCATCCACGCCACCGACAACCCCGGCGCCGACAACCCGAAGACCCAGATCGACGAGGCCGCCGAAAACGAGGCCGGCTACGCCACCCACCGCCACGACCGGATCTCCGCCCACGCCGTCATCGACGACGACTCGGCCATCCAGACCTTGCTGCTGGACCACGTCGCGTACGGCTGCTACCCCACCGGCAATTCCCGCAGCATTCAGCTGGAACTGGCCGGCCGCTCCGGGCATCTGTCCCCGGCCACCATCACCCGCGCCGCCAACCTGTCCGCCATCATCTGCCATCTGTGGGCCCTGCCGATCCGCAAGGTTGTCCCCGCCGACATGCGCCGGGGTGTCAAAGGCATCTGCGGCCACGTGGATGTCACCACCAGCTGGCATACCGGCCGCGACCACGGAGCCGACCACACCGACCCGGGCAGCAACTTCCCGTGGACGTCGTTCATCGGCCAGATCCGCCAGATCACCGCCAAGCTGTACGCGCCGCACGCGCCGGCCATCGTCCACCCCGCCGCGCCACATCTGGTCGTACCCGCGCCCGCCATCCCGCGCCCGGCGGCCCCCGCCGCGCCGGCCGTGGCGCACCCTGCCGTACCACACAGCGTTCCGCTGCCAACGGCGCCGACCTACGACACCATCACCACCATCGTCGGTGACCGTCTGGATCTGCTGGCCCGCACCTTCTACGGTGACCCGGCGAAGGCGGAGCAGATCAAGGCCGACAACCACCTGGTGTCCGACACCCTCACCCCAGGCCAGAAGCTGCGTATCCGCCAGCCCCACAAGCCGGTGTACCGCGTGGCGCCCGGCGACACCGCCTGGGGCGTGGCCAAGAAGGGTCACCTGCTGTTGTCGGTGCTGACCACGCTGAATCAGCACCGGGTACCCGACATGAGCAAGCTGCCGGTAGGTATCTGGCTGCGCACCGCCTAAGCCCGAACCGCAAAACAGGGCCCGCTGGCGGTAGAAGACGGCGTGATAGACGACGCGACATTGGACGAGTGGACCCGTTACGCCTATCAGGCGTATGGGGAGAACACCGGCTTCAAGAATTTCCAGGGCAACCCGATGCCCTCCTTCGACGACCTGACGCAAACCAATCAGGACGCCTGGCGGGCCGCGGTGGTCGGGGTGGTGGGCCTGGCGTTGGCCGCCAACCAGATGCAGCTCACGACCGAGCCCGGCCAGGACCGTTCGTGATCGACGACGCCGAGCAGTATTCGCCGGGCACGCTCACCGAAGCCGAACACCAGGCGATGCAGTTGACCGCGCAGCTGGCCAACGCGCTGGCGCACATCGTCGGGGATGACCTGACCCGTCTCAACGACCTGCGGGAAGTGCTCGGCCATGTGCACGCCGTTCAACACGCGGTGCTGAGCCAGGCCGCCGCGCGGGCCTACCCGCACCGTTACCGCCTCCTCGGCGGGGCGCCCATACCCGTCCTGTTCACCGAGAACCGCGAGGACAGCCCCGCCGTGGCGGGCCCTCGGTGACGGTGCTCGCCGTGGACCTGGCCGCCCGGTACTCGGCGGCCTGCCGGCTGGACCTGACCGACGGAACCGTGCTGCAGCAGTGGGATTCGTGGGGCCGCACCGAAGACGACTTCATCCTGAGCCTGGTCCAGCCGTGGATGGACAGCCCGGGCCAGGCGCCGGCCGCGATGGTGGTGGAGGACCTGCCGCACCGGCTGCCGTTCGCCGCCCTGGTGAAACGGGTGTGCCGTCTGCAGGGCCGCATCCTGGACCGGATGGGTGATCAGATCGGTGAGGTGGTGTTTCTGCCGCCGGCGGTGTGGCGCCGGGCGTACGCCGGCCTCAAACGCGGCACCGGTCCCGACGCCGTCGTACCGGCAGCGGCCGAACTGGGCTACCAGGCACCCGGCCTGGCGCACCGCTGTCTGCGGGCGGGCGACAAGGCGATCGCCCGCAAGGTGGCTACCGACTACTGCGCCGCGTACCTGATCGGCACCTGGGCCGTGGCGACCTGGCAGAACACCCACACCTTCGACGCCGCCGGCACATCCCGCTACACCGACCCGACCATGAGGAGCGCCACATGAGCATGGGCGAGGCGCTGAAAGACATCGCCAAGAAGTTCGACCTACGGGTGGGTCCGCCCTCAGTGATCGTGGAAACGGTGGGCCGGCTGTCCACCGGCAACCTGGCCATCAACCATGTCACCGGCGGTGGTCTGCCCGTCGGGCGCAGCATCGAGCTGTACGGCGTGGAATCATCCGGCAAGACGACCACCGGCTTGCAGGCCGCCGCCCAGCTGCAACCCAAACTGATCGCCGCCGGTAGCACCGAACACATCCTGTACCTGGACTTCGAGCATTCCTTCGACCCCGACTACGCGCAGGCGCTGGGCATCGACCACGAACACCCGACGTTTCTGCTCGCCCAGCCGCACAGCATGGAGCAGGGCGCTGAAGCCGCGCTGAAACTCATCGAAACCGGCCTGGTCCGACTGTCCATCTGGGACAGTGTGGCCGCGATGGCGCCTTTGAGCCGGCTGGAAGGTGACTTCGACCAGCGCACCGCCGCGATGAACAAGGCCCGGCTGATGTCCGGACTGATGCTGCAGATGACCCCACTGCTGACCAAGTACCGTTCGACCGCTGTCTACATCAACCACCTCATGGAATCCATCGACATGAACGCCGTGCGGTCCAACCTGCCGCCGAAGGTGACCACACCGGGCGGTCGGGCATTGAAGTACTACGCCAGTCTGCGGCTGGAGTACCGGCAGTTAGGCAGCACCAAGATCAAGTCTCTGGATTCGCTCACCGGCGAGATGGCCAACCGCGCCATCGCCTCCGTCATCCGCGTCAAATGCGTGAAAAGCAAGGTGTCCACACCGATGCGGGAAGCCGACGTGTGCGTGCGCTACGGCCGCGGATTCGACAACGCCTGGTCGGCGCTGCAGGTCCTCACCGCCCACGGTGTCATCCCGAAAGCCACCGGCGGTTGGTACCGGTTCAATCAACCGTTGCAACACCCGGACATGGAAACCCCCGGCCGGTCCGGACCGTCCATCCACACCGAGGCGTCGGTGCTCGCCTTCGCCGACGAGCATCCGGAGTGGTCGGCCATCCTGGTCAGCGAAGCCGAACACCTGCTCGACCAGCTGGGCGACAAGGCGGTGGCCACCACTGACGTGGCCGTGGATCCGCTGGCCGTGGTGGAGGAGGACGACCCCCTGTCCGGCCTGGCCGCCGACGGGGCCCAGCCGTGAGTACCCGCTATGCCGAACGCACCGAGGTGTCCAGCGACCGCAGCCGGGCCGAGATCGAGGCGACCCTGCGCCGCTACGGCGCCTGCGCGTTCGGCTACGCCTGGGAGGACGCCGCCCGCTGCGCCCTGGTCATGTTCGAGATCGACGGGCGCCGGATCAGGTTCCGGCTGCCGCTGCCCGACCGCCACGATCGGGCATTCACCCACACCGCCAGTCGGCGGCTACCCCGCGACCAGGCGGCCCAGGACGCCGAATACGAACGCGCTGTCCGGCAACGCTGGCGGGCGCTGGCCCTGGTCATCAAAGCGAAGCTGGAGGCGGTCGCCGCCGGCATCACCACGGTCCAGGACGAGTTCCTGGCCCAGATCGTGCTACCGGCAGGGCCCACGGTGGGGGAATGGCTCACACCCCAGCTGGATTCGGCCTACGCGGGCCACCAGCTACCCGCCCTGCTACCCGGCTCCGGCTGATGCGCCACCTCATCCCCGACGACGGCGCACCGCACGCACCCACCAGCGAATGCGGCTGCGGACCCACCCTGCGCATGCGCCACAACCGCCGAGAGATGGTCCACCACCGGCAGGCCACCCGGTCACCCGGACGGGGTGGTCCGTCACCACAGCGGATCACCACGGTTGAGCAGACCGGTACGCCGCCACCGGATTCGGGAGAGGACCCGCGATGATCACCCGCCGCCGCCACGTTCAGATGTGCCTGGGATGGATGTTCGCCGGTGGGGGTGCCGCCGCCCTGCTCGCGTTCGCGGACATGCCGTTTCCCGTCTGGGTGATCGTGTTCACCGGGCTGGCCCTGGGGGTCTGCTATCTGGATGCGCTGCTGCACAAGACGACGTAATGACGGGGTGAAACCGGCCCTGCGGTTTTCGGTATTGACGGGGGAACCGAAACTGCCAGGGAAAGCGAGCCCACCGTGTCGACAACTGCTGAACAGATCACCTCGGAGAAGATGCGCGCCAAACTCCATCCGTTGTCCTACGTCCGGGAAGCGCTGGCCCGCACCGAACCGCTGGCCACCTACGCCTTTTCTGTCGGAAAAGAGGTCCGCTTCCGCATCCAGCCCGGCTGGCACCACGGGGTGGAGGCCAAAGACGGCCACGAGCTGGTGGACGCCTATCTGCGCATCGGGTCCGGCTCGGCCGGCAACGAATTTCGTCTCACCAAGGATTCGCTCCTGGAGGCCACCAGCCTGTGCGGGCTCGGCAAGGGGTACGCCTCACGGTGTCCGGCCGAGCTGGTGGAGCCCCACCTGAACTACTGGTTCCGGGAGGGTCTGGGCGGGCGCCCCATCCGCGACTTCCAACTCCTGGTGGCCGGCGACGCCGGGGCGGCCATCACCCGGGCCAGCATCCAACCGTTTTCGAATGTCCGCCTCGTCGACCAGGCCCTGGCCGGTATCGCCGCCAAGTACGGCGAGTCGGAGGTACTGGTCGACTACAAATTCAGCCACTCCCTGCGCCGCACCCACGTCCGGCTCATCGTGCCCGAACAGCAGCGGGTCATCCAGCGCACCGGTACCGCCGCCGACGCCTGGTCGCTGGGCATCCAACTCAACAACAGCCTGATCGGGGCGGAGAGCACCAGCATCTCCGGCTACCTGTTCCGCTGGTTCTGCACCAACGGCGCCACCGACACGATGGCCACCTCCGGCGTCTACAGCCGCCGCGGAGCCGGCCGGGAGCAGGAAGTGTACGAGTGGGCCCGCGCCGCCGTAGACGACGTTCTGGGCGGTCTGGAGCCGGCCCTGGACAACGTACAGGCGATGGTGGACATCCCGATTGAAGGCGAAGCCAACCAGGTCCTCCGCGACGTGTTCCAGCACTACCGCACCCCGCTGCCCGAGCGGGCCCGCATCATCGAACGCATGGTGGAGGCCGGGGAACTGACCATGTACTCGGTGATGGCCGCTATCACCGAGGTCGCCAACGACCCGAGCATGAGCCCCGCCCACGTGGACGGTCTGCTCCGGATGGGCGGCGACTTGCCGCACGCGGCCACCTCCCGGTGCACCGCATGCCGCCGGCTGCTGCCTCACTGAGCCCCCGGTGAGTCACCTTCTGCGGTATGACCGCGTCATCGGCGAAATCTGCGTCGGCCCGGTCAACGACCGGCCGGCCAACGTGGGCCTGATCCTGATGACCCGCCGCCGTATCGGCGGCCTACCCATCACCAGCGGCGGCGCCTGGTTCGAACTCAACCCCACCGAGGCCCGCGAACTGGGCGCCTACCTGGTCCGGGCCGCCGACGAAGCGGAAGCGGTGCAACCATGATCGAAGTAAACGCCGAACAGCGCTACCGGGAACACGTAGCCGAGGTGGAACGGCACTGGGCCACCGTGTTACGGCGCAAAGCCATCCACGAAGCCACCGTGACGGCCCAGTACCGGCGCCGGCTACCCACCATCAAAGGCACCAAGCCCGAACAGGTCATTGACGGACTGTGCGCCGGGGACACCCAGATCCGCGACGCCAAATCCGGTATCGACCGCAACCAGCGCCTGGCGCTCATGTACGGCATCGGCGCCCTACTGGATCGGCTGCCACCACTGGACAGCTACCAGCCGGGACGAGTGGGGCACCGTGTGCTCACATGGGACTCAGACGAAACGGTGCGGGACATACCGTGACCGAGACCGAGACGCTGTCGTCGTTCGAGATGTGCACCACACCGTGCCGGCGGCGCTGCCACGTGGCCCGCACCGTCAGCCTCAACCGGGCCAAGGACCGACAGGGCCGCCGTGGCTCCACCCTCTGTGGCCAGTACGCGATAGACGAAGAGTGGGCCAACTCACCACCCGGTCGACGGCTCGTTGTGGTGGTGGCGTTGCCACCGTGTCGCACGTGCATGCGTGTGGTGCGGACCCGCACCCACGCCCCCTGAACAGCGGTTGTGCTGCACCGACCGCGCGTGTCATGGTCATGGGGACAGCGACTATGGAGGTTCGAGTCATGATCAGTCAACGCACGCCGCACCCCTCAGAACGCAACCCCTGGCCGGGGCACAACGTACCGGTACCCGTCCGCATCGACGGCAAACGGGTCCTCTCCGCCATCAAGCTGCTGCCCGCGCCGCGCCAGCCCGCCCACCAGTGGATGGTGGTCACCGAATTCCCCGGGGCCCTGTTCAACCTGCTGCGCGTGACCTACCGCGACGACCTGTACCAGGTTGCCGACAGCGTCGGTCCGATCGAGTCCTACTCGCAGGCGGTTGCCTGGATGATCCGGGTGGCCCAGTCCCACGGAACACCCGCGCAGCTCACCGATTCGACCACGTCATGACCGCCACCCTGGACAGCATCGTGGTGCAACGCGGCGGCGTGTCCTACCAGGTCGACATCGTCCCCGATTCCTTCACCCACCCCCGCGACTTCGACGACCACCGCTACACCCCGGCCGATGAAGCCAACTACGGGGACGGCTGGCAGTTCGTGTCGGTGTCGGTCACCCCGGTCGGACATCACCTGTGCGCCGACTTCGATGGAATCGAATACGGGCAGAGCCTGCGCTGGCAGGTGAGTACCGCAGACCTGATCGAGCGCGCCGACGCCGAAAACTGGTTCGAGGAGGCCCATGCCAAGCTGATCACCGCTACCACCAAGAACCGGTCACGGTGGCTACAGGGCATACGCCGTCTTGTGGCGGCTGGCCGTAGGGCGCTCGTCAGTATCGTCCGCTGAGCGTGGCCACTGTCGACTGTGGACAACGGGGGAGACGACCATGGCAACCAAGATCACCGTCACCGACCGGCCGTGTCCGGACGCTGAACAGCACACCGTGGGCCCGCCCGGATACCTCGCATTCTTCGAGTGGGCCGCGCTCATGAACAAGACGCACCGCCAGTGCAAATGCTCCGGCTGCGGCTGCTGGATGATCTGGCGGCCACGGCGTGCCACCACGGAGCCACAAGACATCAATGTAAGCTGACCTAGCCGCAACGACTACGGGAGTTTGAGTCATGACCGATTCACTGTTTCAGGAACCTGCCGCCGCCGGACCGCCCGAGCCCCCGCGTCTGCGGGGCCGTATGAAACGCCGTTTCGGGAAGGGCAACGTCTACACCGAGGTGGAGATGGCCGGTCGTCACAAGGCCCTGGAGAAGCAGGGGCGCCACTGCGACGCCAACTCCGGCCGCTGTCTGCAGGCCGCCACCAGGGCCCTGGAGGTGGTGGAGCTGGACAGCGTCACGGGTGAGCCACACGCCGAACGCGGCGAGCAGCGACGGGTACAGGTGTGCAGTCAGCACGCACCGATCTACACGCGCAGCTCCCGCTTCCGGGTGATCTCGGAGGAGCGCATCTCCGCGTCCTGAAAAGTCGGCGGCCCCTCCTGGTAGACACGGGGTGGGGCCGCCGACCTGTAGGGAGAACCGTCGTGACCGCAAACAACCTGTCCGTGTCCCAGGTGACGCTGGACGCCGTACAAGCCACCGCTGTGGTGGACCGTCACGTGCATCAGATTGACATCGGCGCCCTGGCCATCCCTGAACAGATTCAGGCTCTCCGCGCGGCGTTCACCAGGGTGAGCGACGCGGGTACGGCCGGTGGTAGCAGCCAACAGTACCTACAGGCACTGCTGACTCTCGCTACGCGGGCCCTGCTGGCCGCCGAAGCCGGGGAGAACAGCGCAGCCACGGTAGACACGGAAGCCGCCGCACCGACTGAGATACCGCCGGACCCGTATGTCGTGAGCCACCCCGTCTTTGTCCGCAAGCTCGTCGACGCCGCGCTCCAACTGTTGCTGGCCGAACGCGCGTGCCTTTCTTCCCACCCTGATCCACAGACCGAACGTGCCACGGTGTCTCTGTGCCTGACCGCGCTGGATCTGGTCGCGGAGGTGGACCAGCTTCCCCGCGCCGCCCAGCCTGTCGGCTGGCGCCGGTCACACGCCCGCCCGCCAGTAGATTTACGTACACCGAGGGACTTGACTTAAGTATGGTCGCCGCGTTACCATTCCCTGGCCAGGTTGGCTGAGCCGTGGAGGGAGTTCCAATGACCGAGGTCCGCGTTCTTGGCCAGCAGGCAAGGAAGCTCATCGCTGAGTGCGGTGCCGAGCTGGACGACAATTCCCAGCACGCGCAGCAGCTTGTGGGGTGTGTCATCGCGCCGAGTGGAATCCGGTTCAAAGCCTCGGGCTGCCACACCATCGCCATGAACTACCTGACCGATCGTGCCGCCGGCTGGCGTGCGCTGCTGGCGGACCTGCGCGCGGGCGTGGAGCCATGCGACACACCAGAATGTGAAATGTGCGACGGCGTTGACCCGGGTAGCGCTGCGCTGCCGGTGGCCGGGCCGGCGAGCCCCACCCGCCGCCGCTACCGCCACGCGCGGTACCACCGGTCCCGTCCGGACACCACAGCCGTGTGTCCGGACCCAGAGAACTGCCCGCACCCCGGCGCGGTATCCGGCGACTCTTGCGAATGCTGCGGCGCGATCATCCCTTGACTTCCGCCACCCGGACAAGGTAGGTTCTGTCTACCAGATAGACACCACCGCAACGCAAGGCTTAGGAAAGGTCGGGCCATGAGCGCAACACCCACCGCGGACGCTCCCAGCGAGGAGCAGACCTGGACCTTCTTCGGGTTCTGGGAGAACGACCGCATCGTCGTACAGTTCGAGACGCCCGGCGAGGTGGACGACGACCGCGAAGACGATGGGACACACGAGCAGGGTCTGTGGGCCGCATCCGGCTCTGGCCCGACCATGGAAGAGGCACAGCGGCTCGTCGTTGCGGAGTACGAAGACGCCGAAGACGAGGACCTGTCATGAGCGCCGCTGTCATGCATCCTTACCCAGACACGCTCGCGAAAGCACGAAAGGTAGGAGCGAGTAAGGCCAATGATGTTGAGCTGCTGGCGCTCTACTGCGCCGATGTTCTACAGATCATTGTCGGGGCGGTGTCACCTCGACTTGTGTTTGAGGCCGCCCAGCAAAGAGGCATGACCGCCCTCGATCTCGCAGCGCTCACACTCTCTGACCCCGCCGCCGTGTCCGAACTGCAATGGGACCTGTCATGAGCGCCGCTAGCGACCTGCGCCGGGCCGAGGCCGTCCTGACTGAGCTGCTGGCCACCTACGCCAAGCACGGCTGCACCCCGGCCGAGACGGAGGACATGGAATCCGTTGTCAAGGCGCGCCGTAACGTCGAATTCCTACGGGGCCGGAAGGGGGGCCGAAGGTGACCGCGAATGTACGCCGGGCTGCCGGGAACTCTTGACTTCCGTCACCGGGACAAGGTAGGTTCTGTCTACGAGATAGACACCACCGAAATACCAGGCTAGGAAAGGTCGAGCCATGAACGGAAACAGAGAACAGGTCATGACCACCGGTGCCGAATACGCTAGCTTGCCCGCAGACGAGCGCGAGGCTTTGCTGATGCGGCAACACGGCGAAGCGAGAACCGCCAGCCAGCGGTACGCCGCGCTGCTCGTGCTGGAGGCCGGGGTAAAGGCCCGCGAATTTCTGCCCTCGGTTACGAAGCTGGCTTTCCGGTTGGGTGATGGAGGGTCAGTGGTCACGCTGCTCACCGCCTACGGGGTCGGCGGGGAGGTTCTGTGGGACCTCGATGTGGATGAAGAGTGGCCCGACGAAAGCCAGGTCGCCGACAACCTGGAGGCGGCCTATGACGCGGATGTCAGGTGCTTTAAGCGTGACGGTGACCTGCATTGCATCACCGTCGACTGGTGACACCATCCCGTCACTCGTGTACGCAGTTTCTGACTAAGGAGTTTCGAGTCATCATGAGTAATGTCAACCCGCCCAGCTACACCTTTGAGGAGCCGATCGGCACGATCCGTGTCGACGTGCTCACCGCCGAGGAGAACGACAGTCGTCGGCTCGCGCCGGAGCTTCAACCGCGTATCCGTGTGGACGCGACGCTGACCGTTCGCGGTGTGGCTTACCGCGTCTTCGCCAAATACCGGTGGGAGCGGACCGGTCACGCGGTCTATTCCCACGGCAATCCGACCGGCGCCCATACTTATTGGCAGGAGATCGACAGTCAGTACACCCGTGTCGACTCCGGTAAGCGGCCTGACTACAGCACACCTACTTACCGCACTCTGTACGACACAGTGTGGCGCGTGCTCGGCCGGCTGGTCGCCGACCATCCCGAGTGGCAGCATGCCTCTCTGGTGGCCCGGCTGCGGAAGTTGGCCGCTGAGTCTGAGCAGACCGCTGCATCGGCCCGGTACCAGTGGATGGAAGCCACCACCAGGGCGGCCGCGCTGCGCGGCGAGCTGGCCACCGCCCTACTCGACCACAGTGCCGGGGTCAGCGGTGTGTGTCAGCACTGCGACCAACCAGTACGGCTGTCGGTCGACCCGTCGGTTCCCTGGGTGCACACGCAGACTGGTAACGGTTACTGCGACGTGTACGTACCCGTAGATGCGGTCATGTTGGCCGGCACGTCCGGCCGTACCGAGGCCAGCCCGTTGGCACAGAGCATTCAGGGAGAGCAGTCATGACAGTCCGAGGCGTGTTCCTGGTAGGGCTGACCGTTGCGGTCGGCGGGCTGGGCCTGGTCTTCTTCCCGCCCCTGGTCGTGGTCCTCATCGTGGCGCTCTGCCTGAGCCGGTTACGCCGGACCGCCAAGACTGGCAGTTGACAGGGCACCTGACCAGCGACTATGTTCTGTCTACGAGCTAGACACCCCGCCGAAGGCTAAGCACCTTCCAGCCACATAAGGACGGACATCATGGTAGTCATCACTGCCCGCACCGATCTCGCGCCTCTCACCGGCGTACGGGTGCGCATCCAGAACACAGTGCGCGGTGAGCGGTTCACGCGCTACGGCGTGTTCACGGAGTTGTGGCACAGCGACGGCGCCCGGACCGGCATGGGCCCCCACGCTGGTGGCTACCTCACCGAGGAGCCGCACGGTTCCTGCCGGGGCGGCAATACGGCGTTCTGCCTGGACTACAACGACTCCACTGTGGAGGTTGCGCGATGAGCGCGGTCGGGAGTCGGGTTCGTCTGCTCGCCTGGGGCTCGGACGAGGCACTGCGGGAAGACAGCGTGCCGCACGGCACCGAAGGCACCGTGGTCGCGGTAGAAGACGACGTCAACATGATTCACGTCCGGTGGGACACCGGCCTAGAGCTGGGGCTGATCCCCGAACACGACCGGTGGGAAGAGGTGGCACCTTCGGTGACCGAGGTCGACCGCATCAGCAAACGCGCTCACGTGGCCGCGCTCCGGGCCGGGAACTTCTGCTACATCTACTCCGGCTCTGACCGTACCGAGGTCGCCGAGCGCGCCCGTACGGGGGAAGTGGGGATGACCGCTGCCAACCTCGATACCGAGGTGACCTGGCTACAGCCGCAACACTTCCACGAGACCTACCAGCGGCTCTGTGACGCGGTCGGCTACCGCAACGTATACCTGATGCCCAGTACCGAGGGGAACGGCGCGGAGGCTGGTCCGTGAGCCTGTTTCCTACCCCACAGGACTACGCAGCCAACCCGCCCGGTAGCTGGACGATACAACGGCTGACACGCCGTCTGTACGCGCTCTGCGCGAGGGACGGCCGGGTGCTGGCCACCTACCCGCGCCGTGGTGACGCGGTCCGTGACGCAGACAGGATCAGAGCACAGTACGACCAGGAGAGACGCGCGACCACCGTAGACACTCGCTCTTGACTTAGGTCTACCGCCCGGTGTACCTTACGTATGTAGGCAAACGAGCGACACCAGGAGGCGCCACCATGAACGATCAGGTACCCGCCAAGGAACCGACGGTAACCGTAAGTCTTCCGCGCAGTTACAGACTAGTCATCGAGTGTGGTGCGCCGGGCGAGAACATCGATGGTGCCGTGCGGCAGGCTACCGCCTGGTTGTGCGACAGCATCGACGAGAGTGGTGAGCATGACTTGACCGTAACGGTGACCGATGAAACGGGCGAGCTTGTCGCTCAGCACCAGTATCAAGCTCATTAGGGACGCGCGTGTCCACCGTAGACACTCGCTCTTGACTTAGGTCTACTGTTTGGTGTATCTTACGTATGTAAGCAAGCGAGCGACACCAGGAGGCGCCACCATGAACGACCAGGTTTCCGTTACCGAGGTGGTCGACCTGTCCGACGAGCTGACCGGCGAGGCCGAACACATCCGCGATAGCGGCGTATCCACCGAGGCCGAGGTCCACCGGTTCTGGCACCGCATCAACGGGCCGGCCGAGGAGGTCGGGTGTCCGTGGGATGCTTGTCACAATCCGCGGGATGACTACGACGGGCCGGCCTGGTGTGGCCAGTGGATCGACTCGGCCGACTACTGCTCCGGCGACCACGGCGCCGAACAACAACCGTTCTGAGTCCGCACAACCGTTGAGGCTAGGGAGAATCAAGCCATGAAACCGCTCACCACACTTGCCGCCGAGGTTGACCAGATCCGCGAAACGCTGTTTGGTATCGCCCGCGCGCACCGCTCGGTGATCCCACCGGCCGAGGTCGTCGCGACCGAGGCGGCAACGCTGGCCCAGCAACTGGGCGAGGTCATCTCCGCGCTCCTGGCGCCTGCGGGCCTGCTCTCCTCTGTGGAGTGGACAGCGGACCTGGCAGACGCGGAGGTCGCCACGCTCGACGACCAGAGCCGAAGGCTACTCGCCAACGCGCTACGTGAGGCGTGGAATGACAAGCAGGACTGGGCAGTCCTGGACAAGGTACGGGGCCGCATCGCTGGCAAATACCCGTTCGCGGATGCGCGCGTGGTTCTGTTCACCGCCTCGGAGTGGGACAACGGGTGGTATCTAGATGACACTGCCGCCGTCTTCTTCGCGGACGGTACCTCGGATTCCAATGTGGATTTCGGGTGCACCACGGAGCTAACCGAGGGACACGGCAGCGTCGGGCCTGATTCAGCGCTGGCCGTCAACCTCCGCACGGGTGAGATGTTTTTCGACGATTACCGCGCCAACGTCACCGAGAAAATGTGTGAGTGGTTGGGACTTGCGGAGCTGCCGCCGAGCGCGTAAGGTCCTGTCTATCAGCTAGACACCGCACACCGAGGCTAAGGACAATCAAGCCATGACAAGCATCATCGACAGTGAGCCGACCCATATCCGGCGTGACCGGTCCATCGAGTTTCAGTGGCCGGTACGACCGGGCAAGTGTGACAGTCTCGACGGCCAGGGAACCGTGCACGCCGTTCTGTACGTGTCACACGATGGCGACGTCAAACGGTTCCGGGCCAGCACGCACCCGGCCACCATCTACCCGAACGGCGTAACCAGCATGGAGATCTCCCTGCTCGCGCAGGGCTTCCGGTTCAGTGAGTCCACGCCGCGCTACAGCGTGAAAGCGTTGGAAGCGTTCGCGCTGCGGGCCGTCGCCGCGCTGCGTACCGCGTACGCCGCTGGCGACACTAAGGTACTGGCGCTGTTTGACACGGAGCCGGCAACGGCAGAATAGACAAGGGCTTGACACGCAGCCCCCGACCACATAGATTCTGTCTATCAGCTAGACACCGCACCACCGAGGCTAAGGAAAATCAAGCCATGGCACAGCAAGTGGTAACCCTGCCCGACTCGTTGATCAACGCAATCCGGGTGGTCTGCGCAGACACGGACACCGATCCGGGCGCAGCGGTTGAGGCCGCGCTGCTCATCACGTACGGATACGCGCTGTACCGGGCAGCCGATTCGATCGAGCCGACCAGCATCGTGATACCCAAGGCGCAGTGGCTACAGATCGCTGAGATGCTGGTCAGTGGTCGGGGCCCGGCGGTCGACCGCGCAAACCTCGGACTGACGTGGATGAACCTCGGGCCATCATCGGCCGACGCTTACAGAAGTGGGCAGGTTCCGGCATGAGTGACACACGAGTCAAGTTGGCCGCGCTGCGCAAGGCGAGCGAGGGACCGGACCCGTACGCCGAGGCGGATGCGGACCACACGCCGGTCCGCACGGTGCCGGGTGAGGATGGTTTCGAGTGTGGCCGGTGCGGGCTGGCCATCACGGCCGACGCGCGGAGGCACGGACACATCGCGGACGGGAAGTGAGCACCATGAGCGGAGCCACCACACAACGGTGCGTCAACGACGATCCGTCCTGCCGGGGCCCGGTGGAGCTGCGCACGGCGCTGTCAGGTACGGGTACGCCGTTCCCGCGCTGCGAGCTGCACTGGCAGAAACGGCTAGACCTGGAAGAGGGGTTGCGCGAGCGGTATCCGGTGCACCCGCCAGCGGGCTGGTCGCCGGCCGACATTGGCGAGAGCTGGAGTGAGGAGGACTACTGATGTTCTACGTGACGATTGTTCGTGACAGTAGGCAGGTTGGGGTACTGGCCGGGCCTTTCAACTCGGCCGAAGACGCGCAGCCGTGGGTGGAGCGCACCCGCGTCGCAGCGATCGCGGTAGACCGGTGGCCACACTTCGACGCTTTCGGCGTGTCGCACATCCCCGGACGGGGCGCGCCCGGCCGTCTCAACGCTCGCCTGGGGCTGCTGCCGGCCGGCTCGGTCGGGTACCGGGTCTGGCGACAGGGACCGGTCACGCACGCTGCCTCACATGAGGCCGCCGGTACCGTGCGTTCGGTACCGTCCGTCTGATGGATGACGAGGAGGCCGGCCGGCTCGCGCGGGAAGACGGCTACGTGACCTGTGACGAGTGTGGGCACATGATGGAGCGCCACGACACCACGGGCTGTCAGACGGCGATTGACGGCGGTTGCCCGTGCCAGGTACGGGTTACGCAGACGGAGATCCGCGCGATACGTGTCCGGTACGGACTGCCGGCCCGGTTCGACCGCAACCTCTTGATGCCGTAAGCCACCTGTAGCGCAGACAGGCTACAGCGGCGCGCGACAGCGCTTGACGTAGGTACACCGACGGGTGTACGTTCACCACATCAGCAAAGCACGGCTACGGAAAGTTGGAGCCACATGCGCAAGACATGGAATCACGTACCGCCGGAGTCCACCCAGCCCTGTCCCGATGACAATATGAGTATGTGTGTGATCGGACAGGTCGGAGTCTGGCACGGTGACCGGCGGAAGCTCATTCACACGGAATCGGCTATGGAGATCGCCGCATGGTGGCAGGGTCCGCGCTCGCCCGGACTCACCGCGTTTGCCAGTACCGGAACCATCACGCCGGACCTGCTACTGGAAATCGCCGCCGCGCGTCGCACGGTGACCGGTGCCGACGGTGACGACCTGGACGCGCTGGCGGCCTACGTGCGCGCCGTGGTGATCCTGACAGGCGACGACGCTGCCTACCACGGCGCAGAGGAGACGTGCGACCATTGCACCGATTCCGGTTGCCTCTACATGGCCAGCGCGATCACGTTCACAGTCCAGGTGGAGGTAACGCGCGGTTCCGGCCCGTGGCAGGTTACGTCGGCAGTAGCCAGCGCTCTTGGTGAGGCTATCGCCAACGCGGGCGCCGGAGTTTTCTCCGTGCTGGGTTCTGAGTACTGGACCACGGGCGTACGGTCCCGCCGTGCCTGATGAGGTTTGGATCAACGAGTCGCGCGCCGAGATGTGCGAGTGCGGTTGTGACACTGACCTACATGACGTAGTGGAAGTCGATGTTTTCTGTCCCAACTGCGGTGTGTGGTGCGCGGATGTGAGGGACATCGCTTGACACTGTGAGTACGACAGGCTAGCTTGTGTCTAGCAGGTAGACAGAACGGCTACGGAAAGTAGGAGCCATGGAAATTCTCGCTTACCACAACGCACGGTCGAACGACGATCGCGATTTCGCCTTTCTCACACACAAGACGGGTGAGCCGGTAGTCCTGGTCTTCCGCACCGAAATCCCGGATCAGGATGATCTCGCGGCGTGCGAGTGGGCTTTCCACCTGCTCAACGTTGGCCATGAGGCTTTCGGTACGCCCGATCCGGCAGCCATCGAGTACCGCGCACGCGGTAACAGGTCACTGTCGGTTGGCGACGTCGTTTCGGTTGACGGTCGGTTCTACGCGGTTGCGTCGTATAGCTGGGCGCCGATCGACAAACCGCCGATGGTCGAAACCACTGCGCCGGGCACTACGCCGATCGCGGATACGGCTCTTGACGGGTGATGGGCAAGCAGGCTACTGTCTAGCTAGTTGACAGGCACAACCCAACGGCTAGGGAAGTAGGAGCCATGGAAACTCGCAGCTACGCGGACGGTACATCGATCACAGTCAAGATGCCGTGGTCGGTGTACGTGAGCGCACGGGTACTCTGTTCGGACGGCAAGGTGCGCGCCACGGCACGGATTGCATTGACGGCCGACACCTTCTTTTCGGTGCCGTGCGCGGTTAAGGTTTCCGGCCGGACGGTTTCCGGTTACCTCACAGTGGAGACGCGCGAGGGAATGTCTACCGAAACCACGGATGATCCGGCCGTCGTTAAGTTCATCGCGTGCGGCAAGAACGCCGACGCGCTGCCGACCGGTGCCTACGTCGTACCCGCCACGGTTTCATCGGCGGTTTCCTGATGGGCGCCACACGGCAGCGTTTCACGCCGGCCGAGCGCTCGGCCCTGCTGATCGGCGCGGACATCGAATGGCGCCACGGTTCTCGGTGGTACGCCGGAACGGTTTCCGGCCCGATTACCACGGATGAAATCGGTGCGCAGTACGTACCGGTTACGCACACAATCAAGAGCCCAACGGTTTCACCCGGAGGGATGCGCGGTTACCCGAAACAGATTCGCGTGCTGGCGGTTTGACACGGGTTTCAGCTCTTGACTTAGGTTCACTACGGTGTGTACGTTCATGCCACACAACCAAACGGCTACGGAAGTAGGAGCCATGTCAAGTACCCGTATCGGCGTAGCGTACGGCCCGATTCACAACGGTCGACAGAACACGTACGCGGTTTACCGCGTCAACGTGGACGCGACGGTAACCGTTGAACACACCGGTCACCGTGAGGGTACGACCATGGTCGGGCTGCCGTTGGGCGGGCCCGGGTGGCGGCCGCCGACACGGTTCGATAGCGACATCGATCACTTCGTTGAGATCACGTTTCTCCGCCACTGTGGCGAGATGCCATCGCACATCGGCTCGCGCGCCATGGCTGGCATCGATCAGGCAACCGACAGCGACGGCGTACGGGTGCGTGAGTGCACCGGCCGGTACGGCACGCTAGACGGGCCGCACAGTACGTACGGTGCCACGGTCCGATGGGATGATGGCTCGCGGTTCTACGTGGACTCTGCGTGCCTGTGGCGGGTCCCATCGGCCCTGTAGCGTGGACACGCTAGGCCCGGTCGGTACGCCCGGCCGGGCCTTTGCCGTCGCTGCCCGCTTGCACGCTGCCGCTCGCCTGTCCGCTTGCACGCTGCCGCTTGCACGCTGCCGCTCGCCTGTCCGCTCGCACGCTGCCGCTCGCCTGTCCGCTCGCACGCTGCCGCTCGCACGCTGCCGCTCGCACGCGCACGCACGCCTGTCCGCTCGCACGCCTGTCCGCTCGCACGCGCACGCACGCTGCCGCTCGCACGCTGCCGCTCGCCTGTCCGCTCGCACGCTGCCGGCTCGCCTCGCTAGCTAGAAATTATTGCTACTTGACTCGCCAGAGACGCACAGGCTACTGTCTACCTAGTTGACACCACGGCTACGGAACATGGGAGCTATCATGACTGCCGAAATGACTCGATTCGCCCGATCGCTGGACAGTACGGAATTTCAGCCGTTGAACGGCAGGCGTGACCCGTTCGATCTACTGTCCAGTGTGAGTGCCAACGTTGGCGACGCACAGACCATGATGGAAACGGCCGGCGTACTCGGTTGGTCGCCGGAAATGATTCCGCTATCCGGAATGGATAGCGTCGGCAACATGTACGAAACTCCGGCCAGCAATTACGGAATCGTCGTACCGACCTATCCGACAGGTCCGGCCTATTTCGGTCAGGCTCACAAGGATTTCAAATTCATCCGTCCGGAAGCGTTGCATCCGCTGATCGACGCGATTGTCGCGCACGGCAATCCGCTCACGGGGATTATTCCGGGCCCGGTTACCCGATTCGTCTTCGATTCTAAACTGATCGACATCACGCCGTATAGCAAGGCAGCGGCTGAGAACATCGGCGAAATTATCCGTGTGCGCTGGCAACTGGACCTCGGCAACACTGGCAAGAATTCCCTTGTCATTGGCCAGAAGGGTATGCGTCTAATCTGCGCGAATGGGGTGAGTACGGCTTCGTCAATGGGTAGCGTGTCGATCTCGCATAGCAATCTCGCGCCGGGCAAGATCGCTGCCACGGTCGATCGGATCATGAGTCAGGGAAACATCGGACTCGATAAGTGGATTACGGACGCTCGCCAGACGATCAACGCTCGCTTGACACTGGACGGAGCACTCGCACTGTGGGCGGATCTGTTCTCATGGACTGACGACAAGGACGGGCGCGCGCTCACCACACAAGACTCGCAGCGTGCGACGCTTACCCAGCTCTGGCGGTCCCCTACCCAGACGATCACGTACCCGGAAACAGCGTGGGCGTTTTTCGGCGCGACAACCGAATACCTCGACCATGAGGCGACCGTCCGATTTGGTGGCGACACTCGTGAGCGTGCGCTCGCACGTCGGGTAGTCGAGTCCGCTCCGGCCGTCGAGTCCGTCAAGAATCGCGCATGGGAGATGGCGCTAGCCGTCTAGGCAACGCGCACGGGTGAGGCGAGGGGACAGTCCCCTCGCCTCGCTCTTGTTTGTCATACGTACGTTGTTCGTTTGACTTAGGTACAGCACGGATGCTAGTTTGACATCTCAACCAAACGGCCACGGATAATCGGGCCCAGAGCAAAGGATCAGCCATCATGGATGTCAACGCTACGTGGTCAGAAATTCTCGCCATCCTGTCGCAGCCGATGACATCGGAAAACGCAGACCGGCTCGAAGAGCTTGCCTACGCGCTTGACGGTTGGCTTGCGCGTGGCGGTTACGCTCCCGGTACTTGGCCGGTAGGCACACTCGGGTACTACCGCCACGCATGCGCTTACGGTGAGTCGGTAGGCATGTCCGATGGCGAGTGCGTCACGTACGCCGCATGGTTCGTGGCGGAATGGGCAACCGACATCGACACAGACACGGATCACACTCGCGAGGTAGTGCGCTTCCGTCGGATCATGAGCGTCGCCACGGTCGTCTAGCCCGTACGCCGCAACGCGGAACCGCGCCACCCAAACCATGGGTGGCGCGGTTTCTGTATCTGCCCTACATCTGTAGTCTGTTTGACTTAGGTACCCTCGCCACGGTACCGTGCGCCTATGAGTCGTGATACCGCAGAGAACCGCGCCGCGTACGTCCGTGGTTGGGCTGCGTCCGTTCGCCACGCAGAAGGCGCCTTAGAACGCGCCGATGATCGTGGCGAAATCGGCGCATGGTACGACGGATATCTCGACTACGCAGCCGATCGGCCGAAGTGGCACACGCTGCGTTGCCTAAGCGATAACCACGACACGTGCGACACGCCTTAAATCTGTACCTCGTTTGACTTAGGTACTCTCGCCACGGTACGTTGACATCTCAACCAAACGGCCACGCATAATCGGCCACGCGCTACGGAGGTTCCACCCATGGTCAGCTACTCCACAGATGAGATGATCAACATTCTGCGTTCCGGCCACGGCTACTCGCCAGACGACGTTACGTCGGTCCTAGATCAACTCATCTCGGCCGGACTGGACACTGTGACCGAGAATGAGGCTAGCGGCTACACGTTCACTGTCGATGAATTGCGTACCGCGTTGCTGCAGCTCATCGCACGGGTACCTATGGCGCTGCAGTCGTGGCTTTGGCGCCACGCATACTACTACGCCGAGGTAGTTCATCACATGTACGCCGATGAGTGTGAGGCGTACGCGGAGTGGTTCACGCTGCGATACGCCGACCCGTTGACACTGACCACGGCTATCTGTCACTCACGCGAGGTTCCGGTATGGCGCGCCACGGTACCGACCATGGTCACGCTCGGCTAGCCGCTTACGCCGCAACGCGGAACGCGCCACCCAACCATGGGTGGCGCGGTTTTCGTATGTCCGGCCGACGTGACCACAGAAACAGCGCTTTCCGCCGACTTCCCGATTCTCCCAGAAAAGCCAAGAGGCCCGTAGAGCCGATCGCTACCCGTTGTCTGTCGGGATGGTAAGCCCATCCCTGCCTACCCTGCCCGATCGCTGCCCTACGGACACCACAGAGGCTCTGGCGACCCATCCTCCGGACCATGGGTCCCCAACCGATGATGTGACCTCTGTACCGTCCGGCTACTCGTGGCCAACTCGGCCAATCATCAGGGAACCGCGTGCGCTCACGTACCCGTACCGCGTAGCCGGCTAACCGTCGGGACCGCTTACGTACCCGTGCGACTGTGAACCGCTAGCCGGTACCCGTACGGTCAGCACACGTGGCAGTCACCTTCAGTTGGGGCTTACTGTCAGAATCGCTGGCCACGCTCATTCGCACGCTGATCGATCCGAGCATGTCCGGCTAGTCCGAGCCTGACTGTATCGCGTCCCAGAGTCCATTTCTGCCAGATCGACGCTACCGGCTCAGAACGGCTACAGGGTCCACGGGTACCAACTTGGCATGCTGGACCGCGTATGGGCCTCTGTGGCTGTCGCAAGCCCTACCGTGGCGCGGTTCGTACCCTGCCAATCGGGAGCGTGGCTTGCCATTCTGAACATGGGTGACCGATCGGTCGGGTACGTGACCTAGCGTCCGATATTGTCGGCAATCCCTTACGCCGCAACGGATGTAGCCTCGCCACGACGCTTGCGCTCCATAAAGGACGTTGAGTGGATCATGCGAAAACGCTAGTTGATCTTTCCTACCCGATCCAGCACCAGACAAGATCAACCCATGCCCGAAAGCCCGATCACGCTGATCCGTGGGCACCTATGATCGGGCAGGCTTTCGGGCAGGGTCGGAACAGGACCTATCGGCTGCTAGAGCGACGCTTGCCATGGGTGCCCAGAGGTACGCTTTTGGGCATGGCTATCTGTGCGCAATTCCTGTAGCGTCACGGGTAGCGCGCACCCATCGGAACGCGCACCGGTCACGGAAGTAGGGACCCATGGACGAACAATGCGAGTACGGGGACTGTGTCTCAGAGGACGGCTACGGCACGTGCGAGGGATGCGGCCACCCGATGTCGGTTGATCACTCGCCTGTGAGCGTGCGCAGCACGTGCGAAGACGCTCCCTGTTGCGGATGTTGCTCATGAGCGCGACACGGCACAGTTGCGGCGGGCCCGTGTTCGGTCGCCTCACCGATGGTTGCCCGCGTTGCGACGAACTGAGGGATGGCGCCACGCCCATCAAGGTCACGTGGTACGACGCGCCACGCTACAGCGGCGGGCCCGTGCACCGGTGCTCGGGTACCTGCCCTAGGACGTGCACCGGTGGTGACTGGTGAGCCGCTAGCGCGTACGCGCACGGGCCCGAGGAGCGCTCCTCGGGCCCGTTCGTGCGTCCGGACCATCGGCTGATCGGTCGGCAAATTCTGACCGCTCGGCCTATTGACTTTCCGCATATGGGGGTATTCGGACATGGCTCCGGCCGGGTCAAATTTTTTCCGCCTGGCTACGTAGCCCAAGAATTTTCTGGAATTTCTACGGATTTCCCAGAACCATCAAGATCCACTAAAGACCGGCTAACAAGATCCACTAAAGACAGCGTGCGGTGAGGCTTCCCCGTACGGAGCCCGCGGTGAGCCCCGCCGGTGAGAGCCTCGGTACGAACACCAGACGGCGCCGGCGAGCTAACAAGATCCACTATCGGTAGCAACACGGGGATTTTGCGCGCAATCAAGATCATCTGGATCCTGGCTCCGCGGGCTGGCAGAAACTCGGATCAAGATCGTTTTTCAGGATTCCGCTACGGGGTACCAGCGCCGACACTTTGACGGGGGAAAGGGGCCCCGCGGAGGTCTACCGGGAGGGGTCCCGGTAATGTGGGGGCGAAGCCGGGCAAGATACCGCGAAACGACACCGTAAAACGGCCTGAGATGGCCGTAGAGCCACGAAAACGGCTCCGGGGTGGTGACGGGAAGGGTGTGGGGCATGGCGGAGGTGCGCGCTTTGGTGGCGGTGCCCGGCCAGGAGGTGAAGATGGCCCGCTTCGTGCCGTCACCGGGGGAGTTTCTGAACATCGTCGGCGGGGAGGTCCACCGGATCGGCCCGGAGGTGTCCCAGGCCCTTTCCGGCTGGCACGGCTACGTCAACGCCCGTGGCGGTTCGGAGAACGCCCGCTTCAACGTGGTGGCGACCGCGCTGGCCCGGGCCGCCGGCGGCTGGCCCGACGACGTGTTTCTGGGCACGGCGGTGTTTCTGGGGGACACCCCGAGCCACCCGGAGGCGGACATCCCGGAGCGGCTGCTGGCGTTGGGCCTGCGGATGGGGCTGTGGCGCTCCCGGGAGGCCAGGTGAGGCCCGCGGACGGCCCGACGGCGGCGGGTCCCGAGCCCCACGGCGCGTTCGTGTGCCCGCTGTGCGGCCGGAGTTCAGCCAATCCGCGGGACCTGGCGGAGCGGTACTGCGGCGGGTGCCACCGCTTCGTCGACGACGGCGTCCCGGACGACCCCGTGGCCGGCCCGCCAGGGCCGCTGACAGCCCCGCAGCCGGCCCGGGAGGCGACGTGAGCCCCCCGCTGTCCCGCGACGGTGACGACGCGCTGGTGGCGTCCACGGGGCCGCTTCGGCGGGCGGTGGCGGCGAAGCTGTCCGCCTCGATGACCAGGACGCTGGCCGGCTGGACCAGCTGGGCCCTGGACGCGGCGCTGAGCGGGGTTCACGGCTGGCTGCTCAGCGACGACGTGGTGGCGGTGGTGACGTCCGCGCTGGACCGGGCCGAGGGTGAGAACGAGTCCGTCACCAACACCCAGCGGGCCGGCTACGTGGTGGCGGCGCTGGCCCGCTGTCTGGCCCGCCGGTGAGCCCCCAGCCGGACCCGGCGACCGCCCAGGAGGCCCGGCTACGGGCCCAGCTCGGCGACGCGCTGTGCCGGATCCAGCGGGCCCACCTGGCCGTGGCGGGGCGCCGCTGGGTGTCGGTGGCCAGGCTGCTGGCGGCGCTGGACGGCCCGGTGGCGACGCCGGTCCCCGCGGACCCGCCCGCGCCGGGGCTGAGCCTGAGCGCCGCGTACGAGGAGACGCCGTGGTGGGCCCACCGGGAGGGTGTTCCGGTCGGTGAGGTGGTGCTGCGGCTCAACGCGGCGGAGGTCTGCCGCTGGCCGTCGGCACCGCCCGGCCCGGGCGACGACCTGGCCGTGTTCATCGGCGAGAAGCTGGGCCGGATCCTCGCCGCGGACGGCTAATCGACGGCTAGTGACGGCAAAATTAGCCGTCCCGGACGCGGAAACGTGCGGTCGGCCCGGGTTTTGCCGCCAAACCGCCCACAGTCGCCGAACCGGCCCGCTAATCTGGACCGCGAGGCGCCGTCCTACGGCCCGCCTACCGTGTCGAGCACCGACACCCGCCAGTACCGCTGCACCAACCGCAGGGCGGTCCGCCGCCCACCCGCCAGGACCGCGGAAGCCGACAGAGCTAACCTCCGTCACCCGCAACCCCAACCCACCGCAACATGACCGGTCTTTGCGACGGCAGCCACAGCCCCTCAGCAGGGTGAGGTATCAGTCCGACAAACACGCACCAAGGCCGGCGTCGAGCACCGCAGCGGGACCGGGTCGAACGGAGCCACACAGCACGGCACGCCTTCGGGTGTGTGGCCCGGCGTGGATTCTTCATAGCGGGCCCGGCACGACAACGCAGCGTCCTACGGGAGACCGGATGAGCGTGGCACCGCCCGACGGCGGAACCCCGCCGACCGAGCCCCCACCGAAGGTGGAGACGACCCTCACCGTCAACGAGGCGCTGGCCAATGCGGCCCGGTTGTTGCGGGCGGCGGAAATGGAAACGAATCTGGCCCTCATGGAGCGGCTGGAAAAGCTCGCCGACTCGTGGACCTCCATCGCCGGCATGCTCATCTCGGCCGCCGAGCTGGGGGAGCCGGATTGACGTTGGCGACCCACCGTTTCGTCAGGTAGGCCGAAAACGGCCGACAAGTTGGCGCCGGTCTCCAAAACGGCGCTGAATAGCGTTGTCAGGTCGCGTTCAGACCTGTGGCGAGGCCTCGAATTCGGTTTTCACCGTAACCGGGGCCAGGAATACCGCGCCCATGTCGAATGACATGGGCCAATAGTGTGCGGCCCCCGGTGAGTCGGGCGTCGAATGTGACGCCGTCGTCGTCCGCTCAATCAGGATGGCGGCGCCGGGCGCGCCCGCCACAGTTCCGCCGGGTCGACCTCTTGCGCGGTGGCGTCCTCGTCGGCCAGTGACTTGACGACCCCCGGCTCGGACAGGATGTCCAGCGTCTCCTGCAGTGCGGCCAGGGCTTCCACGGCGAGGATCACCACGGTCGGTACGCCGTCCTGGGTAATCGCCACCCGGTCCTCGGTGCCGGCCACGTCGGCGACCAACGAGGACAGCTGTTCGCCGGCCTGGGTGAGGGACACGGTTGCCACAATCATGCGTGAACCCTAGCTGCTAGGCGACCCAGGTCTACACGTGTTTCCTGGACCCTTCGGCAATCCCGGGTGACGGGTCCCGGGGCGTCTACGCTGGCGGGATGACGCTGCGACACGAGGCCGAGGCCGCGGTGGGTTTGGAAGACACGGTCAAGGCGGAAGACGGCACCGTCCACCACATCCGCTTGATCTCCAATGTGGAGGCCGGATGGCGCTACGAGGTGTTCTCCGCCGATGAGCGGCTGATCGGGTTCCTGTTCCTGCACCGCTGCGACGTCCCCGGCGCGCAGTGGCGCCTGGCTGTGCTGGACGTCGACAACGAGACGGTGTGGAACCCTCCGGGGGTGGAAGGCCAGCCGAGACTGTCGGTACCGGGGTGGGCCGCGTCTGCTGGCTGTCAGGCTAGCGCGTTCGAAGCGCTGATCGAGCTGCGGCTCTGGATGAGCCGGCCGGTGGCGATTCCGACATAACACCCGGGGTGGCGTTGGGTCGGTTGGCCTGGTCGGGCCTATTCTGACGTTTCGGGGAGGGAGGTGCGTTGTGACGATGACTGAGGTTGGCCGCCTGGCGGTGCCCGCTCGGCCCCTGTCCGTGGAGGACTGGCTTGACCTGGACGTGGACGGCGAGCTGGCCAAGCGCGTCGAGCTTCAGGGCGGGGGCCTGATCATCATGGCGCCTCCGGTGAGCGGCCACGCGATGGTGATCAGCCGGTTGATGGGCTGGCTGCTGCGGGCCGGCCTCGAACCCAACCGGGTGCTGGCCGGTGTCGGCCTGATCACCGGTCCCGCCACCGCCCGGATCCCCGATCTCGTGGTGTTACGGCGGGCGCCCAGTGCGCGGGTCCGGGCGTTCCAGCCCGGTGACGTGGTCCTGGCGGTGGAGGTGGTCAGTCCCAGCACCGCGGCGCAGGACCGCCAGGTGAAGCCCGACGAGTACGCGGCCGCCGGCGTGGAGTGGTTCTGGCGGGTGGAGGGCGCCCACAGCCCGGATACCGCGATGGTGCATCCGGCGCACCGCATGCGGGTCGGTCTGGATCCGCTGGACCCGCTGCCGCTGGCTGCTGTTCTGGTGGACGACCCGACCCGGCTGTTCGGTGGCTGACGCGCCGACGCAGCGGGCGATACGAGCGGACGACCGGCTGCGGTGCGACGTTGTACGTAGGTAATGGGTTGGCGCAGCTGCTCGCGGCCGGCTGGACGTGGCAGGACGGTCCGGGCGACCTTGTGGCCGGAAAGCGGATCAGGTACCTGCGGGCGCCCCACGTACGCTGCTGAAATGGATCACGTAGCGCCCATCGGGCAGGTCCGGCGCAGGCTGGCTGGTGTCGTGGAACGCGCCACGCGACATGAGTCCACCATCATTACTCGGAACGGTGTTGAGGTCGCCGCGGTGGTGCCCGTTTCGTTGTTGCGGGAGTGGCGTTTGTGGGAAGAGCAGCACGTTTTGGCCACGGCCGCTGAGCGGGCGGGTGAGTCGACGTATTCCTTGAATCAGGTTCTCGCTGAGGTGGCAGGTACTGAGACGTGAAGGCACCCACGTGCGCGCAGTGTGGCGCGGCTGATCAGGAGCTGCGACCGTACGGCCCGGGCGGCTCGATGACCTGTTTCGACTGTGCGATGGCCAGCCCGGAGCGCATGGAGGCCACTGGGGCCGCGTTCGGCGCGCTGCTGGCGGCGGCCGAGGCGGTCAGTCCGGTCGGTGTCGCTGTCGTCGGCCAGGAGTCCGGGCCCGCGCCGTACGAGCCGGAGGCCACCCAGACCTGCGGCTAGTCGGTCGCGACACCATCCGCCGTTGTACTCGCGTCAATAACCGCCCTCGTCCGGATTGCTAGGAGCTGGCCGACGCGAGCGCGGCTCATACCCATCACGGCGGCGATCTGGGCATGGGTCATGCCGGCGGTGACCATGTCGTTCATCGCCTCGCGCCGCAGTGCTGACAGCTCACCGATGACTGTCTGGTGGTAGTCGATCAGTGTGCTGGCGCGTACGGCCCGTTCGGCCGGGTCGATGAGGCCGCTGAGCGTGTCGAGTGGGTCGTCCACGGGGCCAGGCTAGTCCCGGATTCGAGGTCCGGCCAAGGGGGGTTGCGTGCTGTCTGGCGCCAACTCCCGGGCCGGTTCCGTGGTCGCCACCACGTGTCGCGCCAACGTGGTCTTGCCACCATCGGTGGTGTGGCGTCCGCCGTCAACGCCAGACACGGTATTAGGCTGTTGACCTGCGTAAACAAGAGCTGTTCGGCCGCTGTCGCGGGCCGGGGGTCGTGTAATACGCTCGTATTATGACCAATGATCGTCGCCCCGCTGGTGTACCGGAGCCGCTGGGCCTGTCCGGCCTGTTGGCCCTGGATCGTGAGGGCTTTCTGGAGTATTACCGGGCTGGCGGGGACATGAGCGCGTTGACTCCGTTCACCGCTGCGTGGCGGGACACCGCGGACGACACGATGCGAGTCATCACGGTGCGCCTGCCTCGCATCCTGCTGGGCCGCTTGGACAAGCTGGTCGGCGCCCGCAACCGGGAGGGCCGCTCCGGGCTGATCCGGACTGCGATTGAGGAGTACCTGCACCGACTGGAGTCAGGCCTGTGACCAGCCCACAGCGTGAAGACCTGGTGCGTCAGGCGCGCGAGCTGCGTCGCCGCATTGACCGCCTGAACGCCGACTTGGTGGCCGCGTACGCCGAGCGGCGCGAACTGATGCTCACGATGGACCAGGTGATGACCCGACGCGCTTCTGCTGCCGTCTGGGGCCTGTCCAATGTGGCTGTCACCCACACCGTCAACCGTGACCGGTTCGGTCGCGCATCCGCTAGCCCACCCACCGAAGGAGAATCCTGATGGCTGAGAAGGTGGGCTATGCCCGGGTCAGCACCAAAGACCAGAACCTCGCCCGCCAGCTGAGCGCGCTCACCGCGGAAGGCTGCACCCGCATCTTCCAGGAGAAGAGGAGCGGTAAGCGCGGGACCGAACGGCCCCAGCTGGAGGCCGCCCTGGACTACCTGCGGGAGGGTGACACCCTCGTGGTCACCGAGCTGGCCCGGCTGGGCCGTTCGACAAAGCACCTGATCGAGCTGCTGCTCACCTTCGGCATGCGGGGCATCAACCTGCGCTCGCTCAACGGCGCCATCGACACGACCACCGCGATGGGCCGTCTGGTGTTTCACATCGCGGCCGCGTTCGCCGAGTTCGAGCGGGACATCATCGCCGAACGTGCCGATGAGGGCCGGGCCGCGGCGAAGGAGCGCGGCGAAACCGGTGGCCGGCCGCTGGCGGACCCGCGCAAACTGGAGGCCGCGCGGCTGCTGGTGGAGGGTGGGATGTCGCAGAAGCAGGCTGCGTACCAGGTCGGTATCGGCCGGACCACGCTGGCCCGGCACGGCATCCGCACCCCGGTCGTTGGCGCACCGGATAGCGAAGCCGCCGCCTGATGGTTCCGCCGGACGGGTGGGACCGGTACGCGGCGGCGTTGGCGGAGCGGTGCCCGGAGTGCGGCGCCGCTCGCGGTGAGCCGTGCGTCTACATGCCGGTGAAGGGCGTCGACTCCGCGTTCGTCCACTACCTGTCGGCCGCGCGGCAGGCCCAGGTCGCCCGGGTGGGCACGCCCACCAAGCGCCCGCACAACGCCCGGCTCAACCGGGCCAGCGATCGCGTCTACCGGGCCGCCCGACGACACCAACGCAATACGGTCACCCAGGCCAGCGCCGTCCGGCGCGCCGCCGCCCGGGCCGAGGTCGAGTTCGACCGCCGCGAACACCAGCGGCTGCGGGCCTGGCTCGTGCGTAACGCTGGGCTGTTCCGATAGCAAGACACACCTGCGGGTGCTGTTTAGCGATTTGACAGTTGACCTGTGTAGCCGCTAAACATCATCATGAGCTACGGACCCCATCTTGTGCGCGTCTGGCGCGAAGACGAAGGCGGCTGGTCGGCCGCTGCGGTCGACGTCGATGGCGCCTTCACCGCCGGCGACAGTTTGGCCGAGGTGGAACGCCAGATCCGGGAGTCCATCGCGGCACGATTGGATCTTCCGCGCGGCGCGGAAGCTGATATGACCGTCACGTTCGAGGTCAGCATCGACAACGGTGGTCCTGTTGACCAACTGGTCAGCACCGCCCGCGCCGCCCGCGAAGCCGCCACCCGGGCCGCCGCAGCCACCGAGGCCGCGGTGACCGAGCTACGCGGGCGTGGTGTGTCTGTGCGGGACGTCAGTCGCCTCGTTGGAGTGACCCCTGGGCGTGTTTCCCAGCTGGGGAGAGGCGCGGCGTGAGGCTCGGCACCGCGCGCCAGACCAAGGTGTGCGCGTCCAACGGTGACCGGCTGTGGCGTACCGCGATCGTCGGGGCGGTCGCCATGGGGGTCACCTGCGACTGGTGCGGCAGCGCGGGTGGCCTCTGCCGGCTCTACGCCTACAACTGGGGTCACCGGGTGAATTCGTTCTACGCCAGCAAGAGCAATGGCTGGTTCTGCTCGTTGCACTGTTGGGGCCAACGACACGGCTTCACTGACTTGTAACGTGCAGACAGCACACGGAGAAGTAGCTAATGGTGAATGAGCCGCGTAGTAGGTTTCACGTTGTCGCCTTCGTTACCACAAGGTTCGAGATTGACGTGGACGCCAGAGACAGCGCTGACGCGGCCGTGGCGCTGGGCGACATGATTCGCAGCGGCGAGCTGTGGCCAGCTGTGGACCGAACCGAACTCGGTATCACCGATCTTCGGGTGCAGCGGTGTGATGATGAGGCTGACGGCGTTACCCAAATGGACGCCCAGCTGTTGGACAAACAGCCCCCGCCGTGAGTAGCAACCATAGGGCAGCAGACATTGCGCACCTTCCAGTTTGCCGAGAGACACCCACCGGGTGACGGGCCGTGGCGGGATGAACCCGACAAGGCCCAGTGGGTCGACGAGAAGACCGGGCTGGACTGCCTGATCGTCCGCGGGCCATTCGGCGCGTTGTGTGGCTATGTCGGCCTGCCGCCGGAACATCCGTGGCACGGCGCCGGGCATAAGATGAAGCTGCTCGCGAAGGTGAGGGTGCACGGCGGCCTCACCTTCGCGTCGTACTGCCAGGAGGGTGCGGAGGACGGGCCGGGCGTATGTCATGTGCCTGAGCCGGGGCGTCCTGAACACCCCTGGTGGATCGGGTTCGACTGCTGTCATCCCTATGACCACCAGCCTGGTCTGCACTCCGTGCTGGCTTTGGTGGGCATTCAAACGGCGTTGGCGAAGATGCAGACCTACCGCACCTTCCACTACGTCCAGGTGCAGGTGACTCGCCTCGCGGCTCAGGCCGCTGCCGCAAAGCCTCGACGGGGCGCGGCGACCCCGCGCGTTGACTGTAGGTGATCTCTCCGTTGCACTACGCTGCGCACCGTGGAAGTCGTCCTGGAGATGCTGCGGTTGGACCAGTGGCGACGCCTTGGTGGGGTGGGGGAGGCCGAGCCGCCGGGCTCGCTGTCGTGGACGGTCGCCGGCCACCGCGACGTCTACATGTTCGGCTTCTACGAGGGTGTTGCCGGCGTGTGGCGCAGTACCGGGGGCATCGACACGGCGAACGCCGTGGTTCGGGACATCATCAGTGAAGGGGTGGAGAAGCTGTCCGATCTGGCCCAGCCGTTTGTGCTGCCCAGCGACGACCGCGGTATCCGGGTCAGGATGCGGCTGATCAGCTGACCTGCGCGGCCTGTGCTTCGCAGTCCCAGCCCGGTTCCGGGTCGATGACCCGGTCGCCGCAGTTCGGGATCTTGCAGCTGTACACGACGTGGCCGCCGCAGGAACAGATGATCCAGGTGATGATTGCCCGGGTGGCTGACCCGCCACTGAGGGAATGGCCGTGGCGGCACCGCTCGGGCACGGACCCGACCATCTCCCGCACCGAGGTGTAGCGCAGCGTCGTGACCAGCGGGTCGGCGCGGGCTTTCTCCACCAGGTGGCGCAGCTGGGCCGCCGTGTCGACGCGGACCTGGTGTGTGCGGCCACCGGTGGGTGAGTCGGCGGCCCGGTCCCAGCCGATGGTGACCTCCCACCGGCGCGTCCATTCGTGCACCCCGGTTACGGTAGTCGAACGTGCGTGCGAATCTCAACCGGCACGCCGATCTGACCGGATATACCACTCCGCATCCTTAATCTCACGTAACGTGGCTTCTGCAGAGTCGGGCCGGGAGATGTGTGAGGAGCGAAACCTGTGGCGAAAACCGCTGCCGCCGTTGCCGAAGTACCTGTTGTGCCTGCCCAGTCGACCGGGCCGGCCTCGGCCGGTGGCCCTGTTGTCGACGACGGTGACGGGTCTGCCCCGCCGGTACGGCACCGCGTGACGAAGGTCCGTAAGACGGTCCTGGCCAACGGCTCCGAGGCCTACGGCTGCGCGGCCTGCTCGTACACCGACGCCACCCGCGACCGGGTGCGCACTCACTTCCAGAGGGCGCACGGGGACACCGTCACGCCGGCCCCACCCGCGGCCGCCGCCCCACCCCGCCGGCTGAGCATCACCGCCGACGCCGCTGCCGTCACCCTCGCCGAGCTGATGCAGCTGGCCAGCAGCGCCAACCAGTGGGCGGTTCTGCTCGAACAGATGCGAGAGCAGCGCGACCAGTACCGGGACCGGGCCCTCACCGCGGAGGCGGAACTACGTCGGATGCGGGTCGGGATGGAACGCCTCGGATTCGTCGTCAAGACCGATGACGATGATGACTGATGGCACGCGCGAAGCGGCTCAAGCTGGAAGTCGACAGTCGTACCGGTGCGATGTCCACCTCGGTGTTGATGTGCCGGTTCAACAATCATGCGTGGGAGTACATCCCGCTCACGCCGGCGCGGCGCCAAGAACTGAAGCGGCTTGGTATGACCGAGTTCCTGTTTGTGTGTATGCGCTGCACCAGTTCAAAGTCGGAACTGTGTGATCTCGACGGCACGGTCCTCTCCCGTGCCGGCAGCAAATACTGCGACGGGTACCTGGTGGCGGATAAAGGTACCGGCCGGCTGCGTCGGGTGGACGCGCGCAAAGCGTTCTATGTGCGTGTCGAACCCGACCTGGTTGACGGCTAGGTCAGCGATGCCTTCCCATCAGGTCGGTGACCCGGTTACCCGCAAGGTGCGGCTATTGTCACGGCCATGTCCGTCATGCGTGATGTTCCCCGATGACCGGGTGCATCTGGGACAACAGCGACGGCGGGCCTTCATCCAGGCGGCTCTGGACAAGGACTCCTACGTGGTCTGCCACGAGACCCTGGTAGCCGGAGTTCTGCCTGCTGTGTGCCGCGGATTCTTCAATGTCCACCGGCGTGACACCTTTCCACTTCGTCTGATGGTGGTGCTCGACCTGTGCGCGGAGGTGGACCCGCCGGAACACCCCCGTTCGGATCTCGCCTGAGCCCCTGACCTGCGTGTACTGTCGCCAGCTGTAGAGGAATGGGGGTGGCGACCTGTGGCGGCATGGGAGAACAAAAACCGGATGATGTGCGGCCGGTGCCAGCTACTCCTGAACACCTACGTGCACCCGGACGGCTCCACCGAATACGAGCACACCCGTATCTGGGAAGAACACGACCACGAGCCCGTCCCGGTGCCCGCCACCGGCCGGTTGGACAGTCTCAGCTGCGATTTCTGCGGCCAGCGCGGCCCCAAATACTTCTATGTCGCTGACAGTGACATTGAAGCGCGGTTCGGCAATAAGGTCATCGAATACGGGCGGATATGGTCGGCCTGTGTGGACTGTGATGTGTTTCTGCGCCGAGGCGATCTGGTCGGCCTAGGCCAGCATTGTCGTGGCATTCACCGCTCCGACCAACTGATCATTAAGGCTATTGAGCGTGAGCGTGGACGCCCCGTCACCCCGCAGGAGATGGCCAGCGTTGCCGCTGACCGCGACCGGGTCCACGCGCTGTTCTTGTCGGCCAACCCCCGTCGCAGCCTGATCCCGCCACCCCCGCCGCCGCCCAGACCGTTGACACCGTCACGGCTGCCCCGGGTCCAGGACCGGCTGGTGCAGTACTGGAGTGGCGACGTGGTCCGCAGCGTTCTCGACACGCCCAAACTGCCGGAGTCGGTACTCATACCAGGAGAGGACCTGGACAGCGCCCGCTTCTGCCACCTGCTCGACCGGGTGTCCACCCAGGCCGCGAACCGATTCTGTGACCGGATGGTCCACGCCACCACCGAAGCCGGGCTGTACTGGAGCAGCAGCGAATTCACCGCTCTGGCCGTTGGAGCGGGCGCCAAACTGCCCGACCTGTCGGTCACCGCTGACGAGATGCCCGAACCCCACGGCCTGATCGTCTACGCCGATCCCGTCGCTGCCATCAAAGGCGACAAGCTCGTCGTCGCGCTTGGCTGGACTACCGTCCCCGGCGGGGTGTGGTGCGTCCTGTACGGCCAACCTGAGCAGGTCTTCCCCGACATCGACCGGGGCAAGCTGCGCGCGGATATGGGCTTCCTCAGCGCGATGAGCCTCGGTGGCGGCCTGCAGTTCGGGCTGCACCTGCGCCCCGACGAGGACGCCAGCGGCAAGGTCCGGGCCGGGGTTGAGGTGTGGGCGACGTTGCTGGCCACCTGGTTTCTGATGCGTCAGCCCGGCGTCGCCGCCGTCACCGACCATGTCCTGGAGAAGAAGGAGACGGCCCGGTACCGCCGCGCTGGGCGCCCCACGCCCCGGGTCCGGCTGGTGGACCTGCGCCGCCAACCCAGCCGCGAGCAGGCCGGCGGCGACCCGACCGGGCGGACCTTCCACTACAGCGTCCGGTTCCTGGTCGGCGGTAAGACCGGCGGGTTCTGGCGCGACCAGGCCTACGGCCCCGGCCGCTCCCTGCGCTATCGGCGCTGGATTGCGCCGTTCCTGAAAGGTCCCCAGGACGCGCCGCTGCAGCCGACGCCGCCGGTGGTCAACATCCTGCGATGATTCTGCTGTGGCCGCCTTCGAACTACTCGTACAGCTGGTGTACAGCATCAACCGCCACGTGGCCCGCACCATGCTGGTGGCCGTTCCCCGCGGCCTGCGCAGCCGGTATGCCCGCTACCGGATCCGCGAACTGCTCGCATTCCACACCGCGCTGGCCGGAGCCCGCGCCGGCTCCGACACCCCGCCGACACCAGCCCTGCGATACCTCGACGCGCAGATCGCATCGTGGGTGGCGTTTCTCATCGACAGCGAGCGGCAGCGCTGAAAACAGGCCACCGCGCCGGTAGTAGACGGCGTGATCACGTTTGTCTCGGCACGCAACTGGCAGAGCCTGCGCTCGGTGGATCTGAGCCTGGGCCGGTTCACCGTCATTGTCGGCCCGTCCAACAGCGGAAAGAGCGCTCTGGTGCGCGCCCTGCGCGCGGTGGCCAGCAACGTCCGCGGCGGCGGCAACGTCACCCGTGGCGCCCGGGCCGCCGCGGTGGCCGTCACCACCAGCGCCGGGCACATCGTCACCCTTGAACGCTCCGCCACCGCCGGCAGCTACCGCATCGTCAACCCCGACGGCACGGAAGACACCTACACCAGCCTCGCCGGCGCCGTCCCGGAGGCAGTCACTCGGGCGCTGGGCATCCAACCCATCCCCGCCGGCGGTACCTCCATCAACGTGGCTGGCCAGCTCGACCCGCCCTACCTGCTCGCCGACACCGGCGCCACCGTCGCCCGGGAGCTGGGGGAGCTGACCAACGTCACCACCATCTTCGCCGCCGTCCGCGAAGGCGCCCGCCGCCGCACAGCGCTGGCCGGCCTGCTCAAAACTCGGGAAGCGGACCTGGTCACCGTCAGCGCCTCCGCGCAGGCCTTCGCCGCCCTACCCACCAGAATGGTCGGCTGCGCCGCCGCGGAGGAGGCCCTGCAACGCGCGCAGGCCGCCGCCAGCAAAGTGGCCCGGCTGCGCGCCGCCACCCAGAGCCTGGTCATCGCCGAAGAGGTCCTGGCCCGCACCGCCGTCCCCGACGTACCGTCTTTCGACGCTGTGCACGCCGCCCACACCCGGCTGGTTCGGTTCCGGGCCGTCATCACCGCGGCCACCACCGCCCACAACGCCGTGTGGACCACCACCGCGGCCGCCGACCAGGCCCACGCCGACGAAGCGGCCACCGACCAGCAGCTGCATGACGCACTGGTCGCCCTGGGCACCTGCCCCACCTGCCGCCAGCCCATCCGGAAACCGTCGCCGGTACGCCGGTAGAGGTCACTGTGAGGTCCACCTCACCCAAGACGGGAGGCGCACCGGTGACTGGAGTCCTACTGGTCAACGACATCCACCTGGCTGACCGGCCCCCGTCGGCGTGCACCGACACCTACACCGAAGACCTGTTCGCCCTGCTGACCAACATCGCGGACCTGGCCCGCACCACCCACGCCACCGCGGTCGTCTGGGCCGGCGACGTGTTCCACTCCAAGATCCCCGCCCGCACCTCCCACGCCACCGTACGGGCCCTCATCGAAGTCGCCCGCGCCCACCCGTGCCCGGTCCTGGTGGTGCCCGGCAACCACGACCTCACCCACGACCGGCTCGACTCCCTCGACCACGCCCAGCCCCTCGGCGTGCTGTTTGCCAGCGGCGCGGTCACCATGCTGGACCGCTGGTCAGCGGTGGAGCAGCACGCGGTCAACCTGCCCATCTACGGCGTGCCCTGGCTGAAAACCTTCACCGACGACACCGTCGGGGACGCCCTGGCCGACTGGCGCAGCCGGGTGTCCGCCGCGACGGTGGGCCTGGTCGTCACCCACGCCCCGCTGTACCCGCCCGGGCAGGAACTGCCGTACGAGAACTACCCGGCCGCCCAGTGGGCCAAGGCGATGGACAACCACGGCACCGTCCACTACGGACACGTCCACGAGCCCCACGGCATCTACACCGTGGACGGAGTCACCTTCTCCAACCCCGGCGCGCTGTCCCGGGGCAGCCTGCACGAACACAACCTGAGCCGTCCGGTGGCCATCGCCGCCTGGGACCCGAAAACCGGGGCCGTCACCCACCACACCCTGCCGTCCCGGCCGGCGGATGAGGTGTTCCGCCTGGCCGAGATCAGCCAGTCCACCGCCAGCCAGCAACGCCTCGACGACTTCCTCGACACCATCGGACAGACCCGCATCGAAGTGACCTCCATCGAAGCGGTGGTGGCCCACATCCGCGGCATGGAGCTGGGCGGCGACCTGGAAGCCCTCATCGCGGAACTGCTCGCCGAAGGCGCCCACCGGTGAGCGTCGTTGAGCCGGCCCAGGTGGTGTGCGTCGACCTGGACTCCACCCTCACTGACACCCGCCACCGCCGCGACCTGTGCCCCACCGTCAATCCCGACTGCAGCTGGGACGACTACCACGCCGCCTGCGCCGGCGACGCCCCGGTGACCGGGGTGGTCACCCTGGTCCGGATGCTCGTCACCGCCGGATATGGCATCCACATCGTCACCAACCGCTCCGCCCGCTTCTACGAGAAAACCGTGGCCTGGCTTACGCAGCACAACGTTCCACATCACCACCTGGCCATGCGGCCGGGGGACATTGCGTTGGAGGACACCAACCGGTGGAAGCTGCAGTACCTGGCCTACCTGGACCGGGTCGAAGGCTACGAGGTGCGGCTGTTCATCGAAGACTGGCCGGAAACCGCCAATGCCATCGAAGCCGCCGGCGTACCGGTGCTGTGCATCAACCCCCGCTACGCCACCGCCCCGGTACCGGCGTGAGCCCCGACATCGACATCCGGATCAGCTGGTCCGGCATCCGCAATCACGAGGAGTGCCGACAACGCTCGTCGCTGCTGCGCGCCGGCAAACGCAACCCGCTGGGCAACCTGCGCTCCTACTTCCACGGCATGGTCGTCGACCGGGCCTGCCGGGACTGGCTGGCCGACCCCGCCCGCGTCGACGGCGGCATGCTCGCCATGATCGACTCACTGATCGACACCGAAGCCACCCGCGCCCGGGAAAGCGGCGACGGCATCGTCAAATGGAAAAGCCCCGGCGACCGCGGCGAGCTGCGCGCCTTCTGCGCCGAATTGGTGCAGCGCCTGGAGCCGATGCTCTACGAACACGTGCTGCCCTATCCGTTCCAGGCGGGGCTGCGTTTCGCGGTACCGGTGAGCGTGCCCTACCTGGATGGCACCCCCACCACCATCCACCTGGTCGGGGAGATGGACATCCTCGTCGACCACGACGGGTACCGGCCGCTGGACCTCAAAGGCACCAAGGACGGCTCGTACTGGCGCAAGGTGGTGGGGCAGCTGGTCTTCTACGACCTGGCCGTCATGCTGCTGCACCAGCGCCGCTGCCACTCCGCCGCACTGATCCAACCCATGTGCACCCAGCCGTACCTGCAGTTCGTGTTCACCGACGACGACCGGCGTGCGATGTGGGCCCGCATCATCGCGATGGCCTCCGACATCTGGCGGGGCGAGGCCAGCTGCACCACCGACGTCAACCACTGCACGTTCTGCTCGGTACGCCACGCCTGCGCCCGGTTCACACCCGCCGCACCGTTCGCCCGCGCCTGAAAGGAGCCCGTGATGAGCCAGACCGTCGTCAGCGCCGAGGGCCAGATCCGTGCCCTGCAGGACCGCCTGGCCACTGCCCAACGGGCCCGGGTACGCGCCGAACACGAACGCGACACCGCCGCCGCCAGCGCCCGCACCGCCGCCGACGCGCTGCGTGAAGAATTCGGCGTATCCACTGTGGAGGAAGCCAAGGACCTGCTCGCCACCCTGGAGCAGGACCTGGCCGCGCAGCTGGCCACGGTCACCGGACGACTCGACCAGCTGGGCCAGTAAGCCACCGCATGCGCAGCCTCGTCGACACCCACGCCTTCATCGGTGCGCTGCTCGCGCCGGAGCCGGCCGAGGCGGATACCCGCACCGAGGCGACCCCGATCACATTCACCGCCCAGTACCCGGTCTTCGCCACCGCCCTGGAACGCGCCGCCGTGGTCCTGCCGGCCGGGGACACCATGCCGGTACTGCGCAACTTCCAGATCCACGTCGGCACCGACCGGCTACGGATCATCGCCACCGACACGCAGCTGTCGATGCTGGTCAGCGCCCACACCCTCACCTCCCGGCCCGGGGTTTTCGTCCTGCCCGCCAAACGCGGCCTGGAGATCATCAAAGAGGCCGCCGGGGACACCGTCGAACTGGCGGTGCGGTCCTCGGTGGCCAGCATCACCATCGGGCGGACCACCTGGAACCTGCGGCTGCCCGGCGGCGCGGACTATCCGCCGATGCCCGACCTGACCGAGGTCACCCTCACCCCGGTGGGCCGGGCCGCCCTCGCCGCCGCGTTGGCGACGGTGCGGTACGCCGCCGGCCGCGACGCGGGCAAGCCCGCCCTGATGCAGGTCGACGTCAGCCGGGGCCGGTTCACCGCCTCCGACGGGATCCGCTTCCAACAGGCCACCCTCAGCACCGAACTGGGCGACTACGCCGTACCGGTCACCGCCGTCGACGACCTGCTCAAACTGCTCCGTGGCAGCGACGCGGCGGAGATCACCATCGGGGAAACCGCCCGGCACCTAGTGTTCGGCTTCGGCGCCGACATCCTCATCGTCACCCGGCTCACCGCCGCATTCCCCGACATGGCCTCGCTGCTGCTCCGCCCCGCGCTGGAAAACACCCGCCCGCTCACAGTGGCCCGCGCCGAGCTGCTGGCCGCCGTCAAACGGGTCCGGATCACCGCCGACCCGCAGACCCTCGCCGTCGGGCTCACCCTCGCCGACGGGGCACTGACCGTGCGGGCCCGCGACGAACACGGCAACGACGCCACCGAAACCCTCACCGCCGGCTGGGCCGGCACCGCCCACACCGTGGTCCTCAACCACACCTACCTCACCGACATGATCGCCGCCTGCCCGCAGGACACCCTGCACTTCCGCCTCGGCGAAGACAGCGTCACCCGCAAGGCGCCGCTGCTGCTCACCCACACCGACACCGGTGCCGTCGGTGTCGTCCAGCAGATGCACATCGATTGGAGCCATCGCTGATGAGTCCGTGTGTGGTCAAAGATCCAGGTAGGTGCGCAGACCGGCATCGACGCTGCGCAGCGCTGTGGCCGTCAGGGCGCCAAGACGGGTCTGTACTGCCGTCGGATCCACCGGGCGCAGCCGCACCAGGTCCACCACACCGGTTACGGGATGGTCAACGGCGACCGCGACAGTGCTGGGCAACGGCTGATCTGTTGAACCGCGGACAACGACGAAGGTCGCCCGGGTCGCACCGTACCGAGTGGCCGACACGATCACGATGCGCGCCCGCTGACTGCCCACCACGTACTCATAGACCTCACCGCGCTTCACGGCCGGGCCCCACGGTCAACCGCCTCCAAGGCGGCCTCGATAGCCTTGTCCTCCTCGCTCCACGACTGTCGCCACCGCTCGTAGACACCCAGGTCCTCCGCCGCGGCCAGCTCCCGGATGGCCCGCTCCACCCATGCGGACAGCTCGACGCCGGCCGCGGTGGCATGCCGGCGGGCAGTATCGGCGGCCACATCATCAAGACTCAGAGACGTTTTCACCTTCATACCGCCGATCTTACTGCCAAACGGCGGTACACCCGTGGTGGGTGGTCGGGATGAGCATCGACGCGCTGCCCGCCCTGCACCAACGCTGCCGCCTGATCCGGCGCACCCTGGACCAGCAGGTCGGCGAGGCCCGCGGCCTGGCCGTGGCCGGCAAGCGCCTCACCGAGGAAACCGCCGGGCTGCGCCGCCAGATCGAGCTGCTGGACCGGGCCACCGGCGTGCTCACCACCATTGGCGAAGAGCGTCAGGCCACCGCCCAGACGCAGATTGAAGCCCTCGTCACCCGCGGCCTGGTGACCATCTTCGGTACCGACCTGTCCTTCCACCTGGTCGCCGTGGTGCGTGGCAAACGCCCCGAAGTCGACTTCGTGGTCCGCTCCCGGCTGGGCGACACCGTCGTGGACACCGACGTCATCGACGCCCGCGGCGGTGGCCTGGCCGCCACCGTCGGGTTCCTGCTGCGCCTGGTCGTGCTGCTGCTGTCGGCGAAACCCGGCACCGACAGCGTGCTCATCCTCGACGAGACGTTCGCCCACGTCAGCGCCGAATACGAACCTGGTCTGGCCGAATTCCTGGCCGAGCTGGTCGCCCGCACCGGGGTGCAGATCATCATGGTGACCCACTCCGACGTGTACTCCGAACACGCCGACGCCCGGTACCGGTTCACCCTCAAAGACGGCGTCACCACGGTCGCCGCGGTGTAGCGCCGGCAACCCCGGCCCGCGCCGATGTAGAAGAGGGTGGGAGCCCGCCACACCCGATGAGGGCGCGTCGGCCCACCGTCCGAGGTCTGCTCATTCCCACTGAAAGGGCCGCCGCCCGTGGAAACGCTTGCCTTGACGCACCGGCCCACCTGTTTCGAAGACCTGATCGGGCAGCGCCCCATCACCGGAGTGCTCCGACAGATGGTCAACACCAACCGGGTGCCCACCGCGTTGCTGTTCAAAGGCAGCCACGGTACCGGCAAGACCTCCACCGCCCGCATCCTGGCCGCCGCCCTCAACTGCGAAAGCCCGCCGGCGCCGTGCCGGCACTGCGTGTCCTGCAAATCCGTGTTCAACGCCACCAGCCTGGATCTGATGGAAATCGACGCCGCCAGCAACGGCCGGGTCGAAGACATCCGCGAGCTGCGCCAGCAGGTCCTCTACGCCGTCGGCGGCCGTTGCCGGGTGGTCGTCCTGGACGAGGCCCAGTCGATGTCGGCGGCGGCGTTCAACGCGCTGCTGAAGACGCTGGAGGAGCCCCCGCCGGGCGCGGTGTTCATCCTGGCTACCACCGAGGCGTCCCGCATTCCCGACACCGTCACCAGCCGTTGCATGCCGTTCGCGTTCCGGCGCATCAGCGTCGCCGACATCGCCGCCCGGCTGGCCCACATCTGCCAGCAGGAGAACATCCCCGCTGACCCGGCCCTGCTCACCGCCCTCGCCGACAGCGCCGACGGCGCGATGCGCGACGCGATCATGAGCCTGGACCAGCTGCGCCGAGCTGACATCCTCACCCTGGCCGCCTACCGGGGCCTCACCGGCGACCTGGACTACGGCCCCGACCTGCTCACCGCCATCGTCGCTGGCGACACCGCGCACACCTTCGCCGTCCTCGACGACATCCTCACCCGCGCCGGTGACGCCCGGGCGGTGGCCGTAGATCTGTCCGCCACCCTGCGCGACGTGCTCATCATCCAGGCCGGCGGGCACCTCACCGCCCAGGGTCACGCCCTGCACAGCCGCACCGAGCTGGCCCGGCGCATCAGTACCCAGCAGGCCTTTTCCGCTCTCAAAGTGCTGTGGGAGCTGGCTGCGCGGATCTGTGGCAACCAGACCGCACGGCCCGTCCTGGACCTGGCCGTCCTGATGATCGCCGAACGGTGCGCCATCCCCACCGCGGCTCCACCGCCGGCGCCGGCGGCCACCGCCCGGCTCACCCTGGCACAGATGGCGGCCGCCCGGTGACCGACCTGATCGTGCTGGTTCCGACCCGCCAGCGACCCCACACCGTGGTCCAGATGTGCGCCGCGTTCGCCGACACCTGCACCGCCGACACCGGCCTGGTGTTCTGCGTGGACGGCTGCACGCAGGTGGAGCAGTACTGGCAGGCCCACCGCGACGCCCAGGCCATCTTTCCCCGCCAGTCCATGTTCGCTGGGCCTCGCCGTCGCCTGGTCGGCACGCTCAACCACTACGCCACCATCCTGGCCGAGGCTGAACACGCGCCCACCGTCATCGCCTACCTGGGCGATGACCACCGCCCGCTCACCCCAGGCTGGGACCGGGCGTACCTGAAAGCACTGCGCGCCGCCGGCACCGGCATCGTCTACGGCGACGACACCGTGCAGGGGGAAAACCTGCCCACCCAGGTCGCCATCACCACCGACATCGTGCGCGCCCTGGGCTTCTACGCCCCGCCCGTGCTGACCCACATGTACTGCGACAACTTCTGGCTCGACCTCGGCCGCGGAGCCGACTGCCTCACCTACCTGCCCGACGTGGTCGTCGCCCACCGCCACCCCGGCACCGGCGCCGTCGGGTGGGACGAGTCGTACCGCGAATCCAATTCCGCCGCCAGCTACCTCACCGACCGCGACGCCTACCACGCCTACGTCCGGGACGGGCTTGCGCCGGCCATCGCGGCAGTGGCCGCGCTGAAAGCAGCACACCCATGACCCAGATCCACCTGGCGCCCGCCCAGGCCTGGACCTTCGCCCGGCTCAACGGGTTGATCACCGGCCTGGGCATCCAGCCGTGGGTGGTCACCCACATTGGCGCCCACCACGGTGAAGAGGTACCCGTCTACCGCCAGTGCGGCTTTCACCACATCCGCCTGGTCGAACCCGATCCCCGGTCGGTGCAGATCCTGCGGGAAAACCTGGGAGCCGCCCCCGATGTCACCATCATCGCTGCGGCCGCCGCGGAGAAGCCCGGCACGGTACGCCTGCACTACGCCGAACGCACCGTCTGGAGTGGTCTCACCCCCCACCCCAGCGCCGACGGTGACGGGGTGGCGGTCACCGCTATGACCATGGCTGAACTTCAGGGCGAAGCCAACGTCCTGGTCCTGGACACCCAGGGCTCCGAACTGGACCTGCTGCGCCACGCCGTGTTCACCATGCTCGACGTCGTCATCGTGGAAACCACCCGCCGCCCCGGTGATGGGGCCGCGTACTTCGACGAGGCCGTCGCCTACATGGACAGCCACAACTGGGTAGCGGCGGAGGAGTGGATCCATGACGGCAGCGGCTACACCGACACCGTCTTCACCCGACGCCCCCGGTGACCGCCATGAACCATCGGCTGGTGTTCACCGCCTACAGCCGGCCCCGCTACTTCATCGAGGTCCTGCAGGCTTGGGAGAACGTGCGTGGATATCCGCGGTGGCGGCCCCACGCCTTCATCGAGCCCAGTCCACACGAGCATGTGATGACCTTCGCGGCCGCCACCTTCGGCGCCGGTGTCACCGTCAACCCGCACCGCCGTGGTGTGCTCTCCAACCCCTGGCACGCCTTGGAAACCGCGTTCACCGACGGCGCCGACTTCACCGTCCTCGCCGAAGAGGACGTGCTGCCCAGCACTGACGTGCTGGAGCTGTTCACCGACGCCGCGCACCGGTTCCGCGACCAGCACATCCTGGCCGTCTGCGCCGCGTCATTCGCACCCACCTGCCCAGCCGACCAGGTCCAGCAACTCACCGCGCACCAGGCCTTCAGCCCGCTGATCTGGGGCACCTGGCGGGACCGGTGGACCGGTGTCCTGCGCGACACCTGGGACCACCACTACGACACCGGCACCCCCGAGCACCCCGAGTCCGGTTGGGACTGGAACATCAACCTGCGGATCATGAAGGACTGGCGGGTGATCTCACCCATCGCCAGCCGGTCGGTACACATCGGCGCTGACGGCGGTACCCACACCACCGCGCAGAGCTTCCCGGCCAGCGTTGCCCCCACCTTCACCGCCGACCGGGCGCCGGGAGCCTTCCTGGCCCCGACCGATATGTAAGGCATGGCGAACCCGCTGGACGACCTGGACACCGCCTTCGAGCTGCCCAGCATCGTCAAAGACGCAAAGCTGCGTGCCCTCTACGAAGTGCTCGTGTACCGCATGCGGCAGGAAGCCCGACACCTGCCGATGAACACCGTCCAGCAGCTGCTCATCGAACGCATCGCCACCAACTACATCGTGCTGCGCTCCAAGGAACGCGGTGACCTCGGCGGCTTCGCCCACGCCGGCGTGCAGAAGGACTACAACACCTTCTGGCTCGCCATGACCAGCGAATTCAACCGGCTGCTGGCCAAGTCGGACGCGGGCAGCGACCGGGTCGGCGTGCTCAAGGAAATGCACTCGATCATCGTCAACACCCTGACCACCACGGTGCCCGATCCCCGGCTGCGTAGCGCGGTGCTGGAAAAGATGGCGCTCGCCTTCGAAAACGCCGGAGTAGCCTGAACAGGAGCACCAGCCGTGGCCACCACCGCCGCCCCACCTGTCGTCATCTTCAGCCGTGCTGACCTCGACCTGATCGTCGCCTTCGCCGGCTGCTCCCTGGATGAAAAGCCCGGCAGCAACTGGGTCCAAGACGCCGGCGGCCTGCCCGACTACATCTGCCGCATCGCCCGCGCCATCAAACGCAAGGGCCACACCACCGGACAGGCCATCTCCATCGCCGTGTCCCGCGTCAAAAAGTGGTCCACCGGAGCCGGTGTCAACGCCGACACCCAGGCCAAGGCCACCACCGCGGTCGCTGAATGGGAGAAGCTGAAGGCCAAGGCGCACACCAAGAGCGCCAGTACCGTCGCCGCCTCCGCCGCCGCCCGCCACGACCTGCTGTATCTGGCCAACACCACTGTCGAGTACAACGTCGACATCGTCCGGTCAGCCTTCGAACAACGGGCCCGCGACGCACGCCACGCCTGGCGCGCCGCCAACCCCGGCGCCGCCTACGACGACTGCCCGGTGCCCTACACCTGGGTGAAGGAACAGTGGACAAGTTTCATCATCGTCCAGTCCGACTACGGCAAGAACCCTGAGCTGTACAAGGTGTCCTACCAGGTCGATTCTGCCAACAACGTGACCTTCGGCGAGCCGGTGGAAGTGAAGACCGAATACGTCGTCGTGGCAGAGTCCGACATGGTGGGCGCCGACCTCACCGACGCCGACCTGCAGGCCCTGCTCGCCATGACACCCAACGCGGTCGACAACCCGGTCAACAAGCTGCTCTCCCTCACCCCGGCGCAGAGCCCACTCCAGCGCATCCTCAGCCAGGCGGGCGCCAGCGTCAACGCCGAAGGGTCCTAGTCCCATGGCGGCCGGGAACCTGCCAATCCAGGTGGACCTGGTCATCTACGCCGCCACCACGTTTCACCGGGAATTCCGCTGGCTACCCGACGGCGCCATCCCACAGGACTTCACCGGCTGGACCGCGGTGATGTTGATCGGCCCCCAACATGGCGTCGCCTTGCAACAACTGACTAGCCCTACCGGCGGTCTCACCCTGGGCACCGACGGCATGGTCACCATCACCCTCACCCCGGCTGCCACCGAGGCATTGGCCGCCGTTGACGGGCTCGCCTACCAGCTCGACCTGACCGAGCCCGCCGCACCCGACCCCACCGCGCCCGCCCCCACCGTCACCCGTTTTCTCCGCGGCCGCTGCAACGTCGTCCGCGATGTGGAGCCCGCGCCATGACCGACTCCATCCTGGTCGTCAAAAGCAGCACCCCGTCGGTGGTGGAAGTCGTCACCTCCGGCCCCGCCGGCCCCGCGGGAGCCGACTCCACCGTCCCCGGGCCGGCCGGAGCTGATGGACTGGACGGGGCTGACGGCGCGGACGGTACCGACGGCGCCGACTCCACCACGCCCGGCCCCATCGGACCCACCGGAGCCGACGGCCCCGCCGGCCCGCCCGGAGCCGACGGAGCAGACGGAGTCGATGGCGCCGACGGCGCTGACGGACTACCCGGGCCAGCCGGAGCAGACTCCACAGTGCCCGGGCCGATCGGGCCCATGGGGCCCGCCGGCGCTGACGGCCTGGATGGACTGCCCGGAGCCGACTCCACCGTGCCAGGACCCACCGGGGCTGATGGTCCCACCGGCCCCGCCGGCGCTGACGGCATTGACGGCATTGACGGTATTGACGGCGCAACCGGCCCAGCCGGAGCGGACTCCATCATCCCCGGCCCCACCGGCCCGACTGGAGCAGACGGTCCCATGGGGCCCGCTGGAGCGGACTCCACCGTCCCCGGGCCCGTCGGACCCGACGGAGCAGTAGGGCCAGCCGGCGCGGACGGTCTGGCCGGCATTGATGGCGCTGTCGGTCCCATCGGCCCCACCGGTGCGGACGGCCCGATCGGGGCTGACGGCCCAGCCGGACCCATCGGCGCGGACGGACCAGCGGGACCGGTCGGCCCTGCCGGCCTCGACGGGGCCGACGGCGCAGATTCCACCGTGCCAGGACCCGTCGGGCCCGCCGGCCCCGCTGGCATAGATGGCATCGACGGAGCTACCGGCGCGACCGGGCCAGCAGGGGTGGATGGCGTCGATGGCGCAATCGGACCGGTTGGACCCATCGGCGCAGACGGCCTCGCCGGACCCATCGGACCCGTAGGTCCTGCCGGCGCGGACGGACTGGACGGCGCCGACTCGGTTGTCCCCGGACCGACTGGTCCGACCGGCGCAACCGGCCCGTCGGGTGCTGATGGTGCTGATGGTGTTGATGGAGCCACCGGCCCCGCTGGCAATGACGGTGTCGATGGCGCAGTGGGCGCTGATGGACCGATCGGGCTCACCGGACCGATCGGGCTCACCGGACCGATCGGGCTCACCGGACCGATCGGGCTCACCGGCGCGACTGGGGCAGCCGGCCCAGCCGGTATAGATGGGCTTGACGGTGCTACCGGCGCAACCGGTCCGGCCGGCGCTGACGGCGTCGACGGCGCAACGGGTCCCGCTGGACTTGACGGTGCTGACGGAGCTACCGGCCCAGCAGGCGCAGACGGACCGATGGGGCTTACCGGCCCCGTTGGCCTCACTGGACCGACCGGGCTCACTGGACCGATCGGGGCCGACGGCGCAGACGGTCTTGACGGAGCGACGGGGCCCGCTGGTGCGGACGGTCTTGATGGAGCAGTAGGACCGACCGGGTTGACAGGGCCGACCGGGCTCACCGGTCCGATTGGCCTGACCGGCGTAGACGGGCCCGCTGGCGCTGACGGTCTTGACGGAGCGGACGGGGCTACCGGACCAGCGGGTGCGGATGGCGCCGACGGCCTGCCCGGAATTGACGGAGCGCCCGGCCCTGCCGGCGCGGATGGTCTCGACGGCGCTGATTCAACTGTTCCCGGACCGGTAGGTCCGATCGGCCCGACCGGGCTCATGGGACCCGCGGGCACCGACGGCGCTACCGGTCCAGTTGGGCCCATGGGCGTAATTGGGCCCACCGGTGCTGTCGGCCCCATCGGACCGGCTGGTATTGACGGCGCTGACGGAGCGATTGGACCCGCCGGCGCTGACGGAGCCGATGGCGCCACTGGACCCGCCGGCATTGACGGCATAGATGGCGCCGACGGTGCTGACGGCGCAATCGGACCAACAGGACCCACCGGCGCGACCGGGGCTGCTGGCATGGACGGTGCTGACGGCCTGACCGGACCCGCCGGTGCCGATGGAGCAATTGGTCCAGCAGGCGCCGACGGCGTAGACGGCGTCGACGGAGCCACCGGTCCCGCTGGCTCCGTCGGGCCAACCGGCCCGATTGGACTGACCGGAGCAACCGGTTCGACAGGTCTGACTGGCCCAGCTGGCATTGACGGCCCAACCGGCCCCGCAGGTATTGACGGAACCGACGGCGCGACAGGCCCGGCCGGCGCCGATGGAATTGATGGAGCGGACGGTGCCACCGGCGCTACCGGACCCGTAGGACCAACCGGGACGACGGGACTTACCGGTCCGACAGGTCCAATCGGGCTTACCGGTCCAGCAGGAACCGACGGAGCAGACGGAGCCGACGGAGCTATAGGCCCCGCAGGAGTCGATGGCGCGACAGGCCCAGCCGGCGCGGATGGGGCCGATGGTGCTGTCGGGCCCGCGGGCGTGGACGGAGCCGATGGCGCTATCGGCCCGGCCGGACCTACTGGTGCCACCGGCGCGACTGGTTCCACCGGCGCGACTGGGCTGACCGGTGCGATTGGTCCGATCGGCCCAGCAGGGATCGATGGAGTCGATGGAGCAGTCGGGCCCGCGGGCACCGACGGGGCCGATGGTGCTACCGGACCTGCTGGCCCAACAGGCCCAGCCGGTGCTGACGGCATCGATGGAGCGGTTGGCCCAGCCGGGGCGGACTCCACCGTGCCCGGACCGGCTGGTGCGGGTGGGATCGACGGAGCGGACTCCACCGTCCCCGGGCCTGTAGGCCCGGCTGGTGCCACGGGTCTGACAGGTGCCACCGGCTCCATCGGGCTCACCGGGGCCACCGGTCCGATCGGGCTCACCGGGGCCGTTGGCCCGGCTGGAGCAGACGGGATAGATGGAGCCACCGGCCCCGCCGGTGCCGACGGTGCCGACGGTGCCGATGGCCTGCCCGGGGCTGACTCCACGGTGCCAGGGCCGGCCGGGGCGGATGGGGCCGATTCGACTGTGCCAGGCCCGGCGGGACCCACCGGCGCAACCGGACCCACCGGCGCTACGGGGCCAGCTGGAGCAGACGGCGCTGACTCCACCGTCGCAGGACCCACCGGCGCCACTGGCTTGACTGGCCCCACCGGTGCTACCGGCTTGACCGGTGCCACCGGCGCTATCGGTCCTGCGGGCGCTGTTGGCCTAACAGGCCCCGCCGGCGCGGACGGCGTTGACGGGATTGACGGGGCAACGGGACCGGCTGGCGCGGACGGCCTGGACGGAGTTGACGGCCCGATCGGGCTCACAGGAGCGACGGGACCGGCTGGCGCCGACGGGGCAGATGGCGCGGACGGCGCCGACTCGACGGTTCCTGGCCCCGCAGGAGCAACTGGAGCGACCGGCCCGACCGGAGCGACCGGCCCGACCGGAGCGACCGGCCCAGCCGGCGCGGATGGCGTAGACGGCCTTGATGGAGCCGACTCGACCGTGCCTGGGCCCACCGGGCCCGCCGGGCCTACAGGTCCAACAGGAGCGACCGGGGCAACCGGTCCGACTGGCGCTACCGGAGCGACCGGTTCTACCGGGGCAACAGGCGACCCGGCGACCAACCTGGTGACCTCGGTCGCCGGACGCCAGGGCGTGGTGGTCCTGGTCAAAGGCGATGTCGGTCTGTCCAGTGTGGACAATACCGCGGACGCCGACAAGCCCGTGTCGACCGCGCAGGCGACCGCCAACACCGCTGACCGGATGCGCGCAAATCACACCGGTACACAGCTTGCGGTGACGATCTCCGACTTCGCGGCGGCCGCGGATGCCCGCATCAGTGCTGACGTCACCGTCAAACAGCCCCTCGATGCTGACCTGACCGCCATCGCCGCACTTGCACCGCCCAATGACAGCGTGCTGCAGCGCAAGGGCAGTGTCTGGGTCGCGAGCACACCAGCCACCATCAAGGCAGACCTACTGCTCGTCAAGGCGGATGTCGGTTTGTCCAACGTGGACAACACGGCAGACGTCGACAAGCCTGTCAGCACCGCGCAGGCGGCCGCCAACACGAGCGACCGGGCTCGCGCAAACCACACCGGTACCCAACTCGCTGTTACCGTCTCCGACTTCTCGGCTGCCGTAGACGCCCGTATCGGTGCCGACTCCACGGTGAAGCAGCCGCTGGACTCGGACCTGACCGCGATCGCCGCGCTGGCGCCTGCGAATGACACCGTCCTTCAGCGCAAGGGCGACGTTTGGGTCGCGAGCACCCCGGCCACCGTTAAGACAGATCTGGTCCTCGTCAAGGCGGACGTGGGACTGTCCAACGTGGACAACACGTCCGACACAAACAAGCCGGTGTCCACCGCACAGTCCGCGGCGGACGCCCTGCGGGTACTGAAGACCGGCGACACGATGACCGGCCTGTTGACCGTGACGTCCGGCGGCGCTATCGGCGTGCAGCTGAACGGTGGGGTGCTGCGCACCCTGGACGCCACGCTGCGCTACCGCAACGACATTCAGGTCAACTCGTCGGGCCTGAGCTTCATCCCGTGGGACAACACGGGCGGCGTAGGTATGCCGATCACGTTGAACGGCATCAGCGTCCTGGTCAACAGTTCGTTGCAGACAACCGGAACGCTGACATTCGGTTCCGCGGGCGACACCAACCTGTACCGTTCCGCGGCCGACACACTGAAGACCGACGATTCCCTGATCGTGGCCGGTAACCTCACGGTCACTGGTACAACCACAGGTACGTTCGTCGACGCCTCGAAGCTTCCACTGGCCGGCGGCACCATGACGGGCCAGCTCGACGTCAACGTCAACACCGGGATCAAGGTACGGGCGGGCACCTCGGGCTTCACCCTTCAAGAGAACAACACCAATATCTGGCAGTTCGCCCCGGTCACCGCCACCGCTGCAGCGCTGCGGGTCGTGTCGGCGGACTTCGTCATCGCCTCGGACGGGGTTTTCAAGCTGCTGTTCGGCTCCACATCGGACACCAACCTGTACCGGTCCGCGGCTGACCAACTCAAGACCGATGACGCTTTCGTCGTCGCGGGCATCTCGTACTCCCTGGCGGAGAACCGTTCACAGGTGGCCACCTCCGGCGACGTGGCGTACGGAGTACTGTCCGCTGGTGCGGGTGTGCGCCAGCTCGCCATCATGGGCGACGGCTCGATGCGGTGGAGTTCCGGAGCAGCGGCATACGACACCACCCTGTACCGCTCTGCGGTCGGCACGCTGACCACCGACGGTCAGCTGACTGCCGGCGGCAGCCTCATCTCCACTGGCGGGACGGTCACTGCCTCCAGCACCAACGTCGGTAACTTCGTAGCCAACCAGGCCGTGGCCTCGGGCGGTAGCGCCGGTCTCTACCTGCAGGTCGCCACCGTCAGCAAGTGGTCGCTCTACATGGCGGGCGCCAACGACCAGCACCTCTACCTACGGGACGTCGCCAATTCCCGGATGATGGTGACGTTCACGCCGGGCGCACCCGGTTCGATGGTGGTGGACGGCTCGTTGCAGACGACCGGCGCGATCACCGCCGGGGGGGTACTGCTGACCGGCGGTGCGACGTTGGCCGCCAATACCGGGGCTGCACTCTACCTCACCACTAACGGCATCGCCGGGTCCAACGCCGCGCCCCTGTACCCGCTGTTGGAGTTCCGCGGGTACGCCAACGCTGCCAAGGCCCGTATCCGCGCCTCGGAGCAGACCGCGGACACCAACGGCTCGATCCTGTCGTTCTGGGCCAACGACAACGTGGGAACCGGCGGCACGATCACCGAGCGCATCCGCATGTCGTACACGGGTGCCGCGCTCACCCCGAACCCCGCGCCGGGTGGCGTGGAGATCCTAACCAGCCTGGCCGTCGACGGCACCGTCTACTTCGGTACGGCGGCCGACACCAACCTGTACCGGTCCGCCGCCGACACACTCAAGACCGACGATACGTTGATCGTGGCCGGCACGGTGCTGGCCCTGGATCACGCCTCGGCGCCCCGCCTGCAGTTGATGGTCGCCGGCACGGAGCGTGCCTACATCACGACCACCTCGGGTGGCATAACGCGCTTCGATTCAGACGCCAGCCTGACGTTCGCGACGAACAACCTCGTCGCACTGGTGATCTCCACCACCGGGGTGTTGCAGCTCGGGACCGCCAGCGACACCAACCTCTACCGCCTGAGTGCGAACGCGCTGAAGACGGATGGCAGCCTGACCGTCGTCGGTGCTATGGGCGTCAACGGCGCCACGGCGGGCGCGGTCGCCAAGTTCGAGGTGGCCACGACCGGTGGTGACGGTGTCAAGATCACCAGCACTGCGCAGAACAACTGGCCGTTGAACATCTCATCGATCAACGCGACCACGTCCAACGGCATCTATCTGGATATCCGGGGGCAGGCGGACTCCAACTACGCGATCCTGGTGCGCAACAACGCCACCGATTTGTTCCGGGTGACGTCGCTGTCCGGCAACGTGTACGCGCTGGGGACCATCACCACCCCGTCGACCGTGTCGGCCGCCACGGTGGCGACCGCCAACCTGACCGCCACCTCCGACATCCGGGTGACCCGCGCCGCCGCCAACTCGGCGTACCTGACGTACGTGGGCACCGACTCGGCGCACAGCTTCCGGATCGACACGGGTGGTCTGCACCAGTGGGGGCCGGGCGGCGCCGCGGCGATCGACACCAACCTGTACCGGGCGAGTGCTGCATCGCTGCGCACCGACGGGGAGATGGTCGCCAACACCTTCTGGGCGATGACCGGCATCACGGCGTACGGGACGGTGACGGTCAACGACTCGTTCAGTATGCGTGGCTCGCAGTTCGTGATGGCCCCGGTGGCCAAGACGGTGGACACGACCCTGGCCTTCGCGACGGACCGGTACGCCGTGGCGAATAAGACGACCGGCATCATGACCCTGCCGGCCGCGTCGTCGTGTACCGGGGCACTGATAGCGGTGAAGAACATCAACATCTCGTCGTGTCAGGTGAAAGCCGTCAGCGGCACCATCGACGGTGCCGCTGCGTCGGTCGGGATCGCGCTGGCCCAGTGGGCGGTGAAGACGTTCCTGTCCGACGGCACCAACTGGCTGACTGTCTAAAAAGGATGGAGCATGAAATGCCGCAACAAATCGAGGTCGCCGCAGAAGAGCTGATCACGGCATTCCAGAAGGAGTGGCCGTTGCAGTACGAGGTGACCGCGCTGCGACTGGTCAACGCCAAGCAGGCCGCCCAGCTGTCGGCGATCAACAGCGCCACCACTGAGCCGGCCCGGCTCGGCCCAGCGGAAGACTTGCCTGCCGGCAGGTAGTAGACCTTGTGAGTTACGACTTCGCGGACATGCTCCGCCAGACCGCCCAGAGCAGCACCGCCGGGGCGGCCGGGGCGGTGTTCAGCGAAGAACCGGTGAGCCTGACCACCTTTGTGCAGGACCGCAGGTTCCTGGGCAATCCGCCACTGTCGGATGTGCAGTTCGCCGCGGTCCGCCACACCGAACGCATCTTCTACCCGCACACGTACCCGCTGCTGGCCGCTGAGTTCGAGGCTGCCAAGCAAGAGGGCCGCTTGCATGTCGGCCCAGCTACGGCGTGGCGGGAGCAGAAGTACTGGTCCGAGCCGGTGCAGCTGGTCAACTTCATTACCCTGCAATGGGGTAAGGGTGGCGGCAAGGACCACGTCTGCCGGGTGGCGTCCCTGCGGGTGGCGTACCTGCTGCTGTGCCTGCGTAGCCCACAGGGGTACTACGGCCTCCCAGCGCAGGACACCATCCACCTGCTCAACGTCGCCTCCAGCTCCGGTCAGGCCCAGCAGGCGTTCTTTATCCCCATCACCCGGGTGGTGCGCGACAGCAGCTGGTTCGCTGACCGGTGTGACCCGAAGCAGAACACCATCAGCTTCGACAAGAACGTCGAGTCGATGTCGGGGCACTCCGACGCCGAGACGCAGGAAGGGCTCAACCTGCTGCTCGGCATCGCTGACGAGATCGACGCCTTCAAGTCCCGAAAGGAGATGGCGGGCCGCCGCGGTGTTACCGCCCGTGAACCCACCAAGAGCGCTGAGGGCATCCTCAACATGCTGCGTACCTCCGGATCCACCCGGTTCCCGGAGGTCTTCAAGAACATGCGGATCAGTTACCCGCGGTTCCTCGGATCCACCATCCAGCGGCTCACCGCGGAAGCACGCGCCGACGTGATCGCCCGCGGTGTGGACACCCGCCACTACGTGTCCGGGCCACTGGCGACGTGGGAAGTGAACCCACGGGTGAAAGACAAGGACGTCTTCGCCGCCGACTACATCGAAGACCCCGTGATGGCCCGCAGCAAGTACGAGTGCAAGCCGGCCCGCGCGGTCAACCCGTACTTCCGCAACCACCAGGCCATCGACGCCTGCTTCGTGCCGACCCCCGTCATGCCCCTCGAAGTCGACTACCGGGTGGAGCAGGGCGCCGGATCCGGGGCGTGGATACCGGTCTACACCTTTGGCGGTCAGCTCTACCCGATCCGCGGCGCCCGCTACGCGATGCACGCCGACCTGGCTGTCACCGGCGACCGGGCCGGCGTCACCATGGCACACGTGGTCCGTTACAGCGAGCACGAGACCATCGCCGAAGACGGCGACGGCGCGCCGCACCCGATCCGGGAGATCCGCCCCCACGTCAAAGTCGATTTCGTAATCTCCTACGAGGCCTCCGCGTCGACCCGACCACCCCGCGAGATCCAGATCCGCTGGGCCCGTCAACTCGCCTTCGAACTGATCCGTCGGGGCTTCAATATAGTGAGATACACCTTCGACTCGTTCCAGTCGCGCGATTCTATGCAGATCCTGGACAGTCGGGGGATTGAGTGTTCCCGGGTGTCCACCGACACCTCCGAGGACCCGTGGCGTACCTTGCGGGACCTGTCCTACGAGGGCCGGCTCATCATCCCCTGCCCCGTTGGTTTCGATGAGCCTGATGCCGCGCCGTTTCTGTTGCGCGATGAGCTGTTCAGCCTCACCCGGATGCCCAACGGCCGGGTCGACCACCCCTCCGACGGGTCGAAGGACACAGCTGATTCGTTGGCGTGTGCGGTCTTCGGGGCCGTCAACATCGGTGGCAAGGAGATGGAGGACGGCCAACGCGCGCACTACGGCACCTCTGTCATCAGCGTCGGTGGGACCTTCCAGATGCCGTTGGGGGTCAACCTCGCCAACGTGTTCGGCGCCTCCCTGCCCGGGGTCGACTGACCCGGCGCCGATATGGCACAGGGAGACACCCGGTGGTTCGAAGGACGGTGGTAGGCGATGTCCCGGCCGATAGACCAGCTCCGTAAAGGTGTGACGCCGAAGCCGCCACAGACCTCCGAGGTGGGCGTGTCGGCCCACCTGCCGTTCATGGTGTCCTACCGCAACGCCTGGGAAACCCTGCGCAGCGAAGAGGTCACCGTCGCCCAGCTGGTGGCGATGCGCAAGACCGACGGGCAGGCCCGCGCCCTGTACCGGCTGATCACCCTGCCGATACGGGCCGCCCTCAAAGCGGCCACGTTTGTGCCGGAAACCAATGTGGAGGGCGGGGAGGAGGAGGCTGCGTTCATCGAGCAGATGTTCACCCTGCCCACTGAGGCCGGGGGGATGTCGGTACCGTTCGGCCGGGTCATCGCCCAGTTCCTGATGGCCGTCTTCGACGGGTTCTCCGCCTTCGAAATGGTCTACTGGGCGCCACGTAGCGGCCCGCTGAAAGACAAGTGGACGTTGAAGAAGCTCGCTCAGCGGCCGTCGGAGTCGGTGACCTTCCTGCTGGACAACCACAGCGAGTGGGTCGGGCTACGCCAGCGGACCATGTACCAGAACCGCAACATCGACGTCACCATCAAGGCGGAGGACTGCGTCTACTACGCCGCCAACGAGGAGGAGCGCGCCTTCTACGGGCAGAGCTACTTCCAGGCCGCGTTCTACCACTGGGACAAGAAGTTCCGCCTGTACGTCATCGCCCACATCGCCTGCCAGCGCGCCGCGGTGGGCACCCGCGTCGGCACCGTACCGGCCAGCCCGGACACCACCGAAGAGGCCAGCTTCAAAAAGGCCCTCGCCGACCTGGGCGTCGCCCAGTACATGACCATCCCCGACGGGTACAAGGTCGACTCGCTGCGGGAAGGCACCAACTTCGACTTCCTCGCCTACATCAACCACCACAACTCCCAGATGTCGAAGAGTGTGCTCGCCCCGTTCTTCGACGACAACCAGGGCTCCGGCGGCGACACCACACTGGTCGACTTCGGCCGGCAGTCCGACGCGCTGTTCCTGCTGATGCTGGAAACGATCATGGGGGAGCTGGAGGAGGTCATCAACCAGCAGGTCATTCCGCGGTTCATCAACTGGAATTTCGGGACCGGCAAGTACCCCAAGTTCCAGTTCGGCTCCCTCAGCCAGGAGCAGAAGGCGGCCCTGCTGGACATGTTCAAGACCCTGTCCACCGCCGGGCAGGCCCTGACCATCAGCCCCGAATTCGTGCACGAGCTAGAAAAGCAGGTCGCCGAACAGTTCGGCCTGGAAATCGACTACGACAGCATCGAAGCCCAGATGGCCGAGGAGGCCCAAGCGGCCGCCGACCAGCTCGCCGCCGGCGTGGCCCCGGGGCAGGAGGGCGCCGCCGTGTCGGTCGCCGCCGTCGACCCGTCGCTGGTGCCCACCGGGTTTGTGCTCAGCCACCCCGACTCCGGGGTTGAACTGACCCGCGGCGTACCCACCACCGGCGGGCCGAAGGTCGTCCGAACCCCGGCCGGCGCCCGCGCCTACGGCGAGCCGATCGGCACCCCGATCAGCCGGGACATGGCCCAGCGCACCGCCAAGGAGGGTGTGAAGGGCAAGCCCTACGGCGGGCAGCGAGGCAAGCCCGGCCAGAGCGGACACCAGGTCTACGGCGGTGGCCCCGGCGCGCAGGCCCAGAACCCGGGTGGGGTGGTCACGGTGGCTGATGCGCACACCACGCCCAAGCGGGTTCTCACCAATACCGCTTCGCCCGGCGCGCAGCTGCTCGACTTCGGCGACGGGACTGTGGCCATCCGCGATGCGCAGGGCCACCTTTCCGCCCGACAGCATTTCGACATCAAGGCGTTCATCAAACTCGGCTGGGCGGTGCAGGCTTCGCCGACCAAGGCGCCGCCGGCAGTGCGCGGGGCCGGCCGGGCTGCGGCGAAACCGTTGCCGGCCCGCTGAGCCGATTAGAAGGGTATGCCTGACGAGCTTGTGATCGTGCCGTGCAGCGGTGATGAGGGCTACATCGAGCTGGCCCGCACCAAGACCGGCCGGCTGTTCAAGAAGCACATCCTCACCATGGGCGACCTGCGGCACCCGGTCACCGGCGAGACGATCAAGGTGGATGACACGTTCACCAAGGCGCTCGCCAAGAATTTCCGTGACGGGGCCTGTGACATCGTCCAGGTCCCGCTGGCCAACGACAAGAACGAGCACACCGAAGACCCCGAACGCAACATCGGTGAGGTCATCGACGTGCAGGTCCAGGACAAGAAGATCTACGCCGTCCTCGACGTCCGCGACGACAAGCACGCCGACAAGATGGGCAAGACCTATCTGGGCGTGTCGGCCATGTTGAACCTCGACTACACCGACACCAAGACCGGCACCAAAGTCGGTCCGACCCTCCTGCACACGTGCGTGACCAACCGGCCATACGTGACCGGGCTGGAGCCCTATCAGGAGATCGTCGCGGCAACGTCCGATACATCACAGGGAGCGGTCCTGCTCAGTACCGACGTGATTGCTCCTGGCGCCACCGAGGTCGATCCGGGAACCGCCACTGCGCACGAATCCAAGGAGACGGACATGGCAGAAACGGCCACCATCGACACACCGCCGGCCAAGCTGTCCCTGGAGGACATGCTCGCGGCGCTGAAGACCGAGCACGGTATCGATGTGCCGTCGCTGCAGACCCAGGCCGGTGCCGCCGACCAGGCCGCCGCGCAGGCCGCCACCCTGTCCGCGTCGCTGACGAAGGCCCTCACCGACGCCGGCGTCATCTCGCTGACCGCCGGTACCGACACCACGCAGGTGTCCACCGAGGACGTGGTGCACGCGGTGGCCGAGCTGGCCACCAACAACGTCACGCTCACCGACCGGGTGCACAAGCTGGAGCGCACCGAGGCGGAGACCCTGGTCTCCACCCTGATCGGTGAAGGTCGGGTCCTGCCGGCGCAGAAGAACGCCCTCGTCGAACTGCGCCTGACCAACCCGACCATGTTCGGTCAGCTCATCCCGGCCGAGCCGATCGTGAAGCTCAACAACGAGTCCGGGGTCACTCCGGCCGACGACACGGCCCACACGCAGAACGTGGACGCGGAAATCGCGCGCCTGTCCAACCTGATGAACGACAACGCCGGCAAGTCGAAGAAGTAACCCGGGCAGGTTGTCGGGGTCCACGGGGAACAACCAGCCGAGGGAGAGGCCAACATGGCCACCACTGCTTACGAGAAACTTCCGGTCCCTGGAGTCGTGTCGCCGACGGGTACATTCGTCGACCCGGAGATCCTGTACTCCACGGCCGGGCACACCCAGAAGGGTGTCACCCTCGCCGGCGGGCAGGGCATCCTCCCGGCCGGCTGTGTCCTGGCCCGCAAGACCAGCGACAAGAAGTACTACGCCTACAACAACGCCGGGGCGGGTGGCCTGGAGGTCGCCCGTGGCGTCCTACGCCGCGGCGCCGACACCGGGGGAGCCGGTTCACCCGACCAGCTCGGCAACATCGTCATCGCCGGCATCCTGCGGCTGTCCGCACTGTCCGGCGCGGACTCCGCCGCCCTCGTGGATCTGGGCGCGGTCACCAACACCGTGATGGACACCTTCAAGTTCTGAGCTTGACCTATCAGGCCAGCTGGATGATCCCGACTTCGGGAAGCGCAGGCCGGGCTCGACCAGAGCCGCAGACGTCAGGTGCTGGTCGGTACTCACCGCAGCGGGTCGTCCGTTGACGCGGTGCCCTGTTTAGGAGAAGGTGAGTAGTTTGCCCGACATTAGCCTTTTGGAGCCGATGGTCCTCCGCGGCGTGGTGGAGAAATTCCTGGCACCGGAGAACCTGCCGATGCTCAGCCGTCTCGACCAGACTCCGTGGCCATTCCCGTCAGCGGCGTGGGATGTTATCCGGGGCAGCCGGATGGTGGCCAAGCCGAACGTGCCCAACAGCGAGGCGCACATCGTTCCGCGGCTGGGCCGGTCGCAGGAAAGCGCCGCGTTCGTCTACCTGCGCGAGAAGAAGGTCTTCGAACCGACCACCCTGCACTGGCTGCGCACCCCCGGGCAGATCGCGGCGACCAACGCTGAGAAGGCCGTGCTGCGTGAGGTCGCCGACCTCAACCAGCGTTTCGACAACTTTGCCGAGTTCTGCATCTGGGGTGCGATGAAGGGCCAGCTGGTGCTGGACTTCCCGGACGTGCAGGCCAACATCGACTACAAGATGCCGGCCACCCACAAGCCTTTCCCCGGTACCGGCTGGGACACCGCCACACCGGCGCAGATCGTCGGCGACGTGCGCGCCTGGAAGCGGGTCATCGCCCGCGACGGCCGCGTGCCGGCCAAGGAGGCGTTCGCCACCGAACTCACCCTGGCCTACATCTTCGATGCGTTCGCCACCACCGGCAACGGCACCTCCTTCTTCGGCGGCACACTGCTGTCGGACCGGATGAAGGACCAGTACTACACCCAGGGCATGCTGCCCGGATTCATGGGTCTGGACTGGAAGACGGTGGAGACCATCTACGACGACGAGAGTGGCGTGGCCACCCTGTTCGTCCCGGACAACGCCCTGTTCATGGGCAACTACACCGACCAGCGGCCGATGGAGCTGCTGATCGGCCCGACCGCCGATGACGAGGCCCCGGACAACTTCACGGGCAAGTTCGCCAAGACGTGGAAGGACAAGGACCCGTCGGCGCGGCAGTACCTGCTGGAGTGGAATCTCCTGCCGGTGGTCACCCGGCCCGAGCAGATGGTCTACGTGGCCGACGTGACGTCTACTTCCTGATCCCTTTCAGGTCGGCACCAGGGGATCAGGTCATCGAGGGGGCACCGGGAACGCACCGGGCCCCCTCGCTGGCGTATATCGCACCCCCCGTACCGGTAGCGATAGGTGTGGGACGCCAATGAGCCGACTTGTTGAGGGTACGTGAATGCCCTGGACACACTCCTCCCGACAGGCGGGGTTGGCGCCTGCCTGGCGGCGGTCATCTTCTATCTCCTCGCCTCCAACCGCACCGACCGCAAGGAATACCAGGAAGCCATCGACCGGGAGCAGGACCGCGCCGACTCCGCCGGTGCCCGCGCAGTGGTGGCGGAACTGGGGCTGGATGAGGCCCGGGCTGCCCGGCGCCTCGCCGAAGACGCGGCAGCTCACATCAACCGCGAGGTGGTCGCCGATCTGCGGGTCCAGATCCGGGACCTGGAACGTCAGGTGGCCACCCTGCGCCACACCGTTGTCGCCAAGAGCGGCACCATCCTCGAACGGCCGGGACCCCAATGACCGAAGATGAGCAACCGACCATAGCCATGGCGGCGGTACCCGACGAGGAACCCCAGCCTGGCCTCAGCGAGGTACGCCACCAGCTCACCGCGCTGCGTGAACGCCAACTCCGCCGCCGCGTCATCGGCGTGGTCATGGTGGTGGCACTGCTGTTCGCGGTACTCGGCTGGATCACCGCGTCGGTCACCTCCAAGGCGCAGACCGAGAACCGCCGCGCCAACAACGCCGTGGTGGGCGCGCAGCAGCTCTGCGACCAGGTCCAGGCCCTCGGCGGGCGATGTGTGGTGGACCCGGGTCAACTTCAGGGCCAGACCGGCGCCCAGGGCCCACCCGGCCCACCCGGACTGGACGGTGTGGACGGTCTGGAAGGCGCGCCCGGCCCGCAAGGCGCCGACGGTGATCCCGGGCCGTCCGGCCAAGACGGGCAGAACGGCGCCGACGGCGCTACCGGGCCGGCGGGAGCGGACGGAGCGGACGGTGCCGCCGGACCAGCCGGAGGTCCTGGACCTGATGGACCACCCGGGCCGCAGGGCGAGCCCGGGCCGCCCGGACCGCAGGGTGACCCCGGACCGCGTGGAGATCCCGGCCCGACCGGCTCGCCCGGCCCGGCTGGTGCGGTCTGCCCACCTGGCACCCATCTGGCCACCGTCGAGCTGGAAAACCCCGACGGCACTCCCGTCACCGTGCTGGGCTGCCAGCCCGACCACCCGACACCCACCCCCAGTGACACACCACCCAGCGAACCGCCAGCCAGCGCCGAACCGACCCCGTCGTCGGTGACCGTGGCCAGCGCGGCAATCCGATAGAGACAGATGAGAGGCGGGGACACCATGGCGAAGCGCATTGACCGGTCCGGTGAGGCCACCGTGGTCGACGTCCTGGCCGGCGGTGACCTGGTCACCCCGGCCTCCTACGGGCAGCAGACCGCCCTGGACACCGACATGGACTTCGACACCACGGACACCGACATTGGTTGGGATGACATACCCGACGACCAGGACGACGACACGCCCGATGACGTACCGGCTGTGGCGGCGCCCCGGCTGGTGCCTGAGCGTGAGCTGAGCCCCGAGCAGCGACGCATCCGCGACCTCGAACACCAGCTGGCCCTGGAACGCGGCCGCAAAGACCCCGACCCCGAGCTGGAACCACCGGTCATCAACGGGTCCACCGCCAACATCCTCATCCACTTCGTCGACGACGGACTCACCGCCCTGGGCAAGGTGTGGTGCCGCGGACAGGAGCTGGAATTCACCCCCGGCTCCCGCGCCTACAACGACACCAAGGACCGCACCGGGCGTTCCTGGCTGGAACTGCGCGACGACGAGGCCGGCCAGCTGCAGCGCTACGGCCGGGTCATGTTCCGCAGCGGCCCCTGGACCGGCAAGGGTTATGACGACATCGCCACCGCGGCGTTCGAACCGCTGAAGCCGCTGACCAAAGACGGCGCGCCCCCCGCCCGTCCGACGTCGGCGGAACTGGCCGCCGCGATGAAGGCCGAGGCCACCCGCCGGCGTTCCGCACCCGTCCTGCCGGCCCGGTAACAGCCATGCTCACCGTGCCCAGCGTCACCGCCCTGGCCACCTTCAGCGGTCGGGGCGACAGCAGCTACAGCGCCTTCGCCACCCAGGCACTGGCCCAGGCGACTCTGCTGTTCGCGCTGCGCACCGACCTGTCGGAGTACCCCGACGACCCGCAGCTGCTGCAACTGGCCACCAACGCGATCCTGGAGATGGCCGACCGGATCTACCTGGAACAGCCCCACGCGGCCGCGTTCGCCAGCCCACTGACCAGCGAATCGATCGGCTCGTACAGCTACAGCAAGGGCAGCGCCGCGTTTCGGGCCAAAGACGGCGAGAAGACCGGCCTGTTCTGGTGGGACCTGGCCCTGGACCGGCTCTCCGGGATCGGCCGCTCCCGCATCAGCAGCGGATCCGTGTCGGTGATGGAGCGGGTGGTGCAGATGTCCGCCGAGGGGGACCTCTATGTCACCGGACCGGCCGACGTCGACGCCACCATGGTGTTTTCCGGCAGTATTGCGCCCTGGATCAGCACCTGATGGCCGGGCTGCGCCACCTGTACAACTGCCGGGCCCGGGTGCAGCGCCTGTCCGGGATCCTCACCGCCGGCACACCGACCATCACGTGGTCCACTGTGGACGACATGTTGGATCCGGTGCTCGGCGAACCCGGTCAGCTGATGTGCCGGCTGGATCTGACCTTTGTCCGCCCCGGCAAAGACCAGCCGATGGCGGTGGTTGCCGGACGTGCCCCCGACCGGGTCGGTCTGCTGTTCTGCGACGCCACCAACGCGCTGAAAGCCGGCGACCGGCTGCACCTGCTCGCCGGACCCGTGACAGGAACGTTCGAGGTTCGGGTCACCCCAGACCCGGCCCTCGACCTGGCCAGCGCCCACCACCTGGAGGTCCAGGTCATCGAAGTCGCCCAGGCCCTGGTGAACGTGTTCCCCGGTGCCCCGATGGAGAACCAGGAGCCGGTGCCGTGAGCGTGGACGTAGAAGTCGACACCAGCGACGTCGACCATGAGCTGCGCCGGCTGCGTGATGGGCCGGACGTGCGTACCGACCTGCGACTGGACGCGGCACTGACCGCGCTGTTCCTGCAGACACAGCGGGTGGTGCACGTCATCACCGGCTCGCTGAAGGGCTCCGGCGACCACGACAGCCACGTGGGGCGCCACACGTGGAACGGGTCGATCAGCTACGGCGGCGCCTCACCCGGGCGGGTCCACGACCCGGTCCGCTACGCCGAGCTGGAAGCCTCCCGCGGCGACCTGCACAACTTCATGCGGCCCACCTTCAACGCCGACGCCGGCTACATCGAGGCCATGATGGCCTACCTGCGCGGTGACGGGTGAGTACCCCGGTCGTCGCCGACGACCTGGTGCAGGGCGCCGCCCGGTACCTGGGCGTTCTGCCCGATCTGACCGCCGCCCTGGGCAGGTTCCCCGATGGCACGCCCTGGCTGTTTCAGCACAGCCTGTGGGCCACCGTGGAAGGGTCCAGCTCCGCCGCCGCGGTGCTGACCAACACGGGCGGCTGGGCCGGCGGCAATCAGCACAACACCCTGCGGTTTCCCCGCCTCGGTCTGGAACTGTGGGTGGATCCCCAGCGAGACTCCGCCGGCAATGTCACCACCCCCGGCGAAGCGCAGCGCCGCGCCGAGGCTCTGTTCGCCCTGTTCGACAAGTACCTGCACCGCCCGGCCGGCGGCACCCAGATGTGGGGCACGGTACGCACCATCACCTCCCTGCGCCTGGCCGAGCCCACCGTGTACCCGGCACCCGATGGCGACGGTTTGCTGCGCGCCCAGACCTTCTACGCGATCACCCAGGGGTGAGCTAATGCCGACCACCACCGATCCCGACGACCCACGCCTGACCCATGGCACCGACGAGGCGCCGGTGGCCCAGGCTTCGGCGTACCTGGTCCTCTCCGAAGAGGAACGCGCCCACGGCTTCATCCGCCCGGTCCGACGCTCCTACATCCACGACACCTGCGGCACCCTCACCACCATGTCGCTGGCCATCGCCGAGACGTACGCCAGAGACCCGCGCTTCTACGGCAGCACCTACTGCACCCGGTGCCAGATGCACCGCCCGGTCGGCCCTAACGGCGAATTCACCTGGGACGGTGGCGCGGACAAGGTCGGCACATGAAGTGCCTGGTCAAAACAGCGCTGTCGCCCTACACCGGATACGGCAACGACGGCATCGGCATCGTGCAGGCCCTCCTCGCCGCCGGCGTGGACACCTACCTCGATCCGTCGCACGTCTCCGCGCCGCTGCCCCCGGTGGTGGCGAACCTGCTCACCAAGCGGCTGGTCGCCCCGTTCGACCTGCTCATCCACCACACCGACCCGG
>Ga0068859_100000054_pt1 | contig 123173 bp, 90 predicted proteins | sample KBSSwiS22_FD_66585 | JGI IMG/M metagenome (GOLD analysis project Ga0068859, IMG submission 66585) | Switchgrass rhizosphere microbial communities from Kellogg Biological Station, Michigan, USA - KBS Switchgrass S2-2 | ecosystem: Host-associated > Plants > Roots > Rhizosphere > Soil ...
AAACTGGTGGCGAGGTTGTTCGCTGAGATCAGGGTGTCGGGGTGGTCGTCGCCGAGCACCCGCCGATAGCGGGCCAGGGTGTCCTCGAACAGGGCGCGGGCCCCGGCTAGATCCCCCAGCTCGGTCAGACTGGCGGCGAGGTTGTTCGCCGAACGCAGGGTGTCGGGGTGGTCGTCGCCGAGCACCCGCCGCCGACGGGCCAGGGTGTCCTCGTCCAAGGCGCGGGCCCCGGCTAGATCCCCCAACGCCCACAGACTGGTGGCGAGGTTGTTCGCTGAGATCAGGGTGTCGGGGTGGTCATCGCCGAGGGTTCGCGCCCACCGGCGGTGGGCGGCCTCGCCTAGGTGGCGGCCTGCATTCGTTTGCCCGGATGACCGCAGGTACCGGGTGACAGCGACAAGCAATGCGCGGAATGGCTCTGGTTCGGTGTTGGGATCCGCCGACTCGTCGGGCGTCAGGTCGGCAAGGACTTGGATGTGTGGGGTGATGGTGGCGTAGGCCGGCCAGGATGCCGGGTCGTCGGGGTCGCCGGGGGTGGCGGTGGCGACGAGCTCGCGGGCTGCGCGTCGAGTCCGGGTCTGCTCGGCGGCGGACAGCCGGGCGCGCAGCAGGGCCTGGACGAGGCGGTGGGTCTGCAGGGTGGTGCCGGTGTGGCGGGCCAGGCCGAGGCGGGTGATGTCGCGGACCAGGGCGGCGGTGGTGGCGATGTCACCGACCTGCACGCCGAACCGCGCCGGCCCGGTGGCGGCACCCGGGTCGGGGCGGGGAGTCAGCGGTATGGGTTCGGGGGCGCAGAAGGCGAGCTGGTCGAGCAGGTCGGCGGCGGCCGGGCTGGCCGCGTGCAGGCGTGTGCGGCTGGCGGTGACGACCGCGACCAGCCCGGGGTGTGCCTCGATCGTCGGGTCGGCCAGCCCGGCCTGGTGTGGTTGGGTGGCGAGCAGGTGCAGGTAGTCGGCAATGTCTAGCCCGGTTTCGGCCAGGACGTAGCCGGCCTGTTCGACCGCGAGCGGCAGGTCCCCGACGGCGACCGCGACCTGGTCGGCCTCGCTGTCGGTGAGGGTCGGACAGCGCCGATGCAACAGGGCGATGGATTCGGCGCGGTCGAACTCGGCGACCTCGACCAGTTCGCCCATGCGGCCCGCCGTCGGGTTGCGGCTGGTCAGCAGCAGCCGGCCGTTGTCCGGCGGCCGCAGGACGGCCACGGCGGCCGGGTCGTCGACGTTGTCGTAGATCAGCAGCCAGTCGGTGTGTTCCGCCAGCGCCGCCCACAGCCCGCTCAGCACGTCGTCTATTGGCCCGTCCGTCGGCAGCGACAATGCGGCGGCGAGGCGCACCAGCCCCGCGGTGGCCACGGTCGGGTCTTCGGCGCTGACCCACCAGACCGCCTGGTAGTCGCCAGCGTGACGATAGGCGTACTCGATCGCCAGCTGGGTCTTCCCCACACCGCCCATGCCGTGTAGCGGCACGATCGCCACCGCGGCGGCCCGATCGTCATCAACGGCCTGACGGAGCCGGTCATGAAGCATGGCCAAGAGCCGAGCCCGGCCCGTGAAGAACGGGTTGCGAGCCGGAACACTCCACACGGGCGGCCGGCGGCGAGGAAACGCCACCCCGCCCTTGGCTGGCAGCGCCGTCGGCCGGCTGGGGAAATTCACCGGGCTGGCCGGCCTGCCTGCAGGGCCCTTGATCCTCGATAGCAGCTGGCTGCGCGCCGTCGCCTCGTCCAGGCCGGCCAGCTCGATCCGGACCAGCGGCGCGTACAACTCCGGGACTGTGCAGTCTTCAACGCGCACCGGCACGATCTTCCCGCTGGCGAAGGCCGCGGTGTGTTCCGCCTGCGGGTACCGCCTCGCGAAGTAGTCATCGGTGTAGATCGCCAGCACCCGGTCCGCGCGCTCCAACGCATGGGCCATGGCATCGACGAAGTTCGTGCCCGCCGCCCAGTCCCACACGTCCAGCTCGACGCTGTACCCGGCGCCTTCCAGCTGCTGGCCGATCCACTGCGCCCATTCGCCGCCGCTACCGGCATGCGAGATGAAAAAGTCCAGCCGATCCACTCGCGCCCCCGCCAACCGTCGCCCCGCCCGGCCGGTACAAGCAGGCTCACCTACACCGGCCGCAAACGATCACGATCTCCGCTGGTGGACCCAGTGTGACAGAAGCCGTCAACAGATGTGACAGCAACCCCGGCTTCCTGCTCGGCTCCTACCGGACTCCCATGTACGACCACAAGATACCCCTACTGCTGTTCTTGAACATGTCGAAGCTCAACAGACACCCCGAGTATCTCCTGGAAGCTCTCCTTCACGAGTCCTTGCACGTCGTCTTCTTCGACGTCGTGCTGGTTCGTGGCATCATGCCCGCCGGCTATCGCCAGGGTACGGGGCTGGCCGTGCGAATACCATGGGGAGCTCGCGGACGTTTCATGGACGCCCTCCGGGTGACCCAGACTCTGCACGTCTACTCTTACATCGCGTTGATGTATGCGGACATGCTCCGGGTCGGACGACGCGACCACGACGAGACGATGTCGCTTCTTCACGCGACGATGACCCGCGCGCACTTCTTCATCGCTGCCGGCGCCCACCTGCGCAGCGACATGACCTCGGACGGCGCGGCGATGTTCGACATGCTCCGGCGTCCGTACGAGTTCATCGCGCGGGACTTCCTCAGGCACGAGTTCAGTCCCCAGTCGTTTCCAATGGAGTTCTACGTTGGTGACCGCCTCGTCGAATCATTCGCGTCTTGAGTCAGCCCGCGACATAGCTCGCGATCACACCAAACGTGACCGCTCGACCGTGGTCGTCATCAGCGCCATGGCGTTGTCGGAGGTGGGCAACCAGGCCGCGGTCGCGGCGGTTGCGGTCACTGCCATCGCCCAGGACGCTCCGGTCTATCTCGCGGCCGTACTCGCCGCGCAGTCACTGCCCGTGGTTCTGCTCAGCCGCTGGATCCCCACGGTCATCAGTGGCTGGGGGGTGGCTGTGTGGCGAAGGCTACTCATCCTTCAGGCCGCCGTGTTCGTATCGCTGGCCGCCTTCCTGTCCGACTTGACGCTCATCGTGCTTGGCACCGCCGTGGTCGGTGTCATCGAAGCCTTCCTGATTCCCTTTTCGCGGTCAGTGCTTGGCGAGCTGTCAGGCCCGGTCGGCGCTGCCAGACTCTCCCGCCGGTGGGGGGTCGCCAAGTCGCTCGCCGGCGCGGTCGGATTCGTCCTCGCCGGGACGCTCATTCAGGAGTCAAGCGTCCGCTGGGTCTTTGCGGCCGACGCCGTCACCTTCGTCGTCCTGTCAGGCGCCGTGATCGTCGTGCCGAGGACCCTGACGGGCCGCGGGGAGGCGCAGCACGATCCGACGACCGCGAGGACATCGTCCTTGCTTGACGGCTTCCGGCAGTTGGCCAAGCCGCAGGTCTTCTCGACAGTCGGCCTCCTCGCGCTGGCGACCGTCGTGCTGGCGACCTCGCTGGAGAGCGTGTCCGGCCCGTTCGTGGTCGGCGGTTACTCCGGCTACAACCCCGTCCATCTCGCGTTGACGGTCGCTGCGTGGCCGGTGATGGCGACCTTGAGTTCGCTGCTGCTGCGCGCGGATTGGGGTGCGCACCGCGGAACTCTCGTGGTCGGCGCAGCCCTGATCGGTCTCGGTCTGATGTGGATGGCCTTCGCTGATTCCTGGATCTACGGCCTGATCGGGTTCGCTCTGGCCGGCAGCGGCAACGGCGTGATCAATATCTCGCTGTCAGCCGCGATTTGGGGCGGGGTGCCGAGTGCGATGCAGCGTGCCGCATGGTCTGCGTTCAACTTCATGCTGGCCGTGATGCTGATCATCGGATTCGTCGTTGGTTCGACGGCGGGCGCCGGTCAGGCGCCGCGGGTGGTTTTCGTGGGCGGGGCGCTCTCACTCGCCGTCAACACTGTGTATTTGTTCGTGCTACGCGTGCGGCGGCGGACATCCGACTTGGGGCTGGCGAGCTGCGAGCCGCCGTGAGGCAGGCACACGTGCGGCGGGTGGTCAAAGCGCCTTGATGTACTCGTGGCGCGTGGACGAGATTGTGTTCACCTCGTACGGAGTGGCTTTGCCGGTCGGGACGAAACCGCCTCGCTCGAGGAAGCTCCGTCCCTGCTGTCCGAATGTTTCGATCAGCCCGGTCACGGCGTGAGTGCAGTGCGGTTGCCGGCTCACGGCGAGCTTTGCCGAGAATTCGAGCAGATAGCTGCCCAGGCCCTGGCTCTGGCACGTGGGATCCACGAGAACGTACCCGACGTAGCACTGGCTCTGCTCGGGAAACCTCAGAATCAGGTCGGAGAAACCGACTAGGCGCCCATCGACGTCGAAGGCACCGACGGGCAGCTTGTCATCCGGGGTGGAGGACGGCGGGCGGGCGATGAGGGTGCTGTGCGCCTCGGCCGGACCTGGCGGAAATCCGATCGTCTTCTCGCAGTACGAAGGCACCATCTCGAACAACTGCTGAAGGTTTGCGACGTCCTCGTCCGAGGCGAGTGCCCGCGCATGTGTTACGCGGCCGTCACCGAGACTGAACGCCCAGTTCGGCTCCTGGATACTCACCGATTCAGACTACAGTGCGCGCATCGTTCCCACCCACGGCCCGCGCCGCTACCGAGTCCGCCTCGTCATCGTCCGCCTCGTCATCGGCCCTCGGCCCGCGTCCGTCGTCGCGGCGATCTACGGAGGCACATCGAGGACCGGCTCCCACTCCCGCACCGGATGCGTCGCGGCCCGAGGTCAACCGGCCTGCGCTGCTCCAGACCGGACCAGCGCAGGCCGGCCATGTCCGACTGATTCTCGGCGGATGCTCCGGGGGCCCCGGCGGCAGGAGACATCTCGGCGGGCATGTCGGCGGCGTTGAGGAGGCCGTGGCGGCGACAGCCCTGTGGACGAACGGCGCCCCTCCACAGGTCCTGGTGAAGCAGGCGTCATCACGTCCATGCTCGGTCCGCCCGACGGGCGCGACGTCGCCGCTCGCTTCCGGGGGCACGCCGGCCGCCGGCCGGCGGTAACCGACAGGAACGAGGGGGACCTGGCATGGCGGGGACGGTGCGGTGCGGCAGAGCCGCGCACGCGGACCACGACACCACGGCGCGGCCGAGGCGCCGCAGGACGCCCGGACAGCTCGTCCAGCTGGCCGGCCGGCCACACGGCGGGCGACGGTGAGCGGCGAGACGGCCGCGGTACCGGTCAGCCTGGTCGCGGCCAGGCGACACCCGCGGGGACCGGCGTCGAGGACCGAGGGCCCGGCGGACGTCCTGGAGCTGCGGGTCGAGCACGACGACGACCAGCCGGGCGTGTCGCTCGGCCAGGCGCGGGTCCTGCTCGTCGGGGTCGCCCGGCTCATGCAGGCGGCGGCCATGGCGGCGATGGGGCCGGCGCCGCGGTTCGCCGGGCGGCGGCCGGACGCGGTCAAGGCGTTCGTCGAGCAGGACATCCGGTTCGCCCACGCCGAGGTCGGCAGCCCGCTGCTCGCGGTCCACACCCGGCTCGACGAGGACCCGGCTCCTGTCATGGCCGGTGGCCGGGCGGTGCCGGTGTCGTGGGCGACGGGGATGGTGCGGCTCGCGCCGTTCCAACGACGGGTGGGCACGACGCTCGCGGGTGCGCTCGCGGAGGTCTCCGAGGCGATCCGTGACCACCGCGCGGCCCGCCGGGCCACCCCAGCCGCACCCGACGGGCAGGCAGCCGAGGCGGCGCCGTCGCCGCTGGTGCTGCGCGGGGTCAGCGTCGACCTGTGCGACGCGCTGCTCGCCATGGTCGCCGCGCCACGCGTCGACCTGCTGGAGCTGGCGTTCTACTGGGCACCGCGGCCCGGCCTGGACTCCCCGGCGGTGCTCCGGGTCGCGCTGCGCCGCGACGACACCGACGCGCTGCTGCAGCTGCGCGACACGCTCCTGGGGCTGCCTGACCAGGCCAGGACAGCGGTGTACGGCCAGGTCACCCGCCTCGACCGTGGCGACGCAGACGACGGCGGGCTCGTCACGATCCACGGCGTCGTCGGCAGGTCGACCCAGCGAACCGTCCAGATCTCCCTGTCCGGCGGCGAGTACGACGCCGCGATCCGCGCCTACCGGACCAGGGCGCCCGTCATCGCCACCGGCCGGCTGCGCCGCATCGGCGGCATCCACGTCCTCACCGGCCAGTTCACCGTGACGGGTGCCGCGTCATGACCGGCCGCCTCCGGCCGGACCCGCGGAGATCCCGACCGCCGCCCTAGGAGCCGGCCCACGGCGAGCGGGGGCGGCTGGGCGCGGGTGGCTCGGTCGCCGCCCACACCTTGCGCCACCGGGCCGGCTCGCCACGCCCGGGGGCGGGGACGGCGGCCCGGGAACCGCCCGGCGGCGGCGTCGGCTGGCCGGGCCGGGGGAGCGACGCCCACCACGACGTCTCGTCCTCGGTCACGAGCCGGTCGACCTCGGCGGTCAGCCGGGCCGTGAAGCCGCGCACGTCGTCGCCCTCGCCGGGCCGCAGTGGCCGGCCGAACCGCACCGACACCTCGGGACGGCCCGGCACCGGCCACGACCGGCCCCGCGGCATCGCGGCGAACGTGCCACGCAGCCCGACGGGCACCACCGGTACCCCGGTGTTGATCGCCAGGTAGGCCGCGCCGAGCTTGAACCGCGCCCGCGCCCCGTCCGGCGACCTGGTTCCCTCCGGGAAGATCACCAGGTTCCAGCCGTCGCGCAGCAGGTCGACCGGCGTCGTCGACGGCGCGCCGCCGCTGCGGTCGATCGGCACCGTCCCGAACGCCAACGCCGTCGACAGGCCCCGCCACGTCGACTCGAAGAAGTAGTCCGCCGCCGCGGTGACCGCCGTGCGTTCCCGCACCGCCGCCGGCAGCGCGCACAGCAGCACCGTCGCGTCGAGATGGCTCGCGTGGTTCGCCACGATCAGCGCCGGCTGCTCACCCAGGCCGGTGAACACCTCGGCGCCCTCGACCGTCCACGTCAGCTGGGAGCGCAGCAACGGGTCCATGATCCCGCCGAGGAACGCCGCCCGGGCCGCCCGGGCGACCGGGCTGCGCGCCCACTCGGTCGGGAACTCCCGGCTCGCCAGCGGCGGCCGGTACGGCTGCGCCGACGCCGGCACCAGCCGCTGCCCACCAAGCCGGAACCCGCGGGTCGCCTGCCGCAGCCCCACCCCCGGGCGGCGCGACGAGGACGACGACGAGCCGGCCCGCACCGGCCGGCCCGACGCCCCGCTGACCCCGCTCACCGGACGTCCGCGATCGCGTGCGGCGGCGAGTGCAGGTAGGTGATCGACGGGTCGCGGCCGACCGTGCCCGACACCATCTCCAACGCGTCGGCGAACGTCGACGCCGCGCGGAAACCCATCCGGGCGCACGCCCTGCGGTCCCCACCGACCCAGACGACGTCACCGAGGTGGTCCATGCCGTGCGTCGCCCAGTACCACATGTAGAAGGGGTGAACGCCGTGGTAGGCGTGCGACGTCCGGTACAGGTGGATGTACCACGGGTCGGTCGCGTACTGCTTCTCGAACTTCGCCTCGATCGTCGCCGGGTCGGTCGACTCGGCGAGCACCTCCTCGTAGAAGTCCACATAGGAGGGGTGGTGCAGCTGGGTGAACTCGGGCGTCACCGGGTGGTACAGGATCATCGCGCCCTTGTGCCGGACCAGCGGCCTGCCCCGGTACATGTTGAAGAAGTAGCCAAGCCCCAGGCACGTCGCCAGGATCGGGTTCATCACCGCGTCCGAGTTGTACGGCCCGATGTACGGCAACCCGACGATCAGCACGTCCGACTGGCCGTTGACCTCGACGAGCTGCTGGCGGTGCACCGACTCGAGCGTCTTCTCGTGTACCGCCTCGGTCTCGCCGGCGTTCACGGCGGTGACCTGATAGTCGGCGACGATGTTCTGGAACAGCCGGTGACGCTGCCGCGTCGGCAGCTTCGGCAGCGCGGACGTCATCCCGTAGGCCATCGCCTGGTCCTTGCGCGACCACTCCCACTCGCGCTTGGTCAGGAAGCCGTACTTCTCCGGGAACGCCTGGTTGTTCACCGTCGTCTCGACCGTGAAGATCTTGACGTGCTGCGCGAGGAGCCGGCCCATCCGCCACGCCGACGAGTGCATCGCCGACCGGGTGTGGTCCATGAACGAGTTCGAGTGCAGCATCGTGTGGCTGTTGTGGTGATGCCGCAGGCTGTTGTACGACGCCAGGCCGATCGGGACCGACTTGTGCCCGCCGTCCATCGCGACCAGGTTCACGTTCACGTAGACGATCAGGTCCGACTCGGCGGCCCGCCGGTTGATCTCCACGTCCTCGCCGTGGTCGGTCACCCCGACGTGCAGCAGGTTGTCGCGGTCCTCCGCGTCGTGGTTGTACAGGTTGTCCGGCCAGAACGACCGGAACACCCGCTCCCCGACGACGTACTCGATCTCGGCCGCGGTCATCCGCCGGTGCAGCGCCGTCGCGACGATCAGCTGCACGTCGTCGACCCCGGCCTCAGCCGCGAGCGTCAGCACCTGCTCGATCACCCGCCCGCGGATGTCCGGGCGGCGCATCCGCGGCAGCGGGATCGACAGGTCGTCGAACGCGATCGTCAGCTTCATCCCGGCGAACAGCAGCTCCCGCAGCGGCTCGCTGCCCTGCGGGTGCTCCAGCGCGTCCGCGATCGCCGCGTCCACGTCCGGCACACCGGGCAGCGACTCCGGCGGGTACACCACACGTGTCCCCAACGGGAACTGCTCCAGCAGCAGACCCTCACCCTGGTGCACCAGCAGCGGGGGAGTCCGCTCGTCGACCTCGAGCACGAACCCCGGTCTCACAGCCACGTTCCCCTCATCGCGGGCCCGCGCGAACGGCGCCTGCCGCCGCGTCGGGCTGTTCGGAATGCCTCCCCGGCCGCGGACCAGGCCGGGGAGGCGGCCACGGCGCCCGGCGCCGCGGCCACGGTGATCTGCGCGGCACCGGTGCCCGCGGCACCGACGCGCGACGCACCCGCCGCATCGGTGTATGCGGCATCGTCGGCGGCGCGCACCGCGCTGTCCAGATCGGTCATGCCGACATCGTCGGGTCGAACGCGACCTTCACCGCACCGAGCCGGCCGGCGGACAGCGCATGGTCCAGCGCCTCCCGCCACCGGGCCAGCGGGTACACCGCCGAGACGACCCCGTCCAGCGGCGCCGACGCCGCCAGCTCGAACGCCCGGCCGAAGTCCGACCGCGCCCCCGCCGAGCCGTCCACCCCGGCCGCCGCCGCCTCCAGCTCCAGCTCGGTACCGGCCGCCGGTTCCGCCGGCCGGCTGGTCCGGCCCGACGACGCGTAGGTCCCTACGAGCTCCAGCTCCCGGAACCACAACGGCGCCAGGTCCACCGACCCCGACGGCATCCCCGACAGCACGACCCGCCCGCCTGCGCGGGTCACCCGCAGCGCGGTCGACAGCGACGACGCCGACCCGGCGCAGTCCACGGTGATGTCGACCCCGCCGAGGAGGTACGGCGCGCCGAGCTCCGGCTCGGCCCGCAGCGCCCTCGTCGCCCGCCGCACCCCGCCGAGCGTGTCCGACGGCGACAGCACCTCGTCGGCGCCGAACAGCCTCGCCAGCTCTACCTGACGGCGGTGCTTCGCGACCACGGTGATGTGCGCCGCCGGCGTGTACGCCCGCAGCGCCAGCAGCGTGAACAGGCCGACCGCCCCGGAGCCGATCACCAGCACCCGATCCCCAGGTGCGACCCGGGCCTGCCCCGCCGTGTGCACCGCCGTCGCGAGCGGCTCGACAAGCACCGCCCGCTCGTCGGAAAGGCTGTCCGGCACCGGGTACAGCTGCGAGTGGTGCGCGACCATCGCCCGCGACCAGCCGCCGCCGGTGTCCCGGCAGGAGCCCGTCTGCAGCCCCGGCGACACATGCCCCATCGTCACCCGGTCGCAGCGGCTCGTCAGCCCCGCCGCGCAGCTCGGGCACGGCGCCATCCCACGGGCGGCGCAGCCGAGGATCGGGTCGATCACGACCCGGCTCCCCGACCGGTACACCGTCCCGTCCGCCAACGCCACGTCGGACTGCAGCGTGCCAACGATCTCGTGGCCCGGCGTGAACGGCATCGAGACCAGCGCCGAGAAGTAGAACGACTGCTGGCCGGTCACCGTCGCCAGGTCCGACCCGCAGATCCCCGACAGCGTCGGACGGACCGTCACCCAACCGGCGCCCGGCAGCGCCGGGTCGCCCTTGTCGACCAGCCGCAGCGGCGCCGCCGACGTCGCCGCCGCCCCGGCCAGCGACGGCACCCGGCTCGACAGGACCCGGGTCGCGGCGTACCGCGGCATCGACCGGTACAGCTCCAGCCCGCGCGTCACCGCACACCCCCATCCCGCCCAGCGCCGCCACCCGAACCGGCACCGGCGCCGGCCGCGCCAGCCGCGGCGCCGGTGAGCGTGGCCGCAGCCGTCCGGGCCGCGTGGAACAGCGACCGCTCCCGCAGGGACGGCGCCACCGCCCGCGGCTCCCCCGCCGTCGACGGCCACTCCTCGACCGCCCAGCCGTTCGCCTTCGCGAGCCGGAACAGCGCCAGATCCGGGTTCACCGCCACCGGGTTCCCGACCGTGCGCAGCATCGGAATGTCCGACTGCGAGTCCCCGTAGGCCCACGACGCCGACAGGTCCGCGCCGACCCGGCCCGCGTAGTGGTCGAGGAACGCCGCCCGGGCGTCCCCGACCAGCGGCGACGTCGCCAGCTTCCCGGTCAGCCGCCCGTCGGTCCCGACCGTGAGCCGCGACGCGACGATCTCGTCGAACAGCGGCGCGAGCGGCCGGACCAGGAAGTCCACCGACCCGGTGAGCAGCACGGTGCGGTGCCCCGCGTCCCGGTGCGCCCTTACCCGGCGGATCGCCGCCGGCTTCACCCGCCGCAGCAGGATGTCACCCGCCACCTCGTCGATGATCCTCGCCAGCTCCACCGGGTCGGCGCCCTTGTACCGGGCGTACACCGACCGGATCAGATGCCCCCGGTCGGTGCGCTCCGCCCGCAGGTAGCGCGGCAGCGCCGCCGCCAGGCCCGCCAGCTCCCGCGCCCGCCCGGCCGGCGCCTCGTCCGCGAGCCGCAGCCACAGATACGACTCGATCACCGTCGAGCTGACCAGCGTGCCGTCCAGGTCGAACACCGCCAGCGCATCCGGGTTCGCCGGCAGGTTCGGCCCGCTGCGCCGCGCCGGCGCCGGGTCCCGCGGCCGGCGCAGCACCGCGGTGACCGCCGGGAAGTGCACCTCCTGCAGGTAGTAGCGCCAGTCGTAACAGGCCGGGTCGAACCCGAAGTCGGCCTTGTCCGCGTCGTCGAGCGCGTCGTACAGCGCCTTCGTCGCGTCGTCGACGTAGACCAGCTCGGCCTTCGTATACGCCCGGTAGATGTCGGCGTAGCGGCGCAGGAACCCGATCCGGGCCTCGAACCGGTCGAACTCCTCCGCCCAGCGGCGGACCTTCTGCGACCGGGGCGCGTGCTCGAGCACCTTGCCCGCGGCCGACGCGACCCGCTCGCCGCCCCGCAGCTTCGCCTCGGCCGCCCGCGCCCCCGCGAACGGCCACTCCGGCACCCCGATCGCCCCCCGGCCCCGCTTCGGCAGCGGATGCGCCAGGAAGTACTCGTGGACGTTCTCGAACAGCTCCCGGAACAGCAACGGGTTACGGAACCCGGAGCAGACCGTGTAGTACGCCGGGTCGTCGGCCGGCGGCGTCTGCGCGGCCGCGGCGAGGATCGCGTTGACGACGAGGTCCACCGGGATGATGTCGATCGCCGCGTCCGGGGAGGCGGGGAAGTCAGGGAACTCGCCCCGGCCGTAGGCGAGGATCAGCGGCTCCGCCATCTTGAAGCCCTCGATCCACCCCGGGAACGGCCGCGCCAGCGCCGACTCGATGATCGACGGCCGGACGATCGTCAGCGGCAGGTCCCCGTGTGCGTCCTCCAGGTACCGCTCCGCCATCGCCTTGGTGAACGTGTAGCAGTCCGTCCAGCCCAGCACCTGGGCCCGCTCGGCCCCGGACCGGACCAGCCGCTCGCGGACCCACTGGCGGCGCCGGTCCTCCGCGTCCCGCGACACCGACTGCGCCCCGGCACGCAGGTGCTTCGCCTGCGCCTGCGCCAGGAACTCGGCCGAGCGTTCCGGGGTCCGCGACGCGTCCTCGGCGGCCTGGCGGGCCCGGCCGGCGGCGGCCTGCTCGACCGCCCAGTCGACGTCGTGGACGAGCCTGCCCTCGGCGATGTGCCCCGAGCGCAGCCCGGCGACGTACGCCGTCGACACGTGCACGACGTGCGGCGCGGCGCCACCGGCGCGGACCGCGCGCAGCAGCTCCTGCACCCCGCCGACGTTCGTCGTGAACCCCTCGTCGACCGGCGGGTCGAACGACACCTCACCGGCGCAGTGGATCACCAGGTCGATGTCGGCCGGAAGGTCCGGCATCGACGCCAGGTCCCCGTCGACGACCTCCACCCTGGCCGCCAGCTTGTCGACGGCGCCGTCGCCCACCTTCTCCCGCAACGCCTTGAACGCGGGCTTGCGCAGCTCGCGCCGCAGCCGCGACGCCCCGTCCTGCCCGCCGCGGGGCCGCACCAGCACGACGACCCGGGTGTCGGGGAAGTCCGACAGCAGCCGCTCCAGCAGCGCCTCGCCGACGAACCCCGTCACCCCGGTCATGAACACGCGCCTGCCCGCGAGCCGCTCGCGCAGCCCCACCCGTCACCTCGTCTCTCGTCCCGCTTCGTCGCCCACACGCCGTGGCGTCGTCCTCGCTCCGCTGGGACGACACCGCCGCGCGCGTACTCCTTCGCTCCGCCGCTACCGCACCAACCATCCGCCGGGCGACGACAGGCGACGACGGACCCGCACACAGTGCCCTGGTCTCATCGTTCGCGCGTACTGCCCGAGCCGGAGTATGACCGAACCTTCTCCCACGCCACTGCGACCCCGGCCGAGGGCGACCGTTCGTGGCGAGAGGGAAAAGGTCCGCCGGCCAAACTACCGGCCCACCACTCAGGCGGCACCGACAGCCGGCCACCGTGCCGCACCCGGGCATCCCACGCCGACGCCCAGCACCCGCAGTCTCCTCCGCCGACGCCCAGCAATTAGGGAGGCTCGGCCCGGCGGGGGTGGCGTTGGTCTCGCCGCCACCTTACGGGCCACCAGCCGTCATCACCGCCCGCCAGCGCCCAGCCTTCGGAAGGCCTCCTCTTCGGCCTCTTCGGCCATTTCCGGTCCAGCCTTTCGGTCGTCAGCGAACGTCAGCGAACGTCAGCGAACGTCAGCGGTCGTCAGCGGTCAGCGTCAGCGGCGACGGTGGCCAGGGCCCGGACGAGCCGGCTCGCCGCCGACGCCAGCCCCCAGCGCTCGGCAAGCGCCAGGACCCGGTCCGGGTCGACGGGCGCGGCGGGCAGCACGGTGCGCAGCGCCGGCAGCGGCACGTCCGGCACCACCCGCACCACGATCTCGGCCCGGTCCAGGTAGTCCCGGGCGGCCTCCAGCCGGCGGCGCGCCCCCGCCGGGAAACCATCGGACTGCCCGGCGTCCAGCGCCCCCAGCGCGCCGGCCAGCGACCCGAACCGGTTCAGCAGCGCCGCCGCCGTCTTCGCACCGATCCCCGCCACACCGGGCAGCCCGTCCGACGGGTCGCCCCGCAGCGCGGCGAAGTCGCCGTAGGCCCGTCCCGGCACGCCGTAGCGGGCCGTCACCGCCGCCTCGTCGACGAGCGCGAACTTCTCCACCGAATAGCGGACACGCACCGGCACGTCGTCACGGACGAGCTGGAACAGGTCCCGGTCACCGGTCAGCACGTCCACCGGCCCGGCCCAGCCCGCCGTCGGCGCGCCCGCCCCCGGGGCGGGGTCGCGGGCCGCCCAGCCGTCCTCGTCGCCGTACGGGAAACGGGTCGCGAGCGTGCCGATGACGTCGTCGGCCTCGAACCCGGCCGCCTCGACGCGGGCGATCCCGAACGCGTCGAGGATCTCGTCGATCACCGGCAGCTGCGGCGCCAGCTCGTCGGGCACCTCCTCGACCTGGGCCCCGTCCACCCCCGCCGCCGACTCCTCGCCGGCCGCACCGCCCGCCGGCACGGGCGAGGCCGGCACCGACGGCCCGGCCGCGGCCGGCGCGACGATCTCGGCGACCCGGTGCGCCTTGTACGACGCCACCAGCTCGACGCGGAACGCCGGCCGCCAGTCCCCGTCGAAGCAGCACACCAGGTGCCGCGGCCGCAGGTCGAGGATCTGGCGGGCCAGCACGTCCAGCAGCCCCCGGACCGCGTTCACCGGCGTCCCGTCCGGCGCCGTCACCGACCGCGGCACCCCGTAGAACGCCCGGAAGTACAGCGACGGAGTGTCCAGCAACGCCAGCCCGCCCGGACGCCCAGACCCATCCACAACCGTCCCATCCACACCGCCCACCCTGGCACAGCCACCTCCGAACAGCGCCTTCGGCGCGATCCGGCGGCCCGCGCCCCCGGTCACGCCTCGCCGGACGCCACACGCTTGCAGCCGCAAGCACGCGGCCGAGGCCAGCCAGGCCGTGGACAGAACACCACAAAAAGGGCAGCAACCCCCCTTTTGGTGCCATCGAACGGGGCGATTTTCCCGGCAACGCCCTGGCAGGACGGCCCGAACGGCCGCCGGCCCCCGCGTAGCACCGCCCGGTCACCGACGACCGGGCACGTGCGTCAGGTCATACCCTGCGGGGCGTGCTGGAAGATCTGGACCGCCAGATAGTGCGGCTGCTGTGCGCCGACGGACGGATGAGCTTCACCGACCTCGCCAAGGCGACCGGCCTGTCCGTGTCCGCGGTCCACCAGCGTGTCCGCCGCCTCGAACAGCGCGGCGTGATCGCCTCCTACGCCGCGCAGGTCGACGCGGCGCTCGTCGGCCTGCCGCTGACCGCGTTCATCTCGATCAAACCGTTCGACCCGTCGCAGCCCGACGACGCCCCCGACCGGCTGCGCCACCTCGACGCGATCGAGGCCTGCCACAGCGTCGCCGGCGAGGAGAGCTACCTGCTCAAGGCCCGCGTCGCCGCCCCCGCCGACCTGGAAGCCCTCCTGCAGCAGATCCGCGCCGCCGCGAACGTCTCCACCCGCACCCTCGTCGTCCTGTCCACCCCCTACGAGGGCCGCCGGCCGGCCCTTTAGACGGCCGGCGGGCCGGCGGCGCAGCCCCCGCGCACCCCGGGCCCTTCACCTGGTGGACTGCTCAACGAGTGGGCTGCTTGCTGGCAGCAGGCGGCGGCCACCAGAGCGCGGCCGGCAGACCGGCCGGACGACGGCGGGGAGGCGCACGGCATGAACAGCGGATCCACCCGGCACGCGGGCACCCGGGCAGTGGCGCGGCGCCCCGGCGGGCGTCGGCAAGACCAGGACAGCCCGGCCCGCCGGGTGCTCTACCGCGGCGGGCACGTCCACAGCCCCGCCCAGCCGGCCGCGACGGCGCTGCTGACCGTCGGCGGCCGGGTCGCCTGGGTGGGCGCCGACCCGGACGAGATCGGCGCACCCGGGCCCGGCAGCGGTGTGGACACGGTCGTCGACCTCGACGGGGCGCTCGTCACGCCCGCGTTCGTCGACGCCCACATCCACGCCACCGCCACCGGTCTCGCCCTCGGCGGCCTCGACCTGGCGGCCGCGCCGACCCTGGACGCCGCCCTCGACGCGGTCGCCGCCGCGGCCCGCGCCCAGCCAGGCGCGGCCCTGCTCGGCACCGGCTGGGACGAGACCCGCTGGCCGCAGCGGCGCGCCCCGACCGCCACCGAGCTCGAGGAGGCCGCCCCCGGCCGGCTCGTCTACCTGGCCCGCGTCGACGGCCACACCGCCGCCGTCTCCGCCGCCCTGGCCGCCGCATCCGGTGCCGCGTGCCTGGCGGGCTGGCTCGGTGACGGCGTCGTCCGCGACGACGCCCACCACGCCGCCCGCGTCCACGCCTACGCCACGATCAGCCCGGCACAGCGCGCCGCCGCCTGGCGTCGTCTGCGCCACCACGCCGCCGCCCTCGGAATCGCCGCCCTGCACGAGATGGCCGGCCCCGAGGTGTCCTCCGCCGACGACCTCGCCGCCCTGCTCGCCCACGCCACCACCGAACCCGGCCCCGCCGTCGCCGGCTACTGGGCAGGGGACACGGCGGTCCTCGCCGAGCTCGACCCCGACGGCCGGCTGCGCGTCGGCCTCGGCGGCGACCTGTTCGTCGACGGTTCCCTCGGCTCGCACACCGCCGCGCTGCGCGCCCCCTACACCGACCGGCCCGGCCACCGGCCCGGCCCGAGGCTCGACGCCGCCGCGGTCCGTGACACCGTCCTCGCCGCGGTCGCGGCCGGCCGCCAACCCGGCTTCCACGCCATCGGCGACGCGGCACTCGACGTCGTCCTCGCCGGCCTCGACGCCGCCGCCGCAGCCGCCGGACCCGGCCGGGTCGCGACCAGCCGGCCACGCGTCGAGCATTGCGAGCTCGCCCACCCCGACCAGATCCCCCGCCTCGCCCGCCACGGCGCCGTCGCCGTCGTCCAGCCCGCCTTCGACGCCACCTGGGGCGGCCCCGGCGGCCTGTACACCGCCCGCCTCGGCGCCGCCCGGGCCGCCGCGATGAACCCGTTCGCCGCGCTCACCACCGCCGGCGTCGGCCTCGCGCTGTCCTCCGACAGCCCCGTCACCCCGCTCGACCCGTGGGGAGCCGTCCGCGCCGCCACCGGACACCACACCCCGGCCGCCCGCCTCGACCCGGCAGCCGCCCTGCACGCCGCCACCCACGGCGGCTGGCACGCGGCCCGCGCCGACGCCGACGGCTCCGGCACCCTCGCCCCCGGCCACCCCGCCACCCTCGCCGTCTGGCACCTGCCCGCCGGCCTCCACCCGGCGGCCGGAACCGGTGGGGCGACCCAGCCACCACTTCCCGACCTCACCGGCCGGGACCCGGTCTGCGTACGCACCGTCCTGGCCGGCGACGTCCTGTTCGACACCCTCCACACCGCCGCCGACGGCTGAGCTGGCCACCTGAGCCGGCCACCGCCGCGGCCAGCCCGGCTCCCCGCCGGAAACCCCACCCACCAACCCACTCAACCGCCACGATCCGGTTGACCCTATGTTGTGAAATCTGCTGTCGCCCCGGCGGGGCCGCCGCCGCGTCCTGAGAACGGACCCAGACGGCGGAAGGGGACAGCATGCCGGACGGTGGCGCGCGGCCGCGCCCTGACCCGCCCGCGCCGCATCGCCCGCGGCCACGACCACCAACCCGCATCACGGAACGTTACGAACACCACGGTGAGTGTTCGGTGACGGCCGCCGGGCGGGCGGGTCACGGCCGGGGACAGGCGGATCCGGACCGCGGGGGAGCGGGCGCAACCGCAACGGTCACGGGCAGGACGGGCACTCCCGCCCACCAGATCCGTTCTGTCCAGCACACTGGGACCGTGACACCGCCGTCCGCCGCCTCCACGCGCACCGGCCCGCCACCGCCGGCCGGGTCCCGCCCCGGCGGCCCAGTGACCGACGGCACGGCCCCCGCCGCCAGCGACACCCCCCGCCGCCGGCGCCGCCTCCGGCCCCCCAGGCCCGCGACGCTCGCCCGCGCCGTGACCGCCCTCGCGGCCGGCGTCGCCCTGTACCTGGCGTTCCCCCCGGTCGGCGCCTGGCCGCTCGCCCCCGTCGCCGTCGCCGCCGCGACCCTCCTCGTCCGCGGCCGCCCGCTGTGGTCCGCCTACCGGCTCACCTTCCTGTTCGGCCTCGGTTTCTTCCTGCCGCTACTGCGGTTCGTCGCGTTCGTCGGCGACGACGCCCTCTACGCCCTGGCCGTCGGTGAGGCCGCGATCCTCGCCCTCGCCGGCCCCGCCACCGCCCTCGTCCTGCGGCTGCGCGCCCGCTACGCCTGGGCCGCGGCGGCCTGCGTCTGGGTCGCCCAGGAGGCGCTGCGCGGCCGCGCCCCCTTCGGCGGGTTCCCCTGGGGGCGGCTCGCGTTCAGCCAGCCCGACAGCCCGTACACGCCGCTCGCCGCCGTCGCCGGCGCCCCGGCGATGACCTTCGCCGTCGCCGCCACCGGGACGCTGCTCGCCGTCGCCCTGCACACCCTGGCCACCACCGGCCGTGCCGCGCTGGCGACCCGCCTCGGCGTCGCCGACGTCACCGCACCCCCCGCCGCGGCTCCAGGGGTCACCGAACCGGCCGCCCCCGCCGCGCTGCTGCCCGCCCAGCGGCCCGGCAGCGATAACCGCCCCCCCGGCCGCGGCGCCCCCACCGGCAGCCGCCCCGGCCGGGCACTCGCGCTCGGAGCCGGGCTGCCCGCCATCGGCATCGCCGCGCTCGTCGCCGTCGGCATCGCCGTCCCCCTGCCCACCGCCGCCGAGGACGGCACCCTGCGCCTCGCCGCGATCCAGGGCGACGTCCCCGAACCCGGCGGCCTCGACGCCCTCGGCGAGAAGTTCCAGGTCACCCGCAACCACGTCGACCAGACACTGCGCCTCGCCGCCGACGTCGCCGCCGGGCGCACCGCGGCGCCCGACCTCGTCGTCTGGCCGGAGAACTCCTCCGACGTCGACCCGTTCGTCGACCCCCGCGCCGCCGCCCTCCTGTCCGAGGCCGCCCGCGCGGCGGGCGCCCCGATCCTCGTCGGCGCCGTCCTCGACGGCCCCGGCGCCGGCCACGTCCGCAACGCCGGCCTCGTCTGGACCGCCGACGGCTGGACCGGCCAGCTCTACGTCAAACACCGGCCCGTCCCGTTCGCCGAGTACCTCCCCGGCCGGGAGATCCTGCAAAAACTGATCACCCGGTTCGCGACCGAGATGCCGAACGACTTCGTCCACGGCACCGGCCCCGCCGTCCTGCCCGCCGCCGGCACCACCATCGGTGACGTCATCTGCTTCGAGGTCGCCTACGACGGCAACGTCCGCGCCTCCGTCGACCAGGGCGCCCGCCTGCTCGTCATCCAGACCAACAACGCCTCGTTCGGCCGCAAGGGCGAATCCCAGCAGCAGCTCGCGATGACCCGCATCCGCGCCGTCGAACACGGCCGCGCCACCATCCAGGTCTCCACCAGCGGACAAAGCGCCATCGTCACCCCCGACGGCGCCGTCCTCGGCCAGACCGGCCTGTACGAACCCGGGATACTCTCCGCCGAGCTACCACTGCGCACCAGTCGCACCCTGGCCGACCGGGTGGGCGCCACACCGGAGGCGGTCGTGACCGTCCTCGCGGCGGCGGCCATTATGGCTGGGATCGTTACCGGACGCCGGCGCCCACGGCCCGCCGACCCCAACGCAGCCGGCGTCGGACAGCCCCGCCCCGACGCCACCCCGCGGGACACCCCCGCCCCGCGGGCAGGCCACCGGCCCGACGGCCGTGGACCAGAAAGGAGCGGCGTGGACGCCCAACGGGTAGTCGTCTGCATGCCGACGTACAACGAACGGGAAAACCTCACCCGCACAGCCAGGCGGCTGCGCGGCGCGAACCCGGACGTCGACCTGCTCGTCATCGACGACAACAGCCCCGACGGCACCGGCCAGATCGCCGACGAGCTCGCCCGCGAGGACCCGCGCATCCACGTCCTGCACCGCGCGGGCAAGTCCGGCCTCGGCTCCGCCTACGTCGCCGGCTTCTCCTGGGCCCTGCGCCACGGCTACGACGTCATCGTCGAGATGGACGCCGACGGCTCCCACCAGCCCGAGGAACTGCCCCGCCTCCTGACCCGGCTGAACACCGCCGACCTCGTCATCGGCTCCCGCTGGGTCCGCGGCGGCAAGGTCCACAACTGGCCACGCCGGCGCCTCGTCCTGTCCCGCGGCGCCAACGTCTACGTCCGCGGCGCCCTCGGTATCCCGCTGCGCGACGCCACCGCCGGCTACCGCGCCTACCGCGCCGACGTGCTGCGCGCCCGCGACCTCGACGCCATCCAGTCCCAGGGCTACTGCTTCCAGATCGACCTCGCCTGGACCGCCTGGCGCGGCGGCTTCCGCGTCGCCGAGGTACCCATCACGTTCGTCGAACGCGAGCACGGCGCGTCCAAGATGAGCCGGTCCATCATCATCGAGGCGTTCTGGCGCACCGGCATGTGGGCGCTCACCTCCGGCCGCAGCGGCCCCGTCCCGCGCCCGCTGCCCACGGCCGTCACCGTCCCCGTCCCCGCAGGCGAACCGGCCCTCATCCCGGCCGCCGCCACCCCCGCCGCCGCCACGCCGCCCACCCAGCCGACCAAGCCCACGGTCACCACCGGGGCCACCGCCGCCAGCCCCTCCGCCGCGCCAACGTCGACGACCACACCCAGCTCCGCCGGCACCGCCACCGTCGACCCGCCGGCGACCGCCCACCAACGGACCCCGGACAGCCTCTGAGGCCCAGGGCTCGGGTCGCTGCCACGAAGTGACACGTTGCGTGCAGCAGTCACCTGAATCTGCCCCCGACGGCACGGCGGGCAGCGGCCGGCGCATCGCCGACATCCTGGACCTGATTCCCACCGCCAGGCTGGTCGTGCTCGGGGAGCCGGCTCCGGCAAGACCATGCCCGCGGCGCGGCTCGTGCTCGATCTCCTCCTGGGACGGCAACCGTGCGATGGAGCACGGCAACGGACCCGGCGGGGACTGACAGGCCACAACCGCAGGCACGGCAAAAAGGGGCACGGCCTCAGTGCCGCGCCCCTTTTGTCGTCCGTGCCCTTACAACCGCTGTCGCAGTTTGTTCCCTTTTCACCTGCTCCGCAGTTGACCGCGCCGACAGGCAGGACCGCCGTGAGCAGCTGTCAGCTGGCCTGGCGGCTCTCACCGCGCAGGACCGCCAGCCGCTCCGCCAGAACCTCCTCCAGGTCCGCCGTCGTCCGACGTTCCATCAGCATGTCCCAGTGCGTACGCGGCGGCTTCGCCTTCTTCGGCTCCGGCCGCTCACCATCCACGATCACCGAAGCCTCGCCGCACACCCGGCACTCCCAGACCGACGGAACCTCAGCCTCGGCAGCGAACGGCATAGTGAACTGGTGCCCGTTCGGACAGTCGTACGACGCGGTCTGCCGCGGAGCAAGCTCCGTGCTGCGGTCGGTCTCGTAGGACACCGCGCCGAGACGGCTGCCCCGCAGAACGCGCTCGCCCATAGAACCCCTCCGAGCGTTGATTACCGGTGTCTCAGCTACCCCAACGACGCAGCCAGCCGAGACGTTCCCACAACGGAAGGGTCGGTAACGAGATCGTGGTCACACTAAGTATTCGACCAGTCGCACATCTTCGACGAATCGCCCCCATCGCACCTTTCGCCAGCAGGCGAACACATCTCGGCCTCCTCGCCACCGCCCGCGTCACCCTCGGCGCCGCCGCCCTCGCCCACCCCACCGCAGCCCTGCGCGCCACCGGCGTCGACCGCGTCACCGCCGAACGCACCGCCTGGACCGCCCAGCTCCTCGGCGGCCGCGACCTCGCCCTCGGCGCCGGCCTCCTCCACGCCCTCGCAACCGGCCAGCCCACCACCGGCTGGGTCCTCGCCAGCGCCCTCGCCGACACCGTCGACACTGCCGCCATCACCACCGCCGCCGCCCGCGGCCGGATCTCCCCGGCCGCCGGCGCACTCGCCGCGCTCCTGGCCGCCGGCGCCGCCGCCTGGGCGATCCCCGCCCTCACCACCCGGCCCGACACCTCGGCGGCAGCCGACTAACCGCCCAGACTCCACACCCGCAACGTCCCGGCCGTGTCACCCGTGAACAGGTAGCCGCCGTCGGCGTCGAACGTGAGCGCATCGACCGCCGCGCCATGTGACAACTCCGCACCGACCTGCGACGGAGCCGACGGATCGGCAAGACTCCACACCAGGACGCCCCGCGCGCCACTCCCCGCTGCCAGAAACTTCCCATCGGGCGAGAGCGCCACCGACCAGATCCCATGGGCCCGCGGGTCGCCGCCGCCCGAACCAGCCGCCGCCGGCACCGCGATCACACCCAGCGCCGCGGGATGCACCGGATCCGACAGCCTCCACAGCCGGACCGTGGCGTCAAGACCACCGACGGCCAGGATCTCGGCCAAGCGCGACACCGCCACCCCATAGACGATGTTGTCCGGATCCCGATCCGTCAGCGCGAGCGGATCACCCAGCCGACGCGGAGACGCCGGGTCAGACACGTCCCACAACGCCACCACGCCATTGGCATAGCCAACAGCGAGCGTCCCGCCGTCGAAGGCGAGCTGCTCCACCGGGGAGGTGCCCCCGCCGCCCACCTTCACCAGCTGAGTACGAGACCCATCGGTGACATCGATCACCAGCCACAGGTCGTTCGCCCCGATCGCCAGCACCCGCCCATCGGGCGAGAACGCCACCGAGTTCACCCAGCCGTCCAGCGGCGCCTGAACACTGAACGGCAGAGGATGAGCACGGTCAGAGACGTCCCACAGCCGCACCGACTGATCAGCGCCGCCACCGGCCAGCAGCTTCCCGTCCTGGGAGAACGCGACAGCCCGCACGTCGTCCACCTGCCCGGCAGCCTCACCCAGCGCGACCGGCTCCGCCCGGTTCGACACATCCCACAGCCGCACGGCGTCGTCATCCCCACCCGTCGCCGCCGTCCGCCCGTCAAGGGTCACCGCCACCGACCGGATCACGTCACGGTGCGCCGCCGTCACCCGGCCCACCTCCACCGGCCCGCCCGGCGTCGACACCACCGACGTCGACCCACCCGTCGCCGGCGCCGCGGCGCCGCCCCCATCCCCGTCCCCGGACACGAGCACAACCGTGGTCACCACGCCGGCGACCAGCACGGCCACCGCCGCCGCCACGACAGCCAGCGACCCGCGCCGCCGCCAACCCCGCGCCGCCACCGGCGAGACCGGAGCCGACGGGATGGGCTGACGCGGAACAGGGGAGGCCGGCCCGGCCCCAGCGCCAGCACGCGCACCGGCCACACCCCCCGGCCCGCCAGCACCCACCCCCAGGCCCGGCGTCGTCCCCAACGCCCCGCCCATCCGCGTCACATAGGTCTGGGTCTGGCCCCCGACCTCGGACCCCGCCAGGACACCCGGCCCGGACGGCGTCGCCGGCGTAGGTGGGGGAGTCGACGGGAAAGCACGAGTGCGAGCCGGCGCGGCCGGCGGCGGCGTCGGCCGGCCCTCAGCCGACGGCAACGTCTCATCCCCCGGCGGCGCACCCGCCGGCCGCGCCGCCACCCGGTGCAGCGCCAGCAGCAGCTCCTCCGCCGACGGCCGACCCGCCGCCTCCTTCGCCATCGCCCGCGCCACCAACGGACGCAACGCCACATGCACCGCCGACAGGTCCGGCGTGTCCTCCACCACCCGACGCAGCACCACCGGCGTCGAATCCGCCTCGAACGGCGGCCGGCCCGACGCGGCGAACACCACCACCGCACCCCACGCGTACACGTCCGCCGCCGCCGTCACCGGCCGACCCAGCGCCTGCTCAGGAGCCATGAACCCCGGCGTACCGATACTTCCGTGCGTCAACGTCTGCGTGACATCCAGCGCCCGCGCGATCCCGAAGTCAATCACCCGCGCACCCGACGGCGACAGCAGGATGTTCCCCGGCTTCAGATCCCGGTGAATCACCCCGGCCGCATGGATCGCCGTCAGCGCCGACGCCACCGCCACCGCGAGGCGCTCCAGCTCCGCCGGCGGCAACGGCCCACCCGCCCGCACCGCCGCGAACAGCGTCGGCCCGTCGATGAACTCCGTCACCAGAAAAGGCCGCCGGCCCGACATCCCGACGTCGATCACCTCAGCGGTACAGAACCGCGCCACCCGCTGTGCCGCCTGAGCCTCACGCACGAACCGCTCCCGGAACTGCGCGACCCGGGCCAGATCAGAACGGATCACCTTCAACGCGACCAGCGGCCCGCCCCCAACGATCCCGGCCGCCGGGTCCGGCCGCCGGCGCGCCAGGTACACGCTGCCCATCCCGCCGTCACCCAGCCGACCCAGCAGGTCATAAGGACCGACCGACGTCGGATCGTCCTCATCCAACGGCTCGGCCCTACCCGGCCCGACCACACGCCCCCCAACCAAGAGAAAGCCGACCCCATACCCCACAGCCGACCCCGACCAGCGACGACCACGACACGCCCATCTCGGGGACAGCTGCGGTCATAGTAGAAGTCACTGTCACGGCCGGTCATCAGGGTTATCCATGAACCGGACCGACCTGCGCCACTCCGACGCCACCCCGACAACCCCAGGCCGCGCCGACGGACCTCCCAACTTTGGACCAGTACCCCAACTGGGTACCCCAGCTGGTCCCGGCCCCGGGGATCAATCGAACCGCGGTTATCGGTGAGATTGATCATGCCCTCCGCCGATGGTCCGTCCGTGCTGATTGCCTGGCAGATGGCTGCGTCGCCGGCGGGTGTGCAGGTGATGGCGAGTAGGCCCCGGCGAGCGAAAGGCGGTCGCTGACCAGCTAACGTTCCACGCCCTGACCGGCGACCGGATCATCGGCACCTACTCTGTCGCCGCGCCGCCAGCCCAGCTAGCCGCGACCGTCGGATAGCCGGATGCCAGGCCCACATGCCTCTGGCGAGGCTGGGGGGTGGGCCTGGTTTGGCTGTCGAACCTGCCGTCTACGGTGGGTGATCTCCACCCGGTTCCTGACAAAGGGTCCTTGTTGTGCGCTACCTCGACACCGCCGTCGGCGGTCCTGAGCACACGGTCGAGCGGTGGCTGCTCACCGAGCTCAAGGGGGCGCGGATCTTCGCCGCGCAGACCGGCTACCTGACCGAGCACGGCCTGAAGCTGATCCGGCCGCACCTGGAGGCGATCCTGGACGAAGGCGGGGAGGTCCACCTCGTCGCCGGCGCCCGGGAGGAGCAGGTCTCGCCTGCCGAAACGGCCGGATGACCGAGGACGACTGGGCCCGACTCGCCCAGCGGATGCTTGAGATCGCCGAGGCGCCGCTGTTCATGAGCACCTGGCCGCACCTGACCGTCCAGAGCCTGCGCTCCGCGGCGCTACGTCTATACGAGCGCAACGACCTGCGGCTGCTGATCGTCGACTACCTGCAGTCGGATTCGACGCAGTATTGCCGTCCAGCGGTCAGATCGTGTTGGTGTAGCCAACCGCGCGACCAGGCCGGACGGGCCCACGATCTAACGACCGTCGCCCCGCGCGCCTTGGAGGCCCGGGCGGCGCTGCGCTGGCTGCGCGCGGCGAACGCCGCCCCATCGAGCCGCGACCGGGCCCTGGCGCTGACTCCGTTCTACGTCGGCGCGCGGATCGCCGAGATGGTCCGGCTCGACGTCGACGACGTGCGGTTGTCCGCCCGCAAGGGCACCGTGCGGCTCTACGGCAAAGGGGGAAGCCCCAACTCCTCGAAGCGCTGGCCACCCTCGAGTGGCTCGTCACCAACCAGGCCACCCACGCCCGCACCCCCACCGCCGCCTGACCCGCGCGCCCCGCCGGCGGGGCGCGCAGCGCCCCGCCGGCAACCGCCATACCGCCAACCACGGAGAAACTCAGGACAAGCCTCAGAACCCTGGCACCAAAGGTGCCCCAAAGGTGCCCTAGCCGGTCTGCTTCGTCGCCAGCGCCGCAAGATCCGCCGCGCCAGCGCTCGTCGAGGACTTGCGACCGGTTGTCCACGTGAGGTCGCGGCCGGACTCGAGCGCCCGTAGGGCACCTACGGTGCAGTGCTCCCGAGGTCGGACTGCGAACGGGTCGTACCGGAAGTGCTTCATGGCATTCAGGTGAGTGACCTGATCGATCTCGGCGTCGGTCAGCAGCCCCTCTGTTGCCTTGTGCAGGAGCTCTGGAGCCTGTGGCCAGGTCGAGTCGGAATGCGGGTAGTCGCACTCCCAGGTGATGTTGGCCATGTTGAGGTGGTGCTTGGCCTCAAGCCCGGCGCGATCGTCGATGAAGCACGTGATGAACCGCTCGTTGAAGACCTGTGAAGGCAGCCGGTCACCAAAGTCTTGGTGCGTCCAAGCGCGGTGGTGCTGGTACACGTAGTCGATCCGCTCGAGGAAGTACGGCATCCAGCCGATCCCTCCTTCGCTCAGGGCGATGCGCAGGTCCGGGAACTCCTTCATCACGCGGCTGAAGATGAGATCTGCCGATGCCATCGCGAGGTTGAGGGGAGTGAGGGCGATGGTGACATCGACCGGTGCGTCCGGTGCGGTGATGATCAGCTGCGAGGAGGAGCCGATGTGCATGCACACGATCGTCCCCTCGTCGACGCACGCCTTCCAGAAGGGATCCCAGTACTCGGAGTGGAAGCTCGGCCACCCGAGCCTCGAGGGGTTCTCGCTGAATGTGACTGCGTGGCAGCCCATCGCTGAGGTCCGACGAACCTCCTTCGCCATCTGTTGCGGGTCCCATGACGGCGGGACCATCAACGGGATGAACCGACCCGGCGCAGCTCCGCACCAGTCGTTGATGTGCCAATCGTTGTAGGCCTGGAGCAGGCGCAGCCCGACCTTGGGATCCTTCGCCTTCGCAAACAGCTGACCGCAGAACCCGGTCATCGATGGGAAGCACAGCGATCCGAGGAGGCCACCGGCGTTCATGTCCTTCACCCGCTCAGCGACGTCCCACGTGCCGGGACGGATGTCGTCAAACGACGTCGGCTCGAAGCCGTACTCCTCGGGTGGGCGGCCGGCCACGGCGTTGAGGGCGACGTTCGGGACGACCGCGTCCTCGAAGACCCACATGTCCGCCCCTGACTCATGCCTGACCAGCTTCGGGGCAGCCTCGTGAAGGTCAGACGGGAGGTTGTCGGTGAACAGGTTGGGGGGCTCGATCACGTGATCGTCGACGCTGACGAGAATCATGTCTGCTGGCTGCATCGGCACTCCTCGCTGACCTCGGGCCGACGCCAACGTACAACGAATCAAGGCGTTCGGGAGCGAACTTTCGACGGGCAAGTAGAAAACCGTCCGATCGCGGGGTCAAGATCATAATTCGCTGACCTGGGTCTTCGCGTTGGGGCGACACGTCGTCGGCGTTGCTTGATCGTGGCGGTTGGGCGGGGATGATCGGGCTTGTGGCTGACCCGTCCGCGTCGTGGGAGCCGCCAGACCAAGCTCGCCGCAGTCGGACTGCCGTTCGTCGAACTCCCATAACCAGTTCCGTCATAGGACAGTCGGCTCGCAGCACGGCGAGCGGCGAAGTCCACCCGGCACGCAGTCCGGGCCAAAAGCCGATCTTGGCGGGTTTCCGGCGTATCTCGGCTGTACCCCGATCTGCCCCATACTCCTGTGCACCACGGGGAGGATCTGGCCGTCCGCCGCAGGGAGGTCATCGGCCAGTTTGGCCTGGGTGGATGCGGCTGGTGGGAGACCGCGGACGCGGCTCACCTGGCACCTCGTTCACCTCTGGGACCCTTGCGTGCACCGGATCAGCGGCCCATCCGTCGAACCCCTGCGCGGGAGGCGTGCGCCGCGACGTCAGCGTTCATGATCAATATCACCGATAACCACGGTTCCGTTGATCCCCGAGGCCGGGTCCGCGCGCAGCACGTAGCGCAGCACGTCCTCGGACCCGGCAGCGGCCCCACGGCACAGCGCCGACCGCCCGGAACGCCATGGCATCCGAGCGTGTTGCACCGACCGGACAACCCCGCCCGTGTAACGGCCACAACAACCCCGCCCGTGTAACGGCCACCCGCCGCCAGCTCACAACACCGTGCCTACCGACCGCAGGAAGACCTCACGTCGACGCCCCAGCAGACCGACTGGACGACCATCCACCACCACTCGAACTGGAACGCCTGAAACGCACGGAGCTCGACTCCGCTGCCTAGCCCAAACCGCCGCGACCGACAGGAGCGCCACGCCATGAGCGACAACCCCGGCCCCGCCACCGACAGGATCGAGCGCACCGACGCCGAGTGGCGCGCCGTCCTCGACCCCACCCGCTACGCCATCCTGCGCGAGGCCGCCACCGAGCGGCCCTTCACCGGCGCCTACACCTACTCCAAGGAAACCGGCACCTACCTGTGCGGCGCCTGCGGCAACCCGCTGTTCGCCTCCGACACCAAGTACGACTCCGGCAGCGGCTGGCCCAGCTTCTACCAGCCCATCAGCGAAGGCTCCGTCGAATACGTCGATGACAGCTCCCACGGCATGACCCGCACCGAGGTCCGCTGCGGCCGATGCGGCTCCCACCTCGGCCACGTCTTCGACGACGGCCCCGCCCCCACCGGCCAGCGCTACTGCATGAACAGCCTTGCGCTCGACCTCGACAGCCGTCCCGCCGACGCCTGACACCCACCGAACCACCCACCTGGCGGCCCCGGCCCGGGGCCGCCAAACCACCCGATCATCCCCCACAGGTCCCCACACCACCAGGGACCAGCACCCACCTGTGGACAAACCCGCCGCCCTCCACAACGAGCCCCAGCGGCCGGCACCCACCCCGCCACCAGCCCGTAGCGTCACCCACCGGAGGACCACCGCCACCACCCGACTCCCCGCACGACAGCCAGGAACCACGATCACCACCAGGGGGCGTCCCAGCCACCGCGGAGACGCCATGAGAAAGCACCACCACGCCCGCCGAACCGGGCCACGCCGCATCCTCACCACCATCGACCAGCCACCCAGCACCGGCAGCGACGACACCACCCCACCGCACAACCCCGACCGGCTCATCGACACCGACCGCGAACTCGACTCCCTCTGCGAACAGTTCCAACTCCGCTACGCCCACCTCCTCGACGCCGCCATCGCCGAACACGGCTGGGCCCTCCACAGCGTCGACGGCGAACCCGGCATACCCGGCTACCTGTACACCGTCGGCCTCTGCCGCTACGACCACCACCCCGAACTCGTCGTCACCGGCCTCCGCGCCCGGCCCGCCGCCCACCTCCTCAACACCCTCGGCGACCAGATCCACGCCGGCACCCGCCTCACCAGCGGCCGCCAGTGCACCGACTTCCCCAGCTGGCCACGCCTCGCCCTCCTCGACGTCGACCCCGACGCCTCCGACGAACTCCTCCACTTCGCCAACCGCCGCTACCAAACCCCCGACAGCCCACCCATCGACGCCCTCCAGGTCATCTGGTCCGACCCCGCCGGCCACCTCCCCTGGGAACCAGGCTGGGTACTGCCCCACGACAGCCAGCCGATCCTCCACTACGCCCACGACCCCTTCGCCACCCCCGACCAGGACGACGACACCCCACCACGGCCGCGCCACCCCACCGGCTAACCCCGCACCACATCCCCAGACCCAAGGGGACAACCGTGACCGACGACCCCAGGCACACCGAACAGCTCGACCTCGACGCCTACCTCACCCGCATCGGCGCCCCAGCACGGCCACCGTCCCGCACGGCCCTCGACGAACTCCACGAGGCACACGTCCGCACCTTCACCTTCGACAACATCGACGTCCTGCTCGACCAGCACCCCGGCGTCAACCTCGACACCGTCCAGCCCGACACCGTCCAGGACAAGTTCGTCCGACGCGGCCGCGCCGACGGACACACCCGCCTCCAGCACATCGCCGACAAGCCATGAACCACACCCTGACCACCGCACGGCTCACCCTCACCCCCGTCACCCCCGCCGACGAATCCCACCTACGCGCCCACTGGACCGCGCCCGACGTCCGCCGATACCTCTTCGACGGCGCCACCCTCACCGACCAGCAGATCACCCAGACCATCACCGACAGCACCACTACCTTCACCACCGCCGGCTACGGACTGTGGACCATCCGCGCACACCACAGCCCCGACCTCGTCGGAACCACCGGCCTACGCCCCCTCGACGACGCCGGCATCGAAATCCTGTACAGCCTCAGCCCCACCGCCTGGGGCCACGGCTACGCCACCGAAGCCACCCACGCCGTCCTCGACCACGGCCTCACCACCCTCGGCCTCCCCGAAATCCTCGCCGAAGTCGACGAAGGCAACACCGCCTCCGCCAAAGTCATCACCCGCCTCGGCATGACCCCCTACGCCACCATCCCCGGCAAACTCGGCCCCATGACCCGCTACCGCCTCACCCGCTGAACCCACCCACACCACCAGGCGCACCCAACCCGCGGCGCCGCGTCCACCCGAGAAAGGCCCGCACTATCCGGCCATCGCGACAGCCGGCCCCGAAACCGCAATACCCCCGTCCGGCGGAATATCGACGGTCAGAACACCCGGACGCCCCAGATCCGCACCCTGATACACCGTCACCCGAGCCGGGGGAGAGACCAGACCAAGCGCACGCAGATAACCACCCAACGCCGCCGCCGCGGCACCCGTCGCCGGATCCTCCACAACCCCACCAGGCGGGAACGGATCACGAGCGTGGAACGTCGCCGCATCCTCCCGCCACACCAACTGCACCGTCGTCCAACCCTCACCCGCCATCAACGCCGCCAGCCGGTCGAAGTCGTAATCCAGCGCCGCCAGCCGCGCACGCGAACCCGCCGCCACGATCGGATGAAACGCCCCCGCATAACCAACCCGCGGCGGCAACCCCCAATCAAGATCCTCCGGCCGCCAGCCCAACGCCGCCACCAGCTCCGCCAACGCCCCGGCCGACACCGGCCCGACCCTCGGCGGCACGCTCGTCAACGTCGCCACCACCCCCACATCCGTCACCGCCGTACCCACCTCCACCGGCCCGGCCGCCGTGTCGAACACCAACACCCCCACACCATGCCGATCCGCATAGGCCACCGCCGACGCGATCGTCGCGTGCCCACAGAACGGAACCTCCACCCGAGGGCTGAAATACCGCACGCCGAACCGGCCACCACCCTTCGCGACGAGGAAAGCCGTCTCCGAATAACCAACCTCCGCCGCGATCCGCAGCATCTCCCCGTCGGACAACCCGGCCGCATCCAACACCACCCCGGCCGGATTCCCACCCGCCGGCGACGTCGCGAACGCCGCGTACCGCAACACCTCGACCGCAGCCATGCCCTCCACCCTCCCAGACACACACCGGCCAACCGGAACCACACCCAGGCCGCCCCCGGACAGAAAGCCCCACAGGGGATGGCGGCACCGTGCCCGAGCCGGCACCCCCTGGACGAGGAAGACCCGACCTCGGTCGGACCCGTACACACTGCTCGCCCAGCTGGGACACGGAGGCATGGGAGGCATGGGAAACGTCTACCTCGCCCACCGCCACCAACCAGACGGAAGCCACGGACCCCGTCGCGCCGAAGATGATCCGCCCGGACCTCGCCCGCATCCCCACCCGCCCGACCGACAAACCCGGCCGCGCCCACCCTCGGACACCGCCCGCAGCCCGGACGCCGCGAGCCGACACCGTCGGACCGACAGAATCCGCGCGCCGGAGGCGGCTGTGCTCGTCACGGAAACCCGCACTCACCAGACCCGAAAACCCAGCCCCACCAGCACTTCCCCCGACTCCCCCAAGCGCCGATAAGGAACATTATGTTAAGTACAGGGGAGTGATGCCGAACTCCGGCGGTCCGCGACCGCTCGTCGCCGCCACAGCGACGCCGAGGCGTCAAGCAGTCGAGTAACGAGCATCAACGCGGGCCACACGGCGCAGGCGAAACACACCCGCAGCCCGTTCCACCTCCAGACTTTAAACGATCTTGCCTCTCGCGCAGATGAGGGTATTCGGTCTTCAAGATCATAAATCTCCGTGGCAGGTCGTCAACAGCGTTGATTATCTTGTTCGAAGGGGGCGCTGGAGGCCGCGGCGGCGAGTGCCAGGACGGCGGTGCGGCGGCTGGGCCCGCCGCGGCGGCGAGCACGGGGCTGCGTTTCGGCGTGCCCACTGCGGGCCTTGCCGGAGGGAACCAGGGGGATACGGTCCGGCAACGAGACAGAAACGACAAGATCGCACCCCGGCTTGTCCGCCCACGCGGGAAGGTTCCGAAAAGGGTTACCAATGTCGGCAATTCTCCCCAAGAGTCCGACAACGCATGTCCACGCTTCTACGCTGACGGAAGTACGGCGGGCCCGGGAACGGCTCCTCCCGACGGCCGCCCGCCGGCACCCGAGGGCGGTCCCGCCGCCCCCACCACCCTGGCCAAACGGACGCCGCCACGGCCACCACCGAGGAGTCAGCATGTCCGAACCCGTCACCGACGGTGTCGTCGATCTCGGCGACGACGTCGGCGGACTCCCCCGTCAGGTCCGCCGGACCGCGGGAAACCAACCCGAATCCGGGAGGGAATCCGGCGGGATCCGGGTACACCGCCGCCACACCTCCCCCGGTGTCCATCCCTATGACCAGGTCATCTGGGAACGGCGCGACGTGGTCCTGACCCGCCGGGACGGCTCGACGTACTTCGTCGAGCGCGGCGTGGAGTTCCCGGACTTCTGGTCAACACACGCGTCCGACATCGTGACCAGCAGATACTTCCGGACAGCGCCGGGCACCCCCGGACGTGAGCGGTCCCTGCGCCAGCTCGTCGACCGGGTCGTCGGCGCCTACACGGCCGCGGGGCGCTCAGCCGGCTACTTCGCCACCGACGACGACGCGCTGGTGTTCGAGCACGAGCTGACCTGGATGCTGGTGCACCAGGTCTTCAGCTTCAACAGCCCGGTCTGGTTCAACGTCGGCACGCCCGCGCCCCAGCAGGTCGCGTCCTGCTTCATCCTGTCCGTGGACGACTCCCTCGAATCGATCATGGACTGGTACCGGGCGGAGACGCTGCTGTTCCGCGGCGGCGCCGGGGCCGGGGTGAACGTGTCCCGGCTGCGGTCGTCGCGGGAGCTGCTGTCCTCGGGCCGGCCGGCTGCCGGCCCGGTCGGCTTCGTGCGCGGCGCGGACGCCACCGCAGGCGCCATCCGGACCGGCAGCGCCACCCGGCCTGCCGCGAAGATGGTCCTGCTCGACGTCGACCATCCGGACATCGTCGACTTCGTCGAGTGCAAGGCCCGCGAGGAGACCAAGATCCGGGTGCTGCGCGACGCCGGGTTCGACCTGGGCGTCGGCGGCCGGGACCTGGGTTCGGTCCAGTTTCAGAACGCCAACAACTCGGTCCGCGTCAGCGACGCGTTCATGCAGGCCGTCGCCGACGACGGCACCTTCGCGCTGCGGGCCCGCCAGGACGGCCGGACCGTCGAGACGGTCCGTGCCCGCGACCTGTTCCACACCATCGCGCACGCCGCCTGGGAGTGCGCCGACCCCGGCCTGCACTACGCCGACACGATCGACGGCTGGCACACCTGCCCTGCGTCCGGGCCGGTCACGGCGAGCAACTCGTGCAGCGAGTACCTGCACCTGGACGACTCGGCCGCCACGCTCGCGTCCCTGAACCTGCTGCGCTTCCTGCACGCCGACGGGACCTTCGACGTCGACGGGTTCGTCGCCGCCGTCGAGCTCGTCCTCGTCGCCCTGGACATCTCCGTCGGCTTCGGCGACCTGCCGACACCGCGGATCACCCAGGTGACCCGCGACCACCGGCAGGTCGGCGTCGGGTACGCGAACCTCGGCGCGCTGCTCATGGCGATGGGCCACGCGTACGACTCCCCGCAGGGCCGGGCGACCGCGGCCGCCATCACGTCACTGATGACCGCGGCCGCCTACCGGACGTCCGCACAGCTCGCGGCCGCGCTCGGGGCCTACGCAGGGTTCGCCCGCAACGCGACCGCCCACCGGCACGTGGTCGACCGCCACGCCGAGGCAAGCACGGCCGTCCGCCCCGCCGGGCCGGTCGACGCCGCGATCCTGGCGGCGGCGGCCGGCGAGTGGGACCGGGCCAGGGCGCTCGGCGCCCGCCACGGCTGGCGCAACGCCCACATCAGCCTGGTCGCGCCCACCGGGACGATCGGCCTGGTGATGGACTGCGACACCATGGGCGTCGAGCCCGATCTCGCCCTGGTCAAGACGAAGCACAGCGCGACCGGCTCGGTCATGCGCATCGTCAACCGGACCGTTCCCAGGGCGCTGCGGGCCCTGGGCTACGACGACACGGTGGTCGGCCAGGTCGTCGCCCACGTCGCCGAGCACGGCCAGGCCGTCGGCGCCCCCGGGCTCGCGCCCGAGCACCTGGCGGTGTTCGACTGCGCGGTCGGCCGCCGGGCGATCGCGCCGCTCGGCCACGTGCGAATGATGGCCGCGATCCAGCCCTTCCTGTCCGGGGCGATCTCGAAGACGGTGAACCTGCCGGCGTCGGCGACCGTGGCCGACATCGAGGAGATCTACCTCAAGGGCTGGCGCCTGGGCCTGAAGGCGCTCGCCGTCTACCGCGACGGGTGCAAGGTCGGCCAGCCCCTGTCCCCCTCCGCACCCAGTTGACCAACGAGGGGCGAACTGTCGGTCACGTATGACACATTGCGGGCATGCCGGATCGCCCCGCTGTGCCGCGTGAGATGGTCAGCCGCCTTGGCGCGCTGCTGGCCACGTTCCCGGAGTGTGTCGAGGAGGACGCCTGGACGGGCGTGCGCTGGCGTGTCGGCCAGTCCACCGTGGCCCATGTGTTCGGCGGTGAGGACCAGCTGTTCCGGATCGTCTTCCGTACCGAGCCGGGCGAGGTGATGGCCTTCGAACGCCTCGGCCCGCCATATTTCAAGTCCTCCTGGGGCGAGAACGTCGTCGGCCTGCTCCTCGACGACACCACCGACTGGGAGGAGCTCGGCGAGCTGCTCACCGACTCCTACTGCCTCCAGGCGCCGCAGCACCTCGCCGAGCAGGTGCCGCGCCCGGACCTGGCCGACCGGTAGCAGAGCGGGCCGCTCCTGGGCCGCCGTCTGCCCGCGGCCCAGGAGCGGCGGCCACGGGGCCGCCCCCGTTCTTGACGATCATTTTCGCCGTTAGCCTGAAGATCGACTTCGTCGCGCCGGCGGCCGTCAACGGCGTTGACTATCTTGTTTGTTCCTCGGCGATCCGGCTCACCGCCGGCCGGCACGTCGGGATCCCAGCTGGCCGGGGAAAGCCGGCACGTCGGCAGCATCGTGTGCCGTCATCAATCGCGTCATGCAGATCGGCGGCCTCTCGATCAGACCTCGATCGGCGGGCCCGGTGGCGCTTGTTACGGTGCGGGCATGAGGCTTCTGGACGGGCGGGCGATGGCGGCCGAAATCGGCCGGGGAGTCGTCGACGAGGTCGCGCATCTGGCGGATCTGGCGGTGACCCCGACCCTGGCTGTCGTGGTGCCGGGGACCGACCCGGCCGCGCTCTCCTACGTGCGGGTCATCGAGCACACCGCGAGCCGGCTCGGGGTCACCATCCAGCGCCACCAGATCGCCGGCACGCCGGCCGCGCTGACGGCGACGCTCGGCCAGCTGGCCGCCGACGCCACGGTGCACGGGGTGCTCGCGCAGACGCCGCTGCCCGCCGGGATGACGGCCGGCGAGGTGGGCGCCCTCATCCCGCCCGCCAAGGACGTCGATGGGATGAACCCGGTCAGCCTCGGCCATCTCGCGCTCGGCCTGCCCGCCTTCGCCCCGGCGACGGCCGCCGCCGTGGTCGAGGTGCTGCGCCGCGGCGAGGTGCCGATGGCGGGGGCGCGGGCGTGCGTGATCGGCCGCAGTGCCGTCGTCGGCCGGCCCGCCGCGCTGCTCCTGCTCGCCGAGGACGCCACCGTGACGATCTGCCACTCGCGGACGAAGGACCTCGCGACGGTCGCGCACGAGGCAGACATCGTCGTCGCGGCAGTAGGCCAGCCGAAGCTGGTCGGTGCCGGCTTCGTCCGGCCGGGCGCCGCCGTCATCGACGTCGGCACGACCGTCACCGACACGGGCCTCGCCGGCGACGTCGACGCGGACGCGATCGCGGACGTCGCCGGCGTGCTCACCCCGGTCCCCGGCGGCGTCGGCCCGGTCACGACGATGATCCTCCTGCGCCACACGGTCCAGGCCGCGCAGCGCGCCGCCGGCTGACGCCCGCCGAACCCGCACCGCACGGGGCCGGGCTCTCAGCCTGCCGGGCTCTCAGTCCTTCTGTGTGACCTGGGCCGGTACGGCGGGCGCGGCGTCGGCCGCGGAAGCGGGCGCCTCCTTGCCGGCCGAGGCGCCAGCCGAAGTGACCGCGCCGGCCTGCTCGCCGGCTGGGACGGCGAGCAGGACGCGGTTACGGCCGGCGGCCTTGGCCCGGTAGAGGGCCGCGTCGGCGGCCTCCAACGCCGAGGCGAGGCTCGCCGGCGGCTCGCAGGCCGCGGCGCCGACCGACACCGTGACGCCGACCTGCCCCAGATCGCCGTCGCCGCCGTAGGAGCGCGACGCTGCCGACCCGTCGAGCGGGCAGCGGGTGGCGGCGACCTGACGGCGGATCCGCTCGGCGATCTCGGCGGCCGTGCGCAGGTCGACGTCGACGAGGAGCACCACGAACTCCTCACCGCCGAACCGGCCGACCAGGTCCCACGGCCGCGTCGCGGCCCGCAGCGCGTCGGCCACGGCGACCAGCACCGTGTCGCCGAACAGGTGGCCATGGCGGTCGTTGACCTGCTTGAAATGGTCGATGTCGACGAGCAGCACGGACAGCGGCCGGCCCGCGCGCCGAGCCCGGGCCAGCTCGGCCTCGGCGACCTCGCGCCACCAGGCCGCGTTCGCCAGCCGCGTCTTCGGGTCGGTCCGCGCGGCGGCGAGCAGCTCGTCGGGCGGCAGGCTGCCGGCGAGCAGCAGCGCGGGCGGCACCGCGGCCAGCATGAGCAGCGGGTTCGCCGCCCACAGCGCCGCGATCGCCACGCCGGAACACAGCTCGGCGACCTCGACCCGCACCGACGGTCCCCGCGCGCCGCGCCGGCGTCCGGGCATGCCGACCCCTGTGACCGACACCGGCACGCGCCACCAGCCAAGCCAACCGCCTCCCACGGACCAGTCCCGCCCCGGCGGCGCACCTGCCGCCGCCGTCAGGCCGTACGGGGACGGGATCCGGTTCGCGGCCGCCTCGTGTGCGTCGCCCGTCCCGCGGGCGCAACCGCTACCGGGCCCGCCGGCATGCGGCGACATCGGCGACATCGGCGACATCGGCAGGGTGGACCGGGCCGGCCCGGTGGGCCACGGTGCCGCCAGCAGGATCCGGCGAGCCAGGGCGTAGCCGAGCACGGCGACGCCTATCGCCGCGATCCGGGCGGGCGAGCCGACGAGGCTGTGCGCGGTGTACGGATCGTCCGCCGGGGCCAGCAGGGCGTGCAGCCAGGACGCGGTCGCACCGGCGACCCCGAGCGCGGCGGCCTTGTAGACCTGCCGGGCCCTCCCCTGCCCCCACGACGGCGTCCTCGTCCCGGCCTCTGTCACCGCCGCCGGTACGGCCCGCTCCCCTGCCGAGCCGGCCAGCGCCACCCCCTCGCCACGGCCGGGACGGACCGCCGCCAGGCTGCCGTCACCAGGCGGACCGGTCCGGTCGGCCACCAGCAGCCGCAGCGGAAAGTGCACGGCCAGGGCGTAGGCGGGCGGCAGCAGGAGGACGACCGGAAGGGTCCAGATCTCCACCAGGTGGCCGCGGGACCGGGCGCCGCGGCGGCGGGCGGCGGTGAGCGCGAGCGTCGCCAGGGCGAGCATCGCCACGAAGGTGAGGACGTCGACGAGCCGCAGGACGGGGTCGGTGAGCCAGCTCGCGGCGAGGCCGACCCAGGCGGCCCCCACCGCCGCCATCGGCCAACGAGGCCTGGCGGGGCCTGAGGCGCCGCCGGGGCGCGGCGGCGCCGGCGCCCAGGCCGGCGACAGCGGGCCGCTCTCGGCGCGTCCCGGCGGCGGCCTGCGCCCGGCTGGTACGACGGACGCGGGTACGACGGACGCGCCTGGCGGGTCGCGGCGTGGCTGGCCGCCTACCTGCGGCCGGCGCGCGGAGGCGCCCACGACCGCGGCGGCGGGCGGGCGCGGTCGCCTGCCCGGGCGGCGGAAGACCTCAGGAGGGCGGACGCCGGGTGGTCCGGAGCTCGGCGAAGCCGGGCCGCCGCCCGCCTCGCGCGCGGGATCCGGGCTCACCGGCGCGGGGATCGTCGGCAGCCCGGCCGGCGGCGTGTCCACGACCCAGCCGCACTCCCCCAGGACGTCGGCGGCGTCGGTCGCCGCGGTGGCCGGGGCCGGCAGCGGCGGTGGGGGGTCTGCCGGGGCGCGGCCGGACCGAGCGGCGCGGCCGGACCGGCTGGCCGCGGCGAGCCGTAACGGGGCAGCCAGCCAGGACCACGAGCTGCTCCGCCAGGAACGCACCACCGCGCCCATGCGATATCGGTGCTCACCAGGCTCGGCGTCCTCGCCGCCGTTGCCCCGCACGCGTCGCTCACCGAGCTTCTCGCGGCCGCGTCGCTCATGATGGGACGCGGCGGCATCGGTCGCTGTGGCCATGGGGCATCGGCCTTCCTCGTCCAAGGTCCAGGCGGGAACTGCCGGTCTGAGACCCTTCTGGGCGTAGCTACTCCCTGTGCTCTCCTGGGAACAAAGAGTACGAAGCCGGAGTGGGCATCGGCAACTACTTCTCCGATGTCGGCTTTCTGTCGCCTTAGGTAACCAACGTTGCCAATTCAGATACACACGGCAACATAGCGACCACCCCGGCGCGGCCGTGACCTGCGCGAACATCGAGCCGCCACACCAAACGCCACACCCTGCGCCGCGCCACGGCGTAGCCGGTGAGGCCAGCAGGACCACTGTGACCTCCCACCCAGAGGTCACGCCGCGTCCACACCACGACCCGATGGCCGGCCGCGGCGCCGCCCGTCATGGCACCTCCGGGCAGAGCTACCCGAGGGACCCGAGGCACCCGGACCAGGCACGCACGAAGCTGTCAAGATCACATTTGCGCGACCCGTCACGTCAACGTCGTTGACTATCTTGTCTGGCGCACCGGCGCGCGCCCGCCCCCGAGCGGCCGAAGGCCGGGCGCGGCCCGGTCATCCCGTCGCGCGGGCGACGGCCTCGACCATGGCGGACGTCAGCGTGGCCACGTCCGCGGTGGGGGTGATGAACGGAGGCATCGTGTAGACGAGACGACCGAAGGGGCGCACCCAGACACCCAGGTCGACCAGCAACGGCTGGATGACGGCCAAGTCCACCGGCTCGCGGGTCTCGACGACGCCGACCGCGCCCAGCACCCGGACCTCCGCGACACCCGGCAGCTCCGCCGCGGGGGCGAGGCCGGCGGCGAGCTCCGTCTCGATGCGGCGCACCGCCGCACGCCACGGCGAGGACAGCAGCAGGCCGAGGTTCGCGTTCGCGACCGCCGCCGCCAGCGGGTTGGCCATGAACGTCGGGCCGTGCATGAACGCCCCCGCCGGCGGCGAGCACACCCCGGCGGCGACCTCCTCCGTGCACAGCGTCGCCGCCATCGTCAGGTAGCCACCGGTCAGCGCCTTGCCGACACACATGATGTCCGGGCTGATCCCCGCGTGGTCGCAGCCGAACAGCTCCCCCGTCCGGCCGAACCCGGTGGCGATCTCGTCGGCGATGAGCAGCACGCCGTGCTCGTCACACAGCTCGCGGACCCGCGCGAGCCAGCCGGGCGCATAGGCGCGCATCGCGCCCGTGCCCTGCAGCACCGGCTCGAGGATCACCGCGGCCACCTCGTCGGCGTGCGCCGCGAGCAGCGCCGCGAACGCCTGCGCGTCGGCGTCCTCGAACGGCTCGGCGAACCCGCGCGCCGGCGCCGGGGCGAACAGGTGGCGCGACAGCAGGCCCGTGAACAGGTGGTGCATGCCGGTGTCCGGGTCGCACACGGCCATCGCGCCGGAGGTGTCGCCGTGATAGCCGCGGCGGACCGTCAGCAGCCGGTTGCGCCCAGGCCGGCCCCGGCCCACCCAGTACTGCAGCGCCATCTTGATCGCGACCTCGACCGCGACCGAGCCCGAGTCACACAGGAACACCCGGCGCAGCGGCGCCGGGGTTATCGTCACCAGTGTCTCGGCGAGGGCGACAGCCGGCTCGTGGGTGAGCCCGCCGAACATGACATGCGCCATCGTGTCGATCTGGGCGTGCGCCGCCGCGTCGAGCACCGGGTGCCGGTAGCCGTGGATCGCCGCCCACCACGACGACATCCCGTCGAGGAGCTCACGCCCGTCGGCGAGCGTGAGGCGCACCCCCGAGGCCGCGGCGACGGGGAACAGCGGCGTCCGCACGTCCGGCCCGACGGCGGCATACGGATGCCACACGACGGCGCGGTCCCGTTCGACGAGCCGCGCGGCCGCGGCGACCCGGTCCTGACCGCCCGCCACCGGCACATTCAGCAGCTCCACGCGCCTACTCTGCCCGATTCGCCAGCCGCGGGCGCCACCCTGGCGACGGACGGCGGTCCGGGACGGAGCTTCGCTCGATGGCCGGGCCTGCGCGGAGGCGCGCCTCCGGGCCAGCTCAGTTGCGTTCCGCTGCACGTCACCAACGCGGAACCGCACTTTCTCGGGGGGCACCTCGCTTCGCTCGTGGCTTGGCCTGCGCGGAGACGTGGCTTACCGAGGGACTGGGGCTTACCGAGGGACGGGGGGCCGATCTGTCGCGGGTGGGGCGAGGGTGGTGGCGATGGCCAGGACCAGGAGGGCCATCGGGAGCGTGTAGTGGTTGAAGAACGACTGCTTGTTCAGCTCGACCACGGTCAGCAGGATGAGGGCTCCGCCGGCCGCGAAGCCAGCCGCGTCGCCGCGTGCCCGCCAGGCCAGCAGGTACGCCGCCGCGAGCGCCACCGCGGTCGTCCCGAACCCGAGGCTGATGCCGAAATGATGCGCCCAGCCGGTCACCGACAGCGAATGGTCGAGGACGGGGTAGCTGAGGTTGGTGCGCACGGCGTCGTGGAAGAACGCCCCCGGGTCGTCGAGCACCCAGGGCGCGACGAGCACGAGGCCCAGCCCGCAGGCCGCGGCGGTGCGCCGGCGGCCGAAGGCGGGCCACGCCGCCGCCACCGGGACCAGCAGGACGACGTGCTGCTTGCTGGCCAGCGCCACGGCGAACGCGACGACGGCGACCGCGCCCCGCCCCCCGCAGGCCGCCCACACCATCACGGCCAGGCAGGCGACCAGCAGCGGCTCCGTCCACGACTGCTCCAGGGCGTAGCAGGACTCCGGGAACACCAGCACCAGCAGCGGGACGACGGGCAGCCATGGCGCGTCGCGCCGGCCGAGCGCCCGCACGGCGTAGACCGCGACGACGAGCGCGGCGAGCAGCCCGTAGCGGACGTCGCCGAGCAGCAGCCGGAACGGGGCGAGCAGCACGGACGTGGCCGGCAGGTAGGGGTACACGTCGACGAGGCCGCCGTGCAGGTCACCGGGCCGGCCGGTGAGCCAGACCTGGTGGTACATGTTCACGCCGTCGGTGAGCCCGCGCGAGGACGCCTGCAGCAGGTGGAACACGTCGATCCGCGGGTCCGGCGCGGCGATCACCGTCGCCACCCCCGCCGTGGCCGCCAAGGCGACCACGACGCCGAAGGCGCGCCCGCCCCGCAGCGCGTCGAGCGCCCAGGCCAGCGCCGGCGCGGCGGTCCCGGGGGGCTCGAGAGCCTCGGGGGGCCTGGAGGGTCCAGCGGGCACGGCGGGCGCAGCCGGCGTGGAGAGCGCCCCCGCCGGGGCGGGTGCGGCTGGCCGCGGTGGCGGCGCCAGCAGGGCCGCGACGACGCCGGCGGCGGCCAGCAGGCCCGCGGCGATCGAGCACCAGTCGGCGACGTCGGCCCACCAACCGGTGCCGTAGTAGCGCGGATGGCGCAGCGGGGGCCCGAGGCCCACCACCAGGGCGACGGCGACCCACGTCGCCCGCCACGACAGCCACGGCGTCGACCGGCCGAGCCGGCGCGCGGCCAGGCGGACGGGGCCGCCGAGCCAGCTCGCCGGGCCCGGGCTGCCGCCGAGCAGCGCGACCGTCACCGCGGCCACGCCCCACCCGACGAGCACGGCGGTGATCGACCAGGCGCCGTACCGGCCGTCCTTCGCGGCGATGCCGACCGCGAGGGCGCACCAGGCGGCCACCAGCCCCGCCAGTGGCCGCGTCAGCGCCCCCGACTCGGCTGCGGCGACCATCTCCGTCGCCGCGGCCACCTCGGCTGCGGCGGCCGGCGTGGATACCGCTGCCGGCTCGGGCACCCCGTCGCCGCCGGGCGGTCCGCCGGCCGCGTCCTGCTGGCCAGTACCGGCCGTCTCGGCGGTCATGCCGGCATTCGGCGAGACGCGGGCCGGCACCCCCGGGTGCCACGGAGCGTGACGACGCGCGCATCGCGGACAGGTGAGGCCATGACGGCACCATGCCAGACCGCGTCCTGGACCGTCCGAGGGGCGCCCTGGCGGCTCGGCGGGCCGCCATCGCAGCCCGTCGCCACCCGTCGCCTGGCGCCGCCGCCGGATCGGCTCGCGGTGCGGGCGTTGCGGGCCTTCGTCGCGACTCGGTTGCGGCCGGTGACGGGACGGGTTCCTACCCCCGGCACGGAGACAATCACTGCTGGTTGGCAGCGCGGGGCCGCGGCGAGGACCGCCGGGGCTGGGGGAAGGGCCGGCCGGTGAAGCCCCGTGGCGCATGAAAGACTATGCGCGCACGCCGGCCGGCAGCTGGTCGCGCGGCCCTGCCCTGCCCTCCACGGCGGGCGTCCGGCCGTGCCCGGTCGCTGTCCGGATGTGCCCGCCGTCACCGGCGGCGGCGCGGACGAGAGCCGTGCGGCACCTCGCGGCGCCGTAAGCCAGCGGCATCGCGTCGCCAGGCCGGCTACGAACCGGCGGCGAAGGACGACAGTAAGAATGCCGTGGGGCGCCATGGCGCCGGCACGGAAGCCGGAGCGGGACCACAACTGGACCCGCCCGGCGGGGCGGAGTTTCGGGTGGCTCGCGCCCCCGACGGACAGGGTTGGAGAGGACAGGCCGTGACGGACGTCGCGGTCCGGCCGGCGGAGCGTATCCCCGAGCCGGTCGACACCCCGGGGCCTCGCCCCGGGCGCGCGGATCGGATCTACCAGGCCGTGATGCTGCTGATCCTGGCGGTCGCGGTCGTGGTGCGGTTCTCCGCCCGCCAGGACCTGTGGCTCGACGAGGCGCAGAGCGTCGCGATCGCCCGGCTGCCGCTGACCGGCGACGGGCCGACGATGTTCACCGGCCTGCGCGAGGACGGCTCACCGCCGCTGTACTACCTGCTGCTGCACGCCTGGATCAGCCTGTTCGGCACCGGGAACGTGGCCGTGCGGGCGCTGTCGGGCCTGATCAACCTGGTCGCCGTCTGGCCGTTGTACGTGCTGGGCCGCCGCGTCGTCGGGCAGCGGGCCGCACAAATCACCGTCGTCTTCTACATCACCTCGCCGTTCGCGCTGCGGTTCGCGACCGAGACCCGGATGTACAGCCTGATCGTGCTGCTGACGGCCCTGGGGGGCCTCGCCGTCGAGCGGGCGCTGCGCAGGCCCTCGGTGCTGTCGGTGGTCTACGTCGCTCTCGCCGCCGGGTCGCTCGCACTGACCCACTACTGGTGTCTCTACCTGCTGCTGACCATCGGCGCCTGGCTGGTCCTGCTGTGGTGGCGGCCGGGCTTCCTGTTCGGCCGGGCCGACCGGGCCGGCGCCGGCCAGCTGGGCGATGGTCCGGCTGTCGACGCGGCCACCCAGGACGCCGTCGACGAGGGTCTGGCCGAGGCCGGCCTGCCGCCGGGCAGCGCGTCGGCGACACCGACGCCGCTACCGGGAACCGGTGCGGCTGCCCCGAGGGCGGCACGGCACTCGGCCGCCGGGGCCGCGGCACGCAGCGCCGCCGCAGCCCGGCCGCGCTTCCCGGCGGGCGGGCGGCGCGGCGCGTTCGCCGCGCTCGCCGGTCTCGCCTGCGGGGCGATCGTGTTCTCCCCGTGGCTCGGCGAGTTCGCCTACCAGTCGGCGCACACCGGCACGCCGTGGGGCGAGCCGGCGACCTACGCGGCCGTGTCGCACGCCTACGGCCAGTGGGCCGGCGGGCCGTCGACGACGGGCCGGATCCTGCTGCTGTTCATCACCGTCCTGGTCGCGCTCGGCATCGCCGGGCGGGGCCTCGGCGGACGGTTCGTACTGATCGACATGCGGGGTGGCGAGCCAGGACGGACGCTCTTCCTGCTGTCCACGGTGACGCTGCTGGTCGCCGTCACGGCCGGGAAGGTCGTCGGCAATGCGTGGGCCGACCGGTACACGGCCACGGCGTTCGTGCCGTTCCTGCTCGTCGTCGGCCTCGGCGCGACCGTGGTCCGCCACAGACGGTTCATCCAGGTCGCGGTCGCGGTCTGCGCGCTGGCCGGCGTGGCCGGCGGCTACGTCGACGTCCAGATGCAGCGCACCCAGGCCACCGAGACCGCGGCGGCGCTCGCGCGGGAGGCCAAGCCGGGCGACGTGCTGCTGGTCTGCCCCGACCAGCTCGGCCCCGGCCTGGCCCGCACCATCCCGGCCAGCCTCGGACTGAAGATCCACCTCATCCCCACCTGGGCACCGCCGGACCGGGTCAACTGGGTCGACTACGAGGAGCGCAACGCCGCCGCGGACGGCGTCAAGCTCGCTGAACGGGCACTGGCAGAGGCCGGACCGGACCACACGGTCTACATGGCGGACTCCGGCGCCTACCGGACCTACGAGACGCTCTGCCTGCAGGTCCAGACGACGCTGCAGCAGAACCGGCAGACGCACGCCGGCGTGGTGATGGAACAGGGCAAACCGGCGGACATCTACGAGAACTACCAGCTCGTTCGGTTCCCGCCGGCATGACCGAGACGCCGGACGGCCCGCAGGAGGCCGGGCCGCGGTTCGAGGGGTACGGGACGGCGGTCGTACCGCCGGCGGAGCGGCGGGCCACAGGCGCGCACCGGGCGACGCGCAGGGAGGCCGAGCGGTCCGGCCGCTACACCGACGAGATCGACAACATGCTGGTCGTGCTGGCCGACCCGTCGATCGCCCGCGGCGCGGCCGGCGACGCCCGGCGACGTTTCGGACTGTTCGACGGCGTCGCCCCCGACGTCGAACGCGGCGGCCGGCTCGCCACCTGGTACGTGCCCGAGGCGGCGGCCGCGTGGCTCGCCGGCCGGGTCGTGGTCGCCGCGGCACTCGGGCTGGTCCACTTCCTGACCGGTTCGGTCGCCGACGACGGCGGCCGGCTCGACCACACCGGCCTGCTCGGCTGGGACGCCGGCTGGTACGAGAGCATCGCCGCCCACGGCTATGGCGGGGCCGGCGAGGAGAGCCGCCGGTTCTTCCCGCTGCTGCCGATGGTGGTGCGCGGCCTGTGCGCGCTGCCGGGCCTCGCCGGGCGCGAAGGCGCCGTGCTGCTGGTCATCGTGAACGCGCTGGCGTTCGCGCTGACCGTGCTGCTCGCCCGGCTGGCCCGCGCCGAGGGGTTCGCGGACGCGGCGATCCGCCGGGTGATCTGGCTGTCGGCGCTGGCGCCGCCCGCGTTCGTGCTGGCCATGGGCTACGCCGAGGCGCCGGCGATGGTATGCGCGGTGTGCGCCTTCCTCGCGGCCCGGTCCGGGCGGTTCGGGCTCGCCGCGCTTGCCGGCCTGCTGAGCGGGCTGTGCCGGCCGCTGGGACTGCTAATGGTCGCGCCGATGTTGATCGAGGCGGTCCGCGGTCCGCGGTCGACAGCGCCGCGGTGGTGGCTGCCGAGGCTCGCCGCGGTCGTCGCCCCGGTCGCCGGCGCGGGGGCATACGTCGCCTGGTCCGCGGCGACGTACCACGACGGCCTCGCCCCGCTGACCATGCAGCGCGACGCCGCCCGCCACGGCGCGACCGGCAACCCGCTGTCGGTGCTGTGGGACGCGGCGCAGGGCACCCTGCACGGCAACGTCGGCACGGGGCTGCACGTGCCGTGGCTGCTGCTCTCCCTGGTGGCGCTGGTGCTGATGGCCCGGCTGCTGCCGGCGAGCTACTCGGTCTGGTGCGCGCTGGTGCTGCTCACGGTGCTCACCGGCTCGAACCTGGACTCCTCGGAGCGCTACCTGTTCGGTGCGTTCCCGTTCGTCCTGGTCGCGGCGCTCGCGCTCGGCCGGCGCACCGTCTGGCCGTTCGCGCTCGCCGCCTCGGCGACGGTGATGACCGTCTACGCGACCCTCGCGTTCACTCTCGCCTACGTTCCCTAGCGATCTTTGGCGATCTTTGGTCGCTAGGGCGTTCCGGCGCCCGCAGGCCTCTCACGGCCGCCCGCGCGCTGGTTCAGACCCGGTCAGGTGGGCAGGTACCCGGGCAGGCCGCCGGGCCGCCGCCGGCGGCGCAGCACGACGCGCCGCGAGCCGTCGGGAAACAGCCGGAGCCGCTCGAGCTCCCAGCCGCCGAACTCGGCGTGCATGGTCAGGACCGTCTGTGCCGTCCGTCGGTCCGTCCCCGGCGGCAGGTACAGCCGCTGGTACTCCAACTCCATACGTCGAAGCTCCATGTGTCGACTTCCGTGTGTCGACACGGTAACGACCAGGTAGATCGCAAGCGTACCTTTCACGGTGACTTAAGGCCACGAGATGCAGGCGCCACGCCGTGGTCGCTGTCAGCTCGTCAGCCGGACGCCGTGGGTAGCGCAACTCTCTCGGCCACCGGCCGGCCTGGTCGCTTTCCGTGCCCACCCTCGCCGGTCCGCCGTCGAGCGGTCACCCCGGCCTACAGCCCAGCACATCAAGATCATCACGGACTGGCGTCGGGTCGTCAACGGCGTGGACAACACTCATTCCCTCGGCCCTGTCCGCTCGCGCGGATCCTGGCTCCGCAGGCGGCGAACCGTGGCGGGTGGTGGAGTCCATGGGCTCGCCCAGACCCCACGGTTCGCCTCCGGGTTCTGCGGCCCCGGTCAGAGCGCGTAGGTGCGCAGCAGGCTCAGGGCGCGGGTGGCGTCGGGGCCGCGGGTGGTCAGGCCCGCCGCGGCGGGGGCGAGGCGTTGGGCGGCGACCCGGCAGAAAGCGCCGGCCGGGCCGTTGATCACCGAGCCGGCGCCGGGCGGGCCGTACTCCCAGACCGCGGCACCGTCCGGCGCGGTGAGCTCGCACCGGACCGCCGGCGCACGCTCGCCGGCGGTCGCGAACGCGTAGGGCAGCGTGCGGTGCGCGAGCCACGCTACGTGCCGGAGACGGTCGGTGTCCGGGAGCGGGATCCCGAGCGGCTCCGTGATGTCCAGGCTGTGCGCCCAGTGCTCGCTGAGCCTGGTCGTGGCGAGCGCCGCCGGTCGCAGCGGGGCCGCGACCCAGGTCACCGCCACGTCCGGGTCGGCCCTGCGCAGGGCCGCCACGGAGGCTTTCCTGGCCGAGCGCCAGCGCGCGTAGACGAGGCCGGGCTCCGCCCGCTCGCGGCGCACCCAGGCGTCCATCGCCGCGTCCACGGAGGAGCCGTCAGCCGGGGAGGAGCCGTCGGCCACTGCGCCGACGGGCGGGCGGGCGCCGGCCGGGCCGGCGGCGATGGTCTCGGTCACCGACTCCTCGGTCTGGGCCAGGTGGAGGACCACGTCGGCGACGCTCCAGCCGGCCGCCGCCGAGGGGGCCGTCCAGGCGGCCTGGTCGAGGCCGCCGAGGATCTGGTCGAGGCTGTCCAGCTCGGCTTCCAGATCGTCAAAGATCGTCATAGCGGAAGCGTAGGTCCTGGTACGCGCCGGGCGCCGGATCGTCATCGGCTGGACAGGTCCGGACGAAGGCGCCGGCCGCGCAGCCGCGCCGGCCACCAGGCAGGGACCGGCCGCAGGGCAATCAGTCCGAGATGCAGTCGCCGACCTGGTCGGAGGGCCGGGGGACGCCTCCGCTGGCAGCTGCGACGGCTGTGAGACCCCGCGGGCAGCTGCGCGTGCTGCTCTCGTGCGCGCCCGACGCACCGCTCGCACCGCCGAGCATCGGTGACCGCGACGGTCCACTGCGTCGCCTTCGGTCAAGTCCGGCGGGCCGGCGACCAGCGGCGGGTAACGTGGCGCGCATGGCGGCGCCGCAGGCTTCCGACTGGTCGTGGCTGCGGGGCGCGACGTCATATGCGTCCAGCAGGTCCCGCACTCTTAGCCAACCCAGTGCCCGTTGGGCCGCGGCTGCCGACGGCTGGCCGACAGACCAGCCATCCGGCTAGGCGGAGATGCGGGAGGCGACGTAGTCGAGAGCGTCGGCGACGCCGCCCGGGTGGGCGCAGGCGGCGGCGAGCTCGTCGAGCGAGATACCGAGAACGGTCGCGAGCGCCGCGACGGTGAAGAAGGCCGGCGTCGGGATCCGGCCGGACTCGATCTTGCGAATAGTCTCGGCCGACACGCCCGCGAGCTCGGCGACGCGCATCATGCTGCGCTCGCCCCGGGCGGCCCGCAGCAGTGCCCCGAGCCTCTCCCCCCGCGCGCGCTCGTGGCTGGTCAGCGGTGTCCGCACCATGCACAACACTTTAGCCCTGTGATAACTATACCGGTATAGTTATCGGCACAGTTAACCGTGACGTTGTCATAACGACACAGAACGGCACAAGACTGGCGCAAGGCGGCGCGGGCACGTGGGCACAGGGCGACACCAGGCGGTGGCGCGATCGGGCCGGGGCTGCGGCGCGCGAGCCGACCCGTCGACGCCGGACAGGGATGGATGGGTTGGCATGGTCGAGCTGAAGTCACCGGCCGCGATCGCGGCGATGCGGGAGGCCGGGCAGGTGGTGGCCCGGGCGCTGGGTGCGGTCCGGGACGCGGCGAAGGTGGGCACGAGCCTGATCGAGCTCGACGACATCGCGGCCGGCGTGCTCGCCGACGCGGGCGCGGTCTCGACGTTCAAGGGCTACCGGCCCGCGTTCGCCCCGACGCCGTTCCCGGCGGTGATCTGCGCGTCGGTCAACGACGTCATCGTCCACGGCATCCCGGACCGCTACCGGCTGCGCGACGGCGACCTGGTCAGCGTCGACTGCGGCGCCGAGCTCGCCGGCTGGACCGGCGACGCCGCGACCAGCTTCGTCGTCGGCACCGCCCGCCCGGAGGACCTGCGCCTGATCGCGGCCGCCGAGGACGCGCTCGCGGCCGGGATCGCCGCCGCCCGCCCCGGCGGGCGGCTCGGCGACATCTCGCACGCCGTCGGCCAGGTGTGCCGGCGGGGGCGCTACGGCATCCCCGACGGGTTCGGCGGGCACGGCATCGGCCGGCGGATGCACGAGGACCCGCACGTCGCCAACGACGGCCGGCCCGGTCGGGGCTTCCCGCTGCACCCCGGCCTGGTGCTCGCGATCGAGCCGATGCTGCTCGCCGGTGGCCGCGACCGCTACCGCACCGACCCGGACGGCTGGGCGCTGCGCACGGCGGACGGCAGCCGCGCCGCCCATGTGGAACACACGGTCGCCGTCACGCCGGACGGGCCCCGGGTGCTGACGGTCCCCTGAGCGGTCCGCGGGGCGAAGCTGGGCATCACCTGCCAGGACGGCGACCTCTTCCTCGCCACCCCGGCCGAGGAGCAGGCTGGCGGCGGCATGCGCGGCCCAGCGCCGGTCGTCGGCCCGGATCAGCTCGCCAGCCCCGAGACCGCTCGGCTGGCCGCGGCGCGCACCGTGCTGCCGGGCCCGGGCGTACGCATGCGTGTCGAAGATCCAGGGGCGTACGCCGCGGATGGCGGCGAGGCCGCCGCGATGCTGGGCTGGACCATGGCCGCCGGGGCGATCTCCGTGACGCTGCGTACGGACACCCCGGCGTTCGTCGGCATCCTCGCCACGCCCGCAGCGGTTCCGGCGGACGTGCTGGCTGCTCTTCGGCCAGACGCGTACGTGGATCTGGACCGGCGCGCGCCGGACAGCCTCGACACGCTGAGGGACGCGGTCGCCATGGTCGACCCGCTGGCGACGGTGAGCACGTACGACCGGGTCGCCGTCGACCCGCGGTTCGCTCAGATCCGGACGTCGATGTACGTCGGGATCGTGGTGGTGCTCGGTGTGGTCGGCGCGAGCCTGCTCGTGACCATGGTCGAGCAGCTGCGGGAGCGGCGGCGGGTGCTGGCGGTGCTGGTGGCGTTCGGCACGCGGAGGCGCACCCTGGCGGCGTCGGTGCTCTGGCAGGCGGCGTTGCCGATGGCGCTCGGGGTAGCTCTCGCGATCGTGAGGACCGGTGTGTGAGGACCGGTGGGTGACCTGCCCGGGCAATCAACGGGCAGGTCACGGGCTTGTGACGAGAGCGCGCGGGTATGCCGGTGGCGGCCAGCCGGCTCGCCCGATCCGGTCGTCCTCGTACCCGGACGACCGGTCCGCCGCATCGAGGAAGGGACCGTGATGACGACGACCGCACGTGAGATCATGCACCGGGACGCCACCTGCGTCGACGCGAGCCAGACACTGCTGGACGCCGCCCGCAAGATGCGCGACCTGGGCGTCGGCGCGCTGCCGATCTGCGGCGACGACGACCGACTCCAGGGGATCATCACCGACCGGGACATCGTGGTGCGCTGCCTCGCCACCGGCGGCGACCCGGCGACGACGCCCGCGAGCCAGCTGGCCCAGGGCAAGCCGTTCTACGTCGACGCGAGCGCCGACGTGGACGAAGTCCTACAACGCATGAGCGAGCACCGCGTCCAGCGGATGCCCGTCATCGACAACCACCGCCTCGTCGGGATGATCAGCCAGGCCGACCTGGCCAGCTGCGGCAAGCTTAGCGAGCATCAGCTCGGTCAGCTCGTGGAGGCCGTCAAGTCCGGCCCCGCCGACCGCGTCGGCTGAGCGCGCCAGGTGAGCGCCCCGGCCGATGCGCATCAGCCGGCCGGCCCGTCGAGCGCACCAGCCGAGGGCGCCAGCTGATCGCGCCGACTGACGCGCCGAGAGCGGGCTCCCTCGGCGATCCGCGACCATCGTCTTGCCCCGGCCGTCACCCGTGCCGCTTGGACGGGCCCGGCGCACGTCGGCGCGTCTTCGGGGTGCCGCCCGCCGGGAGTGTGGCCACGAAACCGATGCCCTGGTCGAGCCACTCGATCAGGGCATCGGTCTCCTCGAGCACCTCGGGCCGCACGAGCACCCAGCCGGTCATCGCCCGGCCGCGCGACACGAACGGCCCGACCCCGTCGTGCAGCAGCGCCGCCGGGTAGGCCTGCGGCCCGACCCGCAGCATCAGCCCGTTCCTGACGCCGCAGAGCAGGTTCCCGTCCAGCAGGAACGCGAGCCCGCCGAACATCCGCTTGGTCGACAGCCCGGGCCGCGGGCCGAGCACGTCCTTGATCCGCTCCGCCAGCTCCTCGTCGAACGCCATCGCCGCGCCTCCCAGACCGCCGTGCCGACCAGACCGTGGGGCCGACCACTCGCCTGGAGTGTCACTGCGGCCACCGACAATCTGTGGCGCCGCGATCCCGCCAACCGGGATTGGCCTCATGCCCGCCTGAGGTTGTCGACTGACAGGCCGCGGACTCACCGGAGGAGGGTGCCGGGCGCGCGGCCGGCCCAGGCCTCGGTGCCACGGGGGCTGGCTAGTCGACGACGGTGACGAGCCGGCCGGACTGGTCGATCCGTTGGATCCTGTTCTCGTTCGGTTCGGCCACGTAGAGATATCCGTCCGGCCCGGCGCAGATGTCGGCCAGGGACGACGGCACGGTCGAGACCAGGCTGATCCGGCCCGCGCCGTCCACCTTCCAGACGGGGTTGTCTCCCGCTACCGGAGATTCGTCCCAGAAGTAGACCGTGCCGTCGGGCGCGACGGTGACACCGAGCGGATAGACCAGCTTGACGTCGGTCGCCTTCCCGCCTCCCTCAGGTGGGTTGTCGCCGCCTCCGGCGAGGGTTCTGATCCGGCCTTGGGCGTCCACCGTCCGGATCCGGTTGTTTCCCTCGTCCGCGATGTACGTCAGGTGGTCCGGCCCGACCGCGACTCCGCAGACGTTCCCGCAGCCCAACAGCGTCTGGGTCGCCGGGCCGCCGTCGCCCGTGAGCCCCGAGTCGTAGTTCGTGAGCGGGTTTCCGGTGCCGGCGATGGTGGTGATCCGGCCCTCCGCGTCGACCCTCCGGATCCGGCTGCTCGCCTCGTCTGCCACATACAGTGAGCCGTCGCTGGCGACGGCGAGGGCGTTGACCCACATCTGCGTCTCAAGTGCGGCGCCGTCGCCGCTGAAGTCGCCGAACACGTCGTCTCCGCCGGTCCCGGCCACGGTGCTGATCCGGCCGGCCGCATCGATCTTTCGGACGCGGAAGGGTCCTGCGTCGGTGAAGTAGACGGTGCCGTCCGGGCCGACGGTCAGGGCAAGCGGGCTGTCCAGGTCGGCGGCCACGGCCTGCCCGCCGTCGCCGCTGTATCCCTTGCGGCCGGTGCCGGCAATCGCGGTCACCTGTCCTGCCGCGTCCGCTCGGAGGATTCGGTTGTTGCCCGTGTCCGCAATGTAGAGAGCGCCGTCGGGCCCGACGGCCACGCCGGACGGATTGTCGAGGTTCGCCTTCACGGCCGTCGGCGGCGGCGTCGTGGGAGAAAGACCCGCGGGGGATGAGGTGCCGTGGGTCTCATCCTTGTCCGGCGGCGGGGACCGCCACGGCCCGAACTCGATGACCAAGACGGAGGTGAGTGCCATCACTGCCGCGACGCCGGCAGCTGCCGACATGAGCAGCAAACGCCGACGCAGCGGTTGCGACGGTCGCGGCGGTGATACGGGAGATGGCGGTGTGTCGACGCCCACCACCGGCAGAGTGAGCGCGGTCCGGGTGGATGGTGGATCTACCTCGTCGGCAGGGACCGCGTCAGGAGGCGGGGCCACCCCAGCCGTCGAGCCCGCGGGCACGCGCGGGCCACGAAGGTCGGCTATCTGGTCCAGGTACGCGACCGTCGCCTCCGAGGGAGGCACGGCTGGCTCGCCAGTCCCAGCTGCCCGGGCCGGCGCGGACGAGGAATGGAGGTGCTGAAGGAGGGTCGTCAGCTCGCCCGCGCCGGGGCGGTCGGCCGGATTCTTGGACATGGCTCGGATGACGAGTGAACGCAGTGACTCAGGGAGACGGCTGAAGTCCGGCGCGGTCTCGACCACGCGGCGCATGACGGCGTGGACCGTGTCACCTTCGAACGGGTCACGGCCGGTGGCGGCGAACAGCAGCACCGCGCCCCAGGCATGAACGTCGATGGCTTCGGTTACCTGCTCGCCGAGAACCTGCTCCGGGGCCATGTAGGCAGGAGTCCCGATAGGCCCCTGAGTGAACATCGTCGTCGCGTCAAGAGCGTGGGAGATACCGAAGTCGATGACTCGGGCGCCGAAACGCGACAGGAGGATGTTGCCGGGCTTGAGATCGCGGTGGATCACATTCGCCGCATGGATCGCGCGCAGCGCCGACGCGATGGCCTGAGCGAGCCATTCCAGGTCCGATGCCGTCAGCGGTCCGCGGTCGCGGACATGAGCGGACAGGGTGGGACCGTCGATGTACTCCGTGACGAGGTACGGCCGGCTGTTCGCCGTGTCGAAGTCGAGCACTCCCGCCGTGTAGGAACGGGTCACCCGCAGGGCGGCCTGTGCCTCGCGTTCGAACCGCGCGCGGAACTGCGGGCTGTCCGCGAGGTCACCGCGAATAATCTTGATGGCAACCATCGGGGCACCGGTCATGCGGGTATGGCGGCCGAGGTAAACGCTGCCCATGCCTCCATGGCCTAGCCGGCCGATGAGGGCGTACGGGCCGACCTTTCGCGGGTCGAAGTCATCCAGCGGCGCCACACGCGGCACCTCGGCCACCTCTCCCCCAGAGCGGACTCCCCGGGGCACAGCCCTGCCCCGACCACGAAAGATAACCCTTGGGCACCATATTCCAGCCACCAGCGGTGGGAGGGAGGACCGGGACACGTCCGAGCGCAGCGGGCCGCGCCAAGGCGTTGCGGTGCTGTCTTCGGCACGGCGAAGTCCCGCGCCCGTGAACAGCCGGGGCTGCTGGTCGAAGGAATGACGCACGGTCGCGTCGTGGGACGCGCCGAGGGTCACGACGCGCCCACCGCCCGGGATTGACCTCATGCCCGCTTGAGGTTGTGTACTTGTGACGGTCGGCCAACGGGTCAAGCGGAGGAGCCTGGCATGCGAGCGGTGTATCTGACCGGGTTCGGCGGTCCGGAGGTGCTGGTCGCCGGGACGGCGCCGGAGCCCGTCGCCGGGCCGCGGGAGGTCGTCGTCGAGGTCGAGGCGGTGAACGTGACCTTCCTCGACACGCTCATCCGGTCCGGCAACGCCCCCGGGCCGTTTGCCGTCACGCCGCCGCTGATCCCCGGCAACGGCGTCGGCGGTGTCGTGGCGGCGCTCGGCGCCGACGTCGACCCCGCGCTCAAGGGTCTGCGGGTGGTGGCCAGCCTTGGCGGCTCCGGCGGCTACGCCGAGCGGGCGGTCGTGCCCGTCGACAACCTGGCCGAGGTGCCGGACGGCCTCGACGTCGAGACGGCGACCGCCGTGCTCGCCGACGGCCGCACGGCGACCTGGCTCGTCGAGGCGACCGCCGTGGCGCCGGGCGACCGGGTGCTGGTCGACGGGGCAGCCGGCGGCGTCGGTTCGATGCTCGTACAGCTCGTCCGCGCGGCCGGCGCGACCGTCGTCGCCGCGTCCGGCGGCGCCCGCAAGGTGGCGCTGGCCCGTGAGCTCGGCGCCCAGATCTCCGTCGACTACCTCGACCCTGCCTGGCCGGACCAGGTACGCGCCGAGGCCGGCGGCGTCGACGTCGTGCTCGACGGCGTCGGCGGCGAGGTCGGCCGGGCCGCGTTCGGCCTGCTCGGCCCAGGCGGCCGGATGCTCCCCTACGGCCTGACCAGCGGCTCCTGGTCGGACGTGTCCGCCCAGGAGGCCACGGCCCGGCAGGTCACGATCATCCAGGACCGGCCGGGGCCGCGCGACCTCCAGCGCTATCTGCGCTCGGCGCTCGCGGCCGCCGCCGACGGCCGCCTGCGCCCGCTGGTCGACCAGCGTTTCCCCCTCGACGAGGCGGCCGCCGCCCACGCGGCCATCGCCGCCCGCGCCACCGTCGGCAAGACCCTCCTGCTGCCCACCCGCTGACAGCCGCGGGAGCAGGCTGGTCCACTGCCGGTACGCGAGCAGCCCGCCGCCGGCGACCGGCGGCGGGCTGCTCGACCGGGTTCAGCCCGCCGACCGATCTAGAACGCGTCGGCGGTGCTCAGCGACTGGTAGATGGAGAACTCCGGCGGGCCCTGCACGCCTGCGGCCTCCATCAGCGTGGGGATGATCGCCTGGGTGGCGAAGAACTGCTGGAAGGCTTCGACGCTCTCCCACTCGTCGATGGCCAGCATCTCGCCGTCGCCGACGACGAAGCGGTGGTGCAGACCGCCGACCGTCTTGGCCTCGGCGGCCACAGCCTCGAAGTCACTGGCCCGCTCGCGGGCGACTGCCTCGAACTTGGCCGGGTCGACCGCGAACTTCACGATCACCGTTACCGCCATGATGTCCCCTCCGAAAGGTCGTCGATCGCGCGACCAGGCGGAACTCCTCCCGCCCGGTCTCGCCACCTATTCGCCTGGGACGGCTCGCCGGATGACCCAGGTTCGAGGGAATCTCCGGAAGATGCGGAGGCCCGGTTGAGCCGGTCGCCGGTCGCCGGTCACGGCGACGTCGGCGCGCCCGTCAGCAGACCTCGCACTGTCGGGACCATGTCACGCTCGGCGACAACCGTCGACGCGCTGACCGCGACCGGGCGGCGCGCCGTGTGAGCATGGCCACGGACGCTGGGCGGCGGGAAGGGGACGGGCGTGCGGCTACTGCTCCGGATCCTGCGGAGCTACGCGACCGAGCCACTCTCGGCGCGGCGCGCGATGCGGGTGATCGTCGCTGCCACGACGCTGACGGTGCTGACGGGCGGGGTCGTCATCCGGATCGTCGACGCCGAGAGCTTCCCCACCGTCTGGGTCGGCATGTGGTGGGCCTTGCAGACCGTCACCACCGTCGGATACGGGGACGTCGTGCCGCGAACGCCAGCCGGGCGGGCAATCGGTTCACTGATCATACTCGAGTCGATCGCGTTCCTCGCCATCGTGACCGCCTGGGTCACCTCAAGCTTCGTCCGCCGCGCTCAGGCCGACCGGGAGCAGACCCAGGTCGCCGCCTACCTCGCGGCCACGGAGGACCTGCGCGGGGCGGACGTCGACACGCTGCTCCGGACGATCGACGCGCGCCTGCGCCGGATCGAGCAGGCACTCGCGCCCGACGGCACCCAACCTCCATCGGCCGGCTAGCAATCGCGATCACCGCGTTCCAAGGAACGCGGTGATCGGGACGGTCGCGTTCCGCGGAATGCGGCGGACGCCGCTCCAGTAGCCTCATCCGCCTGACGCGGCGGGCTGGGGTGCCGGACGGGATCGTCCGACACCCCAGCCTGGCGCGGGTCTGGCCGTCAGAACGGCCAGGCGCCGCGCTGGCGGGTGTCGAGCTGGGCAAGCATGGCGAAGCCGGCGTCGGTCAGGCCACCGACCGTCACCCGGTTCGCCGCTGCCGCCGCATGCGCAGCGCGGTTGACTGCGCTGCACAACAGCTCGCTCTTCACATCGCGCACCTGACCGGCGTCCGTCACTCGTCCGGGGGCGGAGCAGGCGGCGGCGGTGCGAGGGAGACGATGCGGCCCTGGCCGAGGCGGTGGGCGAGGCCGGTGTGGCGGCGGCCGGCGGTGGCGGCGTGGACGGCCCGGCCAATGGCCTTCTTCGAGCCGACGAGGACCACGAGCTTCTTCGCGCGGGTGACGGCGGTGTAGAGCAGGTTGCGCTGCAGCATCACCCAGGCGCTCATCGTCAGGGGAACGACGACGGCGGGGTACTCGCTGCCCTGGGAGCGGTGGATGGTCAGCGCGTAGGCGTGGGTCAGCTCATCGAGCTCGGCGAAGTCGTAGGAGACGGTCTCGCCCTCGTCGGTGCGCACCGTCAGCGTCTGCTCGACGGGGTCGAGGGCGGTGATGACGCCGAGGGTGCCGTTGAAGACGCCGTTCGCGCCCTTGTCGTAGTTGTTGCGGATCTGGCTGACCTTGTCGCCGACGCGGAACACCCGGCCACCGAAGCGGCGTTCCGGCGTCCCCGGCCGGCTCGGGGTGAGCGCCTCCTGCAGCGCGCCGTTGAGCGCGCCCGCCCCGGCGGGGCCGCGGTGCATCGGGGCGAGCACCTGCACGTCCACCCGCGGGTCGAGGCCGAACTTCCGCGGGATGCGGTTCGCCACCACGTCCACGGTGATCTTCGCGGCGTCCTCGGCCTCGTCGCAGGCGAACAGGAAGAAGTCGGGCAGGCCCTGGACCTGGGGGAACTCGCCGGCGTTGATCCGGTGGGCGTTGGTGACGACGCCGGACTGTGCGGCCTGGCGGAACACGTGGGTGAGGCGGACGTGCGGTACCGGCGTGCCGTCGGCGAGCAGGTCGCGCAGCACCTGGCCGGCGCCGACCGACGGGAGCTGGTCGACATCGCCGACGAGCAGCAGGTGCGCACCGGGCGCCACCGCCCGGGCGAGCTTGTTCGCGAGCAGGAGGTCGAGCATGCTCGCCTCGTCGACGACGACCAGGTCGGCGTCCAGCGGGCGGTCCCGGTCGTAGGCGGCGTCGCCGCCGGGGCGCAGCTCCAGCAGCCGGTGCACGGTCGCGGCCGGGTGGCCGGTCAGCTCGGTGAGGCGCTTTGCGGCGCGGCCGGTCGGCGCCGCAAGCACGACCTTGGCTCCCTTCGCCGTCGCCATTTCGACGATCGAGCGGACGGTGAAGCTCTTCCCGCAGCCGGGGCCGCCGGTCAGCACGGCGACCTTCTTCGTCAGCGCGAGGCGGACCGCTTCGTCCTGCGCCGGGGCGAGGTCGGCGCCGGTCCGGCCGCGCAGCCAGCGCCGCGCCGCGTCCCAGTCGACCGAGCCGAACGCCCCCAGCCGGTCGTCGTCCGCCCCGAGCAGCCGCAGGAGCTGGTTCGCGAGCGACACCTCGGCCCGGTGGAACGGCACCAGGTAGATCGCCGACGTCGGCTGCTCCGGGTCGTCGCCGGGGATCTGCTCACGCTCGACGCCGCCCTCGGTGACCAGCTCCGCCAGCGCGTCGATCACCCCCGGCAGCCCGACCTCGAGGATCTTCGCCGCATCGGCGAGCAGGCGCTGCTCGGGCAGGTAGCAGTGCCCGTCACCCGTCGACTCGGACAGGGTGTACTGCAGGCCGGCCTTGATCCGGTCGGGGGCGTCGTGCGGGATGCCGACCGCGCGGGCGATCGTGTCCGCGGTGCGGAAGCCGATGCCCCAGACGTCGCTGGCCAGCCGGTACGGCTCTCGGCGCACGACGTCGACCGACTCGTCCTTGTACTTCTTGTAGATCTTCACGGCGAGCGACGTGGAGACGCCGACGCTCTGCAGGAAGACCATCACCTCCTTGATCGCGCGCTGCTCCACCCAGGCGGCGGCGATCGCCTTCGTCCGCTTCGGGCCGAGCTTCGGCACCTCGATGAGCCGCTCCGGCTCGGTGTCGATGACCTCCAGGGCGTCGACACCGAAGTGGTCGACGATGTTCTCGGCGAGCCGCGGCCCGATCCCCTTGATCAGCCCGGAGCCGAGGTACTTGCGGATGCCCTGGACCGTGGCCGGCAGGACCTGGGTGTAGTCCTCGACCTGGAACTGCCGGCCGTGCTGGGGGTGGCTCCCCCAGCGGCCCCGCATCCGCAGGAACTCCCCCGGCTGCGCGCCCAGCAGCGAGCCGACGACGGTGACCAGGTCGCCGCCGCGGCCGGTGTCGACCCGGGCGACCGTGTACCCGGTCTCCTCGTTCGCGAAGGTGATCCGCTCGAGCACGGCGTCCAGCAACGCCCACCGGACCGGCTCCGCAGTCACCATCCGTCCATCTCCCCGCCCGTGTCCCGTCGCCCTGCGGCTCTGCCGCCCCGCTCCGGCATCGCCGCCGATCGCCGCCGATCGCCCCGGCCGAACGTGCCCAAGCCGCCGGCCGGCCGGCTTTCCTGCTCGGCTCGCCGGCGTGCTCGTGGATCAGCGTACGGCCTGGTCCGACAGGGTTTGCCAGCCCTCGCACCCGCTCGCCGCGGGCATCCGAATTATCAAGAGCGGCCAAGTGGCCGTCTGTGCCAGGATCCGGACGATGCGGGCGAACGGCGCGGAAGGGAACCCGCCTGCCCATCGGCGCAGATGGCCGATATTCTGCGCGCCTCAGTGCGTACGGCGACCAACGGCGGGTCAGTGCGTACGGCGACCAACGGCGGGTCAGTGCGTACGGCGACCAACGGCGGGTCGTGGGGGCGAGCGGCGTCGGGAGCGCCGGCCACCTGCACGGCGCGGCGCTCAATCACGAGGAGTGGGCAACACGTGACCGACGAGACTCTTCCTGCTTCCGGGCCCGACCGGGCGCCGGGCACGCCGGGGGGCGCCACGCCAGCCGGCGCGCCCGGCACCGGCCCGGGCTGGGGCCAGCCGCCGGCTGGGCCGGCCGGCCCGGGCTGGCCAACCCCGCCCGCCGGGGGCGCGTCGCAGCCGGGCACGCCCGCACCGGGCGAGCCGACGCCGCAGGGCGCCGGCCAGGGCTCCTGGCCGGCGCCGCCCGGCACGCCCGCGGGCTGGGCCGCGCCCCCGGCACCGGCCGGGCCCGGTCAGGCCGGCACCCCCTGGACCCAGTACCAGAACCCGGCGCAGCCCGCCCCGCCCGTTCCGCCCGGCGCTCCCTACTGGCAGCCCCAGCCGCCCCCGCCGAGGCGGGGCTGGGGAACCCGGCGCATCGTGGCCGTCGCCGGTGGCGCCTTCGTCGTCCTCGTGCTGCTCGTGGTCGGTATCGGGGTCCTGGTGGGCTCGTCGAACGACGACGACAAGTCCACGATCGCCTCGTCGACGCCGCCCAGCCACCCGGCCACCAGCCCGGCGACACCGGCGCCGACCTCCACGTCGACCGACCAGCCCACGCTCGACGCCCGCAACTACAAGCAGGGCCACTGCTACACCTGGGACCAGACCGGCGCCTCGTCCTCCGCGAAGGACGTGCCCTGCGCCTCACCGCACCTGTTCGAGTCGACCACCAGCGACACCGTGCTCCTCACCACCGACTACCCGGTGGGCACCCTCTACCCCGGCGACGACGCCTGGGAGGAGATCAACGACAAGTACTGCGGGCCGCCGGCCGAGGCGTACCTCGGCTACAAGCTCGACCCGTACGGCCGCTTCTCGGCGACCTCGATCGGCCCGACGGAGGACGGCTGGTCGACGGGCGACCGCGACCTGTACTGCGGTCTGCAGGCCTACGTGCCCGGCGGCACCGACCAGGGCTTCGACGCGGTCGTCGGCTCGGCCAAGGGCGTCGACCAGTCCTGGGTCTACCCGATCGGGACCTGCCTGTCCTCGAGCGGCAACTCGACCGAGGTGGTCGACTGCTCGGCCTCGCACGACCTGCTGGCGATCGGTGACGTCACGATCCCGAACACGGCCGACGGCTTGCCGCCGTCGGACGACAGCCTGAGCTCGCAGGCGACCTCGCTGTGCGCCGGCGCGGCCACCCAGCACCTGGGCGCGTCGTTCCACCAGTCGTCGTCGGAGGTGGTCGGCTGGTTCTCGATCCGGCCGGAGAGCTGGACCGCGGGCAGTCGGACGACCACCTGCACGCTGAACTACGTCACCTCGGCCGGCGACCCACGCCCGGTCACCGGCGAGACGCACCACCCGGCCTGACCGGCCCGGCCTGACCCGGCCTGACCCGGCCTGACCGCAGGGCGGCGGCGGATGTCGCCCGTGCCGAGAGGCACTGGCGACATCCGCCGCCGCCCAGGCCGCAGTCGATCTAGACTGTTGGGCGTGGACGCGCTTGCCGGCCTGCTCGACGGTGCGCGGGCGCGCAGCGCCTTCCTGCTCCGGGCCGTGCTCACCTCCCCGTGGTCGCTCCGGATCCAGGACCGCGCGCCGCTGACGGTCGTCGCACTGTCGCGTGGCGTTGCCTGGTTCTCCTTCGACGACGACCCGCCGGCCCGCCTCGGCCCGGGCGACGTCGCGGTCGTCCGCGGCCCGGCGCCGTACACCGTCGCCGACGACCCGTCGACGCCGCCGCGGGTCGTCATCCACCCCGGCCAGCGCTGCACCACGCCCGACGGCGCCGACCTGCACGACGTGATGGACCTCGGCGTGCGCACCTGGGGCGACGCCCTCGACGGCGAGACGGTGATGCTCGTCGGTACCTACCAGCTGGGCGGGGAGGTGAGCCGGCGGCTGCTGGAGGCGCTGCCGCGCCTGCTGGTGCTGGCCCGCGACAGCTGGGACAGCCCGGTCCTGCCGCTGCTCGCCCAGGAGATCTCCCAGGACCGGCCCGGCCAGGACGCGGTCCTCGACCGGCTGCTCGACCTGTTGCTCACCGACGTCCTGCGCGCCTGGTTCGCCGGCGGCGGCGCCGGCCGCGCCGACCACGCCAGGGACGGCGTCGACGACAGGGATCCGGCCGGCGAGCCGCCCTGGCTGCGTGCGCACACCGACCCGGTCGTCGGCCGGGCGCTGCGACTGCTGCACAACGACCCGGGCCAGCCGTGGACGGTCGCGGCGCTCGCCGCCGTCACCGGCGTCTCGCGGGCCGGCCTCGCCCGCCGGTTCGCCGAGCTGGTCGGTGAACCGCCGATGACCTACCTGACCGGCGTCCGGCTCAGCCTCGCCGCCGACCTGCTGCGAGCCGAACGGGACGTGACGTTGGAGGCCGTCGCGCGCCGGGTCGGGTATGGCAGTGCCTTCGCCCTCAGCACGGCGTTCAAACGGGTCCACGGCGTCAGCCCCGCCGAGCATCGCGCCCGCCTCTGCGGGGTCGCCTGACCAGGCGCACGACCCGCGCCCGCGGCTGAGGCCCGCCGGGCGCGCCGCCGGCCGGCCGCGCCGCGTGACGGCCCACACCTTCTTCGCGGATCACCCGAGACGGGCGATAGTCTGCGCGCCACAAACAGCGCCCCGCCGCGCCAGTCGGCCGGTGAGCCGAGCGAGCTGAGGTTCGAGAAGGTGTCTGACTGGAAGCCACACCGCAGGCCGTTCTGGAGCGGACCTGCGGGGATCGTGACGGACGTCGTTCTCGTCCTGGCGGTGCTCGCCCTCGGCTACGCCGCCGTCGTCTCGCGGCCGGGCGACGGCGCGGCGGCTGCCGACGACGCGGCCACCGCCACCGTCGAGGCCCCGGCGACGGCGACGGCGACGCAGGCGACGGCATCCGCCCCGACGGCCGGCGGCATCAGGGCGCCGCTCGCCGACATCGCCTACGAGCGAGGCCGCTGCTACTCCTGGGGGCAGCAGGACGCGCTGGAGACGGGCGCGCACGAGGTCCACTGCGTCCAGCCGCACCTGTTCGAGGTGATCGACCAGCGCACGCTCCCCACGGACGAGTACCCCGCCGGCATCCGCTACCCGTCGGACGAGGAGTGGGCGTCGATCGCGGACGAGTACTGTTCGGCCCCTGTCGCGGAGTTCCTCGGCTACGAGCTCGACCCCGACGGCCTGTTCGTGCACGGGTTCCTGCAGCCGGTGCCGGACAGCTGGTCGCGGGGCGGCCGCAGGATCGCCTGCGGACTGCACCAGCGGCCGCTGCCCGCCGACGCCGCTCCCGGGCTCCTCCCCGCGTTCAGCGGGAAGGTCAAGGGCGCCGACCAGTCACTGGTGTATCCCGCCGGGGCGTGCCTCGCCGAGACGGCGGCCGGGGTGCGCGGCACGGTTGGCTGCGAGCAGCCGCACGAGGCCGTGGCCGTCGGCACGATCACCCTGCCGCCCGGGCCGAGCCACGACCCACCTACCGACGCGCAGTTCGACGCGCTCGCGGCGCCCCGCTGCATGGACCTCGCCAGGGCCACCCTTGGGGCGGGCTTCCGCGACTCGCCGACGGTACGGACCGGGTGGCTGCGCATCTCGCCCGCGAGCTGGCGGGCCGGCTCGCACACGTTCACCTGCACCGTCGACTACCGGACCGCGGCCGGCGAGCTGAGGTCCGAGACCGGTCCGCCGACCGCCGCCGCACTCGCTGCCAGCGGCGCCGACGGGATGTGAGCCGCCGGCACCGCCCGGGCCGGCTATGGCCGGTGGTCCGGCCGGGTGGTCCGGCCGGCGTCCAAGCCCGGCGTCCAAGCCCGGCTCAGGCGACGCGGCGATCGGCTACGGCGTCCCTGCGAGGCGCCAGAACACCGCGTCCTGGTCGATCGCGACCAGCGGCGCGGTGATGCCGTGCGCGGACCGGAAGTCGTGCACGGCTTCCCGGCAGGCCGCGATCATGTAGTCGTCGATGATCACATAGCCACCCGGCGACACCTTGGGATACAGGCTGGTCAGCGCGTCTGTGGTCGACTCGTACAGGTCGCCGTCAAGCCGCAGCACGGCGATCCGCTCGATGGGCGCTCCTGGCAGGGTGTCGCGGAACCAGCCTGGCAGGAACCGGACCTGGTCGTCGAGCAGCCCATAAACGTCGAAGTTGGCCCGCACGGTGTCGAGCGAGACGGCGAGCACCTGGTTGTACCGGTACAGCGGGGTCTGCTGGTCGCTGGGATGGCTTTCCGGGCCGCTGACCGGCATCCCCTCGAAGGAGTCGGCCGCCCACACCACGCGGTCGGTCACTCCGTAGGCGCGCAGGATGGCGCGCATGAAGATGGAGGTTCCGCCGCGCCAGACCCCGGTCTCGACGAGGTCACCGGGAACATCGTCGAGAATCACCGTGGAGACGCAATCCTGCACGTTGTCAAGCCGGGCGCGGCCGACCATCGTGTGTGCCACGGTCGGCCAGTCCCGGCCGGTCGCCCGTCGGTCGTCGTCGAACTGGACCGCCGGCCCCGTCGGGCTCGATATCGGCGGATCGCGGTAGATCGTATTGGTGAGGATGCGCTTCATCAGGTCGAGGTAGTGGTCATTTCCGAGTTGTTGCGCACTCGGTGACGGCGCCCGTGTCACGTGGTCGTCCAATCTCGCGGCATACGTCCGCGCACAGCCCGGACCGTTGTCGGCCAGCCGGGATGAGGGGAGATGTCGGGTGATGATGGGCGGCTGCCTCACCAGAACCGTACTGTTCTGATCACGTCCATGAGCCGGATGCGCGCAACACAGGCCAGGAGTCCATCCAGCAGATCGCCTACACCCCGGGCCACCCGCGGGGCGGTCGGGAGTGACACGATCACCACCGCCGACCGATCAGCGCGGCGCACCGCAGGATGAGGCGAGGCTGTCAGAACGAGGCCCAGCCGGCTCGACGAGCCGGGCCGGCTCGACGAGCCGGGCCGGCCAGCCCAGGTGGCCGGCGCAGGTGAACAGCACGGCACATGGCACATGGCACATGGCACATGGCACGGCGTACGGCAGACGGCGGACTCAGGGGATGGTGGAGTGGCGATGGACTTCACGCGGTACCGGTCGCTCGACGGGCTGGCCATGGGGGAGCTGGTGGCCAGCGGCGAGGTGAAGGCGCCGGAGCTGCTCGCCGCCGCCCGCGAACGGGCGGCCGCCGTCAACCCGAGGATCAACGCGATCGTGCGGCCGATGGACGACATCGCCGAGGCGCGCCTCACCGAGGAGCTGTCCGGCCCGTTCGCCGGGGTGCCGTTCCTGCTCAAGGACCTCGGCCAGCACTACGCCGGCCTGCCGACCTCCGCCGGCTGCCGGGCCCTCGCCGACCGGCCAGCCGCCGAGCACGCGACCGTCGTGCAGCGTTGGCTGGATGCCGGCCTCGTCGTGTTCGGCAAGACCAACACGCCCGAGTTCGGCTCCAAGGCCATCACCGAGCCGAAACTGTGGGGGCCGGCCCGCAACCCGTGGAACCTGGCGCACACCACCGGCGGGTCGTCGGGCGGCTCCGCGGCCGCCGTCGCCGCCGGGATCGTGCCCGTCGCCGGGGCGAACGACGGCGGCGGGTCGATCCGCATCCCCGCCGCCTGCTGCGGCCTTTTCGGCCTGAAGGCCGGGCGCGGCCTCGTCCCACACGGCCCGAACGACGCGGAGGGCGGCAACGGCCTGTCGACCGACGGCGTGCTGTCCCGCTCGGTGCGCGACACCGCCGCGATGCTCGACGTCCTCACCGGTCCCGACCCCTACGCGCCCTACCTGCCGGCCGAGCAGCCACCCGGGCACTACCTGGCACAGGTCGGGCAGGACCCCGGCCGGCTGCGCGTCGGCGTGCGGGTGACCTCGGCGCTCAACCCGAACCCGTCCCCCGACGCGGTCGCCGCCGTCGAGGACGCCGAGGCGCTGCTGCGCCAGCTCGGCCACGACGTCGAGCGAGTGGACCCGGTCGTCGACGAGCGCGCGCTCGCGACCGACTTCCTGACCTACTGGTTCGTGAAGTCCGCGCGGCTCGTCGCCGAGGCCCGCGAGGAGCGCGCCGGCGATGACGGCTTCGAGACGGACACGCTGATCACCGCGGAGATGGGCCGCTCCACCGATGCCGTCGCCGTGGCGCGGGCGGTGGACCGCTGGCACGCCTACACCCGCGCGCTCGTCGACTTCCACCGCTCCCACGACCTGCTGCTGACGCCCACGCTCGCCCGGGCGCCGCTGCGGGTCGGTGAGATCGCCACCTCGGCGCGGGAGCGGGCCGCCGGGATGCTCATGGTGCGGCTGCGCGGCGGGACGTTGCTGCGTCGGCTCGGCCTGGTCGAGAAGGCGGTGCTGGCCAACCTGGGCTGGGTGCCGTACACGCAGCTGGCGAACATGACCGGTCGGCCGGCGATGAGCGTCCCGCTGTACTGGACGCCCGGCGGGCTGCCGCTCGGCGTCCAGTTCGTCGCCCCGCTGGGCGGCGAGGGCACGCTGCTGCGCCTCGCCGGCCAGCTGGAGACCGCCCGGCCCTGGTTCAACCGCCTCCCCCCAGAGGGCCCGCTTACGTCCGCAGCCTGACCATTGGACGGCCGCCGCCCACTGGGCCCGTCGCCACCGTCGCGACCTTCAAGATCATTTCCGATGTCGCCGACATGTCAACGGCGTGGACAACGGCGATTGGCGCCGCCGCCGGGGGCCGCGTCGGCATGGCAAAAGACGGCCAACGTTGTCGGCGCGTTGGAAAATGAGATGCGTAATCGTGGGACGGCGGCGATCCTGGCTCGGTGGACAACAGGGCAGAACGGGTCGGGCACCACCCGCGAGCGCCGTGGCGAAAACGAGCCCGGGCGCGCGGGCGGCGCGCCCCCGGGCGGCGCCCCGTAACGGAGCCCGCGCTCATCCGCCTTCCGGAATTCGCCGACGCCGCCCAGCGGCGGCCCGAACAGCCCGCCCCGGCCGGCAGCCCGCCACACAGGACGACGACACCGCCGGCTGGCACGGCACCCGAGGAAGGCCGCAAAGACCAGAACGGCCGGCACGCCGGCCTTCGCTCCTATCTCCGGTTCACCGCCACGTTTCGCTGGCGGCTGGCGCTGGTCGTCGCCATCTTCGTGGTCGCCGACGTGGCGATCGCCGTCATCCCGATTTTCATCGGCAGGTTCGTCTCCGCGCTCAACGGCAGCCCCATCCCGCACGGCGAGGTCGCGCTCTACACCGCGGCGCTCATCAGCTGCAGCGTCGGGCACGACCTGTTCTGGCGAGCCGCCGAGCTGTCCTACATGAAACTGCTCAACCCGCGCGGCTACGACTACCAGAACCTGCTGTTCGGACGTGTCATCAACCAGGAGTACCCGTACTTCGCCGGGCGCTCGACCGGCAAGGTCAGCGGGTATGTCCGGACACTCGGGCAGGAGTACCGCGAGTTCCTGGACAACGCCTGCTTCAACTACATCGAGCTGGCCGTCAGACTCCCGTCCATCGTGCTGATCATGTTCGCGGTGAACGTCCCGAGCGGCCTGCTGTTCACCGGCGCGATCGTGCTGCTGTTCCTCATCGCCGGGCGCACCGCGCGCCGCTCGGCGCGGGAGGAGAAGAAGTCCACCGACGTCACCGCCGAGATGGAGAGCTACGTCCTGGACATCGTCTCCAACTTCGTCAGCGTGAAGTCCTTCCGCCGCGAGCGCGCGGAGCACGCGCTGGTCGTCGAACGCCGCAAGGAGGTCGTGGCGGCCTCCAACCGGTCGATGTTCTGGACGATCGTCTTCTGGGCCTCGATGAGCCTGGTGGTGCGTTACCTGATCTGGCCGGGCGCCATCCTGCTCAATTTGTGGCTGTTCCTGCGCGGCGACCTGACGATTGGCGAGCTGACGACCTTCCTGTCGGCGCTCGTCATCTTCTCCGACTTCATCTGGGCGGTGATCTGGGAGTTCTCCCAGCTGAACCTGCGGCTGGCCCGCGTCGAGGAGGCCTACGGCTACCTCTTCGGTGACCGCGACCTGCTCGACGCCGAGGCCTTCCCCGACCCGGACGCCCCGGGGCCCGACGAGATCCCCGCCCAGGCGGCCGGCGGCGCGGCCCACGCGCTCGCCGTGGCAGTGGCAGGCGCCGCAGGGGGCGCCGTCCCGGACGACACGGCCAGGTCCGCCGGGCCGGAGCAGCTCGCCGGGGTTGGGCCGGCCGGGCCGCTGGGGAGACTGGAGCTGCGCGACATCACCTTCGCGTACCCGGACAACCCCGCGGTGCGGGTGCTCGACGGGGTGACGCTCACGATCGAGCCACACGAGAAGGTCGGGATCGTCGGGCGGTCCGGCAGCGGAAAGACGACGCTGCTGAAGCTGCTGCTGGGCTACTACGCCCTTCCGCTGGGCGCGGTGGTGCTGGCCGGACGGCCGCTGCCCAACCGCCGGCTCGCCCGCGCGATCTCCTACGTCCCGCAGGACATCTCGCTGTTCCACCGGTCGATCCGGGAGAACATCACCTACGGCGCGCCGGAGGGTACCGGCGAGGCGGAGGTGGAGCTCGCGGCCCGGCGGGCGCATGCCCACGAGTTCATCGTCCGGGCGGTCGACGGCTACGACACGCTGGTCGGCGAGCGGGGCATCAAGCTGTCCACCGGCCAGCGGCAGCGGATCGCGATCGCCCGGGCGTTCCTCGACCGCAAGCCACTGCTGGTCCTCGACGAGGCCACCAGCGCGCTGGACAGCGAGAGCGAGCTGCTCGTCCAGCACGCGCTGGAGGAGCTGTGGAGCGAGCGCACCGTCATCGCGGTCGCCCACCGCCTGTCGACGCTGCTGCGGATGGACCGGATCGTCGTCCTCGACGGCGGGCGGATCGTCGAGCAGGGCAGCCACCAGCAGCTCCTCGACATCGAGGGCCACTACTACCGCCTCTGGCAGCAACAGTCCGGCGAGATGCTCGTCAGTGACTGACGGCAAAGCCCCACGGACAGGGCCCACGGGCAGGGCCCTGTCCGTGGCTCAATCGATATATTCCAGCGGAACCGCCTTATATCCGTCAATGCCAGCCGGGACTAGAATCTCGTCGTCAGCGCTGGCAATGACGCTGTTCAGGAGGGTCAGCAGGACCTGCACGAAGGCGTCACTCACCTCATCAAGCTCCGCGGTTCAACGGTTCTTCGTAGCACCCCATCGCCGCCGAGGTTTCCAGCACGAAATAGACTGGCAGACACATCGGTTTCCGAGTAGCCCGATCCGAGTAGCCCGATATGTCCAGCCACCGCCTCCGCGGCGGGACAGCTAGTCGATGTATTCGAGTGGCACGCTCTGGTAGCCCTCAAGCTCGGTGGGGATCATCAACGTCTCGTTCTGGGCCGAGGCGATCAGGCTGTGCAGCAGCGTGTTGAGCACGCTGACCAGCGCCTCCTGCTGCTCGACGCCGGCCTCGGCCTTGAACGCGGCCTTGGTCGCGATCTTGGCGAGCACATGCGCCGCCGCGTCGCCGAAACCAAAGGTGATCACATGCGGCCGGCGCGGCCAGCTCGGCGAGGTGAGCTTCGCGAACTCGCCCTCCCAGGACGCGGACTCGTCCATCGGCTGGCCGTCGGTGATGAAGAAGACCGCCGGGCGCAACACGGGCCGGCCCTGGGCGCGCAGCGCGCTCACGTCCAGGTCGATCTGCGTCACCAAGGTGCGGAACGCCTGCGAGTAGTTCGTCGAGCCGCCGCACGTCAGCTCCGGCAGGGCGTTGACCTTCGAGATGTCCTTCAGCGGCAGGACGACGTGCGCGTTGGAGTTGAAACTGATGATCGAGAGATGTGCGAACTCGGCGACCGCCTTCTGGTGGAAAAGTCCTTCGTGCACACGGCCGAGGGTCTCGTTGAGGACCTTCTCGTACGGGCGCATTGACGCGGAGGTATCCAGCACAGCGTAGGTCGGCAGGCATTTCTGCCCGCGCTGTGCTCCTCCGGGCTGGGTCGTCATTTTTCTCCTTCGACTAGCGGTCCCGGCTCACCGGGACATTCAGAACGCCCTGGCCAGGCCAAGGAGCATCAGCACGAGCGCACCGAGGCACACCCCGTACACGACCACCGAGCCGGCGATCGCCGCCGGTCTACTGCGCCGCCTCGGCGCACGCGTCCTGGCGACCGGCTGGCGCGGGCGGCTGCGCGTGGGCGGGCGGCTGCGCGTGGCCGGACGGCCGCGGCGTGGGCGGGCGGGTGGCCAGGTGGGCGCGCTGCCAGGACGCTGCGGCGGTGCCGTCCACGGCGTCGAAGGTGGGACGCGCGGGGCCGCCGCCGGCTGCTGCGACCGGGCGGCCGCGTCAGGCGCGCCACGCCGGCCCGAGGCGGCGGCGGTTGGCGCCGCGGGCGCCGCGGTTGGCGCCGCGGAACCAGTCGCATCCGGGCCACCTACGGAGTACCAGCCAGCGATATTCGGTCGCGACTCGTCCGCGACGCCGAGCGCGCGCGCCAGCTGCCTGATCGTCGGCCGTCTTTCCATGGGCGCCCCGCTGTAGATCATCCGCAGCAGCACCTCGACCGCGGGCTCGCGGTCGCGTATCCGTAGCAGCGCTTCCGGGATGTCCGCCGGGACCCGCACGCCGGTCAGGCAGCGCGCGACGAGCAGGCCGAGCCGGTACCGGTCGGTGGTGGTCGTGATCGGCTGCCCACGTTCGAGCTTCGGGTCCTCCCAGTTGACCGAGCTGATCCACGGCCGCGTTCCGAAGTGGCACGAGTCCATGTCGATGACGTAGACCGCGCCGTCCTGCGGGTTCCACAGCGTGTTGGTGTAGGACCAGTCCGCGTAGACGAGGTCGACACGCTCGAAGAGCGTTCCCACCTCTGCCAGCCGCCGGCAGGCGACCCGACGGTCCGATGCCGACGGCACCCGCAGCCCCAGCTGTGCCAGCTCGCCGTCCGGCCGGCACAACTGGTCGATGTCGACGGTCTTGGGCTGTGTCCAACTGCCATCGGGCCGCCGAAACGGGTGGCGGAAACCGTCGGGAGCCTTCGGGATGACGACGCCGACCGATCTTCCCTGCGTCACCACCCGCGCCACCGGCCACGAGGTGGCCGTGTGCACCAGGCGCCGCGCCGGCTCGTCCACCAGCTCCGGCAGCGCGGTCAGCCGGTCCAGGCGGGCATCGGTGATGGCGACCTTCGGCCGGTACAGCTTCACCAGCCAGCCGGGCATGTCGGCGGCCTCGTAGACGGTCCTGGCCTCGCCGCCGGTCGTCGAGAGCACCTTTCCCTGCCGGGCGACCGTATCCAGCTCGACAACCCGGCCAAGCCTCCAGTCCAGCCAGCCGGTCATCGCGGCCGTTCCCGGCCACGGCCTGCCGCCGCCGCTGGGACCGCGGTCCGGCCAGGTGGCGGCACGTCGCACCAGACGACCACGGCCGTCCGGTCGTCCTGGTGTGTCTTCGCCTCGAAGCCGACATCGAGAATGAAGGCGCCCAGCGGCCGAGGCGTCGTCCATGCACTGGCGAACCACTCGTCCGCCCGCGGGATCTGTGTCATCGCGTCGCTCACGCCGTCGGTCAGGAACGCGAGGACCGCGCCGGTCGGCAGGGAGATCAGCGTGCCCTGCGCCTGACCGGGATGGAACGGCAAGAACGCCCGCAGCGAGTTGGCGTCGGCGTCGGCGCCCTTGCTGTCCCCCGCCACCTGCCGCCAGCCCGCCTCGGCGGGGAACGCCTGGATCCAGGCGGACACGTCGGCGACGTGCCCGAACCAGGCTGCCCGTTGACCGCGCTCGTCGGGGCTCACCTGGACGACGCCCACGATCAGCCCGGTACGGACGTCCCGCGGGTCGATCTGGCGCTGCTGCGCCGACCCCGTGACCGCGCGGGCGATGTCGGTGAAGAGCGCGACCGCCGACAGGTGCCTGACCGTGGCCCCACCGTCCAGCTCGGACCGCAGGCTGGCAACCGCCGTGCTGACCGCGACAGTGGCGCCGTGGTCCGAACGCGGGCTGTCGGACATGCCGTCGGCCACGGCGATGATCAGGTGTTGCCCAGCGGTGTCGCGGCCCAGCCGGTAGGCGTCCTGCCGTGGAGTCGCGGGGTCCCTGGTCCGATGCCCGGGGCCGATCACGGACGCCGCGCGGACCTCGAGCGTCCCGATCCTCGCCTGGTCGGCGGCGACCGCGGGCTGGGTCGGCACGACCGGGAGGCACCATGGCTCCCGGGCCAGGCCGGAGGGCTCGCCGAGCACCGGGAAGTCCGGGAGCGCGGCGGCCGGACGGGCGGCGGCAGCCGGCGCGTCGCCGCGCGCCGGCGTCGACGGGCGAGCGGCGCGCTGCCGACGGCGGTCACGCTGTGAGGCCGGCGGGTCCCGCGGATCCGCGACGTACGCCGCCGGACGGGCAGGCTCGAGCCGCGCGGTCTCAGCCGGCTGGGCGTCCGTCCCGTCCCGTTTCTTCGCCCGGTCATCCAGCCCACCGGCGGGCCTGGCGTGGTTGTGGCGCCGCTGGAGGAAGCGCAGGGTGAGCACGATGACAAGACTCCCCAGGTCGGTGAGAACGCCAGCCCGCAGGACACCGAGGCGCATGGACACCAGGCCGGCTACCGTCAGGACAACGCCGGCCACCACGGACAGGACGGCGATGGCCCAGCCGACCAGGAGCCAGAGCGGGACATCGATCTTCCGCCGGCCCTGGTTACTCCGGCGGTCCGTTCCGGAGCGGCTCGTCGGCCGCGCGTCGGCGTGCCTGGCGTGGTCGACGGCATCGTGCGCGTCGGGGCGCAGACCGGCACCAGGCTGGAACCCGATGTTCTCAGAGGCGTCGTGGGCGGACTGGGGGCGCCAGGACATCTCAGTCCCCCGTCTCGCCCAGTCGCCTCCAGCCCGCGACGTTGGCACCGTCCGCGCCGTCGGCGGCGGGTGCGGCGGGCGCGGCCGTCCCAGGCTGGTGGCTGGCGAACGGCGAGACGATGGGATGTTCCTCCTCCTCGATCGCCAGCGGGTCCACGGGCCGGTCCGCCGGCTCGGCAGCAGGCTTGCCGACCGGGCGCCAGGCGCCGACGTTCGACGGGTCCACCGGCGCCGGCGAGCCCGTGGACGCCTCTGTGGGCACCGTTGACCCGGACGCGGCTGGGGAGGGCTCGAGGCCGCCTACGGGCACCTGCGGGCGGGGCCCGGCGGGCAGGGCGGCCGGCGAACCGCCCGGCAGCGCCGCCTGGCCGGAGTGACCGTAGGGCGGGGGCTGGATCGCCGGGCGGACGTCCAGGCCAGCGAACCGGGCGAGAATGCCCTCGGCGTCAGCCGGCTGCAGCATGCCCGTGCTCAGCAGCCGGTCGATGACGGCCAGCTGGGTCTCGCGGTCGGCCTGGCGGCTCGCCGCGATGCTCTGCAGCGCGAACGCCGTGTCCTCCGGGTGCATCGTGAGGTGCCGAAGCAGCAGCTCGTCCTGCCCGCCGAGCGCGGCGCGCACCGCGACGTACCTTTCCTGCTCGCGCCGCAGCTGCCCCTGCTGGGCGATGTTGGCCATCGCGTTCTCGTGGTGGGCCTGCGCGGTCTCGCCCTGGTGCCGGTTGATCCGGCGCTGGTGCTCGTGCTCCTGCAGGATTTGCTCCTGCGCCCACCCCTGGATGCGCTTCTCCCGGGAGACCCGCACGCTGGCCCGGAAGATCGTGATGCCTTCCGGCAGCGTGAGCCGCCGGGCGCGCAGCCGGTCGTTGAATGCCCGTTCGGCCCGGGCCGGCTCCTCCTGGTCGAAGCGGCGGCTGATCGACCTCATCAGTTCGACCAGGTGGGAGCGGGCCACGGCAAGGCCGTCGGAGACCCGGCGCAGCACCACCTGGCGGGGGTCCGTCACCCGCCAGCCGATGTCGATCGTCACCTCGAAGGCGAACACGTCGTCGCGGCTGGGCAGGTTCTCCTGCAGGGTGCTGAGGTGGTCGGTCACGTCGACCGTGTACTGGGTGCGGTAGCGCGCCGCGAGCCCGTCGGTCAGCGTGGGTCGGTGGTTGTAGGTCACCGCCTGGCCGTCGGCGGTGGCCAGCACGAGGACGGTGCCCGGGCGGATCGCCGCTCCGCGGCTGAACCGTCGGTCGATCGGCTGCTCGCTGAGAATGAGCGGGACTGGCTGGTGGGCCATCTCAGCAGCTCCTCGCGGCGATGTGGGCGAGCACGGTCTGGGCGGTACGGGCGGCGAACGGGTCTGGATCGGCCTTCTGCCAGGAATCCGCGGCGCGTCGCAGGATGGTCAGCGTGCGGGGGGACTGAGCCTGGTCGACGACCAGCTGCGCGAACGCCTCCTGGGCTCGGGGCAGCTCGTCGAGCATCCGCGCCCAGATGTCCAGAACGTCCTGCGCCGCCTCCCACAGCTCCGCGTTCAGGGCGCTCTCCCACAGGTAGGCGATCTCGGCGCGCCGCCGCTGGTCGGCCGTGGCGATCCGCAGCAGCGCCGGCCAGATCAGCTGCTTCCTCGTGGGCGACGGCAGGTGGGACACGAGGCCGGCGGCGGCGATGAGGAACGCGAACCAGCCGGTCCGCGCCCGCGCGCGGCCCGCCTCGGACCTCGGCCCCGACGTCCACCGCATCAACTGCTCGAGCACCCGCGTCTCGGTGTGCGGGCTGTCGGCTCTCAGCAGCAGCTCGCAGACGCTGTGGCAGATCGCGTTGAGCACGCGCAGGTCGTCGGTGTCAGCGAGTTCGTCGAGCCGCCGCAGGGCCTCGGGAAGATCGCGCTCGCCGAGGCTCGCGCCGTACGCGCGCATGGCGGTCGCCTGCAGCCTGGGATTGTCGTCGTCCCACATCCAGGACTGCACCAAGCGGTTGACGGCGTCGGCGAGCCGCTCGTCGGCCGCTGGGTCGTGCAGCGCGATCGCCGCGGCGTCGCGCTCCTCGGGCTCGTCGCTGAGCGCCCAGGGCATCAGCACCTCGGCGCGCACGACGTCGAAGGCGAGCGCGGCAAGCGCGCCGGTGGCGACCGCCGCGCGCACCTTGACGGTCTCGATCGAGTGGCCGCCCAGGAGGCGCAGCCAGGCCAGCATCCGCGGCTGCACCTGGTTGACCTTCCAGGCCCGCAGCAGGACCCTGCGCGGGTAGCTCTCGTCGACGTAACGCGCCACCGACGCCGGCGCGACGGCGCCGTGCCGGGTCTCCACCGACGTCGCGGCGAGCGTGGCGCGCAGCCGGACCAGCTCGGTGTCCCGGTGGGTGAGGGAGATCGAGGGTGACGCCGTCGCGGAGACCAGCACGGGCGCCGGGCGGCCGTCGCCCGGGTCGAGAAAGAAGCGCCGCAGCGTGTCCGCCGCAGCGGTGACGGTCTCGTAGGGCTCGCCCTGCAGGACGGCGAGCGCGATCGCGAGCGTGAGCAGGACGGGGTCGTTCTTGTCCTCGGGGTTGATCGGGTCCGTCTGGCTCGTCAGGCTGTTGAACCAGTACTCGAAGTCGTCGTCCTCGACCTTCACCAGCTTGGCCTGCGCGGCGGCGGCCGGGTCCTGGTCGCCCTCCTCGGCCGCCTCGGCGAGGACCTGGGCGAGGAAGGCGACCGTCTCCATCCGCACCTGCGGGCCGAGCCGCGCGTCCACCAGCGCCCGCGTCGCGTCCGTCGCGAGCAGCTGGTCGGCGCGACACGCCGCCGCGGCCCGTTCCTCCTCGGCCTGCTGACCGCCGTCGGTCGCCTGCTGATCGCGCTCAGTGGACTCCTGATCGTTCTCGGCGCCCGCCCGCCCCTTCGGCGTGCCCCGGCGGTCCCAGGCTCCGCCCGCGTAGGCCGCGAGGTCCGCCAGGTAGAACGCCGTCTGCCGAGACAGGACCTCGGTGTGCTTCGCCGCCGCGGTGAGCTCGGCGGCGAGGCCGGCGCGGCGCACGCCGGGGATACGCACCTCGGAAGCCGCCGTCACGACCAGGTAGGCACGCAGCTGCTCGAGCCGTCCGGCGAGGTCGAGCAGGTCGAACGAGCCGAGCGCGTCGGCCTGGGCCTGGGTGAGGTCGGGCAGGATGTAGCCCGCGTCCTCGACGGGGTCCTGGGCGAGGAATTTACGCAGGTCGGAGTCGGGTGCCAGCTCGTAGATCGGACCCGTGGTGCGGGCGACGAGCACCTTCAGGCCGGCCGCCCGCTTGCCGCAGCCCGCCTGGCCGCGCACCACCAGCAGGCGGGTGCGCCGGGCGGTTGCCTCGACGGCGTCGAACCCCGGCTGCGGGACGAACGCCTCGGTCGCGGCGAGGTCGCTGAGAGACAGCCGGCGAAGGCGGACGCCCGCGTTGCTCTCCGCGTACATGATGTTCGTGATCTGCGGCGCCCAGTTGTAGAGGTTGCCGGTGACGACACCGCCGACGACGTCTCGGCCCGCGCGGGCGGCGATGCTCTCCGCGCTGACCGCGATCCTGGCCTCCCGCTCGGTGGCCAGGTTCGCCTGGATCCCGCCCTGCGCCGCGTTGGAGGCACGGATCCCATCGCGCAGCTTGCCGACGGCAGGCCCGCCTGACCCCCGGCCGCTGCCTGCGTCTGCTCCTGCGCCGGAGCCCTGCGCCTTCTGGGCACCCGCGTCTCGTGCTCCGGGTGTTCCGGCGCCCGCCTGGCCCGCCTGGCCCGCCTGCTGGCCAGGCGGCCCGCCCTGGTCGCCGCTCACTGCCCGTCCCGGTACACGGTCTGGTTGCCGAAGACGATGCCGCCGACAATGTCCCTGCCCGCCTGGTTCTGCACGTTGCCAAAGGAGATTCCACCGGCCTGCTGGCGGCCGGGACCTCCCGTGCCACCCGCCTCGGCAGAAGGAGCAGGCGGGTCAGCGGGCGGTGACGGCGGGGCAGGCTCGGGCACAGGCGGCCGCCGGTAGCCGGGGACATGCACCCAGCCCCGTTCGGAGAACACCTCGGTGCTGACCCGCACTTCGCGGTAGCTGTCCGCGCGGATGCCAGCGTGCTCCTGCCGGACGACCGCTTCGTACCAGACTCCCGACACGATGAGGGCCAGGCTGGCGCCGTCGGCCTGGTGCACCACCGACCGCAGCTCGCCCGAACCGAGCAGCCCGCCGACGACGGCCAGCGTGTGGCCGGCCCAGCCGAACGGGTCGCGCTGCACCTCGCCCGCGTGCAGCGCGGCCCGCAGCTGCAGCGGGACCGCCGCGGGTTCCAGCTGGGCGTTGTGCCACCTGACCCGTCGGTCCAACGCGGTGACCAGCGGGCCGCCGATGCGCTCCTTCGGGACCTCGGGCGGGAACAGAACCTGAGCGCCGTCGCCCCGGTCCTGGCGCGGGCACTGGTCCCAGTCGATGCTCACGTCGGCCATCGCCTCAGCCAACGCGGTGTACATCGCATGCCGGCGGTCGATCAACTGGTGGTCTGGCCAGTCTCGCGGCCGCTCGACGTCGATGGCCAATACCGAGAAGTGCTGCGTTCTTTCCACCTGGTTCACCGCCGTACCCGGGCCGTCTACCGGGCGGACGATTCGGCGAGCCAGGTCCACGGACCGGCGGGCGCATCGCTCCTCGCCGGCCAGGTGGCCACCGCGCCACCTGGCGTCGAGAGGGTGGCTGTGAGACTGGCCGGGATGTGCGGCGGCGGCCCGAAGGCGGCCCAGTCGCGCGCGGTGGCGCCGGTCCCGACACACCGGAACGACCGCCGCGGCGACAGATGGCGTGCGAAGATCACGATACTTCCCCCGTTGACAGCTCGCCCGTCTCGAACTGCTGCCCGCAAGATACTACGTTAGCGATCCGCACATTGACGCAAAGCAGCCATATCCGCCGGGATGCCTGCTCACGGTGTCACGGACAGCAACGAGACGTCAGGACGGCGTCGACCGGCCTGATCCCCGGCCCAGACCTTCAGGATCTCTAGTGACCGCGGTCGATCCAGGACTGGCGCGCCGGGGCTTCCGCACCGATCGTGGTCGACGCGCCGTGGCCGGTGCGGACCACCATCCGAGACGGGAGATCCAGCAGCTGGACGGTGATCGAGTCGATGATGGTGGGGAAGTCGGAGAAGGAACGGCCGGTCGCGCCCGGGCCGCCCTGGAACAGGGTGTCGCCGGTGAAGACGGTGTTCAGGGCGGGGGCGTGGAACGAGACGCTTCCCCAGGTGTGGCCGGGGGTGTGCAGGGCGGTCAGGGTCACCGCGTCGGTACCGTCGCCGACCGTGAACCGCTGACCTGGATCGATCTCCAGGTCGGGTGCCCGGTTCGGGTGGGTGCGGTCCCACAGCTCCCGGTCGGCCGGGTGGAGCCAGATCGGCGCGCCGGTGGCGGCGGCGACGCGCAGGGCGGCGTCGACGTGGTCGTCATGCGCATGGGTGCACAGGATCGCGGTCAGGTGGCGGTCGCCGACGGCGGCCAGGATCGCGTTCGCGTCGTGGGGCGCGTCGAGCAGGATGCACTCCTCGTCGTCGCCGACGAGCCAGACGTTGTTGTCGACGTGCCAGCGGCCACCGTCGAGGGAGAAGACCCCGGACGTGACAAGGTGGTCGATCCGCACCCGCCCGCCGGGGCTCCCGGCCGCTCCGGCGGCCGTGCGCGCCTCGGGCGAATGCGCCGGGCCCCCGGTACGCCGTGCTCCCAGAACCCCGCCGACGTCGCCCGCGCCCGCCGAGCCGGCTGCACCGGCCGCGTTGCTCGTGGTACCGGCCGCGGCGTGGTCAGCCGGGGCGCACATCAGAGCATCACCACCGAACGCAGCACGTCGCCGCGCTTCATCGCCTCGAAGGCCGCCTCGACATCGGTGAGCGCGATCTTCTCGGAGACGAACGTCTCCAGCGGCAGCCGGCCCTGCAGGTAGAGGTCGACCAGCAACGGGAAGTCGCGCTCGGGCAGGCAGTCGCCGTACCACGACGACTTCAGCTTGCCGCCCCGGCCGAACACGTCGAGCAGCGGGATCGACAGCTCCATCTCGGGCGTCGGGACACCGACCAGGACGACCGTGCCGGCGAGGTCGCGGGCGTAGAAGGCCTGCTTCCAGGTCTCCGGCCGCCCGACGGCATCGATGACGACGTCCGCGCCGAACCCGTCGGTGAGTTCCTGGATCGCTGCCACCGGGTCGGTGCCGCGGGCGTTGACGGTGTGGGTGGCACCCAGGGTCGTGGCGAGCGCGAGCTTGCGCTCGTCGACGTCGACAGCAATGATCTTCGCCGCGCCGGCGAGCCGCGCGCCGGCGATGGCCGCGCCGCCGACGCCACCGCAGCCGATCACCGCGACGCTATCCCCCCGGCCGACCTCGCCGGTGTTCATCGCCGCGCCGAGGCCGGCCATCACGCCGCAGCCGAGCAGGCCGGCGACCTCCGGGGGCGCGGCCGGGTCGACCTTGGTGCACTGCCCGGCGGCGACGAGCGTCGTCTCCAGGAACGCGCCGATCCCGAGCGCCGGCGACAGCACGGTGCCGTCCTCCAGCGTCATCTTCTGCGTCGCGTTCGCCGTGTTGAAGCAGTACCAGGGCCGGCCCCGCCGGCAGGCGCGGCACTGGCCGCACACCGCCCGCCAGTTGAGCACCACGTAGTCGCCGGGGGCGACGTGGGTGACGCCCGGGCCCACCTGGGCGACGACGCCGGCGGCCTCGTGGCCCAGCAGGAACGGGAAGTCGTCGTTGATCCCGCCTTCGCGGTAGTGGAAGTCGGTATGGCAGACGCCACAGGCCTGGACGTCGACGGTGACCTCGCCGGGGCCCGGGTCCGGCACGACGACCGTACGCAGTTCGACCGGCGCGCCCTTCCTCATCGACACGACGCCCTTGACCTCACGGCTCCCTGTGCCCCGAGTTCGCTCCGTCGCCGCACTCATCGCTCCCCCGCACGGCGCCTCCGCGCCGCGCGGGGACCCCGGCTCGCGGTCGTCCTCGTTCCTCGGACGACCGCTCCGCTCGCTTGCTCCTGCGCTCACGACTGGTCCTTTCCCTCGCGCCTCCGACTGGAGTGAAGGCTCGCACCGCGGCAGTACGTCATCGTCACGTGACCGCCATGCCAACGCAACGTTCTGGCGTCGAGGCGGGGCCAAGCCGGAGCAGCTGCGCGGCCTGCGGCTGCGCCACGTCGTCAGCCTTTGCCTGACCGCCCTGGCCGGCTACGGCCGGCCCCCGCCGCGACCGGCGTGAACGACGTCGTCCCCTGCGGGCTCTACGTGACCGACCTGTTCGACATGGCCGCCGCGACCATGGCGGTCGGCAAGGCCTCGACGTCCACGATCGACACCTGGTGGCTCACGCGTCTCCAGCCGCTCAGCTGACGCGGCGTCAGCAGGTCATGAGGGTGATGGTCCGGCCCGAGGTGGGGCTGGTCGTCGTGATGATCGCGGTGCGTTCCGTGATGTCGACGGCGTCGGGCCGCTGGTCGAAGACGATCAGCGTGCCGGTGTCCAGGCCGAGGCGGTCCAGGTAGCGGTCGAGCTGCTGGAGGCCGCGGCTGAGCGGGTTGGGTCTGCCATCGCGCCACACCTTGAGCTCCGCCGCCGCGCGCTGGACCTGGCGGCTGCCGTCGGGGGCCTTGAAGGGCCAGCGGATCTGCAGGTCGACGCGGCCGGTGCCGACGGCGTACTCACGGTCGACGTAGCCGCCGCCATTGACGACCCGCTGTAGATAACCCATGAAGATCAGCTGCGGGGCGGCCTCATCGTAATAGCCGCGGCCAGTCAGGAAGTCGCCGTTCTCCATCCACCACTCGGCGAACTCGGCAAGCACCTTGGGAAAGTCGAACGTGCCGTCGGCACGGACGAAGGACCTCGGGTCCGCGATGACGCTTTCCTGGATGCTCGACGACAGCACCCGGGCGATGACCTCCCGATAGATCGGGTTGGCGACCCGGACGGGCGCCTTCGGCGCGATCAGGCCCAGGTCGCGGACGTAGGTGAGATCGTCGTCGTATGGCTCGAGAATCAGCAGGTCTCCGGTAAGCACCGGGCCCAGGACCTTCTGGACGCGGCTCCGCGAGCTTGGCCGCCAGCGAGTCCAGGTGGGTCGCCCGAGCCAGGATCAGCTGCTCCTTCGCCTCCTCCAGATGATCAACCGTGATCGGCTTCGACGGTGGGACATCCAGCTTCTCGACCGCCTCGCGGGCCAGGGCATTGACGAGCCACGGCTGGCCGCCGGTCAGCTCGTAGGCGTGCTCGACCGCTCCGGCACCGAACTCCTGGCCGGTCTCGGCTGTGTGCTGACCGTAGAGATCAGCCACCTCGTCCAGAGTGAAGTCCCCGAGGCGCAACGACTCCAGCTTTACGTTGCACGGGCTCGACGTGCCGAGACGGTTGCCGTCGCCTCCGGAGAGGACTTTATAGTCGCGGACGTCACGTAGTCCGCAAAGCACCACGGACGCTGGAAAGGTGTCCGGCCGAGTCGGGAAGCCCGAGCGCAGCTGCCGCAAGACGCTGATCAGGCTCTGGCCACGGACCGCGTCGATCTCGTCGAAGAACAGCACCAGCGGCCGAGGACAGGCCTGCGCCCACGCACGCAGCGCCGCACCCAGCGCGGTTCCCTCCGGCGACTCTGGCCAGGCCGGCGGCCATAGCTCGGCCGGGAGCTGGTCTTCCGCTCCGGTCCTGATCTGATAAAGAATGCCGCGAGCCGCCGCGCCATAGTCGTCTCCGGCGACCTCGGCCGTCTCGCAGGAGAAGTGCACCACCGCATACCGGCCCTCGTCCGTCAGTTCCCGTGCCAACGCCCGCAGTGCCGTCGTCTTGCCGGTCTGACGCGGCGCGTGCACAACGAAGTACGCCGCCTGGTCCACCAGCGCCGGCGCATCCGGTATCCGTGAAAGCGCCGGAATCATATAATGGTATTGCGGGACGCATGGGCCAGCCGTATTGAAACGGCGTCTCATCTAAGCCTCCACTCCCCCACACCACGCAGCGCCGCCCGACGCCGACACCACCTGGGCCACGACGCTCCTGCACGACGAGCTGCTGCGCCTCGCCGCCGAAAGCCAGTAACTGGGAGCGGGGAGCCAGGAGCTTGCGGTGGTCCCCCGCACGGCGGCTCGCGCGAAACCGGGGCCGTCAGTCGCTTGTCGCCCGGACGTCGGTCAGCCGGCGGTCGGCCCCGACGGTCGGGGTGAAAGGCCGGCGGCCAGGTAGATGGCGTCGATCGCCCGCATGTTCGCGAGGGCGTCCGTGGGCGGGGTCAGCACCGGTGCACCGTGCCGGACGGCGGCGTGGAAGGCTCGCAGCTGCAGGGCGTAGGTGCTCTCACCGGCGGCCTTCTCACGTCGCCGCCGGTCCGTCGTCACGGTCAGGCGGTGGAACATGTGTGGCGCCAGCGGGTTGAAGACGCGGATCTCGCCCCGCTCCCCCGTGATCACCAGTCTCAGCGCGAGACCAGGCCACGCCCACATTCCTGCCTCCAGCCGGCCCGTGATCCCGCCGTCGAACCGCAGGTCGGCCGTCAGGTAGCGGTCGACCTCCGCCAGCCGCGTCGTCGCCGTGGCTGAGACGACAGTGGGCTCCGAGCCGGCGAGGGTCCTCATCATGTGGACGCCGTAGCTGCCGATGTCCATGAGGCTGCCGCCGCCGAGGGCGAGCTGCCAGCGGATGTCGCGCCGGCTCGGAATGGGGATGACGAGGCGGGCTGCGACCCGCCGGACGGGCCCGATCTCGCCGCTCGACACGATCTCCAGCAGGCGGGCGGCGAGCGGGTGATAGCGCCAGTGAAACGCCTCCATCACGACCACGTCGCCGCCGGCACCCGCACGGGCACGGCCCGCCGCCTCGTTCACCGCGAGTGCCTCGTCGGCATTCGCGGTGAAGGGCTTCTCGCACAGCACGTGCTTGCCGGCCTCGATGGCCCGGATCGTCCAGTGGGCATGTGCGGAGGGAATCAGCGGGATATAGACGGCGTCGATGTCGTCGTCGTCGACGACCGCGCCGTAGTCGGCCAGAACGCGTGGAATTCCGTGCCGGCCCGCGAATCGCGCCGCCCGGGCCTCGTCCCGGGCGGCGACGGCGACGACCTTGACGCCGTCTACCACCGCCGCCGGCCGGATCAGCGCCGCCGGCGCGATCCGCGCCGCGCCCAGCACGCCGATCCGCAGCGCCGGTTCGTTGTCTGTTGAAGCCCCCGAAGCCATGGTCCCGATGATCCCTCACGCGGATGCCACCAGGACCGCCGGGGTTCGCCACCCGGCCGGTTCCGTGCGACCACGGCACCCACCGGACCACGATGCCCCGGACGACAGCGGTGCCCGTGCCGCCAGGCGACGGTGGTTCCGCTGGTCCCCCCGAACCCAGCGGCTGCCTGGCCGTCACCTGGCGGCACGGAGCTTCGCGCCGGCCGCGGGGCGGCACGCTCCATCTCCCCGTCGGCCGCTGCGTCGCCGCTGCGAGGGAGCCGCAGACCCGAAGTGGGTGCCGGCGATCGGAGCGCGTCGCGGGTCGCAGCTGCCGCGGCGGCCACGATCTGGCGCCGGGTAGCGTGCGCCTGCCGCCCGCGGCTCGCACCTGGGCAAGTCAACACGGCCCGCCGGCCGTCGGCATCGGGGAAATCCCTACTTTTGCCTACCTTCCAGGCACTGGACAACCCGGCCGACCGGTGGACCCGAGGCGTGGCGACCCGCCGGGTCGCTTTCCGGTTTCCCCTCGGGCACAGACGATTCACGGCAGGATGGTGATCCTGCGGCGGCGGCACGCTGGATCGGGGGTGACATGCGGGCGACCGACGACGGTCCGGCCGTCGGCGTCCCACCGTCCGGGCTGCCGGTCGTCGGGCGGGACCGTGAACGAGGGCTCATCGACGGCCTGCTCGCCGGGGTGTCCCGGCAGGGCGGGGCGCTGCTGTTGCGCGGCGAGCCCGGCGTCGGCAAGACCACGCTGCTGGACTACGCGGCCGGCGCCGCCGCGCCCGCCGTCGACGCCCGCGTTCTGCGGCTGCAGGGGGTGGAGGCGGAGGCGTCGCTGCCGTTCGCCGCGCTCGCGGATCTCGTTCTTCCCCTGCGGGAGCACCTCGCGGATCTTCCGGGGGCGCAGCGGTCCGCGCTCGAGATCTGTCTGGCGCTGGCCGAGGGCGAGGTCACCAGCCCCTACCCGGCAGGTGCCGCGGCCCTGAACGTCCTGGCCGCGGCGGGCGAGCGCCGGCCGCTCGTCGTTCTCGTCGACGACCTGCCGTGGGTCGACCCTTCGTCGGCCCAGGTGCTGCTGTTCGTGGCGCGCCGGCTCGCGTCCGAGCGGGTCGCGATGGTCCTGGCCGCCCGGCCGGACCGAGTGGACCAGATCGAACGAGCCGACCTTCCCACCACCGACGTCTCCGGCCTGACCTCAACGGACTGCGCTCGGCTGCTCGAGGCGCACCACCTCCGCGTCACCGGCGCCGTGCTGGCGGCCCTGGTCGGCTGGACCGGGGGCAACCCGCTGGCCCTGTTGGAGATCGCGGCGCTGCTGTCGTCAGCCCAGCGCCGCGGCGAGGCGCCGCTCGGTGACCTGCCGCCCAGCCACCGGCTCGAGGCCGCCTGGTCCGAGCGGCTTGACCGGCTGCCCGCCCGGACCCGGGAGGCGATCATCCTCGTCGCGGCCAGCCGGTCCGGTGACCTTGGATTCGCCGCCGCGGCCCTGGGGGCAGCCGGTCTCGACATCGGCGACCTGGAACCCGCCCAGCGGGCCGGGCTCCTGCTGACGGACGCGGCCGCCGTGGCGGGTGCCGCCGGTGCCGCGGCGATGTCCGCCAGTGCCACCATGACCACAACCACCATGACCACAGCCGCCACGGACGCGGCCACCACCGCCAGTGCCGCCGCCGAGGCCACCGTGGTCGAGGCTGCCGCGATCCACCCGGCCACGACCGAAGCAACCGCGACCGAGGCTCGGTTCCGCCCTCCGCTGCTGCGTGCGGCCGTACTCAACCGGGCGCCGCTGTCAGCCCGGCTGCGCGCCTATCGCGCGCTCGCCGACGTGTCCGCCGGGGAACTGCGGGCGTGGTACTGCGCCGCCGCCGTCACAGGCCCCGACGAGGGGGTGGCCGAGTTGCTCGCCGCGGTCGCCGCCGACGCGGCCCGCCGGGGCGGGTACGAGCAGGCCGCCCTCGCCTGGCGGCGGGCCGCCGACCTCAGCCCCGAGCCGCACTCGCGCGCGGGGCGGTTGCTGCTGGCCGCGCGGCACGCCTACCTGGTCGGGCTTCCCGCCGCCATGGCCTGGGCCGAGGACGCCGCGCGGACCGCCGCCGCGGATCCCGACGCCGGGCAGCGGGCCGACATCGACCAGCTTCGCGGCCGGATCCTGTCCTGGGCCGGTCATGTCGAGCAGGCGCATCAGCTGCTGACCGCCGCCGCGGACGCCCTCGCGGACGCCGAGCCGGCCAGAGCTGCCGCGCTGCTGGCGGAGGCGGTGTTCCCGGCCGTGACCGGAAGCCGCATCGACCTCGCGCTCAGGTACGCGCGACGCGCGTACGCCCTCGCCACGACCGGTCAGGCGGCGCCGGACGGGACGCCGGCGCAGGGGCCGCTGCCGGGCGGGCCGGCTACGGGCAGCGAACCGCCGTTGCCGATAGTGGTCGCGTTGGCCAAGGCCCTCGCGTTCCGCGGCCAGGTGCGGGAGGCCGAGGACCTGTGGAGCACGGTGCGCACCCAGCTGCCGCTGGCCGACGCCGACCTCGATCTGGAGACACTGGCCCGTGGTGGCCAGTGTCTGATCTGGCTCGAACGGCACGCCGAGGCCGCCGAGCTCCTGGGCTACCTCGTCGAACGGGCCCGGCTCGTTGGCATCCCGGGCAGGCTCTACCTGCCGCTGAGCGCCCGCGCCGAGATCGAGATCCGGACTGGGCGGTGGGCGGACGCCCACGCCGACGCCAGCGAGGCGCTCCAGTGGGCGCGCGAGCTCGGCCGCATCAACTCGACCGGATACTCGCTGATCTCCCTAGCCCGGATCGCGGCCGCCCGGGGAGACCGGGCCCGGTTCGAAGAGCACATCGCCGACCTGCGGCGGACCGCCGGGCCGCTGCGGATCGGCGGGCTGGAGGCCCTCGAGGCGGCGGTGCTCGGGTTCGAGCACCTCAGCCACGGCGAGTACGGCCCGGCGGTGGCGCATCTGGAACGGGCCTGGGACCCGGCGCTGCGCGGCGGCCTCGACAACCCCGGCGTCGTCCCGTTCGCCGCCGACCTGGCCGAGGCGCACATCCGCGACGGCGACCGGGAATGCGCGGACAAGCTGCTCTCCTGGCTGGAGGAGCGGGCCGAGGCCACCGGCCTGGCGTGGCCGGCGGCCACCGCCGCCCGCTGCCGCGGGCTCGTCGCCGACCGCCTCGCCGACGCCGAGGCCGCGTTCGCGGTCGCCCACCAGGCCCATCGGCGCCTCGACTTCCCGTTCGAACGGGCCCGCACCCAGCTGTGCGAGGGTGAGGTGATGCGCCGCCTACGCCGCCCCGCCCAGGCCAGGGGGCCGCTGCTCGCCGCCCATGCCACGTTCGAGGCGCTCGGCGCCCGTCCGTGGGCGGACCGGGCCGCGGCGGAGCTCGCCGCGGCAGGATCACGGATCAGCGCGCCGTCGCCGCCACCGCAGCCGCTGCGGCTGCGGCTGCTGACCGCCCAGGAGCTGCAGATCGCCCGGGCGGTCAGCCGTGGCATGAGCAACGCGGAGGTGGCGGCGGCTCTCTTCATGTCTCGCAAGACCGTCGAGTCCCACCTCAGCCGTATCTACCGCAAGCTCAACATCCGGTCCCGCACCGACCTCACCCGTCTCACGACGACGAGGTCCGAACCTCCCGAGCCGGTTCCTTCCTGACCTTTCTGACCGACCTTTCTAACCGGCCTGGCGCCGCCTGGCGCCTGCTCTACGGGCCGGTAGGCACCGCTTACGCGCAGGAGGCGACCGCACGCCCTGGCCGGATCCTGTCAGTTCCCGGGCCTCGCGCCACGGGCTGACCGGTTACCGGCAGAATGCGGACGGCGGCCGGGCATCGAGGCGGGCCGTGGGAGACGCGGACGCGCCTCGCGGCGCGGGGAGCGACACGCTCCCGTGAACCAGCCGGGGGGCCTGGTGGTTCTTGGACGCGCGCGGGAGTGCCTGCAGCTGGACTCCCTGCTGGCGGCGACCGCCGATCATGGCGGGGCTCTGCTGTTGAAGGGCGAGGCCGGGATCGGCAAGACGGCTCTGCTGGACTACGCGAGCGACGTGGCCGCGGACAGCGGGACACGGGTCGTACGGGTACGCGGGGTCGAGTCGGCGTCCGTCCTGCCGTTCGCCACGCTCGCGGACCTCCTGGCCCCGTTTGACCGGGAGCGCACTGGCCTCCCGGTTGCCCAGCGCTCCGCGCTCGCGGTGTGCCTGGCGCAGGCCGACGGTGCCGCGGCGCCGAACCCGCTCGCGGTCTGCGCGGGCACGCTGAACGTGCTGGCGGACGCGGCCGAGGCGGCCCCGCTGGTCGTGCTGGTGGACGACCTGCAGTGGGTGGACCCGCCGTCCCGGCAGGTCCTGCTGTTCGTCGCGCGCCGGCTGTCGGGCGAGCGCGCGGCCATGGTGATCACAGTCAGGCCCGATCACACGGAACTGTCCGAGGCGTCGGGCCTGCCGGAGCTCGACCTGGCCGGACTACCCGAAGACGCGTGCCTGCAGCTGCTGTCGAGCCGGGGGGTCGAATTGTCGGCGGCGGTCGCCGCCGAGCTGGTGCACGCGTCCCGGGGAAATCCGCTCGCCCTGCTCGAGACGGCCAGATCGCTGGATCCCGCCCAGCTGCGGGGCGAGCGGCCGCTGCCCGAGCTGCTCCCGGCGGGGCGACAGGTGCGGCGGGCCTGGGAGTCCCAGCTCAGCGGCCTTCCCGAACCGACGCTGCGAGCGCTGGTACTGGTCGCGGCGAGCCGCTCGGCGACACTCGACCCGCTGCGGTCCGCGCTGGTGGCGGCCGGCCTCTCGCTGACGGACCTCGACGCGGCGGAGCGGGCCGGGCTGGTCACGTCGACGGGCCAGGCGCTGAACCTGCGGCATCCGCTGCTGCGGTCGGTACTGCTGGAACGTGTCTCGCCACCGGCGCGGCTGGCGGCCTACCAGGTCCTGGCCCAGGTGTCCGCGGGCGACGAGCGCGTCTGGTACCAGGCGGCGGCGACCGGCGAGCCCGACGAGGGCATCGCCGCGGCGCTGGTCGAGGTCGCCGGGGAGGCCCGGCGTCGTGGTGGGTACGGCGCCGCGGCGGGTGCCTGGAGACGCGCGGCCCAGCTGACGCCGGACCGCCGGCAGCAGGCCGAGCGGCTGCTGCAGGCCGCGCTCGACGCGCACCTCGGCGGGCACTCGGACGAGGCGGTCGCCTGCGGTGCGCAGGCCTGGATGCTCGCCGACGACCCGGCGCTGCGCGCGGACATCGAGCTGGCCCGGGGCCGAGCGCTGAGCTGGGCCGGTCATCCGGCGCGTGCCCACGGCCAGCTGGTCGACGCCGCCCGGTCGATCGGCGGGCAGGACCCGCAGCGGGCGAGCGCGCTGTTCGCCGAGGCGACCGTCGTCTCCGTGATGGCCTGCGATGTCGCGACGGCCCTGCGCGACGTCGAGCAGTGCATCGCCCACGCGTCGCAGGAGCCGTTCTGGCCCATCACCGTCTTCGTCGGCTACGCGCTGCTCATGGCCGGCAGGGTCGACGCCGGGCGGGCCCTGCTGAGGTCCGGGCCGCCGCCCTCGGCGGCGGCCGGCGACAGCATCGACGACCAGCAGTTCCTGGCCGTCTTCGCGTCCTGCCTCGGATGGCTGGACGAGCCGGTCGAAGCCGGCCGGCGCTTCGACGCCGTGATCGACGCGGCCCGCCGCCACGGAGCTCCCGCCATCCTCGGCTACGCGCTCGGTGCCCGCAGCGACCTGGAGTACTGGACCGGCGCCTGGGCAGCGGCCTATGCGGACGCCACCGAGTCCCTTCGCTGGTCCCGTGACCTGCGCCAGGCCGGGGCCGTCGGATTCAGCCTCGCCTGCCTGGCCCGCGTCGACGCGGCTCGGGGCGACGGGACACGGGCCCGGGAGCACCTGGCCCTGGCCCAGCAGACCTGGCCCTCGTCCAAGGGTGGTTGGCAGCCGCTCTACCGCAGCAGCATCCTCGGGCTGGCAGCGCTCGGCCACGGCAACCACGCAGCGGCGGCGCGGCGGCTCGCGCGGGCCAGGAGGCTGGCGCAGGACAGCGGGATCGGCGTCGGCAGCATGGCCGCCCCGATCGCCCCAGACCTCGTCGAAGCCCACGTCCGCGCCGGCAACCGCGACGAGGCGCAGGAGGTTCTCGCCTCGCTGGAGGAGTCCGCCCAGGCCACCGGCACGGTCTGGTCGACCGCGGCCGCCGCCCGGTGCCGCATCCTCCTGGCGCCGACCGCGGACGCGGCGGACGCGAGCTTCGCGGCCGCGGAAGCCGCCTACCGGCGGCGGGACATCCCCTTCGAGCATGCCCGCACCCAGCTGTGTTACGGCGAAGCCCTGCGCCGCTTCCGCCGGCCCGCCGGCGCCCGGGCTCCGCTGCTCGCCGCCCGCACGACCTTCGAGGCGCTCGGCGCCGTGGCGTGGGCGGGGCGGGCCGGCAAGGAGCTCGCCGCCGCGGGCGGCCGGGCCGCCGGCCCGCCCCGCCTGTCCCCCGTCGACCAGCTGACCCCGCAGGAGCTCCAGATCGCGCGCGCCATCGCGGACGGGATGAGCAACGTGGAGGCGGCCGCCGCGCTGTTCGTCTCCCGCAAGACCGTCGAGGCCCACCTCACCCGCATCTACCGCAAGCTCGGCCTCCGGTCCCGCACCGAGCTGACCCGAACGCTCGCCTCCCGCGGCTTCGGCGACGGCGGCGGCCTGGAGGACCAGGGAACGACCGACACGCGCTGACCAAGCGTGGTCGCTGGGTCACTGGTTCTCGAGCGGTCAGGTCTCCGGGCCGCCGATGCGGACGTCGACGCCCGGCGAATAGTGCGCGAGCGGCGGGTCGGCCGGGGCCGGGAGACCGGCCGCCGCCACGAGTTCGTCGTCAAGGTCAAGCAGCTCGACACGGTGCAGCGGCCAGGGGTCGTGCCAGGCTCTGGCGGTGCGTGGCCGGCCGGCGCCGCGCCGGCCGGCCGGGCTGAACAGGCGGAAACGGGCCGTCAGGAAATGGTCGCGGTCGTCGAGCTCGGCCGGCGGGATGCGTGCTCCCGGCCGGACGACCACCCGGCTTGCCGCGCCGTACGGGCCAGGCCAGCGCCGCTCGCAGGTGTACGTCATCGCGGCACCGTCCACGCCGTCGCCATCGATCTGCGCCACCGTCCCCATCGACGACCAGAAATACGGCAGCCGGTAGGTCGTCCGCGCGACGGCGACGGCTCCGGCCCGCGCTGCGTCCAGGGAGAAGAACCAAATTCCCGGCCGGCCCTGCCCGTCCCGGACGTACGTCCGCACGTTAGTCTCGGGGAAGAAGCTGGCCCACGGCGCGGCCAGGCCGCGCCGGCCGGTCCGCACATGCATGAAGAACGGCACCAGACTCACCCATGCCGCCCCGTCGTACGTCTGGGCCACCAGACCCGGCGGCAGAAGGCGCTGAACAGCGTCCGGCTCGTACGGCCAGTGCAGGAATGTCAGCCGCTCCCATCGCTGCCGCATGACGGGCCGCTCGACCGTGAACGGACAGACTCCCGCTGCCAGGTCGCCAGCGACATCCCGGGCACCGGCCTGCTCGGGCACGTCGGTCCGGCCGCCGGTGCCGTCCGGTGCCGGCGGCGAGACCACCCCGCCACTCGCCGCGGCCCCAGGCTGGTCGTCAGCGCTCATGACGCCCATCGTCCACCATTCCCTCTCCTCGTCTCCCTTTCTCGTCCAGCCTGCTTGGTTCCGTGGAGCTCGGCCGGGAGGACCACAGATACGGCACAGGTCCTGGCCCGATTCGCCACGCCGGTGCTCGGCCGCGTTCTACGGTCGAACGTGCGGCTTTTCCGCGCGGCCGGATCGGGCCGTGCGGTGGCCGGGCAGGGGCCGAGACGGGGAGGTGGCCTGCTCGTGACCGTCGTCGCCGCACCGCGCCCGCCGGGCGCCGCCGACGTGACGGGCCCGCCGGGCGTCCTGGCCGAGCTGCGCACCTGGGCGGCGATCGCCGCCGCGAGCGCCCGGGCGAACGTCGCCTACCGGGCCACGGTCGCCGCGTCCGTGCTGTCGAACGTGACGCTGACCGTGCTGCGTGGATATCTGGCGCTGGCCGTCTGGGAGGCCCGGCCGGGGCTCGCCGGCTACGACTCGCGCCACGCCGTGACGTTCGTCGTGCTCGGCCAGGCGCTGATGACGACGTTCGCCGTGTTCGGCGGCATGATCGACGTGCCGTGGCGGGTCGAGAACGGCGGGATCGTCATCGACGTGGCCCGGCCGTTCGGTTTCCTGCACTGGTGGCTCGCCCAGGAGCTCGGGCGGGCGGCCGTGTTCCTGGTCAGTCGCGCCCTGCCCGCCGGGCTCGCCGGGCTCGCGCTGTTCGGCGCGGCGCCGCCGGCGTCGCCGACGGCGGCGGCCGGGTTCGCGGCGAGCCTGCCGCTGGCACTGCTGGTCAGCTTCGGGATTCGCTACCTGGTGGGGCTCACCGCGTTCTGGATCACGGACGCGCGCGGGGCGCTGGCGGTCTCGGCGCTGACGTTGACGTTCTTCTCCGGCGCGGTGCTGCCGCTCACGATCTTCCCGGGAGCCTTTGGTGAGGTCGCCCGGGCGCTGCCGTACGGCGCCATCATCCAGATGCCGATGGACATCTACCTGCGGCCGGCGGGCGGCGGCGGCATCGGCGAGGCGCTCGCCTTCCAGGCCGGGTGGGCGGCGGCCCTGCTGGTCGCGAGTGACCTGGTGACCCGCCTGGCGCTGCGCCGCGTCGTCGCGCAGGGCGGCTGACAGGTGGACCCGCAGCCCGACGCGGCCGATGGCGTCGGCGGAGTCGACAGAGCCGACGCGACCGGCAGAGCCCGTGCGACCCGTGGAGCCGGCGCGGGCGGATGGTTCCGCGCAACCGCCAGGTTCTTGAGGACCGGCCGGCGTGGCGCGGCCAGCCCGCACCGCGGGAGCGGCCGGATCTGGGCCCGCGGCACCGGCCAGGCTCTGGAGCTCGGCCGGGCTCTGGAGCTCGGCCAGGCCCTGGAGCTCGGCCAGGCCCCGGGGCTCGGCCAGGCCCTGGGGCTGCTGTGGGCCGAGGCGCGCGCCTACGCGCTGCTCGTGCAGGTCGCGTTCCGGGAGGCGGCGCAGTACCGGACGTCCCTCGCGCTGCGCTCGCTCACCGAGGCCGCGGCGACGATGCTCGACCTCGCCGCGATCGGCATCATCTTCGCCCACCTGCCGGCGCTTGCGGGCTTCTCGCTGGCCGAGGTCGCCTTTCTCTACGGCACGTCGGCGCTGGCGTTCACGCTCGCCGAGGCGTTCGTCGGCCCCGTCGACCGGCTTGGCTGGCACATCCGCGAGGGCCGGTTCGACGTGGTGCTGATCCGCCCGGTCAGTGCGCTGGTGCAGACGGCGACGCTGGCCTTCTCCCCGCAGCGGGTCGCCCGGGTGATCCAGCCCGCGGTGATCGTCGTCGTCAGCTGCCTGGCCGTGCCTGTCCACTGGACACCTGACCGGGTGCTGCTGGTGCCCGCGATGGTCCTGTGCGGCGCGGTCCTGGCAGCCAGTGCCTTCGTCGCCACCGCCGCGGTGCTGTTCGTCGCCCCCGACGCCTCCGTCGCCGTGGTGGCGAGCACCCAGGGCTCCGCCCTCGCCGCCCGCTACCCGATGACGGTGTACGGCCACCACGTGGCGCTGCTGCTCACCGTCGTGCTGCCGATCGGGTTCGTGAGCTGGCTGCCGGCGCTGCACGTCCTGTCCCGGCCCGACCCGCTGGGCCTGCCGACGGCGTTGCGCTTCGCGTCGCCGCTGGTCGCGAGCGCCGCGGCGGCCCTCGCGGCGCTCGCCTGGCGGGCCGGCGTCCGGCGCTACCGAAGCACGGGGAGCTGAGCTGGCCATGAGTGGGTCGCCAGGAGCGCCTCCGGCCGCCAGGCCACGCCGCCCGGGCAGCGGCGGCCGACGGACGCGGCGCCGACCGGCTGGCCGTCCTGGCCAACCGGCCAGGACGGCCAGCCGCCTGCCGACAGCGGTGCTGGCAGCATCAGCGACAGTGGCGAGATCGTGATCGAGGTTGACCGGGTGCTCAGAACGTCCAAAGTAAGGCCGACGGCTCGGCGGGCAGTGGCTACGCCGCCAGCGGGTGGACGTCCACGCCGTCCAGGAAGTGTCGTTCACCGTGCGGGCCAGCGAGATCACCCGTCGACAATGTTGCGACTCAAGGAGCCAAGCCACTGAGACACGATCTAATACCACAGACTCTCACGTTCTCATCCAGAAAGCCCCCCGTGAATTCCGTGGCGGCGGGGTCACCGGCTGCGAGTTAAGGTAACCGTGTTCGCAGGAGATCTGGCTTTGTGGAGGAGTGAATATGACTCACTCGCGTTCTTGCCATGCGTCGCATGGATCGATTCATCCCATTGTCCCCACCGATCTACTGGTCCGGCTTGCCTAGGACGAGAACACCGCTGACGACGTACGTGAAGCGGCGCGTAAGGCAGTACTCGATCTTCTAAAGTTCTTCGCATCTCAACTCCTGATCTATGGGCGGAAAGACTCGCCAGTCATCTTCAGACGTGCCGCGCAGGCGGCCACCTCGATCAGGCCAACGCGTCTTCTGCTGCATGTTGGAGAGGACCGGCGAGAACGACAGGCTGGCTTCCAGGTATTTTCCAGTGTCACGAGTCTCAAAAACGCACGTTGCCTCTAGCTGAGTCTTGTCTGGTCCGCCGGCCGTGCTGATCGATGTAACTTCCTCCGAGCGCTAACCTGAGCAGCGCCGGGTCATCGTCGAGACCGCCACCAGTGCTGCAGCGCTTCGTCGGCCTGGCCGCAGGACCAATAGTTCCGACCCGGACCGCCCTGATGTGGTCCGGCATCCGCGAGGCACCGCCCACCCTGGTTACTTGCCAGGGTGGGCAAACATGTGAGACGAGATCACAGCCGGTCCGACCGCCGGGAGACCACTACAGGCAAATCCAATGCTGCCGCGCCGGTGGCGACCGCATGGGATCATGTGATCATGATTGAGGTTGAGGGGGTTACAAAGTCCTTCGTCCTCCGCAGGCGGGCGGGCAGGGTCCGGCGGGAGCGGATCGACGTGCAGGCCGTCCGTGATCTCTCCTTCAAGATCGCACCCGGCGAGATGGTGGGCTACCTCGGCCCCAACGGGGCGGGAAAGTCCACGACGATCAAGATGCTGGTGGGGATCCTGGTTCCCACGGCTGGGCGCATCCGCGTACTCGATCTTGACCCGTCCCGTCAGCGGATGCGTCTGGCACAGCGTTTGGGGATCGTCTTCGGGCAGCGTTCGACGCTGTGGTGGGACCTGCCGCTGCGTGACAGCTTCGAGCTCGTCCGCCACCTCTATCGGGTGCCGCCCGGCCAGTTCCGCGCGAACCTTGCCCGCTTCGTCGAGATGCTCGACCTCGGCCCGTTCCTGGACACCCCGGTGCGCCAGCTGTCGCTCGGCCAGCGGATGCGCGGCGACCTCACCGCGGCCTTCCTGCACGACCCGGCCATCGTCTACCTCGACGAGCCGACCATCGGCCTGGACGTCGTCTCCAAGGCGGCAGTGCGGTCCTTCCTCGCCGAGAAGAACCGCGATCAGGCCACCACGATCATGCTGACGACGCACGACACCGCCGACATCGAGCAGCTCTGCCGGCGCGTCCTCGTCATCGACCACGGCCGCCTCGGGTTCGACGGCGACCTCGCGACCCTGCGCGACCGCCTCGGCGGCGAACGCACCCTCGTCGTCGACCTGGCCACCCCCCTGCCCCCACTCACCGTCGCCACCCCCGGAGCCCGCGTCGTCCGCGTCGACGGCCCCCGCCAGTGGCTCGCCTTCCCCGCCAAGGCCAGCGCCGCCCCGCTCGTCGCCGAGATCGCCGCCCGCTACCCCCTCGTCGACCTGGCGATCCGTGAGCCCCCCATCGAGGACGTCATCACCCGTCTCTACACGACGGGCACCACGTCCGCGCCCGGGACGGAGGCCGAGCCGGCGACGGAAACCGCGGCGACCTGACGGCTCTGCACGGACGCCCCTGTGCAACGGAAGGGCGGCCTCCTCGTCGTCGGTGACCAGGTGCAAGCCAGCCAGGCCGCGGTAGACCTGCGGACCGGTGAAGTCCAACGGCACTATCACCGTCCTGCTCGCGGCGACGTTCACGACAACCGTCCTCGTCCTCGGCACGCTGCTCGGACGCGGATCCCCGGTGGCGACGGGCCGGATCGAGGCCGCGGCGTACTTCGTCGGCAGCGAGGGCGTGACCAAACGTCGTGAAACACGCGAAGGCCGGCCGGATCGAGATGACCGCGGAGTCCGCGACGGCCGGCTCGTCGTAGCCGTCGCTGACGACGGTGTCGGCGGCGCCACGCCGGCGGGCGGGACCGGGCTGCGCGGCACCTGTCCCTGTCGGGGTGAACGGCTGGCCGACGGACCTCAGGACCTCGCACCGACCATCGCCGCCGACGGCTGCCGCAACCCCTCGCTGCCGAACCCGCGTTCGCGGGTCCCGTCCTGGCCGGCCTCGTCGGCCAAGCACAGTCGCGCTGGCAGGGCATTACCTGTCGAGTGGCCGGCCGGGTGTGAGCCGACCATCCCCGCCCTGTCGTCGCATTCAGCTCCACCTCACCGCCGCCTCTACCATGGGCGGGTCAGGCGCCACGAGATCACCGTCGATCGAGGAGACAGCCGTGACCATGCCCAGCAACATGCGGGCGTTCAACCAGTCAGTCGTCGCCGACTTCCGCGCGAACGGAGGGCAGCTCACCGACGGGATGCTGAAAGGCTCGCGCCTAGCGCTGCTCACCACCATCGGCGCACGCAGCGGCGCCGAGCGCACCACCCCGCTCGCCTACTTCACCGACGGCCCGGACCGGATCGTGCTGTGGGCGTCGAACATGGCCGCGCCGAAGCACCCGGACTGGTACGCCAACCTGGCCGCGAACCCGTCGGTCACCGTCGAGCTGCCCGGTCCCGATGGCGCCATCGACCGCTACCGGGCGACGGCGAGCACAGCCCGCGGCGAGGAGCGGGCCAGGCTGCTCACCGCGCTCGCCGACTTCAACGAGCGGATGGCCGCGCACCAGGCGGACACCGAGCGCGAGATCCCGCTGGTCGTCGTCGAACGGGCCGAACCGTAGCGCCCCCCGCCCGGGCGGCGTCGCCTCAGCTGGTCGTCGTCGAACGGGCCGAACCGTAGCGCCCCGCCCGGGCGGCGTCGCCTCAGCTGGTGCTGGTACGACGGGGACCTGGGTGGTCGGGTGGGGGTGCGGTGGTGGGGCGCAGGTTCGCGGGCGGGTTGCCGACGGTGAGCCAGATCGGGTTCGTCAGGCATTCCATGTCGCCCTCGGCGGCCAGCGGCATGCCCTCGTAGGTGTGGCCGTTGCCGCGGACCTCGACGCGGACGTAGCCGGCGCCGGCCGGCGGGATCCGGACCGACGCCGTGATCGTCTGGTCGTCGGACGTCACCGGCGTGGTGGAGAGGATCCCGTTCTGGGTGATGACGGCCGCGCGCATCCCGCCGGCGCGGCGGAGGCGGACCTGGACGTCGACGGGGTCGCCGGCGCCGCCGAAGACCTCGCCGCCGACGACCGCCCGCTGGTTCTCCCGGCTGGCCGTCAGGTAGCACTCGGCGCCGTCGGGGCGGCGGGTGACGAAGCTGCGCCCGGCGCGCAGCGCGGCGATGACCGCCTTCGTCTCCAGGGCATCGGCGTAGACGACCGTCGTCGGGGTGCCGGCCTTGAAGCCCTGCTTGGCGCCGGTGTCGACCCCGTGCAGGTCGCTGCCCCCGTTCGCGCAGACCCGCCAGCCCTTGCGCAGCATCCCGTCCCAGGCCTGCACGGACTGCTCGTCGTCGGGCCCGTACGAGCCGGTCCACAGCTCGTAGCCCACCGGGCGGCCGGCCGGCCGTTCCATCTCGGCGCCAAACTGCCACTTCAGCCCGGGGAACGACGGGTGCGCCGCCGCGACGTAGGCGCCCATGTCGCGGGCCGTAGCGAGGAACCTGTCGATGCGGGCACCGTTCTCCGGCAACGGCATGCCCTCGGGGGTCTGGCGGAAGTCGAGCCAGTCGCCGACGTCGATTCCCGACACGGTCGCGTGGCCGAAGCCCCAGTTCGTCATCTCCTCCCCCGGCATGAGCAGGACGTCCGAGCCGGCGTCGCGGGCGAGGAAGAGGTTCTGGGAGACGACGTTGTGGTCGGTCATCGCCGCGAAGTCGAGGCCGAGCTCGCGGCAGACGTTCGCCCACGCGGCCGGGGTGTGCGCCGTCCTCTGGTTCCAGGCGTCCGACGACTCGGGAGTGTGGCAGTGCAGGTCGCCGCGATACCAGCCGGGCTTGTTCAGCACCATGCCGACCGTGGCGCCGGGCGCGAAGGCCCTGGCAGGGGCCGGGCCGCCCGACAGCGTGACGGTCACCGTGACCTGCGTGGGCGCCGGGACGGCGAAGACCGGGACGATCACGGTCCAGCGGCCGGGCTCGATCGGCCCGGGCAGGAAGCTCTGCGAGGCGCTGTCCGCGGCGACGAAGAACGACGACCGCTCGTCGCCGTAGATGCCGCGGAACCCGGGTGAGCTGTAGGCCGGTCCGCGGTGGTCGAACAGGCCGATGCCGAGCTTGGCTGCCGGGTCGGCCTTGGCCATCGCCACCTGGACGCGGTTCACACCGGGGCCGACGTCGAACGGCAGGTAGAGGTACTGGCCGCGGCTGGCGGCCGTGCCCGTCAGGACGACGGTGCTGGCCGGCGGGAAGCTGGTGACGGTCGCGCGCGGCGTGGGCCCGCCGGCGCCCGCCCGGTCGTCGCCGGAGCAGGCCGCGAGCCCGAGCACCGACGCGCCGCCGGCGAGCAGCGCCCCGCCGCCGAACCCGGCGACCGTCAGCACCCGCCGGCGGCTGAGTCCGGCCGGCGGCGGCACCGGCGCTGGCGCACGCGTCCAGCCGCCGCCCGCCTCCGCCCCCTTGACGGCGCCCGCGCCTGCCCCGGGGCCTGGGCTCCGGGCAGCGTCCGTGCCGTCGGCCGCGTCCGCGCCGTCAGCGCCGGGGCCGTTCGCGCCCGGTGGCTGCGCGTCGGGATACCGCTCGGCGACGTAGCGGCGTTCCTGTGCCTCGAGCGCTTCCCGGGTCAGGTCCTGACAGGGCGTGTCGACGCCGTGATGCCCGCACATGGCCGCAGTCTGCTCCTCGTCGGCCGCGCCGGTCAGGCCCCGCCGGGCAGTCTGCCCGTCGGGTTGGCCGCCGGCCGCCGGCCGGTCACGCCCAGGTCACCCACGCGCCGACGACCGGGTTTGCGCGTCCCCGGCGGGCTCGGATGCCGCCCCGGTCGACGCCCGCACCAGGTCTCAGCTGGCCTGCACCTGCAACGTGCGGACCCGGGCGCGCAGGCCGTGCATTCCCGGATGATGCTGCCAACGGCGGGTCGCGGGCCCGAAGCCGCGCAGGTCGGCGCGGATCGTCGCCGAGTCGGCCCAGCGGACCTCCTGGGCAATCTGGTCCAGGTCACGGCCGGCGCCCTCGATGTCCCCCTCGATCGCGCGGGCCAGGGCGAGACGCACACCGAAGCGGGCGTGCGAGCGGGCCTGCCCGGGCGGCAGGGCGGCGAGGCGCGGCGCCATCAGGTCGGCCGCCTCGGCGCAGCGCCCGAGGTCGACCAGACACCACCCGCGCACCAGCGCGGTGTGGCCTTCCGCGGTCGAGCCGAGCCTCAGGTCGCCACCCTCGTCCGGTGCGACGCGGTCGCCGAGCGCGTCGGCGGTGTCGAGCAGGCGCATCGCCTGCGTGTGGTCGCCCGCGAGCGCGTATCCCTGAGCCTCCCGCAGGGCGGCGAGCCAGCGCAGCCGCGGCTTGAGGTCCGAGCGCTGGCGCACCGGGGCGACCAGTTCGATGGTCGTGTCGGCCTCGCCCTGGTACATGGTGACCAGGGCGCGGCGCACCCGGGCATACGGCCCCAGTGTGTCGTCACCGCCGGCGGCGGCGTAGACGACCGCCTGCTCGGTCCACCACATCGCGGTCCGGTCGTCGCCGGTCTCCTGGGCCATCCATCCGGTGAACTCGGCGACCCGGGACGCGAGGACGAGCAGCGCGCGCTGGTCGGCGCCGCGGGCCTCACCGGCGAGCACCCGGACGGTGTGCAGCAGACCGATCGTCATCGGCAGCACAGCTGCCGGGCTGAGAGTGCGGCCGAGCGAGCGCAGCGAGCCGGCGATGGCGGTCAGGCCGGCAACGTCGACGGCACCCGTCCCCGTCCCGTAGGTGCCGGTGAAGCTGACGACGCCAAGCCCGTCGGGAATGCCGGTGAGCGAGCGCACGACGCCCTCGGCGAACCGGCCGCGCCCGTCGGGCGCGAGCTCGAGCACCCACGTCTGCGGGCTGGGCAGACCCGCGTCGCCCGCCGGGTCCGCCCCCGGGCCGGCCGGCCCTCCGGCACCGCGCCCCGCGGACGGGTCCTGACCCGGCGAGTCGGGCGCGGCGGACGTTTCCGCGCTGTCCCCGCCGCTCGGTACGTCCTGCCCGTTGCCAGGCGCTTGGCCGTTCCCGAGAACCTGTCCGCTCCCGTTGACGTGCCCGTTTCCGTTGGCCTGCCCGTTTCCGTTGGCCTGCCCGTTTCCGTTGGCCTGCCCGTTTCCGGCCGCCGTACCGTCCAGGCTGAGCCGGACGACGCGGTCCGGGCGAGGGACGAGCGCCAGCAAGGCGCCGTCGGCGCCGACGGCCGCGTCGACCTGCCGGCCGAGCTGCTCGCTCGGCTGCTTGTGCCCAGACTCGATCTTGCTCAGATGACCCTTGCTGTAATGCGTCCGGCGCGCCAGCTCCCCGAGCGACAGCCCCGCCGCCAGGCGCCTGTCGTGCAGCTCGGTGCCGAAGTCCCGCCTGCGGCCACTCGGATCCTCGAGCGCTGTCGACCGGCCGGTCCGCTCGTCTCCACCGGGCACTGCATTCCCTCCACGCACAGCCGGTCTCGGAATATTTCACCGGCTGGGTGCTTGGATGGTAGTACCGGACACGGTCGGTGCCATCCGCACGCATACCCGAACCTGGTGTTGTCCGTTGTCTATCCGGAATGTTACGGACAACCCGACGACAACGGCGTATTTTTGCCCAGAATAAAGACGGGGTCGGGCGTGAGATCGGGGGGACGCCCGGCCCTCTTCAGTGGAATTTCTCCCCGGCGAACCCTCGTGATCGGCGCCCGAGCCGCCGTCTGTGCCGTCGTCCGGGCGACGGGATCCCGCCCACGCGAGACAATCGTAGTGCCGAGCGCACACGTCCGTGGCGGGAAATCCCATCCTGCCCCCGCGACAAGGGGGAAGCGTGCTCGCGGAACGAGGCACACGGTGGAACCGCATCATGCCGGTCCCGGCCGCCGGCGCCACCCGCCGCGGTCGTGGCCTGGCTTCACTGACAGGCAGGCCGCCCGGGCCGGGCGGGCGCCGGTGAACGGCGCCGGTATCCGGCCGCCCTGGCCGGGGCTCGCCGCCGCGGGCGTGCTCGGCGCTGCCGCGGTCCTCCAGGCCGGTCCGGCGGTCACGACCTGGCCCGCGCTGCGGGCGCGGCTCACACCCACGCTCGCCGGCCTTGGCCAGTCGGACCACGTGGCGCTGACCTTCGACGACGGCCCGGATCCCGCCTCGACGCCCCGCTTCCTGGAGGCGCTGGCCGCGACCGGCACCCGGGCGACGTTCTTCCTGCTCGGGTCGATGCTCGCCCGCGCGCCGTCGCTGGGCCAGGAGCTCGCGGCGGCCGGCCACGAGGTGGCCGTCCACGGATGGCTGCACCGCTACGCCGTCCTGCGCACCCCGACGGCACTCTACGACGATCTTTACCGGGCCAGGGACCTCGTCGAGGACGTCACCGGGCGCCGGGCGGCGTTCTTCCGCCCGCCGTACGGCGTGCTCAGCGCCGGGGCGCTGGCCGCGGCGAGCCGCCTGGCGCTGCGCCCGGTGCTGTGGACCGCCTGGGGCCGGGACTGGAAGGCCGGGGCGACGCCGGCGACCGTGCTGGCGACGGTCCGCCGCGACCTGGCCGGCGGCGGCACGGTGCTCCTACACGACTCCGACTGCACGTCCGCACCGCAGTCCTGGCGTTCGGCGCTGGGCGCGCTGCCCGGGCTGCTCGCCGACTGCGCCGGCCGCGGGCTGCGCGTAGGCCCACTCGGCGAGCATTTCGACGCATGGCCGCCGGCCGCCGCGCGGCGGGCCGCGGGGTCCGACCCGCCGGCCGCCGCCGCCAGCTGACGCAGGACCGGCCGCCGCACCGCCGGTGGAGGGCGGCGCCCGGACGACGTCCCGCGCCCCTCACCCTCGCGCCCCCGCGTCCGTCTTCCTGGCCGGACGCGGGGACGCCTCGGGCCTCGCCGTCAGGCGGCGGCGCGCTCGAGGATGTGGACGCCGCAGGCGTTGCCGAGGCCGATCACGTGGGCGAGGCCGACCTTGGCGTCCGAGATCTGCCGGTCGCCGGCCTCGCCGCGCAGGTGGGTGGCGACCTCCCACACGTTGGCGATGCCGGTGGCGGCGATCGGGTGGCCCTTCGACTCCAGGCCGCCGGAGACGTTGACCGGCAGCTTGCCGTCGCGCCAGGTGGCGCCCGAGTTGAAGAAGTCGACCGCGCCGCCCTGCTCGCACAGCATCAGGTTGTCGTAGTGGACCAGCTCGGCGGTGGCGAAGCAGTCGTGCAGTTCGACCAGGTCGAGGTCCTCGGGGCCGATGCCGGCCTTCTCGTACGCCTGGGTGGCGGCCTGCCGGGTCAGCGTGTTCACGTTCGGCAGGACCTGGCAGGCCTCCTCCCACGGGTCGGTGGTGAGGACGGAGGCGGAGATCTTCACGGCGCGGCGCTGCTGCTCGAGCGAGAGCGTCTTCAGCTTCGCGTCGGAGACCAGGACCGCGGCCGCGGCGCCGTCGCAGTTGGCCGAGCACATCGGCCGGGTGTTCGGGTAGGCGATCATGACGTCGTTCATGATCTGGTCGAGGGTGAACCGCTTCGAGTAGGCGGCCAGCGGGTTCAGCGTCGAGTGGGCGTGGTTCTTCTCGGAGATCTTGGCGAACAGCTCGAAGCTGGTGCCGCCGTACTTGTGCCCGTACTCGAGCCCGATCTGGGCGAACACACCGGGCATCGTCTCGGTGCCGATCCGGCCGTCGATCGCGCCGACCGCGCCGAACCGGCCGGTCCGCGTCCAGTTCTTCGCGTCGTCGCCGCGGCTGGCGCCGGCGAGCAGGCCGGCGCCCGCGAGCTTCTCGACGCCGACGGCCAGGCCGAAGTCGGCGTCGCCGGCACGGATCGCCATGTGGCAGACCCGCAGCGCGGTCGCCCCGGTCGCGCAGGCGTTCGCGACGTTGTAGACCGGGATGCCGGTCTGTCCGACCTGCTTCTGCAGCGCCTGCCCGGACGTCCGGCCCAACAGGCTGCCAAAGGCCAGCAGGCCCATCTCGCGCATGGTGACACCGGCGTCGGCGAGCGCGCCCATGGTCGCCTCGGCCGCGAGGTCGATGATGTCCTTGTCGGGGTGCTTACCGAACTTGGTCATGGTGATACCGAGGATCCAGACGTCGTCGCTGGCCATCTCCGCCGCTCCGCTTCTTCGTGAGGTGTGCGAGGTCTGTGGTCGGCCACCGGACCCCTGGGGCAGGGCCCGGGAGTGGCCGCAGGTCGGTCGCGCGGGCCCGCGGCCCGGGTCAGCGCTGCGGCTCGAACCCGAAGTTGACGGCCTCCACACCGCTCTCGTCCGCGCCGACCGGCGCCAGCGCCAGGTGCACCTTCATGCCGACGTGCACGGCCTCGGGCGTCGGGGCGACGTTGATCAGGTTGGCGCGGACGCTGGTGCCGGCGCAGTCGACGGTCGCCGAGACGAAGGGCACCGGGATGCCGGGCGCCGCCAGGGAGACGATCGTGAACGCCCGCACCTCACCCTCGGTGGCGACGTCGACCTTGCGGAACTCGGTGGCGAAACAGCTCGCGCAGGCGTTGCGCCGGTCGAAGAACCGGGCACCACAGGCGACGCACTCGTTCGCGACCAGGTGCGGACGATCACCGAGGACCAGGTAATCGACGAAGGGGATCGACTGCGTCACGATCGGCGCTCCTAGGCGGTACGGCCCCCGAAGAGGCGACAGCGGGGCAGGCTCCTGGACGGAGCCCGCGGCGGGACTGCGCACAGTCAGGGCGCGGCGCAGGTACGGGACGTGGCCATGCCGCGCCAGCGTCGCCGGCTGGCGCGGCCAGGCCCCCGCCGACGACGACCGAAAAACCTGCTTCCAATTCCGGCATACCATCCGCTCCTGCCAGCGGCAACAGCAACGGCCGGCCGCAGGTCTCCACGACAGCGCCGAGGTGGCTGCGGCGCCCTCGGCGACACCGGCCGCAGCGTCACCCCCGGCGCCCGCGCCCCGGTCTCCGGCGCCCTAGCGCGACACCCGGCTGGCCAAGGCCGCGGTGCCCGCGGTCCGGGCACACACTTCACCCACACCCACCTCGGACGCACGGTATTCAACTCCACACAGAGGGTAGATAGGGCACTGTGAATGCTGGTCCGACCGAGGGGGCGACGATGGTCCGCGTCGACGATCGGCCCAGGGTGTCCGCACCGACCCGGGCGGCGAACGAGGCGGTGGCGTGCGCCCTGCCGTTCGCCGACGACGCGGACTTCGCCGACGCCCGGCGCGGCCTGGTCGAGGAGGTTCCCGGCCTGGTCGTCCGGGATCCGTCGGGCTTCACCTCCTGGGACTCACGGCCGTACGACTTCCTACGCGACGCCGACGCGCCGCATGACGGCACCGCCGCGCCGCGGACCGTCAACCCCAGCCTGTGGCGCTACGCCCGGCTGCTGGCCACCACCGGGCTGTTCGAGGTGACGGAGGGGATCTACCAGGTCCGCGGGGCCGACATCTCGATCATCACCTTCGTCGAGGGCGACACCGGTGTCATCGTGGTCGACCCGCTCGTGACCGAAGGCGCCGCCCGCGCGGCCTTCGACCTCTACCGCCGCCACCGCGGCGACCGGCCGGTCGTCGCCGTGATCCACAGCCACAGCCACGCCGACCACTACGGCGGCGTCGCCGGCGTCGCCGACCCGGCGGACGTCGCCGCCGGCCGGGTGGCGATCCTCGCCCCCGAGGGGTTCGTCGAGCACGCCGTCACCGAGAACGTCTTCGCCGGGACGGCGATGAGCCGGCGCGCGGTCAACATGTACGGGGCGCTGCTGCCGAAAGGCCCGGCGGGCCAGGTCTGCGGCGGGCAGGGGATGACGAACTCGCTCGGCCCGCCGACGCTGATCCCGCCGACCCGCACCATCCGGGCCACCGGCGAGGAGGCCGAGCTCGACGGGGTCCGGTTGGTGTTCCAGCTCGTGCCGGACACCGAGGCGCCGGCCGAGATGAACATGTACCTGCCGGGCCGCCGGGCGCTGTTCGTCGCCGAGACGGCGAACGCGACGATGCACCAGCTCTACACGCTGCGTGGCGCGCAGGTGCGCGACGCCCGCGCCTGGGCGCACTACCTGAACGAGACGGCCGCGCTGTTCGCCGCCGGTTCGGACGTGCTCTTCTCGACGCATTCCTGGCCGCGCTGGGGCACGGCCACGCTCACCGAGTACCTGACCGACCAGGCCGACGTCTACCAGTATCTGCACGACCAGACGCTGCGGCTGGCGAACGCCGGTTACACCATGCTCGAATGCGCCGAGATGATCGAGCTGCCGCCACGGCTGGCCGCGAGGTGGTACAACCGCGGCTACTACGGCTCGGTCAGCCACAACGTGAAAGCCGTCTGGCAGCGCTATCTCGGCTGGTTCGACGGCAATCCGGCGAATCTGGCGCCGCTGCCGCCGGAGCCCGCCGGCCGGCGCTACACCGAGATGATGGGCGGCCCGGAGGCCGTCGTCGCGAAGGCTCGCGAGTACTTCGACCGCGGCGACTACCGGTGGGTGGTCCAGGTCCTCAATCACGTCGTGTTCGGCCATCCCGACCACCAGCGGGCCAGGGACCTCGCCGCGCGGGCCTGCGAGCAGCTCGCCTACCAGGCCGAGAACGCCCCGTGGCGCAACTTCTACCTCGCCGGTGCCGCCGAGCTGCGCCACGGCGTGCCCGCCGGCCTGCCCGCCACCAGCACGGCCAGCACCGACACCGGCCGCGCCATGCCCCTGGAGGCCCTGTTCGACTACGCCGGCACCCGCCTCGACGGCGCCCGCGCCGGAGCCGAGCCCTCCTTCAGCGTCGACATCGAGGTCACCGACGAACCGGCCGGCCGCCGCCGGGTCGAGATCCGCAACGGTGCCCTGCACCATCGCGCGCTCGGCGACCAGGATCCACCCGGCGCGGCCGTGCTGCGGCTGGCCAAGGCCGACCTCGTCACGCTCCTGTTCGGCGAGGCCACCCTGACCGACCAGCGCGACGACGGCCGCGCCACCGTCCACGGCGACTCCGACCCCCTGGATCGCCTGTTCACCCTCCTGGCCGGCGCCTCGTTCTGGTGGCCGATCGCCACGCCCTGACCTGCGCGATACCGCTCAGCCGGAGGCGCGGCGGGACGCGGTCGCGGCCAGGTCGCGGTGGACGACGGCCAGGTCGAGGCCGGCGGCCTGGAGTGCCATGGGCCAGGTACTGGTGTCGGTCATGCCCGGGGAGACGTTGACCTCCAGGAACTGGGCGGCGCCGGCGGCGTCGACGATCAGGTCGGTGCGGGAGAGGTCACGCAGGCCTAGGACGCGGTGGGCCGTGACGGCGGCCGCGGCGGCGGTGCGCAGCAGCTCGGCGTCGAGGCGGGCCGGGATGTGGAAGGCGGTGGCACCCGGGGTGTAGCGGGCGGCGTAGTCGTAGGCGCCGGTGATCGGCTGGATCTCGACGGCCGGCAGGGCGACCGGGCCGTCGCCGGTGTCCAGGACACCGACGGCGATCTCGACACCGGTGACGGCACGCTCGATGAGCGCCCAGTCGTGGTAACCGAAGCAGGCCATGAGTGCTTCGGCGAGCTGGCCGGCCTCCCCGACGAAGGTGACGCCGAACGCCGATCCGCCCGCGCGCGGCTTCACCACCAGCGGCAGGCCGAGCCGGGCCACGATCCGGTCGATCAGCGGCGCCGCCCCGAGGTCGTGGAACGCCTCCCGCGGCAGGGTTACGGCGGCCGGCGTCGCGACGCCGGCGGCGCCGACGGTGGCCTTCGCCGTCGCCTTGTCGAACGCGGCCCGGCAGGCGGCTGGCGTCGAGCCCACGTACGGCAGGCCGTACAGGTCGAGGACATCGCGGATCGTGCCGTCTTCGCCGGACGTGCCGTGCAGGACGGGGATCACGACGGCGGGCGGCTCGGCGGCGAGCGCCGGCAGCGTCGAGCCGTCGACGTCGCGCAGGTCGGTGTCGACGCCGATGCGCGCCAGCGCGTCGCGCAGCCTGCGCCCGGAGCGCAGCGACACCTCCCGCTCGGGCGACAGGCCCCCGGCGAGAACGAGCACACGGCCCAGGTCGGTCACGGTCACGTCCTTCACTGGTCGCGAAAGTCGGAGGTGCGAGGGGCAGCGGGGCGAGGGTCGGTGGCCCGATGGTTGGTGGCCCGAGGGTCGGTGGTCGCCAGCGGGGCGAATGTCTGCCGCAGGCTGATCTCGGCCCGCAGCACGTCGGCCAGCCGCCGCACGCCGTCCCGGATGCGTTCCGGCGGTGGGTAGCAGTAGGACAGCCGCATGGCGTTGCGGCCCGACCCGTCTGCGTAGAAGCCGGTACCCGGGACGTAGGCGACCCTGGCGGCGATCGCCCGCGGCAGCATCGCCTTCGCGTCGACACCGTCCGGCAGCGTCAGCCAGATGAAGAACCCGCCCTCAGGCCGGGTCCAGGTCGCGCCGGCCGGCATCGTCTCGGCCAGGGCCGTCAGCATCGCGTCGCGGCGGTCCCGGTACATCTCCCGGAACGCCTTGATCTGCTCCGGCCAGGGCTGGGTCGCCAGGTACCGCTCGACCGCGAGCTGGGTGAACATCGAATGGGACAGGATGGCCGACTCCGCCGCGAGCACGAGCCGCGCGGCCACCGGCGCCGGCGCGAGCGCCCAGCCGACCCGCATGCCCGGCGCCAGCGTCTTGGAGAACGAACCGAGGTAGACCACGCCATCCGGGTCGTCGGCCCGCATCGCCCGGACCGGCTCGCCCGTGAACGACAGCAGGCCGTACGGGTTGTCCTCGACCACGAGCACCCCGGCCCGCCGGCAGATCTCCAGAACCTCGGCACGCCGCGACACCGTCAGGGTGATCCCCGCCGGGTTCTGGAACGTCGGGACGGTGTACAGCAGCTTCACCCGGGCGCCCTCGGCCGCCAGCCGGGTCAGCGTCTCGCGCAGCGCGTCGGGCACCAGCCCGTCGCCGTCCATCGAGACGTGCACGACCCGCGCCTGGTAGGCGGCGAACGTGTTGATCGCCGTGACGTAGGTGGGCCCCTCGGTCAGCACCACGTCGCCGGGATCGACGAACACTCTGGTGAGCAGGTCGAGTGCCTGCTGCGAACCAACCGTAACCACCACGTTGTCCGGATGCGCGTCGGTAATGCCTTCCATCGCCATCACGTCGCAGATCCGCGCCCGCAGCTCCGGATCGCCCTGCGCGGAGCCGTACTGCAACGCTACCCGGCCGCGGCTCGTCACCAGATCCGCCACGGTCGACGCGACCGCGTCCAACGGCAGCGCGTCGACGGCCGGCATCCCGCCCGCCAGCGACACGATCTCGGGACGGCTCGCGACCGCGAACAGCGCCCGCACCTCGGAGGCGATCATTCCGGACGCGCGTGCCGCATACGAGCCCCACCAGCGGTCCGTCGGTTCCGTGCCGTCCGCCCGATCCTCCCGGACCACCCGTCCACCCCACCGTCGATGTCACGAAGACTAGGCCGCGCCGCCACCACGAGGACCCATACCGCGCGCCAGCCAACCATCCCACCCGCCGCCGGGCCACCCAATTTTGGCAGCCGATGGCCACCTGATCGCTGTCTGGGTCCCGCCGGTCACGCCGGTCACGGCCCGTCAAGCGCCCGTTCGGCCGTGAATCGCCGGCACCAGGAGACGGCGGTGGGCCGCGGCGACCGCTCCCGAGAGTGAGGATGGCGTTTCGGCGAGCGACCAGGGCGGCGGGGGCAGTGGCAGGAACGAACATGGCTGGCGAGGGCGGGCGCGGGCGACGCGGCTGCGGCGCACGCTGGCCACCGTAGCCGGGGGGCCGCCGTCGTGATGGCCTTCGCCGTTGCCGCGCACCTCGGGGTCGCGGCGTTGCTGCCGCTGTTCGCCCGCAGGCTGGGCGCACGGGTGTACCTGCTCGCCGCCGTCGTGCCCGCGGCCGTGTTCGGCTGGCTGCTGGCCGCGCAGCTCGGTGACGTGCGAGCCGGCGGGCGGCCGGCCGAGGTGCTGAGCTGGGCACCCCAGCTGCACCTGACGGCGGCGTTCCGGCTGGACCCGCTGGCGGTGCTGATGGCGCTGCTCGTCACCGGCGTCGGCGCGCTCGTCCTGTGCTACGCCCGCTGGTACCACGCGCACGACACCGCCGGGCTCGGGCGGTCGGCGAGCGCACTGCTCGCGTTCGCCGGGGCCATGCTCGGCCTGGTGCTCGCCGACGACCTGCTCACGCTGTACGTCTTCTGGGAGCTGACGACCGTCTTCTCGTTCGTCCTGATCGGTGGCGACGGGGTCGCGCCGGCGGCACGGCGCTCGGCCGTCCAGGCGCTGCTGGTCACGACCGTCGGCGGGCTGGCGATGCTGTTCGGGTTCGTGCTGCTCGGGCAGGCGGCCGGTACCTACCGGATCTCGGGGATCGTCGCCCACCCGCCGCCGGCCGGCGGGATCGCCGCCGCGGCCGCGCCGCTGATCCTGCTCGGCGCGGCGACGAAGTCCGCGCAGGCACCGTTCCACCCGTGGCTGCCCGCGGCGATGGTCGCGCCGACGCCGGTCAGCGCCTACCTGCACGCCGCCGCGATGGTGAAGGCCGGCGTGTTCCTCGTCGCGGCGCTGACGCCCGCCTTCGCCGCCGCCGGCGGGTTCGCGGCGGTCTGGACGGTGCCGGCGGCGGTGCTCGGCGCCGCGACGATGCTGATCGGCGGCCTGCGGGCGCTGGCCGCCACCGACCTCAAGCAGCTGCTCGCGTTCGGGACCGTCAGCCAGCTCGGGATGCTCATCGCGCTCGTCGGCGTCGGTGGCCGGACAGTCGCGCTCGCCGGCGTGACGCTGATCCTCGCGCACGCGCTGTTCAAGGCGGCGCTGTTCATGGTCGTCGGGATCGTCGACCACCGTGCCGGCGAGCGTGACCTGCGGCGGCTGTCGGGCCTCGGCCGGCAGGCCCCCGTCCTGTTGACGGCAGCGGCACTGGCCGGGGCGTCGATGGCGGCGCTCCCGCCGACGGTCGGGTTCCTCGGCAAGGAGGCGGCCCTCGAAGGGCTGTGGGAGGGACCGGGAGCCGGCTGGGCTGTCCTGCTCGGGGTCATGGTCGTCGGCGCGTCGCTCACGATGGGCTACACGATCCGGTTCGTGTGGGGCGCGTTCGCGACCAAGCCGGGCGTCGCGCCGAGCGGCTGGCGCCCGGCGAGCCCGGCCTTCACCGGCCCGGTCATGCTGCTCGCCGCGGCCGGGCTCGGACTGGGCGCCGCCGCGCCCGCCGTGGACGATCTCCTCGCCGGGTATGCGGACACGCTGCCGTCGGGCGGGAACGCGACCTACCACCTGGCGCTGTGGCACGGGGTGGGCGCCGCGCTGCTGCTGACGGCGATCGCGGCCGCGGCCGGCGTAGCGGTCTTCCTCGCCGAGCCGCGACTGGCGGCCGCCCGGGCCGCGGTGGCGGCGGCCCGGGCCGGCCGCAAGCGGGCCGGCATCACCCCGACAGATGCCACACCGACAGATGCCACCCCGACGGCCGTACGAACCTGGGCCCGCGTACGGGGCGGGTTCGACGCGCAGCGCGCCTACGAGCGGACGGTGACCGGTGTCGGGCGGCTCGCGCTCGCGGTCACGGCCCGCACCCAGGTCGGGTCGCTGCCGATGTACCTGGCGACGCTGCTGATCGTCGCGCTGCTTGTGCCTGGGGCGGCGCTCGCGCACGGACTTGTCTGGCCGACGGACCTGCCGGGCTGGGACTACGCCATCCAGCCACCGCTGGCCGTCATCGTGCTGGCCTGCGCGGCCACCGTGACGCGCGCGAGGCGGCGGCTCACCGCGGCAGTGCTGCTCGGCGGGGTCGGATACGGGTGTGGCGCGCTGTTCCTCGTCGAGGGGGCGCCCGACCTGGCGCTCGCGCAGTTCCTCGTCGAGTCGCTCTCGCTGATCGCCTTCGTCTTCGTGCTGCGCCGGATGCCGGACCGGTTCGCCGCCATGGGCCGCACGGCGGTGCCGCGCTGGCCGCGGGTGCTGATCGCGGCCGCGGTCGGCGTGTTCGTCGGCCTGCTCGCGCTCGCCGTCGGCGACGCCCATCCCCAGTGGGGCCAGGCCAGCCAGGAGTACGTCGCCCGCTCGCCCGCACAGACCGGGGCACGCAACGTCGTCAACGCGATCATCGTCGACTTCCGCGCCTTCGACACTCTCGGCGAGATCACGGTGCTCGCGGTGGCCGCGCTCGGCATCGCCGGCCTGCTGCTCGCCCGTGCCCCGGGCGGCCGCCTGCCCGGCAGCCACACCCAGGAGGACGACGGGCCGAACGGGCCGGGCAGGCCGGGCCGGCCGGGCCGGTTGAACGGGCTCGACGGACGGGGCGGGAGGCACGGGCGGGACGACGGCGGACCCGAGGACGCCTGGCTCGACGTCGGCGGTGAGTTCGAGCGAGCCCACCCGCGCGGCGGGGGCCAGACGTCGACCCGGTCGGTGCTCATCGAGGTGACGGCCAGGGCGGTCTTCCCGGTGGTGCTCGTCTTCTCCGTCTACCTGCTGTTCGCCGGGCACTCCCGCACCGGTGGCGGCTTCGCCGGCGGGCTGGTGGCCGGGCTCGCCTTCGTGCTGCGCTACGTCGCCGGCAGCCGAGACCAGGTCGGCCCGGCGGTGCCGCTGCGGCCGTCGCTGCTGATCGGCTGGGGCCTCGTCGTGGCCACGGGCGTGGCGCTGGCACCGGTCGCTGTCGGCGGCGCGGTGCTGCAGAGCCACGTGACCGAGGCGCACCTGCCGATGCTCGGGCACGTGGAGGTGGCGACGAGCCAGTTCTTCGACGTCGGTGTCTACCTGGTGGTCGTCGGGGTGGTGCTCGAGCTGCTGCGCACCCTCGGCATCGGCATCGAGAAGGAGGGCGGGCTCGTGCCCGGCCCGCCAGCCGGCGACCTGAGCGTCGGGGCCGAGCCGGCGCCGCGGACCCGGCCGGCCCGGTCACTCGGGATGCCGGCCGACGACCTGCCGGGCCCAGACGGCCCGTCGGGCCTGGACAGCGCACCAGGAGCAGACAGCGCACCGGCGCCGGGGGGCCCGCCGGGACCGGACGGCGCGCCGTGACGCCGCCGCCGAACCATGCCGTGCTGAACCTGACCTCCGTGGTCGTCGTCGCCGGTCTCTACAGCGCCGGGACGTTCCTGCTCCTGCAGCGCGGCCTGCTGCGCATCCTCGTCGGGATCGTGCTGCTCGGCCACGCGACCAACCTGCTCCTGCTCCTGGTCGGCGGGCGCAGCGGACGCCCGGCGATGTCCGGCTCGGTGCCCCCCGACCAGATGTCCGACCCGCTGCCGCAGGGCATGGCGCTCACGTCGATCGTCATCACGTTCGCGCTGACGACCTTCCTGCTGACGCTCGCCTACCGCGCCTGGACGCTGCTCGGCAACACCGAGGTGCGCGACGACGTCGAGGACCACCGGATCACCGCCCTGGAGGAGCGCCTCGAGGCTCAGGCGGGTTTTCACTTCTTCCCGCATCCTTCCCTCCCCCACCCGCACGCACCGCGGCTTCACCGCGCCGACCGTGACGGCCACCGCCCGCACCAGCAGCCCGCCCCGGACAACGCCGGCCGGGACGCGGACGACGCCGGCCCGGACGACGCCGGCGCGGACGATGCCGGCCCGGACAACGCCAGCCCGGACAACGCCGGCGCGGACGAGCCGGCCTCGGACGGCGCCGGCACGGACGAGTCCGGCTCGGGCAGCTCCGGTGACGGGCGGCCGGGTGGGGACCAGGGATGACGGTGCCCGCCGCGCTGGCCGTGCTCCCGGTCGTCGGGCCGATGCTCGCGGCGGGCGGGACGCTGCTGCTGCGCTTCCACGTCCGCGCCCAGCGGGTGCTCGCGCTCGCCGTCGTCGCGGCGGTCGTGGCCGACGCCGCCGTGCTGCTCGCCGCCGCCGACTCGGGCGGGCCGACGGTGGCCCACCTGGGCGGCTGGCCGCCGCCGATCGGGATCACGCTCGTCGCCGACCGGCTCGCGGCGCTGCTCCTGCTCACGTCGGCGGTGGTGACGCTGGCGGTGCTCGGCTACGCCGTCGGCCAGGGCGTGGTCGACGAGCGCACCGGCGGCAACAGCATGATCTTTCATGCCTGCTACCTGACGCTTGTCGCCGGGGTGGCGCTCGCCTACCTGACCGCGGACCTGTTCAACCTGTTCGTCGCGTTCGAGATCATGCTCGTCTCGTCGTACGTCCTGATCACGCTCGACACGACGGCACAACGGGTCCAGGCGGGCATGACGTACGTGATCGTCAGCCTGACGTCGTCGCTGCTGTTCCTGACCGTGCTCGCGATGGTCTACGCGGCCACCGGCACCGTCAGCCTCGCCGGGCTCGCGGCGACGGTCCCCGGGCTGCCCCCCGCGCTGCGGGCCGCGCTCGGCCTGCTCGTCCTCGTCGTGTTCGGCATCAAGGCGGCGGTCGTGCCGCTGCACTTCTGGCTGCCCGACAGCTACCCGACCGCGCCCGCGCCGATCACCGCGGTCCTCGCCGCGCTGCTGACCAAGGTCGGTGTCTACGCGATCGTGCGCACCCACACGCTGGTCTTCCCGCATGACGGCAGCTGGCCGCTGCTGCTGTGCGCCGCGGTCGCGACGCTGCTGGTCGGCGCGCTCGGCGCGCTCGCCCAGGAGGACCTCAACCGGGTGCTGTCGTTCCTGCTGGTCAGCCACATCGGGTTCATGCTGTTCGGGCTGTCGCTGTTCACCGTCGTCGGCCTCGCCGGCGTGATCCTCTACATGGTCCACCACATCGTGGTGCAGGCGACGCTGTTCCTGGCCAGCGGGCTGGTCACCCGGTACGCCGGCACGTCGCTGCCCCGGCGTACCGGCGGCCTCGCGACGGTCGTGCCGGTCGTCGCCGCGCTGTTCGCGGTGCCGGCGCTGAGCCTGTCCGGCGTGCCGCCGCTGTCGGGCTTCGTCGCCAAGCTCGCCCTCCTGCAGGCCGGCTCGCAGGCGGGTGCCGCCTCCGGCCCGGACGCGGGCGCCTACCGGGCCGGGGTCTACGTCGCCGTCGCCGCGATGCTGGTCACCAGCCTGCTGACGCTCTACGTCATGGCCCGGGTCTGGGTGATCGCCTTTTGGCGGCGCCCCAGGCCGGCGCGCCCCGACCCGGACCCCGAGGACAGCCTCGAGGTCGGCACCGCGACGGTGAGCCGCCCGATGGTCGCCGCGACCGCCGGCCTGGTCGCCGCCGGCCTCGTGTTCCCGGGGCTCGCCGGCCCGCTGTCGGGCCTCGCCACCCGGGCCGCCGCCGACCTGCTCACCCCGTCGGCCTACGAGCACGCCGTCCTGCGTGACCAGCCGGGCCGGCCCACCGACGGCCACGGCGCCGCCGGCAGGCTCGCGCCGAGCACGCGGCGCACCACCGGGAACAGCGACCCAGCCGGAAACGGCGGGACGGCCGGAAACGGCGGGACGCCGTGAGCAGCCGTCCGGCCACGCCTACGCCCACGGCCGCCGCCGGGCCGCCGCGGCCTCAGCCATGGCGCCGGCCGTGGGCGGCGGCCAGGGCGGCGCTGCGACGGCCGGGGCAGATCGCCTGGCTGTGGCTGGTCTGGATGCTGCTCTGGGGCCGGCCCACCGCGCTCACCGCGCTCAGCGGGCTGCTGGTGGCGATCGCCGTGCCGGCGGCGTTCCCGGCGCCGCGGCCCGAGCCCGCCGCCGGGCGCGGGCGGCCGCGGCCGGTCGCCGCCGGCTGGCTCGCCCTGCGGCTCCTGGGCAGCCTGCTGCCGGCGAGCGTCGCCGTCGCGGTCCAGCTGGTCCGGTACGGCCCGGTCATGACGTCGGTGATCGTCGCGGTGCCGCTGCGCACCCGGTCGGAGGCCGTCGCCGTCCTGGTGGCCGACGCGGTCTCGCTCGCGCCGGGCTGCGCGGTCATCCACATCGACCGGGAGAACGCGGTGTTCTACGTCCACGCCCTCGTCGCCGCGTCCCCGGCGGCGGCCGACGCGGTCCGCGCCCAGGCCGACGCCCTGCAGCGGCGAGTGATCCTCGCGGTTGGCCAGGAGCTGGTCCCGCCGGCGCCGGGCTGGGACCGGCGGCCGGGACCCGTCAGGAGGCCGTGATGCCCGTCGTCTACGCCAGCTCACTGGCGCTGCTCACGGCCGCCGGCCTGATCACGCTCGTCCGGGTGATGCTGGGCCCGACCGAGCTTGACCGCGTCGTCGCGCTCGACGTGCTGGTCGTGCTGGTCGTCGCCGCGGTCGCGGTCGAGGTCGCGCGGACGCGCGAGGGGTTCAACCTGGCGTTGCTGGGGTCCGGGGCGCTCCTGGGCTTCCTCGGAGCCGTCGCGGCGGCCCGCCTCGTCGAGCTGCGCGACGTGCCACCCCCGGACCGGCCTCGCCCCGGCCCGCCGCCGCGGCCAGAACCGCGGCAGCCCGGACCACCGCAGCCCGGACCACCGCGGCCAGAACCGGCGCAGGCAGAACCGGCGCAGGCAGACCCGACACGGTCTGATCCAAGACGGGCAGACCCAGCGCGGGCAGACCCAGCACAGCCAGACCTGAGACAGGCAGACCCATCCCAGGAGGACCCGGGACAGCCGGGCCCGCGGCGGCCGGGGCCAGCTCGGTGAGCGGGGCCGCCGTCGACGTCGCGACCGGCGTCCTGCTGCTGGGTGGAGCGGCGTTCTGCGTCCTCGGCGCCTGGGGGCTGGTGCGCTTCCCGGACGTCCCGGCCCGGCTGCACGCCGCGACCAAGCCGCAGACGATCGGCCTGCTCGCGATCCTCGCCGGCGCCGCGTTGCAGGTCGATCTCCAGTTCGCCTGCGGCCTAGCGCTCGTCGGACTGTTCCAGCTGGTCACCGCCCCCGTCATCGCCCAGCGCATCAGCCGGACGGCCTACCGCACCGGCCGCCTGCGCCACGACCTGCTGCTCACCGACGAGCTCGCCGACGGTCCACCGGACACCGGCGACGAACCCCGCCGCGTTGACCGTGGCGTGTAGGGACGCGTAGGGCTCGGTGATCTCGCCGCCGCGGACGGGCGCGACCGGCGCCAAGCTGGCTAGGATTGCGGCGGTTCCCACAGTCTCCGAAGGAGGCACGGTGAAGAAGACGCTTGACTGCCCCTGCGGCACCCGGATCCAGGGCGAGGACGAGGACGACCTCGTCGAGAAGGTCCAAGCCCACCTCGCCGAGAAGCACCCCCACCTCGAGTACGACCGGGACGCGATTCTGTTCATGGCGTTCTGACCACGCCGCCGAGCCGCCGGGCCAGACCCGCCGGCCCGCCGGCCCGCCGGGCCGGCGGCTCCACGGCCCGGCGGCAGACCGACGTGTGTCACCCAGACGGCCTGTCACCCAGACGTGAACGGCAGTTCGGCGTGCACCTCGCCACCGGTCGGGCCGGGGCTGGCCGTCAGCCGGCCGCCGACCTGCTCGGCACGCTCCCGCATCGACTGGATGCCGACACCGGGCCGCCAGTCTGCCGCCGCCCGGCGGCCGCCGTCCCGCGCCGTGATCAGCAGCCTGCCGGCCCGGGCCTCGACGGCCAGCCGGACCTCGGCCGAGCCCGAGTGGCGGGCCGCGTTCGTCACCGCCTCCAGCGCGATCCGGTACGCGGCGACCTCGACCGCCGCCGGCAGCGGCGGCAGGTCCCCCGGCGCCTCGATCACGACCGCCATGGCCCGGCCGTCGGCGGCGCGCAGCCGGTTGCAGCCCTGGCGGATCGCGGCGACGAGGCCCAGCTCGTCGAGCGCCGGCGGGCGCAGCCCGTAGACGATCCGGCGGATCTCGTTGATCGCCGCGGCGGTGTCGGCCCGCAGGTCGGTGAGCACCTCCTGGGCGCGGTCCGGGTCGACGGGGACCAGGTTGCGCGCCGCGTCGGCGCTGTAGGCGACACCGGTCATGATCGGCCCGAGGCCGTCGTGCAGGTCGCGGCGCAGCCGGCGGCGCTCCTCCTCCAGCGCCTCGACGAGCTGGCTGCGCGAGTCGCGCAGCTGCTCGGTCAGGGCCGCGGCGCGCAGCGCCTGCGCGAGCGGCGGCGCCACCAGCCGCAGCACGTCGCGGGTGGCCGGTGGCAGCGTGTGGACCTGCGGCGGCAGGCCGACCACCAGCGCCCCGACCCGCTCGTCACCGACCGCGAGCGCGACGGTCGTCGTCGTGATCTCCTCCGCCGGGTGGGCCTGGCCTGGCAGCGTCCCGGCGGTGGCGAGCCGCTCGTCCTGTCCCCACAGCTCCAGGTAGGGCAGCGCGAGCCCGGCGCGCAGCGCCGGCAGCCAGGACGCGGGGTCGCCACCCGCGTCGAACCGCTCGCCCAGCCCGGCGAGCGCCTGCACCGGGTCGACCTGCCCGCCGAACAGGACGCTGTCGACGACCTTCTCGAACGCCCCCATCGCCGGGTGGAAGAGCACCGCGACGACGACGCACAGCACGGTCACGGCGCTGCGCTCGGGCGGGTCGCCGGTGACCAGCTCGACGGCGGCGACCGTTCCCGCCGTCGCCGCGAACGCGGACTCCAGCGTCACGGTCCACACCGCCGAGCGGCGGATCAGCCAGCGGATGTCCAGCAGGTCCGGGTCGATGACCCCGATCGCGGCGCACACCGGTGGCAGCAGCGCCGCCAGGGCGAGCGTGATCACGAAGAAGGAGCGGGGCAGGTCGACGGCGAGCGCCTCGCCGAGGAACATGACGTGCACCACGAGCAGCGTCGTCTCCACGCAGCTCCATGCCAGCCACTGCAGGGCTCGGCGCTGCCGCCCCGGCACCGACACGAACCGGGCCCAGCCGCTGGCCACCAGCAGCACGAGGGCCACCGAACCGAGCGAGATCGTCGTCCGGACGTCCACCCAGGAAAGCGCCGCGGCCGCGGCGGCTGCCAGGATCCCGAACAGCGCACAACCCCGCGCCAGCCAGCCCGGCAGACGGCCATCCGGGTAGAGCACCGCCGCGGCCGGGGCGACGACCCCAAGGGCGACGAGGTAGGCCACCTGGGAGACCTGGTCGAGCCCGGGGACCCCCCAGCCGGCGAGCGTCTGGGTCGCCGCGCTGCCCAGGGTGAGGCCCGCGAGCGCCGCCATCGCCAGGCCGCACCGGTTGCGCGGCTCCGGGCCGAACGCCAGCACCGCCCACGCCGACCCGGTGCACACCGTTCCGAAGATCAGCGAGCCGAGCCCGCGCCAGCCGGCTCCGCCGGGGGCCCACAGCCCGAACACGGCTAGCACGACCAGCACCGCGGCGAGGGCGGTCGGCCCGCGCGGCAGCGCTCGCCGGGCACTCGGCAAGACCCACCCCGTCCGCTGCGGCACGGCGCCAGCACGATCTCGCGGCGGTCCAGCGGCGGGAACCGTGCCGTCCGGATCGGCGGGCACGGCCCGGTCCGGACCGATGCCCGCGGCGCGGAAGGCCGGTCGATCGTGACCGGAACCCGGCCCGCCGCCGCCCAGGCCTTCCCCGTCTGGGTCGCCACCGTTCGGCTCGGCACCATTCCGGTGTGCATTGCGCTGGTGCGCACCGCGCTGGTGTGCACCGCTCGGCTCGGGGCCGTCCTGGTTCGCATCGCCGGGACCGGAGCTGTTCGGCTCGCTCAGCGCTGAGCCGGCCTCGGCGGCCACCGGCGCCGCGCCGGTCGGGGTCGCGCCGGCGGGGTCGGTGCGCGCCGGCGAGCCGGTCACCCGCGGGTCACCGGCCGAGCCCTGCTTCCCTGGCCCGCACGATGGCCTCGGCCCGGGTCGCGAGCCGAAGCTTCGCGAAGATCGCCGACACGTGGTTGACGACCGTCTTCGTGGCCACGCCGAGCTCGGCGGCGATCGCGCCGTTGCCACGGCCCGCCGCGATGAGGTCGAGGATCTGGCGCTCCCGGGCGGTGAGCTCGGGGAACGGGTCCGGCGACGGCCCCCGCGGCTCGGTCGCCTGGTCGAGCAGCCGGCGCGCGATGCCCGGGCCGAGCACGACATGGCCGGCGGCCACCGAACGGATCGCGTGCAGGATGTCGTCCTGCGCCGCTCCCTTGAGCAGGTAGCCGCGGGCGCCCGCCCGCATCGCGGCGAACACGGTCTCGTCGTCGTCGAACATGGTCAGCATCAACACGGCGCACTCCGGGAGCGCCGCGGCGAGCCCGCGGGTCGCCTCGACCCCGTCCATGTCCGGCATCCGGACGTCCATGACCACCACGTCCGGCTGAACCAGCTGGGCCTCTCGGATCGCCTCGGAGCCCGTCGCCGCCTCGCCGGCAACCTCGATGCCGCCGACCGACGACAGCAGGGCCGCGATCCCACGGCGGACCACGGCATGGTCGTCGGCGAGCAGCACCCGCAGCGGCGCGGCAGTGGAGGCCATGCTTGATGATGGCGCCCGCCGAGCCCCCTTGTCGCTGGGAACCTGCCCACCGGTCTGGGAGCCAGCCCCCAGACGGGCCAGGCTGATTCCCGGCGGTCTGGGAGCGCGCCGGGCTGACAGGGACGCCTGGGCGATCGACCATGAACCGGTGCCGCGCGCGACCAGACACGCGACGAGACGGGAGCCTGGGTCGTGAGCCAGGCGCTGTCATGGCGCAATCGGATCGGCCTGGGGCTCGCGGTCCTGCTCGGAGCCGTCGACCTCGCTGGGCTCGCGCTACCAATCCCGAGCTTTGCCGGAAGCGGCCCGGTCGCGGCGACCCTCGCGTTCGCCACGTTGCTCGGTGTCATCACGCTCGTGAGCGTCGTCGTGTTCCACGTCTCCGGGTCGCGGACCGCCGTCCGGGTGGTGGCTGCCAGCCGCCTGTTCTCCGTGCTCTCCGCGATCCCGGCGTTCTTCCGCGACATCGTGCCGCCCGGCCTGGTTCTGCTGGCCGCGCTGTGGGCATTGCTGAACCTCTTCGCCGTGGTGCTGATGGTCGAGCCGCAGCGGACGCCCGCCCGGTCGGAGCTGCCGTGAGGGTTACGGCCGGTCCCGCCGCCAGACCTACGGCCCGGCCTGGCGCCAGGGTTACGGCCGGGCTTGCCGTCGCGACGCTGCTCGGCGTCGCCGACCTGCTGATCCTCGGGCTGCCCGGCTCGTCGGCCGCCGGGACCAAGCCGCCGACGAGCGTCCTGGTCTTCGACGCGATGTTGGGAGTGGCGACCTTGGTCGGCGTCGCGTTCGGGTGGGCCTACCGATGGCCTGGGGCCACTGCTGCCGTCGTGACCGGCCGGGCGCTGTCCGCCCTGGGCGACCTTCCCGGCCTGTTCACGGCCGGTGTCCAGGCGCGACTCATCGCACTCGCCGCGACTCTGGCCGCGCTGAACCTGCTCGCGGTCCTTCTGATCGCCTGGCCCGGGCGCCCGTCCCGCACCCTCTGAACAGATCGCCACTCAGCGCCACCGGCCGTCGCCACGCGCCGCGCGATCACCGTTCGCCACCATCCCACCACCGCTCAACGCCACGCGGCGACCACTCGGCGCCATCGGACCACCGGCCACATGTCGGCCAGGCGACGGCGCGAATGCGGAACCAGCCACGCGAGGCGTCCGTTGTGGCTGGTGCGGGCTTGCCCACGACCCTGTGCCCCCGGGTCGACCGGGGTCCTCCCTCCCGGAGCGCGCTCGGCTCGCCGCCTGCGTCTTCCCCCCACCGCGGCGGCGGGCCGAGCGCCCGCACGCTCAGGCCATCAGGCGATCAGGCCGTGCGGGCGGCCACCGGCGCCGGGTCACCGGCCGCCGGTCCGCCGACCGCGGCGACGGGCGCGGACCAGTCGATGTGGTGGCGCATCGGCCAGGCGAAGCTCTCCGGGTTCATGACCTTCATGGCGACCGGCATCATCAGGTCGCGCAGCACCCGGGCGACCGGGCCGGCGGCCTTGTCGCTGTTGGTGCGCTGGGCCATCTTGATGATCCGCTCCACCCGGTCGCGGCGCAGCGCCTCGTAGGCGGCAAACGCCTGTGGATGAGGCAGGTCGCGCAGGCAGCGCGCCAGCTGGACCGCACTCTCGATCGCCAGCGACGCGCCCTGCCCCGAGCTGGGCGACGTCGCGTGGGCTGCGTCGCCGACGAGGACCACCCGCCCGCGATGCCACGTCGGCACCGTCGGAATGTCCTCCATGCCGCCGACGACGACCAGCTCCCCCGGATCCGTACGGTCGATCAGGTCCACGGCGCGCAGCCGGTCGTCGGCGAACGCCTCCCGCAGGACCCGCATCCACTCGTCCGCGCCGACGGCACGAGCCTCGGACATCGTCATGGGGGTCGCCCGCGGCAGGTTCGCGAACCAGCCACCGGCGCCGTCGTCGGCCAGGACGTAGCCGAAGAAGGCCCGCTTGCCGAAGACGAAGTGCATCTCCTGGCCGGTCGGGCCGATCCTCGCCGGATCGACGGGCCCGGTCGACAGTCGGGCGCCGAGGCCGAGCAGGCCGACATAACGTGGCGACGGAGCCGCCGGGTCGATCAGCGACCGGACGGTCGAGCGAATCCCGTCCGCGCCGACGAGCACGTCGGCGCGGGCTCGGCTCCCGTCGGTGAACACCGCGGTCACCCCGCCAGCGGCGTCGGCGCCGTCTGGGATGTCGTCCTGCTCGATGGCCGCCAGCCGCTTGCCGTACTCGACCCGCACGCCATGTGCCACCGCCGCGTCGTGCAGCGCGCGGTAGAGCTCGGGGCGCCAGACGAGCAACTGGTCGGGCAGCCCGGCAGGCGCGCCGAGCCTGGCAAGGCGGCGACCCCTGCCATTGCGCATCACCATCGCCGTGACCGGTGTGCCGACGGGCTCGACGACACCGCCGAGGCCGGCGGCGGCCAACGCGTCGAGGCCATTCGGCGCGATGCTCAGCATCCCACCGATGCCGTCCGCTGTGGTCTCGTACGCCTCGTACACGGTCGACTCGATGCCGACCTTGCCGAGCGCGACGGCCGTGACCGGCCCGGCGATCCCGCCTCCGACGACGATGGCGCTACGTACTTCGGGCATGACAAATTCCGCCTTTCGGGCGTGCACGGTTCTGGAAAGGTCTCGACGGGCAGCCGTCAGCCTCGCCGCTTGCCCGGTTCAGGCAGGAGCAGGAGATCAGCCCTGCCGGCTTAGGGCGACGTGGCGACGTGGCGACCTGGCCTGGCTGGCGAGCGGCGTAATCACTCACCGCGATGAAGTGTGCACGGCTGAGCGGGCCGTAGCGGCCTCACGTCGGCCCGCTGCCGCGGGGAGACATTCCACCCCGCGCGGCCACCGACCACTCGCTACTGGCCCCGGCTTTCCGCTAGCGCGAACCGCGGCCGATGAGGGACTCCCCGCTGATCCTCATCGACCGCGGATCGATGAGGGTCGGCTGTCTGGAGCCAGGGGTCCGGTCGGACGGCGCCACGGCGACTAGGCGGAACTCGACGAGTCCACGGAGTCAGCTGAGGCCGCGGTCGAGGCGGGCGCTGCGCCAGTGGCAATCGCGTCGTGGAACTGGGCCCAGGCCTTGGCCCAGCCCGCTTCGGGGTCGGCGATGCGCGCCATCAGGCGCTGGACGAAGGCCGTCTCGGTGTCGGCCTGGGCGAGGCGGTATTCCTCTTCGATCAGGAACAGCTCCGGTACGCCCTTCGCGAGAGCGTCGTCCATCAACTTCTGGGTTTCGGCCCGCCGCTCGGCGAGCCGGCCCAGCCGGTCCCGCAGCAGCCCCACCACGTCGTCCGGATGCAGTGCGCTGACCAGTGACAGGGCGGAGACGAAGCTGGGGTACTCGTGCTCGGGCTCCCCCACCAGCTCGCGCAACCAGTCGCGCAGCTCGGCTCGGCCTGCGTCGGTGAGGGCGTAGACGGTGCGTTCAGGGCGCTGGCCCGCGCGCGTCGTCTCCACCTCCGTGATGAAGCCGGCCTTGGCGAGCTGCTGGACGACCATGTAGAGCGAGCCGTGGTTGAACTTGATGCTGCGCGCATCGCCGTTGTCCCGCAGCATGCGCGAGAGCTCGTAAGGGTGCATGGGGGCCTGGGTCAGGTACGCCAGGACGGCCAGCCCCAGCAGGTTGCCGACCTTGCGCCGCGCCGCCACCCGGGTCTCCTCCCGTCACCGCTACCTCCTTCCATCCTGCCCTGTCGACCCGTCGACCTCGAACGCTCAGTACCAACTATCCAGCCCTGACTATTCAGTGTCAACCAGGAGGACGAATCGAGCTGCAGCACGCCTTCGAGACATCCGGCCAAGCCGGATGCGAGGCCGGGCGGCTCCCCGACAGCCGCGGGCAGGCCCGCTCGGGACGGGCATGGCCGACGGCAGAAGGCCGTCAGAACGCGCCGAACCCGCGCGTCGTGACGACGCGCGGGTTGGACTCCGCAGCTGTCCGATCCGTCTCATGAACGCGGTCGGCGCGGCGGCGAGCTGCCTGCCGAAAAGGAGCGAGCCCGAGCGGGCGGCAGGATCCCAGGTCAGCTGGCCTTTTCGGCGACTCGGCGGGTGTGGGCGCGATGGTGGAGGCGGACGAGGTCCTCGACCTGGGAGCGCAGCTCGAGGAACGCCGGGCTGCGGCGGGTCGCGAGGTCGCGGCCCTCGGGGAGGAGGACGGGGAGGTCGGCGACCACCCTGCCCGGGTCGCTCGCGAGGACGACGACGCGCTGGCTGAGGAACACGGCCTCCTCGACGTCATGCGTGACCATGAGGACGGTCGTGCCGGTGTCGGCCCAGACGCGGCGAAGGAAGAGCTGCATGTCCTCCTTGGTCTGCACGTCGAGCGCGCCGAACGGCTCGTCGAGCAGCACGACCCGCGGCTCGCACGCCAGCGCCCGCGCGATCGCGACCCGCTGGCGCTGCCCGCCGGACAGCTGGCCGGGCAGCCGGTCGGCGAAGGCCTCCAGGCCGACCTCGCGCAGGTACCAGGCGACGCGGCGGGCCCGATCGGCGCGCGAGAGCGGCAGCAGTTCCAGGCCGAACGCGATGTTGGCCGCGGCCGTGCGCCACGGGAACAGCGCGCCGGTCTGGCAGACCAGGCCGCGTTCCTGGCCGGCGCCCTCGACCGGCCGGCCGTCGAGGGTGACCTCACCGGCGGTCGGGCGCAGCAGGCCGGCGACCAGGCGCAGCAGTGTGGACTTGCCGGAGCCGCTGGCGCCGACGATGCAGACGAACTCGCCAGGCTGGACGGCGAGGTCGATGTCGGCGAGCGTCGGGATCGCCGGCTCGGCGGCGACAGTGCTGACGCCTCCCGCGGCGGAAGCGCCGGCGGAAGCGCCGCGAGCGGCGGCCCGGCGGCGGCGACGGCCCGGCCGACCGGCGTGGAAGTCCATGCCGACGGCACGCAGCCGCAGTTCCCCGCCCGCCACCCCGGTACCCCGTCCCGCCGGCACTGCCGACGCGGGTGGCGCGCCGTCCCGTGCCGCGTCCTGTGCCGCGTTCGGTGCCGCCTTGGCCAGGGCGACCGGTTGGCCGCCAGCCTCGGTGAGGCCGGCGGTCGCCTGCTGGGGGATGTCGGTCACGCCGCCCACCTTCCGACCCGGTCGCGCAGGATGCGCAGCAGGATGTCGATCGCGAGGCCGATGAGGCCGATGACGACGAGCACCGCGAAGATCTTGTCGGTCTGCAGGAAGCGCTGCGCCCGGGTGATCCGGTAGCCGAGGCCGGAGGTGGCCGCGACCAGCTCGGCGACGACGACGAAGTTCCAGGCCGCCGCGGAGTTCACCCGCCACGCGTCGATGATCCCGGGCAGCGCGTACGGCAGGATGACCTTGCGGGCGATCTCGTGCTGGCGCGCGCCCAGGGTCGCGGACACCTCGAGCAGATCCTTCGGGATCCGCCGCACGACGTCCGCCGTCATCAGTGTGTTGAAGAAGACGACGCCGATGACCAGCAACGTGATCTTCGACGACTCCCCCAGCCCGAGCCAGATGATCAGCAACGGAATGAAGGCGCTCGCCGGCATGTAGCGCAGCAGGCCGATGACCGGCTCGAACAGCGCCTGTGCCCAGCCCAGCGACCCCATCGCGAACCCCAGCGGCAGGGACACCACCACCGAGATGAGGATCCCGAGGCCGACGCGGCGCACGCTCGACCAGGTGTCGGAGAACAGCTCCCCGGAGCGGGCCATGTCCAGCCCTGCGCTCCACACCGCCGCCGGGGACGGCAGGAACGTGTCGCTGACGGCACCCGAGGCGGAGAGCACCACCCACACCAGCAGCGGCACGGCGACCGACAGGCCCCGCAGCACCCACCTGGCCGCCGGCGACACGTCTTCGCCGAGCTTCGGCAGCCGGCTCGCCCGCGCGGGCCGCCGCCGCGGCAACGGCCCCCAGTCCCGGCCGCCCGCCGGGGCCCCAGCCGCCGGGGTTCCAGCCGCCGGGGTTCCAGCCGCCGGGGTTCCAGCCGCCG